>Ga0247805_1000025_pt1 | contig 178023 bp, 150 predicted proteins | sample UWRJL044104R1_FD_180930 | JGI IMG/M metagenome (GOLD analysis project Ga0247805, IMG submission 180930) | Plant litter microbial communities from Arlington Agricultural Research Station in Wisconsin, United States - UWRJ-L044-104R-1 | ecosystem: Environmental > Terrestrial > Plant litter >... | reverse complement strand
GAAGGCGGTGTGTTCGATTTTAATAACCTGGAGACTGATGATATTGATTATCAGGAAGTGTCCACAGATGATAATGATGATGGAGAAGAAGATTAAAGACTCATCCGATTTGTCAAGCAAGAAAAGGGTTAAAAGGATCGTCAAGCAAAAGCAAAACGAGATCCAATTAAATGCACCTCAATACACTGCCATTTATCAATCTGGACAAAAGGTTTACAACCCTAAAAAGACTGAATGGACGTTTATTAAAACAATTATCCTGGAGTGGGCACGTGGAACTGGAAAATCTACCATTTTGGGGTGGTTTATCAAAGAAGCGGTCATCCAGATGCCTAGGGCTACAGGTATTATCGTTGGGGAAACTTATCTGCAGATATTGTCCAGGACACTTCCTTCTACAAAAGAAGGTCTTGAAATGTTTGGTCTTTTTGAAGGTATAGATTATGTTGTCGGGAAAAGTGGCCAGTCTTTAGGATTTGAGATGCCTTTCCAATCGCCATCGAAAGGATGGGACAATGTGATCCACTTTTCGAATGGATTTATTCTTATCCTAGTATCGAATGATCTTCCTAATGCCGGGCGTGGAATCAACTCCAGTTTTGTAATTGGAGATGAGGCTGCTTTGTTGGATAAGGAGCGATTGTTTAATAATGTTCAAACAACAAACCGTTCTACTTGTGGAGGCCTCTATGCCGATAAGCCATTGTGTAATGCAGAAATATATGCTTCTTCAGTCGCTATGACTAAAAAGGGGCAATGGTTCACTGATATGGAAGCCCTGGCTAAACGTGAGCCTTGGAAAGTATTGTTTATTAAAGCTAATGCTTTCGCTAACAAATACAATCTGGCAGTGGATTGGTTTGAGCGGATGAGGGACAATGCTCCCTCCCAGATGCATTATGATGCAGAGATACTTAATATCAGGCCTAAGAAGACTGCCAATGGCTTCTATCCACGATTAGACCCTAAGAAGCATTATTATCGTGATGCCTATGATAACGACTACCTGCAGTCTATTGGTGTTAACGCTAATAAGAGAGACTTCAATTGTAAGCAGGATACTGACTATATGAAGAGTAAGCCTCTTACTGTATCTATCGACTGGGGGAACATTATTACTATGACGGTATCACAAGACCAGGGGGAAAGGTACCGGGTGCTCAAGACTTTCTATGTCACATCTCCTGAGATCATCGATGATGTGATCGAGAAGCACTTTGCTCCATACTATGAAGATAAGAAGAAGTCGAACAACGTGATTGAGTTCTACTATGATCGTAACGGTAACAATAAGACTCCTAATGCTCGTGTAACCTTTGCCGAACAGGCTGTAGATTGCTTCAAGCGATCAGGATGGAAAGTTAATACCAAAGTAAGGAAGGGATCGGAGAACCCGCCCCACAATGAGAAGTTCATTGTCATCAACTATCTGTTGATGCATGGTGGTACCAATGGTTTGCCTGTGATTGAAATCAATGAGAACAATTGTAATGATCTGATAATTTCCCTGGAGAATGCTCCGGCGATGGAAGGTAACAAGCCCAATACAATTATCAAAGACAAACGTAACGAAAAGTCCAAGACATTGCCGCAACAGCATGCCACTCACTTCTCTGATACATTCGATATCCCACTGTATTGGAAGTACTATAAGCAAGTACTCCGTCTGATCCAGCGTAAGGACGAGAAGTCATTCATTCCTTTGTTCAAAGGTCATCAAATGAACTAAACCCTTTATTTTACTGATGTTTTTGCTGTTTTACCCCCACATATATCGCTAAATTTAAAAAGGTTAAGTATAGAAACAGAATAGGGGCAGGCCGGCCAAAGCGGACGCAAAATGAGAATTTTAAAATGTTTTTGAGATTTGAAGCCTTGCAAATAAAGGAAAGTTTGAAAAAAACGTGAGAATGAAGGGTTTAAAAGGATACTTTTTTTGATGTCCTTTTTATAAAAATTGATTAAAACGAATTTTGAAATATGATTGAGCATATTCTTTTGAGACAAATTCTGGAAGAAATGAAGAAAACTGATACCAAGGGAAATGCAATTCCTTTTGATATTGAATTCAGGACTTTCAACCGGAATAATAAAGGTGGTGGTGGATTAAAAAAATATACGAATGCAAAATTATTGATCGGAACAAAGCTGAAAGGAAAAGCTTTCGACCCAATGGAGCATTTTTATAGAATTGAAAAAGAAAGGAAAAACCCCAACCATTGGAAAAACAAAACACGAAACATCGAGCTTGCATCTGGTCAAATCCGGAAGCTCAATATTTTATACATAACAAAATTTAACGGTTTAGAAGTAATATACTAATGAAGCATTTCAAAAACGTACACGTCGGTTCAAGCTCACTCGTTTTAACAAGCGTACCAAAGCAAGTAACACCTAAACCTATAAAAATTATTATTGATAATTCAAATCAAGAGGTTCAGGATGAAATTGTTCCGTGGGGTTCCGACAACTTGTATCCTCAGAACTTCTATCTTAAAAAGTACCTGAAAAATGGTGCTGCTGTTGGAGGTTTGGGATTGCTTAAAGCTGCAATCAATGGTAATGGATTTCATCTGTTCAAAAAAGTAAGGCCTGAAGGAAGCCGGGAAATTATTATTGAGGAACAATTGATTGAAGATTTTCCAGAAATAGAATTGTTCCTGGCAGAAAACAATCTGGATAAAATGTTTTTTGAGAAAATATCAGATCAGGCAATGTGGCAAATGTCAATTACTGAACATGTATTGTCCTGGACGCAAGAAGAAATTGTTAGGGTAAAAAGGCTAAAGATGGCTCATTGTCGATTCGCTCCTATGGATACTTCAGGGACAATCCCATTTGTTTATGTCAATACAGATTGGTCTGCAAACGATAAAAAGTTTACTGTTAAAATTCCTTTCATCGATACTGAAGCAATGACCGCTCTGGAGATAAAGGAATATTGCAAAGCAAAGAAAATCTACAATTTTGCAACTTCATCAGTCCAGCCTTTGATTGATGAATCCTACTACATCAAAACCGATTGGCATGCTGTAGATCGTAATGGATGGATGGATGTGGCCAACTCAGTTCCAGAACTGAAACAAGCTATCTTCGAGAATCAGTTGCATTTCAAGCATTTAATTTATGTTTCCGATTATTATTTCGAAAATTATTACAAGGAACAATGGGATGAATATGATGCAGAAAAACGCCAGGAGCTTCGTGAAAAACTTGCAGCTGCCATCGATGAACATATGTCGGGTAATAAGGCCGGTGGTCGTTCATTAACTTCGCCTGTGTTCGAGGAAAATGGGAAAATTGTTAAAGGCATTGAGGTCGTTCCTCTGGAAAACAAATTAAAAGACGGTTCGTATCTCCCTGATGCTTCAGCGGCCAACTCGGAAATACTTTGGGCAATGGGTGTAAATCCGGCTATTATTGGTGCGGGTACTCCAGGTGGTTCCAATCTTGGCGGGTCAGGTTCTAATATTCGTGAAGCCTACACTGTTCTTTCTGCTAATCAAGTACCCAAACGTGTTTATGTTCTGGATGATTGGAAACTTTGGCAACAATACAATGGTTGGGATAAATCGCTTATAGGTTCGTTCCCAGGAGTGAATCTTACCACTCTGGATAAAAATCCTTCAGGGCAAGAAAACACAATACACGAATAATTATGGCTAGACTGATAGCATCAAAAGAAGATTTAAAAAGACATATAATTTTGTCGGCAACTTTCGATTTCGAAAAAGTTTTGCCACATGCCAAACGAGCAGATAGAAAAATTTTTGTAGGTCTTATTGGCCGCGAACAATCGGCTAAAATTATTGAGCATAATTACGATGAAGATAGTGATGAACCTCTTAATTTGGTGAAAGGCTTATTTGAAGAAGCTGTTTCGCATTATGCTCTTTTCATGGCTATGCCTACTCTCAATTTATTGATTACGAATTCAGGAACAAAAAAAATTGAAACAACTGAATCAGCCAATGCAGATTGGAAAGATAAATTAGATTTGGATCGTTCGATTGTAAAAATCTACACTGAAGCTCTCGATGAAGCTTTCGAGATCATGGAAGATAACCCTGATGACTTTCAGGAATGGGTTAATTCTGATCATTACACTGTCTTCAAGGACTTACTGGTTTCTCAAACCAAAGAATTCGACAATTATTTTTCAATCCAAAAGAACCGGTACACGTTCCTGGCTTTGAAACCTTACATGCGTGAAGTTGAATCGCAATATTTTGTAGGAATGCTTGGCCAGTGCACGTTGGATTTTCTTAAGAAGAAATCTGCAGTTGCAGTTGTAGTTCAAGCTCAAGAGATTGCACAGAGAGCAATGGTGGCTTTGACAGTTGCAAAAACTGCTGAAAATGGAGCTTTCTCTTTTACTGAGACTTCTATGACTTATAGTATGGATGTTTTGCCCTGGGAGAAAAAACAACAATTGTCCGATATCCGGTTGGAGAAGTTGCAGCGAGCTCGCCAAACTGCTGGAGAAGAATATCTCAAGCAACTAAAGAAATTGATAGTTGCTAATCAAACTGTTTTCAATTGTTATGAAGATAAAATTGAAAAAGGATTAGATGCCAAACTCATCAAAAAGAAATCCGGATTAACACTATAATCGATGTCCTTTTTGCAGACTGCAGCAACGGATACTTTTGAATAAAATTATTTAAATGAGAGTAATAAAAATCCCAACCGCCAACGGTATTGATGATGTCAAGATGATAGGCGAAACCACACAGGAGCGATTGTTTATTAAGCAGTTGGCAGAAGCCGGAACGCTTACATCTTTAAGCCGTCAAGTTGCGGATTCAATTGTTTTTAGAGCCATTTCAGTCGTTTCTGATTCTGAAACAGGATCCTTTTCACAAGCAAATAGCATTGGTCTTTACGATTTTAGAGTACGTCAAAATCAAACTTTTCTATTAGGTCTGAAATTTAGAAATCAATCGGGACCAATCGATTTGACGCAATATACCGGAATCAGGATTCAAGTGAAATTGAATAAAGGAGGCGATACTATTTTTGAAGTTTCAATTGGTGCCGGATTAGATATTTCTGGAGATGACAATGAAATTTTAAATGTTTCCTTTTCCTCAGGACAAACAATGCTCTTGGATCGTGATACTTATTATTACGATGTCTTGTTTCAAAAACCCACTTCTAATGTCTACTATTTAGAAGGGAAAATCACTGTTAACAAATCAATTACAAGATAAATGGAAAATGTTTATATAGAAGTTATTATCGATGAGAATTCGGCTCAGGCGGCCATCGATGCGGCAGCACAAGCTCAGGAAACGGCAAACAACATTGAGAATTATAATTTAGGATTGCTTTCGGTCACGGATTCGATTCCTGCTGTTGGTCGTTTTAAAGGAGATGTTGAGACTGCCGGTACTTACCTTAATTTTCTAGATGCGGGAGGTGTTGCTTTAGTCTTTACTCAAGAGGAACTGGATGTCAACTACGGTTACATTTATATTAATGAAGGCGTCAGTACCAAAGTTTTGAGCGCCAAAAGAAATGTTAGTCTAGCTCAGGAAGTTGATGGTTTGAATACGAATGAAGCGACTACTGGAAAAGCTGTTGCTGACTATGTGGATCCGGTTATAAATGCTTTAACTGAAATATCTGAGAATTTATCAGATAATGAATTTATCATTGGAGGCTATAGAAGCACCAATGGTGATTTGGTAACTACTGCGGCAGTAAAGTCTATTCCTTCAATTACTATCACTGCTGAAATGGTAGGAAAGAATTGGATTAACGGGAGGGGTATTTTGCCCACTGCTTACAGTTTTGTAATTGTAAAAGGAATTTCAACTCTTTTAATAAATATTGCCGGAACAGGTTCTGCCGATGATTTACATCCTATATCATTTACAATTACACCTGAAATGATAGGTTTGAAATTGTTGTTATCAGCAGGAACTCAAGCATCAGAACCAGGCACTGGCTATGAAACTAAGTTTACATGGAACATTGGAGAGATTCCTATGCCAACTTATAAGCCAAAATCTAAAATCAAAGATCTTTATGATAAAGTAGAAATTAATCAACTGCTTGCAGGAAAAACTACTGAGGTCAATCAGGATGGTGCTGTAGTAAGAGCTAATGAAGTATTTCAAGAGGTTGCTGTATCGGGTGTTGAATTTGGTATGGATTCGGGATACTTTTTGTATAGTAATGGAGTGATATCGACAAGCTTGTTAGGTTGGAAAAGAAAGGTTTTTGAAATAGACGGTGTTTCGGATTATGCCGTTTCCGGAACGGTTGTTTCAGCTTCCAATATTGCGGGAGAAGTTTTTTTTGATAAAGATATGCTTTATCTAGGTTTTGCCGATAGAGCATATCCTAACCCCGATTTAGTTTTAAACAAGAAGAAACTACAATACCCCACAGGAACTAAGTTTGTTGGTACCTGTGTTCGGAATACAGGTCAGTATTTTACAATGGTAAAATATGTTTCTACGGGAGTTTTGGAAAAAGCGATATTTGATACAGATCTTACTGTTCAAAACAATAGGGTAACAAAGATTAATGGTATTGATATAGCTTCAAATAGCAATAAACCGATTATCACGAATATTATTGCAATAGGTGATAGTACTACTTACGGCGCTGATTTGCCTAACCCGACCGTTGATAGATGGACTACTATATTGCAGACCAGATTAAACATTCCAATTTCGAATTATGGATTTTCGGGAGCCAGAGCTGAGGAGATTACTCTTTGGCAAGGAGGTATATCGGTAGATGTGACTTTGGCAAGTAATTTAATTCCAGCTACAGGAACAAGAGTGGCTGTCAATTATAATGGCGAATTTAATCCTTTTAGGACTTCTACCGTTCCTTCCTTCGATGCCTATTTAATCCTGCAAGATGGTAAGCTTGTAGCAGGGAACTTAAATAGGACTACCGGATTTATGCAATTGGGTACCGAGCCGATAAATACAACCAATGGCTTAGTACGGGTGACTTCAAAAAATTTACTTGATTTCTCGGTATCTTCTAATCTCATGATCGTTAGTTTCGGAGCTAACAACACTTCATTGATTAGCTCTAATGAACAGACAGTTGATCAGGTTATGAAGTGGTATTCTGATTTTGCCAAACAACATCCTAACGTTTTAGTTTGGAGTCAGAATATACGTTCAGCAGGTGAATTGTCGATCTGTTTGGCGTTGGAAGATTTTTTAGAAAAACAATTTGGAACAAGGTTCTGTAATATGAGGAAGTATTTGGCGAGTAATAGAGCATTAAAAGATGCAGCGGTTGTGGATCCTGCTTTTGTCGAAACTGAGGCTGATGCGGTAGCTGTCGCAAGTGGGTTGATTCCTCCAAGTTTTAAATTCGTTTCTAATAGTGCTCATCTCAATGTGATTGGGCATAAGTTGCAGGCTAACTATCTGTATTCCCATATTAAATTATACTTTAATTAAAACTGAATATAAAATTTTTAATAAATAAATTATGAGTGTAACGGTAGTATTCCCTTCTGCGGGACATAATATTAAAGATCCAGGCGCTGTATATAACGGCCGAAAAGAAGCACAGGAAATGATGTGTTTACGAGATTTGGTTGTAGGTTTTTTAAATCAGAGGAATCATTCTAATATTCCCGATTTAGATTCTGAAACCGCAAGCCAGCATCAAAGTCGAATTAAAACCGGAAATGGTTCTGTCGTATGCGAGTTTCATCTTAATGCAGCATCCAATGTAACGGCTACCGGAACAGAAGCGGTGATATCTGATAGCGCTACTGCGAACAGTAAGCAGATGGCTATCGAGTTGACTGATGCCACCGCTCGGATATTGGGAATTAGAAACCGTGGGGTTATAGCTGAAAGCAAAACTCCAAGAAAAAAGATTGGTATCGTCAACAAAGTTGGAACTTCTGTTTTATTAGAAGTTTGTTTCCTTTCCAATGTTTCCGACATGTTGGCTTTCGATATTCACAAAGTTGAGTTGGCCAAGGCAATTGCTGAAATTTTAATCAAGTACGATAATTTAATTTAAAACAATGATCGAAGCTCTGACCAAGTTTTACGAGGAATATAAAAACGAGATCCACGAAGGTGTTTTCTTTTCAGCATTTGTTATGTTCGGATCTGTCGTTAAGATCATCCGTGCAATTCAGCAGGGAAGCAAGCTCTCGTTTGGTTGGTTCTTCACTGAAACGATACTTTCCTTTTTCATCGCAATAATCGTATATGCTGTTTTTGATCAATTTTTAAACTTCAAGCCTTTTTTTACTTATTCAATTTGTGCGCTGCTTGGCTCAATGAGCACAGTTTTGCATAAGAAGACAGAGGAATTGCTTGAGTCGATTTTTGATAGTTTCAAAGCTGGTGTAAGGGATTTTGTTGCTGCATTAATTGATAAATTTAAATCTAAATAATTATGAAAACGCTTAAATATTTTATAGCATTTTTGTTCCTGGCATTCATCTGCAGTTGTGGAGCTACCAAGGTGGTAAAAGAAAAAGTCGAAACGACTACTTCTAATATTTCGAAAAAAGACAGTATTAATATTGTAGAAATCAACAGGAAGATACAGGATAGTCTGAAATTGAAAATTGTACAAAGTCAAACTGGAGACAAAAAATTCGACGATGCCGTCAATAATGCCGTTGAGTCAATTCTTTCAAATCTAAATACAACTAAAGTATCTGGAGATAACTCATTCTCATTTTTTTATGACAATGTACTGAAGGAATTGCGAGCTTCAGCAACTGTCGGGCCAACAGAAAATACAAAGATTGTAAACAATGCAACGGTCCATACCAAAGAAGTTGTTTTATCGGAAAAGGAAATACCTGTAAAGTTTATTCCTAAATATGTTTTGATATTTGCTATTCTCGGGGGCTGTATGCTCTTTGGTTTGTTGGCATTTATAATATATAAGATCAGTCGATTGTTTAGGCCAAAAGCTGTTGTCTGATGGATTCAAAAATTCAAGCTTTCAAATTTGAAAAAGCAAAGCTTCTCCTGGAACTGGAGCAAAAGGAATCCCCCATACTTTTGCTCCGCCTAGGTAAAGTAATTTTTGAAATATCGAAACTCCAAAAAAAAGAATTAAGAAAAATAAAAAACCACTTTGAAGAGATTTGAAATTAATGTTCCAATAAGTATTCCTCAAAAGTGGAATGACTTGACAGAATGGCAACTTAGAATGGTTGGTCACTTTCTTTTTTTGAATCGCACTGAAGAAACTGAAAAGACCCTATTTAAAAATGTTCTCTTGTTTATCCTTGCGTTTCCAAAGCCGTCATTCAAAAATATAACCAAGGTTATAATCTTGTTTTACTATTTTTCCTTCAGGGAACTGGAGCATCATACCGATTTTATTTTCGACCAGGAACAACGTTTGACAAGATTTCCAGAGTTTATAAAAGTGGGGAAGTGGCCGTTCAGGAAAAAACTTTACGGACCCGCTCCGAGATTGGCCAACGTGACAATAAATGAGTTATCTTATGCTGATACTTTTTTTTATAAATGGATTACTGAGTCAGAAACTGATGAATTACACAGACTTACAGCGATACTTTACCGACCAAAAAGCAAACGTGTTACTCAAGATGATATCCGTGTTGAATTTTCTAATCTGACACTTGAGAAAAATGCTGAGTTTTCAGATCAGATTCCGCTTCATGTGAAATATATGATTGCACATTGTTACCAAGGTTGCCGGGAGATGATCATCGATCGTCACCCCAATGTTTTTCCGAAAAAGAAAGTATCGGAGGCAGATGATGAACCACAGGTTCCGGTAACAAAAAAACCGTATCAACCGTTTTCAAGAATCATCGATTCGATGGCGATGGACGAAGTTCAGGTTTTTGGAAATCATCAAGAAACGGAAAAAGTGTATGCTCCTAAATTCCTTGCTGTTTATGAGGAAAAAATTAAGAAACAAAAAGAACTTGACCGCAATCGAAAATAATTATGGAAAGAATTTTATCGTTTAAAAAAGTAGATGACTATCTGAATAGCCTGGCTAATCGCCATATAGAGATAAAAGATTATTGCGGCACATCTCCAGATGAGTTGGCTGATAAGATAAGTTCTGTGGCTGGTTTCGGAAGTCCGGGAATGGTTTTTTTTGAAGTTTATTCTAAGCTTTCGGGAAATCAACAAAGAACCTTTAATAACAGATCCATTTCTTTTGCTATCACGATTGGAGGAATCAAGGCAGATGATCATCTTGGTCGTCGGGATGCTGTTTCAAATGCCGAACAGATAGGACTTGAAGTTTTATCAAGAATTGAATTCGACAGTAAATTGCCTTCCATTGGATGGCTTTACAAAAACTTTATTAAAGAATCCATCAATTATGCTGAGTTTGACCCTCGAGGTGCTGAAGGTTTTGTAGGCATGGATTTTCATTTTGATTTGAAAACACTTGAGCCATTGGTGGTGAATCCTGAAAAATGGACTGATGGAAACGTTATTTGTACTAGTTCTTAATACTAAAATCTTACATTAGGTTGTTTTATAAATTGACCAATATAACAAAACAAATGAGTAAGAAACTAGAAAAAACAATTGCACCTCTTTTAGAGTGCGGATTATCGCTGTCGGATCAAAGAATTATTTTGCACGAAATGTTTGCGGCCGCCGTGAGCAATGCTCCAGATGATGAGCTTGACAATTACACGGCAAAAAGAACTACTCCCGTTTATCTGGCACTATGCCAACTACTCGAGAACATCAGAAAAAAACGAAAGAAGAAATGATCCTAAAGCTCCACGCCAATGCGTGGTTTTTTTATATATTTGCCCCGACCAATTATTTCGATAAACGAGAAATGCTCCATATTAATCAACTGATTGATACTGGAGCTTTCAGGTTTTCGGGGATTAGGAAACGAACCCGGACTCATTTCTCGTTGAATGATTGGTCAAGACTGCAAAGAGAGCTCCTTTATATTATAATTAAAGCCATGTTTTAGCGTGGCTTTTTTTATATTTACAACTCACTAAAACAAATCTTTATGAAAAAAATTATTTTATTATTGTTGTTTATGTCTATTAAGGGTTTTTCGCAAGATTGTAAGTTTCATTATAATGAAGTTGATAGTTTTACTAAACTAAAAAAGGTAAAAACAAAAAGCCAAACTATTTCAGAAGGTAATGCTATGTACTTAAAGCTATCATTAAAAAAAAGTGATGAACTATTTCTTGTTTCAGATTTAACTTTTACTTATTCCAAATCCGTTGTTATTGGTCGGGATGCACCCATTAGTATATTGTTGAAAAACGATGATGTTATTAATTTGTCTGCTCTTGATTTGACATATGGAGAAATTAATTCACAAAATCAAACTGAAATTCAGAGTGTTTACATTATTAATTTAAATCAAATTGAGCTGATTAGGAAGATTGGTATTAAAAAGATTCGTGTTGAAAGTTCAAAATCTAATTTTGATTTCGATGTGAAAAAGAAAAAATGGACTGATAAGTTTAATGATTCAATTGATTGTTTTTATAACGAGATAACATACAGGTAATATCTACAATTTAATGTATATTTCTTTTTAAAACCTCTTAAACATCCATTAATCAATGTAATACCTGCAATTTTTATTAAAATACTTGGGGTAATTGCACTGTTGTTTCTGAGAAAAAAATATCTTTGCTTTGCAGAATCATTAAAACAGAAACTATATGTTTCAATTAAAAAGTAAAAAAATCCACCCACAACATCGAAGCTCGAAGGAAGATCGGGCATCTTCAAGTTTTCTTGGTTCTGCAGTCTTTGTTGTGGGCTTTTTAAAAATTTCTTATTATGCAGAACCAAGAGAAAAAACGAAGAAAAATTAACGCCGCCGTTATGGCTGCAGTTGAACCGCTAATACTTTGCGGTGTAAGTTTGATTCAGGTTAAAATTCAACTTGATCATATGTTCACAAAGGCGCTTGAAAATGCCGATGATGATGAGATGGATAATTTTTCCGCTAGAGAATTATCCCCAGCTTTCAAGGCCTTGTCAGAAAGTTTACTTTATTTGTATGAGATTCCTGAAATACGGGATTTGCAATCTGATGATTTTTCTAACCTTTTACCTCATTGATTATGCCCCCTTTTTTTATAGATTACAAAGAAGAAGTAAAACGACTAATATCAGAGAGTTATATTCCTTCTGATACTGTCAGCAAGGAATTTGAAATGACAACTGATCAGATCGTTTCGAATCTTTCAAATATATTACCGCAAAACAGCATCGACAGCCACATGGTTTATGAAGCTTTAATGGAATTGGGGTATGAACCAAAAGAAAATACGCCTCTGAACTACTTTTGGTATTTTCAGAGAATATAGCTTGAGAAAAGGGTAAGAACATTTTTCAGCAGGAAACCACTCATTCGAGTGGTTTTTTTATGTCCTTTTTTCACGGTCTGTCAAATTGGAATTTGCATCAAAATTCTACAGATGGACAAATCAAATTTTCAAGCTGAAGAAAGGAAAGCGGGGAATAAGGCCGCAGCGGCTTTAAGAGGAGCTTTCCGTTCTAAAATTCAATCTACTTTTCATAGGCGTACCGGAGCAATGGAGGATAGGTCCACCGTCACACCTCGATACAGGGATGGTGTTCTTGACCGCTTGGTTCTGGCTTCTCCACGCTACTCTTTCATGCATCATTTCGGATCAACAAAGACAGGTAAAACGGGTTCGCTGCAGAGGGATGGAGCCGATGTTAAATCTTTCACTCGCCACCTAGAGGGGATGGTTCGTCAAGTAAGCGCTCACAAACGTTCTGGGGGATTTGTGGTTGCCCATAATAAGGGAATCGATTACAAATCCAAGAATCATATATCTGAAGCTCTTAAAGCTACAAATGCTCTTGAGGTTCTGGCTACTGAACTTGGAGAAAACCGTATCGTGAATATTTCATCCCAAATTGATTTCTGATGGCGGGAGATAATATAAACAGACGGTTAAATATCTACATAAACGACAGAGAAGTTACCAACTCTATGAGGGGGGTTACGGCTGAAATGTCTAAAGTTCGTAATTCCATAAAGAATCTGAATCGTGGTGCTGCTGATTATGATCAGAAGTTAAAGGAGTTGAGAGATACATATTCTAAACTTCAAAAAGAGCAAGCCAGATTTCGTGATGATCTAAACAAAACCCCCGGCATTCTTAATAAGATAAAGACGGCGCTAGGTCCTGTTGCTACAGGGATGCTTTCTGCCTTTTCTATTACCGCTTTAGTTTCGGGCTTCACAAATAAGGTTCGTGAAGCGGCAAGGATTATTGTTGATTTTGACCAGAAGCAAGCCGATTTAGCTGCTATTATGCAAAAGTCAAGGGTACAGATTGCAGGCTTGACACTTGACGCGATCAAGTATGGGGCGTCAACGTCTTACTCAGCTGCAGAAGTTTCTATTCTTCAAACAGAACTAGCCCGTTTGGGTAAAACTGCACCTGAGATTAAGGCAATGACTCAGGATGTTTTGAATGCCGCCACGGCTTTGGAAACTGATCTTGGTTCAGCAGCAACTCTTATCGGAGGTCAATTGAACTCTTATGGGGAGAGTGCGGACAAAGCAGGAAAGTACTCTGATATTATGGCCAATTCTGTCAATGTTTCGGCCACGAGCTTTGAATCTTTAAACACTGCGTTGCCAAAAGTTTCCAAGGTTGCCGCCTTGAATAACGTGACTTTTGAAAAATTGAATGCCACACTTGGAGTACTTGCGGATGAGAACGTCGCTGCTGAAACTGCGGGAACTGGTTTCCGAAATATATTATTGGAGTCTGCAAAAGCTGGTAAGCCTTATCAGGAGATGTTGGATGAGATAAAAAAATCCGCAAATCAAAGTAAAAAAGCAGTAGAATTATTTGGTAAAGAGAATGCAACCGTGGCCGTGATTATGGCCAATTCGTCTGCAAAAATCAATGAGCAAACCAAAGCTTTGGAAAATTCTGCAGGTTCTGCAGATAAATTGGCCAAAGAAAAAATGAATTCAATTCTTGGGTCTACGAAGAATTTTTCTTCTGCCTGGGAAGGTTTTATTCTAAATATAGAGAAAGGCGACGGTGCTATTGGTAAGGGAATTAAAAGCATTATAGATCTTGGAACTTCCTTTTTGAGCCTTATAACTCCAATGAAACAAGTTTCAGACCAGCTAAAAGAGGAGCAGTTCGAAATGAATATGCTTGTCTACAAGATAAACTCATCCAACACGAGTAATGAGGAAAGGAAAAGATTGATCATCCAGCTAAAGCAAGAGTATCCTGCTTTTAACAAGTATTTGAAAGATGAAAATGCCACGACTGATGAAGTTTGGAAGGCATTAAGAAAAGTCAATGAGGAATATGTAAAACGAATCACGCTTCAGAAACAAGTCGAAATTGTTGAAAAAGCCTCTGCCAAGGTTGCGGACAAGGTGATGAAGCAGCAGGAAGAAATTTATAGGATATACCAAAATCTTAACCGTGTAAATCTCAAGTATAAACTGGGAGTTGAAATTGATGAAGGCGATTTGGAGAAAAGTGCCAGAGAAATGAAAGCTGTGATGGATAAGCGATTTGGTAGGGGATCAGGAAGTTTGGTAGGCCAAGCTGAATCAGGAGTTATTTCGGATGCTTTAGAAAAAATCAGGCTGATAAATATTGATATTAAAGAACGTCAGGCAATTTTAGATGAGGAATTGAAAAAACAAGATTTTCTTCAGAAAACATTAAATATTCAGACGGAAACTGAAAATGAAAAATTGCAGCTTCAGAAAGAAGGAATGCTTGTGCGTGAACAATTGATCAAGCAGGCTACGGAACTAGGAATGATAGATGCCAAGTTTAACACAACTGCAGAAATCAAGCGATGGATTGATTTAGAAAAAGAGAAGGCATTGTACACTGATGAATTATCTGAAGAGGATATAAAGAAAAAAGCCAAAGCTTTAGAGGATGCAAAAAAACACAGTGAGGATCTTCGAAAAGATTTTGTGGATTCGGAGAAAGCTTTGCTTGAGACAAAACGTGCATTTCAGGATATCAGCTCTGATTTACTTAAAGATGGATTTGAAAAAGAGCGTGTGCTTCTTAATAGGGAATACGATCGTAAAATTGAAGATCTTAAAAATAATATTTCCAAGGAACAAAAAGAAATTGACGCTCTCAATCAACAAATAAAAGACCCTAAAAATTCCAAAGGAGATGTTGAGCTTTTGCGAAAACAGATCCAAAACAAGATTGCTCTTCAAAAGATTTTTAATGATACGATGGTTTCCCTAGACCAAACTCGTGATTTGAAACTTGCCGCTTTGCAAGAAAAGTACATTGAGAAGAGTCTGAAGAAGCAGGAGGATGATAATGATAGGGCTTTGGCTCAGCTTCAGACACGTCATAACAACGAAATCGAGGCAATCAATACGCTTGAGCAGGCAAAAAAAGTTCTTTCTGATTATTTGACAGAAGCTGAGCTTACAAAAGTTAAAACACTTGAGGGAGCCAAGAAAAAAATAAAGGAGCAGCATCAGAAGGAAGAGTTTGAAATGCAGCAGCAGCATCTGATTTCCTTGATGGCGATGGTTCAAAGCATCTTTGCTCAGGAACAATGGGAGGGTATAAGCCTTATATCTCCGGAAGAACGCGAAGTTCTTTTAAAATTTCTTGATGATGCGGCTCTGAAACTTTCTCAGCTTGGAGTCAAGAAAACTGAGAAAGATACTGACACGGGTGCTGAAGCAATCAAAAGTTTATCGGGTATAGATATTCTTGGTTTTTCTCCTGAAGATTGGCAATCTGCATTTGATAGCCTGGATACTTTTGCAGAAAAGATCAGAGCCGTAGAAGTTGTTGCGGGGGCTATGAAACAAGCTTTCGGGATGTTTTTTGATTATGTAGACGCTAAAGATCAACATTCTCTAAATAAGTATCGTTCAAGTGTTGACAAGAAAAAGAAGGCGCTCCAGGATCAGCTTGACAAAGGCTATATTACACAGGAACAATACAACTCCAAAGTAGCAGACTTAGAAGCTAGTCTGGAGAAAAAGCAGGCCGAACTTGAATACAAAAAAGCTAAACGTCAAAAAATTCAAGCTGCCCTAGAAATAACTGTTAATACGGGTATTGGTATTGCTAAAGCTATGGCTGCTTCACCATGGACTGGTGGAATGCCTTGGACTGCGATCATTGGTGCGCTTGGAGCTGCACAATTGGGGTTAGTATTAGCTACTCCGCTTCCTCCTAAAGCCGGTTATAAAAAGGGAGGATTTACTGGTTCTGGAAATTCCAACGATGAAGCGGGGCCAGTTCATAAGAATGAATATGTTGTGCCACAAAACGTTCTTTTTTCAAATGACCCTGTAGTTCCGAATGTTGTGGATTATCTCGAGCGAAAGCGTCAAGGCGAAAATCCTGTTTTTAATCCTGGACAAACTCCTGAAAATGCGGGAGAATCTATAAATCCTATTCTGCAGTACGAAAATGCGATGTTGACAGGATTGGTTGAACGAGCTGTTGTGGTTCTGGAGAAGCTCGAAGCTGATGGCCTCGAAACTTACCTGGTAAATGATCTGAAAACAGCAAGAAAAATGAAACAAAAAATTAAAGAACTCAGCGATCACGAATCTAATGCAAAATTATAATGATCTATTACTCTAAATATTCCGAACAGCAAGTATTTTCCGATGCCAGGCTTAATGTTTTTTTAAACCAGGTTTATACATTTTTGATAAACCGGATCGATCAAGCTACAATTGTAAATAATTTGATTCTAGACGGCAAAATTGCTCGTCTTTTACTCGGTCAAACTTTAGATGATGCAGTTTTAAAGATTGAATTTTCAATACAAAAAAAATCGGTTTTCGATGCTCTTTCAGTGGCTATTGCGAGCTTGGACATATCAAGCTTTACAATAAATGAAGATGTGATTGTTTTACAAAACAGTGAAGTTTTTTTTGAATTTAGGCTTCTTGACTATGAATTGAAACTATATGATTACCACGGAATAATGATCAACGATTTACGTAAAACTAAATAAATATGCCACTACCAATTTTAATACCGAATATTTCTCCTGCTCTTTATGGAACCTATGAGGTGAATTCTGTCAACTGGAAACTTGATCCAGGATCCTTATATTTTCCTTTTTTGATGGGGGCAAACGGAATTACTCCTTTTACACATAAAATAACCTTTCCAGCTTATAATTTATTGCCAGAATACAGCGGTTTTACTGAATGGAAACTTGAAATTATCCTTAACGGTAAGGTATCATTACCTGTGATGAAAGTTAATGGAGAATCTTCCTATTCTGGTCCGTTGGGAAGCGTGGCAGAGGATCCTCTGTTTTGGGAAAATTACCCTATTTTTAGTTTTGAAAATCTCAATCTTTTGTTTGCTGGAACGTATCTTTTTGAAGTAAATTTCAAAGTCAGTGCTATTCCTCCAATTGATGCATTGAGACCTTCTTTTGTTCCTTTTAGAGAGGTAATTTCAGCTAAGAATATGCCTATATTACTCGATGTTTTTACGGATTTTGCATCGCCTCCACTATATTTAAGTTTGCCTAACCTTGAGCAAGGATTAAGCTTTAGTCATGTTCTTGGCGGTCCACTTCCTTTAGAACAGAATTTTGCCTTTTTTCCTGCAGTTGAACTTGAAATTGCGACTGGAGATGGTATTCTGAATATTTCTCAAGAATTGATTTCTGAGAATCACGGAATACTGACAGTATCTTTATCTGATATTGAGTCGTTTGTTGTTGGCCAATATGATTATTCGTTTACCGTTTCGAATGGTTTGACTGAAGTAAATGTGCCGGTTAAGCTATATGTGGTTGAGTCCACAAGTGGCGGTTTTTCAATTAATCCAACAGTTGCTCAGATGACTGTCGTTGCGGGGGCAGCTGTATCAAATATGAGTATTATTAATATTGAGTCTACAGGGGCTTGGAAGCTTATATCATCAATTCCAATTTGGTTGAATATTTCCGTTTATTCGGGTACGGGAAATCAGATGCTTTTTGTTACTCCTGGAGACCTAAATGGTCTTGAAGCTGGCTCATATCGTTTTCCTTTGGTTTTTGAAAGTTTCGGTGAGAAAATTGCAGTTGATTTTACATTGAACCTTATCACATTTCTATCTAGTCCTTTTGTTCCAGGTAATCTTTATTTCACTAAAGAATTGGATTTTATGAATTTTTCAACCTCCAAAATTAACACGTACATCGAAGTTACTTTGGTCTTGAAGGTCTTTAAGATAAACACGAATGTGAGCACTACTTACACACGTGTTTTTGATTTGCCGATTTATAAAGGCAAGGCTGATTTTCATCCCGGAACCGTTGTTCATCAATTGCTCGATGATATTGAAAATTTAGTAGATTTTGTACCAAATTTCGAGTTGAATTACCATAAACCTCAAATACAACCGGCTCTAGTTTCTATAAGTTATATCGAGAAAGTTTACGCCGGAGAAGTTGAGAATCCTGCTTTGGATTATTATAGCGGAAATCTCCAAACTTTTCGAATGATAAAAGGAAACAAGCCGTATATGACAGACTCTCAACTTTCTTTGTTGACAGTTTCTCAGCAGGAATTGATACGTATAACTCCCAATTCTGTCTTGGGTATTTCCTTTTCTTTTCCAGGAACCCCAAAGCTTTTGGTTAAGAAAAATAATAGGATCATTGATGATGTTGAAATTCAGTCTTTTTCGTCTGGAGACAATATAAAGATGATCTATTCTTACTTTCGTTTCGCAAATGATTTCAAGCCTGGGGACATCATTGAGATGATGATCTCATCAGGTTTGGAAACCAGATCAAGACGATATTTGGTTTTTCAAAATGGACTTGAGTCGACTTATATCTTTTTTGAGAATGAGAATAATCAGATTGAGCCTTTCGAGTTTTCCGGACGGAGACGAATAACATCGACAACTAAGCACATTCTGGGATCTAAATTTAAAAAACTTAAGGGATTCGATACTAAAATTGATTCTGAAGATGGGCAGATGGTTATTTTAAACACCGGGCAATTAGGCAAATCAGAGCACATTATTGTCAATTCGATAATTCGCTCGCTAAATGTTTGGATGTCTTTTGATAGTCCGGCAGGTCCATATTTGAAAGTTGACGCTACTTCAACTAAGATTATTACTCAAGATACTTCAATCTCTGAAGAAGATTTTGATATTGAATTTAACATATTACCAGAATAAGTATGCTAGTTTTTATACACGAAAAATTCAAGTTAGATCTAACTTATTTAAAAGTCACTTTCCTGGAAGAAAATCAAATGTTCAAGGATGATTTTTCTCTTGAGATATCTTTTCCATTTGAAATTCCTTTGGATGCTGAATTTACCCGAAAAAGTGGTTTTTCTGGCCATTATAATGCACATCAAGAAAAAGCTTCCTTTGAGGGAAAACTTGATCGGGATGGAGTCGTTGATTCAGCTGTTCTTAAGATTCAGGAAGTCAAGGGTAGAATTGCAAACGCTGTTATAAATTCTGGATTGCAAGCCTTTCCTGGATTTGATAAAAAACTATCTGATTTGCCTCTTGAATTGAAAACAGTAGTTGATATTTTGTCGGAAGCAGAATCAGTAATCGATAAGGCCTATCCTGAAACAAATTATAATTTTAGAATGGTTCATACGGACAAATATGATCCAACAGATGAGAATTGGAATGGTTTCGAAAAAATCATTAATAATTATAAGTCCGGTGCATTTATTGAGAATGCCATTCAGGAGGATTCCAACATTGATTTGATTAGGAATATAATGCAACCTTTTCCTTATCTAATGCATGTTGTCCAGGTTGCTGTTCAATCTTCAGGATATAGTCTTCAAGGAGATATCTTGAATGATACGGATTTGCGAGATGCTTTGATTTTTCGTGATGGCAATTATTATACCAGATTGTCTGAAGATGCAGTCCAGATAAGGTATAAAAACCGTGAATGGGATAGTTTTTTATACAATTTTAATGGTTATAAGCACTATTCATTTTTTAAGCAAATCACAATTGAAAAGAAAGGTGATTATGTCTTAAGTGGAGAAGTTTTAAGTGTTGTTTATAGGGATACCAGTAATGGACTGAGATCAAATTTAGTTCTCTCGATAGCAAAGATATCAGGGGGAGTAAGTTCAAATCTTTTTTTATATCAGCATAATGGAATCCCTGGAATACCTGCAAACTATTTGCAAAGAATGAAAACTCAAAGTTTTGAGCAATTAATATCCTTTGAGGAAGGAGATATTTTGGAAATTTTAAAAATTGAGCCTCAAAGAGATTCTGTACCTTCAGAAACTCCGGATTTTCCTGAAGCAATCTCACTTCAATTAACACCTGTGAGATTCAGGAACCCTGATGGAACCCCTATTCTTTCTGTTTTAAATTTAAATGAAATACACTTGGCACGTTGTGTTCCGGATATGACGGTTCGCGATCTTTTTACAGCGATCAAGAATTTTAAAAATTATAATTTTTTGGTCGAAGGTTCTGTGGTTTCAATGAATAAGAATCAAAATGCTTTGAAACGTCAGTCTGCAATTGATTTGGTAGATTTTGAAATTGTGGAACCGGTAAGAAGTTTCCATGATGATCGAGAATTTGAACTCGCCTTTTCAGATGGAAATAGCGAAAAGTATAAGTATGATTCTATGCTTGTGAAGGCCGGCTCAACTATAATAAATGATTACATTACTCGTGATTCTACAAGCGAGATTAAGATCAATCTTCTTCCCTTGCCGGTTGTTGCCAGAAAAGGTGTTACGACCGCTCTTAGTTTTGAAGATGACAATTCCAAATTGAGATTGTTATTTTCCAGACCGATGCCGGAAGGGGGTTTGCCGGTTGCTTATTTGAATGAAAATGTACTGATTCCCAAGCTATACGAAAATGATTATTCAGATTGGTTGCGATACAGGATTAATTCAATTGGATGGAATTGGGATTTCCTCATCCCAGTGGAGAAGCTCCGGGCCATAAAGATCCAGAGCTTGTTTTTTGCCTATAAAAATTACCATCTTTTTTCTGAAATTGAGAAGGAAAGGTTGAATCTGTCCTGGTGGCGTGTTACTGCCAAGTCGGAGAGTCTTTTGTGATTTTAATATTATCCAGGAGCAACATTGCGTTATCTTGCTGTTCCTGGAGAATTGTTACATAGATCATTGTTTCTTTTATGTTGCTATGCCCTAACATTTTCTGCAGAACTTCTACTTTCCCTCCTAATCTTAGATAATTTGTTGCAAATGTATGTCGAGCATAGTGAAATGTTACCTGTTTTTTTATCCCTAAAAGATTGCAGATATCTTTTAATATCCTATTAATGTGTTGGTCCGTATGTTTGTGTGTAAATATCTCAGGACATCTATCCAAGACATTTTCTGCAGCTGCAGCAAGTCTAATCTTTTGGTTTTTCTTAGTCTTGACAGATTCAAATTTAAGATATCGCTCACTTATAAATTTTTCCTCCAACTGTTGAACATCACTTATTCTTAATCCTGTAAAACAAGAAAAAATGAACATTCCCAAAGGGAGTTTGTGATTATCCCTCAAGTAGGAACTTTCAAAGTAACCCCGCAATTTATTCAGTTCAATTTCCGTCAAACTTTCTCTATTACCATTTGTAGAACCTGCTTTGATTTGCTTTGAAGTTATCGGCATTTTTATGCCCGAATCAAGTGCTATATTGATATACTTCTTGATAACTCCAACATTTGAATTGACTGTGGTTTTTTTCATTCCTTTTTTAAACCTAAAGGTTTTAAACTTTTCAATCAATGTAACATCAATTTCAGAGAACAGGATTTTCTCTCTAAAATCTTTAAGGGCTTTGTACACGCTTTTTTGCTTTTTTATAGTGTTTGGATGACAGATTTCCTTTTGCTTTTCGAGTTCATATTTGAAAAAAGCAAGGAAATCAATCCTCGGCATTCCGTTTCTAAATTCATTTTCAAAAGCTTCAAGGGTTAAAACGGTTTCTGAAAGTCGGAACACGGTTTTGATTGTTGTGATTTTACTTTCGATATTTTCCAAAACAAGATTAAAGTCTATCGCTTCATTTGTTTTGTCGATACGCCTTTGTGAAATTGGATCCCATAATGATTTGTAGGTGTATTGATCGATGGAGATTCTTTTTAATTGACCTTTCATTGTCAATTTTAAATATAGGAGTGATTTTCCGTCAGCTCCTACATTATTTCTAAGATAGAATTTATGTTTCATTGGCACAAAGATTTTCCTTGTGTCGATTTGTGTGTCGAAAATGTGATCGGGAGTGTTTAAAATTCTCATTATTCAAAATGGTATTAATTGAAAAAGCGTACAGTTACAGGGGTTTAGTCTGTTATGCTGTACGCTTGAGAATTTTTTTGTGGTGCCTCCAGGGATCGAACCAGGGACACATGGATTTTCAGTCCATTGCTCTACCATCTGAGCTAAGGCACCTTTACAATTTCGAGCAGTACTGCTTGTTGATTGCGGGTGCAAATATAGAAGCTTTTTTGAGTTATCCAAAACATTTTTTTAAAAAAATGAATTCGTAACTTCGCAACTTCAATCTTTCAAGTATGATTTTAACTGTTGATGTAGGCAATACGAGAATTAAAAGTGCTGTTTTTGAGAACTCTATAATCCTGGAGCAATTTGTTTTTGACAAGAAAGAGCTTCAGGAAAAAATTCAAAATATTTTAAAAAAATATCAAAACATAACCGATTTGGTGGTTGCATCTGTCGGGATCATCTCGAAAGAAGATTTTTTAGCGCTCGAAAAAGAGGTCAGAATAAACTTTATTACCCATCAGGATCAGTTTCCTTTTCAAAACCTTTACGAAACACCTCTTACTTTGGGAATAGACAGGATGGTTTTGTCGGCTGGGGCGGTTTTGCAATTTCCAAATCAAAACAGATTGGTGATTGATGCCGGAACTTGCATTACGTATGATTTTATAGACGATGGAGATGATTATCTGGGAGGAGCCATTTCTCCGGGTATACGGCTGCGGTATGAATCCTTGCATAATTATACGGCAAAATTGCCATTGCTTGCCATTGAAAATCCTGAAAGCCATATGGGGAATTCTACCAATAAGGCCATACATTCCGGCATTGTCAATGGTGTTGTTTATGAAATTGATGGTTTCATCAATCAGTATAAGGAGCAATATTCAAAATTTACCATAATTTTAACTGGTGGAGACGCAGTTTTTTTGGCTAAACGATTAAAAAATACCATATTTGCCAATTCAAATTTCCTTCTAGAAAGTTTGAACCATACATTTCAATATAAAATCAAAAATGATTAAAAAAGTTATTGTCGGCATCTGTTTGCTTTTTGCTACGGGAACATTTGCACAAGAGGGAACTGCATCGCCTTATTCGTTCTATGGAATCGGAGATATACGATTTAAGGGAAATACTGAAAACCGTTCCATGGGTGGCTTGGGTGTTTTTACAGATAGCTTGCATATAAACTTGCAAAATCCTGCAGGATACGGACAATTGAAATTTACTACATTTACTTTGGCAGGAAGTTATAATACTTCCGATCTGCAAACAAATTCAGGAGATGGAAAAGCAAGAAGGACGGCTATCGATTATCTTGCATTAGGTTTGCCTATAAATAAAAAACTTGGTGTTGGTTTTGGATTGCTGCCTTATTCTTCTGTTGGTTATAAAATCCAAGGAGTAGAAACATCTGAAGAGACTTCTGTTATAAAAAGCAAGCAATTTTTTGGATCAGGCGGTGTGAATAGGGCTTTCCTTGGAGCCGGATATAAAGTAAATTCAAATTTAAGTGTCGGGGTCAATATTGATTATAATTTTGGTGAGATCGAAACAACAAGCTATGAATTCTGGAATACAATCGAATATGGTTCGAGAGAATTAAATACTTCAAGAGTTCGCGGTCTTAGCTTCAATACGGGTGCTATGTGGAACAAGAAAATAAGCAAGAAGCTGGATTTATACGCCTCGTTGGTTTATACGCCGGAGAGTACTTTGAGGTTTTCCAATCAGAGGAATATAGCAGTTGTTCAGCGTATGACAAATTCCAGTCCAGTAGTCATAGATCCAAGAGATATTGATGTGGCGGATACAAGATTGAAATTGCCTTCAAAATTGGCAATCGGAGCAGGTGTTGGAGAAGCGAATAAATGGTTGCTTGGAGCTGAATATACTTTTCAGAAAACAAGCAATTTCGGTAACAGATTTGAAGATATTACAAACGCTACCTATGAGAATTCTTCCAAGATAAGTTTGGGAGGATTTTTTATTCCAGATTATGATTCTTTTACGAGCTATATGAACAGGATGACGTATCGTGCCGGTTTGAGATATGAAAATACAGGATTGGTGATTGCTGACAAATCGATCAACGATATGGCTTTGACATTAGGTCTGGGTTTTCCCATAACGGGATCTTTCTCTAATATCAACCTGGGTGCCGAATATGGAAAAAGAGGGACAAAGGCTCTTAACCTGGTACAGGAAAATTACCTTAACTTTACATTGAGCTTGTCTTTGAACGACCAATGGTTTGTTAGAAGAAAGTATAATTAATACATTTTCAACCTGCATAAATTTATATATGAAATTTAAAGCAAGAATACTGTTTTCATATACGATTGCATTTTTTGCAGTGATTCTTGTCTTGGGTTGCGAAAGCAATTTCAAGGACGTGCAGAAGATTAATTTTTCTGAATTCAGTCCAAGTGGAGAAGCAGATTCCATTACCTTGAAATATACCGATTCAGGCAAGATCAAAGCTGTCCTCAAAGGAAAGAAGATGCTGGATTATGCCACGGTTGAATATCCTTTTACGGAATTCCCTAAAGGTGTAGATGTGACACTTTATGATGCTAAAGGGAAAAGGACTTTTGTTACGGCAAATCATGCCATGCAATTCAAAGGGACTGAAATCATAGATTTGACTGGAAATGTAAAGATCAGGACCGAAGACAATCAGCTCCTGGAAACGGAACAATTGTATTACGACCAGAAAAATGCGTGGTTTTTTACCGAACAGAAATATAAATTTACAGCGCCAAAAGGAGTTTCGTATGGAGAAGGTGTCGATTTTGACAAGGATTTCAAGATTATGAATACCCAGAAATTCTCAGGACAGATTGACCAAGCGGAAGAATAATTAAATTACAATAGAATGAAATATTTAAAGTTTACCCAATATATCTATCTGGCATTTGCTGGTTTTTTTATTTATGACGGCATCACGAAATTAAACACCGAAGAATCTCCTTGGTTGAGTTTTATAATCGCAATTGTGGCTATCTTTATGTTCTTCTTCAGAAGAAGTTTTTCCAAGAAATTCGAAGACAGGAACCAAAATTAATAAACTATGGAAGTTAGTATTATAATCATTTGCTTAATACTATCGGCCTTTTTTTCTGGAATGGAAATCGCCTATATTTCCTCCAATAAAGTATATCTTGGTATTGAAAAAAAGCAGGATAACTTTCTTTCCAAAATACTTTCAAAACTCACAGAAAACCCTTCAAAGTTTATTGCTTCGATGCTTATTGGTAATAATATAGCATTGGTTGTGTATGGGTTTTTTATGGGCGAATTGATAATGAGCTGGATTGCATTTTCAGAATTGGCATCCTCCATCTGGGCAATCGTATTAATACAGATTCTTATTTCTGCTCTTGTAATTATCATCACGTCTGAATTCCTGCCGAAGATTTTCTTCCAGATTTATGCCAATACGTTGATCAAGGCTTTGGCAATCCCGGCATACATTTTCTACCAATTGTTTTATTATGTTTCCTCGGCAATCATTTGGATTTCCGATATTATCCTGATGAAAGTTTTCAAGATAAAAGGCGATAACGAACAGCTTTTATTCAGCAAGGTAGAACTTGGAAACTATATTACGGAACAAATGAAAGCCGTGGAAGACCAGGAAGATGTAGATTCTGAAATCCAGATCTTTCAAAACGCACTCGAGTTTTCTGGTGTGAAAGCCCGTGATATTATGAATCCGAGAACGGAAATTTCTGCTGTAGAGATTCACGATACGGTTGAGGAGTTGAAGGCACTTTTTATAGAAACCGGCTATTCCAAGATCCTGGTCTATCAGAATTCATTGGACGATATCATAGGTTATGTCCATTCTTTCGAATTGTTCAGGAAGCCAAAAACAATCAAATCGGTAATGATTCCGGTAGAGTTTGTTCCTGAAACTATTTTCATCAAGGATGTAATGAATCTTCTGACCAAGAAAAGAAAAAGTGTTGCCATCGTTTTGGATGAATACGGCGGTACTTCGGGAATGGTTACAATTGAAGATATTGTAGAAGAATTGTTCGGAGAAATAGAAGACGAGCACGATTCAGACGAAGAGTTGATTGATCAGGAACTGGAAAACGGATGCTTTTTGTTTTCAACCCGATTGCACGTTGAGGATATCAATGAAAAGTATAAAATCAATATTCCCGAAAGTGATTCCTATACGACCCTCGGCGGATTTATTGTGGATTTTACAAAAGAGATTCCTCAAAAAGGCGAAAAGATACAGATCGAAAACTATCATTTCATAATAGAGGAAGCCACCAATAAAAAAATCGAATTGGTCAAAATGACCATCAAAGATTAGTTTCAAAAAAAAAATCGGTTTTTATCGTAAAATATAAGCTTACTACTATAATTATTAAATAGATAATTGTATTTTCGCAAACTAAATTTTAAAATTAACAAACATAGAAAATGGCAGTTTTACAAAAAATTAGACAACGCTCACTTCTTTTAATACTTGTAATAGGCTTTTGTTTATTGGCATTTGTAGTAGGCGATCTTGTACAAGGAGGAGGATTTAATAGAACCCCAAGTGATGTTGGAAGTGTTAACGGAAACGAAATTTCTTTCGACGATTTTAGAGTTAAAGTTGATAATGTTGAAAAAAGTGGACAAGGAATAACTTCTGCTCAAGCGGTAAACAGGGTTTGGGAACAAGAAGTTACCGTTTCTTTATTAAATACAGAATTTGAAAAATTAGGATTGAGAGTTGGTGAAGACCATATTATCGAAATCCTTAAGCAAAGCCAGGATATCGGACAAAATCCAAGTTTCTTGAATGAGGCTGGCGTTTTTGATCTTGCAAAATTCAAGGAATATTTCAGGACAAATCCTGAGCAGGCCCAAATGATCAATGCAAGAAAAAGAGATGCAGAATTGAATGCAAAATTCCAAATCTACAGCTCTCTTGTGAAATCAGGAGTTTACACGACAAATGCTGAAGCGAAATTGAAATATGAAATGGAAGCCAACAAAGTAAACTTTGATTTTGTTTCGGTTGCCTATTCAACTATCAAGGATAGTGAAGTTAAAATTTCAGATGCTGAAATTATTGATTTCATGAAAAAGAACGAAAAGAAATATAAGGCTGACGAAACTCGTGATATCGAATTCGTAGTTATTGACGATAAGGCTTCGAAAGAAGACGAAGACCAAGTAAAAAATGAACTTGCAAAAGTGCTTACTGGTAATGTCGTTTACAATAAGGATACACAAAAGAATGATACATTGCCAGGCTTCAGATCGGCTGCAAATGTTGCTGATTTTGTAAACTCCAATTCTGATATTCCTTACGATTCTTCGTTCGTAGCGAAAAGCAGCTTGCCGGCAGAATATGCTGAGCAATTGTACAATCTTCCTCAAGGTGAAGTTTTCGGACCTTACCTATACAATGGTTACTATGCCGTTAGTAAATCTCTAGGAAGACAAGCTGGAATCAATGCAAAAGCAAGCCACATCCTTTTGGCTTACAAAGGTGCGATGAGAGCGAATCCAACAGTAACAAGAACTAAGGAAGAAGCGCAAGCAAAAGCAAACGAATTGTTGGCCCAAGTACAAGCTAACCCATCTTCATTTATGATGTTGGCGATGACAAATTCTGATGATTCATCCAAACAACAAGGAGGAGATCTGGGATTTTTCTCCAAAGGACAAATGACCCCTAAATTCAATGATTTCGTATTCGGTAACCCGATTGGAAAAATTGGCTTGGTTGAAACGGAATTTGGTTTCCATATCATCAATGTTACGGACAAGCAAGATGGTATCCGTTTGGCTACAATTGCAAGAAAAATTGACGCATCTGAAGCGACTACCGATAAAGTGTACACAAAAGCTGTGAAATTTGAAATGGAAGCTGCCGATAAGGATTTTGCTGCTGTTGCGAAAGAAAACGGAGTTGCAGTAACGCCTTCTGTAAAAGTACAGGCAATGGACGAGAGTTTTGGACCCATCCAAAACCAAAGACCAATTGTTAAATGGGCTTTCGACAAGAAAACCAGCGTAGGTGATGTAAAGCGATATGAAGTTCCAAATGTTGGACATGTTGTCGTGAAGCTTAAGAAAGTTAACAAGGAAGGTTTGATGGCTATCGATCAGGCAAGGCTTTCTATAGAACCAAAATTGAAAAACCAGAAGAAAGCAGAATTGATCAAGGCAAAGATGAAAGGTAGTTCTTTGGCTGATATTGCAAAATCTTCAGGTGGTACGGTTCAAACGGCTACGGATTTAACAATTGAGAATGCTGTTTTGCCAGGAACAGGACTTGAGCAAAAAGTGGTAGGTACTGCTTTTGCAATTGGTGCCAACAAAGTTTCTGCTCCAATCGAAGGAATTTCTGGTGTTTTTGTAGTGCAGCCAAAAAGCGTTGCCAAAGCTCCAGCCATTACAGACTATAAAGAATATGTGGCCAAGTTAAGCGGACAAAGTGCTTCTGCTCCAGGTAGAGTAATCGGTGCTTTGAAAGCAGATGCTGAAATTGAAGACAACAGACAAATATTTTATTAAGAAGTTGATATATTAGTTCAAGAAAAATCCCGGTTCATCCGGGATTTTTTTTAATAAAAAAGTATCAGGTCAAATTCTGAAAAGTACTACTACAATATGTAAATGCTTATATTCAAGTTATATTTTTTGCAATGATTTCTACTAGAAAGTTGTTCTTGCTTTTGCATTTCTATAAATCGATTCTATTCCTTAATTTGGGATTGTTTTTGATTGGATTATTGCTGGATGCGAATTCATTTTTTTCTATTTTCTGTTTTTTTGGATTGATAGTAAGTTTCTTGTTTAAAGAGAAATATAGGAATCATGAATATTTCTTTTATTACAATAACGGGCTTACAAAATTGCAGTTGTATGGGTTTTGTTTTTGTTTGAATATTATCATAGGTGTTTTTGTAAACTGTGTATTATGATAAAGCATAAATTGTATATCGATAGCGTTCAAAAAAATATAAATGATAAAGTCATTTTGTCGGATATCTTTTTGGAATGTGAAACAAATGATATCGTTGGAATATTGGGCAGAAACGGTTCGGGTAAATCGACTCTTTTGAAAATTATATTTGGTACAACCAATGCTGATAATAAATTCATAAGACTAGATGATAAAATAATCAGAAAAGAGCTCTATAAGATTTCAAATACGATATCTTATCTGCCTCAGGGAAATTTTTTGCCACTCAATTTAAGAGTAAGTAAAGTTGTTGAACTAGGAGTAGATGAATCAAATGCTGAAAAATTTTATGCGGATGATTTTATCTTCAAGTTGAAGGATTTCAGGATTAAAGATTTATCGGCAGGTGAATCAAGGTATTTAGAAATCAAATTAATTTTATTTTCAAATTCAAAGTTCGTATTATTAGATGAACCGTTTAGCGGGTTGTCTCCCATAATTATAGAGAAAGTAAAGGAAGAAATAAAAAGATGTTCCTTAAATAAGGCAATAATACTGACGGATCATAATTTTAATGAAGTGTGTGATATTGTTACAAGATTGTACTTGCTTAAAGATGGCAAGAATCACAAAATTATTGATAAGGAAGATTTAGTTAAAATGAATTATGTGAATAATTTTTAAGAGTAGATCAATAGGATTTTATAATATCATTTCCTTGTAGGACAATAAAGTTTTAAATCCTCGTTTCTCAAAATAAGAAGACGGATCATCTTTTGAGACTACCAGTACAAAATCGCCACCCCAGGCTCCAAGACTTTTTATGACACCCTTGAAGTCGGGAAAGAAACGTTCTTTTACAGTTTGCATCTCCAAGATGTCACTCATTATCATTTCGTGTTTCTCCAACTCGGAAGCAAAAGTTCCCAAATCAATGGCTTGTATGATGTTTTGGGTGATTTTCTCTAAAACTGTAATGTTTTTCGATAGATTATTCTGCTTGGCATAATAAGACGCTATTGCGGCCTTGCTGCTTTGTTTTTGATTGAGGTAGACAAAGTACAGATGTTCTTCGAATGAGGGGTCAAATCGAATATTTTCGACAATTGGTTCACTGTTTTCTAAATGATAAAGTATTGGTGTGTCGTTTTGAGCACAAGCAATGTCATAGCCGCTGCCTCCAAAACTATTGTTTAAAAGTGAAAATGCATCAATTCCGGTCCATTGGGCTATATTGTTTATCAAGGTAGAGGAGGTGCCCAATCCCCAGAATTTTGGAAAAGTGAGTTCTGTTGTAATGTTGTATCCTTCAGAAGTGTCAATAAAATCAGGATCCAGCAGATAAGCTTCAGAAAGTATTTCCAAAAGCGTTCCTTTTATCGAATCACTTTTATCGGTTTCCTTCCGGCTGATTATTTCATCAAATAGGATGGTATCTTCAAACCATATCGTTCCATCCTTGTCAAAACTTTTCCAGATAATCTTCTTTTCCTCGCCTCCTTCAACAATGAGATTTTGTCCGAACCTTGTCGGCAAGGCAAATGCTTTTGCACCATCAAGCACGACATATTCGCCTGTAATGAGTAATTTTCCGTTACTGTAGAATACTTGCTTCAAGCTGCTATATTTTTACTTTTCTAAGACTTTCTATATAATCTGCAACTGCCGAATGCGAAACAGCATTGTTTTCAAAATGATTCACTATCAACAAACGTTCGGCATCAGTTGCTTCAAATTGATTGATGATGTTTCCAAGATGCATCTTCATGTGTCCTTCTTGGATTCCGGTAGTTGTAAGCGATCTTAAAGCGGCAAAATTTTGCGCCAGGCCAGCAACTGCGACAACCTGCATTAATTCTTTTGCAGAAGGCCTTTCGAGCATTTCTAAGGCAAATTTCACGAGAGGATGTAAGGAAGTCAAGCCTCCGACCGTTCCCAATGCCAAGGGAATTTCCATCCAGAAGCTGAAGATGCCATTTTCTATCCTTGCATGCGATAGGCTGGAGTATTTTCCCGATCTTGAGGCATAAGCATGGATACCGGCTTCAACTGCACGGAAATCATTGCCCGTAGCGAGCACGACAGCATCGATTCCATTCATTATTCCTTTATTGTGGGTTACTGCCCTGTAAGGCTCAACTTCGGCAATCTGCACAGCCCTGACGAATTTTTCTGCAAATTCTTGCGGATTGGTTTTTTTATCGGCAAGTTCTTCAACCTTGCAAGAAACCTCTGCCCGAACAATGCAATTTGGAACATAATTCGACAGTATGCTCATAACTACTTGAAGGTCTTTTTCTTCATCATTAAAAGCAGTATTTGCTAGAGCCAATCTTTTCAATGTTTTGGCAAATTGCTCCAAACAGGAATTGATGAAGTTGGCTCCCATGGAATCCTTGGTTTCAAAGGTAGCGTGAAGCTGGTAGTAGTTCTGGAGCAGATCGGTCTTGTCGTTTAAAACAATATCCAGGATGCCGCCACCTCGCTTTTGCATGTTTTTAGTGATGCTTTCCGTTTCTTCGAAAAAGAGCTTCTTGTTTTCAGTGAAGAATTTTTCCAATCTTGGAGTTTCACCTTTGAAGATAAAATGCACTTGCCCTATTTTTTCAGTATTCAAAACTGTAGCTGTAAAACCACCACGTTCAGACCAGAATTTGGCCGCCTTTGAAGCTGCAGCCACGACAGAACTTTCTTCTATGGCCATTGGAACCGTATAAAACTTTCCGTTTATCAAAAAATTTGGCGCTATCCCTAACGGTAAATAAAAGTTGGTGATGGTATTTTCTATGAAATCATCATGGAGCTTTTGAAGTTTTTCATCGGCATTCCAATAGTTCTTAAGAAGTGAAACCGCTTCTTCTGGTTCAGAAAAATAGCGATTTGCAATCCATTCAATTTTTTCTTCCTTGGATAGTTTTGAAAACCCCGAAACAGCTTTGTCCATTATTTATGCATAAATTGAAATTCACGGCAAAGATAAGATTTAGATTCTTCTATTGGTGAAGATTTTGACGAAAGCAGTTGTTCTGTTTACAAATGCTTATAAAAAGAAAAGCTGTAATTAGACAATTACAGCTTTTCAAATTATTTTCTAATGTCAATCAGGTTGGCTTCACTCTTTTGCCTTTTGAGTTGCAGCTCTTTTATTTTGGTCTGCTGCTTGCTCAGTTTGATTTCCATCTTTTGAAGCTCGATTGCCGATTTTCCTCTTGATCTTGCCTTTTCAAATTTTTTATTGTTTTTCGCAAAGGATTTTTCCTCTTTTTCTAATTTCCTTTTGCTTTTGGAGAAATCTTTTTCAGCACTTGCGATCTTGTTTTGTCGCTTTTCGAATTTTTTCTGTTCCTTCTCGAATTTCTTTTGTTCTTTCTGTAGTCTTTTAGCGTCTTTGTCGGCCTGTTTTTTCAAGGCTTCATTTTCCTTTTGATTTTTTAGTGCAATAGCGCTCATTTCTCCTGCATTGAGCACCTGTTCTTGTGTGATTTTTTGCGTCTGCAGAGTAGTGTTCAAGGTATCAACCGTTGTCGTAGTGGTCTGTTCTTGAGCAAAAATGCTGATAGTACCTAATAGTAGAGCGAGTAAACAAATCTTTTTCATAGCTTTTTGTTTTTAATTTTAAATCAATTTAACAATAATCGTACCCAAAGAATCTAATTCTAACATTTGAGAATGTTTTTCAGGTTTAAGTTGTTGAAATTTAGGTATTTAAAAAGGTGTGCCAATATTTCTTGCGGACGCTATTACCACTCATTTACTTTATTGGCATCCATCTTCACAAAGATGAATATCAAAATGGTAAAAGCAAAAAGTCCGGAACCACCATAGGAAAACATTGGAAGCGGTACCCCAACAGTTGGAAAAAGTCCCAGGACCATTGCGGTGTTTATGAAAAAGTGGATGAATAGGATAGAGGCGACACAATATCCGTAGACCCTGCTGAATTTTGTTTTCTGTCGTTCGGCCAAATAGATTATTCTTAAGACCAATCCAAGGAAGAGTATTATGACAACAGTAGAACCCACAAAGCCCCATTCTTCTCCAACCGTTGTAAAGATATAATCGGTGTGTTGTTCAGGTACAAAACCACCTTTTGTCTGTGTTCCTTCAAGAAATCCTTTCCCGTACCATCCACCTGAGCCAATTGCAATCTTGGATTGATTGATATTGTATCCAATACCTTTCATATCTACTTCTTTTCCTAAAAGGATATTAAAACGGTCTCTGTGGTGCTGTTGAAAGACATTGTCAAAAACATAGCTTACAGAAAATGTAAAGCCAGAGACAAGTACAAAAATAATGGCACTGAAAACGATATTTCTATTCACGAGGCGGGTTCGCAGGTAAATCAATGCAATAACGATAGCAGCAATCAACATGATATAAACTGGCTCCAAGAGCAAACTCATCACAAATAAGATAATAGCGATGAAGCCTGTCCAAAGATACCATGCCGGCAATCCTTCCCTGTAAAGAACCAATGTCAGAGAGGTGAAAATCAAGGCACTTCCAGGGTCATTTGGTATGATCAATAATATAGGCAGGAATATTATTCCGAGTCCGATGATTTGTTTCCTGACATCATTAAGGTTGATCTGAACATCACCTAAGTATTTGGCCAATGCCAAACCAGTCGCGGCTTTAGCAAATTCTGCCGGCTGCAAACTGAAAGCACCAAAGGAATACCAGTTGGTCTGGCCTTTTATCTCTTTACCAAAAACAAACAAACCTGCCACTCCAAGAAGCGCAACGGCATAAATGATACTTGAAAATTTTTCGTAAAATTTTGCATCAATGGAGAGGATTATAAAAATCAATGGAATGGTTACAATAATGAACAGCAACTGCTTTCCGTATATCTGGCTCATATCAAAAAAGGAAGTTTCCTCAGCAGGTAATGATGAAGAATAGATGTTCAGCCAGCCCAAAACCACCAAGGTGATGTAGATGCTGACAATAACCCAGTCTATGTTGCTTCTGATGCTTTGATTCTTCATATTATCTTCCGTTTATACCAAATGGCTGACCGCTTACATATTTGGCATATTCTTTTTGGAGGTCGTTATCATAGATCTTTTTCTCCAAATCTTTTCGGGTTATTGTTCCTTTCAAATATTTTTCTATCATCAAGCTGGCAATTGGTCCGGCATTTCGAGCACCATAATATCCGTGCTCCACCAAGACAGCAATTGCAATTTTAGGATTGTCTTTTGGGGCGAAGGCAACAAAAATGGAGTGGTCGGTCAATTGTGTTCTCACGCCATTTATCTTGGCAAAATTTTCAGCAGTTCCCGTTTTTCCACAAATTTCAATTCCTTCGATTTTAAGAGCAGAGGCGGTACCTCCATTATAAACACCGTGTAATCCTTCGATAACAGGTTTGAAATATTTTTTGTCAATCGTAGTTACGTGTTTTGTTTTGTATTTTTTGTCTATTTGATGATCTTTTATTCTTTTAATGATGTGAGGTGTATAATAAAATCCTTCGTTTGAAACCGCGGCCATCATATTGGCGAGTTGAATTGGAGTCATCAAAATTTCTCCTTGTCCGATAGCATTCGAAACAATTGCCGTACTTCTCCAGCCACCATTTGGATAAATTCTTTTATAGGTTTTAGATGTTGGGATCAAACCTCTTTTACCAACAGGCAAATCATAACCCATAAATTCTCCTAAGCCAAAACTTCTGGCGTGCTTGCTCCAAACATCTACGGCATCTCCAGGACGAACATATTTGTTGATTGTCTTTAAGTAAACATTTCCAAAATAAGCGTTGCATGATTGTGTGATGCCATTGTACAATTGATGTGGTCCAGATCCATGACATCTCATAAACCTTCCTCTTGCATAACTAAAACCGTGGTTACACATAAAAGTTGTTTGTTCATCAATAACTTGTTCCTGCAAACCAATAAGACCTGTGATGATTTTTGAAGGAGATCCAGGAGGATAAACCGCCAATAAACCTCTGTCAAACAATGGTTTTGATATAGAATCATTAAAAAGCTTGGTGTAATTTTTAGAACGCTCTCTTCCTACCAAAATAGCCGGATCATAAGAAGGAGCTGTTACGAGTGCTAAAATCTCGCCTGTCTTAGGTTCGATAGCAACGATACCTCCTCTTTTGTTCATCATTAATTGCTCTCCATATTCTTGCAAGGCAATATCAATCGTTAGAGTCATATCCTCACCTTGAATGGCGACGGTATCAAATCTTCCATCTTTGTAGGAACCAATATCCTTGTTGAATTTATCGCGTTGACGGTATTTTACACCTTTCAGACCTCTTAAAATTTCTTCGTACTCTTCTTCAACGCCCTGTTTTCCTAATAAATCACCTGGTTTGTAATAAGGGTTTTTTGCAATTTTTTTCTCACTCGCTTGGGTAATAAAACCAAAAATATTAGATCCCGCTGTAGTTTGATAATCCCTCAAGGAACGTTTTACAATATCAAAACCTTGAAATTTTCGCTGCTTTTCCTGAAAGGCGGCATATTCTTTCTTGTTCAATTGTGGCAGGAATACAGATGGAAGTCGTGGGCTATAGACGATTGCTTTTGCAAGAATTCTATCAAAATCACCTTTGGTGATATTGAGTAATTTGCAAAGTTCCAAAGTATCAATGTTCTTGACATCCCTTGGCGTTACCATAATGTCGTACGATGGCTGGTTGGCTACAATAAGTTTTCCGTTCCTGTCGTAGATGTAACCCCTCTCTGGATATTCATAAATGATCTTGATGGCATTGTTGTCGGATTTCAACTTCAATGTGTCGTCAATAATTTGCAAATAGAAAAGCCTTATCAGAATCAGGATGGCTGATATGATAATGATTGTTGGAAGTAAAACTTTTCTCATCTTTTGCTAGGCTTGAAAATGTAGATTATTGTAATGCAGATTATTATCGTAAAGATAGTGCTAAATAAAGTTCTTAGAAGGATATCCCAGAAGAAACTGATCCGGAAAGCTTCCAATAAGAACAAGATGAAGTGATGCGTTACTACCGAAATCAAGATGAACGAAAAACGTTCAGGTGTTAGTCGGTCGTTTATTTTTACGGTTTGGTATTCATAACTCACACCAAAAGAAAATTTAAAGAAAGTAGGCCTCAAAGCGGCAAGTGCAATTGCCGCAGTGGTATGAACGCCACCCGAATTGCTAAACATATCCATGATTATTCCTAGAGAGAAACTCGCTAAAAGTAATCCGTATTTATTTCCATTCACCGGATACAAAAGAATAAACAAGATGTACGGATACGGATTCAAGTAACCAAAAAAATCTATTTGATTAAAGATGGCAACCTGTGCAAAAAGCAACAGCACGAAACGGGCGATATTGATCAATAAGGCACTATTCATCTTCTTTCTTGGTTTCGGTTTCTAATTTGATGATTTCTTTACGTTCTTTATTCTTAATGATGTAAACGTGACCCAAATTAGTCATATCGTTGAATAGTTTTACATCAATCGTGTAGTAATTGGTTTCGTTGTCGGTGTATATTTTGTAAACGGTACCAATTCCGATATTTTCAGGAAAGATTGACGATTGAGCCCCAGTTACAATGGTATCGCCTTTTCTTACGGATGCAGCAAGCCTCGGAACATCAATCAATTGCGCAAATCCAGTGCTTTTTCCATTCCATTCCAAAGAACCAAAATGATTCGATTTTTTGAATTTTGCATTGATTTTTGATTTAACATTCAGCACACTCAAAACCGTTGCATATTTTGGTGATGTCTTTTCGATGATTCCCACAATTCCCAAATCGTTTACCACACCCATATCCACTTCTAATCCTTGATTGGATCCAGCATCAATTGTAAGGTAGTTTTCAGGAGAATTATACGAGTTGTGAATCACTTTTGCAATTACAACTTCTGTTTTTTTAACCCCTTTTATAGAGTCAAAGTCTGAAGGTTGTATAGAGTCAATTCTATTGAAAAGTAGTTGTTTCAATCTCGCATTTTCCTTTGCCAAATCTTCATTATGTGTTCGAAGATTGAAATATTCGTTGATGGCATTCAGTTGAGCATAAACGCCTCCCGTCAAGAAATTAGCCGACGAAATGACTTTACTTTTATGAAAAGAATGGGATTGAATCGTGAGGGATAACGAAGTACCCAAAAGCAGCAAAAACAGCAATCGATAGCTGTTTTTAAATATAAAATTAAATATTTGCTGCATTTTTTATTCGGTATTCAGTGTTTGTTTTCATCCTGAATTTCAGGAATAGTTTTTACTCTGGAATATTCTTGATTCCAAATTTCCAATTGACTTAAAGATAGTCAATCGGAAATTGGAATTTTCTTTTTTATTATTTAATTAAGATGCTTCTGAACTTTGTCAGGTTTTTCAATGCCATTCCAGTTCCACGAACTACAGCTCTCAAAGGATCTTCGGCAATGTAAACCGGTAAATCTGTTTTTTGAGAAATCCTTTTGTCCAAACCTCTCAACATTGATCCTCCACCAGCAAGGTAGATTCCCGTGTTGTAGATATCGGCAGCCAATTCAGGAGGAGTCTGTGATAATGTTTCCATTACCGCATCTTCAATCCTTTGAATCGATTTGTCTAAAGCTTTAGCAATTTCTCTATAAGAAACTTCTACTTGTTTTGGTTTTCCAGTCAACAAATCTCGTCCTTGAACCGACATATCGTCTGGTGGAGATTCAAGATCTTCGATGGCGGCTCCAATTTCAATTTTGATTTTCTCAGCCGTACTTTCTCCAACGAACAAGTTGTGCTGTGTTCTCATATAATAAACGATGTCGTTCGTAAAAACGTCACCGGCAATCTTAACCGATTTGTCGCAAACAATTCCGCCCAAAGCGATAACCGCAATTTCAGTTGTTCCACCACCGATATCCACAATCATGTTTCCTTTCGGTTGCATGATGTCAACACCAATACCAATTGCCGCAGCCATTGGCTCGTGGATCAAATAAACTTCCTTACCGTTTACTCTTTCGCAAGATTCCTTAACGGCTCTCATTTCCACTTCCGTAATTCCAGAAGGGATGCAAACCACCATTCTCAAGGCTGGAGTAAAAAGTCTTTTCTTTAAAGCCGGGATACTTTTGATAAACATGCTTATCATTTTTTCCGAAGCATCAAAGTCAGCAATAACACCGTCTTTCAAAGGTCTTATGGTCTTTATGTTTTCATGGGTTTTACCTTGCATCAAGTTCGCTTCCTTACCAACGGCAATGATTTTGCCCGATATCCTGTCGCGAGCTACTATAGATGGACTATCAATTACAACTTTGTCGTTGTGAATGATAAGTGTGTTTGCGGTACCAAGGTCAATCGCTATATCCTCGGTCATGAAATCAAAAAATCCCATACGTTTGTTAAGGGTTTAAATTATTATAAAATCAACGTGCAAAGTTAAACAAATTAATGTTTGAAATGACGTGTTCCTGTAAATACCATTGCAACTTTATTTTCGTTGCAGTAATCAATACTCAATTGATCTTTAATTGAACCACCAGGCTGAATTACGGCTGTAATTCCTGCATTTTTTGCCAATTCCACACAATCTGGAAAAGGGAAAAAAGCATCACTTGCCATCACAGCGCCTTGAAGACTGAAGCCAAAATTTTCTGCTTTCTCAACAGCTTGTTTCAAGGCATCTACTCTTGACGTTTGTCCAGTTCCGGAAGCAATTAATGTTTTGTTTTTAGCGAAGACAATCGTGTTTGATTTTGTATTCTTGCAAACTTTCGATGCAAAGATCAAGTCTTCGATTTCTTGTTCAGAAGGTGTAGTGTTTGTAACGGTCTTTAAATGCTCTTTATTGTCCGTGATGTTGTTTTTATCCTGAACCAAAATCCCATTCAGGCAAGTTCTTACTTGTCGGTTTGGCAATTCAACCTCATTCTGAACCAAGATGATCCTGTTTTTCTTTTCTTCCAAAATAGCAATCGCTTTCTCGTCATAACTTGGAGCAATCACCACTTCACAGAAAAGCTTGTTGATTTCCAGGGCTGTAGCTTCGTCAATATTTCCATTTGCAATCAAGACACCACCAAAAGCAGAAGTAGGATCACCTGCCAAAGCGGTCAAGTAAGCATCCTGCATAGTGCTTCTTGTAGCCAAGCCACAAGCATTGTTGTGTTTCAAGATCGCAAAAGTTGGATCTTCATTCTTGAATTCCAAGATCAGATTCACGGCAGCATCAACATCAAGCAAGTTGTTGTAAGACAATTCTTTTCCGTGTAATTTTGTAAACATCGCATCGAAATCGCCAAAGAAGAAACCTTTCTGGTGCGGGTTTTCTCCGTAACGCAATACTTGTCCATCGGCGATACTTTGTTTGAAAATCGTATCGTCTGTATTGAAATAATTAAAAATTGCAGTATCATAATGAGACGAAACGTGGAACGCTTTTGTAGCGAACAATTTTCGGTTCTCCAAAGTCGTAGCGCCATTTTGCTCCGTAATCAAATCAAGCAAAGAGCTGTATTGATCCACAGAAGCCATAATTACCGTATCCTTGAAATTCTTCGCAGCGGCACGAATCAACGAAATTCCACCGATATCAATCTTCTCGATGATATCCGCCTCGCTTGCACCCGAAGCAACTGTTTTTTCAAAAGGATACAAATCCACAATCACCAAGTCAATCTGCGGAATATTGTATTCCTCCATTTGCTGCACGTCACCTTCATGATCCTGACGGTTCAAGATACCACCAAAAATTTTCGGATGCAACGTTTTTACCCTTCCGCCAAGGATTGACGGATAGGAAGTTACATCTTCAACGGGAACAACGGGAATACCAAGATTCTTGATAAAATCCTCCGTTCCTCCGGTAGAATAAAAAGTAACATTCTGTTCGTGTAATTTTCTAACAATTGGCTCCAATCCGTCCTTCGAAAAGACCGAAATCAATGCAGATTTAATAGTTTTAGTTGTGCTCATTGTGTTGTAGTTTTTAAAGGTGCAAAAGTAGTGCAACTACATTTAAGATTCAAAGGAATAGCACAATAGTTTTCGAGTTGAAGTGTAATTTTCTAAACCAAACTATTGGGATATTCTGACAAGCTATTTTTTTGTTTCCGCTTCAGGTTTCTTAAAAAAAAAATATCATAAACATGAAAACTGTCACAAAGAAAAAGTTCTTGCTACAAGCAACACATCATTATCTGGAAAAAACAACTAAACAAAAAGAAATCCCGATTCTCATCGGGATTTCTATATCATATTAAATGCTTTTGTATAAAGCCTCTTTGGGCCAAACAACTATTTCCTCACAATCTTCTGTTTCACAGTAGTATTGTCTTCAAACAAGATCTCAGCAAAATAAATCCCGCTCGAAACATTTGTAAAATCAATCACATTCAAGTCTTGTATCTTGATAAGCTGTCCCATTTGGTTATAAAGCCTCACTTCTTTTACCTTTTCGTCCGATTGGATGGTCGCATAATCCGTCGTAGGGTTAGGATAGACTTTTACCAAGTTCTTCTCAAAACTGCCAACAGAAAGATTGCCCATTTTCCATTCAACATTGCTGATACTCACAGCCCTGTGATTCCCATTTGGAATAATCTTGATGGCAACATAGCTGTGGTTGGCAACTGCAGGAATTGCAACAGACGTATAGGAGTTTCCTGTAGCTGGGGTAATTAACGTACCCGCCGGGACAAAGCTGGCATAATCCGTTGGGTTCAAGAGAGTGCCGATTTGAATATTCATTCCAGTACTGGCAGTAGAAACCTCAAACTCAAGAACGTGCAGTCCATCAATTGTAGATACCTGCGGGGTAACCAAATAAAAGTCAGAAGTACCAGCCATAAAGCTATATACTTGTACCGCCTTGTCAGCAGTTCCAGTCAGCATTATCATCGGCGACCCGTGGCTTGCCGACCAGCATTGCTCAGGAAAAGTAGTGAAATCTTCAAAAGAATAATCAAATGTGGCAACGGCAACGCAAGGATCAGAAACCTCGCCAAGTAAAAATTCAATATTGTCAACTGCAGCAGCTGGCTGATTGCCTCCGTCATTATCATTTGTCCATTCAAAAACCAGACGCATGTTTTCTCCAGCAAATGCTGACAAGTCCAGCTCATCATTATAGTAGCTTGCAAATCCATCCTGATTCACAAAATGGCTGCCAATTTGAAGATTGCCATTCTCGCTGTTGATCGCCGTTCCAGCTGTAGGCGTATAACTCGCAGGAACAATCCAAACTCGCAAATAGTCATAGTAAAAATCACCCCATCCGCCAGAATAAAAATCTCCAGCAGCCTGCCAGTCAAAAGATAGGGTAGCAGTTGTAGTTCCTTCAGGCAAGGCTATGTCTCTATAAGCATGCGATCTGGTGCTGATGCTTGTTGTATAAGTATTTGATGTTCCATAATCATTTGAAATATACAACGATTTATCACCGCTGTTACTCGTCGCGTTACCGATCAGCCATTTGTTTGCTTGTCCTTCATTAGTAAAAGTCCAATTAGTTGCGCCATCAAAGTTTTCTGTAAAATCAGGTACCACCGCAGTTTGAGGAATCGAAATATAAACCTCGATTTCATAATATTTAGTGTCATCTTCAACAGATGTTGCCCTTATCAATGCGGCACCACTGGTCAATGCAGTTACAAGTCCGCTTGTATTGATAGTAGCATAATCACTTCCTGCTTCCACCGTCCAAATAACTGCCTGGCTTGCTGTGTTTGGATGTACGGTTGCAATTAATTCCAAAGTGGCACCAACAGCTTCAATATTTGCAGGAAGATCGTTTGCAGTAGCAATTTCGACATTATAAACGGAATTCGTATCCGCTACCGCAAGAGAATAATCCTCCACCTGTCCAAATACTGCAACTGATGTACAGGGTGCTGGTGAAGGCGATTGGTAGTTTTTTACGATTCTCATTCTGGTAGTTCCTAAAACCGCATCCGTCGGTATGATGATGTCATAAGTCATGTACACATCATCCAAGCCATTGCTGTTTGTCAAGGCGTCGGTGTACTGGTACTTCTCATTTTGGGATAATGAATTAGAAAAGACACCATCCTGATTCCAGTCAATATAGATGGTAATGTAATTTATATTGTCCCCATCCGTATTGCCCTGAACCGTCAAGGTATAACTTTCACCTCTCTGCACGTCAGTCGATAGATCGGAAAAATCTTCGTATTTTGGTATTTCTACATCCAACTCTGCAGAAGATGCATTGTCAATTGTGCCAAACTGGACCAGAGATATCGGTTCCGTTGCAGCATTAGGCTGATTAAGGGTTGGAATGCAATAATCATTTTGTGCAAACCCGCTCGTAGCAGATAAAAGACACGTTGCCAAATAAAAAAAGGTTCTAGCATTTGCAGTGCTATTCAACAGCACCTTTAAGTTAAAATAAAGTTTGTTCATTATAGTCAGGGATTAAATGATATTTTATATCGACAAATTTACTTATTTAGACTTAATAAAAATAATTATTTTTAACAATTGGAAATTATTCAAAAAATAAAGAATAATTATTTGAATGATAATATGATTTAACGTATAATTTGTTTTTATGAAAATTATAAGCAAAATAGATATTTTCAGATTTTGCTTGCGTATAAAAGAGGAATATGAAAATTACCAAAATAATACTTTTATAAAAGTCGAAGTCACTTTTAAAAGAAGGAACCCTTATTGGTGTAAAAGAATGAAGCAAAAAAAAATCCCGATTCTCATCGGGATTTCAATTATCTTATTTCATTGTTCTCGATCAGGTCGATGAACAAGTTGATCTTGTCTTTCAGTTCCTTCCTAGGAGTAATAAAATCCAGGAAACCGTGTTCCAATACAAACTCGGCCGTTTGGAAACCTTCAGGTAAATCCTTACCTGTTGTATCCTTCACAACACGAGGGCCGGCAAAACCAATCAAGGCACCAGGCTCAGAAATGTTAATGTCGCCTAACATAGCATAAGATGCCGTAGTTCCACCCGTTGTAGGATCCGTACACAAGGATATATAAGGAATTCTTGCTTCTGCAAGTTGTGCCAATTTAGCAGAAGTCTTCGCCAATTGCATCAACGAATAAGCTGCTTCCATCATCCTTGCGCCACCTGATTTTGAAATCATCACAAACGGCACTTTATTCTTAATTGAATAATCAATACCACGAGCGATCTTTTCACCGACAACAGCTCCCATCGATCCGCCAATAAAGGCAAAATCCATACAACAGATCACCACTTCTTTTCCTTTTGATAATCCGACACCCGTTCTCACCGCATCTTTCAATTTGGTTTTCTCCTGGGCATCCTTCAAACGGTCAGAGTATTTTTTTGTATCCACAAAATGCAAGGGATCTTTTGCCGTCATTTTAGCATCCAATTCCTTGAATTCGTTATTGTCAAACAAAATCTCGAAATATTCCTTGCTGCCAATCCTAACGTGAAAATCGTCTTCCGGACTCACATACAAGTTTCTGGCCAACTCATCTGCATCTATGATTTTTCCTGTCGGAGATTTATACCATAAACCTTTAGGAACATCTTTCTTGTCTTCTGTTGCGGTTGTAATTCCTTTTTCTGTTCTTTTAAACCAAGCCATATTTTTAAATTTTGGTTGAAAGACAGAAGATGGAAGACGGAAGATTTTTTCTCCCAGCTTCCATCTTCAAACTTCCTTCTTATAAAGTATTTACGTTGTTCAAGTCAGCAAATGCCTGCTCTAGTCGTGTATTGAAAGTAACTTCTCCTTCACGAGCCCATTTTCTTGGGTCGTAGTATTTCTTATTTGGAGATTCTGGTCCGTCAGGACTTCCTATCTGGGTTTTCAAGTACTCGATGTTTTTGGTCATGTAGTCACGAATTCCTTCCGTGAAAGCAAATTGCAAATCCGTATCAATGTTCATCTTGATCACTCCGTAGCTGATTCCTTCCCTGATTTCCTCAAGAGTAGAACCTGAACCACCGTGGAAAACAAAATCTACAGGGTTGCTGCCTGTGTTGAATTTATTCTGAACATAATCCTGGGAATTCTTAAGGATTTTTGGAGTCAATTTCACATTTCCAGGCTTGTAAACCCCGTGGACGTTTCCGAAAGCAGCAGCAATTGTAAAACGAGGACTCACTTTTGAAAGTTCCTCATAAGCATAGGCAACTTCTTCTGGCTGTGTATATAATTTTGAGCTGTCAACGTCAGAATTGTCAACACCATCTTCTTCACCACCTGTAATTCCAAGCTCGATTTCAAGTGTCATTCCCATCTTGCTCATTCTTTCCAAATACGTCTTGCAGATTTCGATGTTCTCTTCGATTGGCTCCTCGGAAAGGTCAATCATATGAGAAGAAAACAATGGTTTTCCTGTTTCGGCAAAATGCTTTTCAGAAGCATCCAACAATCCGTCAATCCAAGGCAATAATTTCTTGGCACAGTGGTCGGTATGAAGGATTACGGTTGCTCCGTAGGCTTCCGCCAAAGTATGAATGTGTTTTGCTCCAGCAATACCACCCGCTATAGCCGATTTTTCGTTTGCGTTAGAAAGCCCTTTTCCTGCATTAAATTGTGCACCACCATTCGAAAACTGGATGATCACCGGAGCGTTCAATTTTGCAGCAGTTTCCAAAACACCGTTGATAGTGTTAGACCCTGTTACGTTTACTGCCGGAAGAGCAAATCCTTTTTCTTTAGCATATCTGAAAATTTCCTGTACTTCATCGCCAGTTGCAACTCCGGGTTTAATATTGTGAGCCATTGTGTTTTTATTTTTTAGTTAAGTTTACAAAAATAATAATTATACTTTTAGAAAGGGTAATTTATACCAATATTTAAAACAGAGTTTCCAAAGTTGTAATCCCTGAACCATTTTTTTGTAGAATCGTCAGAAGGGATGTAGGTTTTAAAAGCTAGATCGAGCCTGATAACAAAGAAGCTCAGATCGTATCGGAAACCAAAACCAGAACCAACGGCAATATCTTCCAAAGATTTAAATCCTTCAAAAACTGAAGGTTCGTCTTCTACATCGTCCAGAACGTTCCAAATGTTTCCAGCATCTACAAAAATAGCACCTTTCAGGCTGTTGATGATTTTAAAGCGCAACTCTGCACTTGTGGTAATTTTTAAGTTTGCTTCATTAAAATCGTTGATGGCGCCACTGCTTCCAGGGCCCAGGCTGTACGGTTGCCATGCTCTGATGTCATTTGATCCTCCGGCAAAGTAACTACGTGAAAACGGTATGTTGGTTGAATTTCCGTAAGGAATTGCAATCCCGAAAAATGTTCTTACGGCAAAAACTTTCTCTTTAGTCAAATCCCAATGCTTTACGTATTCTAATTCCGTTTTGATATATTGTGAATAGGCCAGACCAAAAATTGTCTTGCTGTTGTTTTGATCGTTTAATGTTTCAGCGGCTTTTCCAAAAAGCGAAAGCACATTTCCTGCAGATTCTATCTTTGTTTTAAAGACATAAAAATTATTATCCGTTAGGTTGGTCTTTGTGGTTTTGGAAAAGGTGTAACTTGAAGCAAGTATAAAATTGTTCTCCGAAAGCCTGTTCTTTCTTTCACCGATACTGTTGATTCTTCTATAATCTGAATCTCCGGGTCTTAAGGAAGTGGAATTGTTTAAAACCTCATTGATAAAACGATCTGCACCTTCTGGAATAGTTAGGCTTCCGTTTTCAATATTCTGAGGATTGGTGTTGTATTGTTGGGCCAAATCATTAAGGGCATTATAAGAAGACTTGTACACATTGAAATAATTGCCAATATTGACGTTGTTTACATACTGTACGTTAAAAAGGTCAAACCTGTTTTCGTGCCTGATGCTGTTTTTCCTCGGACTCCAGTTATAGGTCATCGCTCCGGTAAAATTCTCCTTGTCAAGTCCGATGTTTTGTTGTTTGGCAAAACCCAAGGTGATGCTTGTTGAAGGAATGGTACTTTTCGGAATCAGTTTTTCTGTATTGAAAGGCATCAGGATCCTAGGGAAACTAAGCTTTGTGTCAATACCATATTCAGAAACGTTGAAAAACAAATTATTAGGGTTAGCGAAATCCCTGGACGAGCCAATGTTTCCTCTCAGGGCAACATCAAGTGTTTCGGCACCATTGAAAACGTTCCGGATCGTTACAGAGGTCGTGGCCGAAATACCAAAGTCCTGGATGTTGGAATGTGTAAAATCCAGGGAAGCTCCGAAACTGTATTTTTTTCGAGGCGTCAGGTAAATGTTGGCAATCAGGGAACTATTCAAACTGTCCCTCGGATCCAATTTGTATTGAATGGCGGGAGAGTTGAACACCTTCAAATTACTCAAATAACGACTTGTGACACTCGTCCTGATGTCTGAATATTTGGCATCAGGAGCAATAAAAACAGCATCGGTAATTGCCTTGGGACGGTATTTTAATTTTTTATAACTGTATAGATTAAAGCCTTTGTAAGTAACAGAATCGGTGACTTTTGCTTCTGATTTGTTTAATGGAGTATCAGTATAAATGTTTACTTCGCTCACATTATATAATTTAAAAGGCCTGGTAATGGTAGAATCGCCTTCCCTCAAAACCTGATCGTCGATAATCATTTTGATATTCGTTTTGTCTCCGGTATCAACAGTGTCAATGTCAAAATTGATGTTGCTTTGCTGGAAATAAAAAGCGCCGTTGTTTCTGAAGTTGGTCGTGATGCGTTCTCTCTCCAGATCGAAATTTTCCGATTTGAAAACATCTCCAGTTTTCAAAGCCGACAAGTTTTTATTCTTATTGTACAAGGAATCCAGAGCGGGCGAAGCTATTTTTGTAGTCAGGGAATCAATCCTGTGCAATTCGCCTCTGGTAATCGTATAATTTATTTTCGCTCGTTTTTTAGATAAGGTGTCAACGGTGTAAGTCGCCTTTGCATTGAAATAACCATTGTTAAAGTAATGTGATTTTATCCTGACGAGTGATTTGTTTGCTCGGGCAGAATCCACGATTACGGGCGCTTCCCCTGTTTTCTTCAAAAAACTGTGAATACCCGAATAGAAGAAGGATTGTCCTTTTCGTTGTACTTGCTTGGCTGATAAAAGGCGGCTCTGGCGTTCCAATTTCTTAGGATCGTTCAGAAACATTGCCTTGTAGGACGAATCTGGATTTTTCTTGGCAATATTGTATAAGTTTAATCGGAAAGGATAGCCCAGGATGGTACTGTTGGGCTGTTGGTACAATAAATTGGAGATGATTTCACTCTTTTCTTTTTTATCATCAACCGTTATATTGTTTTTTTTGAGCAAGTATTTTCCCTCGGGAACCCTCTTCACAGCATCGCAAGCCGAAATTATTATTCCTATTAGAATAAATAGTGATATTTTTGCAACAGTCTTTCTCAAGTGATTCGGAAATTTAATTCAAAAGTACATTATTTCTATGGTTAGTAAAAACCAAATAAAGCTTATAACCAGTTTGCATCAAAAAAAGTTTCGCCAGGCGAATAATTTATTTATCGCAGAAGGAGTCAAGGTGATTAATGAACTGCTGCGTTCTAACTTTGAATTAGAAAATATTTATGCAACCGAAGCACTTTTCCCCCAGATCCAACAGCATAAATTTACTTTGATCAATGACAATGATTTGAAAAAAATCAGTGCATTAACTGTGCCAAACAACTGCCTGGCTGTTTTTAAGATTCCAGAATTAAAAAGCATAAAAGAAAAAGGATTGATAATCGCCTTGGATGATATTCGCGACCCTGGAAATTTGGGAACCATACTTCGATTGTGCGATTGGTTTGGGATCGAGCAAGTCATTTGTTCGGAACAAACCGTAGATCTTTATAATCCAAAAGTAGTTCAGGCCACGATGGGTTCGATCGCAAGGATAAACGTGACCTATCTGGATTTGAATTCCTACATTAAAACTTCCACGCTTCCTGTTTTTGGTACTTTTATGGAGGGTGAAAATATTTATAAAGCCAATCTTCCCAAAGAAGGAATTATCGTGATGGGAAATGAAGCAAACGGGATTTCTTCTGCAATAGAACAAGGCACAAAAAACAGGCTGACCATTCCGAGATTCGGAAACCTGCAACAAACGGAAAGTCTAAATGTAGCTACTGCAACTGCAATAATCTTGAGTGAATTCTGCCGGAACAATTGATTCCTATTGAAAAGTAAAATTCAAGAAGACGCCCCTGGTTTTCATACTTCCAACATTTCCTGTCCACGGACTGTTTGGGTCGTTGTCACGAATTAATTCGTCGTTGAAGCTGAACACACCTCTTAGTGAAGGAGTAAATTTAAAATATTCAAGGTATAGATCTATTCCAATACCAACTTCGTAAAAATTGGTCCATTTTGCCATCCTGAAAACATTGTTCGTGTTGTCTTCCTTTGAATTTGCATTACTGGACAGGTTCAAGGCTGTAGAAACACCACCAATCAGAAAGGGTTTTATGTTTCCTGTTCTTGCTGAAGAAAATTTTACAAGAAGAGGAAAGTGGATGTAGGTGGATTGCACTTCACGCAATCCCTCGTCTTCATCTGCAAAATTTGGAAAAGATAGATTTCTTTGGTTGAAACTCAATCCTGGCTCAAAGCGAAGGTCAAAATATTCATTCAAGCGAAGATTTCCAATCAAACCAACATTGAATCCAACCGTGCTTTCTACCAAGATATCTTTGTCAATCCCTTCATATTCAAATTTAAAATCGTAGAAGTTAAAACCAAGATAATATCCCCAAGAAACTCTTTGCTTATCGAAGTTTTCAAGGTTTACGATAGGGTCCCTGCCAAACAATTGTGCACTGCAATTAAGGGAGAATATTAGTAAAAACAGCAGAAGAAATTGTTTCATATTATTTTTTAGAAGCTGAATAAATGGTAGCCACTCCCATAGTCTGTGGAAGCGCTTTAACCTCTATAAACCCAATTTTACGTAAAATATTGTTCAAGGCTTCACCAAAAGGAAATACTGAAGCAGAATCTGATAGATATTGATAGGCCGAATTGTCCTTGGAGAATAATTTTCCGATAAGTGGAAGGATGTACCTGGAGTAGAATTTATAACCTTGCTTGTAAGGCGTCTTTACAGGAACTGATGTTTCCAGGATAACAAAAATGCCATCTGGCTTCAATACCCTTAGAATTTCGGCAAGTCCTTTTTCTAAAGTTTCAAAATTTCTAACACCAAAAGCTACCGTGATGGCATCAAAAGTATTATCAGCGTAGGGAATATTTTCGGAATCGCCCAAGACCATTTCTATCTTATCGGATAGATTTTTCTGTGCGATTTTTTTTCTTCCAACTTCCAGCATTCCGGCAGAAATATCAAGACCGATTATTTTTGTTGCCTTGGTTTCGGTCATCAAAATAGCAAGGTCTCCGGTTCCGGTTGCAATATCAAGAATCATTTCGGGGTTTTTATCCGAAACCATTTTCAATACTTTTTTACGCCATTTTACATCAATGCCAAAAGAGATAACCCTGTTCAAGCCATCATAATTGCCCGAAATCGTATCAAACATCTGGGCAACCTGTTCTTTTTTTCCTAAATCAGAATCTTTATAGGGAGTAACGCTTTTAGACATCTTTTAAAAATTTGAGCAAAGGTAATGCTAATTAACCAAATTGAAAATAAGCAAATGGTTTAAAATAGTACATTTATGTTTTTTTTGCCACAGATTCACCGATTTTTTAAACTATGATTGAGTATGTTATTTTACAGATTAATCTGAATGCTTTGCATTCAAATTAGCATAATTTTTATTTAATGAAAAAAATATGTGAATCTGTGGCTAAACCAAGTTCGTGTTTCTTATAAAAGTTTGAAAAGTAAAATCAAAATTGTGTTTTTCATCTTTTGGATGAAACTCTTCAGCAGCCAATTCCCATTCATCCGGATTTATTTCTGGAAAGAAAGCATCTGCCTCAAATTCCGAATGCACTCTTGTGAGCTCGATCTTATCAGCAAGAGGCAAGCCAAGATTGTAGATTTCACCACCACCGATAACATAAACATCCTCCTCTTTTGGGGCTTTTTCAATTGCTTCTTCCATACTGTCGACTACAATACAATTTTCTGGATTGTAATCTTTTTGACGAGTAATGACTATATGAGTTCTATTTGGTAAAGGCTTTGGGAAGCTTTCAAAAGTTTTCCTTCCCATTATAATATGATGTCCCGTTGTGAGCTGTTTGAATCTTTTGAAATCATCCGGCAAGTGCCAGACCATTTCGTTGTCTTTTCCAAGTGCATTATTCTCGGCCGCTGCCGCAATCATTATTGTCATTTTGGTACTTATTGTTTAGATGCTTCTTCGTCAATCTTGGAACGCAATTGCTGTAGTTTTTTTGTCTGACGGCTCACAAGACGGTCAATCTGTTCCCTTTCCCAATTCTTATTCATAAACCTATCGGTAATGTAGACTTTGATAAAATGCAGGATGACAAGAAAAAACCATACTGTAATGGCCCAAGGATACCATATATTTGGCATACCAAATTCAAGCAATTCGTTGGCAACAAACATAAACAAACTGCCAATCAAAAAAAACACGAAATGATAATAAAGATTCTTTTTCTGTTTTATTCTTTTTCGTGCATGTTCATATAGCTCTTGCTGTTCTTTTTCCATTTTTTATTTATTTAGCAATTAAAGATAGGATTTATTTTCAAAATCAACCCACTATCTGGATGAAGATTGTGCAGCAAGCAAACGTTTTCTTTTTTTATATGAATAATATAATGGGTTAAAATTAATATTTTATCTGATAATGTATTCACTTATTACCATTATGCTAAATCTTCAGATGATGTATTGTAGGTTGAATTGAATTTGTTTCCTTTGTCTTATAATTCTAAAAATTAAACAGTTATGGCAATCAAGAAGCAATTTGTAAAAACAAAACCAGTTTGTAAAGTTACATTTTCAGTTGAGGCGAAAGAAGCTGCAACGGCTGTGGTTATTGGAGATTTCAACAATTGGAATCCAAAGGAAGGCGAATTAAGCAAGCTGAAAAACGGAACTTTCAAGGCCACTTTTGATGTAGCCAAAGATAATTCCTATGAATTTAAATATGTCATTGACGGTGCCTTTGTAAACGACGACACTGCAGATTCCTACAGGTGGAATGATTTTGCTGGTGCAGAAAATAGTGTTTTGGAGGTGTAATTTTACTTTTCCAAACAAAAAAAATCCGCCCAAAAGCGGATTTTTTCGTTTATAGATTCTTGATCACAAATTCACTTCTTCGGTTAAGCTCGTGTTGTTCTTCTGAACAAGAGTCTTCCGGAATGCATTTGATAATCTGGACCGTTTCCCCATAACCTTTCGAGGATATTCTTTTGGCTGGAATACCTTGCTCTATAAAGTAAGTCCTGGTTGAAGCTGCCCTTTTCGAAGACAAATCGAGATTGTATTTGTTATTTCCCCTGGCATCTGTGTGTGATCCGATTTCAACAATCATATCAGGATATTTCTTCATCAGCTCGATGACACGGTTCAAGATTGGTTTCGATTCTTTTCGAATGTACCACAGGTCGTAATCAAAATAGATCGGTTCCGTTTTGATAAGCAACCTGTCCTTGTCTTTTACAACATCTTTTTCAGTGGACAGAAGCGTCTCAATTCTTTCTTTCTTTTTCTTTTCAGCCAATTCTTTTTCTTTTTTAGCATTGATCACAAGGTCCAGCTTCTTTTGCTCCAAGGCAATCTGCTCTTCTTTTTTAATGGCTTCATCAGATTTCAAAGCCATCGAAGCATCATTGGTTTTCAATCGTTCCTTGCTGGTCTTTAAGGCTTTTGAATCTTTTGTGTATTTTTCCTTTGAAGCCAGAATGGTATAATTCTTTTCACACCCAACTGTAAAACTGAATTTTCCATCAGTTGTAGTTGTAATGGCTTCAATCTGTTTCTTATCTGAATCCTGCAAAACAACCACTGCATTTTCCAAAGGCAATTTGGTGTCGATATCAGTAATGACTCCAGCAATAAATTGCTTGCAATCTTCTATGATCAAAGGTTTTATTTCAAGGAGTGAATAAATATCGTCTCCACCTTTTCCTTCCAACCTGTTGGATGAAAAATAACCTTCCTTGGTGTCGGAATTGATGTTGAAGGCAAAGTCATCGTAGCCGGAATTTACAGGCAGGCCAACATTTTCTGGTTTGGAAAAAGCATCATTGGTAATTTTCGAAACAAAAACATCAAGCGAGCCATATCCAAAGTGTCCATTGGAAGAAAAATAAAGCTTCCCATCTTTTGAAATAAACGGAAATTGTTCCTTTTTCACTGTATTGATTGCTGGTCCTAGATTCTTGGGAGTTTCAAACAGTCCATCATTAATCTTGACCGAAAAAATATCGAATGAGCCTAGAGTTCCCGGCATATCTGAAGCAAAGAACAAAGTCTTTTCGTCGTTGCTTAAAGCGGGATGCTCAGTAGAATAATCATCACTATTGAAAGGAAGCGATACAATGTTGGTCCATTTTCCGTCAACCAATTCTGCCTTGTAAAGCTGCAGGTTGGAAATTTTCTGCTTGTTTTTTACTTTCTTTCCGTTTTTAGAATTATTCCTGGTAAAATAAATCGTGTTGCCGTCTTTTGTGAAAACTGCATTTCCTTCGTGCATCTTCGTATTGATTTCATTTGAAAGGCTTACCGCGATAGAATCTTTGGTCTTTGGATCACCAGCTGGAATCACCAACAGATCCAAATAATATTCATTGTTCCATTTGTATTTCTTGCCCAATAAGCCTGCATTTATACCTGAATAGACAATATTGTTGCCATATTTTACAGCACCAAATTCTGAAAGCTTGGTATTGAAAGGAAGATTCTTGATTTCGAACCTTTTTCCAATTGCCGAAACATTTTCAAGCTCGTGGATGTCTTTTTCCAAAGTCTGCAAAGCTTGGATGTTATTCTTTTTGGTCAGGAATTGTCTTTTTATTTCATCAGCTTCTTCGTATTCGCCAGATGCTTTCAAGGTTTGAATGTACCTGAAATAATATTCCTCGTCAAGATTCTGTCCAAATGCCCTGATCAGATAATGATACCATTTCTTTGCATTTTTCAAATCACTTGTATAATAATAACTATCAGCCAGATTTTTTACAACTTCAAGGGAGCGATTTTCAACAATGACAGTTTCATATAACGGAATGGCCTCGCTGTAGAAGGTCCTGTCAAAATAACGGTTGGCTATCTTTAAATCCTGGCCCTGTGCATGTATAATCTGCGTTGAAAATACGATGACAAGGACGATGAATATTCTTTTCATATTGTTCATTTTAAAAGAATCTAGGTGATTTGTCGTATCCTCTTCCCATAAGGTTCAAATCGAATAGAAGGAAAATTTCGTGTGTTCCTGAATTGAATTGTCCCAAGTTTGAAAGTGTGTAGTCATAGGCATAACCGATCCTGATGTCTGGCGTAACATTTATATTGACCAATCCGCTTACAGCGTCATCAAGACGATAGGCTACGCCAAATTCAACCTTGTTATTGTATAGGACATTTGCGGTGACATCAAATGTGGCAGGAGCGCCTTTTACAAATTTCGACATGAAGGCAGGTTTCAATTTAAATGAAGGGTTGAGGTTGAAGACATATCCACCGGTAAAAAAGCAATGCGGATTTTCCGAGCCAAAAGCATTGATTCCATTTCGCTCCTCGATGTGTTTGGAGGAAAGTAAATTGGGAACTGATAGGCCAACATAGTAACTGTCAGTAAAATAAAAGGCTCCCATTCCTATATTTGGCTTGAACATATTGATGTTCTCCGAAAAAGCCAGATCGGTTGAAGGATCGCCACTTTCAAGTTTGAATCCGTTGAAATTGGTCTGGAAAGAAGTAAAGCCGGCCTTTAAACCCAAGGAAAGCTTGTGCTTGTTTTTCAATTCAAGGACGTATGCGAAATCTGCAAAGAAGTTGTTTTCTTTTTTTGCGCCATCACCAATATCATCCGAAATCAAGGATACGCCAAGTTCTACTTTCTTGTTCACAGGCATATGTCCGAAAAAAGTCAATGTTTTTGGAGCTCCAACGGCACCAACCCATTGTGTCCTGTAAAGTGTTCCCAGGTTCAAAATGGATTCTGTTCCTGTTGCGTAGGCCGGATTTACAACACTCATATTGTACATGTATTGCGTGTATTGAGGATCCTGCTGTGCTGAAACAGTATTCAGAAAAAAGAAAAAATGTACAAAGAGTAGTATCTTTTTCATTTAAGATTCAAATTTAAAAGTGCTGGATTATCGGTTTAGATAAAGCCGGCCTTGTTTTGGAGAAATGTTGTTTTTATTGAAATTGATGATGTAGAAATAAACGCCGTTTGGAGCCATTCCATCAATTAGATTGGAATCAGAATTTTTCCCATCCCAGTTTGGTTTGTTCTTGTTGCCCTTGAACATCAGGTTTCCATAACGGTTGTAGATTTCCAAAGTGAAATTAGGGTACAAGAATTCAATGTCTGGAATCCTGAACGTTTCATTTACGCCATCACCATTTGGTGAAAAGCCATCAGGAATAAAAAAGCCATATTCTTCATTGTCATCGCAATCCGTCAAAGTCACGGTTACTGCCAAGGCTTCAACGGAAGTACAATTTAATGTATTTGAAAATTGAAAACCATAATAAGTGAATCCTTCCTGTAGCAGCTCGCTATTGTCCAATTCATTTCCGTTTGTCAATGCATCATACCAGATCAAGGTCTCCGATGCATTTACGTTAGCCGATAAATCCTGCAAAGTCGGATTGTCAGCGCCGCAGAAACTTCCGCCATCTTGTTGCAATGTTGGAGGTTGGATGGAATTGACAGTGACGGTTATCATCGTCCTTTCAGAACTGCAATCAGTTGTTCCGCTTGTTTGGGAAACATAATAATTGCCCGAAACCAATTGCGTGTCATTTGTTAACGCTTGAGTAGCGGTTGCAGAATTGTACCAATTGAAATCATTTCCATTTGGTGCTAAATCAGCAACCGTGGCATTGTCTTCTTCGCAGAATACGGCATTATTCGACAGTGGTGCTTCTGGAATAGCATTAATTGTAAAAGTATCTGAAATGTTGACGTCGATTGGACAAGTCGTACCATTATCTGTCAAAGAGACAAATGTGAGAGTCGAAAGCCCGGTGTTAGGAAGCAATGAAGATGGAATTGTGAAAACGCCATTTCCAGAAGTTATGTTGAGTGTAATGGTTTGATTGTTGACTTGGTTGGCGCCAGATAAGCTGTAGGTAAGACTTATATTGGTCATATTGCCCAATCCAGATAAGGAGGCAGTGACGGGCTCATTTTTACAAATGTCATTTACAACAGCCGAGACATTGGTTGCATCAGGTAGTTCATTGATCAGGAATTCTGCTGAAAGGTCTGCCGTATTCGTGCAAAGTGTTTGCTGATTGACAATAGTTACAATAGTTATTGTTGTTTCTCCTGCATTAGGGATCAAATTTGCTGGAATAATAAAATTCCCGTTTCCATTTGTAACCGTCAAAGTTACTGATTGGGCCGTTGCAGTATTTTCTCCCGATAGAGTATACGTTATCTCATAACTTCCGTTGTCTAGATTTGCAGCCCCGGCTAACTGTACTTCTGCATCATTACCCAAGCAGACAGGATTTATGGATAATGTGGCATTTTCTAAATCAGGAAGCTCGTAGATGTTCAAATCCCCTGAAACACCTGCAATATTTTCACAAGCTCGCGAGCTGGTCACATCAAAAATATCAGTAATGGTTATGGTGTATGCTCCCGGTCCTGGAAAATTATCATTGTCTAGTGAAAAAGTGAAAACACCACCGACAAACTGAGAAATAATATTCTGGCTTTGTCCGGAAATTTCTACAGTTATCTGGTAGGTGCCGTTGGTAATATTTTGGATGCCTTGTGTTAAAATAGCCATGAATGTTGCATCTTCAAGTTCATCTTCACAGATGTCTGAATTGATTTCCAAAGTCGCTCCTGTCAAATCAATCAGTTTCTCGATTATGATTTCAATGGTTGCTGTTTCGATGCTGCACACAGGATTGTTTGGGTAAACTGTGTAAGTGAAAGTATATGTTCCAGGTCCCTGCGTGTTGAAAATATTCTCCACATTTATAAAGGAGTCAAACGGGCTGGATAATTCGGCAGTACTTCCTTCTGTCCACCTTCCGTTTAAATCTTCTTCGGTAAGTAATGAAAATAAATCAAGATTGGTATAGATAGACATATCGTCTGTTTCGCAAAGCAGCAGGTCTTGAGCTTCTCCTGGTTCTGGAGCGCGGTGAACGGTAATTATTGCTGTAGAAGAAGTTTCAGGGCAGGTTCCGATGGCTGGCATCGTATAGGTGAAGGAGTAGGTTCCTATTTCGACGGCGGTGGCATCAAAAATATTCTGGCTTAAAGCGCCTGTGTTGTCATTGTCGGTCCAAATGCCATTAAGATGGGGACTAGGAGGATCTCCAACAAAAAATTGAAATAGATTCACACTGCTGTCATCGCTGCAAACCGATCCGTTCGGACTTGTGATCCCTGAATATCCTCCCACAGTCACTGTTACAGTTGCTAGATTATCAGTACATCCAGCTATGTCGTTCACTGTGTAGGTAAAAACATATTCACCACTTGTATGGATATTCCAAGCGTTCAAAATACCGGTTGCAGCATCCAAACCTCCCGTTTGAAGTGGGTCATTCCAAACGCCTCCTGGAGTTGGCGTACCGTTTAATAGTGAAAACAGATTGATAGTTTGATTGGCTGGATCGGGAATATTGCAAACGGTCAGAATAGCATCTTCTCCTGCACATTGGGCATTTGTATTAATTGAGAAAAGGGTAATTGCAATTAATATCAGAAAAGGATGCCAGCTGTTTTTTTGTTTAGGGATAACTTTTGAAGACATATTTATATCTCTTAATTTTCTGTTAAAAGTATAAATAATTTTTTTAACAAAATAAAGAGTTGTAGGTATTTTTTTAAAATTCTCAGTTATTGCCGATGTATAATCAAGATCAAGTGTTTTTTAAAAATTTTATCAAATAAAAAACCTCCAAAAACTCAAAAGAGTTTTTGGAGGTTTGATTTAATTTGTCTTCAGCTTATAGTGCTCCGACCAATTTACCTTTCTTGCTTTTGGCAGGCAACTTTGCTTTTACCATACTTTTAGATTGCATATCGCTCAAGACATTCAGTGCTTCTTCAACATACACATCTTTAGCCAGGCTTTCGTGCCAACGAACTCTTTTCTCCTTGAACAAGCTGTCTTTTTCCATCATGGCCATTTCGTTTGGCAATGATCTGAATTGAAGCTTGTTCTTGTATTCAGAAATAGGCTTGTATTTTTTTGCTTCTGCATCTAGATTTTCCTGCTCTTTCTTGAATTTGTCAAGTTGCAAGCTGTAAACATTTTCATCTCTACGTTGGCTGATCCATTTTGCATTCTCATCGATCAACTGGAATTGTGGATTTTGTTCCAGTCTTTTCTTGCTGTTTGCAATAACGGCATCGTAATTCTCAATTTTCCACGGCTCGTATTTGGCTGCGTCAATCTTGTCCCAAGGCATTGCGTTTTTCATATCGCGTTCGCCAATTTCAATATGGGAGAATCGGTCTGGCATGTTCACATCACTGCTGACACCTTTCAATTGAGTTGATCCACCATTGATCCTGTAAAATTTCTGTGTAGTGGTTTTTAAAGCTCCCAAATCTCCAACAGAGCTGTTCCTGATAAAGTCATTCAAACCATAAACATTCTGAACCGTTCCTTTACCATACGATTGCTTGCTTCCTATGATGATACCTCTTTTATAATCCTGAATCGCAGCGGCTAAGATTTCTGAAGCCGAAGCGGAAAAATTATTGATCATTACCACCAGCGGACCATCCCATTGGATCCTGCTGTCCTTGTCAGACAAGACTTCTTTGTTTTTTCCAGTAGTCTTGACCTGGACGATTGGTCCTTCCTTTATGAATAATCCAGCGATGTCAACAACTGTTTTCAAAGAACCTCCGCCATTGTCGCGAACATCCATAACGATTCCTTGTACGCCTTCTTGCTTAAGTCTTTCCACTTCAATAGCTACATCTTTCGCAGCATCCCTATCGTCCTTGTTTTCAAAGTTGATGTAGAATTTGGGAAGATAGATGACGCCATATTTTTTACCATCTTTTTCTACTACGCTCGATTTTGCATACGTTTCTTCTATTTCAACTTCGTCACGTATAATCGAAATTACTTTTATGGTTCCGTCTGATTTTTTAACCGTCAAACGTACTTCCGTATCTTTCGGACCTTTGATTTTCTTAACCACATCGTCAAGACGCATTCCAACAATATCAACAGGTTCAGCATCGCCTTGGGCCACTTTCATGACCACATCGCCAGCTTCCAATTCTTTTCCTCTCCAGGCAGGACCACCTGATATCAATTCAGTAATTTCCGTAAAATCATTCTTCTTTTGAAGGCGGGCTCCAATTCCGAAAAACTTACCACTCATGCTTACATCAAATTTTTCCTTGTCGTCGGGAGCCATATAGTTTGTATGCGGGTCAAAACCTTCTGCAATTGCATTCAAGTAAATGGCAAAATAATCATCGCGGTTCAAATCCTTCATAAAGCTATACAGTTCGTCCAAGGATTTCAAAGAACTTTCCCTGGTCTCTTTCTCTAATTGGTCATAGCTTTTTGGACCTTCCTTGTCTTTTTTGGCTTTTTCGGCCTTCTTCTTTTCAGAAGCTGTCAAAGAGTCTGAATCTTTGTTGAAGATACCATTCTTCTTATCTTCCTCATACTTAAGCTTGTCGTTCAAGGAAGATAAAGTAGATAGTTTTATCTGCTTGCGCCATCTGTCTTTAAGCTCCGTTTTGTTGGCGGCATAAGGTGTTTTTTCATAATCGGTATTGATTTCCTCGTCAATTTTATAGTCAAAAGGCTTGGCCAGGATGTCCTTGTAAAAAGCTTCACTTTCTTTTGTCCTTTCCATCAAACGAGTATAAGTCAAATCGAAAAAGGACAGATCCTTGTTTTTGATTTGGTCGTCAAGCAAGGTTTCGTATTTGGCAAACTCATCAATATCCGATTGAAGGAATATTCTTTTGGACGGATCCAATCCGTTGATGTATTCTGTGTAAACTCCCTTTGAAAAACTATCATCAATGTCTTTCGGATCGTAATGTCCTTTTTCAACAATGAATGTCAGTAATTCAATAAGCATCTTGTCTTTTTCCGGATCGCTTTTTTCTTTTAATGGAAAAAAGCTCAATAGGGCGATTGACAATATTGCAACGACTCCTATTATTTTATAATTTCTTTTCATAAAGCTCAATATAGCATTCATCAATTTTTTTAAATCTAATTTTCATCTAAATTAAGGAAAAACTATGCCAGTAATCGCAATGTCCCTATAATTTTTTGTTAAAGATGCTAAAGTACTAACTTCCTATTAAAAATGCTTATTTTAGCCTAAATTTTTGCATACAATTGGGATTCCAAATGCAATACAGTAGCAAGTAAAATGAAAAACAAGCCCTTAATTTTAGTAACAAACGATGACGGGATTACAGCTCCGGGAATCAGGACACTGATTGCCGTGATGCAAGAAATCGGAGAAATTGTCGTGGTTGCTCCAGACAAGCCTCAAAGTGCAACAGGCCATGCAATTACAATAAACAACACCTTGTATCTGAACAAGATCTCGGATGATAAATCCCCTTTTTTGGAATACAGTTGTTCCGGAACCCCGGTTGATTGTGTGAAATTTGCAGTGAACGAAGTGTTGGAAAGAAAACCAGATTTGTGTGTTTCAGGAATCAATCACGGATCGAATTCTTCCATCAATGTGATTTATTCTGGAACGATGAGTGCCGCTGTTGAGGCTGGAATTGAAGGTATTCCTGCAATCGGTTTTTCGCTGTTGGACTATGACTGGAATGCTGATTTTGAATCGGCGAAGAAGTTTATCAAGAAGATTGCATTGGAGGTTTTGGAAAATGGCTTGCCCGAAGGTGTGATCCTGAATGTGAATATTCCCAAATTGAAGGAGAAAGAGATCAAGGGCATAAAAATCTGCCGTCAGGCGAAAGCGATGTGGGTGGAACGATTTGATAAACGAAAAACGCCGCAAGGCAAGGATTATTATTGGCTCACAGGCGAATTTGTAAACCAGGACAAAGGTGAGGATACGGACGAATTTGCACTGGAACAAGGTTTTATATCGGTGGTTCCCGTTCAATTTGATCTGACCGCCCATCACGCTATTCAAACTTTAAATACTTGGAAATTGAATGAAAAAAATTGATTTGTTTTATGGTTTCCTGATTGGAATCCTGGCTTCTTTTATTGGGGTTTTCCTTTTTATTGCGCTGTTTACGGAGTATGATTTCCTGACAGGAATTTCTACGATAAAGGCCGAAGGCAAATTAGGGAAATTGATAACCCTGGGGGCGATCTTGAACATTGTCGTCTTTTTTTTATTGTTGAAACTGAACAAGGAATTGATGGCAAGAGGCGTGGTTCTGGCTACAATTTTAGTAACGTTCGTGACTTTAATTGTATAGCCTTAAAGAGATTAAAAAATGCCTGAAGTTCGTTATTATAGCCCTGATTGAAGAGGAAATGATTTTCTTTTTTCTTTCAAGGAAGAAAATTATTGTAACGGAAAGCAGGAATATGGTTTGGAGGAAATGCCTGCTGATTTGCTCCCGAAACTTCGGGATAAAATAAAAAGTAAAAAGATGAAATATTATATCATTGCCGGAGAGGCTTCGGGCGATTTGCACGGTTCGAATTTGATGAAGGCGTTGTACAAGGAGGATGCCCAGGCTGAAATTCGGTTTTGGGGTGGAGATTTGATGCAAAAGGCAGGAGGAACTCTTGTGAAACATTATCGGGAGCTTGCCTTTATGGGATTTGTTGAGGTGATTTTTAATCTGAAGACAATCCTGAACAATATCAAATTCTGCAAGAAGGATATCGAAAATTTTAATCCGGAGGTGATCATTTTTATCGATTATCCTGGATTTAATATGCGAATTGCAAAATGGGCAAAGGAAAAAGGCATCAAGACACATTACTATATCTCGCCACAAATCTGGGCCTGGAAGGAAAACAGGATCAAGGACATCAAGCGCGATTTCGATAAGTTGTATGTGATCCTGCCTTTTGAAAAGGATTTTTACGAAAAGAAACATCATTTTCCAGTGGAATTTGTCGGCCATCCGTTAATTGATGCCATCAATAATCGGACTCCGATGGATGATGCGACTTTTAGAAAGGAGAATGATCTCGATAAAAAACCAATCATTGCGTTGCTTCCTGGAAGCAGGAAGCAGGAGATTTCGAAGATGCTTTCGCTTATGTTGAGTGTCGTAAAGGATTTTCCAGATTATCAGTTTGTGATTGCCGGGGCTCCAAGTCAGGAATTCTCCTTCTACAGTCAGTTCTTGCTGAATGAAAACGTACATTTCATTGCCAACAAAACCTATGATCTGCTGAGTGTTTCACATTGTGCATTGGTCACTTCTGGAACGGCAACTCTGGAAACGGCGCTTTTTAAAGTGCCCGAAGTGGTTTGTTATAAAGGAAGCTGGGCATCGTACCAAATTGCAAAAAGAATCATCACGTTGAAGTATATTTCTTTGGTGAATTTGATTATGGACAGGGAAGTTGTGACGGAATTGATTCAGGACGAATGCAACCCGAAAAACATCAAGAAAGAATTGGAAAAATTATTAGAACCAGCTTACAGGAATCAGCTTTTAAAGCAATACGACGAGCTTGAAGAAAAGCTCGGAGGTATAGGAGCCAGTGCGAAAACTGCCAAAATGATTGTTGATAATGTCAAAGGCTGATTTAAAGAAAGTCAATTTGTAATAGGTTTTAATACAATGGTTTAAAATGTTTTTTTTGGGCTTTTGGAATAATTGCTAACAAAAAAATAACGTTAAAGTTTATACTTTGCTCGTTTTTTTTAGTAGTTTTACAATCTCGAAATAAATACTGCGTTATAACTGTAGTATTAAAATCCTTAAATTCTTTCGGAATTTTATTTCAATAAATCTAATAGCATCTCCTATTTGGTTTTGCTAGAAAAATAAAAAAATAAAATATGGTAAATTCAAAAAATCTAATTCTAACGGCTGTTTTATTGGCGATGACTTCGTTGAGTTTCGGACAAATAATAACTTCAAAGAAAGAGGCGGTAAAAAAAGGAGTTTATCAAAAACCAGAAGAGAAAAAGAAGGAAACTGTAGTTGCAACAACTGCAGTTCCTAAAAAAACGGAGACTGCCGTTGCCTATCAGGAAGTGAAACAACCTGACTTGAAGCCTGCTGCAAAAGGTACTCCAAAACCCAAAAAATATTCTATTGACAGAAGCGAACCGGACGACAAGGATTTGCTTATTTCTCCTCCAGAAAATTATCTTGCCATGCAGATGATCAATAATGCCATGCAATTTCTTGGTGTTAGATACCGCGGTGGAGGTAAGACTACTGCCGGAATGGATTGTTCTGGAATGGTTACTGCTGTTTTTGATATTTTTGATTTGAAATTGCCAAGAAGTTCTCACGAAATGGCAACTGTTGGTGAAAAAATTGATGAAAAGGATGCCAAGAAGGGCGACCTGATTTTCTTTAGAACCAGCAGAAGAGGCATCAGCCATGTTGGGATTGTTACTGAAATTACTGATGATAATGAGATAAAATTCATCCACTCTTCGACTTCACAGGGTGTTGTTATTTCTTCGATGAACGAGGCTTACTACAAGAAAACCTTCGTACAGATAAACAGGGTTCTTCAATAAGATTAAAACGCATCTAAAATATTTTTTTATTTTGGAGGAATGAAAGTACTGCAATTTCCTTTAACCAGAATTACACTCTTTTTTGTAGCGGGTATTTTATCCGCCTTTTATTTCAAGCCTGACTTGTACAGCGTTTTTGTAGTGCTAGGCATTTTTTCTACTATTTTTCTGCTCTCGTTTTTCTTTTCAATCAAGAAAATTAATCAGAAAATTCATTTTGCTCTTTCAACCTATTTGCTTTCTTTCTGCATCGGAGCCGCTACCTTGGTTGTGCATGATGATTATTTTGACAAGGGGAATTATATTCATTTGGTCACCGAGTCGGATAAGAAATATTCGATTTCAATTACCTTACGGGAAAAATTAAAAACTACACTTTACAACGAGCGATATGTTGCGACCGTAAATTACATTGACGGAAAAAAGACTGATGGCAAGATATTGCTGAACATCAGAAAAGACAGTTTAAGGCATAAATTGGACATTGGTTCCAATCTGCTTCTAAAAGGAAATATCTACAAGCACAAGGCTCCCTACAACCCAGATCAGTTTGATTATGGCAAGTATCTTGAAAATAAATCTATCCTTTCACAGGTTTATGCTGGTGTTGAAGCTATAAAGGTCAATGGCAAGATTAAGAAGGATATGTGGTACTATGCTGCCCGACTGAGAAGCAGGATTATTGAAAATCTTGAAAAGAGTAATTTCAACAGGACGGAATTAAATGTTGTGAATGCCTTGATATTAGGCCAACAGCAAGATATTTCTCCTGAGATAATGCAGGATTATCAATATGCCGGAGCAATTCATATCTTGTCGGTTTCGGGATTGCACGTTGGGTATATTCTACTTTTCCTAAATTTCTTGTTGGGAAGAATGCCCAAGACAAGAGTTGGCAATCTGGCGAGACTTATCATCATTATTGCTTGTCTGTGGGGTTTTGCTATAATTGCAGGACTTTCGCCTTCGATTGTAAGATCCGTGACAATGTTTTCGTTTGTTGCCATTGGTATGCATCTTAAAAGAAAGACCAACAGCTTCCATACTTTGATAGTCTCGATGTTGTTGATCCTGATATTCCAGCCTTCCTTTTTATTTGATGTTGGATTTCAATTGAGCTACCTGGCCTTGTTTTTTATTCTCTGGCTGCAGCCGCTCCTGGGTAATTTTTGGACACCCGGAAATAGAATCTGCAAGTATTTATGGGATATCCTGACCGTATCTTTTGCAGCGCAGATTGGAACTCTGCCTTTGAGTATTTATTATTTCCATCAATTCCCCGGATTGTTTTTTGTTACCAATCTGATCATCCTTCCTGCATTGGGAATCATTATGGGACTTGGATTGTTTGTCATGATTTGGGCCTTGTTTGGTATCGTTCCTCTATTCTTCGTCAAGATACTTGAATACAGTATTTTTGGACTCAATTGGGTTATTGGTTGGATTGCTTCCTTTGAACGTTTTATCTTGAAAGATATCCCGTTTAACATTTATATGGAAATCAGTCTTTATGCCTTTGTTGCAATGGCCATATTCTGGTTGGAAAAGCAAACCCTCAAGCGATTGGCACTTTCTTTATTGGCTTTGGTTGTATTTCAGGTTTCAATTGTTGGAACAAAATATTACAGCCAGAGCCAGAGTGAAGTGATCGTATTTCATTCTAAAAGGAATTCCATTTTTGTAGAAAGGACTGGAGAGCATCTGAAAGTTATTGCAAATGATAGTATCCTTAAAGATATTGAGGAGAATAGAAGTTTGAAATCGTACAGCATTGCCAACTTTTGCAAGACCATCAAAAAGGAAAAAATCGGCAATCTGCATTATTTTAATAATAAGAAGTTATTGGTCTTGGATAGCTCCAGCCGATATTCAAAACAGATACAACCTGATATTCTGGTATTGACACAATCTCCGAAAATTAATCTTGAAAGATTATTGGCGGATTATAAACCCAAAATAATCGTAGCCGACGGATCCAATTACAGGAATGATATTGAAAGATGGAAAGCAACCTGCGAGAAACAAGAAATCCCTTTTCACGCAACTGGCGAAAAGGGATTCTATAGGATTGAATAAGGTATTATTTTTTATTGGCCAGGATCTGATTCGCTCCGGCCAGCCATTTTTCTGGTCCGCCCGCTACATAACCCGTACTTCCTAATTTTTCGAAGTTCACTTTTTTATCCACCATGGTTGGTGTCACCATCCAAACGGTAGGATAACCACGAACGCCAAACATTTGTTGCAATTCGTTGTTCTGTTTTGTCAATTCCGGTGAAAGCTGTTTTCTTCTTGGAAAATCCAAATCGACCAAGACCACATTTTCCTTTGCCCAAGTTGCAAACTCTGGTTTGGTGAAAACCTCTTTCTGCAAACGGATGCACCATCCACACCAATCGCTTCCTGTGAAGAAGAACAGTAATGGTTTTTTAGTTTTAATGGCAATTTCCGATGCTTTGTTCACATCTGTGTGCCAAGTCAATTCCTGAGCTTCGATTGCCATCGAGCCAAGAACCAAGAGTAATGTCAGAACTATTTTTTTCATTTTTTATATTTTTAAAAATTAGCTTTCAAATAGTGTACCTAAATTTATTAGCGGATACCGTGCATCAGTTTTTTCAATACAGGATTTAATGCCATTACGATTAATCCTGCTGCAATAGGAACTATTGTAAAGATCAGGAAAAATGTTGACAACGAGTATTCCTTGGTAATGTTTTCGATTTGTCCCCCGGCAATGGCAGCCAGTTTGTTTCCAATGGCAATTGCCAAATACCACATACCAAACATAAAGGCAATCATTCTTGCAGGAACCAATTTGGATACATAAGACAATCCAACTGGAGACAGGCATAATTCTCCCACGGTATGGAAAAGGTAGGCGAAAATCAACCAGATCATGGAAACTTTTACACCGTCAGTAATTCCGTATGAACCATAAGCCAATAAACCGAAACCTAATGCCATAATGATCAAGCCCATTCCGTATTTTACAGCTGCAGGCGGATTGTATTTACTGTCCCAAAGTTTGGAAATAGTAGAAGCAAATGCAATGATGAAGAAAGAGTTTAGGATTGAAAACCAACTTGGGTCAATCTCCGAAGCAGTTTTTGTAAATTCATTATTCAGCATCCAGATACAGATTCCCCAAACGCCTAAGAAGGTAATTACGAGAACAACGTTTGAAAGTAATGCTTTTTTCCAAGTTTGTTTCCAAAGCAAGAACAATACCCAGGTAATGATCAACAAGGGAACAACGGTCAATAAAGTATTGATGATGTTAAAAGTCGTCAATGAAGAACCTTCCAGGGTTCTGTCCACATTATCTCTTGCAAAAAGTACTAGGGAAGAAGCAGCCTGCTCAAACGACATCCAAAAGAAAATAGTAAAGAAGGCGAAAATGATCACGGCAATCATACGGTCTCTAACTACTTTGGTATATCTGATAAGTCTTGAAATTACCAATATGAAAAATAAGGCAAGTGCAATTAGGATCATAAAGATTGGTCCGTCCAGGCTTCCAACTTTGAAATCAAATACATTGATTCCTCCAATTTTAGACAAAGGGTCATTGAAAGCATAAATCAAACCGATTACGGTAGTGGTAACAATTAAGATGTAATCAAGGGAAGTAAAAGGATTCCTCTTGTCTTCTTGATTTGTAGAAAGCCTTGATTGCTCGATTGCAGCATCTCTTTTCTCTTTCGTAGGTACTTCGCCGATGTTGCCAAATAATGGTTTTGCCAACCAAAATTGAATGGTTCCCAATAGCATAAAAATACCTGCTAAACCAAATCCCCAATGCCATCCTAGGTTAGAAGCAAGATAGCCACAAAGCATCATTCCAAAAAAGGCACCAGCGTTAACTCCCATATAGAAAATGGTATAGGCACCGTCTTTTTTCTCAGGGAATTCCTTATACATTTCAGACAAGATGGAAGTCATATTCGGTTTGAAGAAACCAGTTCCGATAACCAGTAATCCCAATCCAAGATAAAGCATGAATGGAGTATCAAGAAACATTGCAGCGTGGCCTAGAGTCATTACAACCGACCCGATTAATACTGCCCAGCGATAACCCAGATACCTGTCGGCTATGATACCTCCAAAAATAGGCGTGATGTAAAGCAACATTGCATAAGTACCGTATAGTGCTCCAGCATTTTCTGCATTCCAACCCCAGCCTGGATTGTCTCCTGTTATGGCTGCGGTAAGAAACAATATCAATAAGATTCTCATTCCGTAGAAAGAAAACCGTTCCCACATTTCAGTAAAAAATAATACGAATAATCCCGATGGGTGACCTAAAACTTTTGATTTAAAAAAATCTGGGTTTCCAGCTTCTGTAGTCATTTAATTTAATTTTAATAATTATTTTGGTTGCGAAAGATAATCAAAAAATATTTAATTCCGCAGGTGTTTACTTTACAACTCTTTTCTCAAGAGGCCTGACAACCATCCTGTCGTAAATGATCAAGGCAACGATTGATACCAAGCCAACCCCACAGACAACAAACAAAATCTTGTTAGGATTGTAATTTGTCCAAAGCATTTCTGTTATTTCCCAACGGGTCATGCTTAATTTTTGTTCGGCTAAGGCAAAATATTGGCTTTTAGAGAAAGGAGTATGGATGCTTGAAATATCAATGCCTTTATTGGTTGCATATTCCGTAAACTTCTGTCCGATTGTGGCATAGTCCAAATCTTTGTCTTTCAGATTAAAATGATTTTCGAAATTGGTAATCGTCATTCCAAGTGCTTTCGAACCTTGCTCGATAAATTCTTCCTTGCTTACTACTTGAGGCATTTGAATACTACGTTTGCCCATTTCTGTTTGAAGAAGCGAAAGTTTGTCCGACCATTTCTGGTATAGATCACCAGCTATAAATCCGGTAAAGAAGTTTCCGGCAGCTACCGGAAGGAAATAAGTTCCCTGGTACAATCCTTCCTTTCCTTTAGGTGTAATTAAAGCGATAAAAGAGGAAAGGGTAGGGCTCGACATCATTTCGCCAATTGCAAAAATCATCGTTCCAAAAACGGCAAACCACACGTTGTGTGAGTAAAATGTTAGGCTGACACCAATAGTTGCGATGATGGCACCACGAATGATGGCATTGATGTGGCGCATCTTGATGACAAAATAGGATACCGACACTTGAAGTAAAATAATCATAAGTGAATCCAGATTGGTAAACCATTCCGCTTTTACTTGTCCGTCTTGTGTTAGTGTTTTTCCTAAAAATGGAATATTTTCATTGATCCAATTGCTTAAAGTGCCTGAATTTACCCAATCCTCGATAAAATTAGGAAGCGTGTAAAACAATTGATTGAACATCGTCCAGAAACCAACCATCAAGATCAATAAGATGGTCAGACGTTTGTCCTTCAAGGCTTCAACGATATTCAAAAGAGAGTTTTTAATCTCAGTTCCGATAGGCTCTTTTTGTGTTTTCTCTACTTTTTGTTCCTTGTAGAACAACAATACAAAAAGTAAATTGATTCCGATCACTACTGCAGCCTGGATGAAAATAATTTTCCAACCGTATTCAGTCCGCAAATAAGAGGACATCGCCGGACCTATGAAACCTCCGATGTTTACCATCATATAAAAGATTCCAAAACCCATTGTTCCGGTAGTTTCATCGGTATTTCTTGCAATGATGGCCGAAGCTACTGGTTTAAAGAAAGCAGCTCCAATTGCCACAAGGAAGAAAACCATATATACACTCAAATAGGTATTGACTTCCCCCATCAGATAATAGCCTGCAATCATAATGATATAGGAGATCGTAAGCGATAGTTTATAGCCAATCCTATCGGCAATTACGCCGAAAAACAAAGGCAAGAGATAAAGGATGGCAGTAACATTCGCCATAATATTCCCTTTCTGAATATGATTAAAGCCTAAACCGCCTTCGTCCGTTGAACCTACAAGATACAATCCGAAAAGCGTGAAAATCCCGTACCAAGCCCAACGTTCCATGAGCTCCATAAAGCTTGCGAGCCAAAAGGTCTTGTTGAAGGACTTTATTGTAGTAAAAAGCGAAGTTTTATTATCTGACATTGGTGAAATTATATTTTAATTGAAAAGAGATAGACCATAAAAAGCGACCCAAAAGCCGCTTTTTATTGTGAATAGTAGAAGATTATTTTACTTCTTGCATTAGTTTTCTGATCAAAGGGGAAACAATGATAAGCAATAAGCCTGCTATCAATGCATAAATGGCCAATTGATAATATCCTTCTGTATAACCTTGCAGTTTTGTCAGCAAGGTTGCATTTTCGTCTGGTGAGGACATTCCTGCTCCAAGTAATCCTGCAGCATATTGACCATAAGCACTGGCCAGGAACCACATTCCCATCATCATTCCTGAAAGGCGTTTTGGGGAAAGTTTCGTCATGATTGACAATCCAATCGGGGACAGGCATAGTTCTCCAAAAGTGATGATCAGATAGGCAAAAGTGAAAAGATTCAAAGAGGTTATTCCAGCACTGTCTGCGAAAAAACGAGTGTAATAGAAGGTGTAAAAGGCAGCCGCCAGGAATAAGAATCCGATTCCGAATTTCATCACGGTATTAGGTTCGATTTTCTTTTTGGCCATCGCAAGCCAAATCAGACCTACAATCGGGCTGAAAACAATTACGAACAAGGAGTTCGATGTATTGTTTACAATGTTCGGATTGATCTCGAAGAACAATAAATTGTGGTGAAGGTTGTTTTTTGCAAATAATGCCAATGAACCACCACTTTGCTCAAAAAATGCCCAGAACACAACAGAGAAAAGAATGAAAACAAAGGCAGCCAATAGTTTTTTTCTTGCCTTCTGGTCACTTTCCTTGAAGGTTTCAAATAAGAAATACAATACAGCCAACGGTCCGATGGTGTACATGAAATAATCTGTATAATCAGTATTCTTGATCATTATAAAAATCAAGGGAATGCTAAGTAACGAACCTACGTAAACAGCAATTTCACGAGTAGTTCTTTTGTTTGGCTCCAGGCGAAGAAGTGGTGAATCTCCAATTGGTCCCAATGATTTCTTAGTATAGATAAAAGTGATCAATCCGATAACCATCACGATTGCTGCAGACAGGAAAGCATAGCTCCAACCGTAATCAGGACTTGTTCCCAAATAAACACAAACCGCTCCACCAAGTAACGCTCCTATGTTGATTCCAGAGTAGAACAACCCGAAACCGGCATCTCTTCGGCTATCGCCTTCCTTATAGAGTTCTCCAACCATTGACGAGATATTCGGCTTGAAGAAACCAGTTCCGATAATGGACAATGTAATTCCCAAATAGAAAAATTCCTGTGGAGAAAAGGCAATGATCAAGTTTCCAAGAATCATTACGGTTGCACCAAAAAGAAGTGATTTCTTGAAGCCCAGAATCTTATCAGCAAAGATACCTCCGATGAATGTAAAAGCGTAAACGAAAGCCTGGATGGCACCGTATTTTAAATTTGCTTCTTTATCTGACAGGGCCAAGCCTAAAATTTGGTCGGCCATAAAAATGGTCAAGACACCGCGCATTCCGTAAAAACAGAAACGTTCCCACATTTCCACCAAAAACAAATACCATAACTGCTTGGGATATTTGCCTTCGAAATTCTGAATCTCTTCTAAAGTTGGGCCTGCATTTGCAGAGGACAACGGGTACTTGTTTTCCATTTTTATGTTGTTTTTGTTTTCGTTATTGTATTGCAACAAATTAATTGATGCCTTTTTCTCTCATTACTTTATTCAGGTTTTTCACCAATGCGAACATCAGCAGAGTGGCAAACATCAAGAGTCCAAAGTTAACCCAGAAGAAGTTTGCCTTGTCATCGTAAGTATCCCACATGCTGGCCAAGACACCACTTAATTTATTTCCGATTGAAGTGGATAGGAACCAACCGCCCATCATTAATGCAGTTATGTTTTTTGGAGATAATTTGGAGACTATCGACAATCCCATCGGACTCAGGAACAATTCACCAATCGTGATGATTCCGTAATTGGCTACAAGCCACCAGACACTTACTTTTTCCGTTCCGTTGCTTCCGATGTTTACTGCGGCAACCATGACCAGAACGGAAAGAGCCGAAATTAATAATCCGAAAGCAATCTTGGTCGGGGTTGAGGGCTCTTTTTTCCTGCTTCTCAAAAAGGTAAAGAAAGCAACAATCAAAGGTGTCAGGATAATTACCCAGCCCGGATTGATGGATTGACTTAAATTGGTTGCCCAAACGCTTATTCTTGTTCCTTCTTCTGGTAATTTTTCCGGTGCTACGTTTCTGAAATAAACGGGGTAATCAACAACTTTTTTGACTACTCCATTCTCTTTCTGCAGGCGAAATTGCTCGTCATACAATTCTGTTTCCGCTTTCTCATAAGTTATTTCTTTTGATTGCACCAAGGTTGAAAATACTTCTTCGGTAGTTCCAGTCACTTGTCGGTCAGTATATCTGTCGGCCCAAGTCGTAAGTGCCGAACCGTTAAGCTTGAAAACAGCCCAGAATAAAATCACTACTGCAAATATGGAGAGTAAAGCTCCAATTGGTCTTTTCTCATCTGCTTTTGCCTTGAAATACAAACTTGCATAAAAGTAAATTACAGGAATACAGGCAAATATGAAGGCATCCGTGCTATCTGATCCAAAAACAGAACTGTCCGGATTCATTTCAGATTGGACTCCTTTTAGAAACCATCCAATAATTCCAAAGACAATCGATGGAACCAAGATGAAAAGAACGATCTTGTAAAAAGGCATATCACCTTCTTGAGTTCCTTTTTTCTGGTCGAAACCAGCGTAATGTTTAGTACCTAGAAGAAAAACGACAACACCAACAAACATTCCAATTCCGGCAGCCATAAAAGCATATTGCCAACCTAGGAGGATTTGCAAAGCGGCCCCAAAGAAGTTGCATATAAAAGCACCGACGTTGATTCCCATATAGAAGATATTGTAGCCTTCGTCCTTCTTGTCCTTGTATTCATCGGTAGAATAAAAATTACCTAAAAGGGTAGAGATATTTGGTTTAAAAAATCCATTTCCTACAATGACAAGCGTCATTGCGACGTATAACATTGTCAGGCTGTGTATGCCCATCATAAAATAGCCGGCACCCATCATCAATCCTCCAAGCACAATCGATTTTCGGTAACCTAGATAACGATCAGCAACCAAACCACCAATAAAAGGCGTCAGGAAAACCAATGCAATAAAGGTTCCATATAAATCGGAGGCTTCTTTTTCGGTCATTGCAAAACCAGCCTCGACGTCTTTAAGATAAAGCGTGAAAATTCCAATCATCAAGTAATAGCCGAAACGTTCCCACATTTCAGACAAGAACAGATAGGGCAGGGCTTTAGGATGCGATTTCCACATAATTATAAGTTGTCTTTGATGAAGTTGGTCATTTTTGTGTAAAGCTGCAATCTGGTTTTTCCACCGTAGATTCCGTGGTTCTTGTCCGGATAAATCGCCCAATCAAATTGCTTATTGGCTTGAACCAAGGCTTCTACCATTAGCATCGTATTTTGAACGTGGACATTGTCATCGGCAGTTCCGTGTATCAGGAGGTATTTTCCTTTCAATTTGCTCACGTGATTGATCGGAGAGTTTTCGTCATAGCCTGAAGCATTTTCTGCCGGAGTCTGCAAGAATCTTTCAGTATAAACCGAATCATAGAAACGCCAATTCGTTACTGGAGCAACCGCAATAGCCATTTTGAAGACATCGTTTCCTTTCAAGATGCAGTTCGAAGACATAAAGCCTCCATAGCTCCATCCCCAGATTCCAATTCGGGAATTATCTACATAATTGTATTTCCCAATGACTTTCGCGGCGTCAATCTGGTCAACTACTTCCAGGTTTCCTAAATCTTTATAGGTCACTTTTTTAAATTCAGAACCTTTAAAGCCCGTTCCTCTGCCATCCACACAGGCCACGATGTAACCTTGCTGGGAAAGCATCATGTACCACATATCGTTAGTATCCAGCCAGGCATTTGCAACTTCCTGCGAACCTGGTCCGGAATATTGAAACATCAAGACCGGATATTTTTTCGAAGCATCAAAATTCTTCGGCTTGATCATCCAGGCGTTCAATTTGTGTCCTTTTTCTGTAGTCAATTCGAAGAATTCCTTTGAAGGCAAATCGTATGCTTTCAATCTTGAAGATAAATTTTCGTTCTTTTTGATGGATTGCACTTCCTTGCCCGTTTTGGCATCATTCAAAGAATATTGGGTTGGAGTTGTGGCATTTGAAAAGGTGTTGATGTAGAAATCAAAATTCGGACTGAAAGTAGCCGAGTTTGTTCCCGTTGCAGAAGAAAGCCTTTTCTTTCCGCTTCCGTTTAATTTTACAGCATAAACGTCTCTATTTATGGAACCATTCTCCACAGATTGATAGAAAATAGTTCCCGATTTTTCATCCAAGCCATAGTATTTTGTGATCTCCCAATTTCCTTTTGTGACCTGGGTTTTCAATTTCCCAGTTTTATCATAATGATAAATATGGTTGAAACCGTCTTTTTCACTCGTCCAGATAAAGCTGTTATCTTTCAAGAAGGTAAGGTTGTCCGTGATATCAACATAAGCCTTGTCTTTTTCGTTCAAGACCACTTTTGCAGTTCCAGAAATTCCGTCCACAAAAAGCAGATCAAGATTATTCTGGTGCCTGTTGATGACTTGTGCACTCAAGACATTGGCTTCGTTCGTCCATTTTATTCTTGGAATATAAAAATCAGTATAGTTTCCAAGATTGATTGCTCTTGTTGCATTTGCTTTCACATCATAAATATGAAGCGAAACCAAGGCGTTTTTCTCACCTGCTTTTGGATATTTGAAAACCTGCTGGACAGGATACAAGCCCTGATTGTAGATATCCATAGAAAATTCTGGGACATTGGTTTCGTCAAAACGGATAAAGGCAATCTTGTCGCTCGAAGCATTCCAGTCGAAAGCTCTTACGAAAGCAAATTCTTCCTCATAAACCCAATCCGTAATACCGTTTATGATGGCATTTTTCTTTCCGTCAGAAGTAATTTGCTTGGAAGTTTTCGATTGAAGATTGTAAACAAACAAATTATTGTCTTTTGCATAGGCAATCTGATTTCCGTCAGGAGAAAAAGTAGGTTCCTGCACCTTGAAATCGAATAATTTGGTCAATTGCTTTGAAGCGATATCATAAAGATAATAATCGGCCACGAAAGAATGACGGAAAATCTGTTCCGACTCGCACGCCAATAAGATTTGATTTTCCTTTGAATTGAACGCATAACTGTCAATCATAGGAAGTCCTTGATGGTTTTTGGTGTCGATTAAAGTGGAAACTTTCTTGAGAGTAGCATAATCATACAAATCGATTTGCATGCTTCTGGAACTCCTGTCAAAGTTTAAGACAGTGTATTGATTGGTGTTCTTGAGGGCTTGAAGTTCGTCCATTCCCTCCGTTCGGAACGCGCCACCCCAAATTTCTTCTAGAGTAAGTTTTTGCTGTGCTGTAGCTGATAAGGTAACCAGTAAAAATAAGAATAATGACTTTTTAATGCTGTTCATTTTGGGTATGTTAAAAAAACGTTCAATTTTAGTGAAAAAAAAGCAATAAACCGCACTTTCAACTGTTAAAAGCGTTTTTGTAGAAATCGGATTTATTGCGTAAACCAAAAAGAGCTATTGCTTATACCGCAACAGCTCCTTTTATATGTGGATGAGGTTCGTATCCCTCCAATGTAAAATCTTCAAAAGTAAAGTCCAAAATGTTCTTCACGTTAGGATTAAGAACCATTCTTGGTAAAGGTTTTGGCTCACGCGATAATTGGAGTTCCAATTGTTCGAAGTGATTGTTGTAAATATGGGCGTCTCCAAAAGTATGGATGAAATCACCTGGTTGCAAGTTGCAAACTTGTGCAATCATCATTGTAAGCAACGCGTAAGAAGCAATATTAAAAGGAACTCCGAGAAAAATATCGGCACTCCTTTGGTACAACTGGCAAGATAATTTTCCGTCTGCTACATAAAATTGAAAGAAAGCGTGACAAGGAGGCAAGGCTACTTTTCCATTGGCTACATTTTCTGCAAATGATTTTGTAGTATCCGGCAAAACAGATGGATTCCAAGCGGAAACCAGCATCCTGCGGCTGTTTGGATTTGTTTTTAAAGTCTCGATCAATTCGGTAATCTGATCAATTTCTTCACTGTTCCAGTTTCTCCATTGATGGCCGTAAACAGGACCCAATTCACCTTCTTCATCAGCCCATTCGTCCCAGATTTTTACTCCGTTTTCTTTCAGATAGGCAATGTTTGTTTCGCCTTTAAGAAACCAAAGCAATTCGTAGATGATGGATTTTAAATGTAGTTTTTTTGTAGTGACCATCGGAAAACCTTCACTCAAATCAAAACGCATCTGGTAACCAAAAACACTTTTGGTTCCTGTTCCTGTTCGGTCTCCTTTTTGTGTTCCGTTTTCTAGAACGTGGTTCACAAGGTCGTGGTATTGTTTCATATTGTTTTATTTTTGCCACAAAGGCTCAAAGGCACAAAGTTTTATTTTTAAAATGAGACTGTATGTTAGACCTCCCTTCTCGAAATCTCGTCCCTTATCTTGGCTGCTTTTTCGTAATCTTCGTTTTCAACGGCACCTTGTAAGAGTTCGTGTAATTCTGACAAACTGTGCTTTGCATACGTTTCGCCTGATTGATTTGTTTCTTCTTCCATTCCGAATGTTTCGGGGTCTGAAAGGATATCGTCGTTGTCCTGTGAAGGATTGTCGGATTCAAGCGGATTTGCCTTCAGGTAAATTCCTGCCTTGTCCAGTATGTTCTTATAGGTGAAGATCGGTGCTGCAAATCGCAACGCCAATGCAATGGCATCTGAAGTTCGGGCATCGATGATTTCCTCAATCTTGTCCCTCTCGCAAATGATGCTGGAATAGAAAACGCCGTCTACCAATTTATGAATGATGACTTGCTTGACCACGATGTCAAATCGGTCGGCAAAATTCTTGAATAGATCGTGCGTCAAAGGACGTGGCGGTTTTATCTCTTTTTCTAAAGCGATGGCAATTGATTGTGCTTCGAAAGCTCCAATGACGATTGGCAGTTTTCGGTCGCCATCAACTTCGTTCAAAATAAGCGCATAGGCTCCGTTTTGTGTCTGGCTGTATGAAATTCCTTTTATGGTTAGTTTTACTAAACTCATAGAGATTTTAGATTTCTGATTTTAGAATTTAGATCGCAGATGGTCTGCACTAAATTGTGTTGTGTTTAATTTGATTGCAAAAATTAAAATGCTTTTCTAGCTAGCCTCGACTGGAGGGAAAAGCCTTTTTTGTTTTTTCTTTAAAAACAAAAAAGCTTGGGAGGAAGGCGGGAAAATGGTTTCCAAATATGCCCGAGCTTTCGCTCCAAAATAAAAAAAGGACTATCTAAAAGTGGATATTTCTACCTAAATTTAGATAGCCCTAATATGGGCACAATTTAAAAAATTATTTACGAATTATTCGCTTTGAATTCTTTTAATTTTTGAGTCAATTTTGGAACGATTTCGAAAGCATCTCCAACCACACCATAATCTGCTACTTTGAAGAATGGCGCATCAGCATCAGCATTGATGACTACTTTTACTTTAGAAGAGTTGATTCCGGCAATGTGCTGGATGGCTCCAGAAATTCCGATAGCTATGTAAAGATTGGTGGCTACAGGCTTACCTGTTTGTCCAACGTGTTCACTGTGAGGTCTCCATCCTAAATCGGAAACCGGTTTGGAACAAGCTGTTGCAGCTCCAAGAACAGCAGCCAGTTCTTCCAGCATTCCCCAATTTTCCGGACCTTTCAATCCGCGACCTCCAGAAACTACTACTTCTGCATCGGCAATGGTTACTTTTCCAGAAGTCTTGTCAACAGATTCTACCTTTACGCCAAAATCATTGTCACCGATGGTCGGGTTGAAATCTTCTTCTGCTAAAGAGGAAGCACTTTCGAAAACACCATAAGAGTTTTTTGCAAGTCCTAGCACTTTTACGTCAGTTGTGATTTCGGTAATGTTGAACGCCTTGTTCGAAAAAGCATTTCTTTTTACTTGAAATGGTGAAGTACTTACTGGAAGTCCAACTACATTTGAAGCGTAACCAGCTTCCAGGGAAACGGCTACTAGAGGAGCAAGATACAAACTGTCGGTAGTTGAAGAAAGCAAGATTAATTTTGCGCCTTCTTTTTGCGCAGCTTGCTTGATGACATCGGCATAGGCTTTTGCAGTAAATTTTGATAATCTATCATTGTTTACTTTTAAAACTTTATCTACTCCGTATTTTGATAAATCAGAAACGTTTGCTGTGTTTACGGTTACAGCCGTTACAGTTGTTCCTAAAGATTCAGCTACTTTTTTTGCGTAGGAAGCCAATTCGAAAGCTACTTTCTTGAATTTTCCTTCTGCTGATTCCGCATATATTAATATTGACATAATGATTTTATTTTTTTGTCTAAAGTTTTAAAGTCTAATGTCATAAAGTACTTGATTTGAATTCCGTCTTTTGACTTTTTGACCTTGGTCTTTTGACTTGTTAGATAACTTTCGCCTCGTTGTGTAATAAATTGATTAATTCGTCCAGATTGTCAGCACTTACCAATTTTACAGCTGATTTTGGAGCTGGCTTTTCGAATTTAACTGCTTTCGTATTGTTGTTTGCAGCAACTGGCTCAAGAACAGTCAAGGCTTTTGTCCTTGCAGTCATGATTCCTCTCATGTTCGGAATTCTCAAATCTTTTTCTTCCACAAGGCCTTTCTGGCCACCAATGATTAAAGGAAGTGTAGTTGAAACCGTTTCTTTTCCACCGTCAATTTCTCTTGACGCTGTTGCAGAAGTTCCGTCCACTTTTAATTCTGTGCAGGAATTTACGAAGTTGTATCCCAAGATTCCGGCCAGCATTCCTGGAACCATTCCTCCATTGTAATCCAAAGATTCTTTTCCAGCGATCACCAAATCATAACCACCGTTTTTAATCACTTCTGACAATTGTTTTGCCACGAAAAAACCGTCGGTTGGATTTGCGTTTACACGAATTGCTTCGTTCGCACCAATTGCCAATGCTTTTCTTAAAGTTGGCTCCGTATCCGGACCTCCAACATTTACAACCGTAACATTTGCTCCTTGTTGCTCTTGAAACCAGATTGCTCTTGTCAATCCGAATTCGTCATTGGGGTTGATTACAAATTGAACGCCATTGGTGTCAAATTCTGAATCGCCATTGGTGAAATTAATTTTTGAAGTAGTATCAGGAACGTGACTGATGCAAACTAATATTTTCATCTTATTTATAATTTAGATTATCGTATTTCGGTGACGAAAATACAACTATATTTTCAAAAAAGAACTATGCGTGCATAATATTTTTGTGAATTATAACGTTTTCGTAGGCGGTTTTAGGATGGATTTGCTGGAAGTGGAATTTTGGATGGTTGATAAATATTGGGGTGGAATGGGTAATCCGTAAATCGGGGCTAATTAATTTAAACTTAATTATGCTTTTATATACGTTTTAATTTTTATTTTTGCGTTTCAAAATTTAAGAAGATAATTTAACAACATATGAAAACAATCCAATTTAGAGAAGCTATTTGTGAAGCGATGAGTGAAGAAATGCGTCGTGATGAATCAATATATTTAATGGGTGAGGAAGTTGCCGAATACAACGGTGCTTACAAGGCTTCAAAAGGAATGTTAGATGAATTCGGACCAAAAAGAGTTATTGATACTCCAATTGCAGAACTTGGTTTTGCTGGAATCGCAGTTGGTTCTGCTATGAACGGTAATCGTCCGATTGTAGAATTTATGACGTTCAACTTCTCATTGGTTGGTATCGACCAGATTATAAACAATGCCGCTAAAATGCGTCAGATGTCGGCTGGACAATTTCCAATGCCGATGGTCTTCAGAGGGCCAACAGCTTCTGCCGGACAATTAGGAGCGACGCACTCGCAAGCTTTTGAAAACTGGTTTGCCAACACTCCAGGTTTGAAAGTAGTGGTGCCTTCAACGGTGTATGATGCAAAAGGGTTGTTGAAAGCAGCCATCCGTGACAATGACCCGGTTATATTTATGGAATCTGAGCAGATGTATGGTGACAAAGGTGAAGTTCCAGAAGGAGAATATATTATTCCACTAGGAGTTGCCGATATCAAGAGAGAAGGAAAAGACGTTACTATTGTTTCTTTTGGTAAGATTATAAAAGAAGCTCATATCGCGGCTGAAGAATTGGAAAAAGAAGGTATTTCTTGTGAGATCATCGATTTGAGAACAGTTCGTCCGATGGATTATGAAACGATCTTGACTTCTGTTAAGAAAACAAACCGTTTGGTGGTTCTAGAAGAAGCTTGGCCATTTGCAAGTGTTGCTTCGGAGATCACGTATATGGTTCAGGAAAGAGCTTTCGATTATCTTGATGCTCCCATCCAAAGAATCACAACTGCAGATACGCCAGCACCTTATTCTCCAACCTTGTTGAAAGAGTGGTTGCCTAATTCTACTGACGTTATCAAAGCAGTAAAAAAAGTATTGTATAAAAAGTAAATAGATAATTTTTTAGGTTAGAAAAGTGCTTAATGTCATTATTATCTAATTAACACATTTTCTAATTTTTCAATTATTGAAATAACTATATTTGAGGCTTCATCAGGGAACAACTTTGATGAAGCTTTTTTTGTCCGATATAGCAATGACAGTTGTAATTCGTCAGATGCTGTTGAATTGTAAATGTGACTTTTAGACGATAATTTCTATATGAAGAATATATTTTTAGGATTATTTTTATTGCTAGCCAATTTTTTAATAGCCCAGACAAAAGTGAGTGGTGTTGTATTGGATGAAAACAAGCAGCCGGTTGCCTATGCAAGTGTGGCCTTCCAAGGTACTTCTGAAGGCATGATAACCAATGAGGATGGCCGTTTCTATCTTGAATCCCCGCAGAACAGAAAAATCTTGTCGATTTCATTTATAGGCTATACTACGCAGGAAATTCAGCTAGAAAAATCCGTAACCTACGATATGAAAATTACGTTGGTTTCGGGAGAAGAACTATCGGAAGTTAAGATCTATACCGGAAAGACATCCAAAAAGAACAATCCTGCAATAGATATTCTTCGAAAGATATGGGCTAGAAAGCGTAAGAATGGTTTGCGCCAGTTCAAGCAATATGAAATGGAAAAGTACGAGAAGGTTGAATTCGATATGAATACCATCGACAGTGCTTTTATGAAAAGCCGTGTGTTCAAAGGAATGGAATTCGTGTTCAATTCTGTAGATACATCAAGTGTTACAGGAAAAACCTATCTGCCAATTTTCATCAACGAGGCACTTTCTAATGTGTATGGAGATAATGTTCGGGGAAAAGTAAAAGAGATTTTAAAAGCAAATAAAAATTCAGGCTTTAATACGAATCAGCAGATCATCGCTTTCATCAAGGATCTGTACGCAGATTATGACATCTATGACAATTATCTGAAATTCTTCGACAAGGCCTTTACGAGTCCGCTTTCCAGAACTGGAATCGATGTGTACAATTATAGGCTGGTAGACAGTGCATTTGTGGATAAAAAATGGTGCTACAACATCGTGTATTATCCGCGTCGTCCCAACGAGCTTACTTTCAAAGGCGATTTCTGGGTAAACGATTCCACATGGGCGATCAAGGACATCAACCTTCAAGCTTCGAAAAGTGCCAACATCAACTGGGTGAAGGAAATCTATATCGAGCAGGAATTTGAGGTTTTGAATGATTCGATCTTTCTGTTGAAAAGGGATTACATGATGACTGATTTTGCCTTGAACAAGAAGGAAAAATCTAGAGGCGTTTATGGAAAGAGGACCACGATGTTCCGAAATCATGAATTCGATAAGGAAAAACCAACTGATTTCTACAAGGAGGAAGTCAATAATCACGACGATGCAGTCTATACAAGGGACGATGATTTTTGGGAAGAAAACCGGTTCGAGAATCTGAATAAAGATGAAAAGGGTATTTACAAGATGCTCGATACCTTGCAGACCAATAAAAAGTTCAGGCAACTATATGATATTGTTTCCATTCTCGGAAGTGGCTATATCCAGAAAGGGAATTTTGACATTGGTCCAATTTTCTCCACTTTTGGTTATAACGAAGTCGAAGGAATAAGAATGCGGGTCGGAGGAAGAACCTATTTCGGGCCAAATGATATGTGGCGTTTGCAAGGTTATACGGCTTATGGCTTCAAGGACAATAAATTCAAATATGGACTATCTGGAAAATGGCTTCTGAACCGTAAAAACCGACTGACGCTTTCTGGAGGAAACAGGAGAGATGTGGAACAGATTGGCGCAAGCCTGACCACGACAAATGATGTCCTGGGAAGAAGTTTTGCTTCGTCGGCACTTTTTACAAGTGGAAATAATGGGAAGCTTACCAACATCAATCTTTCTTCTGTTGCATTGGAAATAGAACCGGTAAAAAACCTGACTCTGCAAATCGGAGGTTCTTTCCGTACGCTTGAATCGGCTTCTCAAACATTCAGTCTGGCCTATTACACCGATTTGACACGTCAGAAGATTAAAAACGACATCACGCAAACGGAGGTTAATTTTCAAATTGATTATACTCCCGGTCGTAAAACCGTTGGATATGGTGTGGAAAGAAGCATCGTAGACAATCCTTATCCTAGAATCTTTGTCAACTACAGCCAAGGTTTGAAAGGCGTGATGAACAGCGATTTCGATTACGAAAGAATTCAATTGTATTACAAGCAGCCGATGAACATTGGCGGGCTTGGCCGCCTTGATGCCATTGTGGAGCTTGGAAAGACCTACAGCTATATCCCACTTGGATTGATGAGTATCGTTCCCGGTAACCAGACGTATTTTTCGATTGAAAACACATTTAACTTGCTCGATTTTTATGAATTTGCAGCCGATAGCTATGCTACGATCCAATTGCAACATAATTTTGGAGGTCGGATCTTTTCGAGAATTCCTTTGCTGAGAAAATTAAACTGGCGTGAAACCGTAGGATTCAAGGGCGTTTATGGAACCATCAGCCAGAAAAACCGCGATATCAACATTCCATCAGGATTGGTTTATCAGGCTCCGGAAGATTTCTACTGGGAATACAATGCAGGAATCGGAAACATTTTCAAGGTTTTCAGGATAGAATTTGCCTGGAGAGGAAGCTATATCACGCCACAGACTACTAATTTTGGAATAAAAGGGTCGTTCGGGTTTCACTTTTAAGTTTTTCAAACTTCGTGAACCTTCGATTGCTTTGTGCCTTTGTGGTGAGAACTTTAAACTATGAAAGAAGCAGTAGATTTTTTAATAAAGCAAGACCCTGTTTTTAAATTAATCATCGATAAATATGGCTTACCCGTCATTCCGAAAAGGCCTCAAGGTTTCGCTACACTCGCTTTATTGATATTGGAACAACAAGTTTCTATAGATTCCGCAAGGGCAACATTCATTAAGTTAAACAACAAAGTAAAGTATTTTCTTCCCCAAGAATTACTTTCATTATCCGACGAAGAATATAGAAATGCTGGAGTAAGCAGGCAAAAGACAACGTATATAAAAGCATTGGCTGCAGCCATTCTCAATAAAGTATTGGATTTAGAAAGTCTCCCTGGAAAATCAAGCGAGGAAGTTCGCGAAGAGCTCATCAAGATAAAGGGAATCGGCAATTGGACGGTTGATGTTTATTTGATGTTCTGTCTCCAAACTCCGGACATCATCCCCCTTGGTGATATTGCCATCATCAATACCATAAAAGAACTGCTAGATATTCATGATAAATTGGATATGGAAGCCTATGCTGAAAGTTGGAGTCCTTATCGTTCTATTGCAAGTTTTATATTATGGCATTATTATCTTGAAAAGAGAGGCAGAAAAACAGGCTATTGATTTTTTCTTTCCAATAGAAAATCACGTAAAAAGGCTCTTTTTATTTCATAAAACACATAAAATCGTACTTCAAATTATTCAATTCATTTTATAGTGTAACTATTTCTAATCACAGCCTCTTAGGTGAATTTATTTACACAAAATTTATACAGATATAACGCCTGTTTTTTGTTGTAAAACTCCAATGTTTGCTTACTTTTGCAGTCTGAAATTTAGAAAAGTAAAACAAGTAAAATGACAGCAGACAAATTAACTACTTTCGATGTGTTGATCGAAATACCAAGAGGAAGCAGAAATAAATACGAGTACGATTTTGAAATAAAAAGAATGCGTTTTGACAGAATGTTATTTTCGTCAATGATGTATCCTGCAGATTACGGATTTATTCCGGAAACATTGGCATTGGACGGAGATCCTCTGGATGTTTTGGTTTTGGTAAACGAACCAACTTTTCCTGGATGCGTGATGGAAGTGAAGCCAATCGGTGTTTTCCATATGGCAGACGATAAAGGGCCAGATGAAAAAATCATCTGTGTACCCGTTTCTGATCCAATATGGAATTCATTAGAGAACCTATCAGACATCAACCCTCACTTGTTAAAGGAAATTGAGCACTTTTTCCAGGTTTATAAAGATTTGGAAAACAAAAAAGTTGATGTTGAAGGTTGGGGAGATGTGAATGAAGCTTTTGCAATTATTGCAGAATGTACCAAACGATTCGATGATATCGAAAATAAGCCGGAAGGGTTGTTCAGCATAAAATAGTTTCCAAACTATTCTTTAATTTATAGAGAAAGCAATATTCAAATAAGAATATTGCTTTTTTTTTGCATTGTATATTTACTAGTCTAGGGCAATGAAATAGGACTTTTACAACAGGTTGTTGCTATTAAGAATTATTTTAGATTGATAATCTGACAATAAAAGCAATATTCAAATACGAATATTGCTTTTTTGTTTAGAGGTGTTTCGTTATATTTACATAATATTAACAAATACCAAAAGTAATTTTTATGGAATCATTCATGATTTATGTGCCGTTAGTAATGGCGCTTATTGGGTTGGCCTTTATGGCTGTCAAAAGATCCTGGGTTTTAAAACAAGATGCCGGAGATGGAAAGATGAAAGAAATTTCAGATTACATTTATGAAGGTGCCTTGGCTTTCCTTAAAGCAGAATACAGGTTGTTGGCCATCTTTGTAGTTGGTGCAAGTATCGCTTTGGCGGGAATTTCATTCGTTGTTCCAACAACACATATTCTAATCGTGGTGGCTTTCATTTTCGGAGCCTTTTTTTCTGCCCTTGCAGGAAATATGGGAATGAAGATTGCCACAAAAACAAACGTCAGGACAACACAGGCAGCAAGAACAAGTCTGCCTCAAGCATTGAAGGTTTCATTCGGTGGAGGAACCGTGATGGGGCTTGGAGTAGCAGGTTTGGCTGTTCTTGGACTGACAGGTTTTTTCATCATTTTATTCCATTATTTTATGGGTGGCGTTTGGACTTCTACAGACCAGATGACCATCGTTCTGGAAACATTGGCAGGCTTCTCTCTTGGAGCTGAATCTATTGCCTTGTTTGCCCGTGTGGGTGGTGGTATCTATACAAAAGCAGCCGATGTTGGTGCCGATTTGGTAGGCAAGGTCGAAGCAGGAATTCCTGAAGACGATCCCCGCAACCCTGCTACAATTGCAGATAACGTTGGAGATAATGTGGGTGATGTTGCCGGAATGGGTGCCGATTTATTCGGTTCGTATGTGGCAACCGTCTTGGCGGCAATGGTTTTAGGAAATTATGTAATTAAAGATATGGGCGGTAGCATTGCTGATGCTTTTGGCGGAATCGGACCAATCTTGTTGCCAATGGCAATTGCAGGTTTCGGAATCCTGTTCTCGATCATCGGAACGATGTTGGTGAAAATTTCTAGTGATGATGCCAAAGAAGCACAGGTTCAAAAAGCATTAAATATTGGAAACTGGGTTTCAATTGTTTTAACAGCAATTGCTTGTTACTTCTTGATTGATTTGATGTTGCCAGAAACGATGAAAATGTCATTCTTCGGAGAAGGATTACAAGATATTTCTTCAATGAGAGTTTTCTATGCTTCATTGATCGGATTGTTTGTTGGTGGTGCTATTTCATCAGTGACAGAATACTATACAGGTTTAGGTACAAAACCAGTTCTGGCAATTGTGCAAAAATCATCAACAGGAGCTGGAACAAACGTAATCGCAGGTTTGGCAACGGGTATGATTTCTACTTTCCCAACTGTAATTTTATTTGCAGCAGCAATATGGTCAACATACGCTTTAGCTGGTTTCTATGGAGTGGCTTTAGCGGCTTCAGCAATGATGGCTACAACGGCAATGCAATTGGCTATCGATGCATTCGGACCAATATCTGACAACGCTGGAGGAATCGCAGAAATGAGCGAATTGCCTAAGGAAGTTCGTACCCGTACTGACATCTTGGATTCAGTTGGTAATACAACTGCAGCAACAGGAAAAGGTTTCGCAATCGCTTCTGCAGCCTTGACTTCATTGGCTCTATTTGCGGCTTACGTAACCTTTACAGGAATTGACGGTATCAACATCTTCAAAGCGCCAGTATTGGCAATGTTATTCGTAGGAGGAATGATTCCTGTTGTGTTCTCTGCCCTGGCAATGAATTCTGTAGGAAAGGCAGCAATGGATATGGTTTACGAAGTAAGAAGACAATTCCGTGAAATTCCAGGAATCATGGAAGGAACCGGAAAACCGGAATATGCAAAATGTGTTGATATTTCTACAAAAGCTGCTTTGCGCGAAATGATGCTGCCAGGAATCCTGACCATCGGTTTTCCAATTGCGATCGTATTATTGGGCAAGTTGGTCTATGCCGATAACAACCAACTGATTGCAGAAATGCTGGGAGGTTATATGGCCGGAGTTACAGTTTCAGGTGTGCTTTGGGCTGTTTTCCAAAACAACGCAGGAGGAGCTTGGGACAATGCCAAGAAATCTTTCGAGGCTGGAGTAATGATTAATGGAGAAATGACGTACAAAGGTTCTGATGCGCACAAGGCTGCCGTAACCGGAGATACTGTTGGAGATCCATTCAAGGATACTTCAGGGCCATCTATGAACATTTTGATCAAATTAACGTGCCTGATCGGACTGGTAATCGCTCCAATATTGGGTGGCCACTCAACCGTTACGCAAGTAGAAGAAACAACGGAAGTTGTTGAGGTTATGGAAGCACCAATGCAAAACAGCGTTACCAAGGAAGTATCGGTGGACAAGACTAATACCGATGGCAAAGTAAAAGCGGTTGTTTCTATCACAACTGTTACCATTGACGAAACGCCAGTCACTACAACTGAAACTGTTGAAGGTACGGAAGCAGAAGTGGATGCGAAGATAGAAGAGTTGAAAAAGAAATAAACTCCCCGATTTATTGCAGAATGCCTCGCGAAAGCGGGGCATTTTTTAGTTAATAAAAAAGCCTTTCAATCGAAAGGCTGCTTTATAATATGCAATTGTTTTTCTAAAATAATCCATTCAATTCTGCATCAATCCTATTCAGGATAGTGCCCAAATCTTCAGGATTGTCTACGAAGTTGATGTTGTCAACATCGATAATCAAAAGTTTTCCTTTGTCATACGTCTGAATCCAGGCTTCGTATCTTTCGTTCAAACGGCTTAAATAGTCAATAGAAATCGAGTTCTCATAATCGCGACCTCTCTTGTGAATCTGTCCAACAAGATTCGGGATAGAGCTTCTTAAATAAATCAACAAATCGGGTGCCTTGACCAACGATTCCATCAATTCAAACAAAGAAGAATAGTTGTTGAAATCACGGTTGGTCATCAATCCCATAGCATGAAGATTGGGTGCGAAAATGTGGGCATCTTCATAAATCGTTCTATCCTGGATGATTTTCTTTCCGCTTTCGCGAATCTGCAATACCTGACGGAAACGGCTGTTGAGGAAATAAATCTGAAGATTAAACGACCAGCGTTCCATCTGATGGTAAAAATCATCCAGATAAGGATTGTCCACTACGTCTTCAAAATGCGGTTCCCATTTAAAATGTTTCGCCAACAAGCGCGTAAGTGTTGTTTTTCCTGCTCCGATATTTCCTGCTACTGCTATGTGCATTATGGTAGTGTGATTTTATAATTGGTAATTCCTTGTGGTGTAAAAATAGATAAAATTTGGTCTTTGTAGTAAAAACTTTCAAAGCTTTTCTCAACATTCTCGAGTGTGTATTTTTTGTCATTCTTCAAATCAAGGATATGCAATTGACCCTCATTTGAATAGAGTAACTGCCTGTCGCCAATAAATTGAATGCGTTCAAAAGTATCTACTTTCCCAATGGTGGCAATCTTTCCGAACACATCACAGATGTTCCAATTTCCTTTTTCATCAATCCATTGGAAATAATTAAAATCCGAATCATAGTATTTCAGGTTTTCCTGAAAAGGTGAAGCGAGAGGCTGTAAAGTATTTTTCAGATAATCATACAAGCCCAATTGTTGGGTAAGGCTGTTGTAAATCCAGAATCGGTTTTGAGAGGCTATTCCAGTAGCCGAAACAATTATTGGTGTGGGATTTTCGGAAAAATTTACCTTCTGCGTTTCGTTCAGCTGATTGTCAAGCGTAACAATCGTATTGAAATCCTCATAAAACAAAAGGAGTTTCAAGGGATTTTGTAAATCTACTTTCGCTATTTTCCCCAGCGAAAGATTCTTGTATTCTAATGATTGTCCGTCCTTTTGCTTGAACAAGACATTGTTCTTGATGAAATAGCGGAATCCGAATTTGTCAATTCCCACAAATTTATCAATCACAACGTCAACCGTTTCATAGCGTGATACCAGAAGTTTTTGCTCTTGGGAAAAAGCTGTTAGGGTAGTAAAAAAGAAGAAAATCAGAATCAGGTTTTTCATACCTGCTAAAGTACAATTTTAATTTTTTCTGTAAACTTAGCATGGCCACAGATTCACAGATTTAATTTCAAAACTATATAATAGTACGAAATTTTCTAGTATGGATAATTTGCATTCGGAATTAATATGAAAAAGATAATACTAATGTCTTGTGAATGTGTGGCTAAAAAATAGGCATAGAGATTAGATATTTAACAAATCATTTGCAACAAACCCTGAGAACTTTCGTCATATTTGTCATTGTATTAAAAATTGTTTTTATGAAAAAGATATTTTTTGCTTTTATCGTTACACTTGGAATAGCACAGCTTCACGCTCAAAAGGAATTCCAAGGAATGGCAGTTTATGAGTCCAAGACCAGTACTGCGGACATGAAAAACCAGATGGGCAAGAACAAGGAGATAACGCCCGAGATGCAGAAGATGATCGAGGAGAGGATGAAAGGGATGTTTGAAAAGACATTCGTGCTGAATTTCGACAGGTCGTCATCAGTTTATAAGGAAGAAGAAAAGCTGGATGCTCCCGGAGGGCAAGGTGCTGGCGGAATGCGAATGATGTCCTCGATGATGGGAGGCGGCGGAACTTTCTATAAAAATGTAAAGAACAAAACCTATTCTGTTGACAAGGAATTTATGGGAAAAGAGTTTCTGGTACAAGATTCATTACCACAACTGCAATGGAAAATGGAGAGCGAAACCAAGCAAATTGGAGGTTATACCTGTTATAAAGCAACGGCTTCGAAACCTGTAAACCTGTCTGATTTCAGAAACTTTAGACCAAAAGATCAAAGCAAAGAAGCTGGCAAGGAAGATAAAAAAGAAACCGAAAAGAAAACCAACTTTATGGATGATTTTGAAGTTCCGAAGGAAATTTTAATCACGGCTTGGTATGCACCAGAAATCCCAATCAATCAGGGACCTGAGAATTATTGGGGATTGCCTGGATTAATTTTAGAAGTCAGCGATGGAAAAACTGTTGTTCTTTGTTCTAAAGTCGTGATGAATGCAAAAGAAAAAGCTGAAATTAAAGCTCCAAAGTCTGGAAAAATAGTTTCTCAAAAAGAATACGACGAGATTGTGCTTAAAAAAATGGAAGAATTGAAAGAAATGGGTGCCGGACCTGGAGGTTTCAGGGGAATGAGAATGGGAAGATAAAGAGCAAAATGAAATACCCTCTCACGAATCACCGCGAGTGAATTTGTGTAAATCCGTGAAATCTGTATTGGAGTTTATTTTCAATAAATCAATTTATAGCCTTGGCTTCGGACATTTATGATATGGATGTTTGGGTCAAGGCTTAATTTTTTTCGCAATTTGGTGATGAAAACGTCCATACTTCTGCCATTGAAAAAATCATCGTCGCCCCATATTTTCTTGAGAACCACTGAGCGGTCGAGGATTTCATTTTTATTTTCGTTTAAAAAATAAAGCAGTTCGGCTTCGCGATGCGTAAGCGAAATAATGGTGTCTGAAAGTTGCAAGGTTTGCTTGGTAAGATTGAAAACATAAGAACCAATTGTAATATCCTCTTCTGTTTTCTCAGAAATAATTCTTCCCAAAAGCGAATGGATCCGGACAATCAATTCCTCCATGCTGAAGGGTTTTTTCAAGTAATCATTCCCGCCAAAATTAAAACCATCCACGACATCCTGGGTTTGCGATTTGGCCGTCAGGAAAATGATCGGGATTTTCTTGTCGAGTTTCCGGATGTCTTTTGCAACAGAGAAACCATCTTTTCGAGGCATCATCACATCCAGAACCAACAAGTCTGGTCTTTGATTGGTGAAAGCTTCAAAAGCCTCCTCGCCATCCTTGCAATGCAGTACTTCAAAGCTTCGTGTTTCCAAGCTTTCCTTGATGATCAAGGCCAATGCAGGCTCGTCTTCGGCTAAGATTATCTTGATTTTATCTGGCATCTGGAAAACTTATTTTAAAGATTGTGGTTTTTACATTCGGGACTAATTCCAAAGTTCCACCGTGTTTTTCAATGATTTTTTTAGAATAGAACAACCCGATTCCAAAACCTTTTACATCGTGAACGTTTCCTTTCGGGATTCGATAGAATTTGTCGAAAATCTTTTCACGTTGGGTTTTCTCGATGCCGATTCCATCATCTTGAATGGTGATTGTGGTTTGTTTGGAATCTTTTGACAAGTTGACATTGATGTTGCTTCCACCATATTTTATCGCATTGTCAATCAGGTTGGAAATGGCATTTTCAAAGTGAAATAAATCTACCATGCACTCCAGATGTTCCAAATCAGAATTGAAAAAAATTTGTTTTTCAGAAGCAACCAGCTGATGCTTTTCGATATTGGATTTGATTAATTCTACAATATTGATACTTTCCTTGTTCAGAACCAATTCATTGGTGTCGAGTGAGGCGGTTTCTAGCAGCTTCTCTACCATGATCTCTAATTTCTTCAGCTGTTGCCCGGAAATGTTGAGGTAGCGATTGGTTTTTTCCTTATCGTCCACGTCATTAAAATTGCGGATTCCCTCAATTGCCGATGAAATGGTGGTGATGGGTGTCTTGAATTCGTGCGTGATGTTGCTGATCAGATCATTCTTGATTTCATCGATTCTTTTCTGTTTATTGATGGTTTTCAGAAGATACAACAAGCAAGAAATAATCGAAAGGGAAAGCGCCAACGACAACAAAATTTCGGTCAAGCTTCTTTTTAGGATCAAGACCGTTGGGTCGGAAAAAGAGATTTGAAGTTTTTGTTCTGGAGGTAAAAAAGTTGTGGCAGAAAAAGCAGACAATGGAAATTTTGCGGTTTTATTTTTTTTAAATTCCCCAAAAACGGTATCACTTTTAAAATGTTGAAGGCTGTATTCGACAGCAATATTTTTCCGGGCAAGCTCTCTGTCAACGGATTTGCTGAGCTTAGGGAATACTATAGAATCCTGGAACATCGAGATGATGATCTTGTTGGCCAGATCGGTTATTTTTGAAATACTGTCCGTTGCTCTTTTTCCTTTAATGACTCTGACTGAAGAAATTTTACTAACATCTCCGTGAATGGCTATATTGGATTTGTTTGAGGTGTCCTTTATGTGTTTCCAATTTGATTCCAATTTGATGGTGTCTTTGATTCTTTGAGGAAGATCAAATTCGTTCAACTCTTTTGTTGGAGCAGTAAACGATACCGAAATGGCATAAGAGGTATCTATCTTTTTTTGAACGCTGTCTTTTTTTACTTTAGAGTGTTTCCCAATTTTCGATCCGGTCATTTTTGATACATTATTTTTGAAAACAGTATCCATCTTTATTTTATCGAAAAAGCTATCATTCGAAATAGAATCACTTTCGTCCACAAAAGCAAGGAAATCATTTTTAGAATCTTCTACATAATAATATTCGATACTGTTGTCAAACGCAGTCTGTACTTCTTTAATGAGCTGTACTCTGTTTTCTCTGTAGTTCTTGATGTTCCAATAGATTTGCAAAACTATGGTAGCCAGTATGGTTATGGTGATGAATAGTAGTATGTATTTGTATTTTCCAGATTTCATTTTTCAAAAGTAGTAACTAAAAGTATAAAAAGCACACCGTTAACAATCGTTAACTTTGGTTAACGGTAAGTAAGAATTATAGTCCTTTTATTTGCGTTGTACTTTTGGAACGAGATACTTTGAATTAGTTAGTCAGCCGGGATGGAAGTTCTTTTCATCCTGACTGTTCCAAAAAGGGAAACTCTATTAGAAACATTTAAACATAAAAATCAAAAAAATGAACAGATTAATTATCACATTGACTATAGCCGTAACGTTGTGTTCCACACGATTGCTGGCTCAGGAATTCCACGGGATGGCAGTTTATGAATCGAAAACCAATTTCAAGGATATCAAAATTGATGGAGAGGATATGAACAGCGAGATGATGAAGGGATTGATGGAAAGTATGAAAAAGCAGTTTGAAAAGAAATTTTTCTTGGATTTCAATAAAAACGAATCGGTTTATTATGAAGAGCAAAAGCTGGAGGCTCCATCAGCAGGCTCGACAGGCATTACGATGAGTCTTTCAGGCAGTAGTAATGGAGGTGGTAAAACATATAAAAATGTAAAAGAAAAACAACAGATTGCTGAAGAAGATTTTTTCGGGAAAGAATTCTTGGTAATTGATTCGCTAAAAGCTTGGAAATGGGAATTGAAGGACGAGACCAAGAAAATTGGGAATTATACATGTTATAAAGCTGTACATCTCACACCTGTAACACCTGAAGATTTGAAGCAATATGAAGATTTCAAGAAACAGCAAGAAACGGCAAAGACTACTTTTTTTGTAATGGAGGAACCAGAAGAAAGAGTGACAACGGTTTGGTATACGCCTGAAATTCCAGTGAGCCAAGGTCCGGGAGAATTCTGGGGATTGCCAGGATTGATTCTGGAAGCTAACCATAATGAAACCACCATTTTATGTTCGAAGGTAGTGCTTAATCCGAAAACGAAAAACGAAATTAAAAAACCAAAAAAAGGGAAGAAAGTAACAAAAAAGGAATATGAGAGTCTAATTGAAAAACAAATGGAGCAGATGAAGGACGGAAATGGTGCCATTCGAATTGATATTACCAAATAAACCTTTTAATTAGCATTTTACAACAAAAACAATGCAGAAACAAATCATTATTGCCTTACTTTTCTTATTCGCAATTTCGGCGAAAGCCCAAAACATCAAATTTGAAGGATTTGTTACTGACCAAACAGGTGTAGGTCTTGAAATGGCCAATGTTATGGCGGTAAACCAAGCCACGAAAGGGATGGATGCTTATTCAATTACCAATGATAAAGGGAAATTTCAATTGGCATTGAAGCCGAATTCGACTTATACCGTAAAGATAAGCTACATTGGATTTTCGGCTTTGGAAGAAACGGTGGTAACGACTACTGAAAATATCAACAAGATCTTTACGCTCCAGGAAGGTGTGGAGTTGGAAGGTGTTGAGATTGTACACGAAATGCCGGTTTCCATAAAAGGCGATACGATTGTATACAATGCAGATTCCTTTACAACCGGAACCGAACGAAAGCTGGAAGATGTGTTGAAAAAAATGCCAGGAATAGAAGTGAATGCCGATGGTGAAATTGAAGTGGAAGGTAAGAAAGTGCAGAAACTGATGGTGGAAGGCAAGGATTTTTTTGATGGGGATACAAAATTGGGCGTGAAGAATATTCCAGCTGATGCGATTGACAAGGTTGAAGTGCTCAGGAATTACAACGAGAATTCTATCCTGAAAGGAGTTGAGAACAATCAGGACAATATTGCAATGAACATCAAACTGAAAGATGGGAAGAAGAATTTCTGGTTTGGAGACATGACGGCAGGTATTGGTGTTGGACATAAGGAAGAACGGTATTTGGTGAATCCGAAATTGTTTTACTACAACCCGAAATACAGCATCAACCTGATAACGAATTTCAATAATATTGGCGAATTGCCGCTGACGATGCAGGATTATTTTAAATTCACGGGTGGTTTCAGGAGTATGATGGCAAAAGGCGGTTCTTCCTTTAATATTTCCTCCAATGATTTGGGAATTTCAATGTTAAGAAACAATCGCGCGAAGGAAATCGAAACAAGTTTTGGAGCGACCAATTTTTCCTACAACGTAACAAAAGCTTGGACCTTGAGTGGTTTTGGAATCTTGTCGTCTTCATTGACCGACTTGGAAACAAATTCACAAACGACGATTTTAGAGACTGGAGCACAACAAAAAAGTGAGGATGTTTCGCACCAAAAAAGTAATCTGGGCCTGTTCAAACTAAGTTCAAGTTACAAACCAAGTACCAAATTTCAATTCGACTATGATGTATTCGGAAAACTATCAAAACAAGATGAAAACAATGACTTGTTGCGAGAATCGATTGTAAGTAATGTGTCGGATACGGAAAGTATTTTTACCAAAAAAGAACAAAGTCCGACTTCTTTCAATCAAAATTTGAGCTTTTTTTATACACCTACCGACAAGCACGTTTTTGCTCTAGAAATGCAACATTTGTACCAGGACGAAGATCCATTTTATAATGCGAATTTAGAGAGTGAACCCTTTACGTTGTTGGGATATGTTTCGGGACAGGATAGAAACAATTACAACCAGAATCGTTTTGTGAAGACCAATAAAATTGATGCCAAATTGGATTATTATTATATGGTTACGCCAAAAAGCAACATCAATGTTACATTGGGAAATACCAATTCACATCAGAGTTTCGATTCCAATATTTTCCAGATTCTGGACAATGGGAACCAGAATAATCTGGATGCTCCAGAAAACACCAATAATGTAAAATACAATTTTAATGATGCCTTCATAGGATTGCATTATAAGATATTGACGGGTAAATTTACCTTTACACCCGGTTTCAGCGTGCATTCCTACTCGATGAGCAATCAACAATTGGGAACCGATTACAAGCAAGATTTCTTTAGAATCCTACCCGATTTCTATGCCTTGTATCAGATGAAAAAATCAGAATCACTGACGTATAATTTTTCTTTTACGAATAGTTTTACAGATATCAATCAATTGGTCCAAGGGAATGTCCTGCAAGGTTACAGTAGCTTGTTCAATGGTGATCCGTCTCTTCAAAATGCAACTGCCCAGCAACATTCTTTACGATATTTTAAATACAATATGTTCAATTTTGAGAATATCAGTGCTTCAGTAAATTACAGCAGAACAATGGACCCGATAAAAACAGATGCAACTTTTAATGGTGTAAATCAAATCGCAACACCTTTTAATTCTGGTTTTGCCGATGAAAGTATTTCTGGATTCGGACATTATGGACGTTCGTTTCTACGCAATTACAAGGCTTCTTTGAGTACAAGATTGGCCTGGTCTAAATTCAATAATAAACAAAATGGGAATGAGATTGTATCGGAAAGTTTCACACAAAACTATACCCTTTCGGCTTCCACCAATTACAAAAAACTGCCTAATTTGGAGATAGGTTATTCGTTGACAATTAATGATTATACAGGTGGAGCGTTTTATAACGAAAAGCCATTTGCAAAGCTGGATTATTATTTCTTGAACAGCTTTTCATTCGTGACAGAATATGAATACAACCATTATTATAATGACGACAAGACATCAGACAATAAATTTGATTTCCTTTCGGCAAGCTTGATTTACCAAAAGAAGGACAGCAAGTGGGAATATAAAATCTCAGGAACCAATCTTCTGAATACGACTTCAATTAACGATGATAGCTTCTCCCAATTGATTACCAGAACTTCTCAATATAGAGTACAGCCGAGGTATATTATCTTTAGTTTGAAATATAATTTGTAAATCAATTCCTAACCTGAAATCCCTTATAAGGAAAAGAAAAGGAGTATTGAAATAACAAAATCCCGCTTTTGGCGGGATTTTTCTTTGCGAACTTCGCGTATTTTCTTTGTGAACTTTGCGGTTAATTAAATTCCGAAAGCAGCTTTCACTTGATCAACGAAATCTAATTTCTCCCAAGTAAACAATTCAACTTCAACCGTTTTTGTAAGCCCGCCTGGAGCAGAAAACGTTTTTGTAACCATTTCAGGAGTTCTTCCCATATGTCCATAAGCAGCTGTTTCACTGTATATTGGATTTCTTAATTTCAAACGTTGTTCAATAAAGTAAGGGCGCATGTCAAAAATAGCTTCTACTTTTTTGCTGATTTCTCCATCCGTTAAATTTACTTTCGAAGTGCCATAAGTCACAACGTTGATGGAAGTTGGTTTTGCAACACCAATAGCATACGAAACCTGAACCAACACCTCGTCGCACAATCCTGCAGCAACCAGGTTTTTAGCGATGTGACGTGTAGCATAAGCAGCAGAACGGTCCACTTTACTTGGATCTTTTCCTGAGAAAGCACCACCACCATGGGCACCTTTTCCACCATAAGTATCTACGATGATTTTTCTACCAGTCAAACCTGTATCCCCGTGTGGTCCACCGATTACGAATTTCCCAGTAGGGTTGATGTGATAGGTAATCTGGTCGTTGAACAAATGAGCATATTGAGGATATTTTGCCTTGATCCTAGGAATCAGGATAGAAACCAGATCCGATTTTATTTTTGCCAACATTGTTGCCTCTTCATCAAAATCATCGTGCTGGGTAGAAATTACGATAGCATCAATTCGTTGCGGTTTGTTATCGTCAGAATATTCTAAAGTTACCTGCGATTTTGCATCAGGGCGCAAATAAGTTATTTCTGTATTTTCTCTTCTTAAATTGGCCAATTCTTTTAATAAGGCATGCGATAAATCTAACGCCAAAGGCATGTAGTTCTCTGTTTCGTTAGTTGCATAGCCAAACATCATTCCTTGGTCTCCAGCGCCTTGCTCTTCTTTACTTGCACGGTCAACACCTTGATTGATATCAGCAGATTGCTCGTGAATTGCGGAAAGAATCCCACAAGAATTAGCTTCAAACATATATTCGCTCTTGGTGTAACCAATTTTCCTGATTACTTCCCTTGCAATATGTTGAACGTCAAGATAAGTATTAGATTTTACTTCACCAGCCAGGATAACTTGTCCGGTTGTAACCAAGGTTTCACAAGCTACTTTTGAATCGGCATCAAAAGCCAAGAAATTATCAATTAATGCATCTGAGATTTGATCTGCAATTTTATCAGGATGACCTTCGCTAACAGATTCTGACGTAAATAAATAAGCCATAATTATATTTTAAATTAAGCAGAAGAAAAAATAATTGCAGGAAAAACTAAAGGAGAGTATTTCTGCTTTAGCATTTTTTTATGAGGTTGCAATCAGTTCAAATTTTTCCTCTTGATTTCGTTTGCAAATGTATAAAACGAATTTGAATTGCAAATCAATCTTAACCTTTTTTTGGAAACTTGAATTTTTTCATAGCATTTTCAAAAAATCTAAATACGTAGTATTTAAATATATATACCAAAGTTTCAAATGTTAAATTTTCATTTTTCATTTGGTCAATTCAAAAATAGTTCAGAAGTTTGCTTCATCAGAAAACAAGAAAAAATGAATTTAACTATTTGCATTTGCCGTCATATGATGTGGAAGATTTCCGCAGAGGACTGTATTGCATAATTTTAAATTTTTAAAATATAACAATCAAGCCTCTGCAAACTGCAGGGGTTTTTTTATGCCTGAATCCAGGGATAAAAAAAAATAATAGTAAAAGAGAAATAGCAATAAGTAAAATCAATATGAACACAATAGCCCATACACGATTCTGTTGTTATACAATTTGGATGCTTCGCATTCCACCCTGCTATTTCCAAAAGTGAAAGATCTGATCTTTGTTATAGTTCAACTATAAGCCCTTTTGGTAAGCCATCCAAAAGGGCTTTTTTTGTTTGCTGCTTCAAAGCTCTCCCTAAAAATAAAAGTTGTTTTTTGTTTGTTTGTTAGAAACTGTCTTTGACTTTTGACATTGGTCAGAGGCAGTTTTTTTAAAACAAACCTCAAATTCTAAGAAAAATAAAAATTATGTCAGCTACAAAAATAAACCTCATATTGTTCGGAATCGGAAACGTCGGAAGTGCTTTGATAAACCAAGTCATCAAGCAACAACACTATCTCCTCGAAGATAAACACATCGAACTGGTTTTTGCCATCATCACGAATTCAACCCTTGCGTTTTTTGAAAGAGAAGATCAAAAAAACAGATGGGATGCCGATTTTACAAAATCCCCGGCTCCATTTGCCATCCAAAACATCATCGACTATGCAACAGAAGCCGAGCTCGAAAATCTCATCGCAATAGATGCAACTTCGAGTACAGAAATAGTAAAATCATACAATCTACTGCTGGAAAACAATTTCAAGCTCCTTTCCGTCAACAGCAACAGTACAATCGAGCAATCCAAGATCTCGCCCGAAAACCTGTTCAGTAAGATACTCGAAAGCGCAGCAAGTTTTAATACACAGAAGCTCCAAACAGCCTAATCCTCAAGCCTACAACGTTGTAGGTTTATTTTTTTGAAAACCAGTTGCAAATCACAAATCTATTGCATTACTTTGCACTGTTCATAAACATATTGATTGTTATCACGAAAGCTCGAGGGAATAGACCCAATGACAGCTTAGCAACCTCCGCCCCGGCGGAAAGGTGCTACATTCTATTCGCCACGGCGAAACAGATAACTTGGAGAAATTCTCTCAACCTTTCCTTGATGACATATGATATTTTTTAGAAGCGAATGGCTTGCGCATTTTGAGCAATCCGTGTTCCCGCTTTCGGCTTTATCTTTTATTTTTTAAAGAAAAAAATAAAAGGATACTACCGCAATCGGGGCTATTGAAGAATCCATTCTTGCAAAATAAGCTTAGTGTCTTTGCAAGAATATAATAAACCTTGCGAACCTTGCGAAAAACCTTTGCGAGCTTTGTGGTTAAAAAAAAGATATGTCAAAAATAACCGATGCAATAAAAGAAAGAATCCTTGTTCTCGATGGAGCAATGGGAACAATGCTGCAACGCTACAATTTCTCCGAAGAAGATTTTCGTGGCGAGCGTTTCAAGGATTTTCCTCATCCTTTGAAAGGAAACAACGATTTGCTATCCATTACACAACCCGAAGCCGTAAAGGAAGTACACCGTTTGTATTTTCAAGCCGGTGCCGATATTGTTGAAACCAATACTTTTTCAGGAACGACAATCGGTATGGCCGATTACCATCTTGAAGATTTGGTTTATGAACTAAATTACGAATCAGCCAAGATAGCCCGCCAAGTTGCAGATGAATTTACAGACAAGCCACGTTTTGTTGCCGGTTCAATCGGTCCAACAAACAGGACCGCAAGTATGTCGCCCGATGTAAACGACCCGGGTTATCGTGCCGTAACATTTGACGATTTGCGAATTACCTACAAGCAGCAAGTAGAAGCCTTGATCGATGGCGGAAGCGATGTCTTATTGGTGGAAACAATCTTCGATACTTTAAATGCTAAAGCAGCACTTTTTGCCATCGAAGAAGTAAAAGAAGAGCGAAATCTTGACATTCCAGTTATGGTTTCAGGAACAATTACCGATGCTTCAGGACGAACACTTTCGGGACAAACCGTTGAAGCATTTCTGATTTCTATTCAGCATATTGATCTATTGAGTATTGGTTTCAACTGTGCTCTTGGAGCCGACCAGTTAAAACCTTACTTGAAAAGATTGGCACACAACACCCAACTCAATATTTCCGCACATCCCAATGCAGGGCTGCCAAACGCATTCGGGCAATACGATCAAACACCGGAAGAAATGCAAGTGCTGATAAAGGAATATTTGCAGGACAATCTAATCAATATAATAGGAGGCTGTTGCGGAACAACGCCAGAGCACATAAAATTAATCGCAGAAGTTGCGGCTCAATTCAAACCGAGGAGTGCCGAATTAGAAACAAATTAAATTATTTCATAACCAAAAACTTTGCGTCTTTGTGCCTTAGCGCCAAAATAAAATATAAATGTCAAGAACAAACAAAATAAATTTACAACTCTCAGGTCTGGAACCACTTTTCGTCACCGAAGAATCTATTTTCGTGAACGTGGGCGAACGTACCAATGTGACCGGTTCGCGTAAATTTCTCCGATTAATAAAAGAAGAAAAATACAACGAGGCACTTTCGGTAGCACGAGAGCAAGTAGAAGGTGGTGCGCAAATCATAGACGTCAATATGGACGAAGGGATGCTGGATGGTGTTTATGCCATGACCAAATTCCTGAACCTGATTGCAGCCGAACCAGATATTGCCAGAGTTCCCGTAATGATTGACAGTTCCAAATGGGAAATCATTGAAGCCGGACTAAAAGTCGTGCAAGGAAAAGCCGTTGTGAATTCCATTTCACTTAAGGAAGGCAAGGAAACATTTATCCATCACGCCAAATTAATCAAGCGATATGGTGCTGCGGTAATCGTAATGGCTTTCGATGAAGACGGTCAAGCCGATACATACGAAAGACGTATTGAAATCTGCAAGAGAAGTTATGATATTCTGGTTGACGAAGTTCATTTTCCGGCACAAGACATTATTTTTGATCCCAATATCTTTCCGGTTGCAACTGGAATGGACGAGCATAAATTAAACGCCTTGGATTTTTTCAGGGCAACAAGATGGATCAGGGAAAATCTTCCTTATGCCAATATTTCAGGTGGTGTGAGTAACGTTTCTTTTTCGTTCCGTGGTAACGATACCGTTCGAGAAGCGATGCATTCGGCATTTTTATACCATGCCATTTTAAACGGAATGACGATGGGAATCGTAAATCCGGAAATGCTCGAGATTTACGACGAAATAGACAAAACCTTATTGGAACACGTTGAAGACGTCCTTTTGAATAGAAGAGACGATGCCACCGAAAGGCTATTAGATTTAGCCGAAACGTTCAAAGGCGATTACAAAGTAAACGAAAAAGCTATCGCAGAGTGGCGAAACGGTTCGGTTCAAGAACGATTGACCCATTCATTGGTAAAAGGGATCGACGAATTTATAGAAATCGATGTGGAAGAAGCACGATTGGATTCTGAAAAAGCGATAGAAGTTATCGAGGTAAATCTTATGGCAGGAATGAATGTCGTTGGGGATTTGTTCGGAAGCGGGAAAATGTTCTTGCCTCAGGTAGTAAAATCGGCTCGTGTAATGAAAAAGGCTGTAGCCTATTTGCTTCCTTTTATCGAAGCCCAAAAAGATGGAAAATCATCATCCGCTGGAAAAGTCCTGATGGCAACAGTAAAAGGCGATGTGCATGATATCGGAAAAAACATTGTTGCGGTTGTTTTGGGGTGTAATAACTTCGAGATTATCGATTTGGGCGTAATGGTACCACCCGAAAAAATCATCCAGGCCGCCATTGAACATAACGTAGACATCATAGGTCTTAGCGGATTAATCACGCCTTCGCTTGACGAAATGGTATATCTGGCAAAAGAACTTGACAAGTTAAATATTAAAATCCCAATCATGATTGGTGGCGCAACCACTTCCCGAGCCCATACGGCCGTGAAAATTGCTCCGGAATACAAGGAAACCGTAGTCCACGTAAACGATGCTTCGCGTGCCGTTACCGTGGCGAGTAATCTATTGCAATCCGAAACAAAAGAGGGATATGTAAAGGCCATTCGTGAGGAATACGACAAGTTGCGCGACGGATATCTCAATAGAAGCCGTGATAAGAATTTCCATTCCATTGAAGGCGCCCGTAAGAATAAATTGCAATTGGATTGGGATAATTTCACGCCAGTGAAGCCTAATTTCATTGGAACAAAAACCATCGAGGTGGAGCTTTGTGAATTGGTAGATTTTATCGACTGGACACCCTTTTTTCAATCGTGGGAATTGTACGGGAAATATCCTGCTATCCTGACCGATGAGGTTGTAGGCGAACAAGCAACGAGTTTATTTGCCGATGCTCAGGAAATGTTAACGCAAATGATTTCAGAAAAATGGCTTACAGCCAAAGGAATTTTTGGAATCTTTCCAGCCAATACGGTCAATGATGACGATATAGAACTGATAACCGATAACCGACAACCGATAACTTTTTTAACGCTTCGCCAACAATCACAAAAAACGGCTGGCGCTCCCAATATTGCCCTTGCGGATTTTATTGCTCCAAAAGATACTGGAAAAGAGGATTATATAGGCTGTTTCTGTGTGACTACTGGTTTTGGCGTGGATGAAAAAGCAGCTGAATTCGAAAAGCAATTGGACGATTACAATTCGATTCTGGTAAAAGCACTTGGAGATCGATTTGCAGAGGCTTTCGCAGAATATCTGCATTTGAAAGTTCGCAAGGAGATCTGGGGTTATGCATCCGATGAAAGTTTGAATAATCAAGAACTGATAAAAGAAGAATATAAAGGAATTCGCCCTGCGCCAGGCTATCCGGCTTGTCCGGACCACTTAGAGAAGCCAACGATTTGGAAATTATTAAATGTAGACGAAGAAATAGGAGTGACTTTGACTGAAAGTATGGCTATGTGGCCGGCTTCATCCGTTTCGGGTTATTACTTCGGAAATCCAGAGAGCAAGTACTTCGGACTCGGAAAAATAAAAGAAGATCAAGTAATAGATTATGCCAAACGCAGAGGTATTTCTACCGAAATGGCAACAAAATGGCTTTCGCCGAATATAGCAGACTAAAATAGTCATAAGGTCAAAAGTTATAAAGTCTTAAAGAAAACTCTTTAGTGACTTTCGACTTTCGACTTTCAAACTTTAAGACAAATTAAATGAAAGTAACAGAACACATAGAAAATGCCAATGGGAAATCCTTATTTTCCTTTGAGATTTTACCGCCTTTGAAAGGGCAGAACATCCAGTCCATTTTTGACAGCATCGATCCTCTGATGGAGTTCAATCCGCCGTTTATTGATGTCACCTATCATCGTGAGGAATACGAATACAAGGAATTGGCCAACGGATTGTTGCAAAAGAAAGTCGTAAAGAAGCGTCCGGGAACAGTTGGTATTTGTGCCGCGATACAAAATAAATATGAGGTGGATGCCATTCCGCACATCCTGTGTGGCGGATTTTCTAAAGAAGATACCGAGAATTTCCTGATCGATATGGATTTTCTGGGCATTCAAAACGTGGTGGCACTTCGTGGTGATGCCGTGAAAAGCGAAACCTATTTCAAGCCGGAACGTGATGGGAATCAATATGCAAGCGAATTGGTTACCCAGATCAGCAACCTCAATAAAGGAATTTATCTGGACGAGGATCTGCAAAATTCTTCCTGCACCAATTTCTGCATCGGGGTGGCTGGTTATCCAGAAAAGCACATGGAAGCTCCGAGTATGGACAGCGACATTCATTTCCTGAAGCAAAAAATAAAAAACGGGGCGACGTATATCATCACCCAGATGTTTTTTGACAATAAAAAGTTCTTCGATTTTGTAGCCAAATGCAGGAAGGAAGGAATCACGGTGCCAATTATTCCAGGATTGAAACCAATTGCAACAAAGAAACAGCTGAATCTGATACCACACCGCTTCAAGGTTGACTTGCCAGATGATCTGATCATGGAAGTGGTTCGTGCAAGCGATGCAGAAGCAGTAAAGCAGATAGGCATTGAGTGGTGTATCAACCAGAGCAAGGAATTAATGCAGGCCGGAATCCCTGTTTTGCACTATTACTCAATGGGAAAGGCAGAAAACATCAGGACAATTGCAAAAGCAATCTTTTAAAAGCAAGTATTTTAATTGGCCTATTTAAAAAATATAAAACCCTTCTGGAAGCAATTCCAGAAGGGTTTTATTATTAAACTTTACGAACTCTCGCAAAGTTTTAATCTGTGAAAATCCGTGTAATCTGTGTTGAAAAAATACGATGTCGATAAATTACTTTTTCGTCATTTCCCTAAACACCGCTTCAAGATTTTTGTTCTTCTGGTTGAGTTGTAATGTTCTTAAGCCATTCGCATTTGCAAAGTCAAAAACTACAGGTCGCATATCGCCTTCGGCAACAAAAACAAGTTCCCAGGTCATGTCGTGGATGTTCTTGTAGGAAACAAGATTCGGGATTTTCGCTATCAATTGCTCTTCAATTTTAAAATCGAATTCTACTTCCAGCACCTGTTCCTTCTCCGTCATCAGGTTGTCCAGTTTCTTGTCGGTGACAATTTTCCCGTTGTTGATGATGATCACGCGGTCGCAAATTGCTTCCACTTCCTGCATGATATGGGTGGAAAGAAAAACCGTCTTGTCCTTGCCCACATTTTTAATCAGCTGACGGATTTCTACCAATTGATTTGGATCCAGACCCGTAGTAGGTTCATCCAAAATCAATACATCAGGATTATGGAGCAAGGCATTTGCCAAACCCACACGCTGGCGGTATCCTTTAGAAAGCTGCCCGATTTTCTTGTGACTTTCCGGTGTCAATCCCGTCAAGGCAACAACCTCTTCAATGCGGGATTTCGCTACCTTATATACATCGGCATTGAAAGCCAGATATTCTTTTACATACAAATCCAAGTACAGCGGATTATGCTCCGGCAAATATCCAACCGACTGCTGAACGGCTTTTGGATTTGTGTTTACGTCACTTCCGTTTACAGAAGCTGTACCGGAATCGGCATTGATATAAGTGGTTAGAATCTTCATCAAGGTTGATTTTCCGGCACCATTTGGTCCAAGAAAGCCTACAATTTCCCCTTTTTTTACAGAAAAAGAAATACTGTCCAGTGCCTTTTGTGCACCATAGCTTTTCGAAATATTATTGACTTCTATCGACATATTTTTGGATTTGAAACAAAAGTAGTAATCAATTATGAATTATGGGTTAGGAATTTAGAATTTAGAGTTCAGAATTTAGATTGAACCCTTTTGTTGTAAACAAATTACTCCAGAAGCACAAACGCACTAAAATTAATTATCGTATTATTTTTAACAACAAAGGAGAATAGCTATGTATCCTGATCTAACATAAAATGCCTTCTATTGATTGTGCAGAACTGTGTATCTATGTGGAAAAGCTATTCAGGTATTCTTAAAATTAAAATTTTTATAAAAAAGATTGCTCTTTTGTAAAACCAAAAACAAAATTTTATATTTTAGCAAAAATAACAGATTACACAATGTTGAATAACACTTTCTATTTTAGCACTTCATTTTATTTCTTTAGCGAGAAAGAACGGGACTGCTATATGGTTATTTGAGCTATTATTAATTCAAACATATAATTAAATCCCGATGAAAATCGGGATTTTTTTTTTGCCCAATACTTATGGAAACAAAAATCGCAATTCAGGGAATTCAAGGTTCATTTCACCATCAGGTCGCTCAGGAATATTTCAATGAAAATTTTCCACTCGACGAATGCATGTCGTTTGAACTGCTTGTAAAAAGCCTCAGGGAAAACAAATCACAAAAGGGAATCATGGCGTTGGAGAATTCCATTGCGGGTTCAATCATTCCGAATTATGCCTTGATTGACAACAACAACCTGCACATCATTGGCGAGCATTATCTAGACATCCATATGAATTTGATGGCGATAAAAGGGCAGAAGATTGAGGACATCAAGGAAGTGCATTCACATCCGATTGCCTTATTGCAATGTGCGGTTTTCTTCAGCCAATATCCCCACATAAAATTGATAGAAAGTGGCGATACGGCCGAAACGGCAAGAAGGATCCAACAAAACAACCTGTTGGGGATTGGTGCTGTTGCGAGTCCGATTGCTGCAACAATGTATGATTTGGAGATTCTGGCTTCGGGAATCCACACGGTGAAAAGCAACAAGACAAGATTTGTAATTGTAAAGACCCAAAATAAGGAATTACCCAAGGAGGAAATTAATAAGGCGTCGATAAAATTTGAGTTGGATGACACTCCCGGCAGTCTAGCAACGATTTTGAACGTGATGAACAACTGCAAATTGAATCTTACGAAAATCCAGTCGATGCCAATAATCGAAACACCTTTCCAGTATTCATTTTTTGTGGATGTGGTTTTTGAGAAGTACAAGCATTATGAAAAAGCCAAGAATATCTTGCAATTGATGACCACACATTTCAAGGTCTTGGGCGAATATAAAAACGGAAAATTATGATTGCAACAGCCAAACGATTAGATACGGTTCAAGAATATTATTTCTCGCACAAGTTGCGCCAGGTTCGGCAATTGATGGCGGAAGGAAAACCCATCATCAATATGGGAATTGGCAGTCCGGATCTGGCTCCAGCCAAGAATGTAATTGACGCCATCCAGAATGCGATGAACGATGACAAGGCCCACGAATATCAGAGTTATCAGGGTTTGCCCGAATTGCGACAAGGAATGTCCAACTTTTACAAGGAACAATTCGGAGTAACGCTGGATTGGAATTTGGAGCTATTGCCGTTGATGGGTTCGAAAGAAGGAATCATGCACATTTCGATGGCTTTCTTGAATGAAGGCGATGAAGTCTTGATTCCAAATCCCGGGTATCCAACGTATGAATCCGTGACCAACTTGCTTCAGGCAAAAGCAGTCTTGTATGATTTGAAAGCTGAAAACAATTGGGAACCTGATTTTGAAAGCTTGGAACAACAGGATTTGTCGAAAGTGAAGTTGATGTGGGTGAATTATCCTAATATGCCCACAGGTGCAAATGGGAATAAGGCACTGCTTGAAAAGTTGGTGGCTTTCGCCGAAAAGCATCAGATACTTTTAATAAACGACAATCCGTACAGTTTTGTCTTGAACGGCAATCCTATTTCGATTTTAGAAATTGAAGGAGCAAAGGAAGTGGCGTTGGAATTGAATTCGTTAAGCAAGACGTTTAATATGGCAGGTTGGCGTGTCGGGATGGTTTCGGGAAAAGCAGCATTTATTGATGCCATCTTGAAAGTAAAAAGCAATATGGACAGCGGGATGTTCTATGGCATACAGAAAGGTGCTGTCGAAGCCTTGAAGTTGGGAAATGAATGGTTCAACGCTCAAAATGAAATTTATACCAGAAGACGCAATCTGATTTTTGAATTGGCAGACAAGCTCGGGTGCGAATACGATAAAGATGGTGTTGGAATGTTTGTCTGGGCGAAATTGCCCAAGTGGAGTACTTCGGCTGAAATCTTTATAGATGAGATTTTACTGGAAAAGCATATTTTTATTACTCCGGGAACCATTTTCGGAAGCAATGGCGAAGGTTATATTCGGTTTTCGTTATGCGTGAAGGAAGAGAAGATTCTGGAAGCAATTGGGCGTTTCTGATCTTAAAAAGCAAATTAAAATTAAACATAAGAAATTAAGTTTGATTAAGAAGAATGAAAAACTAAAAGAACTAATTTTACAGAACAAAATACAATATGGAAAATAATAAAACAATGAGGACGTGGTTGGATGATTTCAAATTGTCCCATCCATTAGTAATAGCAGGACCTTGCAGTGCAGAAACAGAAGAGCAGGTATTGAGAATAGCACACGAATTGAAGGATTCTGACGTGAGTATTTACCGTGCCGGAATCTGGAAACCAAGAACACGCCCTGGAGGTTTTGAAGGTGTTGGGGCAATTGGGTTGAAGTGGTTGCAAAAAGCAAAAGAAGAAACGGGTCTGTTAATGGCGACAGAAGTAGCGAATGCAACCCATGTGAAATTGGCATTGGAGCACGACATCGATGTTTTGTGGATTGGAGCAAGGACAACCGTGAATCCATTTGCAGTTCAGGAAATTGCAGATGCCTTGGAAAATACGGACAAGATTGTATTGGTGAAAAATCCAGTGAATCCAGATCTGGCCTTGTGGATTGGTGGCGTGGAACGTTTATATAATGCAGGAATCAAGAAACTTGGTGTCATTCACCGGGGATTTTCAACGTATGAAAAAACCAAATACCGAAACATTCCGGAATGGCAGATTGCGATTGAATTGCAGAGCCGTTTTCCAGATCTGCCTTTGATTTGCGATCCCTCACATATTACAGGAAAGCGGGATATGATCCAGGAAGTTTCACAACAGGCCTTGGATTTGAATTACGATGGCTTGATTATCGAAACGCATACTGACCCGGATAATGCCTGGAGTGATTCCGCTCAACAGGTTACACCAACGGTCCTGAAACAGATTTTTGACGATTTGAGGGTAAAGAAAATGACTTCTGAAGAAGATGATTTCAATAACGAAATGGCAAAACTTCGTGCCAATATTGATATCGCCGACAGCAAGATTTTAGAAATCCTGGGCAATAGGATGAAGGTTTCCGACCAGATCGGAGCCCTGAAAAAAGCTAAAAATGTAGCCGTCCTGCAAAACAAACGCTGGAACGAGATCCTGGGAAAAATGATCCTGGAAGGCGAACAAAAAGGGTTGAGTGAGGAGTTTGTTTTGAAATTATTCAAGGCGATCCATCAGGAAAGTATTAGTCATCAGGAAAAAGTGATCAATGGTTAAACCGTAAGAATTTTTTTATTTTGCTTTTTGTGTTAAAAAGGTTATTTTTTTGTATTATCGCACTCTAAAAAACATCCTAACAAAAACAAAAATGAAAAAATTTTTAATTATTGCTATGACCTTATTTTTGGGGCTTCAGGATTTTTCTGCCCAAAATAAATTAGATAAGGTTGCATTGACTTACGGAGACGAATTGCCGGATGATGGTCAGAAAATTGTGAAAATTGTTGGCGAAAGCAACAACAAGATCTTTGCACTTGCGATCAAGAAAGACGATTACTTTGTGAAGATTTTCGAATCTGGAAGTATGAAATTAGTGTCGTCGAAGCCAATCATTATTCCTGAAATGAATGGGAAGGAAGTTGATTTTGAAGAAATTTATCTTTTAAATGGTAAGCTTTATGTTATAGGAAGTGTCTACAACAAGAAAGATAAAATATTCAATCTTGTAGGAACAGAAGTATCCGAAGCAGGAGTATTGAGTAAAAAGGGTACTACGTTATTTAGTGCCGAAGTTGCTAAAAAATCTCAAAGAGGAAATTTTTATTTTAAACTGTCTAATGATGAAGGTGCTTTGTTGGTAATGCATACCTCGCTTTTTCCTAAAGAGGATGCTGTAAAATACGAGGTTAAGCTTTTTGATGACCAATTGAATACAATCTTCTCGGATGTTGAAAAGGTAAAATTTGACGATAGCTCTAAAAAAGAGTATGAGTTTACAATTTCAGATTTTGAGCTTAATTTTCAGGATGATGCCTTTATTGTTACGAACGAAAGTTACAGGGATTCTAAAAAGAAAGAGCACGTTGAAAAATTTCAAATATTTGCCTTTAAAAAAGCCAATGGTTATAAGAAGGAAGTCATCAATTTAGATGTGAAAGGTAATGAGATTATCAATTGTAAAATGATATCGACCTTGAAAAATACCGTAAAATTGGTGGGTTTTTATTCTAGCGTTCGCGAGAGCGGAAGGGCAAACAAAGAATTGAAAGGTGTTTATAAGGCGAATATCGATATGAATACTAATACAGCCCAACCGATAAAGTTTAATGAATTTGATTATGCTACAAAAGTGAAACTGTTAGGGGAGCGAAAAGCAAAGAAAGGAAAAGATGTAAAACCATTGTATAATGTCACTAACATTATTGAAAAAAATGATGGAGGATTAATTGTTCTTTCCGAATATCAAACGGCTGTTGTAGGAAGTAGTTCTGGAATAGGTCCGTTGGCTTTTACACCTGTAACTTTTACCAAGAATGAAATCATTGTAACGTCTTTAAATCCTGATGGATCTTTGCAATGGAGTAATGTTCTTCCCAAGGAACAATCAGCCTCTATAACAACGATGTCTTTTGCTTTTGGAGTTGGAGTTAGCAGTGGTAACTTTGCTGTTGGAGGTGCTATTGTGATTCCTTTGGCACAGCTGGGTAAAGGACCTGAATATCTTGGAGCAATTCCGATTTACAGAAACGGGCAATTGAGCATTGTTATCAATGACAATGTTAAAAACAAGGGAATAACGGATATCCAAGAAATAAAATCTTTAGGAAATTATAATAATGCAGTTCCGTCAATGTTTATTTTTGATGATAAAGGAAATGTAACGCGTAAGGATCCAGAGGAAGCTATCAAGAACGAATTGGTGATCCGACCAGGTGTTTATTACAGAAAAACAGATAAGGAATATATCGTTTATTCTTCCAGAAAAAAGAAGGATAAATTAGGAAGAATGATTCTTGAGGATTAATCTTTTTCAAATTTCAATAAAAACCCGGTTTAGAAGTCTAGACCGGGTTTTGTAATTTTTATAAAAAATAATTAATCATTAATTGATAAACTTTACCTTTGCCAAATGACAGGAACCGTTTATAAATCTACAGGAAGTTGGTACACCGTAAAATCTGAAAAAGGAGATTTTATCGAATGCCGTATCAAGGGGAAATTCCGAATGAAAGGAATAAAAAGTACCAATCCTATTGCCGTTGGCGATATTGTAGATTTTGAGCTAGAGGAAACCTCCGACAAGGTAACCGGGACAATCAACAAGATCCACGAAAGAAAGAATTATATCGTTAGGAAATCGGTGAATTTGTCGCATCAGATGCACATCATTGCATCAAATATTGACAGGGTGTTCTTGTTGGTAACGGTCAATAATCCGCCAACAACTTTTAATTTTATAGACCGTTTTTTAGTAACGGCTGAAGCTTATGGAATCGAAGCCATTCTGGTCTTCAATAAAATTGACACACTAGATGAAGCTACATTAGACGAACAATTGTACATGCAGCACGTCTATCAGGAAATTGGCTACCAATGCTTGCGGGTTTCTTCGACTTTGATGAAAGGAGTGGAGCAGCTAAAGGAACTGATGGTTGGAAAAGTCAGCATGTTCTCGGGCCATTCCGGTGTTGGAAAATCTACATTGGTGAATGCGATGGAACCATCGTTGCATTTGAAAACTACCGAAATTTCCGAACAGAGCAAGCAAGGACAGCATACTACGACATTTGCAGAAATGTATGATTTGAGTTTTAATGCCAGAATCATAGATACACCCGGAATTAAAGGATTCGGGATGGTGGATATGGATCCGGCTGAAATCAGCGGTTACTTTCCTGAATTTTTCAAGTTGCAGGACCAATGCAAGTTCAACAATTGCCTTCATAAGGAAGAACCTCATTGCGCTATCAAAAATGCACTGGAAAAGGATGAAATCGCCTGGTCGCGTTACAGGAGTTACCTCAAAATACTTGAAGGCGACGACGAACATTACCGAACCGATATTTATAATGACGACCGTATTGCAAGTGATGAGACCAGAAAGAGTTAGCAATCAGTAGCAGTATTCAGCTTTTAGATACTTCTAAAATCAAAAAACGTTAATCTTCAATCCCAAATCATTATGAAAGCGGTAATCCAAAGAGTTTCCCAAGCTTCTGTAACTATTGAAGAAGAAAAAACTGCCGATATCAAGACCGGACTCCTGGTTTTGGTTGGAATTGAAGATGCAGATTCTGACGAAGACATCAATTGGCTTGTCGGAAAAATAATCAATATGCGAATTTTTGGCGACGAGAATGGCGTGATGAATTTATCTGTTCAAGAGGTTAATGGAGATATTATAGTTGTCAGCCAATTTACGCTTTATGCCTCAACCAAGAAGGGCAATCGTCCTTCCTATATCAAAGCTTCAAAACCAGATGTTGCCATTCCGTTATACGAGAAGTTTGTAAGCAAATTACAATCAGAATTCGGAAAAAAAATCCAAACAGGAAAATTTGGTGCCGATATGAAAGTATCTCTTTTGAATGATGGTCCTGTAACGATTCTATTGGATACGAAAAACAAGGAATAATTTTGTTAATTATATCTAAAAAAAATCTATTTTTGAGGAAACTCTAAATTTTATGAGATTTCTCAAATACTTTTTCTTACTGCTATTTCCAGCAACTTTCTTTTCTCAAGAAATAAGCTATGCAGCCTTTACAATTCCTTCTGAATTGAAAGAAAACGCAAATGCTGTTGTAAGGATCAGCCAGTTGGATGTTACCATTGTTTCGCAAAGAAGTATGTTGTTAAAAGAAAAAAAGGTAATCACAATACTTAATGAGTATGGAGTTAATGATATAAATGCTTCTGAATATTACGACAAAAGCCGAAAAATCAAGAAAATCGAAGCGACTATTGTTGATCCGTTTGGCAAGGAACTAAAAACGTTCAAGAAAAAAGATTTCAAGGATAGGAGTGTTGGTGACGGTTTTTCTGTCTTCAATGACAATAGGATGCTCTATCTGGATTATACTCCTGTCAGCTATCCCTTTACGGTAGTTTTCGAAAGTGAAATAGAAACTTCAAATACTGCCTTCCTTCCAATCTGGTCAGCTTTTGATGATTATTACATCAGTACACAAGACAAGATCCTCACTATAACATATCCCGTGGAATTGGGATTTCATAAAAAAGAATCAAACTTTTCGGAAAAATACTCTATCCAGAAAACTGAAAGTGATGGAAAGTTGACGTATAGTATAAAAAATGTGCTTGCAATGAAAGGCGAGGAGAGTAGTCCGGATATGTCCAAAGTGGTTCCGATGGTCTATATGAAACTGGAGAAATTCAACCTGGAAGGAGTAGACGGGCAAGCTAGAACTTGGGAAGAATTTGGAAGATGGTACTATGAAAGTCTTCTGAAAGGAACAGATCAATTATCAGTCGAGACGCAAAATAAGATAAAGGCAATTGTTGGCAATGAAAATAATCCAATTGAAATTGCCAAGATTGTTTACAATTTTGTACAAGAACGGACAAGATATGTTAGTATCCAAGTAGGAATTGGAGGTTTCAAGCCGATGAATGCAAGTGATGTCGACAGGCTTGGATATGGTGATTGCAAGGCACTTACGAATTATACGAAAGCATTGCTGAATGTAGTTGGCGTGCCATCCTATTATACTATCGTAAATGCGGGCTCCAGCAGAAGAGACATCCAAGACGATTTTGTGTCTGTTCAAGGCAATCATATTATCTTGGCAATTCCAAACAAGGAAGAATTGATCTGGTTGGAATGCACGAGTCAAGTGCAGCCATTTGGATTTCAAGGAACCTTTACAGACAATAGGAATGTTTTATTGGTCAAGCCGGAAGGTGGCAAGATTGTTAAGACAAAAGCTTTTCTCGAAAGAGACAACAGCCAAGCAATAATGGGGAATTACAGTATTTCTGATAATGGAGATTTAACAGGAAGCTTGTCGATGCTTTCAAAAGGAAGCCAATACGATTATAGTTTTGGAAACGAAAGGTTATCCAAGACAGAAATGGAAAATCATTACAAGAAGCACTTTTACAATATCAATAACCTGAAATTGCAGAAGATGAGTTTTAAGAATGATGAGGAAGCCATACATTTTAGAGAAGATATTGAGCTTTCTGCCGTAGGATATGCCAATAAGAGTAACGATAGATTGATGTTTGTCCTGAATGCCTTCAATATAAATTCAGCTACTCCAAAAAGATACAGGACTAGAGAAAATCCATTTCAGATAAACCGTGGATTTTATGATTCAGATGAGGTGAAGATCAACTTGCCTGAAGGCTATAGTATAGAAGCAATGCCTAATGAAACTGAAATAAAGAACAAGTATGGCGAATACAAGACCCAGATCATAAAAGAAAATGAAAATACATTGATCTATAAAAGATATCTGCTGATAAAGGATGGCTTTTATGAAAGCAAGGAATATGATGATTACAGGCTCTTCAGGGAACAAATAGCAAAGAATGACAACGCGAAAATAGTTTTAAATAAAAAAAGATAAATTAAGTATGAAGCTAAGATTAAACAGTTTTGGGATGTTATTGATGCTGATTTCCTTCACGGGGAATGCACAAGAGTTTGAACTGGGCAAGGTTTCCATAAAGGAGCTGGAAGAAAAAAAGCATCACAAGGATACTTCGACAGTTGCGTCGGTATTATACAGCAAGGGACATACATTTTTCAGCTATTCTGAATCGAGTGGTTTTGTAGTCGTGACCGAAGTTGAAATGAGGATTAAAATATACAAGAAGGAAGGTTATGATTGGGCCAACAAAAGCATAAAATACTATGTTGGTACGACTCCAAACGAGAAAGCATCCTTTTCTAAAGCCGTAAGTTATAATCTGGTTGATGGAAAAATAGAAAAGACAAAACTTAAAAGCGATGGCGAGTTTAGCGAACAGCTTAATAAATATTGGGCGGTGAAAAAAATCACGATGCCCAATGTCAAGGAAGGAACAGTAATAGAATATAGATATACTATTGAGTCGCCTTACATAACATCATTTCCGGACTGGGAATTTCAAGAAGGGATACCGGTAAATTATTCAGAATATAAGACAAGTATTCCTGAATTTTACACCTACAGCTCGCACTTCAAAGGATTTATAGTTCCCAAAATAAGCAAGCAGACAGAGAACAAATCAATAACATTTACTTCAAAGGAACGTTCGGAAGGACTTGTCGTAAAAACAAGCTTTTCCTCTCAAAAGATTGACTATATGGTCAATGTGGTGAAGTATGTTGAGGAAAATTTGCCCGCAATGATAGAGGAAGATTACGTGAATAATATCGATAATTATAAAGCTGCAGTTGTACACGAATTGGCAATGTCAAAGATGCCTAACGGTATTGCCAAGCACTATTCCACCGATTGGCAATCTGTGGTGAAAACCATTTATCAAAATGAAGATTTTGGAGCTGAATTAAACAAGACTAATTATTTTGAAGTAGATTTAAATGCAGTACTGGCGGGATTAACGGATAAGAATGATAAAATAAATGCTGTTTTTGATTTTGTAAAGTCCAGGATGAATTGGAATGATTACTACGGCTATTCGTGTGATCAAGGCGTAAAAGCAGCTTACAAGCAGAAAACTGGAAACATAGCAGAAATCAACCTGATGCTTACTGCAATGCTGAGACACGCAGGTTTGGCAGCGCGGCCAGTCTTGGTAAGTACAAGATCAAACGGAGTTTCCTATTTCCCGAATAGGACAGCCTATAATTATGTGATTGCTGCCGTTGAAGGAGACAACAAGGTTATTTTATTAGATGCCTCCAACAAGTTCACACAGCCAAACATACTCCCACTCAGGGCCTTGAATTGGGTAGGAAAGCTGATCAGGGAAGATGGCAGTTCTATTGATATCGACTTGATGCCTAACACGGTTTCCAAGGAAGTCATAACAATGAATTATAAATTAGATGCTGCTGGCCAGATCAGCGGAAAAATCAGAAAGCAGTACACCGATTATAATGCCGAGATTTTCAGGCAACGTTTTGCTGCGCAAAAAGAAGATGCCTACCTTGAAAATCTGGAAAATAATATGGACAAGATTGAGATTTCTGAGTACAAGAGGGATAATGAAAAAGAAATGAAACTTCCAGTGATTGAAACATTCTCTTTTTCAGGATCAGGATTATGCGATGTTGTTGGAGATAAGATGTATTTTTCTCCAATGATTTTCTTTACTACGGACAAGAATCCATTCAATCAGGAGAAAAGAGAATATCCCGTAGATTTTGGATTCCCATTTCAGGACAGGTATGTTATCAGTATTGATTTGCCACAAGGATATGTTTTAGAGTCTTTGCCAACACCGCTAAACGTTCAAACGGATAGCAAGCTGTTTGGATTCAACTACAACATCGTTTCAGCAGAAAATAAAATCCAATTGATATTCACAATGGATATAAATACGCCAATCGTTAGTTCTGAAAATTATGAAGCATTGAAAGATGTTTTTCAAAAATTGGTTGCAAAACAGAACGAAAAGATTGTTCTCAAGAAAGCATAATATGAGATTCTATTTTTGGCTATTTTTGGTTTTGGGATGTAATAGCGTTGTTGCCCAGCGATTTGAATTAGGCAAGATTTCTGTAAAGGAGTTGGAGGAAAAAAAGCATCCTTCAGACTCAGCTGCAGTTGGTGCCGTTTTATACAATAAGGCCAAAACGTCCTTTACTTATTCTATCAAAGACGGATTCTCAGCTGTTCATGAATATGAAATAAGGATAAAAATTTATAAGAAGGAAGGCTTATACCTTGCCAATTACGAAGTCCCGTACTACATCGGATATGAGAATTTGAGAAAAGAAGTTTTAGATGTAACGGATGGTGTTACCTATAATCTTGAAGCGGGTAAGATAAGGAAGGACAAACTGACAGGAGAAGGTACTTTCAAAGAAAAGGTGAATGAGAATTGGAAAACAACGACAATCGCTTTGCCAAATGTAAAGGTAGGTTCAGTTATAGAATTCAAATATACTTTGAAATCACAAAACCTGGTTTCTTTCCCTGAGTTTCATTTTCAGCGAGAAATTCCGGTTAATTATGCCGAGCTTAAAACAATTATTCCAGTGCTGTATATATACAAGCCTATAAGCAAAGGATTCTTGGAAATTAAAACGGACCAGAAAATAAGTGATGGCTATCAGAATTATGAGGGGCAATATGGCGCAACAGAATCACTATCCTACAAGCAGCTTACCAGTGTTCACAGCTTATCGGATATTCCTGCCCTTAAGAATGAAAATTTTGTAGACAACAAGGATAATTACAGGTCTTCCATCAATTATGAATTGGAACTGATCAGATACCCTAATCAGCCGGACAAAAATTTTTCGCAAACCTGGGAAGGAGTAGCCAAGACGATATACAAAAGTGATGAATTTGGCAAGGAACTCAAAACAAGGGACTATTTTGAGGGCGACCTTAGATTGATCCTAAAAGATACCGAGGCTCAAGAAGACAAACTAAATAAGATTTTCAATTATGTAAAATCTAAAATGGTTTGGAACGATAAGTATGGAATATTTACAGATAAGGGAGTAAAAAAAGCATATCTGGACAGGACGGGCAATGTAGCTGAAATTAACTTCATACTCATTGGCATGCTTAATTCTGCAGGAATAATTGCAAATCCGGTTCTATTGAGCACTATTAAAAATGGAGTCGCTACTTTTCCTAACAGGACCGCTTTTAATTATGTGATTGCTGCCGCAGAAATTGATGGAAAAATAACCTTGCTGGATGCTGCCAATAAATTTACGGCTCCCAATATACTTCCAACCAATACATTGAACTGGCAGGGCCGGCTTGTGAAGGAAAATGGAGAGTCCAAGGAAATTAATCTGGTTCCGGAATTCAATTCCAGAAATAGTATCAATATGGTTGTCAAGTTAGAAAAGGAAGGTACTGTTTACGGAAAGGTAAGAAGTCAGAAAGCAGAATATGAAGCATTTGCCTTCAGGGAAAAGTATGCAGGGCTTAACAAGGAAAAATATGTAGAGTCGCTTGAGGATAAATTTGGCAGGATCGAAATCAAGGATTATGTGCTGGAAAATGAAACGAATCTTGAAAGTCCAATTCAAGAAATTTTTGATTTCATTTCAAACAACCATTCAGAGGTAATCGGAGATAAAGTCTACATCAATCCATTGCTTTTCTATACACCTCTCAAGAATCCTTTCTTGGAAGAGGAGAGGACAATGCCAATCTATTTTGGTCATCCAATACAGAATAAGTATACTGTCAATATTGAAATTCCCGAAGGTTATGCAATAGAATCAGTACCAAAGCCCATCCTTATCACCACAGGAGAAGATGTGGGAAGTTTGAAATACAATAGCCAGGTGTCTGGAAATAGAATCCAGATTAGTGTTATTTTTGAAATCAATAAGATGCTGGTTGCATCTGATTTCTATCCTATTTTAAAAGATTTCTATAAAAAGATAATCGAAAAACAAAACGAAAAAATTGTTCTCAAAAAAATATCATAATGAATTTAAAAAACGCCCAACTCCAAGTTGACAATTGGATAAAGGAACACGGTGTCCGCTATTTCAATGAATTGACAAATATGGCCCAGCTGACAGAAGAAGTTGGCGAAGTGGCTCGAATAATTGCCCGTCGTTATGGCGAACAATCCGAAAAGGAATCCGATAAGAACAAAGATCTGGGAGAAGAATTGGCCGATGTTGTTTTCGTAGTTTTGTGTCTGGCCAACCAAACCGGAATCAACCTTCAGGAAGCGTTTGACAAGAAGTTGGATTTAAAATCAAATCGCGACAAGGACCGCCATAAGAATAATGAAAAATTGAAGTAATTAGAGTTTGTCGTCTGATTATTTTATGAATAATAAATATATCTTCAATTAAATAGGCATTGATGAAAAAAAGATTCTGGCTATTATGTCTGTTTCCGCTTCTTTCCATTTCGCAAGAACAAGAGGACGGACAATTTGCAATAGACCTTCCAGTTGGATATTATTCCAATTTCAGGAATTGGAAAGAAGAAGGTGTGTCGGGAGGAATAGAAGTTTCTTACCTGAAAAATAATTTTGTCTATGGAGGCGGTATCTTCTTCGGCTTTGGTCTCAGTTCCAATAAGAATAACAAGGACGGTTATATTCAGGCACAACTTGAATTGGATTTCCTATTCGGAAGAAAGTATAAACTTGCACCAAAAATTTCCGTGGTTCCTCAAGTTGGAATAGGCTACATCCATCTGAGCAATCATTTTCAAGGAGATCCTGAAAATTTATTTGGTGTGCCAATCCAGGCAAAACTATATTTGCATGAAGGGAAACGATTTGCATTTGGGATCATCCCAAGAGCAAAGCTTAATAAGACCCAGAATATTTATTCTGCAAACATTACGTTGCAGTTTAAATTATAAGTCGGTTGCGATTTTGCCAGCAATAAAAGGAGAATTTGTATTTTAGCATTTTCTCTTTTTACAAAAAAAAATATGAATTTACACCTGCAATCTTCTACCTGCAATCTTCAATCTTCAATCCAGATCACGGGTTCAAAATCCGAAACCAATCGTTTGCTGTTGCTCCAGGCATTGTATCCCAATGTTACCTTGGAAAATACTTCGAATTCAGACGATTCCGAAGTGATGACAAAGGTTTTGCAAGATTCCCAGTTTCCGACTTCCAGCTTCCAACTTCATGACATTCACCACGCAGGAACAGCAATGCGATTTCTCACCGCTTATTTTGCAACACAAGAAGATAGGGAAGTGGTACTCACCGGTTCGCCAAGAATGAAAGAGCGTCCGATAAAAATCCTGGTAGAAGCATTGCAACAACTCGGAGCCGAAATAGCTTACGAAGAAAATCAAGGCTTTCCCCCAATCAGGATCAAAGGAAAAAAACTATCAAAAAGCAAAGTATCACTTCCGGCAGACATCAGCAGCCAGTATATTTCAGCACTTTTGTTGATTGCTCCAAAACTTGAAAATGGTATGGAACTGGCCTTGGAAGGAAAAATTACTTCTATTCCCTATATCAGAATGACGTTGGCGTTACTGAATGAAATCGGAACTGAAACTTCCTTCATAGGAAACATAATAACGGTAAAGCCACTCATGGCTCATAATCCAAAACGCATAACTGTTGAGTCAGATTGGTCTTCGGCATCTTATTTCTATTCTATTGTTGCCTTGTCCAAAATCGGGACACAAATAAAGCTGTCAAGCTACAAGCAAGATAGCCTTCAAGGTGATTCAGCTCTAGCTGAAATCTATAAAAACTTCGGAGTAGAAACGGTTTTCAACAGTGATAATTCAATCACGATTCTAAAATCCGAGATCAGCAATAAACAATCTGCAGTCTTCAATCTCAATGATTCTCCGGATATTGCCCAGACCATTGCCGTAACCTGTTTTGGATTGGGAGTTGGATGTCATCTCACAGGACTTCATACGCTAAAAATAAAAGAAACCGATAGGCTCGAAGCACTCAAAACAGAACTTGATAAATTAGGAGCAGAAATAGCTGTAACCGATGATACTTTGACTTTAGAAGCATCTTCAAATATAAACCCAAACATAGTAATCGCAACCTACAATGACCATAGGATGGCAATGGCTTTTGCACCTTTGGCTTTGAAAACCGATATAGTCATCAACGATGCCGAAGTAGTATCCAAATCCTATCCTGATTTTTGGGAAGATTTAAAGACCATCGGATTCAAGATTTCGTGATATAAAATCTTTGTGACTCACCGCCATTGTGGCAATGTCAAAAATAAAACCCAAAACACTTGACAACGCCTATCTCACAATCGTATATTTGCAAACGATTTAAAATTTAGCTACATCAATCTGAAAACTTAAATCTGAAATCTAAAATTTATTATGAAATTATCACACTTCAATTTTAATTTGCCAAAAGAACTTCTTGCAGAATATCCAGCCGAAAACAGGGACGAAGCTCGTCTGATGGTCATCAACCGCGAAAAGAAAACCATCGAGCATAAAATGTTCAAGGACGTTATCGATTATTTTGATGAAGGCGATGTCCTGGTATTGAACAATACTAAAGTTTTTCCAGCTCGTTTGTATGGAAACAAGGAAAAGACAGGCGCAAGAATCGAAGTTTTCTTGTTGAGGGAATTAAATTCTGAACAAAGATTATGGGACGTCTTGGTAGATCCGGCTCGTAAAATCAGGATCGGAAACAAATTGTATTTCGGAGACGACGATTCATTGGTAGCCGAAGTTATAGACAATACAACCTCTCGTGGTAGAACGTTGCGTTTTCTTTACGATGGTTCTTACGAAGAATTCAGAAACAAATTGACAGAACTTGGAGAAACTCCAATCCCAAAATACATCAACCGTGAGGTAACTCCCGAAGATGCCGACCGTTACCAGACCATCTACGCAAAAGAGGAAGGTGCAGTAGCAGCTCCAACAGCTGGTTTGCACTTCTCAAAACACCTTTTGAAAAGATTAGAAATCAAAGGAGTTGACTTTGCCGAGGTAACACTTCACGTAGGTCTTGGAACTTTCAACCCAGTTGAGGTAGAAGATTTGTCGAAACATAAAATGGATTCTGAGGAATTGAAAATCACTCAGGAAGCCTGTGATATCGTGAACAATGCAAAAGCAAAAAAGAAACGTGTTTGTGCCGTTGGGACCACTTCCATGAGAGCCATCGAAAGTTCAGTTTCGTCTGCAAGGACGCTGAATCCTTACGATGGATGGACCAACAAGTTCATCTTTCCTCCACACGATTTCAGTATTGCAGACTGTATGATTACCAATTTCCATACGCCAAAATCAACCTTATTGATGATGGTTTCTGCATTTTGTGGACACGATTTAATGAAAAAAGCCTACGAAGAAGCAGTCAAGGAAGAATACAAATTCTACTCATACGGAGATGCGATGTTGATCATCTAATCCTTCTGAAAAATATAAAAATCCCGTCTTGTTCTGAACAAGACGGGATTTTTTTAACTATTTTTTCTTTATAGTTGAATTACTTGTAAGAGAACTGCATCGATTTTAATTGTTCTACATAATTCCGCTGATTCGATAAGCGCGGTATCTTATTCTGGCCGCCAAGCTTGTCCTGGTCTTTCAACCAATCATAAAACAAATTCGTCCGGGCAACATTCACGACAGGAGCATTCAATGTCATATTGTTATAGCGTTTCGCTTCATAATCAGAGTTGAGTGCCTGAAGCGTTTCATCCAGAACCTTATTGAAGAGGTTGATGTCTTCTGGATTTCTTCGGAATTCAATAATCCATTCGTGGGCCCCTTTTTCCTTGCCTTGCATAAAAACTGGAGCAACCGTATAATCAATCACTTCAGTATTGGTAGCCTGGCACGCTTTTGCAATAGCATTATCTGAATTTTCAATAATCAGTTCTTCTCCAAAAACATTGATATGATGCTTGGTTCTTCCTGTAACCCTTATCCTGTAAGGATTCAACGAGGTAAAACGAACCGTGTCGCCAATCTGGTAACGCCACAAGCCAGAGTTGGTTGTAATGACAATCGCATAATTCTTATTCAACTCCACTTCCGAAAGACGAATAGCTTTCTGTTCAGGTGTTCCATAAGCGTCCATCGGGATAAACTCATAGAAGATGCCATAATCCAGCATCAGCAGCAAATCATTCGAGTTGTTCAAATCCTGAATCGCAAAGAATCCTTCTGATGCATTGTAGATTTCATAATATTGAAACCCGGAACTCGGGAATATCTTCTTGTATTGCTCCCTGTAAGGATCAAAACTCACGCCTCCGTGAAAATAAACTTCGGCATTCGGCCAAACATCAAGCAGGCTTTCTTTTCCAGTTTCTTCTAAGACTTTATTGAGCAGGACCATCATCCAAGATGGAACTCCGGCCAGGCTCGTTACATTCTCATATCGTGTTTCATTTACAATCGCACTCAATTTGGTTTCCCAATCGTTCATCAACGATACCTTGTTGCTCGGTGTACTGCTGAATTCGGCCCACATGGGCATGTTCTCAATCAGGATTGCCGATAAATCCCCAAAGAAAGTGTTGTTGTCGGCATACAATTGCTTGCTACCGCCAAGACGCAAACTCTTTCCTGTAAACAATTGAGAGTCTTCGTTGTTGTTCAAATAGAGTGAAAGCAAATCCTTTGTGGCCTTGTAATGGCAGTTTTCCAATGCTTCGCTGCTAACCGGGATGAACTTGCTCTTGGCATTTGTTGTTCCGCTTGATTTTGCAAACCATTTGATGGAGGTTGGCCAGAAGATATTCTGTTCGCCTTTGCGCGTCTGTTCAATCATAGGTTCCAAATCCTCGTAGGTGGAAATCGGAACTCTTTCGGTAAAAGTTTGGTAGGACTTTATAGAATCAAAACCAGATTGTTCTCCAATAAAGGTTTTTTCGGCAGTACGTATTAGATTCAGAAGCAATTCTTCCTGGACTTCGTTGGGATACTTCAGGAACAATTCAATCTGATGGATTCTCTTTTTCAAAATCCAAGAGGCAACAGAATTGATTATTGGTATTGCCATTTTTTAGTTATGAATTATGATTATGGGTTATGAATTTCTAACTTTACCAAAAATAGTAAAAATATACCCAAAAAGTAAAATCTGAAATCTAAAATCTAAAATGACTTACGAAGGCGTACTAGCAAAGATGCAAACAGAGTTTGGAAATCCCATACAGTATTATCTTGTTTTTGAAAACAGTTTCCTAAATGTCAACCAATTACTCAACAAGGAAATCGAAATTTCATTCGTAGGTTATCAATGTTTGAATTGCAATAAAAAGAAAAAAATATTTCGACAAGGGTTTTGTTATGATTGTTTCTACAGCAGTCCGGCCGTTGGCGATTGGATCATGCGACCTGAATTGAGCACGGCACATCTTGGAATAGCGGATAGGGATTTGGATTATGAAACAAGAGTGCAATTGCAGCCACACGTTGTGTATTTGGCCTTGTCAAGCGATGTGAAGGTCGGTGTGACCAGAAAAACACAAGTTCCTACAAGGTGGATCGACCAAGGTGCTTGTGAAGTTATTTCCGTAGTAGAAGTGCCCAACCGGTATTTGGCAGGAATCACTGAAGTTGCCCTGAAGAATCATTTCGTAGATAAGACCAATTGGAGAAAAATGCTTCAAAATGAAGTGCTTTCTTTGGATTTGTTAACTGAAAAGACTAGAGTTTTTGAATATCTTCCGGAAGAAGTAAGGCAATATTTCAATCCAGATTTGAATGAGCACTTTATCTTGAATTATCCGGTTTTGCAACATCCAAAAAAGGTAACGGGTTTGAATCTGGAGAAGACAAATCATTTCAGGGGCAAATTGATTGGAATCAAGGGGCAATATTTGATTTTCGAAGACGGAACGGTTTTCAATGTCCGAAGTTTCGAGGGGTATGTCGTTTCAATGAACGTATAAAAGCAAAAGCCTGTAATTTCAAATTACAGGCTTTTTGATTGTTTTATAAAATAGATTATTTCTTCTTGCCAAAGATGTCCTTGATGGCATTCGTCACTTTTTCTTTGGTTTCTTCCTTCTTGGTCTGAGTTTTAGTGGTATCTTTCTTAGTATTGTTATTGATAAGATTTTCCAACGCCTTTGTTCCTTGGTTCACCAATTTATCCTTTTGCTGTTGTACCAATTGATTCGCCAGATTTGTCACCGCCGCTTTCATATCAGTAGAAACTTTAGGGTTCTTGAAGTTACCCGTCAGTACGGCATTCACAGGAATGTTCTCCAATTTGTTGGCTTCAGCGGGAGTTAATTTTGCAAGCAGATTGTTGACTTCACTTCCTAGATATTTGGCAGGAACGTTGAACTTCACATTATAATTCATCGATTGGTCAAAACCGTGCGAGCCACCAATGTTCACTTTTATATCCTGGTATTTGAGGTCGAATGGTTTCACATTCACTTTCCCGTTATCAAAAGTCAGGTTCGCTTTCAAATCGTTCAGGTTTATTTTTTTCAAATCGATAAACTTCACGTTTGAGCTCAATGCCGTCAACATTTCAGAATTGCTTGCATTGATGGTTGTTGAAAGCAATTGACCCAACAGGTCTCCAGATAATGTTTTCAAATCCGGCGTCATTTCTTTAGCATCAAGATTTCCTGATAATTTGATGGTTGAGTTTAATTTTCCATTGATTACACCGGCAATTGGTGCAATATTTTTCAGCATTTCCAATTGTGTAAACGCTTGTTGGATATCAACAGTGTTTAACCCTAGATTCATATTGAAAGTAGGTGTTGCCATTTTAGTAGAAACATCTCCCGTAGCTGTAATCACCCCTCCAAAAATCGAAGTTTTCAAGTTCTGCAAGGAAACTTTCTCATCCTTCACAATCAATTTTCCAGATACATTTTTCAGATTTAAATTATCATATACTACAGAATTTGCGGTAGCATTCAAAGTAACGTTGATCAATTTCGGAATCTTGACCGCTTCAGTAGTAGTTGTTTTATTGTTTACGGTTGTTTGCGTTTCGGTCATGAAATCGCTGACCAGAAGTTGGTTGGAGTTTACATTGAAATTACCTCTCAATTCTTGGTTTTTAAACGCATAACCTAGGAAGTTTTCCAATGTACCATTTAACTTGATGTCGGTTTTTCCCGTAGTCATGTCCAACTGCTTCAAGTTTATTTTTTGGTTCGAAAACTGAGCTGATGCTGTATTGATGGAGTAGGTTTTCTTGTCAGCATCTACGTATTTGAAACCTGTAATTGTTGCATCTCCGGAAGCCAAAATCTTGTCGTAGTTATTGGTTTCCACCGATTTCATATCAAATTTAGTTTTGACATCGGCTTTCAAGATTCCCGTCAATGGTGTATCCAATTTTATAGGATAAGCTTTCGATATATTGGCAAGATTAATGGTTCCTTTCAGTGCTGCGTCAACCAAAGGATTATCGGTTATGTTTCTGATGTTTGCTTTGGCATCAAAAACATCCTGGTCAATCCTGAACGAAAGCTTGTCCAAATTCACATAAGTATCGTTCAAGATTCCCGTCTCGTTGATGATTTTAGTATCGATTACAATGTTTTCAACCGATTTTGGTAGGTTGGGATATTTAAATGATGCATTATTTGATGCAATTGCCAGATTGAATTTAGGAACAGTATTTTCAGAATATAATCCTTTTGCAAAACCTGCAATCGTGAAATCTCCAGTTGTTTTCACGTTCTCCAAGCTGCCTGAATAAGCGGAAGGAATCAATCCTAGGAAATTCTGAAAGCTGGAAGTTGGTGTCTTGAATTTCAAATCATATTCCTGACCAGCTTCAACAAGTTGTATAGAACCGTCAAATTCCAAAGGCAGTTTGTTGATCAAGGCTTTGTTGTCCTTGAATGTATATTTGCTGTTTTCCAAATCAATCCCCAGAACAGCGTCAAGCGTCAAGGCTACGTTTTTCATATAATTGGTCTTGTCCATATCCAATGAAATCTTTGCCGTGGTTTTGGTATCCAAATCCAATTTTGATTCGGCAAAATTTCCAGTTCCGGTATGGTTCAAGCTATCGATTACCATCTTGATTTTTGAACGCTCGTCGAAATATTTGAAACGAAGATTTTCTATTTCATAATTCTGAATGTTCATCGCAAAGGGCTTGCTTTCAGAAGTATCAGGTTTGTCTTTTTCATCTTTAATGGCGATATCGAAATTTCCAATTCCATTCTTGTCAAAAAGAATATTTACAACACCGTTTGTAGAAGAAAACGATTCAATGTTCATAGCTTCACCTTCCCCTTTGAAAAGTTCCTTGACGGACATTCTCAAGGTTACTTCGCCTGAGTAGAACAAGGTATCTCCAGCAAATGGAGCCTTGTTGATGATGCTTAATTTGTCAATCGTAACATTTGCCTGTGGAAAACTTTTCAGCAAGCTCAAGTCCACATCTTCAAAGGCAACAGTTGCATCTACATTTTCGTTGATCGCATTGACAATCATCTGTTTTATCTTGTCCTTGAACAAAAACGGTATCGAAACTAAAGCAATCAGGGCGATTACAATAAAGATACCCAGGCCTTTTAGAATTTTCTTTATCATATTGGATGGTTTTTATGACAAAATTATCAAATAGTAAGCCAACTTATCTAATAAATTTAAATAAGTTGGCTTAAAAATAACTTTTATCGGGTTTATTTGATATTGATAAGAAAGGACATCTTGGTTTGGATGCCTTTCTGCAAGCTCATTTTTTTAAGCTCGTTTAAGATCAGATAGTTTTCTTCCCCGATTTCTTCTTTTATAAGGTTTTCCTTGGTTTGGGCAAAAGGAAAACCGGCAAACATTTCTCCGAATGTTTTTTCGTATTCCGGGAAGTTCTGTGTTTTATATTCCTTTATTTTAGCCAATTTGGAAGCTTCCTTCAAGGCCGCATCCATTCCGCCAATTTCATCAACCAAGCCAATTCTTAATGCTTCCGAACCCGACCAGACACGGCCTTGTGCAATGGCATCAACTTGCTCGAAAGTCATTTTCCTTCCAGCAGCAACACGTTGTACAAATGTTTTGTAAACCCTTTCAACACCTTCCTGGGTAACATTCCTGAAGTTTTCACTCAAGGGAACAAACGGACTGTAGTCCGCAGCATTCTTGTGGGTGTTTACTTGTTCCACATTGATGCCGATTCTATTGGTCAAGGTCGTGAAATTCGGTAACATCCCGAAAACGCCAATCGAACCCGTGATGGTATTTTCTTCAGCATAAATCTTATTGGCATTGCAGGCAATGTAATATCCTCCAGAAGCCGCCACATTCCCCATAGAAACTACAACAGGTTTTACTTTCTTGGTAAGTTCGATTTCCCTCCAAATCAATTCAGAAGTCAGGGCACTTCCTCCCGGGCTGTCGATTCTGAGCACGATTGCTTTTACATTTTTATCTTTTCTGGCTTCCTGTAACGAACGGCGCATCGAACCTTCTCCGATATAATTCACATCGCCTTCACCGCCCGTAATTTCGCCCTGGGCATAAATAACAGCGATTTTGTCTTTTGAACTTGATTTTTTTCCTGTAGTTAAATTCTTGAAAGCATAATCGGCAATGGAAACGGTATTGTAATCTTCGTCTTTTTTAACTTTCAATGCCTTGCGGATCCCGTTATGGTATTCGTCCTCATACGCAATCTTGTCAATTAATTTTTGTGATTTTGCCATTTCTGGCGTTCTCGCCAAAAGCCCGTCAGCAATTACATTCAATTGAGCAAGTGGAATATTTCTTGATTTAGAGATATCGGTTGCAACCGAATTCCAAACAGAATTCAATAAGGTTGAAACCTGCTCACGATTGGCATCGCTCATCTTGTTTTCCAGAAATGGTTCGACCGCACTTTTGTATTTTCCGTGACGGATGACTTCCATCTTTACACCTGATTTTTCTTGCAGATCCTTGTAAAACATCAATTCAGATGAAAAACCTTTGAAATCCATTTCACCAACCGGATTCAAGTAAATCGTATCGGCCACAGAATTCATATAATATTCTTTCTGGGTGTAATAATCAGCATAAGCTACAACGAATTTTCCTGACTTTTTAAAGTCTTCCAAAGCATCTCTTAAAGCTTTGCTTTGTGCCAAACCCGGCATAAAATGATTGTTAAGGATGGAAATCCCCTTGATGTCACTGTCTTCTTTTGCATTCTTGATTGCATCAATCACATCAGAAATTCCAACATTTTTACCTTCGGAAAATAGCGTGATCAATGGGTCCTTGTATTTTCCAGCGTAATCATTCGATATGTTTTTCAAATCAAATTCTATAACCGAATCACTTTTTACAGTTACAGTTTCTGAGTCTCCTCCGAAAACTGCTCCGATGATGATAATTCCAAAGAAGAATATCATTATAAACAAGAACAAACCTACAATGGTTGCCAAGACATTTCCTAAAAATCGCATACTATATTTATTTTTAAGATTAGTATGCAAAAGTTCCAAAATGTTACAGTGAAAAGTAATTCATAACTGATAATTCATGACTCATATTTAAAAATGTTTTCCTTAATTTGTAGTTATGAACACGCAAAATCAGGTCATTTTATCAATAGGAAGCAATCAGGGAGAAAAACTTGAAAACATAAGAAAATGTATCGATTTGATACATAATGAAATAGGGACGGTTGTCCGTGTTTCAAGATTATACCAATCGCCATCCTGGGGTTTTGAAAGTGATGACTTTTATAACTGTGCTGTTTTGCTGCATTCTGATAAATCGGCAGAAATAATTCTGTCAGAAATTTTAAAACTTGAAAATAGATTAGGAAGGATTCGAAATGACCAGCAAGGTTATCAGGCAAGAATGATTGATATTGATATAATTGCTTTCAATAATGAAAGTATTGAAAGTGAAAACTTGCAGGTTCCGCATCCTGAAATGCAAAACAGATTGTTTGTATTATTGCCGATGATCGATTTGAAATTCGATTTTTTTCACCCAATCTTGAACAAGAATGTAAAGGAATTGCTTTTGTCGACCACGGATAAAAGTGAATGCAAGGTAATTGCAGGACTTGAATCGCCTTTACAAGATTTCAATCTGGATCAATTCAATTATATTGCCATTGAAGGAAATATTGGTGCTGGAAAAACAACCTTGACCACAAGAATCGCAGAAGATTTTAATGCCAAGACCGTTTTGGAGCGTTTCGCCGATAATCCTTTCTTGCCTAAATTTTACAAGGACCAAAGCCGGTATGCTTTTTCGTTGGAAATGTCATTTCTTGCCGACAGGTACCAGCAATTATCCGATGATCTGGCACAATTTGATTTGTTCAAGGATTTTATTGTGGCCGATTATCATATTTTCAAGTCGCTTATTTTTGCAAAAGTGACCTTGACGGAAGATGAATATCGCTTGTACAGGAAGCTTTTTGATATCATCTACAAGGAAATGCCAAAGCCCGATTTGTATATCTATCTGTATCAGAATACGGAAAGATTGCTGCAAAATATAAAGCGAAGAGGAAGAAGCTACGAACAAGAAATCCAGCCTGATTACCTTGAAAGGATCAACAGTGGCTATCTGGAGTATATAAAATCACAACCCGATTTGAATGTGTTGATTCTTGAAGTGTCCGATAAAGATTTCGTAAACAATCAAGAGGATTATATTTTTGTATTGGAAGCGATCCAGGCAAAAATGAAGAAATAATTCCAATCAAGATTCTTGATTGGAATTGTATAATTTTCTAAATAAATCCCAGACTACAATTCCGGCACTTACCGATATATTCAAGGAATGCTTGGTTCCCAATTGAGGAATTTCTATACATCCGTTGCATAAGGCTACAGCTTCTTGCGATACGCCATAAACTTCATTTCCGAAAACCAATGCATATTTTTTGCCTTTTTCAGTTTCAAAATCCTGAAGGAAGATGGCATTCTCTACCTGCTCGACGGCATACACATCGATGTCTTCTTTTTTTACATTTTCAATGACTTCCAACACACTCTTGTGATGCTCCCATTCTACGGTTTCGGTTGCTCCAAGCGCCGTTTTATGGATTTCCTTGTTGGGTGGTGTTGCAGTTATGCCACACAAATATATTTTTTCAATCAAGAAAGCATCAGCCGTCCTGAAGACGGAACCTATATTGTGAAGGCTTCTGATATCGTCCAGGATGATGATAATGGGGGTTTTCTCGGCTGTCTTGAAATCTTCGACAGATTTTCTTTCAAGCTCATTGTTTTCTAGCTTTCGCATAATGTGAAGGATGATGTAGTACAAAAAAAAGCTCCCAGGATGGAAGCTTCTTATTTATCTTGATTTAAAAAATTTAGCTTTTTGGAGCTGCAGGTTTTGCGGCATTTGGATCAGCCAAAACGTTTCCTTTGATGGTTAACGTTGTTGAAGGATTTGCTGCATTCGTAGTCAAAGTAACCGTTTTTGTAAAAGCTTGCCCACCTCTTGCAGTATCATATTTTACACCAATAACACCTTTGGCTCCTGGAGCGATAGGCTCTTTTGGCCAAGTTGGAACTGTACATCCGCAAGATCCTTGTGCATTTTTGATGATTAATGGTTCAGTTCCATTGTTTGTGAAAACAAACTCACGTTTTCCGTCAGATTTGTAGTCAACTGTTCCGTAATCGATAGTTTCGCTTTCGAAAACAATACCAGGACCTGAAACTTTAGGAGCTTCAACTTTAGTTGTAGTCGTTTTTGTAGCTTTAGTTTTTACCTTCTTGGAAGACTCTTGAGCAAATGAACTGCTGAAAGACAATAAAGCAATTGCTGAGAACAATAATATACCTTTTTTCATTTTATGTTGATTTTAAATTTTAATTTATACAAGCAAATTTAGGAAAAAATAATATTTCTGTTGTTAATGACTTGTTAACGACTTGCAAATGCATATTCATCAAGGTTTGCATCTATAAAATTCTTAAATTCGTAACCTGAATTTTAATACAAAATATCTTGTCGTCTAAAGAGAAAAGCCCAAAGGAAACGCCATTAATGAAGCAATACAACGAAATCAAAAGGAAATATCCTGATGCTTGTTTGCTGTTCAGAGTAGGAGATTTTTATGAAACATTTGGCGAAGATGCCGTTCGTGCTTCGAAAATTCTCGGCATAACCTTGACCAAAAGAGGGGCTGGTTCTGAAACTGAAACTGCTTTGGCCGGATTTCCACATCATTCTTTGAATACGTATTTGCCAAAGCTGGTAAAAGCAGGACTCCGTGTTGCAATCTGCGACCAATTGGAAGATCCAAAGATGACAAAAACCATTGTGAAACGTGGTGTTACAGAACTTGTTACCCCGGGTGTTTCGATGAACGACGAGGTTTTGCAATCCAAATCAAATAATTTCCTGGCTTCTGTTTATTTTGGAAAAAAGACGTTGGGAATCTCTTTCCTGGATGTTTCTACGGGAGAATTCCTGACAGCTCAAGGAAACGAAGAATATATTGACAAGCTTTTGCAGAATTTCAATCCAAGCGAAGTTTTAATTCCGAAACAAAACAAGGGTGATTTCAAGGAGATTTTTGGAGAAGACTTTCATAGTTTTTATTTGGAAGACTGGATTTACAAGGAAGATTATGCCTTTGAAACCCTAACCAATCATTTCCAGACCGTCTCGTTGAAAGGTTTTGGAATCGAAGAATTGCAAGAAGGAATCATTGCTTCAGGCGCGATTTTATATTATCTGTCCGAAACACAGCACAATAAAGTGCAGCACATCACTTCGATACAAAGGATTGCCGAAGATGCTTACGTTTGGATGGATCGTTTTACCATCCGGAATTTGGAATTGTACCAAAGTTATAATCCTAATGCCGTAACACTTTTGGATGTTATTGACAGGACGCTTTCGCCGATGGGCGGTCGTTTGCTGAAAAGATGGCTGGCACTGCCGTTGAAAGACATCAACAAGATAAGAAACCGTCACGAAGTGGTGTCGTATTTGAATGAAAATCAAGAAGTTTTAAAAAATATCCAATACCAGATCAAGCAGATTTCCGATCTGGAGCGTTTGATTTCAAAAATTGCAACAGGAAAAGTAAGTCCCAGGGAAGTTGTCTACTTGAAAGAATCTTTGGATGCGATAATTCCAATCAAGAATTTGGCACTTGAAAGCAAGAATGAAGCGGTAAAAATTATTGGAGACAGCTTGCACAGTTGCGATTTGTTGCGTGAAAAAATAAAAACTACCTTGAATCAGGATGCTCCGGTTGCCATTGCAAAAGGAAACGCAATTGCAAAAGGGATCAATGCGGAGCTTGATGACTTGAGGGCTATTTCAACTTCTGGAAAAGAATATCTGGAAGGAATAGAAAGAAGGGAATCTGAAAAAACAGGAATTTCTTCTTTGAAAATTTCTTTCAATAATGTTTTTGGATATTATATAGAAGTAAGAAATACGCATAAAGATAAAGTTCCTGCGGAATGGATCAGAAAGCAGACGCTTGTAAATGCGGAAAGGTACATCACGGAAGAATTGAAGGAATATGAAACCAAGATCCTTGGTGCTGAAGAGAAGATCTACAAGCTTGAAGTGGAGCTTTTTGAGCAATTGGTAGGATGGATTGCCACTTATATAAAGCCGGTCCAGATGAATGCAAATCTAGTAGCACAATTGGATTGCCTGACTTCCTTCACACAGCTTGCCATTGAAAATAAATACGTTTGCCCGGAATTGGATGACACGTTTGAACTGGAAATTAAGAATGGTCGCCATCCGGTGATCGAAAAGCAATTGCCAGTTGGTATTCCGTATATCGCAAATGATGTCTTTTTGGACAGGGAAGTGCAACAGCTGATCATGATCACGGGGCCAAATATGTCTGGTAAATCGGCAATTCTAAGGCAAACTGCCTTGATTGTTCTTCTGGCCCAGATGGGAAGTTTTGTGCCTGCTGATTCGGTTCGGATGGGTGTGGTGGATAAGATTTTTACAAGGGTTGGCGCTTCTGATAATATTTCGATGGGAGAATCTACTTTCATGGTGGAGATGAACGAAACGGCTTCCATCTTGAATAATATTTCAGACAGGAGTTTGGTGCTCTTGGATGAAATTGGAAGAGGAACAAGTACTTATGATGGTATTTCGATAGCTTGGGCCATTGCGGAATACTTGCACGAGCATCCGTCAAGACCAAAGACATTGTTTGCAACGCATTACCACGAGTTGAATGAAATGACGGACATCTTGCCGCGCATACAAAATTATAATGTTTCCGTTAAGGAATTGAAAGATACGGTACTGTTTATCAGAAAACTGGTAAAGGGAGGAAGTGCCCATAGTTTTGGAATTCACGTAGCAAAAATGGCCGGAATGCCCCAGACGGTAATATTGAAAGCACAGAAGCTTTTGAAGAAACTGGAAAAAGACCATTCAGGAGAAGCCTTGAATGGAATAAAATCAGCGAAGGATGAAATGCAGATGAGTTTTTTCAATCTAGATGATCCATTATTGGAAGAGATAAAAGATGAAATCCTAAATCTTGACATCAATACCTTGACTCCGGTCGAAGCCTTGATGAAACTTAACGAAATCAAAAGGATGCTGACGAAAAAATAGTTCTTAGAAGCCAAGAGAAGTAAAAACTACGTTATCAGAAGGTTATGTGTTTAATGTGATTTTTTTCGAAAAAACGTTTGCAGAAGTAAATAAATGTGCTACATTTGCATCCGCAATACGGAACAAGTATTGTAGTTCTTTAGAAGTTGAAATGCGAAAATAGCTCAGTTGGTAGAGCGCGACCTTGCCAAGGTCGAGGTCGCGGGTTCGAGCCCCGTTTTTCGCTCAAAAGCATCCAAGCTCGGATGGTGAAATTGGTAGACACGCTGGACTTAAAATCCAGTGAACAGCAATGTTCGTGCGGGTTCAAGTCCCGCTCTGAGTACTAAAGCTCGTAATGAAAATTACGAGCTTTTTTTATTTACAATAATTCCAGGTATTTTTGATTATGGGAGCATTCGTTATCACGAAAAAAGATGAAGACCATTATAAATTCGTTTATACGTCGAGGAAGGGCAAGATTGTCTTTTCGAGTTCTTCCTATGAACTGAAAATGGATATTGAAGACGATATTGAATTGATCAAATCGAATGCAGAAACGGCATTCTGTATGAAATTCAAAACATCAAGGGGGCAGTTTTTTTACAGGCTAATTATCAATGACAAGGTCTATGCAACAAGCAGGAAATTTAATACCGTGTTGCGTCTGGAAAAAGGAATTGCTGAAGTAAAATTATATGTTCCAAAGGCGGAAACGCTTGATTTTTCTGGAGCGGATATTTTTTCAGATTAAAAAATAATTTAATTTTAAGCATAAAAAAATCCCGCTTTTAGCGGGATTAATTTTTTACTGTCGTCTAAAATTACTCAGCTGGAGTAGTAGTAGTTGTAGTAGTAGTTGTAGTAGTGTCAACTGCAGTAGTGTCAACAGCTGGAGCTTCAACTTCTGGAGCTACAACTTCAGTTTCTTCAACTGTAGTTTCTTCTTTTGCAGTTTCTTTACATGATACGAAAGAAACGCTTAATGCTACTACTAATGCTAAACTTAAAAATACTTTTTTCATCTTACTTAATTATAAAAGGTTAATTATTAATTCGAGGCAAAGATATAAATTTTTTATTATGATTATTTTTTTTTGAAAATATTTTTGAAAAAATAAATTCCCTTGCAACGTCAAAATAATTTACAATTACTGTGCCAAAAATGTAAAACACTAAAAAAAAGTTAATGGATGTTAAATGTTTTTCTAAAAAAGTTGCAAACGCCTGTTTTTAAAAGGATTATTTCTTCTTCTTGGGATGAACAAGTTTCATCTCATCAATTAAATTTCTTGCTCCGGCATATTTATCAATAATAAAAAGGACGTATCGCATGTCCACCATAATGTTTCTACAGATGGCTGGATCATAATAAATGTCGCTCATTGTTCCTTCCCACACCCTGTCGAAGTTCAAGCCAATCAAATTTCCTTTCGCATCAAGAGCCGGGCTTCCTGAATTTCCTCCAGTTGTGTGGTTGGTCCCAATAAAATTCACTGGCATTTTTCCTTTATCACCATATTGGCCATAATCCTTCTTGTTATACAAATCAATCAGTTTTGCAGGAACATCGAATTCATAATCGCCCGGAATGTATTTCTCCATTACACCATCCAAATACGTAACAGGTGTGTATAATGTGGCATCTTTAGGTTCATAGCCTTTCACTTTTCCGTACGTTACCCTTAAAGTACTGTTGGCATCTGGAAATATTCTGGAATTTTGGCTCAATTCCAATTGTGCTTTCATATAAGTACGCTGCAAGGCGGTAATCTTCAAATTGATTTCCTCATATTTAGGGTTTACTTCTTTCAAGAATACATCCGCCATCGCTTTTACAACTTGGAAAGCCTTGTCATTATTCAAGTTGTCCAAAACAGTCTTGGTATCTCCTTTTAATAATTCTTTCACGCCATCATAGCTGGTCAATCTTGACTGTCCATAAACTTCTGCAGCCAATTTCGAAGCATCGATGGTATTTAAACTCTGTGGCAAGAATTGTTTTGGAGATTTTGTGGCATATAAATCAATCAGCTGTTCGAAAACTTTCTCATCTACTTTTGCATTGAAATCCTTGTAAAAAGCTCCCAATCCATCCACCAGGTTGTTTCTCCTGTCGTTGAAAGATTGTTCTCCCCTAAGAGTATAAATTTGTTCCAGTTGGTACATTTTATAGGCCAGTCCCAGCATTTCTGTATTCCTTAAAACCGTTTCAGTGAAATAATCCCTTCCTAAAGAATAAGGCAGGATTTCAATATAATTCTTCTCGAAATCAGCAAGCAGGTTGCCGTACTCTGCTTGTTTTCCAGCTTTTACAACCTTGTCTTGGAATTCTTTTTCTTGTTGTTTCTTAACCGCAACAGCATTTGATTTTGTCAAACCTAGCGTTTCGCCCGACCATTTTTTCCAGTAATTTGCAATACTTGCATATTTTGAAGCGTATTGGATCTTAATCGCCTTGTCTTTTCGCATAAAACCATCTGCTACTTTCAAAGCCCTGTCCCGGATTTCCACCTTTGCAGGGTTTGATTCCTTCACAATCTGCTCAACAGCAATTGCTGGCAAATATTCCGTTGTTCTTCCTGGATAGCCAAAAACCAAAGTAAAATCATCTTCTGCAATGCCATCTAACGAGATCGGCAAAAAGTGTTTTGGCGTATAAGGAACATTGTCCTTCGAATATTCAGCCGGACGATTATTTTTGTCGGCATAAATCCTGAAAAGCGAAAAATCCCCTGTATGACGTGGCCAGACCCAGTTGTCCGTATCCGAACCAAATTTCCCAACAGAACTTGGCGGAGCTCCAACTAAACGTACATCCTTATACGTTTCCGTCAAGAAAAGCATATATTGATTCCCGTCATAAAACGTTCGGATCTTGTTTTCCTGCCAGCTCTCTTTAGGTAAAGAATTGGATAAAGAAGAAATATTTTGCTGGATTTTTTTCTGTTTCTCAGCTTCAGAAAGTGTCTGGGTTCCTTCCAGGACTTGGGTTGTCACATCTTCAATCTTAACGATAAACGTCACAACTAAATCCTTATTCGGCAACTCATCTTCCATTTTCATCGCCCAGAAACCATCCGTAATGTAATCATTTTCAAGTGACGAATGCGATTGGATTTCATCAAAGCCACAGTGGTGGTTCGTCAACAAGAGTCCTTTGGGAGAAATGACTTCCGATGTGCAACCGCCGTTAAAGTGTGGAACTGCATCCTTCAAGCTCGATTTGTTCACGTCATAAATATCCGAAGCCGACATCTTCATTCCCAGGCTTTTCATCTCCTTTTCGTTCATCCCTTTCAGTAATGAAGGAATCCACATTCCGCCTTGTTGGGCTTGTGCAGTAATAACAAATAAAAGGAGCAATACTCTTAAAAATTTCATACAATACTAATTTAGGTTGAAAAAACAATCCGCAAATTGCGAAATGTTCGGCAATATAGGATTTTCAGTCAAAAAAACTGCAGAATTAACATTTTGATAAGTCTATGGAGCAAAGCACTTGGGTTTTTGTGCTAAGCCATTTTCCTGCCTTCCTTCCAATCTTATTATCCCGATAACTATCGGGACAAAAAGGATTTTCCCTCCAGTGAGGGCTAGGAGGAAACTTTAGGCACTTCTATAATCGCGGTTGCCAATATTACGGTTAAAATTGCTTGGGAACCAGCTTCATCAATTTTCGATTATGAATGACGAAGTCTTTCGACAAATATAATTTCTGGGCTGTTTCATTATGGCCTTCCACTTCCAGATAAATAACCTTTAATGAAAGGGCAATTGCTTCATGGTGAATAAAATCCAAAACCTGTTTTCCAATCCCCTTCCCGCGCGACTTTTCGTTCAGGTACAATTCATCCAAGAAGGCAATTGTTCCTTTGTATTCAAAACTAAAGACAAAGGTCAGGATCACATAACCTACAATTTTATCATCGAAATAAACAAGCCAAGCTCTTCCTAGTTTTTCATCAGCTATAAATTCTTCAAACAACTTTCGGGAAACGCCAACGTCAATAGGATAACCATCAATCGCATAAAACTCTTGCATCATTGGGAGGATGATGTCGATATCAGGAAATTGCAAGGGCTTGAATGTTGTCATAAAAAATCTGTGAAATCTGTGTTCAAATTCTTCAAAATAATCTCCGTAGCATTTTTATTCATCTGTACAAAAGTGCTGCAAATATGCCCCTTTTCAAATCGGATGTCTTCGTTCTGGATCAAATTTTCAAAAGCTTCGTTTAGTCCTTTCTGATCCGACACAGAAACACAGCCTTCCATATTCACCAAGGCGATTGCTTCTGCAAAATGCGAAAAATTAGGGCCAATCACAATCGGAACCCCAAAGGTAGCTGGCTCTAGAATATTGTGAACACCCGGATTTCCAAAACCACCTCCAACGTAAGCAATGTCAGCATAACTGTAAATTTTAGTCAGGATGCCAATCGTGTCAATGATGAAAACATCGAAATCAGCTAAATCTTGATTGTCCTTTTCCGAAAATAAAACCGTTTTCTTGGAAATACTATTCTTCAACTGCTTGATCTGTTCCTCCTTGATGTTATGCGGGGCAATAATAAATTTTACATCGTAATTGCTCGAATTGATAAAATCAACCAGCAAAGTTTCATCCTTTGGCCATGAACTTCCCACAACAATTGTCAGCGTATCGTTCTTGAATTCCGATATAAAATCAAGTGAATTGTCCTTCTCCAAAATTGAAGCCACTCGGTCGAATCTTGTATCGCCCGAAACCGTCACATTTGTTTTTCCAATCTTTAATAAAAGTTCTTTCGATTTTCCATTCTGGACAAAAAAATGCTCAAAAGTGTCCAAAGCCGTTCTATAAAATCCGCCGTACCATTTAAAGAAAACCTGTTTCTCCCTAAAAATACCTGAGATAAGATAAGTTGGAATTTTTTGCTTCTTCAATTCGTTCAAATAATTCGGCCAATATTCATATTTGATGAAAAACACCAGATCAGGATGAACAGCCTTTATGAATTTTTCAGCATTGCTTTTTGTGTCCAGAGGCAAATAAACAATTACGTCGGCCACATTAGAATTCTTCCGGACTTCATAGCCCGAAGGCGAAAAAAACGTCACTACAATTTTATGATTCGGGTATTTTTCTTTGATTTTCTCAATCACTGGCAAACCTTGCTCAAACTCACCCAATGATGCGGCATGAAACCAGATTGTTTTGTCGGCGGGTTTGATTCCATTTGCCAAAGTCGGAAAAACAATCTTCCTGCCCTCGACAAAAAGTTTGATTTTCGAACTGAACAAGGCAACGATTTTCACCAAAAAAGAAGCGGCCTGGACAACAAGATTATAGAGAAAAAGCATATTGATTTTTTTGAAAGGCTAAAATAAGGATTCTTGCATTAATTTGAAGGAAGGAATATCATTAATGACTATTTTTGTACGTCGTTTAAAAAATCTACGTTTTTAAACCTAAACATTAAATTCATACGTAATGAAAAAAATCCAGATGGTAGACCTTAAAGGTCAATACGAAAAAATAAAAGAAGCAGTAAACAATTCAATCCAGGGAGTTTTAGATACCAATACTTACATCAACGGACCAGAGGTTCATACCTTTCAAAAGAATCTTGAAGAATATCTTGGCGCAAAGCACGTAATTCCTTGTGCAAACGGTACGGATGCCCTGCAAATCGCGATGATGGCTTTGGATTTGAAACCTGGTGACGAAGTAATCACGGCCGATTTTACTTTCGCTGCAACTGTAGAAGTAATAGCATTATTACAATTGACACCAGTTTTGGTAGATGTTGAAATGGATACTTTTAATATTTCTATTGATGCCATCAAGAAAGCGATCACGCCAAAAACAAAAGCAATTGTTCCCGTACATTTATTTGGTCTAGCGGCCAATATGGATGCGATAATGGACTTGGCAAAAGAGCATAATCTATACGTAATTGAAGACAATGCACAAGCAATCGGTGCCAATTATAAAGCCGCTGACGGTTCTAGGAAGAAAGTCGGAACTATCGGTCACGTGGCTTCAACATCCTTCTTCCCTTCTAAAAATTTAGGATGCTATGGAGATGGTGGTGCAATTTTTACCAATGATGATGAGCTTGCGCATAAATTGAGAGGTATCGTAAACCACGGAATGTATGTGCGTTATCATCACGATGTAGTGGGTGTTAATTCACGTTTGGACAGTATTCAAGCTGCCGTTTTAAATGCCAAATTGCCAAATCTTGATACTTATAATACAGAGCGTCGTGCGGCAGCAAACAAATACAACACCGCTCTTTCAGGACATAACAACATTGTAGTCCCGTCATTTGATTTGAATGGAGACGACCATGTTTTTCACCAATACACCCTTAGAATTATCGATGCCGACAGGGATGCCCTGATGCAGCACTTGCAAAGCAAAGATATTCCTTGCGCAATTTACTATCCGATTCCGCTGCACAGTCAAAAAGCTTATTTGGACAAGCGTTACAAGGAAGAAGATTTTCCAATAACGAATCAATTGGTAAAAGAAGTAATCTCGCTTCCGATGCATACAGAGTTGGAAGACGAGCAGATTAAATTCATTACAGACAGCATTTTAGAATTCTTGAACAAGTAATTTTTAAGGGAAGAGTATGAAAGTATTAGTAACGGGAGGTTTAGGTTTTATTGGTTCTCACACTGTTGTTGAACTTCAGAATGAAGGTTTTGAAGTAGTGGCAATAGATAATTTATCAAATGCGGATATAAAGGTTCTCAAAGGAATTGAAGCCATTACAGGCAGGCAGCCTATTTTTGAGCAACTTGATTTGAGAGACAAGCAAGCAGTAGCGGCCTTTTTCAAAAAGCATGATGATGTTTCTGGAGTAATCCATTTTGCGGCTTCGAAAGCAGTGGGGGAGAGTGTTGAAAATCCGCTACTTTACTATGAAAACAACATCAATACGTTGGTTTACTTGCTGCAAGAGCTGCAACAGAAACCACAGGCACATTTTATTTTCAGTTCCTCTTGTACGGTTTACGGTCAAGCCGAATTGATGCCGATCACCGAAAGCGCACCTGTACAGCAAGCAATGTCTCCTTACGGAAATACCAAGCAAATCGGGGAAGAAATCATCACCGATGTTGCCAAGGTAACCAATATCAATGCGGTACTTTTAAGGTATTTCAATCCAATTGGTGCCCATCCAACAACAGAATTGGGAGAATTGCCAATTGGAGTTCCTCAGAATCTTGTTCCCTTTATTACACAAACGGCAATCGGCCTAAGAAAAGAGCTTTCCGTTTTCGGGTCGGATTATCCAACACCGGATGGAACTTGTATCCGTGATTATATTCACGTTGTAGATTTGGCCAAAGCACATGTTGTTGCCTTGCAGAGGTTGATCAACAAAAAGAATATTGACAAAGTGGAAACATTCAATCTCGGAACTGGAACTGGAAGTTCTGTTCTTGAAGTCATCAATGCTTTTGAAAAGGTAAGTGGGGAAAAGTTGCAGTACAAGATTGTGGGCAGAAGGGAAGGAGATGTTGTTGAAGCATTTGCCAATACAGATAAAGCAAACGATGTATTAGGCTGGAAAGCAAAATCGACCCTGGAGGAAGCTTTGGCATCTGCCTGGAAATGGGAGAAGAAAATCAGAAGCTAAAACTTTTCGTAGTATAAATAAAAATTCCCAAATCATTACGATTTGGGAATTTTTATTTTAAGTCCTGCCACTTTTACTTTGCAGAAAACCGTGACTAAGCACTGGCAGTGGCAACTTCCTTGTCAATCTTGCCAACTAATCCTATCAGTACTTTTCCAGGACCAACTTCGGTGAAAATGCTTGCTCCGTCTTTTATCATTTGCTGTACTGATTGTGTCCATCTCACAGGCGCTGTCAATTGAATGATCAGATTTTTCTTTATTTCTTCAGGGTCAGAGACTGCACTTGCCGTTACGTTCTGGTAAACCGGGCAAATTGGTGCAGAGAAAGTCGTCGCTTCAATAGCGGCAGCCAATTCTTCTCTTGCAGGCTCCATCATCGGAGAGTGGAAAGCTCCTCCGACAGGCAATATCAAGGCGCGTTTTGCTCCGGCGGCTTTCATTGCTTCGCAAGCCTTTTCAACAGCCGATGTTTCTCCAGAAATGACTAATTGTCCAGGACAATTATAGTTGGCTGCCACAACGATTCCATCTATTGAGGCACAAACGTCTTCGACCACGCTATCTTCCAATCCTAATACAGCAGCCATTGTAGAGGGCTTGATCTCACAGGCTTTTTGCATCGCCAAAGCTCTTTTTGAAACCAATTTCAAACCGTCTTCAAATGATAAGGCACCATTTGCCACCAGGGCAGAAAATTCTCCCAGCGAGTGTCCGGCTACCATCTGTGGTTGGAAATCATCTCCCAGTGTTTTTGCCAATACAACCGAATGCAAGAATACTGCAGGTTGTGTCACCTTGGTTTCTTTCAATTCTTCCGCCGTTCCTTCAAACATAATGTCTGTTATGCGGAAGCCTAGGATTTCGTTGGCTTTTTCAAATAATTCTTTAGCCAATGGAGATTGCTCATAAAGATCTTTCCCCATTCCTGTAAATTGTGCCCCTTGACCAGGGAAAACGTATGCTTTCATGTCTTTTCTTTTAGTGTTTGTCCTCCTTAAATAAGGAACAACAAAAATAGCTTTTTTTTTAAAACCACTATTTTCGTTTTAACTTTCTCTTAAATCATTTAAATTCAATGTAACTTTTCTAAAATACATCGACTAACTCTCAAAACCAACTAAACAATTATGAACAAAATTACCTCTATTCTAGTATTGCTTTTTATTGCATTTCTGCTGTTTTATCTTGGCCTCCCGGTCATCAATTATGGCTTTTTCCAATTACCGATTTTGATCTTGCTTTTCCTTATAGCCGGAATGATCATTTATACAAAATTGAAAGTTGCACCCGTTACTAGTAAGGTAACGATTCTCAAGGCTCCTCACAAACTATTTTTCATCTTGGCCCTTGTTGTGATTGCCTATATGACCATACTGCCATTGCTAACAAGCTTGCCAATGTTTCGCAGCCAAGCTTATAGAGAGTTGATCGGGAAGGTAGAGGATGGTGAAAACCTCAAAAACCACATCGCCCCAATTTCACTTGATAAAATCCGAGTGGTCGATGAAGATTTGGCAATGCTTTTGGGTGAAAAAATCATAGGTTCCCAGCCATCATTGGGTTCCCAGGCCGAAATAGGAGAGTTCACTATCCAAAAAGTAAACGACGAGCTCTATTGGGTCGCTCCATTGCTGCATACTGGTTTCTTCAAATGGTTTAATAATTCAGAGGGAACTCCCGGCTATGTAATGGTTTCCGCAACCAACGAAAGAGATGTAAAATTGATTCAAAACGTAAACGGAAAACCCCTAAAAATCAAGTACCAGCCAGAAGCATTTTTCGGCTCACAAATAGAAAGATATGTATATTTCAAAGGTTATATGACAACTGGTTTGGCAGATTATAATTTTGAAATTGATGATAAGGGCGAACCTTACTGGATCGTAACCACCTATAGTAAGGAAATCGGCTTTGGAGGAAACAATGCCACGGGTGTCCTTACGGTAAATGCTCAAACAGGTGAAATCAATCAATATGGCATCAACGATACACCGCTTTGGGTTGATAGGATCCAGCCAATCAGTTTCATTGAAGATCAATTGAACAATTGGGGTGAATACGTACACGGATTTTGGAACTGGGCAAATGAAAACAAACTTATGACCACCGAAGGATTGACTTTGGTGTATGGAGAAAACCACAAATCTTATTGGTACACCGGCCTTTCATCCGTAGGTAAGGAAGAGTCAACCGTAGGTTTTGTTCTAGTCGATACCCGAACCAAGGAAGCTACCTATTACAAGCAGAGTGGAGCCACCGAGTATGCCGCCCAAAGTTCTGCCGAAGGAAAGGTCCAGGAAAAAGGATACCATTCCTCATTGCCAATTCCTTACATCATCAACAACATTCCAACGTATGTAATGACCCTTAAGGACGACGGAGGTTTGGTAAAAATGTTTGCTATGGTTTCGATCAACGATTATACGATAGTGGGAGTAGGAAATACAATGAGAGAAACTCTTATGGCCTATAAAAACGTCTATAATATGGCCGATAACGGAATCGAATCTGAAAGCGTAACGCCAAAAAAGACCCTCACATCAGTGGTTACAAGAATTTCAAACGACGTCAAGAACGGCAACAGTTTCTACTATTTTATGGTGAAAGACTATCCGAACGTCTTCGTAGGGTCTTCCCAATTATCAAATGAATTACCCGTAACCATAATCGGCGACAGCATCAAGATATCGTATGATGTTGATATGGAAGAAGTCATCGATGTTTCCAATTTTGATAACCTCAAGATCACAAAAAGAAAATAAATTTTGATAAGCGCTTAACCGCTTCTGCGTAAACCAAAAGGAGGAAACCCGGTAGAAATACCGGGTTTCCTCCTTTCTTTCGCATTCATAACCAATAAAAAATATATTTTTTTATATTTTTACCTCATAATATTCTTTGTAAAAATCATCATGAATAAAATTCTGGTAACAACACTATTGATAGCGGTTTCTGCATTCACTCAAACCAAGGGAGTAGATTTCAATGCACAATTCCAAAACCCAAATTCAGATTCCATTGTTATCCACAACAAGGAATTCAAAACCACCCTGAAAGGTCAGAACGGAAAATTTTCAGGGAATTTCAAAGCTCCAAAAGGATTCTATCAACTTTTCGACGGAGCTAAATTTGCCATTCTGTACCTAAATGACGGCTTTAACCTGAACCTGGCGGCCGATGGAAAACGTTTTGAGGAAACACTTTCCTTTTCAGGAAATGGAGCAGCCGAGAACAATTATTTGCTGCAAAAAAGAGCCGATGACAAAAAGATAAAGGAAAGTTTTGGCAGCAAACTGCCTGACGATCAAACGTTGCAAATTATCTTGGATAAACGTTTCGCTGATGCCAAACAGAAGTTAATGGCCAATACATATGAACCGGATTTTCCTGCCTTGATGCTGGCAGAATATGAAAAGGAAAACCAACTGATCAAAGAACAGCTGGCTACTGCAAGAGGTACAGAGAATGGGCTTTCAGAACTAAAAAACCACCCAGCCCCAGATTTTGAGTTCAAAAACGACAAAGGTGGCACTACAAAATTATCTTCCCTGAAGGGCAAAATCCTTTACATCGATATCTGGGCGGTGTGGTGCGGACCCTGTCGAACCGAAATTCCATACCTGAAAAGACTCGAAGATGAGTTCAAAAACAAAGCTATAGAGTTCGTCAGTATTTCCATAGATGAACCAAAAGATACCGAAAAATGGAGAAAATTTGTCACAGAAAAAGACCTCAAAGGAATACAGCTTCTTGCCGAGAATGCATGGCAGACACAATGGATCAAATATTTTAAAATCACCGGCATTCCCCGATTTATTATAATCGGAACAGACGGAAAAGTCCTCGATCCAGACGCTCCAAGGCCTTCTTCTCCCGAAATAGCCAAGACCTTATCAAGTTTCCTAAAATAAACGAGTACCTGAAACAAAAATGCCGAAGATAAAGCTTCGGCATTCAATGTAATAAGTAAATAGGTTGATGACTAAGGTAAGAATTCCAAACTGCGTTCCAGCGCCATCCCTCTCGAACCTTTTATAAGGACAGTAGCGTCTGCTATTTTGTGTTCCGTCAATTCATTTGCCAGTCCATCGAAAGTTTCAAAAAATAACATATTCTCCTTCTCAATCCTATTAGTGTAAAAATCTTTTCCTATAAAGTAAAACTGTGTGTTCTCGTCTTTTAAAGCCAGTACAACAATGTTTTTATGTTCCTCAAGACTCTCATCTCCTAGTTCAAACATATCGCCTAGAATGGCTACTTTTTTAGGAATTCCCAATTGCATAAAATTTTCCAAGGCTACCGTCATGCTGCTTGGATTTGCATTATAGGCATCCAAGATAATATCGTTTGTGTTCTTTTTCAACAACTGCGAACGGTTGTTTTCGGGGGTGTAATTTTCAATCGCTTCCTTGATGGCATTAATGTCAACTTTGAAGTAATTTCCGATAGTGACCGCCGCATTGATGTTGTTGGCATTGTAGATTCCAATAAGGTGCGAGGTGATTTCTATTCCCTGGGTTTTGATGGATACAAAAGGATCTGCCTTTGCCGAATCAATAACGACATTCGTTTCATTTGTTTTGGTTCCGAAGGTGTAGCACTCAATTCCTTCAGTTTTTTCAACCTGAATCGCATCATCCAGATTGACAAAAGCTATCTTCTTGTTGTCGGAAAGATAGGCATACATCTCACTTTTGCCCTTTATGACGCCTTCAAAGCCTCCAAAACCTTCCAGGTGGGCTTTTCCGAAATTGGTGATATAACCAAAATCAGGTCTTGCAATGGTGCACAGGAATTCAATTTCCTTCTGATGGTTGGCACCCATTTCTACAATTCCAATCTCCGTTTCATTATTAAAAGAAAGCAATGTGAGCGGTACCCCTATATGATTGTTCAGGTTTCCGACGGTTGCTTTTACCTCGTATCTTTTAGAAAGGACAACATTGACCAATTCCTTGGTTGTTGTCTTTCCGTTGCTTCCAGTCAATGCTATTATCGGCAATTTTAAATACTCGCGGTGGAATCTTGAAAGCTCTTGAAGCGTTCCTAGACTGTCCTCCGTCAATATTGTCCTTTCGTCAATATAATAATGCTTATTGTCAATGATTACATACGAAGCACCTTTTTCCAAAGCTTCTTTTGCAAAAGTATTCGCATCAAAGCGTTCCCCTTTTATGGCAACAAACATAGAGTTGCTTTCAATCTTGCGCGTGTCTATCGAAACAGATTTGCATTCTAAAAATAGGCGGTGGATGTCTTTAATTTCCATTTGAAATGAGTTTAAAAAATAAAAGCCCTAATGAAAGGGCTTTTAAAAATGCTATGTTTTATAAGAAATTAGTTTCTTGCTTTTTTCTTAGTAGATTTTGGTCCAACGCTTGACATTGCACATCTGAATCCGATGTAGTCTGTTGCCATATCTTGCGGAAAGTATCTTCTTTGTGCAGGATCCAACCAGTAAGCTCTATCTCTCCAAGAACCACCTTTGTAAACTCTTACATTGTCATTCACTAGAGTTGTTCTTTTGTTAGACTTGTCATAGGTTCTTACCAAGTTGTCCAAACTGTCCTTGGTCACGTTGTGAAGTGGAGAGTCATACATTCTTTTAGATTCTTTTCCTTTATCTGAATCTTCTTCAGATCCAAAGTCAAAATATCTTGTAGATTGCTTGTCACCATCCCTGTAATTCCTGTTGTCGCTTTGAGAGAAGTTTTGTCTTAAATAAGTTTCTTTCTCGTCAATTGGTACCTGGGCAATTTGTCCAGGGAAATTTTTTGCCATTATTCTACCATTACTTAATGTATCATAAGCGATGTTGTCAGCAGTTACCAACTCTACTGTTCCATCTTCTCCAATTTTGTTTTTGTAGAAAACGTTACCTCTATAGTAGTTGAAATCACTTGCTTCATCATCAACAATAGGTCTGTATACATCGGCAACCCATTCTGCAACGTTACCAGCCATATCATACAATCCAAAATCATTTGGAGGGTAAGATTTAACTACGTTTGTAATGTCAGCACCGTCATCAGACCATCCTGCCAATCCGCCGTAATCTCCTTTACCTTGTTTGAAGTTCGCCAATTGATCTCCTTTAACCTGTCTTTTACCATTTCTAGTATAAGAACCTTTCCAAGGATATTTCTTTTGTCCTTTGTATGAATTGTATTCCCTGTTGCCTACATCAGATGCAGCAGCATATTCCCATTCAGCTTCAGTTGGAAGCCTGTATTCTGGACTGATTAATCCCGAACCTCTTGTTGCATAAAGGTTAGTGCTGTCTTTAGACTTGCCTCTTTTTCCTTTTAGTACGACATCTGAATTTCCTCCAAATGCTTTTGTAGGCGCATTGATATAAGTTTCTGTACTGAAACTGGCCTCCGCGCTAACATCTTTTGTTTTTGCATCTTTTTTCAAGTATCCTTCTTTTTCCAATGTAGCCTCGTTTACACGATCAGTTCTCCATTTGGCAAATTCTGATGCTTGAATCCAGTTTACACCAACTACCGGATAGTAGGCATAACCAGGGTGACGAAGATAGTTTGTGGTCATTTGTTCGTTATAACCCAATCTGCTTCTCCATACTAATGTATCTGGCAAAGCACCTTCGTAAATGTTCTTGTAGTTTTCGTCAGTTGGAGGAAATACGGTTTTAACCCAGTATAGGTATTCCGCATACATTGCATTCGTTACCTCTGTTTCATCCATATAGAATGATTGAACGTGCTGTTGATTTGGACTGTTGTTCCAATCGTGCATTACATCATCCTGTACTTTACCCATCGTGAACGTTCCTCCTTCTACCAAAACTAAACCAGGAAGCGCTTGTTGCTTCTTGTATTTAGTGTTTAGCTGAAAACCACCTTTTTTATCGTTGATTTTCCAGCCTGTCGCAGACGAAGCGTTTTTCGAGCTAGAGTTCTTGCTACAACTAGCAAAACCAAACACTAATGCCAAAGACAACATTAGTTTAGCAGCCATAATTTTGTTTACTTTCATACTTTCAGTAGGTAATAAATTTCGTGGCGCAATATAATAATTAACCTTTACACTGCAACACCTTTTTTTAATTAATAACAAAAAATAAAATAATTGTTTTCTGTCCGAAAATTAGAACGTAAAATTAATTGAAATATTATTCTTTTACACAAACTAAATAAATTAATTTTACCGTACAGTAATAAAATAACCCATGTCACGTTTTCTATTCTGATGAAAAGAGCAATATTATTTTTCTTGGTTTTATATCCCCTTCTTGCAAAAAGTCAGATAAAAGGTGATCTTGTAATTAATTGGAGTGAAAACTCGATACTTTCATTTGAAACGCATAACTATACTGTTCCTCAATTTGATTTTCAATATTTTCATTTTGATGAAGCTGAAAGAACAATTTCTTTCCGTTTGAATATTCCTGTAAGCACTCCTGTTGATGAAAAATCCTTGGTTGTTTCAAACGTGGTTTATGAAAATGTCCCCGATTCAAAATTAGGAGACTTGTCAAGGAAAGCAATCCCTTCTAAACTGACTGCCATAATAAGGAATGTAAATGCCAGAGATTTGAAATTTGCAAATTTTGAATTGTTGCCTATTATTAAGGAAGGATCAGGTTATAAAAAAATAAAATCATTTACTTATACGGTTTCCAGCGGAAGCGAATTGAATGTTTTGAAAAGAGGGTTTGATGAAATATCCAACTCCGTATTAAGTTCGGGCGATTGGTATCGTTTCTATGTTGAGAAATCAGGTGTTTACAGGCTTTCTAAATCATTCCTGCAGCAATTAGGCATAAATTTAAATGGCGTAAATCCTCGAAGTATTAAAATCTATGGAAATGGAGGCCGAATGGTTCCGCTTTCCAATGCGGTTGATTATCCTTCTGATCTGGAAGAAAATGCCATCCAGGTAATAGGGGAGGAGGATCAGGTTTTTAACGATCAGGACTATATTCTTTTTTATGCTGAGGGTGTTGACAACTGGAGCCAGGAAAATTTATCACACAATAATCTATACGAGAACAAATCCTATTATTATATCAATGTGCAAGGTGGTTTTGGAAAGAGGATGAATCCGATGCCGAATATCACTTCAAACGCTACGCCCATCACAATCTTCGACGATTATCAATACCACGAACTGGATCTGGTGAATATCGGAAGATTGGGAAGAAGATGGTTTGGAGAGGAGTTTAGTTTTGTAAACCAAAAGACCTTTAATTTCGAGTTCCCTAATATTGTGGCAACACAGCCCATAGAGTTTACAATAGCAGGATCGGTTGCGGCTTCTAACACTACTTCGTTTGGATTAAAAGCAAACGGCACATCGTTTGGCGCTCTTGCTATTACACCTACAGCAGGTTTTGATGGTTTTTATTGGGAAAGTATGGCCAATTTTAATTTTCCAAGTTCCGCAAATGTTGCAATTGATGTTGAATATAATAATGGAGGCGTTCCAAGTTCGAAAGGCTATTTGGATTATATCATCCTAAAAGCAAAAAGAAATCTTCAAGGTTATGGGAAACAGTTCCGCTTCCAGTACAATGCAGCGGCAACCATGACTGGATTTGGAGAGTTTCAATTTTCTACTGCATCTTCGATCGGGCAGGTTTGGGACATAACGGACATCTATAATGTGTCGGCGATTCAAAATGACAATCAAGGCACGTTTTCATTCAAGGCAAGCCTTGGCGAGGTACGAAAGTATGTGGCTGTTGACAAGCAGGATTATTATGCTCCATTAAGAGATTCGAGGTCAAAAATTGCCAACCAGAATATAAAAGGAACCATTTTTAAAAATGCGCAAGGACAGTTCCAAGACGTGGATTATCTAATTGTAACGCCAGCTTTTTTAAATGCTTCCGCAGAAAAATTAGCAAACTTCCATAGGAGTTATTCTAATCTTAATGTAAAGGTGGTGAATTTGGAAAGTATCTATCCGGAATTTTCTTCAGGCAAGCAAGATATTGGTGCCATCAGGAATTTTGTAAAATATGTATACAAGAATGCATCTTCGGACAGCAACAGGGTTAAGTATCTCAATCTTTTTGGTGATGCCTCATTTGATTTCAAGGACAGGATTCCGAATAATACCAATGTGGTTCCTATCTACCATTCCTTGTATGGTGGTGCGGAAGGGGGAAGCTCTTTTTGTTCCGATGATTTCTTTGTATTGATGGATGATAACGAAGGGGGAAGTGTGAACGGAAATGGTCTTGATATTGCTGTCGGCAGGATGATTGTAAGCACTGTACAGCAGGCCGACGAGATGGTAAACAAAGTGATAGAATATTACGACCAAAAATCGTATGGGAATTGGCGAAACAACCTAGTGTTTATTGCGGATGATCCGGACCAGACCAATACCGGAGATAGTCAATTGCAATATTATCAAAATTTCGAAGCCGATACTGTTTTTGCAGAAAAGCCATTTTTTAATATAAAGAAGATATTGATTGATTCCTATGTGCAGGAAACTGCGGCAGGTGGCGACAGGTATCCGAAAGCACGCCAGGATATATTTGAAAGTTTCGAAAAGGGAGCATTAGTGTTTAATTATCTTGGACATGGAGGGGAAGATGGTCTGGCGGCTGAAAGAATCTGGGAGAAATCGGATGGGGAGAATTTAAACAACAGGTATAAGTATCCTGTTTTCATAACACTTACTTGTACGTATTCAAGATTTGACAATCCGTACAGGAAAACAGGTGGTGAATTTACTTATCTGAATCCCAAGGGTGGAGCTATAGCAATGTTGACGACGGTCCGTTCAATCGGACAAGGTGAGGCTCAGGGATTTAATCCGGTTCTTTCAAGGTATTTGTATGCCTATGGCTCCAATCAGCCTGTTTCTATAGCGGAAGCATTGCGATTGGCCAAAAGTCAAAAATCAACAAATATTGTGGTTTGTATCGGAGATCCTGCGTTGATGTTGGCAATTCCCAAGCCGAAAGTTGTTCTGACAAAAGTAAATGATATGCCAATAACAGGTGTGGTGGACGATCTGAAATCATTGGCATATGTCAAGTTATCAGGCCAGGTTGTGGATGAAAATAATAATTTGCTGTCCAATTATGTGGGGGAACTTGCGGTAAACATCTTTGATAAGAATATAAACAAAACAACGTTAAGGAATGATTTTGTGGATGCTATAATTGATATGAATCCTCAACAGACGGCTACTACATTGCCATTTGTGGCGCTGGGTGAAACTATTTTCAGAGGAAATGCCTCGGTTTCAAACGGGCAATTCGAATTTGGTTTTGTGGTGCCAAGGGATATTCGTGTTCCTGTTGGAAACGGGAGGGTAAGCTTCTATGCTAAAAAAACCGGTCAGTTCGAAAATCAAACCGGTTTTAACAGTGATATCAAGGTTGGTGGAATCAATGAAAATGCGGCGGCCGACAATATTGCTCCAAGAGTGAAGTTATATATGAACGATGAGAGCTTTGTTTCAGGTGGGATAACAAACGAGTCTCCGATATTCTTGGCTTTCTTGGAAGATGAGAACGGAATGAATACGGCCAGCGGGATTGGTCATGATATGGTTGCGATTTTAGATGGAGATGAAAATAATCCTTATATACTAAACGACTATTACGAAACGGAATTGGATGATTATACCAAGGGAAAATTGAAATTCCCTTTCCGTAACCTGGAGAAGGGATTGCATACGCTTACCTTTAAAGGTTGGGATGTCTACAATAATCTGGTTACAGCCGAGATACAGTTTATAGTTGTTGGAGATGAAACCCTGACGCTTACAAATGTATTGAATTACCCAAATCCGTTTGTGAGCTATACGCAATTCTGGTTCACACACAATCGACCTTTTGAACCATTGGATGTTCAGGTTCAAGTCATGACTGTTACAGGAAAAGTGGTTTGGACGCGCAATCAAATTATAAATACCGAAGGATTTCTTTCACGCGAGATAACCTGGGATGGCAAAGATGATTTTGGAGACAAGATTGGTAAAGGAGTTTATATCTACAAGCTTACTGTGAAGTCCTCCATGACAAACAAAAAGACAGAAAAGTATGAGAAACTTGTAATACTTTAATAATATACTATATTTGTTTAATTATTTTTTTAAAAATTCAGAATGAGAAAAATTTCAATATTAATAATTTGTTTGTTCTTTATACAGCTTTCAGAAGCGCAAGAAAACGCCAGACCGATAACTACCGGAGTTCCTTTCTTGATGGTTGCAGCAGATGCTAGAGCTGCAGGTATGGCAGATCAGGGAGTGGCAACATCAACAGATGCTTTTTCACAACAATGGAATCCTGCCAAATATGCATTCTCGTTAGAAAAGCAAGGTTTTGCAGTGAGTTATACGCCTTATCTGACGGGTTTGGTTAATGATATTTCGTTGGGGCAGGTGAATTATTTCAATAAAATTGACGACAGGATGGCCTTTGCAGGAAGTCTTAGGTTTTTTGGTTTTGGTGATATAGAATTGAGGCAAACCGATAGTCCGGACGAAGTTCCCAGGATTGTCAGTCCAAACGAGTTTGCTTTGGATGGATCTTTTGCCTTGAAGCTGGATGATCGTTTTTCAATGTCGGTTGCTGGGAGGTATATCCGTTCTGCCCTCAGGGTTGCTACGGAAGAGACCGATGCTTCACCGGCAAATACCTTTGCAGTTGATGTTGCAGCATTCTATCAGTCGGAAGAAATTGCCTATGATGATTTCAACGGAAGATGGAGAGCGGGTTGGATTTGGCAAAACCTTGGTCCCAAGATCAGTTACAATGATGATGAATTGAGCTCGAACTTCCTTCCTGCCAATATGAGGATTGGTGCAGGTTTCGATTTTATTTTTGATGAATATAATAAAGTGGCATTAAATGTTGAGTTTTCAAAATTACTGGTGCCAACACCACAAGTGGCAAAAGATTTGGATGGAGATGGCGAAATTTCTGCTGAAGAAAGAGCCCAAAATAGAGATGATTACAGGAAAATCGGATGGGTTGAAGGAATTTTTAAATCCTTTGGTGATGCGCCAGATGGTTTCAGTGAAGAGTTGAAGGAATTTACATATTCAATCGGTTCAGAATATGTATACCAGGATTCATTTGCATTAAGAGCAGGATATTTCAATGAAAGTCCTTTAAAGGGAGCTCGAAAATTCTTTTCGCTTGGGGCAGGATTCAAATATAATGTTGTGAAAATAGATGTTTCTTATCTGTTCTCTGCATCAAAGGTGAGAAATCCGCTAGAAAATACATTGCGATTTTCGCTTAGTTTTGCCTTCGGTGATAAATACGACGAGTATTAATAGTTAGATAAAGTTCATAAAAAAAATCCAAATTTCAGACTGATGAGATTTGGATTTTTTTTCCCTTAAAACGAAATGGAATCCTGGATTTAAAGAAGATTTACAGATGAAAGAAATAAACATTACAACAAAATTTTCAGTGTTTGATGAATTGGATGAGCTTCCTGAAAAAAGCAAGGATTTGATGGAACAAGCCATTGAGATTCGAAAGAAAGCATATGCACCCTACTCAAGATTCAGGGTTGGAGCTGCGATCCTTTTAGACAATGGAAAAATTGTTCTAGGATCCAATCAGGAAAATGCAGCCTATCCTTCAGGACTTTGCGCGGAACGTGTTGCCATTTTTCAAGCTGGGGCAATTTATCCAGAAGCAAGAATACTCCAGATGGCTATTTCTGCTACTGCTGATGAAAAGCCAGTCACATCACCAATACCTCCTTGTGGAGCGTGCCGGCAATCGATTGCAGAATACGAGTTCAAACAGGAACATCCAATAGAAATTTATTTCATGGGGGAAAGTGGAGCAGTTTACAAGTCAGATTCTTTGAAAAATTTGCTTCCTTTTATGTTTGATAAGAAGTTCTTATAAAAAAGACTTAAAAATGCTTCCTTAAATTTTAGTTCTTACTTGGAATGTCTTATTTTTGCGTTTCGCAATTCTGTGTGAGGAAACTATCTTGCGAAGTAATCGATTAAATACATTCACAAGCAACATTAGCAAAAGGAAAATTCAGATGAAAGAAATTACAAAAGAAGTTTATTTAAAGTGGTACGAAGACATGCTACTTTGGAGAAAGTTTGAAGACAAACTGGCAGCGCTTTACATACAACAAAAAGTAAGAGGATTTCTTCACTTATATAATGGTCAGGAGGCAGTTTTAGCAGGTGCTCTACACGCTATGGACTTGTCAAAAGACAAAATGATTACTGCCTATAGAAATCACGTTCAGCCAATTGGTATGGGCGTTGATCCTAAAAAAGTAATGGCAGAATTATTAGGAAAAGTAACCGGTACATCCAAAGGTATGGGTGGATCGATGCACATCTTTTCTAAAGAACACGGTTTTTATGGTGGTCACGGAATCGTAGGAGCTCAAATCCCGGTTGGTGCTGGTATAGCTTTCGCGGATAAATATTTCGAAACCGGTGGTGTAACGATGACCTATTTTGGTGATGGTGCAGCACGTCAAGGTTCTTTGCACGAAGCATTCAATATGGCAATGCTTTGGAAACTTCCAGTAGTATTCATCGTTGAGAATAACGGTTATGCAATGGGAACTTCTGTAGAAAGGACTGCAAACCATACGGATATCTGGAAGCTTGGTCTAGGGTATGAAATGCCTTGTGGACCAGTTGACGGAATGAATCCTGTAAAAGTTGCGGAAGCAATGCACGAAGCAATCGAAAGAGCACGTCGTGGAGATGGACCGACTTTCCTTGAAATGAAAACGTACCGTTACAGAGGACACTCAATGTCTGATGCACAATTGTATCGTTCAAAAGAAGAAGTTGAAGAGTACAAAAAAATCGATCCAATTACGCAGGTTTTAGATGTAATCAAAGACCAAAAATTCGCTACAGACGAAGAGATTGAAGCTATTGACGAAAGAGTTAAGGCTTTGGTCGAAGAATGTGCAACATTCGCTGAAGAATCTGATTTCCCGGAAGTACAGCAACTTTACGACGTAGTGTACGAACAAGAAAATTATCCTTTCATCCCTCATAAACTATAATCGATATGGCAATCAAAATAACAATGCCTCGCTTAAGCGATACCATGACGGAAGGAACAGTAGCAACTTGGTTGAAAAAAGTAGGCGACAAGATTAGCGAAGGCGATATTCTTGCAGAAATTGAAACAGACAAAGCTACAATGGAATTTGAATCGTTCAATTCCGGAACTTTATTGCACATTGGAATCCAAGAAGGAGAAACTGCTTCGGTAGATTCCCTTTTGGCAATTATTGGAAAAGAAGGTGAAGATATTTCTGATTTATTAAACGGAAAAGCGGCTCCAGCAGAAGCAAAATCGGAAGAGAAAGCCGAAGCTCCGAAATCAGAAGCAAAAGAAGAAGAAAAAACTACTGAAGAAAAACCAGCAACTGAAAGTCCGAAAGAAGCGGCTAGTTTGCCAAAAGGAGTTATTGTAGTAACAATGCCTCGTTTGAGCGATACTATGACAGACGGAACCGTTGCAACTTGGTTGAAAAAAGTAGGTGATAAAGTAAGTGAAGGAGATATCCTTGCTGAAATTGAAACCGATAAGGCAACAATGGAATTTGAATCTTTCAACGCTGGAACATTATTGTTCATTGGTGTTGAAGAAGGACAAACTGCTCCAGTTGACAGCGTTTTGGCAATCATCGGTCCAGAAGGAACTGATGTTACTGGCGTTGCAGAAAATTATAAAAAAGGTGGTACTTCGGCCCCAGCTGCTTCAAAAGAAGAAAAAGCTCCAGCTGATGAAGCTAAATCTGAAGAGAAATCTGATGACAAAACAGTTGAGGTTGCCAATAACGACGGGAAAAGAATCTTCGCTTCTCCTTTGGCTAAGAAAATTGCTGAAGAAAAAGGAATCAATCTTTCTCAAGTAAAAGGTTCTGGTGAGAACGGACGTATCGTGAAAAGTGATATCGAAAACTTCAAGCCACAGGCTGAAGCACAAGCTACGGCTTCGACTTCTGCCAAAGCAGAAACGGCTCAAGCTGCTCCAGTGAAACCTTTCGTTCCTGCAGGTGAAGCTTTCGCTGAAGAAATCAAAAATTCTCAAATGCGTAAAACCATTGCGAGAAGATTGTCTGAATCTAAATTCACGGCACCACATTATTACCTTACAATCGAGGTAACGATGGACGATGCGATGCAGTCCAGAACGGTTATCAATTCATTGCCTGATACCAAGGTTTCATTCAATGACTTGGTGATCAAGGCAAGTGCAATGGCCTTGAAAAAGCATCCAAAAGTAAATTCACAATGGAAAGAAGATGTAACCATCATCAACCATCACGTGAATATTGGAGTTGCCGTTGCAGTTGAAGACGGTTTGGTTGTTCCAGTATTGAAATTCACGGATCAAATGAGCTTGACTCAAATTGGCACAAGTGTGAAAGATTTGGCAGGAAGAGCAAAAAGTAAAAAATTACAACCGGCCGAAATGGATGGAAGTACTTTTACCGTTTCAAACCTTGGAATGTTTGGCATAGTTGAATTTACTTCAATCATCAACCAGCCAAATTCTGCAATCCTTTCCGTTGGTGCAATCGTTGAAAAACCAGTTGTGAAAAACGGACAGATCGTTGTTGGAAACACAATGACCTTGACTCTGGCTTGCGATCACAGGACAGTGGACGGTGCTACAGGAGCCCAATTCCTGCAGACTTTGAAACAATATCTGGAAAATCCAGTTACAATGCTGGCTTAATTCAAGTCATTTATTCATATGAAATCCCGCTTTATTGCGGGATTTTTTGTTTATTTTAGCAGTGAAATAAGTATCATATGAGAAAAATAATTTATTTGATTCCGCTTTTAATTTTTGGTTGTAAATCAGCAACAACAGTTTCTGAAGCAGGAATCACTTCAGATAGCGTAAAAGATAGTTCCAAAATCAGTTATAAGGTAGAAGAGAGAAGTGTTTCTGAAACACTTAGAGCCTTGACTTCCGATGCTTTTGAAGGAAGGGAAGCGGGAACTGAGGGCATCAACAAGGCTGGCGCTTATTTGGAGAAATTGCTTGTACAGTACAAGGTAAGGCCTTATTTCCAATCCTATCGTGATACCTTGTCGAACTTCAAGGGAACAACTTTTAATATTGTAGGAGTCATTGAAGGAAATGATCCGGCATTGAAAAATGAATTTGTCATTCTGGGTGCTCACTATGACCACATCGGAATTTCAAAGGACGGAGGTGTCAATGGTGATATAATCAACAATGGCGCAAATGATGATGCTTCGGGAGTTACAGCAGTTGCAGAAATTGCCAAATATTTTGGCGAGCACAAGACCAATAAGAGGAGCATAATAATTGCTTTTTTTACGGCGGAAGAAGCAGGATTGTTAGGCTCTGAACATTTGTCTGAAAAACTAAAGAAAAGAAATCTTGATTTATATTCGATGTTGAACTTTGAGATGATTGGTGTGCCGATGAGAGCGGATCATACTGCGTACATTACAGGTTTCAGCAAGTCGACAATGGCTGCAAAATTGAACGAGTATGCAGGCAAGAAACTCGTGGGTTATTTTCCGATGGAGTTCCAATATCAATTGTTCATGAGGTCGGATAATTATCCTTTCTTCAAGCAATTCAGTGTTCCTTGCCAGACGGTTTGTACGTTTGATTTTGAAAATTATGCATATTACCATCACGTGGATGATGAGTTTGAATTGATGGATACAAAGCACATGACCAGTTTTATCCAGGATATTTTGCCAGTTGTGGAAAAGATGGCCAATAGCCGGGAAAAAGAAATTGTGTTGAAATAAAAGCGTTTAAAAGAGGCCACAGATTTAGAATTAGCCACGACTTGAGGGAAAAACCTTTTTTGTTTCTTTTCTTTAGGAACAAAAAAGTTTTGGAAGGTAGGCAGGAATATGGATTAAGAGAAGCCTGAAGTTTTGCTTCTAAACATAAAAGAATGAAAAATATAATAGTTACAGGAACGAGCAGGGGAATTGGATATGAACTGGCCTTGAAATTTGCAAATGAAGGGCATCAGGTTCTGGCACTTTCGAGAAAAATACCCCGGGGTTTAATAGACAATTCAAACATTACATGTCTTTCGGTTGATTTGTCGGAAGAAGAAGATTTGAAGAAAGTGATCCATTTTCTAAATAGTTCTTGGAAAAAAGTAGATGCGATTGTTCATAATGCTGGAGCTCTGGTACTGAAACCTTTCGCCGAAACTACAGTAGAAGATTTTGAAAGAGTCTATAAGGTGAATGTTTTTGGTGTTGCCTCCTTGACGAGAATTTGCTTGCCTTTTTTGGAGAAAGGAAGTCACGTTGTAACCATCAGTTCTATGGGCGGAATCCAGGGAAGTATGAAATTTGCCGGACTTTCAGCTTATAGTTCGAGTAAAGGAGCCGTGATTACCTTGTCTGAATTATTGTCTGAAGAGTATAAGGAAAGAGGAATTGCGTTCAATGTTTTAGCTCTGGGTTCGGTTCAGACCGAGATGCTCGCAGAAGCATTTCCCGGCTATGAAGCGCCACTTTCAGCAGGACAGATGGCAGATTATATCTATGATTTTACGTTGACTGGAAATAGATTTTATAACGGCAAGGTCTTGCAGGTTTCGTCGTCGACACCATAGGATTGTATGAACGAGACATTAGCCAAATATATTCCGGAACACGCTGTAAAGCCTGTCTTTGATTTGATTGTCGTAAACCAGGTTCATTTGAAAATTGTAAATGAACGGGTAACAAGGCACGGCGATTATAGAAAAGGGCCAACAGGAAAGCACGAGATTACGGTAAATGCAAGCTTGAACAAGTATAAATTCCTGATTACCTTGATCCACGAGATTTCCCATCTGGTGGCTTTTGAAAAATTTGGACGGAATATAAAACCGCATGGAGCCGAATGGAAATATTCGTTTCAACGATTGATGGTGCCGTTTATCAGGCCTGAAATTTTCCCTTCACAATTACTGCCTCTTTTGGCAAGACACTTTAAGAACCCGACAGCAAGCAGCGACACGGATGCAAAACTGGCCTTGGCATTGAAATATTTTGATACGGCGAACGACAAGAATTATATTTTCGAGCTTCCCGTTGGAAGCATTTTTCGTATCCATAACGGGAAGATTTTCAAGAAAGGAAGTTTAAGGGTGAAACGTTATGAATGCATGGAAGTTAGTTCGGGAAGGATGTACTTGTTCAATCCGAATGCCGAAGTTGAGCTGTTGCCGAGTTAGGTTTTATGGTAATTTTGATAGTTTTATCAAAAATTATTAAAGGTACTGTGGTAGAAAATACATACATTTGAATTACTTGAAAAAGCTCATTTGAAATTATAAAAATGAATAGCAATTATTACGCGATATTAATGGCCGGAGGCGTTGGTTCTCGATTCTGGCCAGTAAGCACAACAGAATTTCCGAAACAATTTCACGATATGCTTGGATGCGGAGAAACCCTCATTCAGAAGACTTTCAGCAGATTGTCCAAATTGATTCCGGCAGAAAATATTCTTATTCTGACAAACGAGCGTTACAACGATTTGGTGCTGCAACAACTGCCAATGGTAAGCCAGAATCAGGTCTTGCTTGAACCGGCAATGCGAAACACAGCCCCGTGTATCTTATATGCTTCCTTGAAAATAAAAAAAAATAATCCTGATGCCCTTGTTGTGGTTGCTCCAAGCGATCATTGGATTGAGGATGAAAATGCCTTTATAGATAATTTGCAGACTTCTTTTGATTTCTGCTCAAAGGAAAATGCCCTGATGACTTTGGGAATCCAGCCAACTTTTCCGAATGTAGGATTTGGTTACATCGAATACAATAAATCGGATGCAAATCAGGTTAAAAAAGTAAGTCACTTCAGGGAAAAGCCGGATTATGAAACGGCAAAATCATTTTTAGAAAGCGGTAATTTTTTATGGAACGGTGGTATCTTTATCTGGAGCATACGATCGGTTCTGGAAGCTTTTGAAAAGTTCCAGCCACAAATGCTGGCTTTGTTTTCAGAAGGACTGCCTGTTTACAATACAGATCTGGAAGCTGATTTCATCAACAGGAATTATGCACTTGCAGAAAATATATCGATAGATTATGCCGTGATGGAAAATGCAGATAATGTATTTGTCCTTCCTGCCAATTTTGATTGGAACGATTTGGGAACCTGGGGTTCACTTCACGAAAAATTAGGCAAGGATGCAAACAACAATGCGGTTGTAAATGCCGTTGTTTATTTGGAAAATGCCTCAAATAATATCATCCGAACAGACGCTTCAAAACTGATTGTTGTGGATGGATTGAACGATTACATCATTGTAGATAAGAATGATGTGCTGTTGATCTATCCAAAAAACAAAGAGCAAGAAATCAAGGCAATAGTTGCCAGAATTGAAAAGGATAATAGCAAGGAGTAATGTTTTTTCTTTTTCTAAATAAAAAAAACGACTGCTTTTCAATGGCTTTGAGTCAGGACCAGTTTCTACAACATTAAATGTAAATGATTTTCCAGAATTTGTTGTTGCCGGAGAATGTGAAAACAACGAGGATAATTATGTCCTAAGGGTTTTTCTTCGCCCAATAATGATTGCTTTGATGTGTCAGGTTTATATCTTGAACCTGAAATATACAGCCGATATGGCCGCCTGGTTTATGAAAAGTAGCATTACAAGTATCCATTGACGTGGCCAGGATTTCTAAGACAGGGAATTGCCAGATGCGACCTTATTATATTATCTTTTGCAAAAGGCGTGGAGAAAGAACGGAAGGGCTGGTTTTAAGACCTATTAATTTACTTTAAATCCTTCAAATGGGCTTCCCTTACTTTCTTGAATAAATTCGAAGAATAGACAAACTCTACAACGGCTTCGTTATCGGTAACAAAAATTTCTTCCTTGTTGCCTTGCCAAGCTTTGACTCCATTTTTAAGAAAAAGAATGTTCTCTCCAATTTCCATAACCGAGTTCATATCGTGGGTATTGATAACGGTCGTGATGTCGTATTCTTCCGTAATTTCCTTGATAAGATTATCAATAATGGTAGAAGTATTCGGATCCAAACCTGAATTTGGTTCATCACAAAATAAATATTTTGGGTTATTTACAATCGCTCTCGCAATGGCAACACGCTTTTGCATTCCTCCAGAAATTTCGGAAGGCAATTTGTGATGGGCATCAATCAAATTCACCCTTTTCAATACAAAATCTACACGATCCTTGGTCTCGGAACGATTGTTCTTGGTGAACATCTTCAACGGAAAAGCTACATTTTGAGCTACCGTCATGGAATCGAACAAGGCACTCCCTTGGAAAACCATTCCAATTTCGGTTCTCAAGGCTCTTTTTTCATCCGGAGTCAGGTCGGAATAAATTCGTCCATCAAAAATAATCTGGCCCGAATCAGGAGCGTGAATCCCCAGAAGCGATTTCAACAGTACCGTTTTTCCTGAACCACTCTGACCAATAATCAGATTTGTCTTTCCGGTTTCAAAAACCGTCGAAATGCCTTTCAAGACCTTGCTGTCGCCGAAAGATTTCTCTATGTTCTTTACCTCTATCATTTGCTTAAAAGTAATTGGGTTAGGATGTAATTAATCAAGATGATGGTTACCGATGTCCAGACAAATGCAACCGTACTGGCTTTACCAACTTCAAGTGCGCCACCTTTCATATAATAACCGTGAAAGGATGGAATAGTCGCCAATAGAAGGGCAAAAACAAATGTCTTTATAAACGCATAGGCGATATGGAACGGGATGAATTCCATTTGCAAACCGTTGATGAATTCGTCGCTTGATGTAAAACCTCCGTAAACACCAGCCATCCAGCCTCCAAGTATTCCCAGGAACATTGCAATTCCAATCACGAAGGGATACAATAACAGAGCAATCAGTTTTGGGAAAACTAAATAGTTCAATGAGTTTACTCCCATCACTTCCAAGGCATCAATCTGCTCCGTAACCCTCATCGTTCCGATACTTGATGTAATGAATGATCCCATTTTACCCGCCATGATGATGGAGATAAAGGTTGGAGCAAATTCAAGGATCACCGATTGTCTTGTGGCAAAACCAATCAGGTATTTCGGAATCAAGGGATTGGTAAGGTTCAAGGCAGTTTGAATGGCAACAACACCACCCACGAAAAACGAGATAAAGGCAACAATTCCAAGCGAACCGATAATCAAATCATCGATTTCTTTTATGATAAGGCCTTTCATCACGGACCATTTTGTAGGCTTGTTGAAGATTTCTTTCCACATCAGGAAATATCTTCCTATCTGCGACAAATATCGAATTAACATCATAGCATTAAATATGTTCAAAAATAACGATTAGTTGTGAGTTATGGGTTACAACTTATGAGTTTTTATCTTTAAAATAACTTTTCCTTCATTTTTTTCAAGCGGTAATTTCGTATGAATCTTGCTTGTTCAGGTGTTACCAATAATGTTTTTTTTGAAGATCTGGCTTTAAGAAAGCCCTGGATGTAGTCGATGAAGAGCAACGGTTTTTTCTTCATCATTGCCAGTTTTGCCGAAGCTATTGCAGTAATTAAAAAGCCATAGCCCAAAGTATAAAAAGCTTCGCCTTGTTTGTAACGTGCCGTTTTATTATAATTCGCTCCAGTCGGTTTTAAATGTTTTACTTTTAAGGATGCATCGGTAATAACTTTCCATCCGTGGAATTTAGAAAGTAATTCATCAACAGTATCCCAGCCCATTGCAGGTTTTAATCCTCCAATTTGTTGGAAGCATTCTTTCCTATAGGCTTTCAATGCACCGCGGATATGGTCTTTATCCGTAAGATTTTCCAAAACCCATTCACCATTTTTTTCGATGTAACAAAAACCTCCTGCCATTCCAATCCGTTCATCCGATTTGAAATGTTGAATGATGGTTTCAAAATAATTGCTTGGGAAAATCAAGTCGGAATCTGCCTTTACAATAAAATCATAATTTTCGTCCAAGGTTTCCAAGCCTTTTTGAAAGGCCTGGATCACTTTGCTTCCCGGTAAATGTATTGCATCAGAAGTTTTATTGACCAGTGAGATGAATGGATATTTTTCGGCGAAAGCCAAAACGATTTCCGCAGTCTTGTCACTAGAATTATCATTCACAACAACAATCTTTGCAGGCAAATCAGTTTGTTCGGCCAAGGATTGCAAGGTCAAAGAAATCAATTTCTCTTCGTTGTGGGATGGAATGACAATGTAGTATTTCATAGGCTGAAATTATTTCCTTTCGGCAAAAACAATATAATATCTTGGTGTGAAATAACGTAGCAAGGGCCTGAAGCCTATTTTTTTTACTGGATGTGTAAATTTTTCCCGGGCAGTAATCTTCCATCCGGTTTTTTCCAGAAGCCAATCCAATTGCCAGTCTTCGAATTCGTGGTAATGCCTGTCCCACATATCGGTCTTGCTTCTGTAAGCTGGAGAAAACCACAATCTCAAGGGGATTGAAATCAACAATTTATCGCATTTTACGTTTTGTAAAACGGTGTACGGATTTAATAAATGCTCGAAAATTTCAAATGCAGTAAAAACGGAATAAGTTTCAGTCTGCAAAGCCGTTTGATCATTGTCCAAATCTTCGCCCTTGGTGTTTTTAACCGTATAGCCATTCTCTTCCATAATTTTAGAAAATGGATTCGGAACGCCCAGATCAAAAATGGTTTCCTGAGGTGAAACGTGTTTTTTAAGAAACTCCAAAGTGTGCTTGAAACGTTTGTTTGGAAATGTTTTTTCGTACATAGTTTTTGGTTTGGCCGCAAAGGCTCGAAGTCGCAAAGATAAATAAGTTTTGCTGATTTTTAATGCTTGGAAGGTTTTGCGATTTTAAGAAAAAAGAAACCGCAGATTCGCAAGTTTCCAAGGGAGTGGTTTGCGAATCTGCGGTAAAAATAAGTTTACTGTTTAATATCTATAAACAAAGGCATTCACGTTCATTCCCGCACCAACAGATGCAAAGATGACCACATCGCCTTTATGAAGTTCCTGATGTTCTATTTTTCCATTTATAAGCAAGTCGTAAAGAGTTGGAACTGTCGCGACGCTGCTGTTTCCCAGGAAGCTGATGCTCATTGGCATGATGCCTTCTGGAGCAGTCTTGCCATATAATTTATAAAAGCGGTTGATGATGGCTTCGTCCATTTTTTCATTTGCCTGATGGATGAGGATCTTTTTGACATCGTCAATTTCGACACCACTTTTTTCAAGACAACTTTTCATTGCCAGGGGCACATTGCTCAAGGCAAATTCGTATATTTTTCGTCCGTGCATTTTAATGTAGCGAACGTCTGGGTCGAGGTTCTTGTTGAAAGAATTGCCAAAGAAAAGATAATTGGCTTCCTCGTAGGCAAAAGTGGCGCTTTCGTATGAAAGCATTCCGTCACTATCATTTTCGGATGCTTCAATGATGGAAGCACCGGCACCATCGGAATAAATCATACTGTCGCGGTCGTGAACATCTACGACTCTTGAGAGCGTTTCGGCACCAATAACCAAGCATCGTTTTGCCATACCGGATTTAATGTAGGCATTTGCTTGAAGTACGCCTTCAATCCAACCCGGACAACCAAAAAGAATGTCGTAGGCAACACATCTTGGATTCTTGATCTGCAATCTGTGCTTTACCCTTGTGGCCAAACTCGGTAAAATATCCGATTGGATGGCTCCGTGGCGCACATCGCCAAAATTATGGGCAAAGATGATATAATCGATTGTTTCAGGGTCGATGTTTGCATTTTCAATCGCTTTTTGGGAAGCCAGAAAGGCAATGTCTGAAGCAACCAGGTCTGGTGTTGCATACCTGCGTTCTTCAATTCCTGTAATGCCCTTGAATTTCTCAATTATGATCTCGTTTGTAGCAGCTAAAGGGGTTCCGTCATCATTTAAAAAAACGTGACTTTCGAAATCCACATTTTTCACTCTCTGTTCTGGGATATAACTCCCAATTCCTGTTATTTTTACAGTCATTTTGATTCGTATAAGTATAGCTAATTTATAAATTATAATTGTATGAGAAACATAAAATTTGTTATGCGTGCATACAATTGTGAAATTAATAAAAATTGTTAATTAAATTAGTAATAATGCAATTTATTCCTTTTGTTGACGGGTTTTTATTTCTAGAACTGTTGCGATATTTAAGGCTTGTGTCTTGATTTTTTCGGCATTTGTACCTGCAAATAATTCATTTACAGTGGTGTTGAAATGATTCAGCCAGATTTTGAATAACTCAGGCGTCAAATATTCCTTTTTGCTGATATCCAAATGCATTTGGGTCAGATTGTTGTAATAGCCACCTGTATTAAAGAGCGATTGTGACCAAAAAGTGACCAGAATTGGCAAATGCTCTTCCAAATTGATCTTGACTACATCAGTAAAGATGTAACTTATGTCTGCATCTGCAAGAAGCTTTTTATAGAATTCATCTACAAGAAGATAGAGGTCATGATTATTTTCAATGTCTTTCATAAAATCATTTTAAGAAAAAACCCTTTCGGAGAAATTGCTCTGAAAGGGTTTCATTTATCTGGTTGTAAAATCTTAGTTTTCCATATAAGCTTCTATTGGAGCACAAGAACAAATCAAGTTTCTGTCTCCATAAGCATCATCCACTCTTCTGACAGAAGGCCAGAATTTGTTGTCTGAAATGTATTCCAACGGAAATGCTGCAGCTTCCCTTGTGTAAGGAAAGTCCCAGTTGTCGGTAGTCAGCATTGCCAAGGTATGAGGAGCATTTTTCAAAACGTTATTTTTGTCGCTTGACGTCGCAGCTTCAATTTCTTTTCGAATTGAAATCATCGCATCGCAGAAACGGTCCAATTCTTCCAGATTTTCGCTTTCCGTTGGTTCGATCATCAATGTTCCAGCAACAGGGAAAGATACCGTTGGAGCGTGGAAGCCATAATCCATCAAACGTTTTGCAATATCCGTAACCTCGATTCCTTTTTCCTTGAACGGACGGCATTCGATGATCATTTCATGAGCCGCACGACCCATTTCTCCAGAATATAAAGTATCGTAGTGACCTGTCAATCTTGCCTTGATGTAATTTGCATTCAGGATGGCATATCTTGTAGCATCCGTCAAGCCTTCTGCACCCAGCATGGTAATGTATCCGTAAGAAATCAAGCAAACCAAAGCAGAGCCCCAAGGAGCTGCAGAAATTGCAGAAATTGCATTTTCTCCACCAGTTGGAATGATTGGGTTTGTTGGTAAAAATGGAACCAGGTGTTCCGCAACACAGATTGGTCCAACACCAGGTCCGCCACCTCCGTGAGGAATTGCGAAGGTCTTGTGCAAGTTCAAGTGGCAAACGTCAGCTCCAATCGTGGCAGGATTTGTCAATCCAACCTGGGCATTCATGTTCGCACCATCCATATAAACCTGTCCACCGTTTTCGTGGATCAGTTTTGTAATTTCGATAATTGAAGCTTCGTAAACACCGTGAGTTGAAGGATAGGTTACCATCAGGCAAGACAAGTTGTCCTTGTGCTCGATAGCTTTTGCTCTCAAATCTTCTACATCAATATTACCGTTTTCCATTGTCTTGGTTACGATGATCTGCATTCCTGCCAGAGCTGCTGAAGCTGGGTTTGTTCCGTGAGCCGAAGCTGGAATCAAACACACATTCCTGTGGAAATCACCACGAGAATGGTGATAGGCACGAATAACCATCAGACCTGCATATTCTCCTTGTGCTCCAGAATTTGGCTGTAAAGTTGTTCCTGCAAACCCAGTTACAACGTTCAATTGCTGCTCTAATTTTTTAAGCATCAATTGATAACCTTCCGCTTGCTCGATTGGAGCAAATGGATGGATACTGTTCCAGTTTGGCATACTCAAAGGCAACATTTCAGCAGCAGCGTTCAATTTCATTGTACAAGACCCTAGCGAAATCATGGAATGATTCAAGGCCAAATCTTTTCTCTCCAACATTTTGATGTAACGCATCAAAGCTGTTTCAGAATGGTGCTTGTTGAAAACATCGTGTGTCAAGAACGTGCTTGTTCTGGCTACTGCGTCTGGATAATTAACTTGATTTGTCAATTCAGAAACTTTTACTGCTTCTTTTCCTACTGCTTCCGCAAAGATGGAAAGGATGGTATTGATGTCTGAAATGGAAGTCGTTTCGTTAAAAGAAATCGAAATCGTATCGTTGTCGATATAATAGAAGTTTACTTCGTTTTGTTCAGCAATTGCTTTTACTTTCTTGGCATCAGCTTTAACAACGATTGTATCGAAGAAAGCAGTGTTGGTCTGGTAAACGCCTAATTTATTCAAAGCCTCTGCAGTTGTTACAGCCGAAGCGTGTACCTTGTCTGCAATGTATTCCAATCCCTTTGGACCATGGTAAACGGCATACATTCCCGCCATAACAGCCAAAAGCACTTGAGCCGTACAAATATTTGAAGTCGCTTTTTCGCGTTTGATGTGCTGCTCACGAGTCTGCAAAGCCATACGAAGTGCACGATTGCCATTGGTGTCAACCGTTACCCCGATGATCCTTCCCGGCATACTTCTCTTGTATTCTTCTTTTGTAGCAAAAAATGCGGCGTGAGGACCACCGTAACCCATCGGGATTCCGAAACGTTGCGTTGTTCCAACTACTACATCAGCTCCCAGTTCTCCAGGAGAAGCAAGTCTTACCAAGCTTAAAATATCAGCAGCAACTGCCACCTTGATATCATTAGATTTTGCCTTTGAGATGAATCCGGCATAGTCGTAAACTTGGCCGAATTTTCCAGGATATTGTAAAATCGCTCCAAAGAAATCATTTCCAAAGGCAAACTCTTCGTGGTTTCCGATAACCAATTCAACACCAATTGGCGTAGAACGTGTTTCCAAAACGGATAAAGTCTGTGGCAAAATTTCTTCTGAAACGAAAAATTTATTAATGTTGTTTTTCTTTTGATCCCTTGTCCTGACGTCAAAAAGTAATGCCATTGCTTCTGCAGCTGCCGTACCTTCATCCAATAGAGAAGCATTTGCGATTTCCATTCCAGAAAGTTCGATAACAGTGGTTTGGTAATTCAACAAAGCCTCAAGACGTCCTTGTGCAATTTCTGCCTGATATGGAGTATAAGCCGTGTACCATCCTGGGTTTTCAAAAACATTTCTTTGAATTGCAGCAGGTACAATTGCTGGGTGATATCCTAAACCGATGTACGATTTGAATACCTTGTTCTTATTTCCTAATTGTTGGATGTGATTCAGGAACTCATATTCTGTCAATGCAGGCTCAAGATTCAAGGGTGCCTTCAAACGAATGTCATCTGGAAGCGTCTCATAAATTAATTGCTCTATTGATTCAGCACCGATAGTATGCAACATATGTTGTAAATCATTTTCTCTTGGACCTATATGTCTTAAAGCAAAAGCATCTGTTTTCATATAAAAAAGCGTAGGTTGTTTTTTGAGGCACAAATTTACTCATAAATAATAAATTTGAATGTGTTTTTAATCTCGATTTTTGTGATTTTTTAAAGTTTTAATAGTGATTTTTGTTGGATTCGTTATTTTTGTAAACATGAAGAGTATCAGGCAAGTATTTGATTTTTATCTCAACGGAAGCATGCACGTTGCTTTTGCCGTATTATCATTGGTTTTGATGACGAATCATATGTTCCAAAATCCGTTTGATTTGCCAATGGCTGGCTTTGCTTTCTTCGGGACAATCTTCGGTTACAACTTCATCAAGTACGAGGCTTTTTTCAGAAACAATAAGCCAATATGGACGGAACTGAAAGCCATTGCAGTTTTGAGTATCTTCTCCCTTTTAGCTTCAGCTTATTTCTTTTTCTGCCTGGAAAGGATTACCCAAATTACCGCCATTATTTTCTTTGGATTGACGTTTTTATACACGGTTCCCATTTTTTCAAAGAAGCAAAACATACGAAATTGGAGTGGTGTGAAGATTTATATTGTAGCGATCTGCTGGTCGGGAGTCACAACTTTATTGCCATTGATGAATGCGGGAATAGCGGTTTTTTCGGATGTGATCCTCAAATGCTGCCAGCGGTTTCTATTGGTAATCATTCTGATCCTAATCTTCGAAATAATCGATTTAAGAACCGACGATCCAGCCCTGCAAACAGTTCCTCAGAAAATAGGAGTGAAGAGCACTAAAATTTTAGGGCTTCTTTTATTGTTGCCACTTTACTTCCTGGAATTTTTGAAGACGACTGTTGATCCAAATCAACTTTTTATAAACGCAATTTTAGTAGCGGTAACAGCTTTTTTTATGGTTTTTGCCAATGAAAAGCGTTCCAAGTATTACACTTCTTTCTGGGTCGAGACCATTCCGATCTTCTGGCTATTTCTACTGTGGATTTTCGGCTAATTCTTTTATGATTCCATTCCTTTTTTTGATAAACGAAGTCATGTAGTTTTTTAAAATCAGGCTATCGAAGCATTTTCCAAAAATCCCAAAAGGCGTTTCATAGAAGATATCATCCGTCATAATTGCCAGACCATTTTCAAGATGAAAAGAATGTTCGTGGCGGAACGATTTGAAGCTTCCTTCCAGCATCTCATCTACAAAATAAACCGGAAAATCCATTTCAGGGATGATACTTTTATGTTTTAAATAAAATCCAAAATGCTTTCCGCGCCAAGTTACGGTTTCGTTCAGTTCGATCAATCCTGAAGTTCTACCTGCAATTGCCTTTTCATTGGTTTGATTAGTGGAAAGCAGATGGATATCTATGTTTCTGGAAAGATTGAAAACGGTTTCAATTGGAGCGTTTATCGCTGTTATAATTTGGATTTTTGTCATGATTATTCTAATTTTTATACAAGGTTTATAAAATCTTGTAGGTCTCAAAGGTATAGAAATCAAATCCTGCAAGGTTTTGAAAATCTTGCAGGATTATATAATTTAAAATTAAGCCTTGAAGACAATTCGTTCCGTTGTTTGTGCTTCTCTCGCTTTTCTTTTCCCCCTAAAGAAAAAATACAGATTAAAGAATAACATCACGCCAAGATAGATAGAAAATCCGCCAATCTTATAACTCAAGGCTTCAATTAAAACTTGATAATTATTTTCGTATAAATTCATTTCTAAAATCATCAATGCAAAACCAATGTTCAAAAGGTAGAAGCCCGTCTCGAAAAGTTTGTTTGTTGCTTCGGCAATTTCTTCACGACCTCTAAAAATATCCAGCATGAATATCTTTCCGTTTTTAAAAAGTGTTTTAGATACAAAGTAAGTCAGGAATAGGGCAATTGGTAAATAAATACAGTAGCCGATTAAAATTTTTGAAGTTTCCATAATATTGAATTTAAAGGTTTATTTGATTAATTTTTGAATGTAATTGGTTAGAATAAAAATATTCAAGTAATGCAGGATGGCAAGAATACCAACAATGATTGAAGCCTTTGAAGCGATGATGGCTACTAATCCAGTACTATTTGTAATCGTGGACCAGCTTATCAAAGTCATTGCACAATAGCCAATATTGATGAGATAATAACTGATTAAAAGAATCTTGTTGATTTGTTGGCACAATTCTTTATGGTTGGGAATCAGTTCCAAAACAAATATGTTTCCGTTTCGATAGCATATTTTTCCAACCACAATAATGATGTAAGTTGTGATGAGTAGGAAAATGATATAGCCTAAGATGTTGAGATTCATAATTTTTCAGTTTTATAAATTATGAGTGATAAATAAAGCGCCAGGATTGGAGGAACAATAAATAAGCAATAGGTAAGAGCATCAGAATCAATGAAATTTGCATTCAAATACCAAAGCAAGAAAAATGATCCTACCGCTGATAAATATGTAATTATTGGCTTATTATCAGGTCTTCTGAAAAACAGTATTACCCCTAATAGTACTTGTAAAAAACCGGTCAGCATTGTTGAGTAGAGGCTAAAAAAGATTGCAGTATCTTCAAAAATAGGATATGTAATTGCAATCAGGAACGGTAGCGAAATAGCAAAAGTGTTGGTGTATTTTATTGTTTTCATATCTGTAGATTTTTAAACTTTCAGAAAAAAATGAAACATATAATCAAATTTTTTTTATTTGAAAACTATTTCATAATCTTCATGACCAAACGGCCAATCCAATTGTCTTTGAATTCGGTAACCTTGTCAATCATATTGTCGGCTTTCAAAACGAAGTCGTATAATTTAGAAGTCTGCTCTACAAAATGTTTGGTTTCGGCAGATTTGGTTTTATCAATAGAAGAAACATCTTTTAAGACTTTCAAGGCAGGTTTGATTTCCCTCTTGCTTCTTTCCTGAGCAATTTTCACGGCCAATTCATCCAAGTCCTTTTCGGCAGTAAAAAACTCTTTCCGTTCACCCGATTTGTATTCCTTGTAAACAATTCCCCAATCCATCAAGGCACGTAGGTTCATACTGGCGTTTCCTCTGGAAATCAGCAATTCTTCCATAATTTCTTCCATCGAAAGTGCCTCGGGAGAAACCATCAGCAACGCGTGGATCTGTGCCATCGTCTTATTGATTCCCCATTGAGAGCCTAGAGCTCCCCAGGTTTGGATGAATTTATTTTTTGCTTCCTTGAATTCCATAGACCAAATGTATAACTTTATTTTTAAACTTTCAAAAATAATTGAAACTTATTTGAAATAAAAATGGATTGCCAGGAATCAGCCTGACAATCCATTATGTTTATAGTTGAAATTTTAAAGCAATCCGGCCCTTTTCAACAAGGCATCCGGTTTGGGTTCGGTTCCGCGGAAGCGCTTGTAAAGGATCATCGGATGCTCGGTGCCGCCTTTTGAAAGTATATGCTCCTTGAACTTATGTGCCACTTCCGAATTGAAAATGCCTTGTTCTTTGAAATATTCAAAAGCATCGGCATCCAAGACTTCTGCCCATTTGTAACTGTAATAGCCAGAAGAATAACCACCTTGGAAAATGTGTGAAAACGAAGTGCTCATTGCATTTTCCTTTACATCAGGATATAATTTTGTAGAAGCAAATTGCGCGATTTCAAAATCTTTAATGGAAGTAATTCCAGTTGGATCTTGTCCGTGCCAGCCCATATCCAATAAACCAAAACTCAATTGTCGCATCGTGGCAAGTCCTTCCTGGAAGCTTGCACTTTCCTTGATTTTGTGGATGTATTCGGTTGGAATCACTTCTCCGGTTTTATAATGATGGGCAAACAAGGCCAAAGCTTCCGGTTCGTAACACCAGTTTTCAAAAATCTGGCTCGGCAATTCCACAAAATCCCAATAAACGCTCGTTCCAGACAAACTAGGATATACCGTATCTGCCAACATTCCGTGCAAGGCGTGACCAAATTCATGGAATAATGTTGTCACTTCGTTAAAAGTCAGCAGTGAAGGTTTCGTCTCGGTCGGTTTTGTAAAATTGCACACAATTGAAACGTGTGGTCTTTCATTGTTTCCACCCAAAACATATTGCGATTTGTAGGAAGTCATCCAGGCACCATTTCGTTTCCCTTTCCTGGGGAAGAAATCAGCATAGAAAATCGAAACCAGATCGCCTTTTATATCTTTTACTTCATACGTTCTTACGTCAGGATGGTATTTCTCTATGTCGCTTACCTCCACGAAGGTAAGTCCGTACAAGCGACTTGAAACCGTGAAAGCGCCTTCCAAGACATTTTCCAATTTGAAATAGGGCTTCAGTTTTTCATCATCCAGATTGAACAATTGCTGTTTCAATTTTTCCGAATAATAAGCACCGTCCCATTTTTCCAAAGTATCAATCCCGTCCAGGTCCTTCGCAAATTGCGACAACTGCTCAAATTCTTTTAAAGCTGCAGGCTTGGCCTTTTCCAAAAGATTGTTCAGGAATGTAGTTACCTTTTCCGGATTTTCGGCCATCCTCTCTTCCAAGACAAAATGAGCATGGGATGCATAACCTAATAATTTCGCACGTTCAAAACGCAATCTTGCAATGTCCAGGACAATCTGCTCGTTGTCATGCTCGTTTTTCTGGAACCCTTTCGCTCCAAAGGCAATGGCCATCTTTTTACGAAGCTCACGATTGTCTGCATACGTCAAGAACGGAACATAGCTTGGATAATCCAAAGTAAAAACCCAGCCTTCCTTTTCCTGGCCTTGTGCTATTTCCTTTGCCGCTTCAATAGTTCCCTCGGGCAAGCCGGAAAGTTCCTTTTCATCGGTAATATGTAATTGAAAAGCGTGTGTTTCGGCCAGCACATTTTCGCCAAATTCCAGGCTTATTCTGGACAATTCCTTGTCGATTTCCCGCAATTGGTTTTTCTTTTCCTCGGATAGATTGGCACCGTTCCTGGAAAAGCTCTTGTACTTCTTGTCCAATAAGGTAATCTGCTCCGGAGTCAGATTCAAGCTTGGCTTTGCATCATAAACGGTTTTGACCCTTTTGAACAGGTCAGCATTCAAACGGACATCGTTTCCGAATTCGGAAAGAAGCGGTGAAACTTCCTGTGCAATCTGTTGCAATTCATCATTGGTTTCAGCTGAATGCAGATTGAAAAAGATGCTTGAAATCCTGTCCAAAGTAGAGCCACTGAAAGCCATAGCTTCAATCGTGTTTTGAAAAGTAGGTGCTTGAGGATTATTTACGATGGCATCAATTTCGGCCTTGGCACTTGCAATTCCTTCCTTAAAAGCGGGAAGATATTCTTCGGTTTTTATTTGGGTAAAAGGAGCGGTATCGTGTTTTGTAGTAAATTTATGAAGTAGGACTGACATATCTTCTGTTGATTTTTATTGATAATGTCAAAAGTAGGGAAATGTTGAGTGATTTAAAACACTGTTAGGAAAACGTTGAGGATTTAAACACAAAGGACGCAAAGGTTTCGCAAGGAACACAAAGCTTTCTTTTATACAATCAATAGTTATAGAAATGTTATTTAATGGCTTCTCGCTTTTATTTCCCCTAACTTGTCAAAAAAGAGAATGTCATGAAGTATAAAGTTGAGATAAAGAATATTGAAATTGTAGATGAGATAGCGAATTATTGGACGAACGAAGATTATGTAAGTCTGTTGGGAAGGTTTGAATTTCCAGATGCACAAGGTATAAAACCCGAAAATCTTTTGGAATATCTAAAGATGGCGATTTCAGATTTCGAACCCAAGGATGCGGCACAAATTCTTTTAGAATACAAGCTTTCAGAAGATTTGACGGAAGGTCAAATTGATCAAATTTCAAATGACATGCTGTTGGACAAAGTGTGTGAGGAATATCCAGTTATAGGATTGCATGCCAAATTGTTCCACGTCAATCAATTGCTTTTTAAAGTTTATAATGGTACTTTTCCAAATGCAAAAGCTTCCATACTTGACTGTTCTTTTGAAGCTATTGATGCCAAGGAAGAAACAACAATCACAAAAGAAATGGCTTTGGTCTTGTTGAAGGACGGACTTTCAGGAAGTAATCTGATCAAGAGATTATTTGAAGCGCAGTTGGGGCAGGAAGTTCCTTTTCCAGATGCAGAAGGTATCGTATGGTATTTGGAAAGCGAAGACAATTTGAATTTCAAGCTCACTACTTCGGAATATTGGATCAGCAGGGAAGATATTATGGTGTCTGAATTTGAAGGTGTTTTTAAGGAAATAGAGTAAGTATTAAAAATTAACCGCAAAGTTGTTAACGCAAAGAACACAAAGCTTTGCGAACTTGGTGTAAATCTTTGTGTTCTTTGCGGTTAAAAAAAAACTATTTCAATCCTTCAGAAGCTTTGATTACTGCTGCCTTCAATCCTTCCTTGTAAGCGATCATCTTGTCCTGTACACTTTTATCAGAACTTCCGATAATCTGGGCAGCCAGGATTCCAGCATTTTTAGCACCATTCAAGGCTACAGTTGCAACAGGAACACCGCCCGGCATTTGTAGGATGGATAAGACACTGTCCCAGCCGTCAATTGAGTTGCTAGATTTTACAGGAACTCCAATCACAGGAAGTGGCGACATTGAAGCGACCATTCCCGGTAAATGAGCAGCTCCACCAGCTCCGGCGATTACAACCGAGATGCCTTTTTTATGGGCATTCATACTAAAATCAAAAAGTTTTTCCGGAGTCCTGTGGGCCGAAACAATATCAATTTCCGTCTCGATTCCAAATTCTTTTAATATGTCGATGGCATCCTGCATTACTGGCATATCAGAAATGGATCCCATTATTATGGCTACTTTGCTCATTTTATTTTTATTTGATGATTGAAAGATGTAAGAATTGAAAAATTCCGTATGAGTAGAAATCTTTTAATTTTTAAATCTGCAAATCTTTTAATTTATTTCTGACTAACAACCCTTATCAAATTCTTCACTTCCTCCGCAATCTTCCTGGCCTTGGCAATATCCTCATCGACAATCGTCACGTGTCCCATCTTTCTAAAAGGCCGTGTTTCACGCTTGCCGTAGATATGAGGCGTTACGCCATCAATGGCCAATATCTTTTCGATATTTTCATAAACCACATCACCAGAAAAGCCTTCGGCTCCAACCAGGTTGACCATGATTCCGGCAACCTTGCTATCGGTATTTCCTAAAGGTAAATCTAGAATCGCTCTCAAATGGTTTTCAAATTGTGAAGTATAGCTGGCTTCAATCGAATAATGTCCTGAATTATGGGGTCTTGGAGCAACTTCATTCACCAATATTTCATCGTCCTGCGTTTGAAACATCTCCACGGCCAAAAGTCCGACGTGGTTGAATTTTTCCGAAACTTCAAGGGCAATGGCTCGTGCTTTTTGTGCTACAGCATCATCAATTCTTGCAGGACAGATCACATATTCTACCTGATTGGCTTCGGGATGGAATTCCATTTCTACAACCGGATACGTCTTGATGTCGCCTTTTGGATTTCTGACCACGATAACCGCCAGTTCATTCTTGAACGGCACCATGTCTTCAGCAATGCATTCCACATCGGGAAGATTTTCCAGGTCCACAACGGAGCGAACGACTTTAACGCCATTTCCATCATACCCGAATTCGGTGCTTTTCCATACAAATGGCAACGGAATTTTTCCTTCCAGGCAATGCAAGACCAACGTTTTCAGGTTCTCAAATAATCTAAAGTTGGAAGTCGGAATGTGATTGTCCTTGTAAAAAGCTTTCTGTCTTCCTTTGTTCTGGATGCCTCGAAGCGTAGCCGGAGAAGGGTATACCTTGACTCCTTCTGCTTCCAATTTCTCCAAAGCGTCCAAGTTTACAAGTTCAATTTCAAAAGTCAAGACGTCTACTTGCTTGCCAAAATTATATACCGTGTCAAAATCCATCAGGCTTCCCTGAAAGAATTTATTGCATGCGATCCTGCTTGGCGCTTCGGCACTTGGGTCTAAGACATAGGTTTGGATATCGAATTTTCGGGTATCTGCCAAGAGCATTTTCCCCAACTGGCCTCCGCCTAAGATACCGAGTTTGAAATCGGACGAAAAGTAATTCATTGCTGTTGTGTTGTTGTGTGTGCAAATATAGGTATTTGATGACAGATTATAAATTTTTATTAAATCCCAACCACCATAAAACAATTTTTGTAAATTTATAAAGTAACCCAATTGCCCCGTTATGATTTTATCCGTTACTCCGCCAGATGGAGGCCTGCCGTACACCGAAACCAATATGGAATATCTTTTTCCAGAACCCCTGAATGCGATTACCTCGGTTTTCTTCCTGCTTCTGGCCATCTATTGGACGTTCAAGTTAAACGGACAATTCAAGCAGCACCAATTTTTATCAGTCTGCGTCTTGTTGTTGTATATAGGTGGCATTGGCGGTACCATCTACCACGGACTGCGCCAATGGAGTTTCTTCATCATGATGGATTGGCTGCCCATTACGCTTATCTGCATTTCCGCAGGGGTTTATTTCCTGGCGAAATTGACCAAGTGGTACTATGCGATTGGTGTCGTGCTCCTGTACATCGGACTTCAATTTTACCTGCGTGAAGAAACTGATATCGACCTTTTTATCAACATCAATTATGCAATCCTTGGAGCCTTGGTGCTGTTTCCGGTGCTTGCTTTTCTGGCTTCTACAAGGTTCAAGAATGGTATCTGGGTAGGCGTGGGGTTGTTCTCTTTCGTGGTAGCATTGTTTTTCAGGATTGCCGACCGATGGGATTGGCTCCATTTCGGAACCCATTTCCTGTGGCACGTTTTCGGAGCGGTTGCAGCCTGGAGTATGTTCCATTATATTTACCTGATTAACGAAACCAATAGGATAGAAAGCAGAAGCAGCTACTCCTAAGCAGCGCTTTTATCCAAGTATGATTTTTATCATATTTTATCACGTTTCCAAATCTAATATTTGCAGTTATTCAATTTTAAATTATGACTGCAAACAACCCCTTACATACTTTTCATATTCCCGTGATGGGACTTGCCTACACGATTGACAGCCCGATTCGTGTGGCCCAATACGGAATTTCATCGGTAATTTCAATCGTTGATGATGAACTGATTGAAAAGATGAATGCCTTCTACAGCAGGAAATTCAACCTGCCGTATCAGGAAATTACCCAGAAGATCCACGATTATAGAGCTGAAAGGATTACATCCTATTTGAATCTTGTCGATAAAATAGTAAAGGAAAAATTTGATGCCTTCAAAGCCGAACTTTCCGAAAGCAAGCAAGCGATTACTGATTTCATGGCGATGCTCCCCAATCAATCTTCCGTAAGAAAAGGATTGAAAAACCTCATCGGGGAAGGAGCCCTCGCAAAAGAACAGGTATTGCATTATCTCGAGAACTATCTTGCCCCGGGCGAAATCGATGTGAACATCATGACGAAGGTCGACAAGGAAAACTTTATCAAGAACGAGGCACTTCCAGTTGGGTTCAATGATGCCCATTCCGCCCTTCGCGGTTTTGCAAAAAGCAACCTGGCTTCTTCCGTTGTTCTTTCTGCTGGAATGAACCCAAGGTTGTACAGCTATTTCGAAAGCTTTCCAGATTTCTTTCCAGATGAGAATAATGTCCTCAAGAAGAAGATAATACTGAAAGTCAGCGACTTCCGTTCGGCAATGATCCAAGGGAATTTCTTGGCGAAAAAAGGACTCTGGGTTTCGGAATACAGGATAGAATCCGGCCTCAATTGTGGCGGACATGCCTTTGCCACTGATGGCTTTCTTCTCGGACCCATCATGGAAGAATTCAAGGCAAAAAAACAAGAACTCATTGCCAGTGCCCATCAATTGATGGTAAAAGTGCTTGAACAGAAAGGTCTTGCAGTTCCATTACAGCCATTGGACTTAAGAATAACAGTCCAGGGTGGAGTAGGAACTTCCGAAGAGCACGATTTTCTATTGAATCATTACAACGTTGATTCGGTCGGATGGGGTTCGCCTTTCCTGCTGGTTCCGGAAGCCACTTGTGTAGATAAGGAAACCCGCGAGTTATTGGCAGATGCCAAAGAACAAGACTTGTATCTGAGCCATATCTCGCCACTTGGGATTCCGTTCAATACGATAAAAGGCACAACGAACGAAGCGATAAAGCTGCATAGAATTGCGGAAGACAAGGCAGGAAGCTCGTGTCCGAAAAAATTCCTGGCCTTGAGCAGGGAGTTTGACGACAAGGGTATTTGCACCGCTTCAAGAAAGTACCAGCAAAAGAAGCTTGAACTTTTAGAAGACCGAAAAAGCGAATTGTCAACAATTAGCTATGAAAAGGAAAAGTTCGCCATTACGGAGAGAGCCTGTCTTTGTGTAGGACTCGCCAATTCCTCTTATCTCGAGAACGACATCAAGATCAAAAGCGAGGCACAAGGCGTCGTGATTTGTCCGGGACCGAATATGGCGTATTTCAACAGGGAAATCTCGCTCAAGGAAATGATCCGGCACATCTACGGAACTGCGAACGTGATGCTGGATGAAAACCGTCCGAACATGTTCGTAAAGGAACTGCAATTGTATGTCGATTATCTTAAAAAGGAAATCCAAGATGCAGTAGAAGTTACTGCCGGACAGTTGAAGAAATGGCAGGCTTTCAAAACCAATCTGCTGAATGGAATCGAATATTATGAAGAATTATTCTTGGACAGCCTTTATTTCAAAAAGGAAAAAGACGGAATGCTTGAAGCTTTTTATACGTTAAA
>Ga0247805_1000022_pt1 | contig 214586 bp, 209 predicted proteins | sample UWRJL044104R1_FD_180930 | JGI IMG/M metagenome (GOLD analysis project Ga0247805, IMG submission 180930) | Plant litter microbial communities from Arlington Agricultural Research Station in Wisconsin, United States - UWRJ-L044-104R-1 | ecosystem: Environmental > Terrestrial > Plant litter >... | reverse complement strand
TGTATTCCAAACAGTCCGCCACCTGGCGGAAATCCTTTTACCGATCCGCCTGGTGGAACTCCCGGCACAACCAACCCGCCCGGTGGTGGTCCCGGTGGTGGAAGCTCTCCCGGAACCACGCCTCCCTCGCCTGCTGGGAACGATCCTTCCTTGACGGCTCCTGTCGGGCCGAAGGATGGGGCGGCCAATGATGGTCCCTGTAAAAAACTGAAAAAATATGAAACCGATGCATTGATAAAAGAAGTTCTAGTAGATTTAAAGCAAATTGCCGACAATGACGCCATAAAATATGAAGTAGGAGTTGCTGCTAAAGTAGTAGGAACTGGTTGGGGATTTGATACTGTGGTAGGAACTGAAAACAATCCCTATGTCGCTATGAACTTGGGTGAAGGATTAAAAATGGACATCTTTATGCACAATCATTTTATCGGAGGATTGTCTATATTTAGTGTGCCTGATTTGGTTATGTTTCATATAGTTCTCAATGGCTATTCAGCCAATGGAACGGATTTGGTGTTTATGGTTGTGACCAATTCCGGAACCCGATATGCTATTAAGGCAAATAATATTGCTAAATTTAACGCTGTTGCCAATCAACATTTTTTGGATGGAGAAAAATTAAAAAAGTTTACTGATGATAACTTTAGAGGTGTAAATGAAGAAAACGATATAATAACAAACGAAAAAGGATTTTTAAAAGCATTAAAAAAATTAGATTTGGGTTTGAGCTTATTTTCAGCCAATGAAGATTTTACTGAATGGAAAGAATTAACTTTAGACCCAGCTGACGAAAATAAAGTGATACCAAAAGATTGCAATTAACCTTAATAACACAAAAATGAAACATATAGTAACAACAATAGTACTTTTTATAATCTTATGCTGTAATGCACAAACTCAAATAATTTCTCTTACACAACCAAACTTATCAAACTTTACGGAAGGTATTTATTTGAAAGACACCCAAGGACTTTTAACACCTTATATTGGCACTTGGAAATGGGAAAGTGGAAATAGTAACCTGACCATCGTAATAGAAAAATTGACCAAGGACTATGAAGCGACTACTACAAAACAATATCGTGATAAGTTGGTAGGCAGAATAAAATATGTAGAAAATGGTGTTTTAATATTTTCTACGCTAACTAGTACTATCCCCTCGTTAACGCAAAGAAATGGTGTTCCGATCAATAACAAACTGAACTTTTCTTTTAGAGATACCTTGACACATCATAAATTTGGAGGAAAAGTAGATTTTGATTTAATAAATAATTCTATGCAGGTTAAATTTAGGGTACGCGATGTAGAAGGGCCTAGATTTTATGTCCCAGGAGAACAACCTGAAAGTCCTAATTTTTCTATACCAAAAAATATAGATTTTGTCTTGACAAAAACACCGTAGGAAAATTGAAATGACCAGTTTTATATCTTAAACTGGTCGTTTTTATTTATGAAAACTATCACTTGAAAGAAAAAACTATGAAACGTATAATGATAGCTCTTGTCCTTTTAACAACTTTATCATGCAGCTCACAAACTCAAATACTTCCGCTTAATGCACAAAATTCATCAAACTTTACCGAAGGTATTTATTTAAAAGATACGCAAGGCTTGCTAACACCTTATATTGGTACTTGGAAATGGCAAAGTGGAAACAGCAGCCTGACCATTGTAATTGAAAAATTGACTATGGATTATGCAGGCACAACTACTAAACAATATAGAGATAAACTAGTAGGTAGGATAAAATTTATCGAAAATGGAGTTGAAAAGATGAATACTTTAACTAGTGTCAAACCTAATTTAAGGCAAAAAACTAGTATTCCTCTAAATGACGTATTATATTTTAGTTATAAAGATCCTATCATATCAAGTAAATTTGGAGGAGAAATAAAAATGGAATTAATTGATAATAATTTACAGCTAAAATTCAAATTAACAAATACCGAAGGACCTCGATTTACTCAATCTGGAGAACAGCCTGAAAACCCTAACTTTTCGATGCCTAGAAACGTTGATTTTATATTAGTAAAACAATAAAAAGATGTAGCTGAAAGTAAATGAAATATATACTAACAACAATAGTGCTTTTAACGATCTTATCCTGTAATGCACAAACTCAAATAGTTTCTCTTACCAAGCAAAACTTGTCAAACTTTACCGAAGGTATCTATTTAAAAGACACTCAGGGACTATTAACGCCTTATGTAGGTACTTGGAAATGGCAGAGTGGAAACAGCAGCCTGACCATTGTAATTGAAAAATTGACTATGGATTATGAAGCGACTACTACAAAACAGTATCGTGATAAATTGGTTGGTAGAATTAAGTATATTGAAAATGGAGTTGAGAAGATGAATACAATTACCAGTATAAAACCCACTTTAGGCCAAAAAAATGGTGTTCCGATAGATAATAGTTTAAGTTTTATATATAGAGATCCTTACATCTCAAGCAAATTTGGAGGCCATGTTGATCTTGATTTAATCAATAATAATAATAATATGCAAATAAAGTTTAAATTACGTAATACAGAAGGGCCTAGATTTACTGTACCAGGAGAACAATATGAAAGACCTAATTTTTCTATACCAAAAAATATAGATTTTGTCTTGACAAAAACACCGTAGAAAATTGAAGCGACTGGTTTTAAATAATAAAGATGATCGTTTCTAACACTAGCATTTTTGGAAAAAACAATGAAAAAAGTAACCATTATACTAATTGCTTTCAGCTTTCTTTACTGCGAAGCGCAAACTCCTGTAATAGACAGATACGATAACACAAATTACAGGGAAATTCCCAATGCCTATTACAAGGATATCAATAATTTTCAAAATCTATTTGTGGGTACCTGGCTATATGTGAACGGCACGACCAGTTTAAAGGTAAAGTTTAGGAAAAGAGAAATGATTTATTCCATGAATGGCAACATACCTGATTATGAAGACTGGTTGGTTGGCGAGTATCAGTATATAGAGAATGGTGTGGAAAAGGTAAATACCTTGGCGAACTTAACTACAAATTATGCCTCAATGTCCCAACACAAATTATTCTCTATTACAAAAATAGGATTAGATTTTTATCCCAAATGTGATGAATGTCCGGCAGGAACCGAGAGGATGTTGATGAATTTTGATGAACCTGCCAATGATGACATAGGGTTAAGAGCACATTTCGCAATGCGACGTGTAGTAGAGAACGGCGTTGAGAAAATAAAAGTGCAATTTGTGAAGATCAGTGCTGCGATAGACGCAAACAAATTGGATTACAACGCACCCTCCACTTTTAGGAATTTTACTTTGCCTTATGGCAATTATACGTTGATAAAACAACCTTAGAAGATTGAAGTGACTGGTTTTAAATAATAAGTTGGTCATTTTATTTGAATAAAATTGGGGTTATGAAAAGTCTATGTAAATTACTTTGTTTAGTTCTGCTGGCACTAGAGGCCAGCTGTCAGACATTACCTCTGGGAACACCAAATTTTGATACTCCAACCGGAGCATACTTGAAAGACATGGATAACGTATTGCCTTTTTGGACGGGAACTTGGAAAGGCATAATGAATAATAAAGAATATACTTTTCAGTTTACCTCCTTTCCACATCATAACGTTACTTTCGAAAGTGGAGATCATTTTTATGAAGACATGCTTAATGGCAAATTCAAGGTATTTGATTTAACAACCAATCAGGTTTTATATAATGATTTGACTTCAACCTCTTTTGAAGATTATAAGATTAGATTAATGGCATATGGCCACAATATTGGGTATGTTTTTTCTTTTCGGGATGATGAAGCACATTGCTATAATTCTGCAAAGTTCACGCTATTAAAAAATCCTTCCAACCCCAATCAGATCACTTATGCAGGATTTGAATATTATCCGCTACTTGAGGGCGATACTTGTCCCTATGGTCAACAACAAAATGTACCAATGTTTTTACCTAAAACAACTTTAAAGCTGACTAAACTACAACCTTAAGAAGATTGAAATGACTATACATTTAAAAAGAATTCAATTTTAAAAATCACATGATGAAAAAAATGTTATCCCTTTTTTTACTTTTGTTTTTAACAAGTTCCTGTGTTACGAATTATTATTATGTAAATCTTGAAGAAGATACGCCAATATATGCAAAAACAAATGATGGCGGAGAAGCTATAGTTGTAATTCCAAAAGGTTATAGTGCTATGTAGCTTCCAGCACTAAAAAATATAGAAAAATCAAATGGAAAAACTATAAGGGTTGGGCAGTACATCCGGTTTATTCGATTGGCACAACTTCAGATCATACTAAATCCGAATCCTCAACTTCCTCTCGCAGTTCAGCCAGCAAAAAATCTTCATCAGGAGGGACTATACAAGTTAAGGGTTATCATAGAAAAGATGGAACTTATGTGAAACCGCATACGAGAAGCGCACCAAGAAGAAAATAAATCTAAATAGCATATAACATCTAGAGTTTTGTTGCGTGCGTAGCACGAAAACATCTGAAAATGACCAGCTCAAATCTACCAGCCAGTACCTGGGAGAGCTGACGGTACTGTAACAGTAGCCGGACGGATTGCAAAAGGCCTTGGGGAAGTTTTTCTCCAAGGTTTTTTTTGTGCTTCTCCTGTTCCAGGTACTGGATTCAGATCTGTCTTGATGCGGATGTGAATTTTTTAAAATTATTTCAAGCTTTTACGGAAAACCGTAAGGAATGCTTAGAGAATTGAACTAGGTTTGAAAAAATAATTGAAAAAATAGGGTTTTACCTAAGTGGGGAGAGTTTTGAATTGGATATATTTGGGAAATAAATAGAAGATTGACTGCTTTATATTTAACAATAAAAAAAGCAATAATCGTCTAACTATAAACAAGTTTAGCAGAGATTATAAACACAGACAGAAACAACAATATGGCAAAAAATGTAAATCAAGCATTTGAAGAGTTTAACAAAGATGTAGTAAACCTTATCAAGGAGAATACTAACAATGCAAGGAGCAGTAGGGATTGGCTAATTACACAGCTTTTGGCATTCCCAGAAAATGTTGAGGAGTTCCCAAATGACTATCCTGAGAAGCATATAAAATTTGGCTCATTTGCAAGAAACACGAAAATTAGACCACTTGATGATATTGACTTAATGTATTGTTTAAGTGGTGGAAATGCATATTATAAAGTTGATGATTATGACTATAATAAATTTTATATTCATACAGAAAACGCAACTAACGATTTAAAGAAGCTATCAAATGATGATTATACTTTAAATTCAATTAAAGTGGTAAACAAACTAGTAAAAGCATTAGAAACAGTACCACAATATTCCAATGCTGACAAAAAAAGAAACCAAGAAGCAGCAGTTCTCAATTTAGTTTCTCATCCGTGGAGTTTTGATATTGTTCCTTGTTTTTACACAATAAACAACTTTTATCTGATTCCAGATGGTAGTGGAAATTGGAAGGCTTCAAATCCAATAAATGACCAAGAGAATATAAAGGAAACAAATACTAATTATGGCGGTAAAATTTATCAATTAGTTAGAACTTTAAAGTATTGGAATGCTAATTTTACAAGTCCAAAACTAGGCTCATACTTATTCGAAGTGATTGTACTCAACTTCGTAAAGTCAAAAACTAGTCAGAACGATTATAATGACATTAATATCAAAGACTTCTTTTACTACTTATACTCTAACATAGAGTATGATGTTCAAGATCCAAAAGGCATACAGGGTAATATAAACAATCTTACTAGTGAACAAAGGGAGAGAATTTCAAGTAAAGCCAAATCGTGCTATGACATAGCTATGATTGCACTTAACTTTGAAATTGAAAAAAAGAATCAAGAAAAGGCAATTGAAAATTGGAAAATAATTTTTGGAGATAAATTCCCATCATATGAATGAATACTACAACCCATTACGTGAATCATTTAAACTTGCAAAGAAAATTGATTCAATAGCATTTAAAATTCTAATTTTATCTACTATTTTAACCATTCTGAATTTCATATTTAATAAATATATTGATAGCCTTAAAGAATGGGCGGAAATTTTAAGCAATGCAAACACTGTAATAATAGTTTTATTTGTTGTACTAAAATTTGCAGTAAATTATATAATTTTTCATACATCATTTGACAAACGCTCTGATTTTGTTGATAATTCATTTGGTACAAACTATTCTTCTAACAAATCCAATAAATATTACAATAATGACACTATTGAAAATGGTATATTAAGAATGGGGGCCAATAGTTTTGAGAGTTGTTATTTTACTTACAATTTAGCAATTAAAGGATTGAAAGATAAATGGATAATAAATTTAATTACAGCAGTAATTATCTTATCACTTGCTGTACAAGGTTATAATACAGTTTTGACAATGGTATTACAACTGACTTTGCCAGTATACTTAATTTCAGACGCAGTAAACCATTCTGTTTTTTGCCTACGAGTCAAGAATATTTTAGACAGTTTTTGCAGACTATACAACGACCTAAAGGAAGAAGAGATTACCACTAAGAAAGAGCCTGAAATAATATTGACAGTTCTCAACTATGAAACGACTTTATCGACATTTAATCTTTTGATAAGTGAGTCATTATATACGAAATATAATCCACATTTATCAGAACAATGGGAGAAACTAAAAGAGCAGTACAAATTAAAATAACTTCTGTTAATAGCACCTAAACTCTCATTCGTGCAAAAAAAAACTTTTCATATGGCTAAATTTTCCCCACATACTGATATTTACAAAATTAAAAAACGACTTGAAAGTATCAACAGTTTTATTTTTTGGCTAACCTTATTTTTATCGATTTTTCCAATTGTTTTTACAGAGATTTGTGACGAATACGGATTTATACATTGGATAAACATTTTCAATATAATTGCAATTGCCTTATTTTTTATCATTGAAATTTTAAATGAATACATCTTACTTCCACTTGCGGATAACAAGCGTCGAGATGACTTTATTGACAACTCTTTCGGCTCAAAATTTTCAATAAAAAATTCAATTGATTATTATGATAACCAAGAGATCGAAAACGGTATGTATAAAGCTGCCGTCAATCAATTCGAAAATTGTTTTTTTACTTATTCTCTAGTAAAAATTTCGACAGTTTCAAAGATTGTTATTCCTGCTGTAATGCTGATATTTATGTCAATAATTGCTTATTATGGTTTTTCAAGAGTTCCTTTTGCTCTCACAATTTTGCAAGCTTTCTTCTCTGCAAATATTCTTGGAGATTTGATAAAACATTTAATTTTGATAAATCGTCTCTCTTCTATTCAGGATTCCTGGTTGCAGTTATTTCAAAATATCAACCTAAAACAAGAGGTATCCAACAATGAGCCTCATATTTTGAGATATTGGCTCCAATACGAAACATTACATAGCAAGATTAACGCAAATATTTCTAATAAAACATTTAATAAAAGTAATGAAAAGCTTACTGCAGATTGGAATGATTTAAAAACAAAATATAATATTAATTAATGGCATCTATAAATAGTCGGCTACAAAATGTAGCTTCAGATCTGTTCATAAAATATAACTCTACAGAACGCGAATATATTGACGCTAAGATTACTAATCTTAAGACAAATTTGAATGCTTGGTTCGGAAACTCAATATATGAAATTCTAGTTTTTGGCTCTTATAAAAGAGATACGATACTTCCTAGAAAATTTGATGATTATTCCGATGTGGATATTTTAGTTGTATTCTCTGATACGGAACAAGAAAGAACACCTGAAACTTATAGGACAAAACTCAAAAAATTTGCTGATAAAAAATATTCAACTTCAAAAGTTTTGAAAGATCATCCATCAATTGTTTTGGAAATGAACAAGATAAAATTTGATCTTGTTCCAAGCAGGAAATATATTTCTTGGCTTTCAAGTACATATCAAATTCCAGATAAAAGAGGTTATTGGATGGATACTGATCCTATTGGATTTAACTCTTTAGTTACTGATTCGAATACTAAATATAAATCTATAGTTAAACCCTTAATAAGATTATTTAAACGCTGGAATGCTTATAACAATTACCCATTTACAACTTACGACTTGGAGAGAAAAATTGCAGAAATGAATTTCAGTGGTGATAATTATCAAAAAGGGTTTCTCTATGCAATAAATCAACTTTCCTCATACGGACTAAGTCTTGTTGGTGCTAAAAAAGTTGAAACACTAAAAACTAACGGTTATTGGATACAGGAGTATTTGGATCGAGATAATCAAGAGAAGGCAATACAGGTAACTTGTAGAATTTTAGGAATAATTCCTTAAACCATAATAGACACAGATATCATATCGTTCGATATGCAAATTGTTATTGTATTGCCTTTCTGATGCACACGGGTTATAAATCTACTATTAGCATCCATAAAAAAATGCCCCAAATAGTGTCTAACTTTTTGAGGCATGTTCAATTGATGCGTATTTTTTATAATGTTGTTCTAAACTTTCCACTTATCCCTTTCAGCTTGAAGCAGACGTTCGTATAGTTCTATTACCTTATCAAGTGGGTTGAAAGTGCAATTTACACCGTGAATGGCTCCATTGTTAGCACTATTATCATAGAAATTATTAAAGAAGTTGACCACATTCTCTTCTGTAAAGTTTTTTATTGCTTCCGAAGTCATTCCCAACTCCTTCGCAATCAATTGTAATTTATCGTCTTCAACCGTTTCGCTGTTTTCAATATTCGAAATGGTCTGCTGGCTCACGCCAATAGCCAAAGCCAGGGCTTCCTGTTTGATGCCTCTTAGTTCACGCAGACGGCTGATGTTGCGTCCGATGTGTCTTGTTTTTCTGTACTCATAATTAATAGGTATTGCTAGGTGGAGCAGGCTTATTTTTGGATGAGATGTATGGGATGGTGATGGGGGAAGGGGAGAATTAAAATAGTAATGCAGCGTATTTTTCCTATATATTCATTGCTTTTAGATTGTTTAGAGTATAAAAACGAAAGAAGTTTAAGTGTTTGAAAAATAGGGTTTTACCTAGTGTAAAAATAGGGTTTTACCTAAGTGGTAGGGAATTTATTTTGGTATTTTTGAAGGAGAATATTTTTCCTTAGAGAGTTGATGAGAATTCATATTTTATATAAAATTTTTGGGTATATAAATGATTACCAGTAAGTTGAAATGGATGTCCCAGGGAAAAAGAGTTTATAGTAAGTAATTTGATTTATCAAGATACCTTAACTTTTAAAACTAACAATTATGACAACAAACAAAATCTTGAAATTTATAATTGGTTCTATAGTTCTATGTCTATCTTGCCAAACTGCCGCACAAGCTCCTCCACAAAAAGCTCCTCCACAACAACAAGATTCTCTAAGACAAGTTCGTGAGAAAAAAACTCCTCCAGAAAATGATGATTCAAAGAAGTTTGCTGACAATTATGTTATTGAGTACGATTTTAGTACTGGATTATACAACAAAAATACAGTCAAGCCAAAAGTGCACTATCCAGTCGTATATAGAATTAAAAATATCAATAGGTTCGCTTACAAAATTGAGGTTAAGGCCAAAGATTCTGTATTGGCATATTCATTTTCGCTTGATGGCTTGTCAAAACAAATTTTTGCGCCCTCAAAAAATGAAAAAGAAGCTGTTACCTCCAGTATGAATGATCTTCCAAGACCGATTGCTGGAATGAACAGCAATGATATAAAGGATGGCGCCGATAAAACGCTAGCGCAAAAGAAAAGCTTGGCTGAACTCATGAATTCGACGGTACAGATTTTAGAACTCAACAAGCAAATTGCTACAGATTCGGAAAAACTTAATAGTATTTCCAAAAAAATCGATAATGATAGTACACTATTTAAATTATTGAGCAAGTTAGATGCAAAAGATCCAAGAAAAGAAGAAATTTCAAAAGTAAAGAAATCAATAGAGATGGAAATAGGAGTATTAGAAAAAGTAGCTGATACAAATAGTAATAAAAAAGAAGAAATAGCAGATCGGACAGATATATTAAAAATTCTTGATGACCAAGAGAATCTTATAATTGCAAGAAAAACTTTAGATAGTGTGCTGAAGAAGTCTAAAGCGGATAAAATAGATTTAGAAGCAACTCAGGCCGCACTTGGAACTTTTATCAAGGATAATGAAAAATTGGGTGAACTATTCTTGCAGTATCGTCAAACATTTCGTGAAGTCGAGAAGATAAATCGATGCTATGAGCGATTATATGAACTTATAAGCTATCATCAGCTTACTTATGATATGGCACAAGATAAGGTGAAAGAATTTAAAGAAGAACAGAAAGATAAGTTTGCAGATTATCAAAATCAAATAGCTGTTTTAAAATCAAGATACTACGAAATGCAGGTGCAATACGGAATATTGAAGCGGAACTTTACACTTCATGAAAAGCTAAGTGAAAGCGGACAAGCAAAACTATATGGCCAGGCAGATGATTACATGAACAGGGCTAAGAACATGTTTGAAAAAATTAATTTGGTCGAGGTTCAAAGAAAATTGAATGTAATACCACTTATAATTGAATCATTGAGCAATAAAGATACTTTTGAATTGAAGTCTCAACCCATACAGCCAATAGGTGATGTCGTTTCCTTTGATATTGATATACAAGCTAAAAATAAAACAGGTGACAAAATCCTAAACGAGCGAAAATTTAGGCATCAAGAATTCACTTATGGAGGAACCAGAATAGATTTTGGGCTGGGGCTTGCAGCGAGTTCTTTTGGCAATACGCCCGTATATGAACTCCAAGTAAAGAACATTGATAGCTTATCAGAGATTACAATCCAGAAAAAAAGTGATAAGGTGATTGTCCCATCAGTAATAGGTCTTGTCACTATGAGTCATCGAAGTTCACGCTACACTTCTTTTGGAGGCAGTGCCGGACTTGGAATTGATGTAGTTAATGGTAAAATACAGCTTAGCAATTTTTTTGTAGGTCCAAGTATAACGTTTGGACGTTATGAAAGACTAACTTTTACAGCAGGTACGTCACTTAGAAACGTCCAACAATTAAAATCCGGCTTCGAAGTAAATACAAAAGTGATATCTGACGACATTGAAAATTATTTAACAAGCAAATATAAAATTGGTTTCTTTGCTTCATTAACGTTTGTCCTAACAAAAGGAGTGAAGGAAAATTTGAGTAAAATTCCTGCTTACAGGTAAAATCGCCTTGTATAGGTAGTTGTTGGGAATTTGGTAAGCGTTTTATTTCTGGAATTATTTGAGTGTATGCTTGTAGGACCTTACTAGTATTATCTACAATTTGAAAATTTTCCAAAGCGGGAATATCCTACAATGCAATAATTAGCATAAAATAAATCAACAAAATTTAAATATTTATGAGTATCAAGCCATTTTCGAAAATTAGAGACGTAAAAGATATTACAGATGCAGAAAAACAAAGAATTTATGATTTTTTACAAGGAGCTCTATATTGCTGGTGTAAAAATAGACCAAATGAATGGTTTACGGTAAGAGATTTTTTAGGTGGCGAAAATTTTAATTGGTATGGAACTCCATTGCAAGTATTATTTGAGAAGCATATAACAAAAGGTAAGTCAAACGATGATGCGGTTGCAGCTGCTGGAAAAGATGCAGGTTGGATCGCAAAAAAAGTTATTAATGATGACGACCGTGAATTTGAAACTCAGGATGGATTTGTGAGAAGTTATAGGTGGACAAAATAGAGACGTCTAAAACAGTCTGCAGCCTCGCTATCACGCAAATCATTTTACTTGGCTACTATAATTCTATTCATAGCTTCATTATGTTTTAATTATAGTTGTTCCAAAATGTCGATGTGAAAGCAGTTTTAGAAGATGTTTGCATTTTTAGTACTTTAAATTGTAATGCGTCTATGTTAATGGATTCATGTAATAGCGGTATTTGTAATATTTTTGTTATTTTGAGTATGAATAATTTGGCTTGTCAGATCATACATTGCTTTTTGAGTGGATATGTGTGATAAAGTAAAGTTTATCTCGAAAGAAATAGAAAAATTTGAATTATAACAGCTTGAGCGGGGTCCCCCATCCATATCTAAAATATAAAGAGAAGATTGCTTGGAGATCCACAACACTTAGACAATGAGTAAATTATAAATGACTAATCATGATTCGAGTACTATTCATATTTCTTCTTGTAAGTCTTTCCAATAGTCAGAAAGATGAAAAATTATACTTTGGAAGATCCTACAATCATAGTACTGTTTATAGTTATTCAGTGACAGAAATCTATATTTCTTCAGATTCAATTATGACACGACTGAATTATAAGCTTCCACATAAAAAAGAATGGAGAAATTATAAAAACTATACTGCTGAAAAAAAAGTTTCTAAGATTTCTAAGAAAGGAAAATTCTATTCATTAATCGATCCTGAAAGTGGCGATGAAAATGCAAGACATTGCTTAAAAATTAATGATGATAAGTTAACTTATTATTATATAGAATCGAAAGATAGCTTCATTAAAGGATATACGTTTAGGAGAAAAAAGTAAAGTTCTGCCATACCGAGGGGGCCATAAAGCGGGAAAACTATAAAGTTTCCTGACTTCGTGTCCCACAAACAATAACTGCAATACAGCTTGCCGTTTTTTGTTTATATTAGCTTATAAATTGTATTGGTCTTTTAGTATCTATAATAAGTATGAAAAATAAAATCATTTTATTTACTGCAAGTTTGTTTTCCTTTTTCTCTTGTCAAAGTCAAGGTGCAAAAGAAGATTTTGATGAAGAGCTAGTGAGCTTAGTAGTAAAATATTCGGATGGAAATGTCAGCCAAATTTTTATACCATTCGATAGTACCCAACAATTTGATGAAAATAAGATAAAAACAACTCAACCGATATTGGTAGAGAAATTGCAAAAAATAGGATTTAAGCTAATTGATTCAAAATTTGAAGGATTTGCAAAAGAGTGTGCCTCTGTTAAGGTGAGTTTGGAAAGGGAAAACTGCAAATGCACAATTTTTAGGGTCTATGAGTATACCAAGCTATTAGATGTGTATCGAATCCGTGAAAATATTGATTGCCAAAAAAAGCTTTAGAACTGATAGCTCTGATATGTCCAATAATTAGCGCTTACCCGTAACACTATAAAACAATGAAAGCATTTGTCATTTTTATGATTCTTATATCTTCTGCATTATGTGCCCAAGAAGCAATTAAAGTTAATTTTGATCCATTAGCAGGTTCGTATACCGGCGAGAGTAAAAGAGGATTTGCCCACGGCATGGGGGAAGCTATAGGTAAGTTTCAATCCTACAAAGGCGAATTTCATAAAGGATATCCTAATGGAAAAGGACAAATGACATATAGGGATTACTCTGTTTATGTGGGGAACTTCCAAAACGGATTTAAAGAAGGAAAAGGGGTCATGACCAGCAAAATTGAGATGAACAACACTGTAAAAGATAGTGTCTTGACAGGCTACTGGTGTAACGATAGATATTGCGGAGAGAAGTATGTCACTTATACGGTAAGTCCTTTTTCGACAGTTTCAAGTTATGATATTTCAGCCTCTAAAAAAGGAGGAGATAGTATCATCTGAGGTGAGTTCTACAAGTGCAGGCGATAGTGGTGTTTGGTTGACCTCTCTATCTTTTGCCTCGGGAAGTGATACTGCAAATTATCAGATATTCTCAACCGTTAATACAAGTAATAAGAACATAACTACAATTAAATTTGAGGGATTTCCAGCAAGAATAAGAGTAGAATTATCGGACGGAAGTCGCTTTGAAGCAGATTTGATAAAAAATGCGTCTTGGTTTATAAGGCTCTACGTTAATAGATAATGTGATTCCCCCGCTACCTAGCGAATCCTTTCGCGTGGAGGCAATGTATAAACTATAAGTTCCTTAATCCCCAAGCACTGTATTTCGTAAGTTTTGCCGTTGTAGGATGGCTGGAAGTATTTATACGGAATGAGTATAGGGATTTAGTCTTGGAAAGTATAGCGTATCGCCGGTCAGCAATCTGAACTTCTGTTTGGAGATTTAAAAAGGCTTATGAGCATAGTAGACTTTATCAAAGCCAGTAAGGAACATCCAGGAGAGAGCAGCTATTTTATTCCTCCCTCCGCCAATCCAAGATTCATAAAGCCCAACAAGGTGAGCCCCTGCTGGCGAGAGCATCACAATAGCAGCAAAACTACCGAAATTTACACCCTCGTAAGTACAAAAAGTATTCAACAAATAAAAAGCGCTTTTGATGATTTATGATGTTTTTTTGATACATTAGCCAAACCAATACCGGTATATGCTATAGCACAAAGCTACTCAGAATGGGGTAGATTGTAGTGTGTTATGGCTGGTATATACAAGTTATAAGCCATTTTACCACAAACACTATGAAATTTATTTATATAATCTTCTTCTTTCTTACTTTCATTGCGTGCAAAGATGACCACGAAAGAATGCACGAAGAAATGGATAAAGTTTCTAATGAGTTCAGAAATTTTGATGTTCAATTAATTAAGCTTTACAAACAATCAGAAAGTAACCCAAAAAAAGTGATTTCTGTAGTAGACAGTTTTTTAATTGCAAATAGAAAAGAAACAGATAAATATAAATCACAAATAAAATCTAATGTCGAAAGTAGCTTGCACTATTTTAAAGCAGAGTTATTCTATAAAATTGGAAAATTTAATAAATCAATTAAGGAATTAGATTTTGAAAAGTATCGAAATGGTGATGTTGCAATTGCTTATGCCTCAAATTATGTTAAATTAAAGGATTACAAAACTGCGAAGTCATTTATTGACAGCATAGGTAATTGGAACGGGAATTATTATGCGATTGGGAATTATTATGAAAGCATAGGTGATAAAACCTCTGCTCTTAAAACGTATAAATATAATCTTCAAGATGATAAATCCAGAAAGCATTTTATTTATTACATATGGACAAAAAGACGAGTTGAAGAGCTTGAAAAAAATAAGCCTCTATTGAATGAAATCTTTTTTCCTACACGAAATCCAAGCTTCGAAATTTGCGAAATTTGTAATATCGACAATGAAAAAAGAACAAAGATTATGGACTTATTGAATGAAATCCCAGAAAATCAAAAAGACTGGTCTTCAACTTCCATTTTAGAATCTCCATATGATACTGGAAAAAGTTATTATTGGATTAAAGTAAAAGCTGGTAATAAAGAATTCAATTATTACGTAAACCAAAAAACTTTTGAAATAAAATACTTCAATCCAAAAACTAAAACTGTAATGACATTGGAAAAGTGGCGGAAAGGGAAATAAAAATGGCTTATAACAGCCACTACAACGGATTTGGGCAATTGGCTTAATAAAAAAATGTTCTTGTACTTGGAAGATTTGGCAAATCCGAAAATAGGTCTTAATTTATTCCCAAACCCACTGTAGTGCCAGAACGTTATCTGTCGGTAAAACGGAACTCATAAAAGTTAGCAAAAAATTGCATTCTGCGCCCACAAACAGCAACCGTAAAGCAACCTGCGGTTTTTTGTTTATATTAGCTTTGCGTATTATTGTAGCAAATTAATTTCTAAACCTTCGCAGAGCCACAAGTTGGCAACACTAGTATGAGAAAACAACAACCCGATCGCGCGCATATCATAAGAGTTAGCGGATATGCTATATTCGGGGGATTATTGTTTGGGATTTTCAGAGATATCCAGCTTTTTTTGGGAGGATATGTCTGATAGTGCCAGACATGTAAATGAGTTAGCTGCTATATTAAGACGTCAATGAGAATGAAGAACACTTATCCAAACCCCTGGGACTTTCATAATACTGACAATAAACTTGTTTCGGCAGACAATTACCATAAGGTTGTTTATTACAACCTAAACGAAATTGCAATGGGCGCTCCAATCGGTGGACAATGTTTTTTGGAAAATTTAGACAAGAAAAAAGTAAAAATACACGATTGGTGCGGTGGACCACCAGCTTGGGAAACAGAGGGACAATTAATTGCAATACCCATTTGGACTCGGAAATTTTTAAAAGGAACTGTTCAGCAAATCGGTGTTTTAGACACAATAAATATGGAACTTAAAATATTTAGTAAAACATTCAGAGTTCTTGACATACGATCCTTTGACAAAACGATAATTTATGGATATGACAGTCCAATTCACAAAACCAAAACCGTTACTTTTGATATTGAAAAAGAGAAAATTGAAGCGTTAATTAATCTGACAGAATGAAATACAGCAAGTAACAGGCGCTTGAAGCCGATACTCATAATGTGACGAATGTGGAGTGGACTCCCTTTGCGGTGAAAAGTGTCTTGGAATTTGCGATGCAGTTGATTCCGCTGGAGGAGGCTTACTTGCTGGATCAGGTTTTTGGGATGGTGTTGGGGGAATGGGAGGTTATCTTTTGGATCTATACTTTATAATCCAAGCTGGCAATAATTTAAAAAACTATGGGAGTAATTAATTGATAACTTCAGCCGACAGTACGAGAAAGAATACGATTTCTACAAGGAAATTGTAAGGCTCGGGTATGTTTGAGGTTATAAATTGCAAATCCGCGTGATCGGGTATAAACTGAATATATATGTATAAACATTTTAATAAAATTTGTGAGTTCAGAAAGGCCAATCCTGTTATTGCTGGAAAACAATTAAAAACTAATGATCCGATTCTATTAGAAGTAAAAACAACACTTTCAAGCTTTAAGAGTGAGCTTGAAAATAAGTTTTCCTATTTTAATGAAATAAATTTTACAATTGAAGTTTCAGAGGGAATTGGTGTTTTTCCAAATATTTTGCATATATGCATATTGCCACCAGGACAAAAAGTATCAGACGGAATTTACACGGCAATATGCTTTGATAAATTTGGCAGGGGAGCTGTAATTGGTTGTGCGGAGTCAAAAACTACTAACAAGGGTTTGAATACTAAAAAAAGGACTGCTAAGGGAAAAGAATTAGCAATTGATGTTGATGGCGGTAGACCAACAACCAGATATAATGATGTTTTTGAGAATCCTAAAGAATTTTATTATGACCTAAGTTCCGATAAAGAGCTAGAAATACATATCTCAAAATCAATGGATTTATGTCTTTATAATTTAAGATTAATTGAAGACCCAAAATATTTACAGACCAATGATTTTTTAAATTCGATCATAAATGAAGATAAAGTTGAGTATTTTAATTTTAATGCAATTGAGGACGATAGAAAAAAAATAGCTATTCAGATAAATGCTAGGCGAGGACAAAAAAAATTTAGAGAAAAATTATTAGAAGCGTATAATAATAAATGTGCTGTCACGAATTGTCCTATAATTGAAATCCTAGAAGCTGCACATATTTATCCTTACAAGGGAACTGATACTAATAATATACAAAATGGTCTATTATTGAGGTCAGATATTCATACGCTTTTTGACTTGGGGTTTATAACAATCAATTATTTAAATCTTAAAATAGAAATTAATTCCAATCTGGAAAATGATGAAGTATATAAAGATTTGGCAGGTATTGAAATGCAACGCCCCAATGATACATCTGCATCACCAAGTAGGGAGGCTTTACGATACCATAATGAAAATATATTTATAAAGTGAGCAGGATGTAATTATCCCGATCGTACGGATATCTAAAACAGTTAGCGGATTTACAATTCGTAATTAAAAAAAGTAAGGTTCGAGGTTGATTTTTCTGACCTTTATTTGTGAGTGGTTTTTTGTGTATATTCGAGGATTATTTTTTGAGATTTCCAGAGATATATAGCACTTTTGAATGGATATTTCTGATAAAGTCGGACCTGTAAATGAGTTAGCGGTCAGCATACAACAGCACTAAGGAGAATAAGACAACCAAGAACATAATCATTATGCAAGCAAGATTACTTACACTTATTTTTGTACTATTAGCGACAATTTCGTTTGCTCAAAGTACATCACAGCCACCTGTTCAAAATATTTCTACAGATAGTACAGTTGTGTATCGGCTCTTTTCAACAAAAAACACATATAACTTCATCAAATTAAATACAAGAAATGGACAAATGTGGCAAATTCAATGGGGTATGGAAGACAAATATAGGCTTGAGACTACACTATCAGACATCTCTAGGGTAAATAAAGAAAATGAAAAAAATGGTAGATTTTTTCTTTATCCAACAACAAACATATATAATTTTATTCTGCTCGACCAAATAGACGGTAGAGCGTGGCAAGTACAATGGTCATTAGAAGAAAAAGATAGGATGGTAATTCGGATATATTAAAGAAATATTATGAGTGTTAATGTTGAAGATTTTAATCAAGTGTTCAAGTGTATTTATAAACACGAACATTATTCTGTCTATGACAATAAAGAGGTATTTTGTTATCCACTTAGCGTAAAATGACAAATCCCCGCTCGTGCAAAATGAACTAATTAATCCTTACTGACACTAACAAGATGCTCGCGCTAGCTGGGGAAGAGGAGTGATTGTATTGATTTTCTAAATTATTTTGGACTTCTCGTAGAACCGTAATTTGTATTGATTTTTAGAACATTTGCGGTGAATACAATATTTATTATATATCTTTGTTATATAATAAATTATATTATCAAATGATACAAGCTGAAAAAACTACGACAGAGCATTACGATGCCCTTTTAGATATTTTGGGCAGAAAATATATAAAATCGAAAATCGAAAGTCCTTTTGATTTTATAAATATTGCAACCAAGGGTATCAATGCGAATGTTATCATTAATTTTCGAAAGTACTTTAATATTCCACGTGATACTGCTGCGGAGATGCTCAACATTTCGGCACCTACAATTTATCGCTGGGTAAAGGAAGATAAAAAGCTGGAACGAAATTTTTCCGTGCAGCTTTTTGAACTGGCAGATTTATTCTTGTATGGAAACGAAGTTTTTGGAAGCCAACCGAATTTTTTCAAATGGTTGGAATTGCCCAATACTGCACTTGGAGGCTTGGAGCCAAAAGAACTGTTGGAAATCCCAAACGGAATCTCTAAAGTAAGAGATTTGCTGGGAAGAATCGAGTATGGCGTATACAGCTAGACGGTATGATCGTTTACAGGATAACAAAAAGCAAACATGCTTCAGATCTGTCAGGTACCGGTGCTGCGTTATTTCCCGGAAGGTGGAATCAGAAAGGAACTCCGGTTCTGTATACGGGACAATCAATAGAAATTGCATTGCTCGAGAATATTGTTCACGCACCTCCAATGATTACTCCCGATCTTGATATCTTAACGATAGAAATCCCGGATGATTCGATATTGGAATTAAAAATTTCAGACCTGCCAAGTAATTGGTCCAATTATCCCGCACCAACCATCTTGTCGCAAATCGGACAAGAATGGGTAAACAAAGGAAAAGAGATTGCACTTAAAGTTCCAAGTTGTATCATCCAGACTTCACACAACTATATTTTAAATTGTCAGCATAAAGACTTTGGCAGGGTGAAACTACTCGAGCATGGTACATTTTATTTTGATCCGCGATTGACTAAATAAAGCCATACCTAACAGTAGTCTGCGAGATCCCGATGGCTATCCCATAAAAGTTAGCGCAGGATTGCATGCCGCACCTACAAAGAATATTAAAAAAAGAGCGTTAAAGTGTATTGGAATTGCCGTGAGGATTTTGATGACGGACACGGATTGCAAATCCATTTTATCGGGTGTCATACTTGGGAAATTTGTGATTAACCGAAAAATCTCGCATCTTTATTCCCCAACGTCGCGACTAATCAAAACTTTGGCAGTAAGTTTATCTATAAAAAACTTTTAAAAAAAAAACTAATAGTTTAAAATATGAAACAGTTCATTCTTGTCTTTTTATTTGTTTTTAATTTCTCCTACGGCAGTAAAATAGAAGGGTATTACATTACAACCAATGATGAAAAAATCAATGCCATTTTTAATATTCCGGTTAATATGCTGTCGAAAGAAATTAATTTTGAAGCAATAGTCTTTGGCCTAAAATATTATGACGAAAAGGGAGACAAGCAAAAGCTTAACCTTGAAAACGTAAAAGAAATAGGAATTGACTATTTAGGCGAAAAAACAATCTTGAAATGCTTGTTAAACACTTGTGATTTGGGAACAAATTATATTGGTGATACAAAATATGTACTTTTAAAGCCAATAGAAGAAGGTGTGATCAGCATTTATTTTTACCCCAAGTCTGTTTATAATCCTGGATTTGTGGATGGTGCTCCCAGCACTACAGGCAATTTTAGCAGTTTTGATGCTACTGTGTTAGTAAAACCTGATGGAAAAATGGTTGAACCAGGAAGTGGTTCCTTTAAAAATAAAATGAAGGATTTTTTTTCAGACTGTCCTGAATTGGTGAAAAAAATTGAAGAGAAAATTTATAAAAGAAAGCATCTAAAGGAAATAATAGAAGATTATAAAAAACATTATGCTACTACTATACTAAACAAGAAATAAAACCCCGATAGCTAGTTTATCCCCAGCAGCACAAGCGTTCCGCTCGTGCAAATGAAATAATTAATCCTTACTGACACGAGCAAGATACTCTCGCTAGCGCTGGTTTAGGGTTTAGCATAAATTTAAGTTTTGGAATGCTCTTTTGGGATCCAACGCTGAAACTAAATAAAGCAATCAAAGAAAGCCAATGCCGTATTTGCATCGGCTTTTTTGTATTTTAGCTATTGGTAGCACCAATGACAAAAAACAGAAATGAAAAATCTTATCCTGCTTGTAATTGCGACAACACTTTTATTGAGTTGCAAGCAACCTAAAAAAGCCAAAGAAGGAGAATCGACCAGACAAGTAAAAAATATTGTAGACAAATCTGTAACATTGTCTGTTGAACCAGCCGTTCTCTTACTTTCTGCGCTTCCTGATGCCATAACGACAACAATGACCAACAACACAGAGGATACGATTACAACGGGATTGCAGTATGAGATTGAAAAGTACAAGAATAACGAATGGAACGAAATCGCTCCAGAGGGTATTGTGTTCGAGGACCTTGGCTGGCAATTGAAACCAACCGATACTCAAAATTTTACAAAGAAGTTATACAAGGACCAAATTGAGTACAAGGCAGGAAAATACAGGATCGTGAAACATTATTTGAAATCGGATTACCAAAAAACAAGGGAACGTTTCAATGTTTATGCAGAATTTACTATTGAAGATTAAACAAAAGCTGTTGTGTAATCCTATCGCTCCGATCCATAAGGTTGGCCTGTATTAACTTCGTTCTGTTCTCCCAGTTGGCGCGAGTGTCGCGCTCGTGAAAAATGAACTATTGCTCTTTATGGACACGAGCAAGATGCTCGCGCCAGCAGCAGATTAAAACAAACCAGACCAGACATAACAGCTACTACAATGAATTTGGGTTTAAATTGCCTTTGCGTTTGAGATGATTTGTCCGATCGCTCGGTACCGACAACAGTTAGTGCCGAATTGTAATCAGTGCCTATAAAGGGAATTGATAATGTTATTGGGGGTGTTTTGAAGATTTGGATGTTGGGTACGAATTGCAAATCCACGCTATTAGGTTTCCAGATGGGAATTTTTATTAAAAGTTGCTGTTGATCAGGCTTTTTTATGCTTGAACAAGTAAAGATTCTCGTAGAACAAGGCATAATTCCTGATATCGTTTTCAAACTCTTTACCCGTGTAGCGTAAAATCCTATAACAATTGGTCCTTAGCTCGTCATAGATCACATAAGTGTCATCCGAGCAGATACGTTTGAAAATATCATATTCGTTGATGGAAAATAGAAGCCTGTAATCTTTCTCAACTATCTTTTTCTTGTCGCCGATTAAATGAAAATTGAATATTGGAATGGTATGCTTCATAATTCATTGGAATTGATTGATTCGATTGATCTGACCAATAAATCAGCTGATCACCACCAATATTTCGTTCTATTCGGCTGAAGTTTCAGTTGTAATATATGCGGACAAAAAAAATCAAGCCTATAGGTCTATTTGAGGTTTCGAACGATGCCCACGCCACAATCCTTATGATCTTGTTGCTTACTGCTTCTTTTTCCGGGCCTTCCTCATATAGTTTTCCTTCCAGCTGGACTTCCAGAACAGGAACATCAGTATGGAGGATGCCAGGAAGAGCATTCCAAAAATAATTTCAAATGGTTTCATACGCAGTTACGCTTTTAATTGTTGTAAATCTTGACTGTCCTGCAGCGTCAAGCCCCTGCTGTGTTTTATAAGACTGTCAGGTAAGGCCTTCCCTTGGCGATCTGTCTTATGAAATGGATGACCGCCTGGTAGGTCTTCCAGTTGGTCGTGAAATCAAAGAGGGTGTAGAACATCCGCTCGTCACGGTTGAGGTCGGCCGCATAGGCCTGTTCCAGGGAAGAAACAAACCCGTGCATCTCGTGTTCCTCCTTTTCGGTCAGCGTCTTGTTGATCTTGAATCTTACTTTCATCTTGCCGCGGTTTTAATGGTCCTGTAGTGAAAGGCTAGCTGTTTGTGGCGGCACTTCCCGTGCTGCCTGCTCCGCCCGTATTGTAGTTCTGTTCGAAATCGTAATCCTCCTGGTCCGTCCTGGTGTCGTCGCGCTGTTCTTCCCAATTACCATTGTTGGCCTGTTCGCGCGCGTCGTGGCTTCCCGAGGGGTGGTCGTTCGCAATCTTGTTGCCGTGCTCGTTCCTGTTGTTGGTATCTTGCGTTTCCATAAGCTTACGTGTTTGATTTGTCTACCTAAATTAGTGCAAGGCAGTTCGAAATCTTTATAAGTTTTGGGTTTAAGTTTATAAGTTAGCAGGCCATACAAAAAAACTCCGGATGGTTTTTGTCCGAGTTTGGAGATCTGGAAGAAAGGCCCACAAAGTGGTGATGGAGCTTGAATTTCCATCTGGATCCATTAAAAATAATCTGGATTCCATTTGCTGGATCAAGATCAAGATGATCCTTGGACGGGTGAAAGTCCCTGTCTTGATCCGGTACACTACATGACAGGACTGGGGTTAGAAAATATCTTACGCGTGTACGAAGCCGGCAGGCTTGCACGGCATTCCAATTGTAAAGTGCCTATGGCTTTAATGCCACTACTTGGAGGATGAGGTCGGCCTGGGCGGGATTGACCTTCTGTAGTGCATCCTCGTGCGTGAACCATCCGGCCCGGTCAACTTCGGGGATGTCCTGGAATTTGCCAGAGCGGGGAGGCCACTCCATTTCGAAGGTATTGCTTTTCAGGGTGGTCACGTCCATGTCGCCTTCAGATGCCCATGCGAAGATTTCCTTTCCCGATTTGAGCCTTACGGGCCGGAGCTCGGTAAAGTTTCCCTCTGGCAATGTTCCCGTCTCCTCGTGGAATTCCCGGATTGCTGCCTGAAGCGCGTCCTCGTCTTCGTTGAATTCGCCTTTTGGGATGGACCATGCTCCGATATCCTTGTTCTTCCAGAAGGGGCCACCGGGATGCACCAGGAGGAACAGCAGTTGTCCCAGGTGTTTCTTGTAGAGCAGGATGCCGGCACTCGTCTTGTGTTTCATAAGATTAAAAAATTATCAAGTTCCGGCGGCTTCCTACCCGCGAGTACCTTGCAAGGAAACGGGATCGGTCTTTCCTTATGCAAGAGGATCCTTTAAACAGATGCCTTATGTGGAATGCCGTTTCCAATGTGTTTGACGAAAGTTACAAGCTGTTCAAATTGGATAACCTTAATGTTGTCGCTGTTAATTGTAATCTATGATAAAATTATCCTTGTCCTTGTTCCAGTTTTTCCAATCGATCTCAAGCACCTTCCTAAGTACCTTTTTCAAGACCCCATAGTCATTGGGCTTGCTGATGTAGGCATCGGCACCCAGGTTGAACGTGTCGATCTGATCTTGAGGAGAGGTGGAGGTGGAGTAGATTGCGATTATGGGAATCTTCTTGAATACATCGATGTTGCGGATTTCCTTCAGTGCCGCTATACCGTTCATCACCGGCATGTTCAAATCAAGGAAAACCAAATCGGGCAGGCTGTCCTTGCTTTCAACAAGGCCGTTTACCAATTCCAAACCATTCTTGTAGAGTACCAATTCAACATCATTGGAGATCATTTCCAAGACTTCCTGGAAGAATTCGCGGTCTTCCTGATCGTCATCTGCCATGGCGATCCTAAATTTTCTCGTGTTATCCGACATGCGCTTGTAAATTTTTCCAAAGATACCATAAATGCCTGTTCATGCAAAATCGTCTTGGAAGTGCTGTTGGCTGGATGCTGAGGGTATGCATCCGTTGGACCAAGGAATCCTTGTCCGGATGTTTCCCAAATGTTCAAAGCCTGCTCTATGGAGCAGGCTTTTTTATCGAACTATTTTATATGGAAGGGACCAGGCAATACTCATTTTAACAGGGAAATCAACGACTGTCATAATGCTGGTTGCAGCCATACAATTTTCGCTGAAGTGCGAATATGACATAGGCTGGAAAGTTGCTTTATTTTGGCTCTGGATGGTTTTTTTTGCTGTTTTTTTTCTTAAATTTGAGTAACAAATGAATTAAAAGACAGGTACGATGGAAAAGAATACATTAACACTCCACAGGGTTTTATCGGCCAGCCCGGATAAAGTCTTCAAGGCATTCTCAGATGCTGATGCCATGGCAGCATGGTTTCCGCCTTACGGTTTTGTCTGCAAAGTACACAGTGCGGATTTTAAAGCTGGAGGGCATTACAGGATGTCGTTTACCAATTTCAGTACGGGCAGCAGCCATTCCTTTGGTGGACAGTATCTGGAAATCATACCCAACAAGCAGCTAAAATATTCCGACCAATTTGACGACCCCAATTTACCGGGGCAAATGATTACGACCGTAACATTGAAGGAAGTGAGTGTGGGTACGGAGCTTACCATAAAGCAGGAAGGTATTCCGGATGCGATACCGGCAGAGATGTGTTACCTGGGCTGGCAGGAATCGTTGGACAAGCTGAAACGCTTGGTTGAACCGAATATTCCCGATGCTTGACAAGAAACAGAAGCACTATTACCACTCATAAAATTAAAATGGCAAAACAAATTTTCATCAATCTGGCAGTAAGCGACCTTGAAAGGTCCATGGATTTCTATGCGGCCCTGGGTTTTAAAAACAACCCGCAATTTTCAGACGACACGGCAAAGTGCATGGAGTGGAGTGAAAGCATTTACGTCATGCTCCTGACGCACGAAAAGTTTTCAAACTTCGCCACCAAGCCTATAGCCGACACAAAATCAAATGTTGCAGGTCTTTTTTCATTGTCCATGGACAGTATAGGGGAGATGAACAGCATGGTGGAAAAGGGACTAAAAGCGGGTGGAACAGAACCAACCGGACCAAGGGATTATGATTTCATGCAACAGCGCACCCTGGAAGATTTTGACGGACATACGTGGGAAATTTTCCATATGGATCTCTCGAAGGTTCCTGGTCAATAAGAAAAGGAGGTTGGTTGGTACGGATTTTTAAGGGCTAAAGAAGCACACAAAAAAACTCTAAGCTTTCAAGCCATTCCATATCCTTGTTTTAAATCCGACATGCCCTGATTTGTAAATCAATCAGTGAAATGCTCCAAAGTGCCATAAAATCCCGGAAGGATCGTGGACAAAGCATTCCTTTCCCCAATCCATCTTTCTGACAGGAACCATTCTTGCTTCCGGGTATTTGCTTGTCAGGTCTAATGCGAGAAGTTCTTCCCAAAAGCGGTCTGCATCTTCCACTTCCATAAAAACCATTGTATTGTCAATCCAATCCTTTACATCGGCATCTTGCAGGTAGAAACCAATCCCATCTGTTTCAAAAAAGGACATGACAGGACTGATTGTATTTTCCTTAAAACCCAGGTCGCGGTAGAAACTTCTTGAAACTTCAAAATTTTTGGCTCCGACAAACGGTCGGATTGATTTGGCGTTGTGTAGCATATTTGATTTTATAGAGGAATTGAATTCAAATATAAGAAAAGTCGGTTTACCGTGATTCTTCTTATGAGTAAATCTTGATTTGAAGTTATATGCTTATTTTTGCTTGCAAATCTTTTAACATGATCAATCAAATCGAGATAGCTACTGAAAGGTTGGTGCTCAAAAGCATAACACCACAAATCATACACGCGCTGTTCAACGAAAAAACGGAAGCAGAAATCAAACGGTTCTTTGATACGGATGACAGCGGGTACGATCACTTGAAGGGCATGCACGAACGCGGGATGGAAACACATCGCATTTCCCTGTTCTATTTCCTGGTAGTGGAGAAGGAGAACAATACAATTATCGGCGACTGTGGCTTCCATACCTGGAACAAATCCCACAGGCGTGCCGAATTGTTCTACAACCTGAGGTATGATACCGACAAGCGAAAAGGAATCATGTCCGAAGCCGTTGCCAAAGTGCTGGATTTCGGCTTTACGACATTGGAACTTCACAGGGTTGAAGCGCTTACGGCCACCTGGAACATCGCATCGATAAGATTATTGGAACGCTTCAAGTTTACCAGGGAAGGTACGATGCGTGAAGATTATGCAGTGGAGGGAAAGAATGAAGATTCGGAATGCTTCTCCTTGCTGGAATGGGAATGGGAGCAGAATAAAAACCAATAGGCTTGCGACCTTGCGCTATCAAATAAAAAAAAGGCCCTGGTAGAATATACCAAGGCCTTTCTGATGTCTTACGATGCAATCGGCATCCTGTATAATAGGTCCTGAAGCGGCTCGTGGATATCGGTGTTGCGTTCTTTCCAAAGCTCGATCTTCAAGCGGGAAATAACTTCCTGTCTCTTGCCCTGTTCCAGGTTTTTCAATCTTGTTCGTAAAAAATCTACAGTTGGATATTGGTAACGAGTTGATTTAAGTCTTCCGATGATGTAATTTGAGTCCATAGCAAATGTGTTATAAGGTTAAGTTGTTTGTTTTAATTTCTTTAGCCAAATTAGCAATGAAATATTAAGTGAGTGTTATACTATAAAATGCAGATGTTATAAAATTCTTATCAGATTGCGGCCAATTTCGGAACCCTTAACACAAAACGCTATCTTTGTACCCTAAAAGAAGATTATGCCAAGAATTCTAGCCATAGACTATGGTCAAAAACGTACCGGGATTGCCGTCACCGATGAAATGCAGCTAATTGCATCGGGACTGACCACGATCCCGTCTGAAACTGCGATTGCCTTTTTAAAGGAGTATTTCGGGAAGGAAAAAGTAGAGAAGGTATTGATTGGCGAACCCAAGCAGATGAACGGTGCACCTTCGCAAAGCACTGAAATTATCGAGAAGTTTGTACTCCTTTTTGCAACTGCCTTTCCGGAGATGAAGATGGAAAGGGTGGACGAGCGGTTCACCTCAAAGATGGCCTTCCAGACCATGATTGACAGCGGGCTCAAGAAAAAGCAACGCCAGAACAAGGCCCTGATAGACGAGATATCGGCCACGATAATGCTCCAGGATTACCTGTCGAGAAAATTCTAGATTACGATCTTGAGTTTGCGTGTGGCCTTGAGGATGCTTTCCGACAAGTTCGTCAGCCAGATCAATTGCTCGATGACCAATTGCGCTTCCTTCATTTTCAATTGAAAATCACTTTCATCAACCGTGCTGTTGCGAAGTTCCTTTGCGCGGATGTTCTTGAGCTCGGTAAAGCGCACTTCCAGATCCGCCTTCTGCACCGTATCCAAAAGGATTTCCTCCTGATCGGTATGCAATAATTCAATTGCATTGTCGAGGTTTTTCAAAACGGTTTCCACCACCACATTGAAGGCTTCCGAAGCCTTGCTGGTCTGGTGCGTCTGGATATAGGTACCCAATGATGCGGAAGAGGATACCAAAGTATGGTTCAGCTCTACCAGCTTGTATACCTGGGGCATGTGCTTCTGCTTGGATTTTGGCTCCTGCGTCATCCTTTGGAACGAAGTCATCAGGTTTCCGATTTCAATGAAGGCCTGTTTCCGTGCCAATTTATAAGAGGTGGTAACTTCTCCCTTCTTGTTGTAAAAGGCGGAAATCTCGTTGATGTAATTCCGATTTGCCTTGATGGATTTCTCCAGGAACAGGCGTACGTTGAGGAATTCCCACGAAGGCCAGAGGAAATAATTGGAAGCAAAGGCAAGCAATGCGCCAACGACGGTATCAAGGATCCGGTATTGGATGACCTCGTTTACATTTGGCGTAAGCATCCCATAGATAAAAACCACATACATCGTCACGAAGGTGGCGCCCACCTTGTAGTTGGTCTGGGTGAAAGTAAAGCCCAGCAGCATCGCCATGATGGCAAAAGTGCTTATCGCAAAACTGTTGTGGACAAAGGAGATGATTCCAAACGCAATGATTCCCCCCAATATGGTTCCGAAGATACGCTCGTAGGAACGTTGCTTGGTGAGCCCGTAGCCAGGCCGCATGATCACGACTATGGTCAGCAAGATCCAATAGACATTCTGGAAAGGCAACAGCTTCCCGATGATGAAACCAAAAAGGATGGTAAGCGTCAACCTTAGCGAATGCCTGAAGATCGTGGAGGAGAAGCTCAAGTTTTCCTTCAGGGTACTCCAGGGATAATACAAGGGCGTGAGGAATTTTTCCAGATCCTTTTCGATGCCTTTCAAGTCCTGCGGATTGGTGGCCAGTGTAAAGGCACGTTCCACCACCTTGATCTTTTCAATCTGCCTTTCGGCGTAATCCCTCATGTTCGAAAGCATCAATACACCTTCTGAAGCTTCTTCCTTTCCCAGTTCTTCTTCGTAATCCAGGATGGCCTTTTCCAATGCCTCCAGATCCTGGAAAAGATGGTGCTTGGAAACATATTTGGTCTTGTTTTCCAACGACTTGGAAAGCTTCTTCATCGTGGCCGCAAGGTTGTAGGCAAGGTTCTGGTACGTGGACAAGGTCTTCGGATGGGCACTGAACTTCTCGTGCAACTTGCTGTGGTTGAACGATGTGGAGAGTGCAAGTTCCAGGATTTCAAGCAAGGAATCGAACACGATCAGCATCTTCCTGTTCTGATTGGAACTGCCCGAATTGGAACGGTTCCGTATCAAGATCTCCCGTAGATTCTCGTGGATGGTGTTCAGTTCAACCTGCAGGTGCAATTGCTTTTCGATGATTTCTCCCCTGGAAGCATCGGCATCCCATAATTTACCCCTCAGTTTAAGGTACCTTGAGGTCAGCTTGATGCATTCGGCAATTTGCAACTCCACATAGCGGTAAGGTCTTATCTTGTAAAAAGTCAGGGAGACAATCAAGTAAAACAAACATCCCGCCAGCATATAGCCCGCATTTATCAGAATGTCAATTCCCGTATGCAAGTGGCCAAAAGCGAGACAAACCGACAACAATCCCGAAAAGGAAATCATCGTGGCCCGGTGTCCGTAGACGGAAATCATTGAAAGGAAAAACAAGATAAGGATAAGGAAGGGATAGAATATCCAAGGATACGGATAGGTGACATTGACCAATATGGCAGAGCCCACGATGATCAGGATGGCCACCAGGATACCGTTCATCTTGTGCTTCAAATTGCTCGGGATATCACTCGGGTAGGTGAGTATGGCACCAATGGCAATCGTAAAACCAATCTGGAACAGATCAAGATACCCAAACAGGATGACCGGCAGGACGGCTGCAACAGTCACTTTCAGCGCATTGGTAAAATTGGTCTGGTCGGTAAAGTTTTTAACTGAATTGATCATTTCGAAAGGTTGCCTTACAAAGATAAGGAATGCAGGAGATTTAAGCTTTGAAAAAATAAAGATTTAAAAAAGTTTCTATCTTCGCAAAAGGTTACCCATCTAATATGTTTTTTCACTATTTTTGCCGTCCGTATTTAATGAAGGCACCCTTTTTGATGAATGCGTAATACTTAAAATTTTTAAAATGATTTTACCAATTGTAGGATATGGCGATCCGGTTTTGAGAAAAATGGCAGAAGATATCCCGCAGGATTATCCGAACCTGAAGGAAACCGTTGCAAACATGTACGACACGATGTATAACGCTTACGGTGTAGGCCTTGCCGCTCCACAAGTTGGGATGGCCATCCGTTTGTTTGTTGTAGATACCACGCCTTTCAGTGACGACGAGGACCTGCCGAAGGAAGAGCAGGAGCAATTGAACGGTTTCAGGAAGACCTTCATCAATGCCAAAATGTTGAAGGAAGAAGGTGAAGAATGGGGCTTCAACGAAGGCTGCCTTAGTATTCCGGAAGTTCGCGAGGATGTCTACAGGAACGAGCAGATCACGATTGAATATTACGATGAAGATTTCAACAAGCATACCGAAGTGTACGATGGCTTGAGGGCAAGGGTGATCCAGCACGAATACGACCATATTGAAGGCATCCTGTTCACGGACAAGATTTCTTCCTTGAAAAAACAGCTGATCAAGAAGAAACTCCAGAACATCATGGAAGGCAAGACCCGTCCGGATTACAAGATGAAGTTTGCCTCGCCGAAGAAAGGCAGGTAAGAAGGCCATCAGTGTCCAGTCATAAGGATCAGTTGCGCCACAGTTTCCAGTTATTAAAGTAAATACTAATAAAAATAAATAATACTAAAGATGAATTTAGATAAGATATTAGCAATTTCAGGCAAGCCGGGCTTATATGCCTTAAAAGTTCAAACCCGTTCAGGTTTTGTTGCAGAATCATTGTTGGATGGTAAAAAAATCACTGTAGGATTGAGAAGCAACGTAAGCTTGTTGTCTGAGATTTCCATCTATACCGTAAGTGAAGAAAAACCACTTGTAGAGGTAATGCGCAACATTGCTGTAAAAGAAGATAACGGACCAGCAATTTCCCATAAAGAGGACAATGCAACATTGGCTGCTTATTTTGCAGAAGTCCTTCCGGATTACGATCAGGACAGGGTGTATCCTTCTGATATCAAGAAAGTATTGAACTGGTACAACATGCTTCAGGCAAAAGGACTGGTTTCCAAGGAAGCTCCCGTAAAGGAAGAGGCTCCTGCAAAAGAGGAAGCCGCTGCTGCAACCGAAGAATAAGCTGCACTTTAGAATATAATGGACAGGATAGGATCCTCCATAAGCAAGAAAGCCTCCATTATGGAGGCTTTCTTTTTGGATTGCAGTTTTTATTGCGGTCTTATTTTACGATTACCTTTACCGTATAGATCTTATTGGATTGTACCTTCAACAGATAGACTCCGGTGGGCAGGCTTTGGTTGATGATCGAGAAATTGTAGTCGTTTATATTCTTGGACGAATAGAAAAGATTTCCTGTCATGTCAAACATGTCAATGCGTTCAATAGGATATTTGGATTTGATGTAGGTACGCTCTCCTTCCTTCACGGGATTGGGATATACCTGCACACCACTTTGAGAAGAAAACTCCTCATTGCCCAAGGCATCTTCCACGACAAAGGAAATCCTGTTGGACACTTCATTGTAGGAATCGTTGGTAAACATCACGATGAAATAGTCTCCGGCTTCAGTAGGAAGCTTGTCATCAGGCAAGATTTTTGTTCCTTCGGAAACGCCTTCAAAATAAGTAAAACTTACCAACTCATCCACATTCGGATCATCACCGGAATGATAGATTCCCAACCAGTCCTTTACGATTCCCGGAGCATCCGTCCAAGTAGCAATAATGTTCTCGTTCAGATTGTAAATCGTCTTGTTGATGGCCAATTGTGTAATCTGTTCCCCTACTTGAAAGAAGACCTTGTTCCCTATGCTTGAATAGCCATCCTGAAGGAAATATTCAGCAAAATAGTACCCATCAGGCAATCCATTGAAGGTAATGCTTCCCTCAGCAGTTGTAACGTACTGCCATTTGGTGGAAGCCGGTCCACCTGGTGTCTGGCCCACTTTGTAGATCCCGATCCAGTCGTTGGCCAGTTGCGGCCCATTTGCATACGTCAGTACCACAGGTTGAGCTGAAGGATATACTTGATTGCTTGCCGATAACGTTACCATGGAGCCAACATAGAATTCCTTCCTTTCGGCAAGTTCGCTGTAACCGCCGTTTTCAAGGAAAGTGGCATAATACCTTCCAGGTGTTGCCAGTCCACTGAACGTAATGGTACCATTGGTCTGTCCGTTTACGTATGCCCATTGCTGTGAAGCGCTGCTGCCTGAAGGCGTCTGATTGCTCTTGTAGAGGCCAATCCAGTCGTTTTGATTTCCAGGACCATCGGTGAACGATACGCTTATGGGTGTGTTGGGCTGGTAGGCAATCGTGTCAAGCTGTATCTGGGTGTTTGCAAAGCTGCTGTTGATGATGTTGAAGGATTTGGTTGCACTCCATTCCGACCAATTGAGGTTCCTGTCCCTATGGCGTACTTTTACAAAATAGTTCCCGTTAGGGATTTCATTTTCTGCGAGGGCAAGTTTTGTAATGTCGACACCTGCATTCACATCCTTGGAAACATCCACCTGGTTGTTCAAGGCTCCGTATAGATTTTCATAATCCCTGTAGATGTCCTTTTCAACGATTTCGAAGTCGGCTGTCTTTCCGATCAGGAATTCGGTGGAATTGAGCAATTGGTTGGATGTGGTGGCGTAAGGCGTACTTGTGATTTCAAGCGGCAATTCAACATCCCCACCGTTGAAAGTATTGGTGATGGAAGGTTGCGTTGGAGCCTGCAGTCCCTTATAGTGATGAAATTCATCCATCAATTCATTGTCCTTCCAGGTATAGGCGCTTCCAATGGAATAGGATTCCACATCAAAAGTAGCATTGACAACATCAATGTCTATGATCTGGTACATCCAGTTTGAAATTGTTTTCTGGACGTCTTCAAAATCCTGTTCCGCTGCCATTCCCCAATATTGGTCCCATGCAACACCACCGGAAATGATCTGGTAAGTCGGCGTGTTTTTCAGTTGTCCCCTGTGGTACAAGTGGTGATGGGCCCCGATATGCAGGATGTGTTTTTCAGAAGTTACAAGGATTGGCATTGCGGAATTACGGATCCACGGAGAAATATCGCCAACATATTGTTCGGCCTGGTACGGCCTGTGCCCCAGGGATATGATCCAGTCAACTGTAGGATCGTTGTCGGCAGCTTGAATAACCGAGGCCACCCAGTTGAGCTGCTGTATGCTTGTATGCTCGGTATCCATTGCAATAAACAATGTATTTCCGACCTGGTTGGCATAATAGTTTTCCGTTCCGGAAGAAATACCCTGGTAGGACATTTCATCCAATACATAATGATCGTAGTAGGCCTGCATGGCCAAGGTACCATACGTTTCGTGATTTCCTACCAAGGTCTGGATCGGCAGGTAGCCGGAAAGGGCCTTGTTCTTCTTGAAATGCACGTTTTCGTAATGATCAAGCGTACCAACGTCAACCTGGTCGCCTACCATCACGGTCAGGGCAATATTATCGGAAGGATCTGCCGTGATGCCCCATTTTTGTGCAATTTTCCTTTTTGCGGCGGCCACCAATGTATCAAAACGGGGAACGTTTCTCATCTGGTTGTCTCCCAGGATCAAGAAGCGCAAATGACCATCTGCTGTTGCAGCTTGTCCGGGAAGCGGCAGCGTCTTGAAAGACATGGTTTCCGAAGTTGCCGTACCGGTTTTGATCCGGTAATAGTATTTGGTATTGGGAGCCAATCCGGTTATTTTCACCGTATGGTAGAAATAATTATTGGGATAGCCGGTATCAGTGAAAACCTGGTTGGTTCCATTTAGCGTATTGGTCAAAGCTTCGCTGGAAGTTCCATATTCAACAATTGACTCGGGGTTGCTCTCCGTTTTCCAATTGACATGGATTGAATTGGTGGTCGGAGCTTGCAAGTAGGGATGGAGTGTCTGGGCCTGCATCACATATCCGGCAAGAAACAATAAGAGAAGGTGCATTTTTTTCATAATGTATAGGGGTAGGGGTTTGATGCAGCCAAAAGTATATTTTGAAAAAATAGAATCAATTACATAAAAATCAACTTAGTGTAAAGAAATAAGAAGTTTCCCAGTCGCCAAGATTAAGGAATGTTTATCCCGATAATAAAAAGAGTACCAGATTTCAGGCAGATATACCGGCAAATGGCAAACCCAAAAATCTTATCCTAATTATAATCCTGCCACGTCCTTTTTCCTGTCAGGATTTCTTATTTTTACCAAAACCTTTTCCATATGAATTCCAGAGAACTCCAGCTTCAGGCTTTTGATAGATTATTGAACATCATGGACGATTTGCGCGAGAAATGTCCGTGGGATAAAAAGCAGACCCTGCAAACGCTCCGCCATCTTACCATTGAAGAAACTTATGAATTGGGAGATGCCATTCTAGACAATGACTTGCAGGAAGTCAAGAAGGAATTGGGCGACCTATTATTGCACATCGTTTTTTATGCGAAAATAGGAAGCGAGACCAATGACTTTGATATTGCCGATGTCTGCAACGAAATATGCGAGAAGCTCATCCACCGCCATCCGCATATTTACGGGGATGTAGAGGTGAAGGATGAAGAAGAGGTGAAGCAGAACTGGGAAAAGCTGAAGCTGAAGGAAGGCAAGAAATCGGTTTTAGAGGGCGTGCCTAAAAGCTTGCCTGCCTTGGTAAAAGCCTCAAGAATCCAGGACAAGGTAAAAGGAGTTGGTTTTGATTGGGAAGAACCGCACCAGGTCTGGGACAAGGTCCAGGAAGAATTGGAAGAATTTCAGGTGGAGGTTGAAGCAGGCAATCAGGACAAGATCGAGTCTGAATTTGGTGATGTTTTATTCTCCATGATCAACTATGCCCGCTTTTTGAATGTCAACCCGGAAGATGCCCTGGAACGCACCAATAAGAAATTCATCAAGCGTTTTCAATACCTCGAAGGCAAGGCATCCGAATTGGGAAAACCACTGGCTGATATGACATTGGCCGAAATGGATGTGTTTTGGAACGAGGCTAAAAAACTATAAATGGTTTACATTTTATTTTCGTTCTTTATCTTAAGATTACATTCAAAACATTAAATTAAACATTAGTATTTCTTTTGTTAAAGCAAGATTAAACTTCGGGTAATCATTTCAGGAAATGATACATATAAATTGCGGCCTAAATAACACAACTTATATTTATCATGAAATTAAAAACTACCCTGCTCTTTTTATTAGGTGCAATTGGTGTTTCCCAGGCCCAGCTTTCGGCACCGGGAGACATTGCTTTTGTTGGCTTCAATGCCGATGGAGACGATGATGTTGCTTTTGTAACCTTCAAGGACCTTCCAGCGAATACAAGCATCCGTTTTTGTGACTCGGAATGGAACGGAACCGGTTTCGGAACCGATGAAGGCAATTTTATCTGGACTTCGCCATCGACAGTAGTTCCAGCCGGAACGGTAATTTCAATCAATGCCCTGAGTGCAGCAATTTCGCCCTCAATAGGAACAATCACCTTGAACAATGCCGGTGGATTATCCGCTTCCGGAGATGCAATGTTTGCTTTCCTGGGAACATCGGCAACAGATGCCAGACAAGTGGATACACTGCTTGCTGCCATTTCCAACTCTGCTTCAGGATTTGGAGTTTTAACGGGTTCTGGGCTATCAGCTGGAACCACTGCCATCTTACTTACTGAAGGAACGGACATGGCAATCTACAACGGACCAAGGACTGGTCTGGACATCAATGGTTACTTGACACAATTGGGGTCAATGGCACAATGGCAATTGGAGGATACTCCTGCAGATGACCATACAAATGGCACGACACCTGATCTTCCTTTCAATGCTTCTGCTTTCACCATATCCAATACCGATGCCAGTGCTCCAACGGTTGCCTCTGCTACCTTGGCAAACCAGACTACTACAGAAGTTATCTTCTCTGAAGAATTGACGGCTGTTTCAGCTAATCTACTGACCAATTATTCTTTTGCTCCAGCCTTGGCCATCAGCAACGTGGTGTATGATGCTGCTTTAAACAAGGCGACCATTACTCATAACGCATTGAGTTCAGGAGTGGCCTATAAACTGACAGTGAATAATATTAAAGATTTGGCCAACAATACATTGGCTGAAGCTTATACTAGCCAGGATTTGTATTACAATACACTTTCATCTGGCTTGCTGATCACAGAGATCATGTACAATCCACCTTCTGACAATGCCAATCAATTGGAATTCCTGGAGGTGTATAACAATACGGCCAATCCAATCGCTCTTGGTGGAATCAAGGTAAAGGACGAATCTAATTTCGTGTTCACTTTTCCGGAAATGACGCTTGCTGCAAATGGAGTTGTCCTGTTGGCGAATGACAAGACAAGTGCCGATGCCTTTTATGGTGTTTCATTCCTGGATATGCCACAAGCAGCCATCAACGCTTTAGGAAACGGAGGCGAATTATTGCAGATATTGAATTCGGTCGATGCCGTAATCTCGCAAGTCTTTTATGATGATGTTGCGCCTTGGCCAACTTCTCCTGACGGAACTGGTCCTTCATTGGAGCTTTTGAATCCAAACGGAAACAGCAACGATGGAAACAATTGGGCTGCCGCAACAAACCTTGCAGGACAATCATTAGGTTCAAATGTATATGCTTCACCAGGCACCTATACTCCAAACGTTTCTTCTTCAATCGCATTCGATTCTGAATTTGTATTCGTAAACGAAAATGCCGGAACAGCTTCAGTAAATGTGGTAATTTCCAATGCCGCTTCGACTGCCGTAACTGCAACGATCACACCTCTTGCCACTATTGGTACTGCTGTTGAAGGAACAGATTATACTTTTGCTGCACAAACCGTTACGTTTCCGGCAAATTCTGCTACGCCTGTAACCTTGAATATCCCGGTAATTGACAATGCTGCTGGTGGTGCCGATACGTTTTTTGTTTTGGAATTGAGCAATCCAACCGGAGCCACTTTGGGAGCGATCAAAACCAAAGTAGTTTATATCTTGGACGATGAAACTGCTGCACCAGCTGGTTCAGAAACGCTAGACATCGATTTTATTGCCAGTTACGAAGTAGATCCAAGCGGTTCTGCTGAAATCGTAGCGCACGATCCTGTTTCTCAAAGATTGTTCGTCTTGAACTCTACTGCTACAAAGGTAATGATCCTTGATTTTTCCAATCCGGAAGCAATCACGCAAATCCAAGCAGTTGACATGTCGGCTTACGGAATTGGCGCTACGAGTGTGGCCTACAAGAACGGAATCGTAGCTGCAACGGTTGAAGGTGCTGATTTTGGAAACGGGAAAGTAGTCTTCATGGACATCAATGGAGGAAACGTAACGGTTGTTGAAGCCGGAGTTTTACCGGATATGGTGACTTTTACACCAGACGGGACCAAAGTCCTGACGGCAAACGAAGGGCAACCAAATGCTGATTATTCGATAGATCCGGAAGGAAGCATCTCAGTAATTGACGTTTCTGGAGGACTTTCAAGCATCACGCAAGCGAATGTGAGCACGATCAACTTCAATGCCTATGATTCACAGATTGAAACTTTAAGAGCGGCAGGCGTTAGGGTTTTCGGACCAAATGCTACCGTTTCAAAAGATTTTGAACCAGAATACATCACGGTTTCGGATGACAATACAAAAGCCTGGGTTACCTTGCAGGAAAACAATGCCTTGGCAGAAATTGACTTGACCACGAATCAAGTGACTTCTATTATCCCGTTGGGATTAAAAGACCACAGCCTGCCAGGAAACACATTGGATACTTCTGATCAGAACGGTCAGATATTTATGGCAAATTGGCCGGTAAAAGGAATGTACATGCCAGATGCAATTGCAAGCTATACAGTTGGAGGAACAACTTATCTGGTTACTGCAAACGAAGGAGATGTTCGTGAATACGATGCCTTGGAAGAAGAAGCCAAAGTAGGTGATGCCGATTATATCCTGGATCCAGTGGTTTTCCCAAATGCAGCGCTTTTGAAGAAAAACAGCAACCTTGGGCGTTTGGTGGTGACCAATCAGTCAGGTGATATTGACAACGACGGCCAGTTTGAAGAAATTCACGTTTTCGGTACGCGTTCGTTCAGTATCTGGAATGCAACCACGAAACAATTGGTATTCGACAGTGGTGATGATTTTGAAAAAATTACTGCTGCAGATCCTGTTTACGGGGCAATCTTCAATGCAAGCAACGACAACAAGAACTTCAAGAACAGGAGTGATAACAAAGGTCCTGAGCCAGAAGGTGTAACAGTGGGAAAAATCGGAGAATCGTTCTACGCTTTCATCACATTGGAAAGAATCGGTGGCGTAATCACTTATAACATTACAAATCCGGCAAGTCCAGTCTTCGTTTCATACAAGAACAACAGGTCTACAACAGATGCCAACATTGGTGATCTTGGTCCGGAAGGAATCATCTACATCAATGCAACGGACAGTCCTAATGATACGGGTCTTATCGTGATGGCCAATGAAGTGAGTGCAACCATCAGTGTGTATAAAATCAACAACGACGTTCTGGGAACGGGAGAATTTACTCCGGATTACAATACTTTCACGGTCTATCCGAATCCGGTAAACCAAGGAATGCTTTATTTAAGCAAGCCAACAGATGCCATCATCTATGACATCGCAGGAAGAATAGTTGCCCAAAAAAGCAATGCTTCCTATCTGGACGTTTCCCAATTGTCTTCGGGTGTCTATATCATCCAGCCAAAAGAAGGCAACAGCCAGAAATTCATTATCAAGTAGTGTAGTAGTTTTTGTTTATGAGAAAAGAAGTCATCCCTGCGAAGGGGTGGCTTTTTTTTGTAAAAAGTAGTTATGGTTTATAGGTTTTTATATTTTGTACAGTTGAATTGTTGTGAATTAGAAATGAATCTTCTATTTTTGATGGCATCAAATGATAGCATCAATGAAGCCGCCTTACGATATATCGCCCAAGATTTTAAATTTAATAACTTCCATCTCCGAAAAAATAGGAGAAGTAAATGCGACCTATCTTGACAAGCAATCACCGACCCTCAGGAAACAAAATAAAATCAAGACCATTCATTCTTCGTTGCAAATAGAGGGGAATACTTTGACACAAGACCAAATTACTGCCTTGATTGAAAATAAAAGAATCATAGGTCCCCAAAAAGATGTTCTTGAAGTTTTAAATGCAATCAAAGTCTATGAACACCTGGAAAGATTTGATTGGATTAAAGAGAAATCTTTTCTGGAAGCACATCGCTTGATGATGCAAGGCTTGGTAGCCGATGCAGGAAAATACAGGACAAAAGGCGTTGGAATTGTCCAAGGTTTGGAAGTAGCGCATATCGCACCTCCAGCTGCAAATGTTCCTTTTTTGATGAAAGATTTGTTTGCCTATCTGAAAGAATCCGATGAAATTCCGCTTATCAAGAGTTGCGTTTTTCATTATGAAATGGAATTTATCCATCCTTTTCTGGACGGAAACGGGCGTATGGGAAGGTTGTGGCAAACGATCATCCTGATGCATAAATATCCCGTATTTGAGTTCTTGCCCTTTGAAACATTGATAAGTAAAACCCAAACGGAGTATTATAGAGTCTTGTCCTTATGCGATAAAATGGGCAATTCAACCTTGTTTATAGAATATATGCTTGATGTCATAGAGCAATCGCTGGCAGCACTTTTGAAGTTTAATAATCGTACCCTGACGGCGAATGACAGGATTGAATACTTTATTGGAAGTGGAAAAAAACAATTTACTCGGAAGGACTATATGAACGTTTTCAAGGACATTTCATCAGCAACAGCTACAAGAGATCTAAAAAAGGCAATTGAGTTGAAATTGATTGAAAAGCAAGGAGAAGACAATAAGACTCTCTATACAATAAGATCGACCTAAAACCCTCTTTGCCTTTTCGCTTCAAAAATCAAAATTGCTGCAGCTACAGATACATTCATCGAGTCAATTTCGCCCTGCATCGGGATGATGATGTTCTGCGTAGCCTCGTCACGCCATTTCTGGCTGAGTCCGGTGGCCTCGGTACCCACGACCAAAGCGGTAGGAACAGTATAATCCTGCGTATGATAGGAGGTAGAATTCTGCAAGGTGGCACTGTAGAAATTGATTTTCCTCTCTTTTAAAAAGGCAATCACTTCATCAGTCGTTCCAGTGGCAATCTGGTTGGTAAACAGGCATCCGACGCTTGAACGCACGATATTCGGATTGAACAAGTCACCTTTCGGGTCGGCAATGATCACGGCATCAACCTTGGCGGCATCGGCAGTTCTCAGTATCGCTCCAATGTTGCCCGGCTTTTCCGGAGCTTCGGCAATCACGATCAATGGATTTTCACCCAGTTTCAGCTCGTTTAATGCCAACGATTTTGATCGGGCTACGGCCAAGACACCTTCGGTGGTATCGCGATAGGCCAACTTCTGATAGACTTCCTTGTTGATTTCAATGAAGTCAATGTGCTGCCTTGTCAATTTGGTTATTTGACCTGGCTCAATCAATTCTGGTAAAAACAAAACGGTTTCAATTTCATAACCTCCCTTGAAGGCCAATTCTATTTCACGCTTTCCTTCAATCAAGAAAGTGCCTGATTGTTTTCGGGCTTTTGCCTTTTCCTGCAAGAGCACCAAGGATTTGATAAAGGGATTTTGAAGGGAAGTGATCTGTTTCATTTTTAGAGTGGCTGGGTTTCTGAGTGGCAAAGTTAAGTATAAAAAAGAGTGCCCCAATTTTCATTGAGGCACTTTCTATCTTTTAGAAACGGTCCGGTGTGTTTGGTTCCTCGGTAGCTTCTTCGAGTTGTGGTTTTGTCACTTCCTGGTCTTTTTTGCCAAAAACAAACTTCTTGAGTCCGGCAAAAGCGGCAATAATCCCGACAACTATAAATTTTCCGAATTTTGCAAGTACGGCAAAGAAACCTACCTTGGCCAAGACCTTTCCGGCCACCAATCCGCCAATTGTCCAGGCAGCAACGGAATCCGTACTGGAATCAAAATCAGAATAGGTATTTCCTTCCGAAAATTGAACACTTGAAATCACACTGTCCATATTGGCTTTCACTTCAGGCAATTGTTCGATAGGTGCAACTGCGGAAAGGATAAAAACCCCTTTCCTGCCCAAAACCCTGAGGTCATAGTTTAGGGTATTCGTTTCGCTGTCGTCAAAATCGAATTCTTTTGCCCAATGCAGCACTTTTTTATTCTCATCATAAAAAGGCTTGGACGCCCAGCCTACCAGCGTCGCACTTGAAAATCCTAGCTTTTTTCTTTCCTCATTCTGAGTTTTGATGTCTTCCTGTATTTCTGTAAGAAGTTCATCGTAATCCATATCCTTTGCGTCATCATCCTTCACATAGCCCATCCCATCATAATTGATGGTAAACAACCAGCTGTCATCACCCAGGACGCCCTTTTTTTCAGGAACCAAGGCGCCCAGCAGGGTAAGATCTTCCGGGTTTCCCCATAGATCCTTCATTACGTATTGCGCTTGCTTGGCATCCAAAAATTTAAAGCCTTTGGGAACATTCAGGACGGCATTCTCGTTTGGAAATTCAATTTTCCCGGTCTGATACACCAGTGATTTTTCAATCGCAGCAATATCTACGGTAGTGGTGTCTTCGCCCTGGGCAAAATTCTGAGCGGTTAATCCGATAAAAAGTAAAAAGGAGAGTAGCAGTTTTTTCATATTTGGTTGTTTTTGGTGTTTTATAAGATGCCTCTTGCCTTGATTTCGAGGTATTTGTTGATGGTGTCCAAGGTAAGATTTTCGGGTTGTGTGAGTACCGAATAGATACCGTATTTCTTTAATTCATTCACGATAAGACGCTTCTCGAAGGCAAATTTTTCAGCAATGACCTTGTCGTATACCTCTTGGATGTTTTCCGCTTTTTTCTGGATCAGGTCATTCAGTTCCGTATTGTTAAAGAAGACCACAACCAACAAATGGCTTTTTGCAATTCCTTTCAGGTAAGGCAATTGGCGGTGCAGGCTGTCCATCGTTTCAAAATTCGTATAGAGGATGATCAGGCTCCTCTGGTTGATGTTTTTCTTGATATCGACGTACAGACGTGAAAAATCACTTTCAAAGAAGTCGGTCTTGATGTTATAAAGGTTTTCCAGGATTTTTTGCATTTGCGAGGAACGCTTTTCGGCCACGACACGGTTTTCAACCTTTTTAGAGAAGGCAAACATTCCTGCCTTGTCCTGTTTTTTCAGGATGATATTCGATAAGACCAAGGTCGCATTGATGGCATAATCCAGCAAGCTCAGCTTGTTGAAAGGCATTTTCATCAATCGGCCCTTGTCAATTGCCATGTAAACCGACTGTGATTTCTCGTCCTGGAATTGGTTCACCATCAGGGCATTCTTCTTGGCTGTTGCCTTCCAGTTCAACGTCCGGATGTCATCACCCTGGACATATTCCTTGATCTGCTCGAATTCCATCGTATGGCCGATCCTTCTGATTTTCTTCACGCCATATTGGAAAAGGTTGTTGGAAAATGCCATCAGATCGTATTTCCGCAATTGGATATACGAAGGATAGGTAGGTACCATCTGGTCCTTGTTGAATGTAAATCTTCTGGAAATCAATCTCAGAGGCGAAGAAACGTAGATGTTCAGGTTCCCAAAAGAGTATTCGCCACGTTCTGTCGGACGCAGGTAATAATTGATCTCGTCCTGTGAAGAAGCCTTGACCTTCCGGATGATCTCAAAGTTTCGAACCTGGAATTGAAAAGGGATCTCATCGATTATCTGGGCTGAAATCTTAAACGAATAATAATTCTTGATGCTGACATTGATGGGATTTTCATCACCGTTTGATAATTTTTCAGGTGTGATCCTGGTGGCTTCTATTCCGGTTTTGGCCCAGAAGAGGATCATGATATCCAAGACCAGGAACGTCATCATGATCAAAAACAAATACCAAGTTGCCTGATACAATGCAGGAAAGATAAAGGCACAGGCGAACAGCGCTATGATGCCCAACAGCACATAGAAGAAGAAATTATTGATATACAGTTTTTTGATAAGCTTCAAGGGATCAGGTTTTTTTATCTTGGAATTTCAACAGATTCCAATATTTGTTTGATGATTTCCACGCTTGTAATACCTTCCATTTCGCGCTCCGGCGTCACGATGACCCTGTGTTGCAATACCGGGATTGCCGCTTCCTTGATGTCTTCCGGGGTTACAAAATCACGACCACGGATGGCAGCAAAGCCTTTTGATGCATTCAGGATGGCAATTGAAGCACGAGGCGAGGCACCCAGATACAGAAATGCATTTTCCCTGGTATTGATCACGATCTTGGCAATGTATTCCAATAGATTCTGTTCCACCACGATTTGCTTTACAAGCGACTGATAGTGCTTGATTTCATCTGCAGAAAGCAAAGTCTTGATGTTTTGCAACTTTCCTTGGTCCTGCAAAAGATGTTCCCTTTGGATGATCATTATTTCTTCGGATAATTTCGGATAATCGATAGAAATCTTGAACAGGAAACGGTCCAGCTGTGCTTCTGGCAAGCGATACGTTCCTTCCTGCTCAATAGGGTTCTGGGTTGCAATTACAAGGAAAGGCGTGTCCAAGATGTAGGTTGCACCATCAATTGTAATCTGACGCTCTTCCATTACTTCAAACAAGGCAGCCTGTGTCTTGGCAGGAGCACGGTTGATCTCGTCAATCAAGATTAGATTGGAAAAGATTGGCCCTTTCTTGAATTCAAATTCCGATTTCTTCAGATCAAAAACGGAAGTTCCTAGGATATCCGATGGCATCAGATCAGGTGTGAATTGGATCCTGCTGAAGCCGATCTGCAAGGTCTTCGCCAATAGTTTTGCCGTGATGGTTTTGGCCACTCCTGGAACTCCTTCCAATAGAACGTGTCCGTTTGAAAGGAATGCAACCAATAACTGGTCGATCATTTTTTCCTGTCCGACAATAACGGAACCCAATTCGGCCTTGATGGCAACGATGCTTTCCTGCAATCTCCTCAAGTCCAATCTTGATTCGAAATTTACATTTTCGTTTTCCGGAGTATTGTTGCTTTCTGTATTTTCCATTAGTTGGTTATTTTTTCAATTATGCTGTTAAGTTCTGTCAAATCGCTTTCCACACTTTCAAAATTTCCTTTTCGATGATGGTTGATGAGGTAGACGACCCTTTGGATGTCTTCGGTATTTTTTCCTGTCTTCAACTGTAGTTTTTTAATGAACTGATCGTCCAGGACGTTGGTATCCAATAAATAATCCTGACGTATCCTGTCCAGGAAATAGATGATCTTCTTGTTCATTATGTTATCGTGGTTGCCTTCCTGGAAATATAGATTTCCAATTGTCTTTGTAAAATCAATGGTTGTATTCTCCAAAGGTTTTATGATAGGAACTACCCTTTGCTTTCTTTTTGCATTAAAAATAATAAAGACCACAAATCCCAACAGGAATAAATACCAGGCGGCCCTCAAGGCAGGTTCACTGAAAATAAAGCGCAAAGGCGATTGGGAAATGCTGTTTCCGCTGATGTCCTTGGTGTACCAATATACATTTCCCTTGGGAACATACGACAAGACTTTTTCAGCATATTGATAATGATTGTCTTTCAAAAGGTGAAAATTTGTAAAAGCCGCAGGTTGCGAATGCAGATAGAAATTTCCATTCTTGTAAGGAACCTTGATGAAGTTTATCTTTTTATCCTTGTTGCTTTGATAGCCTAGCACAGTAGTGTTCAAGGTATCAATTTTAGAAAAATAGGTATTTCCTGTTCCTTCCTTGAGGTGGTATTTTTCTTTTCCCAATGTCTTGTTTGCCAGCCACACTTTGGATTTATCGGTGTATTCAAAATCACTTCCGATAGTGACTTTCAAGCTGTCCAGCAACTGATCCGGGAACGATTTCATGCTGATAAAGACATCATTTCCGTGATCGGCAAAATAAAACAGTTCCGTGATGGATTGTGCATCCAATACTGAAAAGCCATTGATTATAAGGAAGGTGCCTTTCTTGGTATAGGTATTCACCAAGGAGTCATAGTCGTACAGCGGTTCCAGGTATTCGTATGGGGTCACGTTGATCTTTTGGATCTCTCTGCCCTTCAATAATGCATCTGCTTCTTCATTGAAAACGTGCATCCCAAACGGAATCTTGTCCTTCAAGGAATAGGTCTGGTCCCAGTTGATGGGTTTTGGTGCATTGAGGTCAATAGCGACAATCACCGACAAGAGCAGCACTAGAAAAGCGATATATAGTTTAAGTGACTTGTCCATTAATACAAAGATTGGATTGATTTCTCGAATGCTTTCCTGGCCTTTTCAAAGGTAGCTTCATCCAGCTCAAATTCGCCGTACCAGATGTAATTGTACAAATAGGAAAGGTAGGCGAAATCCTTCTTGAAGTTTTCGCTTTTTATCTCATACAGATAATCCGAATTGGTTTTTTCAGCGTCCCATTCGATGATCTGCTTTTCGGACATCTTTTTCAACAGCCATAAATAATAGTAGCGGATGCTCAATCGTTTCTCGCCCGATTGGATGCTCTGCTTGATCAATTTCTCGAAATCAATCAAATGAAGATTCTTCTCCAGTTCATCATAATTGATCAGCCTCCTGTCAGAGTTCTTCCCGAAAATCCATCTGCCTTCTTTGTTCAAGAGCGCTTTCACAATCAGATAAACCACAAACAGGATAAGCAATACGGCAATCACCCTCATCACAATAACGACCATTCCCATTGCTGCCTCGTTGTTTGCAAGTCCAAATAATCCCTGGAATAAAGTGGCCAGCCATTCCTTAAACCGGTCCCAGATGTTCTGTTCTCTGGTTTTTTCCTCATAGACAAAATCATCCGAATCATATTTTTCCTTGAAAGAAGGTTCAAACTGAAGTTCCTCCACTTTTGAGGTATCAATCTTAATGTCTTTTTCAGTGTAGACCACGCCTTTTTCCTCGGCTTTGGCCAAAGTATCCTGGCCATAAGATCCAATACAGAAAAGAAGCAGCAGTATGTAGAATGATTTAATCAAGGGATGGAATGGTGTTTTGGGATTTTAATTTTTTGGCAACCATGAAGGGCAATACCAGATAGTAGAAGGAGATCAGCGACAAGGTGGAAAGTATGATGAATACATTCAGCCAATTGGGCATTTCAAGTGAATATCTCGTTACAAAACCTTCTATGAAACCTGCGGCAATCGTAAACGGAATCGTACTCAGGTAAATTTTAAGCCCGTTCTTCATTCCCATCTTGAACGATGTAAATCTCGAATAGGTTTTTGGAAACAGGATGGAAGCACCCAACAAGAGTCCGGCTGCGGATTCTATCACGATGGCAAAAATTTCCATCGACCCGTGAAGCCATATTCCCTGGACGCTTTCCCAGAAAACGCCTTCCTGGTAAAAAAAATATTGAAAAGTACCCAGCATCATGCAATTCCGAAGCAAGATGTAAAAAGTGCCCACTCCTCCAAAAATTCCAAAGAGGAAACAAATGGCACCTACCCGCAGGTTGTTCATTGTAATGCCAATGAATCCGCCCCAATTGCTGCCACTTTTATAGATGGCCACAGGATCTCCGCCCTTGATGTTCTCAAGGGTCTGGTTCACATAGGCATCTCCCATGATCAGCCTTGCCAGTCCATCATCGTATCTTGCAGAGAGCACTCCCATTCCAACAAAGAGAAAAAACAGGAGGAAAGCATACAGGACATATCTTTTGTACTGATAAATCAATAGGGGAATCTCGATGGAAAAGAAATAAACAATGCGATTGGATTCCTGTCTTTTCGTCTTGTAGATTTTTTGATAGATCTGTGAGGCCAAATAGTTTAGGTAGACAACCGTCTTGCTTTTAGGGTAATAGGATTGGGCATAGGACAAATCGTTGATTAAATGTATGTATAAACCAGCCATTTCATCAGGATTTTTTTTAGCTTTACCGAAAATAGCCTGTTCAAATTCAAGCCATTTTTCTTTATTTTGTTTTATGAAGGCAACTTCTCTCATTAAAGGCTAAAATATAAAATATGTCAGAATTATCTATAAATACTACACAAAATGTAAGGATTAATTTTACGGCTGCCACAATTGGCCAGAGAATTTTGGCATTTGGAACCGATTTACTTATCCTGATTGCCTATTTTATCCTGGTTGTAATGTTTTTGAATTATTCCGGATTGGGCGATGCTATGGAGAAAATGGACCCCTGGTCGGCTGCGGCCATAACGATTGTCCTTTTTGTTCCGGTTACTTTTTATTCCATATTTTGGGAAAGCCTGTTCGAAGGGCAGACCCTAGGCAAACGCTTGTTAAAAATCAAGGTCGTGAAAATTGACGGTTACCAGGCCAGTTTTGGAGATTACTTTATCAGGTGGCTTTTCAGGATTGTCGACATACTTGCAAGCTTTGGAACTGCAGGCTTCATCTCGATTGTAGTCAGCGAGAAATCGCAACGTCTTGGTGATATGGCAGCAGGAACCGCCATCATCAGCTTGAAGAATGATATCTCGATAAACAGTACCATCCTTGAAGACATCAACGAAGATTACGTCCCCGTTTATCCTTCGGTGATTAAACTATCGGACAATGATGTGCGCATCATAAAGGATAATTTCCAAAGGGCCAGAAAGCACCACGATCAGGAGATCATAAGAAAGTTGAAAGCTAAAATTGAAGCCGTTACCGGAATAAAAAACCAATCGGGTAATGATACTGATTTTATCAAGACGGTCTTAAAGGATTATAATTTTTATACGCAGAATATGTAGAAGGGGAAATTCCAAGAGGGAAATTTCAAATTTCAAAATGCAAATTCCAAAAGACAAATCCCAAATTCTAAATCTAAAATGTCAATATTCTATTTGCTCGACATAATCGGTACAATGGCTTTCGCAATGTCTGGAGCCTTGACTGCAATGAACAAGAAACTCGATCCGTTCGGGGTTTTCATAATTGCCTTTGTAACGGCTGTTGGAGGAGGAACCTTGCGCGATATCATGATCGGAAGGACTCCCGTAGGCTGGATGCAGGATTTGAATTATGTGTATTTGATCACGGTCGGTTTTTTCCTGGCCGTTATTTTTAGAAAAAAATTGGACCGATTGAGAACATCGCTGTTTTTGTTTGATACGATCGGATTGGGCGTTTTTACATTGATTGGTTTGGAAAAAGGAATCAATGTTGGTCTCGATCCCGTAATCTGTATTGCCCTTGGAACAATGACAGCCTGTTTTGGAGGCGTCATCCGGGATATTTTATGCAATGACATTCCGGTAATTTTCCGAAGGGAAATCTATGCCACGATTTGCATCATCGGTGGAATCCTATTCTTTAGCCTGAGGAGACTGAACCTGAATCAGGATATCCTGTACCTTATCACTTCCGTGGTAATGATCGTGATACGCTTGATGGCCGTGAAGTTCAAATGGTACCTTCCTGCTTTGGAAAAGAAGTAAAAAGGTTAAAAATTAAGTTTCCTTAATGGTTATAGGATAATAAAGAAAGTATTAGTCTAATTTACAATAAAACAAGCTTATTAAATGACCTTATATGCCTTGTATGGTTAAAATTTATCTGGTCATATGGATAAAACCAGTCAGCACATTTGGATAGTCGGGGTCATTTAGATCCAGGACATAATAGTACGTCCCTTCCATTAATTTGTCACCTGAAATCCGGGCTCCCTTGTTTGAAAAGCCATACCAGTCTTCGGTATTGTTATTTCCGGTCCACACCAGGGCTCCCCAGCGGTTGTAAATCTGAAGTTGGAAGTTCACAAAGACATCGCGCAAGCCTTCCACAAAAAAGGTGTCATTATTTCCATCATTATTGGCCGAAACATAATTGTACACCTTTGGCGGACAGTTCCTGGTTTTCAACAGGAAAGAAGTTGTCAGATAGCATTTTTCATTTTCAATCCTTACAAAAATCTCTTCAGGATTGGCCTGTGCAATATGATTTGCAGGATCGGCAATGGCATTGACCTTGATCAAGGCATCTTGAAAACTCGTGTAAAAACTCACGATATCTGCAGGATTTGTTTTCACGGCTGCTATATAATCCCAGAAATCAAAAGAGGTTTTTCCCAGACCCGCATTGCAGATGGTAATGTCTTCAAGGGAATTAAAGGCAACACTTCCCAAAAGCGAAACTTCAAGCGTATTCGAAATATTGTTGTCTTCATCCAACTCTTTCTGTATTCCGTCGCCATTTTCATAATTGTCAACCTTGAATGTCAATACAAAATCATTCGGAATGCTTTCAGGGATATTGAGCGTGATGGTTTTATTCTGGCTTTCGCCGGCAGGAATGGGAAGCGTGGTTTCATCGTATTCGATATAGATGTCATTTGCATAGATGCCAATGGGAATCCCGGCAGGAAGTACATCGGTGCTGTTGAAGTTGCCCACGGTATAATCTACGATGACCCTTCTCGAAAAGCATTCATTGTTGGCAGAATGTAGTTCAATCGTGGCATCCGGAAGCTGGTTGTTGAGCTTGGAAATAACGGTACTGATCATCACAAAATCCTGGAGCGAAGTCAATTCGATGGTTGCGGTCGGGTTTCCAATCTGGATAAATTCCTCAATATTGAAAACATCCAGGTCCATGTTGAACATTTCTTCTGAATTGGTATAGCTATTCGTTCCGTTAAAGACGCTGTTGATGGGATTCAATTCATTGAACAAATCAAATCCGTTAAAAGTCAGGTTTTCTTGATTGGCCAGGTCCCTGTCGCCTTCCCACGCCACAAATCCAATTTTTGCCCCGGTATTGTCTACAACATTCAGGTCGTTCAAGGTCAAGGTCAAATTGGTCTCGGTACTTGAAACGCCCTGCAAACCATCGTAAACATTAAGCTGGTTCAAAGGCAGGTTGTTGTTCTTAAAGATAACGACGATTGCCCATCCGCCAAAATTTGTCCGGTTGTTGCAATAGCCCGTACCAGCTCCGACAACGCTTGCCAGGTCAAATTCAGAAAGTGTATAATTTCCAGCACCGGTGTTTTTTACCAGCGTTGTAACATCAGCGAAGGCACAAAAATAATTGAGGTTGTTTTTAAAAAGGGGGAAAGTCCTTTGCGAATTGACGGTTGTGCCGTTCAATTTTACTTCAAGATCGCCCGTTCCGGAACCTGCCCAATACAAGAAGGCTTTCTCGACAACATCTCCTGCTGATAGCACTAGATTTTCCGATGAGGTATTGAAAATGTTGCAATTGGGAGCCGTGTTGTTTTCGGCAGGATTAAGCGTGTTTCCAACTGCCGTAAAATCATATCTTCCGTTGAATTGCTGGTATAAGGATACATCCTGGGCAAATGTCTTGCAGGCTGTCAGAATGAAAACAACGCAATAAATATGTAGTAATTTCAGTTTCACTAAAAGTGATTTGTTTTTAAGATTTTAAAGATAGTAATAATTTGCAAACCGAAGATTGTCAAGAAATCGAATTTTGAACTGCCACTTTCCGTTTTATTTAGTCAAAAATCAGTAATTTTCCGATGTTTAAATTTTGAATGTGAAAAACTACACCGTCAGACCTTACGAACCAAGAGATTTTGAAGCCTGGAATGCTTTCATAGGTAAGGCCAAGAATGCTACTTTCCTGTTCCATAGGGATTTTATGGAATACCACAAGGACCGTTTCCAGGACTTTTCATTGATTGTCGAAGAGGATCAGAAATGGGTGGCCGCATTGCCTGCAAACCGGGTTGGGGATGCTCTTTATTCACATCAGGGCCTGACGTATGGCGGCTTGGTGTATGAGGGTAAGCTAAATGCTGATGAAGTGGAGGTTGTTTTCACGGATTTGATCCAGTTTTTAAAGGAAAACGAAATACAAAATCTTTTCTACAAGCCCATTATTGCGATCTACGGCAAGCAATCTTCACTTGAAATGGATTATTTCTTGTTTCGAAAAAAGGCGGCTCTGTACAGGAAAGATTTGAACCTGGCGATAGATTTTGCTTCAGACTTTAGAATATCCAAAAGCAAGATGAAGCATTTCAGACGCATTTCAGAATCGGAGATCGAAATGAGAAAGGAAACCTCGCTGGCCTCTTTTTGGGACAAGGTCCTGGTTCCGCGCCTGCAAGAGAAGCACAATACCAATCCGGTGCATACAAAAGAGGAGATTCAGTCATTGGCTGAAAAGTTTCCGGAGAACATTATTCAATACAATGCCTATCTTGAAGATGAGATTGTTGCCGGAATCACGCTTTTCCATTTTGGAAACGTAGTAAAATCGCAATATGGAGCCACAACCTCGCAAGGTGAAAAGTTAAGGGCTTTAGATTTCCTATTCATAAATTTAATTACTGAGTTTAAAGATAAAGTTTCCTATTTTGATATGGGAACCGTGACCGAAAGCAATGATAAAGGCTACAATCCAGGCTTGATGAAGCAGAAGGAAGAACTGGGATGTTCGGTCTACAATCAGGATTTTTATTCGCTTGCAATATGATAAAGTTTCTCGACCTGCATAAGATAAACCTGCACTATGAGGAAGCCCTCCAGGAAAAATTCAGATCGTTTCTGGATAAGGGCTGGTATATACTTGGAGATGGTGTGAAAGCTTTTGAGAAGGAGTTCGCCGAATATTGTGGCACCAAACACTGTATCGGTGTGGGAAATGGGCTTGATGCCCTGGTGCTGATTTTCAAGGCAGCAATACAACTAGGAAAACTGCAGAAAGGCGATGAAGTTATCGTGGCGGCCAACACCTATATCGCCTCAATACTAGCCATCCTTGAAGCCGACTTGGTTCCGGTACTGGTTGAGCCAAACGAGCAAACCTTCAATATAGATCCTGATGTGATTTCTAAAGCCATCACGCCCAGAACAAAGGCAATCCTTGCTGTTCATCTATATGGTCAATTGGCTGATATGGAGGCTGTAAATACTATTGCGGCAGAAAATGATTTATTGGTTGTTGAAGATGCAGCGCAGGCGCACGGTTGCAAGATGGGAGATGGAAGCGGGGAGATGGAAGAAAAAAAAGCCGGAAATTTGAGTTATGCTGCGGGCTTCAGTTTCTATCCTGGAAAAAATCTAGGTGCTCTTGGTGATGCCGGTGCAGTAACGACCAACGACGATGACCTTGCCAGGATGATATTTTCACTTCGCAATTACGGTTCTGAAACAAAATACCATAATGATTTTGCAGGTGTAAATTCTCGCCTGGATGAAATACAAGCTTCTTTTTTAAGCGTGAAATTACCTTATCTCGACAAGGAAAATGCCATAAGAAGAAGGATTGCCAGACGCTATCTATCCGAAATAAGAAACAGCAGGATCACCTTGCCTTTTTATGACGGATCGGAAAATCATATTTTTCATTTGTTTGTAATCAGGACGGAAAACAGGGACGGATTGCAAAAATATTTGTCTGAAAACGGCATCCAGACCCAGATCCATTATCCGATAGCACCGCATAGGCAAAAAGCCTTGCCGCAATTCCATCATCTGTCTTTTCCAATTACAGAACAGATGCACGATGAAGTCTTGAGCCTGCCGATAAGTCCCGTAATGACGGAAGACGAGATTGATCAGGTTGTTAAAATGCTGAACCAATGGACATAATCATCAAATCGTTCAACAGGCCTTATTATCTGGACAGGTGCCTCCAAAGCATCTACAAGAATGTCGCTGATGCTGATTTTACGATCAAGATCCTGGATGACGGGACACCTGAAAAATACCTCCAACGATTAATCGAGAATTATCCAGAGATACAAATCTATAAATCGGAATCCTATAATGAAAAATCAGCCAAGATAGTGGAGGGTGCTTCCTATTCGGGAAATATACATAAAGCAGATATTCCCATAAAACTGTGGATAGAAGCAGCTCAAAACGCAACAGATTACTTCTTGCTGTTGGAAGACGACATCTGGCTTACCGAAAAAATAAACTTGAAGGTTACGCAGGCATTTTTAACGTCCAAGAAAATATTCTTTTTAAAGTTATTCTGGTTGGGAAATGACAAACTGGTAGAAAGCAAGCTGACAGAGAAAACAGATTTCATAAGTGTTTACAAGCCTCAACTCTTTACTTCAAATCCTTTGCTGTTCAGACTCATCTTTAGGATGGATCGCTTGAAAAGCAGGGCAATATTGACTTTTCTAAGGATTTACAGCAAGGACCGATTTTTAAAGTATTATACCATTTACAGTGTTGCCGGGGTTATCTTCAAGAAGGAGTACTTCTTGAATTTATGGAAAGATCATAAAAATAGTGTCGATGAACATTTGCAATTGTTCAATGCGGTAAAATATTATCATAAAAACAATGCCATGCATTTTGCAAGGACGAATGTAGAGGTAGCCAGAACAGGTTTCCTATCTTCTGCAACCAACCAGCATAAGAATTATGAAGGAATCCATCTGGATATGTTTGAATTGAACAGGATTCTGAATGAAGCCTGGTATGATAACGGCCTGGATGCAATGGGAAATTTCCCGAAGGATCTGGATGAGCAAAAAATTGCAACGATCCTTGAAAAAGCCAATAAGCCGATGGCTCAAAGAGAAGAATGGCAAAAATGGGTAGGAAGATTTAAGCAACAGTTCCGATCATTTGGTTGTAATATTGACTGATATGCAAGAAACAGGACAAGAGAATTCACACAAGACCATTTTGAAGGCTACGGGCCTGTTTGGATTTTCACAAGTCTTGAAAATACTCATAGGCATTGCAGGTTCAAAGTTTGTGGCTGTTTTTCTTGGGCCTGTCGGAATTGGAATTGCCGGACTTCTCAACAATACAATTGGAATTATCACTGCGGTTTCAGGTTTTGGAATCAATATAAGCGGGGTAAGGCAGGTTTCCATCGCTTATTCCCAACAGGACGAACAGAAGTTTGCAGAAGGTTTGCTGGTGCTCAAAAGGTGGTCGATTGCAGTAGGGTTGCTTGGTGTCGTATTGACCATTGTATTTTCAAAGCTGCTAAGCCAATGGACATTTGGAACTTCCGAACATTACCTATGGTTCATTGTCCTGTCTGTAAACTTTATCTTTTCGAGCCAGGCTACCAACAAGATGGCCATCTTGCAGGGAACCAGATCAATGAAGGCAATTGCTATGTCGAGTGTTGTTTTCTCTATTTTATTGACGCTGATTTCCATTCCCATTTATTATTTCTTCAGGATGGACGGGATTATTCCGGTCATTTTGTTGACCGCTGTTTTAAACTTTTTAGTCAATTGGTATTATTCAAGAAAAATCACCACCAAAAAAATCAGCTTATCCTTGTCTGAAACTTTTGAAAAGGGAAAAGATCTTATAAAACTTGGATTCCTACTCTCCATCAATGTTATTTTCGGACAAATTTGCAATTATATCATCAAGCTTTATTTTCAATTGAAGGCTAATGATGAAGAAGTTTTAGGCTTGTACGTAGTGAGTTCCGTTCTCTTGATTTCCTACGTGGGGATGATTTTCAATGCCATGGGAGCCGATTTTTATCCAAGGCTCACGGCAGTGCAACACGACAACAAGAAAATGAGGGAGCTCGTAAACGATCAGATAGAAATAGCGATGCTCCTGATAACGCCCTGCATCTTGGTGTTCTATTTTTTGGCTCCGATCATCATACGGGTTTTGTATACGAAAGAATTTCTTCCCGTTGTCTTCATCCTGAAAGCGGCATTGCTGGCCATCATCATAAAGGCAATTGTCTGGCCCTTGGCTTATATCATTCTGGCAAAAGGTGAAAACAAGCTCTATTTCAAGCAGGAAGTATTGGGCGATTTTATGAATGTTGCGCTCACCATCCTGTTGTATCATCTTTGGGGCTTGATAGGAATTGGCCTTGCGATGCTTGTCAATTATGCTGTTTATGGATTTTATGTATTCAACATAGTTCGCAGGAAATTCGGCTTCAGTGTAAGGAAAGAAACATTTTCCATTATATTAAAATCGGTACTAATGGGTTCGCTTGCCTGTCTGGTGGTTTTTGTTTTGGAATATCCCTATGCTTATATTCCATTGGGAATCTTGACCTGTATCTCAGTTGTCTTTTCGTATAAGGAATTAGACAAGAGGATTGGAATCTTGTCGTATTATTTAAAAATAAAAGGCAAGTTCAGGAGATAGTTGATTTTATGAAATTATGATTAAAATTCCAAAGCTGTTAAACTTCTTTCGTGCTTTTTGCAAGTTCCAGCATTTCAAGATCACCTTTTCCAGAGCCATAGACATAGATTTCATCAAACTTATCGAGATTTATTATTTCCTTAATCCTGTTTACTTTTTCTATTCCGAAACAGTTCTTGGATGAAAAATTACCGCTTACTTTATCGTTGAGATTTTCAATCTTGGTTCCAATTACTTCAACATTATGTTTGGCAGCCCAAGGCTGGATCCATTCCTCGATTGAAGCGGTAACAATGTAGACAGTATGATTGTTGTTGATATGATCTTGAAAATCCCAAAATATTTTGTTGCTTAAATTCTTGTCAATCTGATAAAGTGCGAAATCATTGGAAAGCTTTTTGAAATGGCTGAATTCCATATTTCTAAAAAAATGACTGATGTATCTTATTTTTACTTTCTCATTTGACAAGATTCCCATTTTTAATCCAAATAAGTGGGGAGAAAGTAGAAGAATACCTGTATAGAAGGATAGCTTTCCTTTACTGAACTTGGTAAATTCAATCAGGCTGTCTTTTTTATACAACGTACCATCAAAATCAAAAAGGGCAAGTGTTTTCATTTGTTGAAATAAAGTAAATAAGCCATTAAAAGAATCCATAATAGAATGGAAATCTGTAAAAATCGATCTTTTAAGAGGATCAAGGTAGGCGAGTAGGTAGATTGATCAACCAAGGATAACTTTAAATATCGGAGTAATCCATTGATGACAAAAATAATTGAAAGGTATAATAATTCTGAATTGTAGTGTTCTTGATTTTCCGGAGCTATACAATAAAAAATATAGCAGACAATAATGATGGAGGACAATACGCCAAGGATCGTATCAATGAATGCAAGATTGTATCCGTCAATGTTTTTTCTAACTTTCATCCCTGTTCCAGCGAGAAGAACGTCTGATCTTCTTTTTGCAAATCCTAGAAACAGGGCAAGCAAATAGGTAATCAATATTATCCAGATGGAAGGTGCAATTTCTGAAACTGCAGCACCTGCTAGCAACCGCAAAACAAATCCTATCGCAATTATATTAACATCAAGTATGGCTATGTGTTTCAGCCATTTTGAATAGAGAACGTTTAAAGTAATATAAATCAGAATTATTAGGAAAAGTTGCTGTGAAAGTAAGAAAGAAGCCAGTAAAGTCGCTAGGGCCATTACACTCATCAACGCAAAAGCATTTCTTATTGATATTGTTCCCGAAGCAAGAGGTCTTTTTGATTTTTCGGGGTGCAGCTGATCTTCCCTGATATCAAAATAATCATTCAGGATATAGATGCTGCTTGCTGCAAAGCAGAATAAAACAAAAACAAACGCAGTATTTGCTAATTGTGAAAGTTGTGAAAATTCACCACTGAAAAAAAGAGGAGCAAACACAAAAAAGTTTTTGACATATTGTTTTGCACGAATCAATTTAAAATAGTTTTTCATCGATTAACTGAATTATAAATGATGAAGTGTTTTGTTTCATCTATTTGATTGAAGTTTTTATAAATAAACCTGGCAATACTGCTTGAAGTTGCTTCTCCAACCGTTTCCAAATCGCCCCTTTCTATAAAGGATTTCTCTAAAAATATATAATTTTTCTTGTCGGAAGCTATTTTTATAAAAGTGTCGAATTGCCTGTTGACTTCAGTATCAATTATCCAATCTGCGGGAAGTTCACTCTGGTGGTTGAAAATATAATTGGCCATAGGAAAATTAGGTGCCACGATAAAGTTTTCACCATAGTGCGCTATCAATTTTTTCAATTCCAAGTGTTTTTCAAAATTATTTTTATTGGTCTTTATGTATTTCAATTTGGGAGAAATAGTATCGAGGGAATAGCTCAGGCTAAAAATATCTTTCTCATTATAGGGTTTTAAAGTATAGGAAAATGCAATGATAGACAAAGGAATAGTAATTGAAAAATAATGTTTTGTAGTAATCTCAAAGTTATAATAGTGCAACAAGACAATCACTGACAGTATAATTCCTGTAGCGTGAAGGATAGGATAGGGATAGCCTAGACTTATAGAAGTAGACCAAGCAATGGACAAGCTTACGGCAATTGGGGCTAGATGTTGGACGGTATTTTTTTTGGAAAAATAGAGATGTAATAGCGCTACGATGCAAGCATCAAAAGCAATTATTGAGGCTGTTTCGATTTGCTTGAACAGTACAAAAATGATTGATAGTAAAAATAGAATGATAGAAAATAACTTGAAACAGTTGGAGTAGGAAATAGCCTTTTTGGTTGCATACTTCGAATAAGAATAGACAATAAGAAAAGCGATTATGACCAATGGAACCAATAAACGGATACTTACAAAAACATAATTGCTGAATCCACTAACATACAATTGATGCAAGGTGGTTTCTCCAGTGGTCTGGTCTATGAAGTCTTTTAGGGGAATAAGAAAAAGGAACACAGCAAAAAAGGCAATAAGTTGAATAAAGTAAATCAGAGCTTTTTTTAGGCCATGCTGGATAAAAATCCAAAACAAGAACACTAGAGGAATCAAATAAAAGGATTGTTTTGTCAATGCACACAAAAGGCAAAAAAGAGCGGTGGCAGAAGAAGTAAAAAAGTTGAAATTTTTATACTTTGAAATCATCCAGAAAGCAACAGAAGCAAAAAGAAGACCATCTTTGGTTGGCCACGGATAAGGGGAAGAATTGAGAAGTGAAACGATAAAGCATACAGACATTACTGCCCATTTATTGATGCTTATTTTATTGTAGATGTTATAAAAACCTGAAACAGAAAAATAAACTTGAAGTGCAAAAAAGAAGTAGGCAATAATCCTGAAAACAAAAAACTGACCTGTTTCTGGAAGTATTTTCATCCAAAAGGCGTGAAGAAATAATGTAACCGGAGGACCTTTATAGATAAAATCTTCATAGATGGCCTGGTTATTAATGATACGCCAAGAAAAGCTAGTAATATAACCCGTATCATAGTTTTCCATACCGAATTGACTCAATACAAAAGCATAAAAAAGAACAATGAAGAAAAATAAATATTTATAAAGATTGGTACTTTTCATACTCGATTGATAGGGGATGTTAAGCTGTAAGTATTTTTAATCGAATCTTTATCTCCAATGTTATATATCTTAATAAAAGTAAAGGATCTATTGTTCTCAGACAAACCAACATTTCAAAATGTATGCGTTTTAAGACGGCTTTATTCTCTGCCTTGGATTGGTTTAGCTTTAGAGCATTCAAGACAATCTGATAAGTGGAAAAATTAAAATATCTTGTTTTTTTATTGAATCTTTTAAATCTATGGGCACCCAGTGAGCTTCGAAGTTCTCTCTTCTTGACAAGGATTGCATCAATAAAGTCAAAATTATAAAGCCGTGCCGCTTTCAGCCAAAAATCATAATCTTCATAAGCCAGATGCTCATTGTAGCCTTCAAACCTATCATAAAGTTCCCTTTTTACCATTGAAGATACGGAGCATACATTGTTTTCCAAATTCAAAAGCCCAATGTAGATATTTCCAACGGGTTCAGGCTTTATCCTCTTCTTGTTGTTGTTAACACTAAAAAAGTAGGCAATATGTGCATCATTTTCATCCACCAGTTCTATATTTCCGTAAACGATGCCTAGATTCGGATAAAAGCTTGTCTTGAATTTATGAAGTTGCAATTCCACACAATTCTCAACCAGATAATCGTCGGCAGCCAGATCGATTATATAGTCTCCTTTGGCCAATTGCAAGGCTTGGTTGAATGATTTCGTATTGCCCATGTTTCTTTTATTGGCTAGGAAAGGAACTTCGGGATGTAGCGTACGCCAATCTTCAATCACCTGAACCGAATTGTCCGTACTGCAATCGTCGACGATGATCAATTGAATGTTCTGGTGTGTCTGGTTCAAGACAGAATCCAAGGCTTCAACGATGAATTTACCATGGTTGTAACACAGGCAGACAATAGTTACTAGGGGATTGTTATGCATAAATTCAGTTAAGTATTCTATATTTGTTACGAAAATAGTATTCCATAATGGATAAAAAAAATAGTGGCTATAAAATTGCGTTGGTAGGAGATTGCCTGGCAGGAGGAGGAGCTGAAAAAGTGCATGCCACCTTGTCGGAATTTTTTTCTGCAAGCGGAATAAATGTCCACAATATTATTATTTATGACCGGGTTGCCTATCCTTACGCAGGAGAATTGCATAGCCTGGGAAAAATGCCCAATGTTACTGTCCTGGATAAATTGAAGAAAGTACATGCACTGCGAAAATACATCAGGAAGCACCAATTTGATTGTGTTGTTGATTTTCGCTATCGAGTGAATCCTATCCAAGAATTCCTGATTGCCCATCTTGCTTATAATTGTCCGAAAGTTTATACGGTCCATAGCGGGATCATTGAGTACTATATTCCCAAGAATAATTTCATGGCCCGATTGATCTACCGTAATGCGAAAATCATAACGGTTAGCAAGGCAATCCAAAACAGTATAAAAGTAAGACTTGGCAATCCTGTAAGAACCATTCACAATCCTTTTGATTTTGAAAAGATAAAAAATTTGAGCGGACTGTTTGTTCCTGAAGAAAAGGACTTTATTGTAGCAGTTGGCAGGATGAATGATGACGTCAAGCAATTTGACAAGCTAATTGAGGCCTATTCGAGGTCGATCCTGGTGGCGAAAAATATAAAATTGATAATTTTAGGAGATGGAGTCTTGATGGGAGAGCTTGAACAATTGGTTCAGGACAAGCAATTAGTTGGTATGGTCATTTTTAAAGGACATCAGGAAAATCCATTTCCGTATCAAAAAAACGCCCTCTTTTCAGTGTTGTCCAGCAAGAATGAAGGTTTCCCGAATGTATTGATTGAGAGCCTGGTTACGGGAACTCCGGTTGTTTCCTTTGATTGTTTTACAGGACCTAGCGAAATTATCCAGCACAAGCAAAATGGAATACTCGTAGAAGATCAGAATATGGAAAAGCTTTCAGAAGCAATGAATTTGATGATTGAAGACCAGGAATTATATCAGATATGCAAGCAGAATGCAAGCAGGAGCGTCCAGAAATTTTCAATGGAAATTATCGGAAGGCAATGGCTTGACTTGTTGCAACCAAATACCAACTACAATGACAAAAACTGACGACATACAATTAATAAAGCTCCCCGTGATAGAAGATTCCAGGGGAAATCTGGCTTTCATCCAGGAAGAATATATTCCTTTCCCTTTCAAGAGGGTTTATTATCTTTTTGATGTTCCAAGCACTTCTGCCAGGGGAGGCCATTCCCACATCCACCAGAATCAGCTGATAATAGCCCTGAGCGGAAGTTTTGAGGTAATTGTGGACGACGGGATAACCAAGAAGAGCTTCCTGCTCAACAAGCCCAATATAGGATTGCACATCCCGACCGGCCTGTGGAGGGAATTGGAAAACTTTTCGTCAGGTTCCGTTTGCCTGGTTATTGCCGAAGACGTTTTTGATGAAGCGGATTATATCCGGGATTATGATGAATTTCTAGCGTCTAAAAAATGAGGATACTTTACATAATTCCTAAAATCAATAATACAGGAGGAGTGGCAAGGGTACTTTCTGTAAAGACCGATTATTGCATCAAGAAATGGAATTATGAAATCACAATCCTGACCCAAAACAATGGAAATTTTCCACTGTTTTATGAATTCAATAAAAAGGTCATACTACAAGATATTCAATACAGTCATCAAAAAAATAAATTCCTTTTTCAATTCAAGCGACAGCTCCAAGAAAAAATCAACGCAATAAATCCCGATTGTATTGTTGTTTCCGATAATGGATTCAAGGCCTATTTGATACCATTTTTGTTAAAGACGGACATACCTATTGTTTTCGAAGCTCACGGTTCGCGATTCAATAAGGAGAAGAAAACAAAAGGCATTTTTCAAAAGATTGGATTTAGGATTTCAGATTTGATAAAAAAAATGGGTGCCAAAAGATTTGATTCATTTGTGGCACTTTCCAAAGAAAATTTGTCGGAATGGAATGTGAAAAGTGGTGTTGTAATTCCTAATCCAATATGGATTGAAAATACTAGAGTTAATTCAGTTGAGGCCAAGAAGGTAATTGCAGTGGCAAGACACTCCTACGAAAAAGGATTGGACAGGCTTTTGAAAATCTGGAAAGAAGTTGTAAAAGTCAATCCCGATTGGGAACTGGATATTTATGGGGAACCTGATGCAGGAACAGACTTGCCAGGATTGGCAAGAGAATTAAACATTGGGCAGAGCGTCAATTTTCATTTGTCAGTACCAGATATTCTGGAGAAATACCAGCAAGCATCAATTTATGCAATGACTTCAAGAACCGAAGGTTTTCCGATGGTTTTGTTGGAAGCAATGGCGTGCGGACTTCCCGTAATTGCCTATGACTGTCCAATTGGCCCACGATCCATTATAACGAATACGGTTGATGGTCTTCTGATAAAAGATGGAGATGAGAAATCGTTTGTCCAAAAATTATTGGAGCTTATGGACGATGTAAATCTAAGAAAAGAATTAGGGAAAAACGGAGCAGAAAATATGCAGCAGTATAAGTTGGAGCCTATTATGAATAAATGGAAACTGCTATTTGAATCGGTTCAAAAGGATATCAAGTAGCCTTGCTCAATGCATTAAGATATCCCAGCTTGTAAAAGTCAAATAAAAGGAGCGAAGGCCTTGTTGAAACAAGATTCCTGACAATCTGTTTTTTTGCAATCCGAAAGACAATTGAAACAAGGAAAAGCAATTTCATTTTTTGCAGGGAATTGTAAAGTTTGGAAAGGGGCGTGGCATCCGCTTCTATGATCTTGTTGTCTAACAAATACTTTAAATTTTTAAGGGAGGAGTTGTACTTGTTCAAGAAAATTACTGACTTTTCTAAATTCAAATGAAATGCAGCATTGTCGATATGATGAACTTGAATGTTGTGCTTTTTTAATTTTAATACGAATACCAAGTCTTCAAATCCGTAAGTAGTGATGAATTCAGGAAACGGAAATCTTTCAAGTACTTTTTTAGCAACTAGGATATTTGACGTAAGAACATTTTGATAGGGCTTTCTTAGTCGTGTTTCTACATCGACAGCTTCTCTTTTCCTGCCGTAGACCCATCTGAACAATTCGTCGCTTTCTGGAACTTCACTATGATAGGCAATGCCTCCAAATACTACGTCCGATCCCTTGCTGATAACATCGATATATTTCCTAAGGAATAATTCATTATATGGAAAAGTATCACAGTCCATTATCAGAAGCCATTCATGACGTGCTTTTCGAACCAGTTTGTTCAAGTTGGGGCCTCTTCCCAAATTTTCAGCATTGCTTTCAAAAGAACAGTGGCTTAAATCATTGATTTTGAAATTATCTTGAATGGCATCAGTGTTTTGCGAGGCATCGTCCAATACAATTATTTCAAATTGGATTTCCTCGGCAACTGCTTGCGAATGCAGTTCTTTTACCAAGGGAAATGTGTTATAATTGTAGGTCGGAATAAGGATCGAAATCATTTAAAAACGCTGATTTTATAATATCTTTACAAAGTAAAATATATTTATCCATAATAACTGAATTTTATGAAAAGAATTGAATTGGCTGCCATCATTTTTAAAAGAATTGAAAGTCAGAAAGATGCACTCCGACAACAATTTGAAGCTTCCAAGGATAAAATCGGATATTTCTATATTGACAATCTTCTGCCGGAGGAAATAGTCAATCATATGCACGCAGTTTTTCCAAAACCTGAAGACATGGTCTTGAAGAAAAGCATTCGTGAAGATAAGTATGTTGCAGCCCAGATGAATAAGTACGATGCCCTTCTGGAGGAAATTATTTATGCCTTCCAAGACAAGAGAATTGTTGAGCTGATCAGTGAAATATGCGAGATAGATAATGCCTTGCCTGATGATAATCTGTATGCAGGAGGAATCTCGATGATGGGACACAAGCAATTCTTGAATCCGCATCTGGACAATTCGCACGACAAGGACCGTCAGTTATGGCGTGTATTGAATTTATTGTTTTACATCACTCCTGATTGGAAAGAAGAATATGGTGGAAATCTTGAACTCTGGCCTGATGGTCTGAATGAAAAACAGATAACAATCCATAGTAAATTCAATCGATTGGCAGTAATGACAACGCATAACGATTCGCTTCATTCGGTTTCGCCAGTTGTTTACGAAGGTTTCAGGTGTTGTATTTCGAACTATTATTTCTCTGAAAATCCTTTGAAGAAAACCGATACATTTCACGTAACTTCTTTCAGGGGAAGGCCGGAAAATAAACTGACCGATTTGTTCTTGAAAGCAGATACTTTCGCCAGAACGCTTGTCCGAAAAATTTTCAAGAAAGGAATCAAGGAAAATCCGCACGTTTATAAAAAATAAACTACACCGTTCTCTGCACCACCTCAAAGATGGTTCCATTCTCACATTTCAACGTCTTGGAAGGGAATTTCAAAAGGACTGCATAATCGTGGGTGGCCATAATGACCGTTTTTCCGTTTTCATTGATTTTCCTCAAGACATTCATAACTTCGGAACTGGTTTGAGGATCAAGGTTTCCGGTTGGTTCATCGGCCAGGATAAGTTCCGGATCGTTTAGCAAAGCCCTTGCGATTGCAATACGCTGTTGCTCTCCACCGGACAATTGATGCGGCATTTTTCTGGAAAAATTCTTCATGTCCACTTTCTCCAAGACCTCGTCAATCTTCAATTGCATTTCCTGGGTGTCTTTCCATCCGGTCGCCCTCAGGACAAACAACATGTTTTCATTCACGCTTCGGTCTGGAAGTAGCTTGAAATCTTGAAAAACAATACCAATCTTTCTTCTCAGATAAGGAATGTTTTTCTCTTTTAGAGTAGCCAGGTCATAATCTACAATGCTTGCCTGGCCTTCCGTCAAGGGCAAATCCGCATAAAGCGTTTTCATGAAACTACTTTTTCCTGACCCGGTTTTTCCAATGATATAAATAAATTCTCCGTGATTGACCTCAAGGTTAACGTTGGACAAGATCATATTTTTTTCTTGATAGATATTTACATTCCTTAAAAAAAGTACCGGTTGTGACATGATAGAATTTGTTTTGCTGTAAAAGTACTAAGATAACGGTGGTATTCAAAATAAATTTTGAGGAACTTGGAGGTAGCTGTTTTTAACATAACACTAACAGTAAAACGTTAAAAAAATAGGCAACAAACCCCAAAAAGATTCGTTATAACAATAGGAATTTGATATATTTGAATTTTAAAACTAACCACGATGCGTAAATACTCCTGGATATTATTCCCGCTTTTGACCGCCGGAATTTCAACCACCGTTTCTGCCCAGAAATCAGAAATTTATACCCACGACTTAAGAGATTATAACAGGGCCATTGAGCTTTACAAAGACAAGCAGTATTTATCTGCCCAGATCATTTTCGAAGAAATCAGACAGCAAAATCATAATCAGGAAGTTCAAGCCGATTGTGCCTATTATATTGCAAATTGTGCCATCCGTCTTAATCAACAAGGAGCTGATAAGTTGATGGAGGATTTTGTTCGGAATTACCCAACAAGTTCAAAGCAGAACCAAGCTTATATTGAAGTTGCCCATTTCTATTTCGAGCAAGGCCAATATCCTCAATCTTTGGAGTGGTTTGATAAAGTAGATGAAAGTACGTTGAGCAACGAAGATATCGATAAGTACAATTTCCAGAAAGGATATGTGTTTTTTACCGCTAAGGATAAAAAGCAGGCGACTACCTATTTCAATAAAGTGGCGAATTCCCAAGAATATGGTTCGCAAGCCAAGTATTATTTGGGTTTTATGGCTTATGAATCAGATGATTATAAAGAAGCTACAAAACAGTTCGATCAGGTTTCTGGAGAAGAAAAGTATAAAGAGAAAATGTCCTATTTTCAAGCGGATATGAATTTCAAGCTTGGAAAATTCCAGGAAGCAATTGATCTGGGGTTGAAGGCAATGGCCAAGTCAAATGCCCAGGAAAAATCAGAGTTGAACAAGATTATAGGGGAGAGCTATTTCAATTTGAAACAATACGACAAGGCTATTCCTTATCTGGCAGAATACAAGGGCAAAAAAGGGAAGTGGAGCAATACCGATTTTTATATTTTGGGATATGCCTATTACCAGCAAAAAGATTATGAAAATGCAATTGCACAATTCAACAAGATAATTGATGGAAAGGATTTCGTGGCTCAAAATGCGTACTATCATTTAGGGGAAAGTTATCTGAAAACGGACAGGAAGCAGCAGGCCCTGAACGCTTTTAAAAATGCTTCGGAAATGGATTTTGATGCCAAGATCCAAGAGGATGCGTATTTTAATTATGCCAAGTTAAGCTATGAAATTGGAAACTCCTACCAGAGCATTCCAAGTGTTTTGAGTGCTTTTATCGAAAAATATCCGGCAAATCCAAACAAGGCGGAAGTTGAAACCTTGCTGATCAATTCCTACATCACTTCCAAGAATTATAAGGAGGCATTGGTTCTATTGGAGAAAAATAAAAGTTTCGCCAACAAGCAGGCGTATCAGAAAGTGACCTTCTACAGGGGATTGGAATTGTACACGGACGGAAATTACCAGGAGGCCTTGGCGATGTTCAAGAAATCAATTGCAGAACCAAGAGACCCGAAATTTACGGCAAGGGCTACTTTCTGGAAAGGAGAAACTGAATATGTCTTGGATAATTTTAGCGAGTCCTTATTGAGTTTCAAGCAATTTGCAGGTTATGCCGAAGCAAAGAATACACCCGAGAATAAGAATTTCAATTACAATCTGGCGTATGCTTATTTCAAATTGAAGCAATACGACCAGGCCATTACCAATTTCCAAAGTTTTATAGCGGATAACAAGACAGATAAAGTGCGTTTGAACGATGCCTATCTGCGTCTGGGTGACAGTTATTTCGTGACTACAAAATACTGGCCGGCGATGGAGGCCTATAACAAGGCACTTGAATTGAAAGGTGTCGATTCAGATTATGCCGCTTTCCAGAAAGCCATCAGCTACGGATTTGTTTCCAGAAACGACAAGAAAATTGAAGATTTGAACAAGTTTGTCCAAGCTTTTCCAAAATCGCAATACCGCGATGATGCCTATTTTGAGCTTGGAAACACCTATGTTGCAGAAAATAAAACGGATAGTGCCATTCAAACATATGACAAGTTATTGTCAGAATATAAAAATGGTTCCTATTCATCCAAAGCGATCTTGCGTCAAGGGTTGATTTATTACAATGCTGATAAATCGGAACAGGCTTTAGTGAAATTCAAAAAAGTTGCCGCTGAATATCCGAACACACCGGAAGCACTGGAAGCAGTTTCAACAGCCCGTCTGATTTATGTTGATGGTGGAAAAGTAAGCGAATATGCCAGCTGGGTAAAAACATTGGATTTTGTTGAAGTTACCGATGCTGAATTGGATAATGATACTTATGAGGCAGCCGAAAAGCAATACCTGCAAAACAATGCGAAGCAAGCAGTTTCCGGATTTACAGGCTATATTGCTTCCTTCCCGAATGGAATCCACGCTTTGAAAGCGAATTTCTATCTTGGACAGCTTTATTATGCTGATGGATTGGAAACCAATGCCATTGCCAATTATGAATTCGTGACGGCAAAACAGCGAAATGAGTTTACCGAGCAAGCTTTGGTGAGATTGTCCCAGATCCACCTGAAAGCTAAAAATTATGACAAGGCAATTCCTGTCCTGAAAAGATTGGAATCAGAAGCGGATTATCCCCAGAACGTCACTTTTGCCCAGGCCAATTTGATGAAGGTTTATTACGACAAGGCAGATTTTGCAAATGCAGTGATTTCAGCAGAAAAGGTATTGGCGAATCCAAAAACAGACGACAAGGTTCGAAGTGATGCCCAGATAATCGTTGCCCGTTCGGCTGTGAAAACAAACGACGAAGCGAAGATCAGGACGGCTTATGCCAAATTATTGACCATTGCAAAAGGAGAATTGGCGGCGGAAGCGTTGTATTATGATGCTTATTTCAAGAACAAGGACGGAAAATTCGAAGACTCCAATAAGGCAGTCCAAAAACTGACAAAGGATTATTCCGGATACAAATATTTTGGTGCAAAAGCCTTGGTCTTGATGGCGAAAAACTTCTACGGATTAAAAGACAGTTTCAATGCAACCTACATTTTGGACAATGTAATCAAGAATTTCAAGGACTATCCAGATGTGATCGAGGAAGCTCAAAAAGAGTTGGCTCTGATCAAAGCGGAAGAAGCCAAGACCAATTCGTCCATCCAAAACTAATAAGCGATTATTTTAATTTTCAATCCGAACAAAATGACTCATAAAGCTCAATATAAAATTACGTTCATCTTGCTTCTGGCAGGGTTGCAAACCACCTTTGCCCAAAAGAAAGACGAAAACATTGGAACTGAAGTTGTAAATGTTGTAAAGCCTTACACACCTTCCATCTCTGATGCCTTCAAAGTAAAAGAAACGCCAACCCTTGAAGACGAGGAAACTACGAAGAAAGAAGAAATCAAGTACAATATATTTTCTTTTCCAGTAGCTTCGACTTTTACACCTTCAAAAGGAAGGGCGGCTTCTGTAGACAAAACAGCTCAAGAACGCCTTTATAAAAATTATGTGACCCTGGGTTTCGGAAGTTACGCTTCTGCAAATGCCGAACTTTTCATAACGGAAGACATCAGTAACACTGATTATGTTGCGGGAATGCTTCGCCACCAATCTACGCAAGGAAATATAAAAGGTGTGAAGCTCGATGATAAATTCTATGATACGGCATTGGATTTGACTTACGGCAGCAAACAGCAGAATCTTTCCTGGAATGCCGATATGGGGTATCAGCATCAGGTTTATAATTGGTACGGCCTGCCAGAATTTTTCGGAAATAATTTACCCGTAGCCGACCAAAACGCATTGATAGACGGAATCAATCCACAGCAGACTTATCATAATTTCTACCTTGGCGGAAGGGTAAAGGCGAACGATAGTTTCTTTAACGAAGGAAGCTTCAAGTTCAATCGATTTTGGGATGCTTATGGTTCTGAAGAAAGTAGGTTTTTTATCAAGCCATCATTGAAATTTGATGTTTCAGACAAGGCCATCACGGCCAATTTCACGGTTGATTATCTGAATACAAAATTCGACAAGGCTTTTCCAGATGTAGATAATCCAGCAACTGCTGTTCTGGGGAACGAACATTCTTATTTGACTTTGGGTGTAAACCCTAATTTCCAAATACTGGAAGACGATTTGACATTGAATCTAGGTGCTGAAATAGTTTACTTGTCCACATTAAAAAACATAGTAAACGGAGCCGATTTCGATTCTGACAGCGACTTTTTTATCTATCCGACTGTTACAGCTTCTTATAAAGTGGTAGGTGATTTGATGATTGCTTATGCTGGAGCTGAAGGTGGTCTGAAGCAAAATTCATACAGGGATTTTACAAACATCAATCCGTTTGTTTCTCCAAATCTTTTCATTGCGCCAACAGATGCCCAATATGATATTTATGTTGGTTTGAAAGGAAAACTATCAAATGCGGTAAGCTATAATGTCCGCGGTTCTTATTTGAGTGAGAAGAACAGGGCATTATTCTTGAGTAATGATTATTCTCAGGATGCTGGCAATGAGAATTATGTTTACGGGAATTCTTTCAATGTGGTATATGATAATATGAAGACAATCAGCTTCTTTGGTGAATTGAAAGCTGATTTCTCTAAAAATGTAGCTTTCGGTATCAATGGAAGTTTTGCAACTTACAACAATGACTTGCAGGAAGAAGCGTGGAATTTACCCCAGATAAAATTAGGAACAAGCTTGGATGTGAACATCACCAAGAAGTGGTTTGCCGGAGCAAATGTATTTTTCGTGGGAGAAAGGATGGATTTCCAAGTTGACAAATCGTTCACCGAAATTGGTAAGAATGTAAGAACCCTGGATGGTTATTTTGATGCCAACCTGAATCTGGGATACAAGCACAATGAAAGATTGACGGCATTTTTAAAAGCAAATAACATTGCCAATCAAGCGTATGAAAAATGGCTGAATTATCCCGTTCAACAATTTCAATTGATGTTAGGAGCGAGTTATAAATTCGATTTTTAAAATATAGTGCCACAAAGATGCAAAGTCACAAAGGAATTTAAACTTTGTGACTTTGTTTTTTGCCACAGATTCACAGATTTGAACGCTTTGCATTAAGAATAGTGGTCGTAAAAACAGACAGCAATTAAATAAATCTGTAAATCTGGGGCTAACAAAAAACTCCAAGAATGACATTCAAAGAAAAAGTAGTACAGCATTACAACCAGCAGATACAGGACAAGATTGATGTTTTTCGCGATATGATTTCGGCCTTGACCGAAGATTCAAAAAATGATGCAAAAGGTTCGGCTGGAGACAAGCACGAGACGGCTTTGTCAATGATGCACATCGAACAGGAGAAATTGAATTACAAGCTCCAGGAATTTCTAGAAAGCAAGGCCATCTTTTCAAACATTGATTTTAATAGGATTTCTGATAAAGTGGTAGTCGGAAGTTTGGTCCAGGCCAATGAAAATTATTTCCTTGTCAGCATTGCCTTGTCGAAGATTTCCATTGATGGAAAGACTGTTTTCGGAATTTCGCCACAATCTCCATTGGCAATCAAATTGTTAGGTAATAACGAGGGTTATGATTTCTCAATCAACAACTCGAATTATCAAATCAAACAAATTGTGTCATAATTTAAGGAATACTATAATTTCTGCGTCAAAATTTTATATACTTCACATTTCATCATTTTTTTATAATCTATAACCAAAAGTCTTTTTAGGGAGCTTTTTAAATCTAGTATTTATAGTTATTGAGATTTTTTACTTTCAATTTATAACTAAAAATAGGGTATTGGTTTTAATATTTAAATATAAGCTTCAAATTTGCTTTATACATTAAAAACAAAATACACGATCAAGTTATGTGCGGAATATTAGCCATCATTGGAAAAGGAAAAGACGAGCAATTAGTTAGAGCACTTTCAAAAAGAATGTCACACAGGGGGCCGGACGAAAGTGATTTGCATATAACAGAAAATGGGCATATCCTGAGCCACGAGCGATTGTCAATCATCGATCTGCATTCGGGCAAGCAACCTATAAAAGGAACCAAATCGGCTTATATGGTCCATAACGGTGAAATTTACAATCATCAGGATTTGAGGGATGGTATTTTAAAGCATCACACTTTTAAAACGAAATCGGATTCCGAGGTCATTGTGCATCTGTATGAAGAATTCGGTTATGATTTCCTGAATAAATTGGATGGTGATTTTGCTTTCGTGGTGATTGATGGTGATGATTTTATTGCAGGACGGGATCCAATGGGAGTAAAACCTTTGTATTATGGGCTTGACGAAAGGGGAAGGGTTTATTTCTCTTCAGAAATGAAGCCAATTACCGACCAATGCAAGACTTTTTCAACATTTCCTCCGGGACATTATTATACTCCAAAAACGGGTTTTGTGAAATACTACAAACCGGAATATGAGGATTATAAGAAAGCAGTACAGGAACTTGATTTGTCATTGATCAGGGAAACCTTGACCGAGGCTACAAGAAAAAGGTTGATGAGTGATGTGCCGATTGGTGTATTGCTATCAGGAGGTTTGGATTCATCCTTGATCTCTTCAATAGCAGCAAGACTATTGGCCGAAAAGGGAAAAAGATTAAACTCATTTTCTATAGGATTGGATGCAGATGCACCAGACGCCAAAGCTGCGAGAAAAGTAGCGGAATTTCTAGGGACAGAACACCACGAGATTCACTTCACTATCGAGCAAGGAATAGAGATCCTAAGTAAATTGATTTGGCATCTGGAAACCTATGATGTGACTTCTGTAAGAGCGAGTACGCCCATGTATTTCCTTTCGAAAGCAATTACTGATAAGGGCATAAAAGTTGTTCTTTCAGGGGAAGGAGCCGATGAAATATTCGGAGGCTATTTGTATTTTAGAAATGCACCGACAACTGAAGATTTCCAGAAAGAAACAATCGAAAGAGTCCAGAAATTATTTACGGCCGATTTGCTGAGAGCTGACAAATCAACTATGGCACACGGGTTAGAGACGAGAGTTCCATTCTTAGACAAAAAATTTCTAGACGTTGCAATGCTTGTAAAAGCAGAAGAAAAGCAACCTAAAACATACAAAGGGATTGAAAAATATATCTTGAGGAAAGCATTTGATACTCCGGAGACGCCGTATCTGCCGGATGAGGTTTTATGGCGCCAGAAAGAGCAATTCTCCGATGGAGTAGGATACAACTGGATTGACCAATTGATTGAATATTGTTCAAGTCAAGTGAGTGATCTGCAGATGGATGAAGCAAAAGAGCGTTTTGCGTACAATACGCCAACCACGAAAGAAGCTTATTTCTACAGGGATATCTTCCATAAGTATTACCCGCAAGTAAGTGCCGCACAGACAGTCAGGAAATGGATTCCGAAATGGCAAGAAAATTTGGATCCGAGCGGGAGAGCAAATGCAGCTCACGTCCAAGCGGATACTGAAATTGCAAAATCAAATATCGTAGTATAGTTAGGTTTGTTTATATAGTTTGTTTGTACTAAAAGCGTTGAGAGGTCAACGCTTTTTTTATTTAGAGTTTTTACACAAGAGACAAGTTTGACTCCAATAATTTTATAATTTTACAGAAATTAAATACTCTTATTTTGAACGTAACCATCAAGAATACCAATTATACTGCCACCATCAACACAAAAGGAGCTGAGCTGATTTCCTTCAAGAATGAGGATAGGGAATTCATCTGGGAAGGAAATCCTGAATTCTGGGGCAAGCATTCGCCCGTTTTATTCCCAATTGTTGGTACTTTGAAGAATAATGAGTTTCAATATTCAGAAGAAAAATATACACTTTCAAGACACGGTTTTGCCCGTGATATGGAGTTCATTATCAAGGAACAGTCCGAAAACAAGATTATTTTTTCCCTTGAACCTTCTGATGCTACCTTGAAAAATTATCCTTTTATTTTTGAACTCCAGCTTGTTTATATCCTGGAGGAAAACAAGCTAACCATCCAATATAAAGTTTTGAATAAGGACAATAAAGAAATGCCATTTTCAATCGGAGCCCATCCGGCATTTGCCTTGCCCGGAAATTTTGAGCAGTATTCGCTTTCTTTTGAAGATGATACAGAATTGAATTACTTTCTACTAGAAGACGATTTACTTTCCGATAAAACGGAAAGCATTGAATTGGAAGATACAAGATTACCATTAAATTATCAACTTTTTGAAAGAGATGCACTTGTCTTCAAGGAAATCAATTCCAAATCCATTACGATAAATGAAAATTCCAAGCCACTCTTGAAAGTTTATTCCAAGGATTTTCCAAATTTAGGAATATGGACCAAGACCCAAGCTCCATTTATTTGCATTGAGCCTTGGTTTGGCTACTCGGATACCTATAATAATTCCGGAAATATTTTGGAAAAGGAAGGTATTGTCGTGCTGCAGGCCGGCAAAGTTTTCGAATGTAAATTTTCAATAGAAATCAAATAAAATGCTGGTACTTGATTTTTCGCCTTTTCCAGTTATTGAAACGGACCGATTATTGTTCAGACGGGTTTCTGAACACGATGTAAATGAAATTTTAGAACTCAGATCCAATCCTGAAACGATGAGATACATTCCTCGTCCATTGCTTAAAAATCTTGACGATGCCTTGGGACATTACAGGGTGATTGATGAAGCAATCGAAAACAATACGGGTATAAATTGGGCGATAACGTTGAAAGGAAATCCAAAATTGTTAGGAATAATTGGTTTTTACAGGATCCAACCTGAAAATTATCGTGCTGAGATCGGTTATATGATAGTGCCTGAATTCCAAGGAAAGGGGATTGTTACGGAATCAATTCAAGTCTTGGTGAAATATGCTTTTGATGAAATGAAGCTGCATTCTGTTGAAGCTGTGATAGATCCGGATAACGGTGCTTCTGAAAAGGTTTTGCAGAAATGCAATTTCATAAAAGAGGCCCATTTCAAGGAGAATGAGTTTTATGGTGGCAAGTTCTGGGATTCGGTAATTTATTCCATTTTAAATAAAAAATAAAGCAACCTTTTTTGTTGCTTTGCATCTTTATAGTATAATTCAAAAAAAAATCATGAAAACTAGATTAATTAAAAATTTGTTGGGAGTCTTGGTCGTTTTGGTAGGTTTTACAAGCTGCTCACTAGACGACAATAAACAACAAAATTGTACCCAGATTATTGGAGCGTCCGCGGTAGCAGTTACCGGACCAACAACAGCAGCTGTAAACCAGGAAATAACATTGGCAGTTTCTTATAAGGCGGCAGCAGCTTGTGGAGATTTCTATAACTTCAATAACCAGACGGTTAGCTCAACGGAGAACAAAGTAGGTGTACTTGTGACTTATGATGTATGCAGCTGTGATGGAGTTTATACAGTTGAAACCGAACCTTATAAGTTCAAGGTTGCCACTGCAGGAACTTATACATTAAAGTTTGCGATAACTAACGACACTTTTATAACGCATGTTGTTACTGTAGAATAAAACAATAAAGAACTGATTTAAATCCCGGAATTTCCGGGATTTTTTATTTTGTTGAATAGTGATGATCCTAAGAAGCGAAAGGTAAGGGTACTTTGGCAAATCATGTTCCCGCCTTCTTTCCAAAGTCCCAATATCCCGAACCCCGGTATATTGGGAGCTTTTCCCTTAAGTCGGGGCTAGGAAGAATCTATTCGCCTTTTGGAAACTTCGGAAGCGTACGGATGTATAGATTTTCGACCTTTGTCCTAGCCCAATCCGTTTTTCTCAGGAAAGTCAGGCTCGATTTTACACTCGGGTTATCTGTAAAGCATTTTATTTTTACCAATTCACCCAAAGTGTCAAAACCATAATATTCCACCAATTGCTCTACTATTTTTTGAAGCGTGATACCGTGAAGCGGATTGTTTTTCGACTGATTTTCCATACGGCAAATGTAACGAATTCAAAATTTAATTAATTTTATATAAAATTAAAACAATGAAAAAAATCTATATGATTCTTATGGGACTAATTATGCAAAGCATATATGCGCAAACCGAAACAACAATCTATTTAATCCGTCACGCCGAAAAAGCAGATAGTTCGGCCAACACGGGACTTTCTGCCGAAGGAAAAAAACGTGCAAATGAATGGGCAGCCTATTTCAAGGATGCTCCAATAGATTTAATTTACAGCACACCTTATTTGCGGACTGAAAGTACTTGTCTGCCAATGGCTGTTTCCAAACAAAAGGAAGTCATTCACTATAGTCCAAAGGAAATGGATTTAAAGAAGCTGATTGCCGAAAATCCGGGGAAAACAATTTTTATTGCAGGACACAGCAATACAATTCCGAATCACATCAACAAGCTTTTGGGAGAAGAAAAATACCCGGAAATCCCTGAATCAGAATTTGGAAATTTATACATCATCAAAGTGAAGAACGGCGTCATTTCGCACACGTTGACTAAAATATAAAAAAAGCCGCTTTGAAAGAAGCGGCCAACTACCTAAAAAAATAAAAAAGACTTCTAGAATTTCATTCCTACACCGAATCCAAGAAGCCATGGATCAATATCAACTTTTGCAGGAATGGTCAGCCCCGCAGCCAAATTGGAAGCGTCTACCGTTACATCAGTTGAAAGAAACAAACGTTTCACATCTACGTTTATAAAGAAAGTATCGTCCAGCATCAAGTCAAAACCCAATTGGGCTGCAAATCCAAAAGCATTGTCATATTGAATACCTTTCACTACGCTTCCTGCTTTTTCATTGTAAAAAATGGTATAGTTCACACCTGCGCCAACATAAGGCTTGAAGATTTTTTCCCTCATGGGAAAGAAATGGTACTGCACTGTCAAGGTCGGAGGTAGCAAATAAACGCTTCCCAGATCTACCGAAGCATTTGTTGGTCCGCCAACTGCGGAAATGTCGGAACCAACCGTTTTTACATCGTGCTTTGTGGTTCCCAGAATTAGCTCGGCAGCAATGTTCTTGGTAAAAAAGTACGTGAAATCCAACTCGGGAATAAAAGTATTGGAAATGTTTACATCACCACCAATCACTCCAATCTTGGCACTTTCGTTAGGAACAACGCCAACGCCACGGACCCTGACTTGCCATTTCTTGAATGCTTTCGTTTTGTTCTCGTCTTGGGCATTTGAAAAATTTACGCTTAATAATGAAATTGCCATTAAGGCAAAAACTATTTTTTTCATCTTGTTTTGGTTTTAAATTACAGTTCAAATTTAGAGATGAAATAAAGGGTGAAGACTGACAAAAATCATTGTTTGAAAACTATTTAAGCAAGTATTTTTTCTTTCGCAATTGTGGTTTTACCAATTAGTCACTACATTTGCAATCCTATGCTAAAAACGGTCAACATATTAAATAAAAGAGCCCGCTTCGATTATGAAATAATTGAAACCTATACTGCTGGAATTGTTTTGGCCGGAACCGAAATAAAATCCATCAGGATGGGCAAGGCCAATATTACGGAAAGCTTCTGCGAATTCAGTAATAATGAACTGTTTGCCATCAATACCTATATTGAAGAATATGCTTTCGGAAATCAATTCAACCATAAATCCAGAAGCGAAAGGAAATTGCTTTTAAACAAAAGGGAACTCAAAAGCCTGGCAAAAAGTGTCCAGGCAAAAGGGTTGACTATTGTTCCTCTGAAACTTTTTACCAACGAGAAAGGAATGGCAAAACTGGAAATTGGCCTGGCCCGTGGTAAGAAAACCTACGACAAGAGAGAATCTTTGAAGGAACAGGATACCAAGAGAGACATCGACAGGATCAAGAAAGCGTATAAATAAAGCACTACTTTTTAAACAAAAAAAACCCAAACTTTCGTCTGGGTCTTTCTTCGCACTAATAAACTAAGTTTATAGGTTTATCTCAATCGGTCAACAGATTTTACGAGATCTTCATCCTTCTTGATGGCTTTATTGGCCAAGACCAAGAAACCGATAGCAACAATCGGGAGGAACATTCCAATACCTTTCTCGGAAACTTCAACAGCTTCTCCAGATAAATTTAGTGAACGGTAAACAAATAATCCTAATAAAATTAAATTCAATATGATGTTCAGCCTGCCAATAACAAACTGATTTTGTCTTTTTTTGTATGAAATGATGCTCAATAAAGATAGTGTCGTGCTCAATCCAAAAGCAGTAACATATTTAAGATCAAACATAAAGAAAAAATCTTTTCCTTCGCTCGTTACCCATAAAGGGAATAAGAATGGTAAAACGCCAGTGATGACCAGTGCAATCAGCAAATAAATTGTTTGAACTCTTTGTAACATCTCTATAATTTTCTTCCACAAAAATATATTTTCTTTTTTAAAAATACTATTGTATGATTAAATTTTATTCGTAATATTGCATAGCAAATCCTTAAGTACTTCATTCTTTGAGGAATTGCCATCGAAAAAATTGCACTACCATTATCTCAAACAACCTTCCACATTAATTAATTCAAATAAACTACATGTTTGATATTTCTGTATTAAAAGAAATGAAGCTTTCCGAGCTTCAGGAAATAGCTAAATTGGCTAAAATAAAATCTACAGGCGTTAAAAAAGAGACCTTGATTTCTCAAATTATAGAACGCCAGGCAACTACTGCGGAAGTTGCAGAACAAAAAGATACCACTGTTACCGAAGACCATTCAAAATCAAAAAGGGTTAGGATTGCTCCAGATAAAAAAATACCAACTGCTGAAAAAACAGATTTGTTTACTAAATCTGAAAACAAGCCGGAAGTTCTAGAAGAAAAAGAAGTTCCTGCAACAGAAACAAAAGTAGCAGAGCCAGAAGCTCCAAAAGAACGAAAAGTGATCAAGTTCAACAAGGCAAAATACGAAAACAAGGCCAGCAACACCATCCAGAAAGAGAAAACAGAAAACGTTGCCGATAACCAATCGGAAGAAAATACTACTGCTGCTGAGAAATCAGAAACTGCAAACCCGGAAGAAGTAAAGATTCAAAAACCCCAGAATCCCAACCAGAAGCAGAATCCAAATCAAAAACAAAACCCGAATCAAAATCCTAATCAAAACGGAAATCAGGCACCAAATGGTAACCAGAATCCAAATTTCAAAGGAAAGAAAAACAATTTCCGCGATGCTGATTTTGAATTCGATGGAATAATAGAAAGTGAAGGTGTTCTCGAAATGATGCCGGATGGATATGGTTTTTTACGTTCATCAGATTACAATTACCTTGCTTCACCAGATGATATTTATCTATCAAACTCACAAGTAAGATTGTTCGGTCTAAAAACCGGAGATACCGTAAAAGGAGTGGTCCGCCCTCCAAAAGAAGGAGAGAAGTTTTTTCCTTTGGTAAGAGTCTTGAAAATAAACGGACACGATCCTCAAGTTGTCCGAGACAGGATTTCTTTCGAACACTTGACGCCTGTTTTCCCTTCAGAAAAATTCAGATTGGCTGAAAAGCAAAGTACAATTTCAACCAGGATCATCGATTTGTTTTCTCCAATTGGAAAAGGACAGCGTGGTATGATCGTGGCACAGCCAAAAACGGGTAAGACGATGCTTTTGAAGGACATTGCCAATGCAATTGCGGCCAATCATCCAGAAGTGTATCTGATTGTGCTTTTGATTGACGAACGTCCTGAAGAGGTTACGGATATGCAAAGAAGTGTAAGAGGAGAAGTGATTGCTTCGACTTTTGACAGGGAGCCTCAGGAGCACGTTAAAATTGCCAATATCGTTTTAGAAAAAGCAAAACGCTTGGTTGAATGTGGTCACGATGTAGTGATCCTTTTGGATTCGATTACACGCTTGGCAAGAGCTTACAACACTGTTCAGCCTGCTTCAGGAAAAGTGTTGAGTGGTGGTGTTGATGCAAATGCACTTCAAAAACCAAAGCGTTTCTTTGGAGCGGCAAGAAATGTAGAAAATGGGGGTTCGCTTAGTATCATTGCAACGGCGCTGACAGAAACTGGTTCAAAAATGGATGAAGTTATTTTTGAAGAGTTCAAAGGAACAGGAAATATGGAATTGCAATTGGACAGAAAAATTGCCAACAAGCGTATTTTCCCGGCTATCGATCTTACTTCTTCAAGTACAAGAAGAGACGATATGCTGCTTGATGAAAAGACGTTGCAGAGAATGTGGATCATGAGAAAATACCTTTCGGATATGAACCCGGTTGAAGCAATGGATTTCATCAATGATCGTTTCAAGAAGACGCGAAACAATGAAGAGTTCTTGATCTCCATGAATGACTAATTGCTGGAAATTAATTGACATAAAAAAATCCGATGGTAATAATACCATCGGATTTTTTATTTACAGCAAGATTGCAAAAGTAGTTAGTTTACAATTACTTTTTTAGTCACCGTTTGATGCTCTGATGATAATCGCAACAGGTAAAAACCTTGTGGCAAATCGGTTAAGCTGTAATTATTGTCTTGACCTACCGGCTTGTTTATTTTTTGAACCAATTGTCCATTCAGGTTGATCAATTGGATTTCATCCAGAACAACTTCACTATGGATGTTGATCCTTTGATCGTTTGATGGATTTGGATAGACGGTAACATTTGCCAGCGTTTCAAAATTCTCTGTAGACAGGAATACATTTGGCCAACGGTTTTCGGCAACAGGACCACCCCAGATGACAGTTGCCAAAAAAGGATTGTCAATAAAAGGATTCCTGTTTCCTTGGCCATAAGTGTTGGAAGCATTCCCCAAATAAGTGTTTCTCTTGTCTTCAAATAATGATACAGGATCTTCTGCATTCCACTGCAGGAATAGATCAATCATATTGGCATCAGTCGCTACTTCATTGCCAATACCAACATTTGATGGCAGGCACTGGCTTCCATAACGTACATACATGTACATCATCATTCTTGCCACATCACCCTTCCACTCATCTCCAGGATACCAAAGTAAACCGGTTTCGAATGAATTTCCACTTCCATTGAAGAATTTATCATTATCCCTGTCGGCATTTCTTTTCTTGTCACTGGCTCTTAAATGGTGGGCATCACCTCCAGGTCCGGTTGTTCCTAAATTTGGTGTGCCAAGACCTCTGGGATAAGTATGTTCCCTGTTCCACATACATGATGCCGCAGTACCATCGTCTTCATTCGCCTTGTTTCTCCTTCTGTGGTCTTTGTCATCCGTTGTAGATGTTGGGCAAGTGGTACTGCTAAAGCCATAAAGCAACAATAAGTTGGTGTTAGTTCCATCAGCAGGGTCCAAGTCAACAATTTTTAAAGCATTTTTGGCTTCTGCATATGTCAAGTTGTTTGTATGCGTGGTTGTGATTTTTGTAGCCAGGGCATTTTTAAGAGTGTTTCCTGTTTGATTCCAGTTGAAACCATTGTAGTAGGTTGCTGGAGCTCCAGCCTGAGTGAAGCCTGCCGTAATAGCAAACAGGTTAAAAAGAGTAATTAGTTTCTTCATTTTTAAATTTTAAGGATGACAAATGTATGCGATTATTTCATTCGCCGAAATTATTTAACATTCAATCAGCTATTTGTAATAAAAAAGCCAAAGCGATACCACTTTGGCTTTCATATTTAAATAAATGAAATCTAATTCACTATGATTTTCTTTGTCACCGATTGGTTCTGGGAACTTAATTTTAAGAAATAAAAGCCTTGTGGTAAATTGTCTAGTGTATAAGTATTGTTCTGGCTATCAGGCTTTCTTATCTGTTGTAAAACCTGTCCGTTGATGTTGATCAATTGGATTTCATCCAGTACAGTTTCTGAATTTATATTTACCCTGTTAGTGTTAGATGGATTTGGATATACAGACACCGAAGCAAGATTATCAAATTCTTCTGTATTCAAAAGAGATTCAACAGTTGCACATTGGGAAGACCATATGCTGCAGACAAAGTCAGGATTGTCTATGTAAGGATTCCTATTGCCTTGATAATTGTAAATCCTATTGTTTTTTGCAATTTCAGCAGGGGAGACAGGATCTTGTTTATGCCATTTTATTAAAACTAAAATAAAGTCATCAGAAAAAACTTTGTTTGTGGAACCATCGAACATATTTTTTGCCTGGCAAGTTGCTGAGTTCGCCGCGGTATAGAAATTTCCCATCAAACTTTCATATCGGGTTGCAAAATAGAAAAATGCCCGCGCCACATCACCTTTGAATTCATCAATCGGCTCAAATACAATTCCTGTGAAACTGGAATAAGGAGTAGCAGCCATTGGCCCTCTCTTTGAACCGTTTTGAGAAGTATAATTTGCTGTTCCAACAATTCCAAAACCTAAATTATTCCGTTCTCCATTTACCTTTCCATCAGAAGGAAAAACGTGGAAAGGATCATTGCGCATCGGATTGATTTGGTATTCATCGAAATAGGATTGCGGAACCAAATGCTCCCTGTTGTAGCAATCTCCTTCGGTTGAATATTGTCCGCATTGACCCGACGTACTCGTGTAATTGTAAGGATCTGTTGCAGTTGGATTTTCGGAATAAAGATCTAGCAAGGAACCATCATCTTCATAATCGTTATCTCGAAATGAAGTATGGGTGTAAATTGTCCATAAGCTATTATAACCTTGATCGTTATGACCATTTGTGATTATTGTCTTCAATTGCGTTTTCAAGGCATAACCCGTTCCGGTTGCATTATTGTAATAATTGGCAGGAGGTTGTGCAAGGCCTATAATTGTAAACAACAATACAAGCAAGTAGTAATTATTTTTCATAATCAGTATTTTATTCCTTTCTTTCTAGCAACGCCATATAAAACCCATCAAATCCAGAATCTGAGGCCAGTATCTTGGCATCTTTTACAAAAGTAAAGTTTTTACCATTTTCTGTGGTCAGGAAATGCTTGACTTGTTCCTGATTTTCAGATGGCAATACAGAACATGTCGCATAGACTAATTTCCCACCTGGCTTGACAATTCGTGAATAGCTTTCCAGAACTTCTGCTTGCACTTTACGGATGTTGTCAATAAATTCTGGTTGCAACTTCCATTTGGCATCCGGATTTCTTTTTAAAACGCCTAATCCACTGCAAGGCGCGTCAATCAAAACCCTATCTGCTTTTTCTTGCAGTTTTTTAATGACTTTCGTAGAATCGATAATCTTATATTCGATATTGAAAGCTCCATTTCTTTTTGCCCTCAATTTCAATTGCTTCAATTTACTTTCGTATAGATCCATAGCAATCAACTGGCCCTTGTTTTCCATCAAGGAAGCCAAGTGCAGTGTCTTTCCGCCGGCACCAGCACAAGTATCAACAACTCTCATTCCTGGTTTTACATCAAGGAAAGCAGCCACTAATTGTGAATTGGCATCTTGAACTTCAAAAAAGCCTTGCTTGAAAGCGTCTGTCAGGAATACATTTGCTCTTTCTTTCAATACAAGGGCATCAGGTTGGTCCTTCAGATAATCAGTGTCAATATCCAGATCCATCAAGATGGCTCTTAATTTTTCCTTGGTTGTTTTCAAGGTATTTACCCTCAAGATCACTTTTGCAGGTTGATTTTGTGCTGCAATTTCTTTAGACCAGATAGCTTCGCCTAATTCTTTTACACCCACTTCATCCATCCAATCTGGAATAGATTCCCTGTAGACTCTATTTTTGGACAATTCGTCAAAACGGCCCTTTATTTTTCGTTCAGGAGTTCCTTCAAGTTGTCTCCAATCTGGAATAGGATAGCCTCTCAATACTGCCCAAACGGCAAAGATTCTCCATAAATCATCTCGGTCAAAAGGTTCCTTGACATCGGCAATCTCACTGTATAATCTCTTCCAACGTACTATTTCATAGATGGTTTCCGCAACGAATTTCCTATCGTGGCTTCCCCAACGTTTGTCTTTTTTCAAGGCTCTTGCTACCACCTTGTCAGCATATTCTCCTTCATTGAATATTGCATTCAGGGAGTCAATCGTGGTGTAAACTAAATTTCTGTGTAATCTCATTTTTTATTTTAAATAGGGGTGCAAAAGTACTCTTTTTTAACCAAATAGTAATAAGTAAATAGGCAAAAGTCAACAGATTAACGATTTAATGGCTAAAATTTAATCATGTTTGCCGTTAAAATAAGTAGTCCATTTTCCTTGAACCTTCATAACTTGCTCAATCACATCTCTTACAGCACCTCTGCCACCTTCTTTATGTGAGATATAAGTCGAAACATCTTTGATTTCCGGGCTTGCATCTTGTGGGCAAGTTGGTAATCCTACCAGTTGCATCACGTGATAATCGGGAATATCATCGCCCATATACAAAACCTGTTCTGGTTTGATGGTGTATAGATTCGTGTATTCCTTGAAAGTTTTAACCTTGTCCGGACAAGCCAAATGAATATCAGTGATGCCAAGATTTTGCAAACGGACACGAACGCCCTCGTTACTTCCACCCGAAATAACACACACGTGATACCCACTTTCAACCGCCGCTTTCATTGCATATCCGTCACGGATGTTCATTGTCCTGAGCATTTCGCCCGTTGAAGTAATGTGTACGGAGCTGTCCGTAAGAACGCCATCAACATCAAAAATAAAAGTGGTGATGTCGTTCATTGATTCCTTATAACTTTTTGCCATTGTCTTGTATGGATTGTGTTAGTAGTTTGTAAATATTTTTATGATTTTCATCTGATAAGAAATTCAGATGTGATTCAATTGTTGTTCCATCGTTTCTTCTTGCCGGACCTGTTTGTGCTTCATCTGGCGAAAGTGTTGCAATTTTATCAGCGGTTTCTCTTATCAAAGGTTGTAATATTTCAAAAGGAACCTGGTGTTCTTTACAGATGGCATTTCCAATTGAATAAAGATGATTGACGAAATTATTAACAAATACGGCCGAAACGTGCAACGACCTGCGTTGTTCGGAGTTGATGGTAAAGACCTTGTCGGATATCGAGTCGGCTACCTTTTTCAATGCATTATAATCATCGTTGAATTGACTTTCGATACAAATCGGAATGGTTTTAAAATCTACTTCCTTGCATTTTGTAAAGGTCTGCAAAGGATAAAAAACACCTTTTCGATTATTGTTGCTCAAGCTTTCCATAGAAGTGCTTCCTGAAGTATGTACGACCAAACGATTCTTGAATGGCAGTTGCGAGGAAACTTCTCCAATAGCATCATCCGAAACGGCGATGATATATACATCGGCTTCTACCAAATCATCAAGATTATCAGTGATTTTGGCAAAGGGAATCAGGTGCGAGACGCTTTCTTTCTTGCGAGAAAAAACTTGAACCAGTTCCACATCATTACTTTTGTTAAAAGCAGAAAGCAGATGCTGTGCCACATTGCCCGAACCGATGAGGGTTATTTGTATCATTTGACAAAATTATTCAAAAAAATACTACTTTGGACAGTAACCGCTACCTTCTTCCAAAATTTTAATCTGTGCAATCAGTTTTTACTTCTTTATGTTGAAATTAGAATTCTGCTCTGGCAAAGGAACAAAATCGGTTTCACCCGGAACTTTCGGAAACGTCTGGTCCAGCCATCTTTGCTTTGCATCTTCAATCAATTCCTTTGTAGAGGCTACAAAATTCCAATAGATGGTGCGCTCTTCGGTAAAAGGTTCGCCACCGAAGATATAAATCGTGGTGTTTTCGTTCATATCAAAAGAGCAAAGCTTGGTGTCGTTGGCAATCAGGATTTGTCTTGGGTCGTAAGTATTGCCTTCATTTTCGATGCTCCCTTCCAATATATAAAGTGCGCTTTCGCCAAATAAATCATCGCCAAGAGTAATGGTTTGCTTGGTTGTGGATTTCAATTCAAGGAAGTAAAGCGGACTGTGAACGGGAACGCCCGATTTTTTTCCGAATGCTTCTCCTGCAATTAACTTGATGTCAACCTCGCCAATCTTCCAATGCGGGATGTTCTTTTCTTCGATGTGGAAGAAGGATGGCTCCATCTGTTCGAGGTGTATTGGAAGTGCGACCCAGATCTGTAATCCGTGAAGGGATTTGTCTGAAGTTCTGAGGTATTCCGGTGTCCTTTCGGAATGGGTAATGCCCTTGCCAGCCGTCATCCAGTTGACAGCTCCTGGCTTTATTTCAATTTCAGAACCGAGGCTGTCGCGGTGCATGATGCTTCCTTCGAAAAGATAGGTCAGAGTGGAAAGTCCGATGTGTGGATGTGGCGGTACATCGAAATTCTCGTATTCCGTAAGTTTTGCAGGGCCCATATGGTCGATAAAGGCGAAAGGACCTACCATCCGCTTTTCACGGAAAGGCAATAAACGGCCAACCATAAAGTTGCCGACCATACTGGGACGTTCTTCTATAATAAGTTTGATGTTTGACATGGGTAGTTGTTTTTTGAGTACTCCAAATATAAGAAATTAGCATAGAAGTTGGAAACCATTGGCTGTCGGGTATAATTTAAAATACAGCCCACAAAAAGGTTAGTAGAAAATGGTATACTGATGAAGACAATCCGTATAAATTTGATGAAAGCCTATAAAACAGCAATTTTAGTTTTTGATTTATAAATTTTATGAATGATTTTTATGCTTTTTTTAAGATTATCTGATGTTGCAAAAATGTTTGCTACTAACATTTTTGCGTATTTTTGCACCACTAAAAACAAATTCCACTCTAATGGATAATAAAATACTTTCGCTCTTGGGTTCCTTCTTCTTTTCAACGCGTTTAATGGCTTTTTTGTTTATTGCTTTTGCGGTTGCAATGGGGGCTGGAACGTTCATTGAAAACGAATACAATACAGATACGGCTAGAATCTGGGTGTACAATACCTGGTGGTTTGAGGCGATCATGTTCTTTTTTATGGTGAATTTCTTCGGAAACATCAAGCGTTATCAATTGTATAAGAAGGAGAAATGGGCGACCCTGATGCTGCATTTGTCATTTATCTTGATCATTGCAGGCGCTTTTATCACTCGTTATATCAGCTTTGAAGGGATGATGCCGATTCGTGAAGGCGAGGCTTCGAACCAGATTTTCTCTGATAAAACCTATCTGACGGTTTTTGTGGATGGTGAGTATAAAGGTGAAATGAAGCGCAAGACGCATGAAAAATCCCTATTGCTTTCGCCAGTAACGGATAATGATTTTGCCGTTAAAGGAAAGTTTGACCAATTGCCTTATGAAATAAGATACGAAGATTTTGTGATGGGTGCGGTTGAGAAAGTGCAGGAAGACCCGAATGGGATTACGTTCTTGAAAATGGTAGAATCAGGTGGAGGAACTCGTCATGAACATTATCTGAAAGAAGGGGAAGTACAAAACATCCACAATGTCCTGTTTGCCTTGAATAAATATACGGCAGGTGCTATAAACATTAATACGGAAGGAGAAACCTATACAATCAAGGCCCCTTTTGAAGGAGAATTTATGCGAATGGCCGACCAATTTAAAGGAGGCGTTGCGAAAGATACTACGCAACAATTGATGATGCGTTCGCTTTATAATTTGGGTGGAGCACAGTTTGTCTTTCCTGAACCAGCAATCAAAGGCAAGATTGGATTTGTATCCAATAATGATTTTAAAGACAAGGTTACCGATGATGCCTTGACGGTAAAAATTATTGCCGAAGGCGAAGAAAAAGCAGTAACGCTTATCGGATCGAAGGGAAAAATGGGTACTCCACAATCTTTTACATTAGGGAAGCTGGACTTTACAGTTTTCTACGGAAGCAAGGTATATGAAACCCCATTCAAGATCAAGTTGAACGATTTTATTGCAACAAAATACCCTGGAACAGAAAAAAGTTATGCTTCCTTTGAAAGCCAGGTGACGGTCGAGGATGGGGAAAATAGTTTTGATACGAGGATTTTTATGAACAATGTATTGGATTATAAAGGTTTCCGTTTCTTTCAGGCGAATTTCGATCCGGATGAAAAAGGAACCGGACTCTCTGTCAACCACGATTTTTGGGGAACCTGGACGACGTATATCGGTTATTTCTTGTTGTATTTTGCAATGATGGCCATCTTGTTTGACAAGAATACACGTTTTGCTGATATTAAAAACAAATTGGAAAAAGTAAAGAAAAGAAAGGCGAAGTTCATCACCATCATAGTGTTGTTCCTGAGTGTTGGAAGTTTTGCACAGCAGCACGACGGGCATACAGATGAAACAAGGGAAGTTGCTGAAAAATTCATCAACGAGCGTGTAGTAAGCAAGGAACACGCTGATCATTTTGGCAGACTGGTGATTCAGGATGCCGGTGGAAGGATGAAACCGGTGAACACCTTTTCATCTGAATTGTTGCGAAAAGTGAGCAAGAGTGATGTGTACAAGGATATGAATTCCGATCAGGTTTTCTTGTCGATGACGCAATATTCCAGGGCTTGGTTTGAGGTTCCATTGGTTTATATCAAGAAAGGAAACGACAGCATCCGTAAGATTATTGGCGTGGATAAGGACCAGAAGTTGGTTCCTTTCAGGGTATTTTTTGATGATGAAGGGAATTATAAGCTGTCACCTTATTTGGATGCGGCGTATAACAGTGCGGTTCCGAACCAGTTTCAAAAAGATTTTATCGAAACGGATAGAAAAGTAAACCTTCTGAATTCAGCCCTGAGCGGAAGTATCTTGAAGATATTCCCGGTTCCTAATGATGAAAACAACAAATGGGTTTCGCATATGGAACTGCACAGTGCTGGTTTTAAAGGAATGGACTCGGTAATGACGAAACAGATCTTGCCGTTGTATTTTATGGCTTTGGATTCCGCCAGGATTACAAAAGACTATAAGAAGGCTGACTTCTTTTTGGATGGAATGCACAATTTCCAGAAAAAATACGGCAGCAAGGTGATTCCGAGTGACGACAAGGTTTCGTCGGAGATCCTTTATAACAAATACGACATCTTCAAGAAACTCTACTATCTATATATGTTGGCGGGTGTCTTGATGTTGATCTTTACGATTGTAAACATCTTCTTCGAAAAGAAATCAATTAGAATTGTCATCAACGGCTTCCATATATTGATTGGTTTCTTGTTTGCCCTGCATACCCTTGGATTGATTGCGAGATGGTATATTTCGGGTCACGCACCTTGGAGTGATGCGTATGAGTCGATGATTTATGTGGCTTGGGCAACGATGTTCTTTACCTTGGCATTTGACAGAAAATCGAAATTGACAGTTGCTTCGGGAACTTTCGTAGCGTCGATGATCTTGATGATTGCACATTGGAGCTGGATGGATCCAGCAATAGCAAACTTGCAACCGGTTTTAAATTCCTATTGGTTGATGATTCACGTTGCGGTAATCGTGGCAAGTTACGGACCGTTTACTTTGGGGATGGTTTTAGGTGTCGTTTCCTTGATTTTGATGTTGTTTACCAACGAAAAAAACAAGGCAAAGATGAATTTGAACATCCAAGAGATTACCTATATCAACGAAATGGCATTGACGATAGGTTTGGTAATGTTGACCATTGGAAACTTCTTGGGAGGACAATGGGCCAACGAAAGCTGGGGACGTTATTGGGGATGGGATCCGAAAGAAACTTGGGCTCTGATCAGCATCATGGTCTATGCTTTTGTGATACATGCACGTTTTGTTCCGTTATTCAGAGGAAAATGGATGTTCAACTTGATGAGTATTATCGCGTTCTATTCAATTATGATGACGTATTTCGGGGTAAATTTCTACCTTTCAGGATTGCATTCTTATGCGAGTGGAGATCAAGTGGTGACACCGGTTGAGTTTTATTATTCATTGGCAATCTTGGCGGTATTGGCTACTTTTGCTTATTTCAAGCATAATAAATATTTGAAGAAATAAGTTTCAACACAGATTTCACAGATTTTCAAAATAAATAAAGGCTCAACATAAGTTGAGCCTTTTCTTTATTGTTTTTTGCCACAGATAAAACAGATTATATGGATTTTATAAAGCATTATGGTTACATAGTTTTAAAATCTTCAATATTTCAATCCTTAAACTTTTCCTAATGTATACAATTGTTCCAAAGTAGGAGTAGGGCTTCCGCCTGCTGGCTCTAGAGTTATTCCGAATGCTTCAGCTTCTCCGGTATTGCTTACGGCAAATAGTCGGGCATCGTTAGTTTTGAAATTTTCCAATAGACCGATGCTTGTTGGTGTAAGCGGATTCAGTTTCAAAGCCCAAACCTGATAAACCATTCCCTCAGGAGGTTCAGGTAATCCGGCTGCATCTACATAGACCGCCTGTGTATTCTTGTTCCAATACACCTTGGCTCTAGATTCTGGAGCAACGGCTTGTCCGCCAAGTGCCACAACGGTATTGTTGTCGTCACGAATTATGGCCAGGATACTTTCTGTTTCCTGCTTGTCGATTTGAAGGGAGTTGAATTCTTTCTCTAATTCCTTTCTTTCCGATTCAACGGTAACGATCTGATCTTTTGCAGTATCCAATTGCGTGTATTGATAGCCAACGCCAATCATTAATACTATGGCTGCAGCCCATCCGATAAAAAGAGCGACATTATTTCGTGGTTTCATTTCCACGATACCTTCTTCAACGCCGTGCTTCTGTAATAACTGGGCTCTGATTCGGTCATAGTTCGCTGCCGATAAATAAGGAGACATACTGAAGGACAAACTGATTATGGCTTTTTCAATAGACAAAATTTCGTCCTTGATTTCAGGATGCTTTCCTGCCATTGTGCTAACTTCTTCCGTTTCGGTATCGCTGAGGATGCCAAAAACGTAAAGTTCTAAAATCCCTGATTCGATATATTCTCTCGCTTCCATCATACTTGTAAAAAGTTTCTTAAATCATTAATGCAATTTCTGTTCTGGGTTTTTACGGTACCAAGTGGAATTTCCAATTCTTCCGAAGCTTCCTGCTGTGTGTATCCTTTAAAGAATAAGAGATTGATAATCTTGATGCATTTTGGCTTCAATTTCTTCACGAATTCTTGAATTCCAATGGTATCAATCCTATTCGTTAATTTATTACTGTCATCTAACAGATGTACGAAATTATCGGCCGATAAGTTTTTCTGATTGTTGTTAAATCCTTTAGAACGAAGCTTGTCGATAGCAGTATTACGAGCAATATTGAGTATCCAAGTAAAGAAGCGACCCTTGCTTTCGTTATAGGTTTCTATATTTTTCCAGATTTTTACAAAAACTTCCTGAAGAACGTCTTCTGATTCCTCGTGGTCACGTACAAGATTGTAGATTATTCCATAGAGATTCTTAGAATACATATCGTATAATATCGTAAAAGCCTTGTCGTCCTTTTTGAGAACCAGTGGCAATAATTCTTCCTGTGTCATAGAATTTTAGGGTTTTGTATTACAAACTTATGGATTACTGTTTGATAAATTTAACAATTCTTGAACTATAATCATACTGTTTGAAAAAAAAATAACGATATAGTGTGAAATAAGAGAATTGTTTTTAACAAAATTTTTCTATTCTAAGGTTTGATATTATGTAATTTTAGCAAAAAATAAATCCAATGAAAAATATCATTATCATTGCTTTTGGCGTATTGAGTCTGGTGGCGTGCCAAGAAAATACGGCTCAAAATAAAAAGGCAACAGCGACTAACGAAAAAAATAAAACAATGATGAAACAAAACATCTATCAGTTCAAGGTAACTGATTTGTCAGGAAAAGAATTTGATTTCGCTTCCTTGAAAGGAAAGAAGGTGATGATTGTAAACACCGCTTCAAAATGTGGATTGACACCCCAATATAAAGATCTACAAGCAATTTACGATCAATATAAAGACAAGAATCTTGTGATAGTTGGCTTTCCAGCAAATAATTTTATGGAACAGGAACCAGGAAGCAATGAAGAAATTGCGACTTTCTGCGAAAGAAACTACGGTGTGACGTTTCCAATGATGGACAAGATTTCGGTAAAGGGAGATGATATGGCACCAATTTATCAATTCTTAACTCAAAAAGATAAAAATGGCGTTCAAGATTCAGAAGTAGAATGGAATTTCCAAAAATACTTGTTGAATGAAAAAGGAGAATTGGTAAAAGTAGTTTCTCCAAGAACTTTGCCAACAGATAAGGAAATAGTAGATTGGATTAAAGCATAATCCTTTTGATTAAAATAGTAAAAATCGCATTTTTAAGTTTGTAGTATGACTTGAAAATGCGGTTTTTATTTTAAAAGAAGTTGCATCAGCGAAACGTCCAGCCACTTATCAAATTTAAAACCTGCTTCTTTAAGTACTCCGGTTTCTATGAATCCAAATTTCTTATGGAATTCAATACTTCCAGAATTCGATGCATCGATAACACCAATCATAGAATGGTACTTTTGTTCCTTGGCCAAATCGATTAATTTTTGGAGGATTAATTTTCCAATACCTTTTCCAATCACCTTATCAGCTACATAAACCGAATGTTCTACGGTAAAGCGGTAGCCAATTTTTATCCTGAAAGCTCCAAAAGTTCCAAAAGCCACTACTTTATCATTGTGTTCAGCTACAATGACAGGAAACTGTGAAGTTTGCTTTTCTTCAAACCAAGCTTGTTGTTCTTGTAAAGTTCGAGCATCATAATCATAGATTGCCGTAGTGTTCAGGATAGCGTGGTTGACAATTCCTAAGATGGCAGGCAGATCAGCAACAGTTGCAGGACGGATTTTAATTTCCATATAAGTTATTTTACACCAAGTTCCAGTAATAATTTTTTGGCATCAGTCGGATTCCAGCCCATCGATTCGGAGAAATTTCTCGCTTTCTTCGCATACACAATCGCTTCCTTGTTGTTTTTTGTCTTATGATGCAATTGTGCCAATAAAAGATAACCATCGTATGATTCTCCTAATTCAACTGCACGTCCCGACCATTTTATGGCATTGTTCAGATCAGGAATAGTAGTGATGTTTTTCAAATAGTTTTGCCCAATTTCTTTCAGCATCTTCGAGTCATTCCAGAAATATTTTTCTACAGATTCAGCCGTTGTCTTTTTGTAAAGCGACCAATTCTGAGCTCTTTCTGCCAGGGTAACATCAAACGTAAAAATCAAGGAATCTGTTTTCGGAAGGTGGATGGTTTTGGCAATTTTACGTTGTTTGAAATACTGGATCGTGTCCAGGTTCTCCGTAAACGGTTTCAATAATTCCGTTACGACACTGTTTATTTTTCGCTCCACTCTTAATGGCGAAGTCAGCTTCTCAAAAGCCTGCTGGTTTTTCAAAACATATTGAAATTCTCTCGATTCAATAGCTGTCACGGCATTTGCAATCACTTTCCAGTTCTTGTCGCTCAACAAATCTTTATCGCTTTGCGTCGCCAAATATTTATGGGCTGGCACCGAAATCTGAGTGCGTTCTTTTCCTTTTCGTAGTGTCAATATATAGGCAAGACATTTGTCTGCATTGCCCGGATCGTCCATAAATTGCTTTTCCAGATAAGGCAATTGCATTTTTGGGTTCAAAGCATTCTTGGCTTCTTGGATCAATACATCTGGCTTGTATTCACCCGAAAGATTATAAAGCAAAGTTTCATTTTTATCTAGGAAAATAAATGCGGGGTACGATCTTACCTCAAATTTTTTCTTGATGAAATCACCATTTTCTTTTTCAATATCCTGCCAGGCACAGATAAAATTCTTGTTCATAAAATCGGCCACTTCAGGATTATTGAAAACCTCTTTTTTCATCTTGTTGCAATGAGGGCACCATTCGGCATAAATCATCAAAAAGATGGGCTTGTTCTCTTTTTTAGAGCGTTCTAATAGTTTTGGCAAGCTTTCCTCGCTAAAATTGATGCTGTTTTGAGCCTCAACCGTATTCGAAAATAAAAGTAAAGACAAAGAAAAAAGAATGATATAATGCTTCATTTTGGATTGTATTTAAGGAATGACCAGCAACAAATATAGAGAATCATAGGTTAATATATCTCTAATTGTTAGTTAAAAAGCCTCTGTAAGTTTGTAACTTTGCAGCTCAGAAATTAAAAAAATGATTTACCCAAAAATACCTTTAGCACAGAGCATCATTGCGATGTGTGCGGAAAAAGGACTCACCAATATCGTCATTTCCCCAGGTTCCAGAAATGCTCCCTTGACCATCGGCTTCGTCAACAATCCCAACTTCAAATGTTTCAGCATAGCCGATGAGCGTTGTGCTGCTTTTTTTGCCTTGGGAATTGCTCAGCAAACCAAAAAGCCGGTTGCTATTGTGTGCACTTCGGGTTCTGCCTTGCTGAATTATTATCCGGCATTGGCAGAGGCATTTTACAGTCAGATTCCATTGGTGGTAATTTCTGCTGACCGGCCACAAGACAAGATTGATATTGGCGACGGGCAAACCATCCGTCAGGAAAATGTTTTTGCGAATCATATTTTATACAATGCCAATCTGCAAGAAGATGCTTCCGTCGAAAACGATTCGAAAATCAACGATGCCATCAATATTTCCATTGCACAGAAAGGTCCGGTTCACATCAACGCACCTTTCGAGGAGCCTTTGTATGAGACGGTTGATACTCTTTCCGTAACTGTTACCGCTTCCGCAAAAGAACCACAGACAATTCCAATTGGTGATCTGAGCGCTTTTGCAGGAACTTGGAATTCAGCCTCAAAAAAAATGATTCTCGTAGGGGTGAACGATCCAAATGTAATTGACGATGCAATCATCCAACAATTGTCGAGTGATCCTTCTGTAGTGGTGTTGACGGAAACGACATCCAATTTGCATCATCCTTCTTTTATCAATAATATCGATACGATTATCACACCCTTTACCAATGAAGATCTTGAAGCTTTCCGACCAGAAATCCTGATCACTTTTGGTGGTATGGTGGTCTCGAAAAGAGTAAAAGCATTCTTGAGAAAATACAAGCCGCAACACCATTGGCACATTGATACCTTGAGGGCTTACGATACTTTCGGCGCTTTATCCGAACATTTCACCACAACGCCACAACAGTTTTTTACCGCTTTCCTGCCTTTGACAAAAATAGTAGAAAGCAATTATTTTCAACAAGGACAAGATGTAAAAACCTTCCGAAAAACCAAGCACGACCTTTATTTATCGAAGATTCCTTTTTCAGATTTTATAGTTTTTGATAGGGTAATTTCTGCTTTGCCAAAAAACAGCCAACTACAAATCAGCAACAGCTCGGCCATCCGTTATGCCCAATTGATTGATATTGATGCATCGGTGGAAGTATATTGTAATAGAGGAACAAGCGGAATCGACGGAAGTACGTCAACCGCGGTTGGTGCGGCTTTCGCCAATAAGAAGCAGACCACCTTCATCACAGGCGACATCAGTTTCCTGTACGACAGCAATGCACTTTGGAACAAATACATTCCGTCCAATTTCAAGATCATCATCATCAACAATGGAGGCGGTGGCATCTTCAGGATTCTTCCAGGTCACGCCGAAACACCTGTTTTCAATGAGTTCTTCGAAACCTCGCATTGCTTTACGGCCGAACATTTGGCCAAGATGTATGGTTTTGAATACGTCACAGCAAGCAAGGAAGAAAAGCTTTCCGAGGCATTGTCAGCTTTATATGAAGATGATGAAAAGCCTGCGATATTGGAAATCTTTACCCCAACATTGGATAACGATAGGATCCTATTGCAGTATTTTAAGGAGCTGGTGTAGGATAAAAAGAGGAAACAATTTTTAAATTAATAAAGATTCATTGTTAAAAGATATTGGCAATGAATCTTATGATCCAAAGAAGCGCAATTATTCCAAAAAAATACAACTGAACCGTATTGATTTTCCTGCTTCCAAATTTCCGAACCAAGATTCTATCAATCAATAAAACCAATAAAACAGGAACTATCCCAAACAGAAGATAAATTCCCTGCAAGCCATCCTGAGCCGAATTCCCTGTGATAAGTAATATCGAATACGGAATTCCAAAAAGCAGCATCAATATTCCCAAGACAAAAAACACGGTCAAGTTCTGTAGTAATTTCATAAGCCTATCTGTTGGTTATTCAAACTCCACCCATTTCTTCTCAAAATAAACCGTCCCCAATTTGGTCCTGCCTTCAAGCAATTCCATCTTTACAAACGATTTTTCCTTCCCCAAATATTTCATTGTAATTTCTTTCATAGACGAAGTTTCATAAAACGAACCAAACGCACAGTTACACGGATTGCCCTCAACATCAAACGTAAAAACCGAAAAAAGAATCTTCTTCTTGGCCTTCAGATCTGGTTTCTCATAACCAAAAATCCGATGGTCGTGTCTAATGTCTGAGTATAGCCTCACAATACTGTCGCTCTTGGAAACTTCTAATTTATTCAGATGATCGCCCTCTAAAAAAACATTGCCCTGCTTTTCCCAGTCAAGGCTGTCCTTGTTGATTATTAGAGTTTTCTTGGTTTGAGAAAAACCGTTTAGGGAGATAGAAAAGAGTAATATTGTTAGCAGATATTTCATATTCGAGCTAGGGTAAAGAGCGTTTATTTTTTCAAATCATTTTTCATCGTTTCAATCAATGATGAAAATCGATTATTTTTGACAAACCACACATTAGCTTCGGTCAACCACTTATCAAAATTAGGAATATCCTTATTGATGTAATAAATTTGAAGTATGTTATAAGCATTTTCAGCGTGATACGTTTCTTCTTTACAAACCTTGAAAGCATTTCTGCAAGTTTTTTTAGCCATTTCAACCTGGCCAGATTTCGCTTCAGCATAAATCAATTCCTTGTTTGTATAAGGATCAGTTGGATTGTTTTTTAATACTTTTTGTAAAACGGATATGGCATCTTTATAACGTTTTAGGCAATTGTACGAATAGGCCAATTCTACTCGTAAACCTTTATAATTTGGATCAATAGTATTTGCTTTTTCAAGAAATTCTAGCGCTTTCTCGCATTCTCCCCATCCATTATAGCGGTAGCCCCAATTATATAATCGGCTTATTGATTCTTCATCTTCCTTATAAAATTTAAGCCAATCAGGAATTTTTTCAATTCCCAACTCTTTAAATTTAGATTCAGGAATAATAGCTACTAAATTATTATTAGGTTCTAATCTGTATTTAATAGAGCGTTCAACTTTATTTTTTTCAAGTATAAATTTTCCATCACTATCAATCCTAAAAGAACCCCTGTGATCCAATGTTAAACCCGCTTGCGAATCAATATAAATAAACCCAAGCGCATAAGCTCCACTGCTATCTGCCGGAAAAGCTACCCATTTGTCTTCACTCTGAACAAATCGTTTATCAAATTTAAGTTCTTGAGAATAAGTAGTGATTGTAAAAAGAAGGATTAAAAAAGTAAAGATGTTTTTCACAAGATGGAGATTAAATGCTATTGTTTAAAACTAAAATAAATGATAATGACTGCTATAATAAGAATAAAAACTTGATTAAAAATCATATCATATCGTCTTTTTGGTAAAGTGTGTTCTGGATAATTCAAATCCCATTTTCCTTTTTGTACAAATTCATATAAAAGTAGGGGAGTTACAGGAATATGTTTGACTAATTCATTTGGACGACTAAAGAAACTCATACTTGAAAGACCTTCTTCAGTATGATGAAAATACCATAAATAAGATTCCATATTAACGCTGTAGCGTAGAGCATATTTCTCCATCAATTCTGAAAAATCATCCCCAGTACATCCTAAATCACGTTCAATATCGGAATCTTCAAATACATCTGCCCAAGTTTCGTCTTTTACAAATTGTATGAGCTCTTCAAATCTCACCATATAATTAATGTTTTGAATATCCCAAATATATCCATTCCCATTAACAATTTTCTCCAATGTACAAAATATAAAGACAAATTCCAATCCCATCTTTTATCTCGCGTCTTATATCTTTCTTCTTATCTTTACAATTATCAAAACATCAACCAATGAAGATCATATTAACCGTTACACTCTTCCTAATAACAACATTTTTAGCTTCTGCTGCAAAAGTAGATACCCTGGATATCTACAGTACTGCAATGGACAAGACTTACAAAGCCGCAGTCGTACTCCCTAATTCTTATGCCAAAAGCAAGGCCAATTATCCAGTAGTCTATCTGCTTCACGGTGCCTATGGACATTTCAGGGACTGGCTCAAGAGTACGCCAGACAAGATGCTGGTGCACAATCTAGCCGACCAATACAACATTATTATCGTGATGCCTGAAGGCGAAAATTTCAGTTTTTATCTGGACAGTCCTGTTAATAAAGGAAGCCAGTTTGAAACGTATATCACCAAGGAGGTTGTTCAAAAAATAGACAAGACCTACCGTACCATAGCCGACAAGAAAGGGCGTGTCATCACCGGACTGTCAATGGGTGGCCACGGAGCATTATATCTTTCTACACGTCATCCAGGACTTTTCTCGGCAGCCGGAAGTATGAGTGGGGCAGTAGATATAGGAGGTATCCGCAACCGCGACACGCCTGAAAAGATCAACAAATTGATGGAACCCATTTTTGGTACTGAAGGCACTTCACAGGAAGTGTATGATTCGCACGCTGTTATCGGAATGATTGACAAGATCAAAAAAAACAACCTCGAACTCATCATCGATTGCGGTGTAGATGATTTCCTGATTGAACCCAATCGCGAATTGCACCGTCGTATGGTCTATGCAAAAGTTGCCCACGACTACACTGAACGCCCGGGAGCCCATACTTGGGAATATTGGGAAAATGCATTGCCTTACCATATCTTGTTTTTCGATAAAGTGTTCAAGAAAAACGGCACTGCAGTAAAATAATATGAAGAAGTATTGCCTGTTTTTACTCCTTTTGATAAGCCTTTCGGCAGAAGCACAACTTTCGGGTTGTACAGATGTTTTGGCTAAAAACTACAATCCTTCAGCGGTATTAAACGATGGAAGTTGCGTATATGGAAATACAAAAATAGCTCCTGTTTTTTCTGTAACACTATCCTACACCCTCAATGAAACCTCGGGACTGGTTTATTTCGACAATCAGCTATGGACGCATAACGACGATACCGATTCCAATATTTATGCACTCGACACTATCGGAAAAATAACCAACCGATATCCTTTGGGAGTCAAGAACACCGATTGGGAAGAACTTTCGCATGACAGCACCTACTTCTACATCGGCAACTTTGGAAATAACGCAACAGGAATTCGCAAAGATTTGCACATCTTAAGAATAGATAAATTGTCACTCAAGGAAAATAATCCGCGACTTGATACCATCTCGTTTAATTATTCCAACCAGGTTGATTTTATCCGAAAGAAGGCCAATACAACGGATTTTGATTGCGAAGCTTTCATCGTCAGCAAGGACAGCATCTATCTTTTTACAAAGCAATGGACAGGCAAAAAGACTGCCGTTTATGTCCTTCCGAAAGTTCCGGGCACCTACACAGCCCAATTCAAATCGGAACTAGATACAAACGGATTGATAACAGGAGCAACCTATCTTGAAGAAAAGAAGCTTCTCGTTTTATGTGGTTACAGCAAACAACTAAAACCCTTTTTGTACCTCCTGTACGATTTCAAAAACAATGATTTATTTTCAGGTAACAAACGAAAGATTGCTTTAGCCTTGCCTTACCATCAAGTGGAAGGAATTACCACCCAGAACGGTCTACATTATTATATTTCCAACGAACATTTCAGGCTAAAGCCTATCATCAACATACAGCAGCAATTGCATCAATTGGATTTGAGTTCCTTTCTTCATTTGTATTTGGGCAATCAAAACCATTAAAGTTATCTTAAATACTTTTTTTGGTTTGGTTTTTGAAATACTTTTATAAACCAATAAAACCTTAAAATTATGAAACGTATATTTTTACTATTAGCAGTAGTTGCAATGACGGCTTTGCAAAGCTGTGAAGGAGATCAAGGACCAGTAGGACCACAAGGGCCTCAAGGACCAGGCGATGGGGATACAATAAGTGAAGTTTTTGAACTTCAAAACGTTAATTTCCAATTGAATCAAAATAATGAATACGTGATCTATCGTGAATTAAATCCGGTTATATTTGATTCAGATAATATCTTGATTTATAGAATGACAGGTACAATAGATGCCCAAACTCCAATATGGCAGCTTATCCCAAGAACATTGTTCTTGACCGAAGGAGAATTGGATTATGATTTTGATTTCAGTGCCGTAGATTTCACCATTTATGCAGGAGGAACCTATAATCTGGCAACAACTCCACAATTTATAAACAATCAGACTTTTAGAATTGTAATCGTTCCAGGAGAGTTCTCTAACAGGAGTGCAAGTGGCGTTAGCGAATTCGAAAATTACTACGAAGTAATTAAGAAATATAATATTGATGACAGCAAGGTTACGGTTCTGCATTAAAAAAACTAAAAAGAAAATCATAAAAAAGGGGAAACTAATGTTTCCCCTTTTTTATTTATAGTTCTTGCATCCTGTATGCTTTGGTTTTCCTTCTATGGTAGATATTATTCTCGTTGCCAAAATATTTATAGCTCATCAATCGCGCCATCAAATAGCTTACAGTTGATTCCGCTCCTTGGTTGAGGTTCACATTTGTTTCTTCCAAACCATCAAAGCATCCACCCGTACACGGATTGTAAATTACCTGTTGCAAATGGTTGTTCCCTAAGAACCAGTTGAACGCCATTTCCATCTTGTCCAAATAGTCCCTGTGTTTAAAGATATCATGGAATTTCCTCAGGGTAATAATCGTATAAGCGACATCAATAGGCTGTTCGCCATAAATTTCCGTTTTCTGCCCTTTGATTTCCCAGCTCCTGTTGCTCACCACTTTGATGGCGTCATCGGTAAAAGTTTTTGCCATCAAGAAATCCATAGATTCTTTTGCAATTGTTTTATAGGTCAGATTGTCTGTTATCGTATAGGCACATAAAAGTGCTTCTGGCAATATGCTATTGGCATACGTCAGATAGCTTTCAAACCATTCCCATCCTGGAGACGATTCGTGACGGTACATCTGCACCAATCGGTCTGCCAATACAGTCGTAAGCTCTATTGTATTTTCATTATCAACTCCACGGTTATAATAGTACAATCCTTTTATGATGAAAGCCATTGCTCTTGTTGAATAGGTGTTTTTCGAACATTCAAAAGTTCTTTCAAAAATACTTTCAGCCTTGTTGGTAAGCTCTTCGGGCATAATGTGTGATAAGGAAATCAAATACCCCAAAGCCCAAATGGCTCTTCCTGTTGAATCCTCTAGATTCACCTCGGCATTTTGAGAAGTAAAGTTTTTGTTGAAATCTACATAGTTCAAAAACTGGCTTTTCGGACGTTCACAATACTCAATAAAGTCCAAATAGATCTTGATGTATTTCAAATCGGCCGGATCTTGCGTCATTTTATAATGCTGGCACATTGCGATCATCGCTCTTGCATTATCATCAATCGTATAACCCGAATTGATATCCGGTTGATTCAAGATTGAAAACTGCAACATCCCGAAATCAGTAGTCATTTTCTTGATATGCTCCAGGTTGATTTCTGGATTCCTATAATGAAGCTCTATCTGGTTGCCTGAAATCTTCTGCAAGAATTTTGCGTGTGCAACAGCCGAGTTTTCCCAAGCCGTACACGTGATCTTATGCAATCCGTTGGAAATTATGTTTTGTTTCAATTGCACGTCAAATAACAAGCGGTTTACACATTCTGCCAATTGGGCCGAATCTTCAAAATCGAAAAGAAGTCCTGTGTCGCCAGCTAGAAATTCAACTGCGTGTGGAATGGGAGTGGAAACCACGGGACATCCACAGCTTAATGCATAAGCAAATGTTCCGCTCACGGCTTGATTCGGGTCTTTTGAAGTAAACAAATAAACATCTGTCAGTTGCAGATATTCCAAAAGCTCCTCCAAAGGCAGGTATTTGTTGATGAATTTTACGTGTTTTTGTAAATTCAGATTAATGATTTTTTCTTGTAAAAACTCACGGTATTTTTCGCCTTCGTTCAACGCAACCGTCGGGTGGGTTTTTCCTATGATAAGAAAAACGACTTCTGGCGAAGTTTTCACGATGTTGGGCAAGGCTTCAAGCGTAGTTTCAATGCTTTTCCCAGAACTCAACAATCCGAAAGTAGAAAGTACTTTTCTATTTTGAAGTCCGTATTTTTCTTTCAAGACTTTTTTATCCAAATGCGGAACCAAATGCGTTCCATGTGGAATAACGCTTATTTTAGCTCCATCTACAACATAATCTCTCGAAAGAATTTCCGAAGCTCCATTGGTCATTACAATAATTCCAGAAGCGTGGTCTAATAAATGCTGTACTTTTTGCTTGAAAACTTCATCCGGCCTAGGCAAAACGGTATGAAATACAAAAACGATAGGCTTGTTTACATTCGAGACAAATTCTAAAAAGGCAGTTTCCCCTTCAGCAAACAAGCCAAATTCATGTTGCAACAAAACTACTTTGATGTTGTTGTCAGCATTTATTTTTTCGGCAAGATCCCTGTAGGATTCAGCATCAGAAGTATCCAAGATATATTTCACGTCCTTATTCTTATACGTATGCTTTTCCTTTTTACTTTCCAATGCACAAATTTGGATGTCAAAAGAATATACGAACTGATTTCTCAAGGCTTTGATCAAGTCTTCAGAATAAGTTGCAATCCCGCACTCACGAGGAGGATAAGTAGTAAGGAATAATATTTCTGGTAGTATTTCTTCAGACGGCTTCTTTTTTTCAGCAAAAAAATCTATGGCTACCTTATTGTTCGATAAGTTAGTTGGCATGAATTTAAAATTTCCATTTCTGTTGTAGAGGTTGTTATTTTCCATTTTGTGCAATTTTAGTAGGTTTTATAATTATTTGATAGAAGAAATTAGGGTAGCTATCAGATTTAGTAAAATTCCCTAAAAATTGCTCCGAACAGTTATAGGATATTTTGAAAATATTACAGGATTCGTGTTTTAACATTTTGAAAACCAAATAAAAAAAGCTTTACAATGTAAAGCTTTTTTAAGATTTCTGTTTCAATTATTGCAAGCTGCTGCCTGCTTTTGTAAGCCATTCGTTTACCCTGTCTTTTGCAACATTCGTCAGATCTTCTCCAGTGCTCGATGCATTCTTGAATTCTTTTTGGGCTTTTCGTTGCAAGTTGTTTAATTTAGATTTAAAGTTTTCAGCAAGGTGCTCAGCTTCATCAATAAAGCGATCTTTTTTTGATTTCTTTTTGTTGTATAAAAGAATTCCTGCTGCTGTTAGGAAAGCAACTCCGGCTGCTACTCCTATAATTAATTTCTTGTTACTCATAAAAATTTTCTTGTTTTAGCAATTTGTTTTCTAAAGTTACCCATTAATCCCAAGCCCAAGAAATTGATTAGGCAATATTTAACGTATTTAACTTTAGGTTAATAATTATTTATCGTACAAAATAACTTCGGTGGTATTGAATTCTGTACTTAAAAGGTGATTTTTGATAAAATAATATTTTGACCCCTAAAAAAATAGGGTATTTGTTTTTCAAGTTCAAAAAATTAATATATTTGCATCGTATTAATAGGGGTGTAATAACTTTTAAAATTTTATTTTATGTCAACATTACGTTTTCAGGCTCTAAAAGAAGCTTCCAGCAGAAAACCAGTTAAATTTGAAGAAGCCGATAGAAAATCAAACATCTTCGGATCAAATGTTTTTAATAACAAGGCAATGAAGCAATTCTTGACTTCAGATGCTTTCAAGGGAGTTCAGGACGCCGTTCAGCACGGAACAAAAATTGACAGAAAATTAGCAGATTATATCGCTATGGGAATGAAAGAGTGGGCTCTTTCTAAAGGAGTGACGCATTATACCCACTGGTTTCAACCTTTAACAGGAACAACTGCTGAAAAGCACGATGCCTTTTTTGAAACCGCTTATGACGGAAGTGATCCTGTAGAAAAATTTGGTGGTGCTCAATTGGTGCAACAAGAACCAGATGCATCAAGTTTCCCAAATGGAGGAATCAGGAATACATTTGAAGCTCGTGGTTATACAGCCTGGGATCCAACATCTCCAGCATTTATCTTCGGAACAACTTTATGTATTCCAACAGTATTCATCTCTTACACGGGAGAAGCATTGGATTATAAAACACCTTTGTTGAGAGCTTTGAATTCAATTGACGAAGCGGCAACAGAAGTTTGCAAATATTTTGATAAGAATGTAAAGAAAGTGACGGCAACTCTAGGTTGGGAACAAGAATATTTCTTGATCGACAGTTCTTTGGCTGATTCGCGCCCTGATATCGTGATGACAGGAAGAACGCTTTTGGGGCATACTTCTGCAAAGGGACAACAATTGGACGATCATTATTTTGGTTCGATTCCTTCCCGTGCCTTGAATTATATGCGTGAATTGGAAGAAGAGTGTATGTTATTGGGGATTCCAGTAAAAACACGTCACAATGAAGTTGCCCCAAACCAATTCGAATTGGCTCCAATTTTTGAAGAAACCAATTTGGCTGTAGACCACAACTCATTGTTGATGGATGTGATGCAGAAAGTAGGAGAACGTCACGATTTCAAAGTGCTTTTCCACGAAAAACCTTTCAAAGGAGTAAACGGTTCAGGAAAGCACAACAACTGGTCGTTGGCTACGGATACAGGTGTAAACTTGTTGAGTCCAAGCAAGACACCAATGAGCAATTTACAATTCTTGACTTTCTTTGTAAACACAATCAAAGCGGTCGATACATATGAGTCATTATTAAGAGCTGCAATTGCAACTGCAAGTAATGACCACAGATTAGGGGCTAACGAAGCACCACCGGCAATCATTTCTGTCTTCATCGGAGAACAATTAACAAAAGTATTGGCTGAATTGGAAGGTGTTTCCAAAGGGAAATTATCTCCGGAAGAGAAAACAGATTTGAAATTGAACGTAGTAGGGAAACTTCCAGACGTTCTTTTGGATAACACAGACCGAAACAGGACTTCTCCTTTTGCCTTTACAGGAAATAAATTTGAGTTCAGAGCCGTTGGTTCTTCTGCAAACTGTGCAAATGCAATGACCACTTTGAATGCAATCGTTGCAAAGCAATTGATCGATTTCAAGAAAGAAGTAGATACTTTGATCGAGAAAAAAGACTTGAAGAAAGATGAAGCAATCTTCAATGTATTGAGAGAATACATCAAGACTTCAAAAAATATCCTTTTCGAAGGAGACGGTTACAGCGATGCCTGGGAACAAGAAGCGGCTAAGAGAGGATTGAGTAACTTTAAGACAACTCCATCTGCCTTGAAAGCAAAAGTTTCTCAACAAGCTTTGGATTTATTTAGTGATTTGAAGATTATGAACCACGTTGAGGTGGAAGCCCGTTACGAGATCGAATTGGAAGAATACACCAAGAAAATCCAAATCGAAGGTAGGGTTTTAGGTGATATCGCAAGAAATCACGTGATTCCAACAGCTATCAAATACCAAAATACCTTGATTGAAAACGTAAAAGGTTTGAAAGAAATCTTTGGTTCAGAATTCGAAAAAATTGGTAAAGAGCAGATCGTTCTGATCAGAGAAATTTCAGGTCATATCGAAGGAATCAATACTAATGTTGAAGCAATGACAGAAGCCAGAAAAACAGCAAATGCCTTGACAGATGCTCAAGAAATGGCAGAATCGTATTGTGATGCTGTAAAACCATACTTCGAAGTAATCAGGGAGCACTGTGATAAGCTAGAGCTTTTGGTTGACGACGAAGCGTGGACCTTGACTAAATACAGAGAATTATTGTTCACAAGATAATTGCTTCTAAATATTTTAAAACACCTGCAAGTTTCTATTTGCAGGTGTTTTTTTTATATAATAATATGCCAAACCATTCGTTTACTATAAAAATCACCCAATGAAACGAAATTACTTTACCCTGCTATTGCTTTTTTGTATAAATGTCGATTTCATATCAGCACAGGAAAAACTAGAATTGTTTTTCGATTTTAATCAAGATGTTCCTAATAAAAATTCCACGCAAGTATTAAACCAATGGCTCGCACAAGAAAATTCGCGTGTAATCATCAAAATTGAAGGCTATTGCGACGATGTAGATACAGATGAATACAATAAGGACTTGTCAATAAGAAGAGCTAAAAATGTGCTGGCACTTTTAGATTCTAATATTTCAGATTCGAATAAAGCCGAAATCATTGGCTTTGGGGAAAATTTTGAACAATCACCCGAACAAGAAAAAAACAGAAAAGCAATAATATACTACCGGAATAATACTCCAAAACTAGCAATACCCATTGAAGAATCGAAACTTTCAAAACAAATAACCGCCACAAGTGTTGGAGAAAAACTCAAGCTGGAGAATCTTAATTTCTACAACAATAGTGATATTGTAGTTATAGATTCAAGACCAATTTTGGATGAATTAGTAAAAGTAATGGAAGTGAATCAGGATTTGAAAATCGAAATACAAGGGCATATTTGCTGTATGAGAGAGGACATCAATAAAATCTCAGAATTAAGAGCGAAAAGCGTATATAATTTTCTGCTTTCAAACGGAATAGATAAGGAACGAATTTCCTATACAAGCTTCGGAAGTACCAAACCGATCTATCCCTTGCCAGAAAGAAACGAAGAAGAACGAGATGCCAATAGAAGGGTCGAAATTATGGTAATCAGCAAATAATAACTACATTCGTTATACATTCCATATTTTAAAATGAAAAATTACCTATCCATATTATTGTTCTTTATTGCTGTTTCTGGGTTTTCGCAGGAACAATTTTCTGTTTTCTTTGAAAGCAATAAATTCGAATTGCAAAAAACCGAAATCAGCAAACTAAACACTTGGATGGATGCAAACAAAGAAGTGAAAATCGTAGCCATAAACGGCTATACCGATGAAGATGGAAGCGTAGGTTTTAATGATACATTGGCCAAAAAACGTGTAAGTTCCATCTTCAATCAAATTGCTGGAAAAGTAAAAATCCGTGAAGATTTCAAGACCAGGAGTTTTGGAGAATTGCACAATCAATCCGCAGATAAATCCCAAAATAGGAAAGTAACGATTTACTATATCCTTCAAAAGGATTTGGCACGTGAAGATGAAATCTTGGGCATAAAAAAGATAGAAGAAGCGCCAAAGCCAAAACCAGTCGCCAATTATCCCTCAAAAATTGTCATCGATAATCCAAACGGGACAACCTCCGAATACAATTTGGATGTCAATTTTATGAAGCAAGTAAACGAATCTAAAGCAGGCGAGAAATTAAAAATCGAAAACCTTAATTTCCAGTTCAACACCTTCGCAATCGTAAACGAATCAAGAGGGAAATTATATGAATTATTGCTTGTGATGCAAAACAATCCAATGCTAAAAATCGAAATACAAGGACACATCTGTTGCAATCCATCCAACAAGGGCAAACTTTCAGAAGAAAGAGCAAAAGCCATCAAAAACTTCCTAGTCGGACAAGGAATTGATAAAACAAGAGTGACTTTCAAAGGTTTCGGAAGCACACAACCCATCTATCCATTGCCTGAAAAAACCGAAGAAGAACGTGCCGGAAACCGCAGAGTCGAAATTTTAATCCTCGAAAACTAACCTTTGCGTCTTGGCGACTTTGCGAGAAGCAATTGCACGCAAAGTCGCCAAGACGCAAAGCGAAAAGCATATATGAAAGTCTTTTTAGAAATGGATTAAAACAAAAAAAAACTGCCATTGCTGACAGTTTCTATGTTTTTTCTAAAACTCAATTTAGCTCTTCTCTAAAATCGATTTTTTCTTCTCCAAAGGATTCACTTCCTTCTTCACAACCACTTCACCCTTGATTTTCAAAGGCACTTTTCCACCTTCATAATTCACAGCATTCGACTCAACAGTAATCGTTTTTCTAATCGCACCCGGTCCCATATTGTATTTCACATCAATTTTCCCAGTTTTCCCTGGTAAAATAGGTTCTTTCGGAAAGGATGGAACTGTACAACCGCAAGTAGACTGCACATTCGATATAATCAAAGGTGCATTTCCCGTATTTTTAAACTCAAAACTTCTCAAACCATTATCCGTTTCCTTCGAAACCGTTCCGTAATCAATCGTGTTGTCCTTCGCGCTAAACTCAATCTTAGGTCCAGTTTGTGCCAAACCAACAGCGCTAACACCAACAAAAGCGAATAAAAGTAATAATTTTTTCATTGTAAGATTTTTAATTCGATTAGGTAAATTTACTTTCTTTTAATTAAAGTACAAATTATTAAAGTTAATTTTTTATACTCCGTTAATTATTTACTTTTGTATCCATTACAAAAAGAGTACCAAAAGTGTATTTTCTATTAGATAGGAGTAAATCGCTTGGGCTTTATAGTAATCCTTGTTCCCGCTTTCCGGAGTAGTTTTTGTTCTGAACACCAAAACAAAAAGCTACTTTCTCCAATCGGGGCTGAAGGGTAAACAATATTCCAGTCCCGAAGCTTCGGGACGGAATAAAAAGAACGAATCGAGAAACAAATAACCGAATCAACGAATAAACAGATATGACAATTCCATCACAATTCGACGCCAAAGCCATTGAGCAGAAATGGTACGACTACTGGATGAAAAACAATTATTTTCATTCAGAACCTGACCATAGAACGCCTTACACCATCGTAATTCCTCCACCAAATGTAACGGGAGTATTGCATATGGGGCATATGCTGAACAATACCATTCAAGACGTTCTGATCCGTCGTGCACGATTAAAAGGGTTCAATGCCTGCTGGGTTCCTGGAACGGATCACGCATCCATTGCAACCGAAGCAAAAGTCGTGGACAAGCTTAAAAAAGAAGGCATCAACAAGAACGATTTGTCACGTGAGGAATTCTTGAAGCACGCTTGGGAATGGACCGATAAATACGGTGGAACTATCTTGGAACAACTGAAACAATTAGGTTGCTCTTGCGATTGGGACCGTACAAAATTCACAATGGACCCGGATATGTCAGCTTCTGTAATCAAATCGTTTGTTGATTTATACAACAAGGGAATGATTTACCGTGGCTACCGAATGGTAAATTGGGATCCTGAAGCAAAAACTACTTTATCGGATGAAGAAGTAAATTACGAAGAACAACAAGGGAAATTATATTTCCTAAAATATAAAATCGAAGGTTCTGAGGAATTTTTGACGGTTGCGACTACGCGTCCGGAAACTATTTTTGGAGATACGGCCATTTGTATCAATCCAAACGACGAACGTTTTACACATCTGAAAGGTAAAAAAGCAATCGTTCCTATTGCAGGAAGAGTAATTCCAATCATCGAGGACGAATACGTTGACATCGAATTCGGAACAGGTTGCCTAAAAGTAACTCCCGCTCACGACGTAAACGATAAAGCTTTAGGCGACAAGCACAACCTTGAAGTAATCGATATTTTCAACGACGATGCAAGCTTGAATTCTTTCGGATTGCATTATCAAGGAAAAGACCGTTTTGTAGTTCGTGAAGAAATTGCAAAAGAGCTCGAAGCAAACGGAAGTTTGGCGAAAACAGAAATCCACTTGAATAAAGTAGGAACTTCTGAAAGGACAAAAGCAGTAATCGAACCGCGTTTGTCCGACCAATGGTTCCTAAAAATGGAAGAATTGGTAAAACCTGCCATCAAGGCGGTATTGGAAACAGAAGAAATTAAGTTATACCCAAAAAAGTTTGACAATACCTACCGCCATTGGTTGGAAAACATCCGTGATTGGAATATTTCTCGTCAACTTTGGTGGGGGCAGCAGATTCCAGCCTATTATTATGGCGATGGAAAAGAAGATTTCGTTGTGGCTGAAAATATTGAAGATGCTTTGGTTTTAGCGAAAGAAAAGACTTCGAACTCTGATCTTCAAGCTTCTGACTTAAAACAAGATGTTGATGCACTTGATACTTGGTTTTCATCCTGGTTATGGCCTATGGCTGTTTTCGGAGGAATTTTAGATCCAGAAAATAAAGATTTCAAATACTATTATCCAACAAACGACTTGGTTACAGGTCCGGATATCTTGTTTTTCTGGGTAGCCAGAATGATTATTGCAGGATATGAATATACGGGTGAAAAACCTTTCAACAATGTTTACCTGACAGGTTTGGTTCGCGACAAGCAAAGACGCAAGATGTCGAAATCATTAGGGAATTCACCAGATCCGCTTGGCTTGATTGAGAAATTTGGAGCTGATGGCGTTCGTGTGGGCTTGCTTTTAAGTGCTTCTGCAGGAAACGATATTATGTTTGACGAAGAACTTTGCAACCAAGGAAAAGCCTTTTCCAACAAGATTTGGAATGCTTTCAAACTGATAAAAGGATGGGAAGTTTCGGATACGATTCCGCAACCAGAATCATCAAAAGTGGCGATTGAATGGTATGAAGCAAAACTGAACCAGACATTGGCTGAAATCGAAGATAATTTCGAGAAATACAGGATTTCTGATGCCTTGATGGGAATCTATAAATTGGTTTGGGACGATTTCTGTTCGTGGTTCCTGGAAATGATCAAGCCAGCTTACCAACAACCTATCGACAATGTTACTTTTGGAAAAGCAATAGAAATGTTGGAAAACAATATGAAGTTATTGCATCCATTCATGCCGTTCTTGACGGAAGAAATTTGGCACTTGATAAAAGAAAGAAATCCAGAAGAAGCCTTGATTATTTCTACTTGGCCAGAATCAAAACCTTTCAATGCGGAATTGATTGCTGATTTCGAAACGGCTATTGAAGTGATTTCGGGTGTTAGAAGCATCAGAAAAGACAAGAACATTCCATTCAAGGACACAATTGAATTGAAAGCCATCAACAATGACAAGTTTTCAACTTACTTTGATTCGGTTATCACCAAATTAGGAAACATTACTTCTTTCGAATATGTTTCTGAAAAAGTAGATTCAGCCTTGTCTTTCCGTGTAAAATCAAACGAGTATTTTATACCGATTGCAGGAAACATCAATTTTGATGAAGAAATCGCTAAACTTACTGAAGAGTTAAGCTATATCAAAGGATTCTTGAAATCAGTTCAAGTAAAGCTCTCAAACGAGAAGTTTGTAGCCAATGCTAAGCCAGAAATTATTGAAAACGAACGAAAAAAAGAAGCTGATGCTTTGTCAAAAATTGCTACCATCGAGCAAAGTCTGGCAAGTTTGAAGTAAGATGATACTTTACAATTAAATTAAAAGTCCCAGCTATGGGACTTTTTTTATGAATAGAATGAAATAAAAAATGCTCCTTAAAAAGGAGCATTTGGTATAATAGTTTGAAAAATTTATTGTGCTGCAACAGGTTTTGGAGTTGCACTTTCAAATTTCTTAGAAACTGCTTTCCAATTGATCACACTGAAAAAGGCTTCAATATAATCTGCTCTCTTGTTTTGGTAATTTAAGTAATAAGCATGTTCCCAAACATCAAGTGCTAAAACCGGAGTTCCTGTCACACCAATATTAGGCATCAAAGGATTGTCCTGATTTGCTGTGCTTGCCACAGATAATTTACCTGCCTTATCTACCAAAAGCCAAGCCCAGCCTGAACCGAATTGTTTTGTAGCAACATCTGTAAATTGTGTCTTGAAAGCTTCGAAGGAACCAAAATCCTTCTTGATTGCATCTGCCAATGCTCCAGTTGGCTCACCACCACCGTTTGGTCCCATTACGGTCCAAAAGAAGTTATGGTTGTAATAGCCACCGGCATTGTTACGAACAACTTTATTCTCTAGATCTAATTTGTTTAAGATTTCCTCGATGGTCAATTTTTCAAGTGCCGTTCCCGCAATCGCTTTATTCAAATTATTGGTATAACCCAAATGGTGTTTTGAAAAGTGGATTTCCATTGTTTTGGCATCGATATAGGGCGCCAAGGCATCGTAAGCATAAGGCAGAGGGATCATTTTGAAAGTTCCTTCATCGGCCATTACATCAGCTGGATTTCCCATAGGAGCATTTGTAACTTCTTTTTCCGGAAGCGGAACTTCAACTTCTTGTAGTTTTTTATCGTTACAGGATTGTAGAGCAACAGCCAAAACCAGGCTTGAAATAAAGTAAACTGTTTTTTTCATATTAAAAAAATTAGTGTTGTATAAAGATACTGCTAAATTGAAAAAGGCAAGAAATTTTTAATAATGATTAACGTTTGAAGTTATTCCTTGTCATTTATAGAATGAATTGCCTCAATGTATAATTCCTTTGCTTCATCGGCCGAAAGATGACTGATTTGCATCCAAGCATTCGTTTTAAAGGCATTTCTCAAGTCGTAATTGTTTGCTTGATTATTACCTATCGTACCTGCTGTAGATTGTTTGTAATAGGCGTAAAGGCGCAATTGCACATCCTGAGGCAAAGAGGCCTGTGACATTTTTGAAGCAATTTCAACTGCTTCTTGAAATCGGGTTTCTAAATCTTTATCGGACATTGCTTAAGATTTCTGAGCAATTATAGTTTTGTTTCCTTTTACAACTTCATTCAGCTTTACGTTCAATTGCGTTCCCAAAGGCAAAAATAAATCTACTCTTGAACCGAATTTAATAAAACCTGCATCGTCTCCTTGAACAACCTGGGTTCCTTCTACGGCATAATTTACAATCCTTTTTGCAAGGGCTCCTGCAATCTGCCTGTATAATATTTCACCGAATTGTTGTGTTTCGATTACAATTGTTGTTCTTTCATTTTCCTCACTTGCTTTTGGATGCCAGGCAACAAGGAACTTACCCGGATGGTATTTGCTGAAATTGATTTTTCCACTTGCTGGATATCTTGTCACGTGTACATTTATTGGCGACATGAAGATGGAAACTTGCAAACGCTTGTCCTTGAAATATTCACTTTCAAAAACTTCTTCAATTACAACTACTTTTCCATCAACAGGAGCGACCAAAGTTTTGCCTTCAGGTCTGATGCTTCTGTTTGGATTTCTAAAAAATTGAAGAATGATTAAAAGAAATACCAGCGCAATAACTTGCACCGTTTTCAACAACCAGAAGTTGTCCTTTAAAAAATAATCCGCTGCAAATACAATCGCAACAGTTAATACGCAAGCTCCTAAAATTGTTTTTGCTCCTTCTTTATGAAAGTGTAACATAGTTTAAAATTTGATAAAATAAAAATATAAAGGGTGCTACAAATATAACACTATCTAATCGATCTAGTATGCCTCCGTGACCGGGCATTATCCTTCCGCTGTCTTTTACGCCGGCAATTCTTTTAAATTTTGATTCAATCAGATCGCCAATTGTTCCGAAAAGGCCAACTATTAGCGCGAATCCAATCCAAATATGCTGTGCAATTTTCCCTCCTTCAATATAATATTTTGAGATCAGAAAACTTGCAATCACAGCAAATATAATACCTCCAAGAAAACCTTCAATGGTTTTTTTAGGGGAAATGCGTTCGAATAATTTATGTTTTCCGATTGATTTGCCAACAATATAAGCAAAGGTATCATTTGTCCAGATCAGGATAAAGATTCCAATAATAATTTTTGGGTTGTATCCTTTTATCCCGAAAGGAATTTTGGTAATGATGATAAAAGGGAGAATGATGTATCCGAATAGATAAACATATCTGGAAATAGCATCAATTTTAGTTTTCTTGTCGTCAAATAAAAAAACGATGCATTTTATAGAAATGACCAAGGTTGCAAGGAGCAAGGTAAGGTCAAAGTTTTGGCTTAATTTAATCTTGTTTACCGATAGGTAAGCAACACTGCCATAAGCGGAACTTGCTACCACTATCGGAACTATCTTTTTAAGCTGTACTAATTCACAAAACTCATAAACGGCAATAATCAGGAAGATACCAAAAAGAATGAAAAAACTTTCTGTGGAATAAAGGATTGAAGCTATTAATAAAACGATGTATATAGCACCAGAAATCGATCTCTTTAGTGTTTCATTCATCTTAAAGATCTTCTAAAAGCAATAAATAAAGGTTTTTAGCGACACTTCCGTAATGGAGGAAATCTTCTTCTTTTGCTTTTTCAAAATATTTAATAGTAGTAATATTTGTTGGATAATCCCTCTCGTAGCGTTTTTTAATCTCTCTCAAACCATCACTCTTGTTGGCGATAATTTGACTTGTTGTTGCCATAATGATAATATTCGCCGGCAATTCAAGAGGTTTGTTTTGCTTAATTTGGTTTGATGAAAAAAGGATTGAACCTTCATCTGCAATCAAGTTCTCACAGCTCGCCAAAAGGAATTTAGGGTTTTGAGGTTTGATGTAATTCAGCTTGTTTTCTTCAAGCATACTGAAAAGCTTAGGTTCGTAACAAACGGCTTCACTTTCGAACCAATCGTTTTCTTCAAGGATGTCTTCAAAATGAGTTTTCACTTCACCTATGTTTTCACAATACAAGAATTTACCTCCATTTTTTTTAAAATTCAAGGTGAATAATTCGTCGATAGGCGTATTATCTAATGAAAAAGGGTTGTAGTCGCTGTCTTTTTCCTCATCAGAAGAATCGTTACCGGAACCAAAAAATTTCTTAAAAAGACTCATATAAAATTATTCAACTACTAGATTTGTGACTTGAAAACGTTCAAAGATAAAAAAATCTTAATTCAAAATATTTATTGAATTAAGATTTTTCTAAAAAAAGGTGCAAATACTTATTACAGCGTCGTTTCTTCCTGAAGATTTGCGTCAAAATTTCTTTTTCCGAAGATGTTTTCAAGATCGTCCTTGAAGATTACTTCTTTTTCTATCAAGATGGCTGCCAATTGATTCAGCTTGTCTTTATTGTCTTCCAAAATCTGGATGGCTCTCTGGTATTGGCTTTCTATCAATGTAGAAATCTCTTTATCGATTACCATTGCAGTTTCTTCAGAATAAGGTTTCGAGAAGTTATATTCGCTTTGACCTGTAGAATCATAATAGGTAACATTTCCGATTTTATCGTTCAAACCGTAGATAGTAACCATTGCACGAGCCTGTTTGGTTACTTTTTCCAAATCGCTCAATGCACCAGTCGAAATCCTGTTGAAAGTAACTTTTTCAGCAGCTCTTCCGCCCATGGTAGCACACATTTCATCCAACATTTGGTCCGGACGAACGATTAATCGTTCTTCTGGCAAATACCATGCTGCACCTAAACTCTGACCTCTAGGAACAATTGTTACTTTCACCAACGGAGCAGCGTGCTCCAGCATCCAGCTCACAGTTGCGTGACCCGCTTCGTGGATTGCGATTGCTCTTTTCTCGTCTGGAGTAACAATTTTGTTTTTCTTTTCTAGACCACCAACAATTCTGTCAACGGCATCAAGGAAATCTTGCTTGTCAACTGCTTTTTTGTCTTTTCTGGCTGCAATCAAAGCGGCTTCGTTACAAACATTTGCAATGTCAGCTCCTGAAAAACCTGGAGTCTGTTTTGCCAAAAAGTCGGTATCCAAAGCTTCCACTTTTTTCAATGGCGCCAAATGCACTTCAAAAATTTCTTTTCTCTCACGGATATCCGGAAGGTCAACAAAAATCTGTCTGTCAAAACGACCAGCTCTCATTAAAGCTTTATCTAAAACGTCAGCCCTATTGGTTGCAGCCAATACAATCACATTCGAATTGGTTCCAAAACCATCCATTTCAGTCAGTAATTGGTTCAACGTATTTTCACGTTCGTCGTTACCACCTGACATATTGTTTTTTCCACGAGCTCTACCGACTGCATCAATTTCATCAATAAAGATGATGGCTGGAGATTTTTCCTTTGCTTGTTTGAACAAATCTCTAACACGAGAAGCTCCAACACCAACGAACATTTCTACGAAATCAGAACCTGATAAAGAGAAGAATGGGACTTTTGCTTCACCAGCTACAGCTTTTGCTAATAACGTTTTACCTGTTCCTGGAGGTCCAACTAATAAAGCTCCTTTTGGAATCTTACCTCCAAGATTGGTATATTTTTCGGGGTTTTTTAAGAACTCAACGATTTCCTGAATTTCTTCCTTTGCGCCTTCAAGTCCGGCAACATCTTTGAACGTGATCTTGATATCGTTCTTTTCATCAAAAAGTTTAGCTTTTGATTTTCCGATGTTGAAAATTTGTCCGCCACCACCAGCTCCGCCACCGGCTCCTGACATTCTTCGCATTACGAAAATCCAGATGACAACGATGATGATGAAAGGCAAAAGAGGCAGGATTATATCTCCAATGCTATTCCTTTGGCTGAATTTAAAATCTTTTAATTTATTTTCCTTGGCAGCCGTTTCTAGTTTTTTCTGGAAAGACTCAATATCACCAATCTCAAAAGAGTAGTGAGGACCTTTGTTTGGTTGATCCAAAAGATTCTTAGAAACTTTTGCGTGAATTTTTTCCTTCAATGCAGTTTCCGTAAGGAAAACTTCCGCTTCCGTCTTGTTGTAGATAATTACTTTGTCAATCTCACCCTTGTCTAAAAAAGTATTGAAGGTGGAGGATGAAATTTCAGTTGGTTTTTCAAAACCTGAATCGCCACTGAATATCGTAAAAATTAAAAAAAACGCAATAAGTGCACCCGGAATCAACCAAGGACCTATCTTGAATTTATTTGAATTTGGATTATTTTCTTTAGCCATTTTTTAATATTTGTTTTGGATGGTTGTGATTTTGGCATCACCCCAAAGGCTTTCAATATTGTAATATTCGCGAATGTGTTTTTGAAAAACGTGTACTACGATGTTCACATAATCCATCAAGACCCATTCGGCATTTTCCATACCTTCAACGTGCCAAGGCTTGTCTTTTAATTCTTTTGAAACTGTTTTTTGAACCGAGTTGACAATTGCACTAACCTGGGTGTTGGAATTTCCGTTGCAGATGATGAAGTAATCACACGCTGAATTGTCAATTTCTCTTAAATCTAGGATATCAATATCATTTCCTTTAACTTCTTCTATTCCTTTGATAATGTTTGAAAGTAAAACATCATTATTTATAGTTTTTTTCGCCATCTAAAATTTTTCTATTTTTGCAAAGTTATCATTTTTTGTGATTAATTTTGAACCTTAACATAAGATTAAATCCCTACACACAAATTATTTTCAATGAAATTAATCAAACTCGATGCCATAGATTCTACAAATGATTTTCTTAAGGAATTATTGACAAATAATAATGCCGAAAACTTTACCGTAGTAACCGCCGAAGCGCAAACCAAAGGCAAAGGACAGATGGGGGCGGTTTGGGTTTCTGAAAAAGGTAAAAATCTAACTATGAGTATCTTAGTTAAAGATTTTCTTTTTGATATCAATCAGATTTATAATTTGAATATTTCGGTTGCAGTTGCGATTGTTACGGTTTTGGAAGCATATAATATTCCAAAATTAAGTATCAAATGGCCTAACGACATTATGTCAGACAATAAAAAGGTTGGTGGCATACTTATAGAAAATGTTATAAAAGGTGCCATGAATATTGATTCTATCATCGGGATCGGATTGAATGTAAATCAAACGAATTTTGATGCACTGCCTAAAGCTTCCTCACTTTCGCTGATGGCTGACTCGACTTTTGACAAGTTTGAAATACTCCAGAGAATTGTTGAAGAAATCAAGCTGAACATTTCAAAATTGGAAGCCAGTAAATCAGAAGAACTGTGGCAAGAATATACCGATCTACTGTTTAAGAAAGGGGTTCCTATGCCATTTGAAAGCGCTACCAAACAAAGGTTTATGGGCATCATCCAAGGTGTTTCCAAAATAGGCCAATTGGAATTATTATTGGGAGATGATTCTATAGAAACGTACCGTATAAAGGAAATTCAAATGCTGTATTAAATAAGAATGGCTGAGAATTTTCTCAGCCATTCAACTTATTCTTGATTCAGAGGGAAATACAATTTGAATTTAGCGCCTTGATTTTCAATTCCTTCGGCTACGATTGAGCCTTTATGAACCTGCATGATTTTTTTACATAAAGCCAAGCCTACACCTGAACCTTTGTATTGTTCCTGAGTGTGGAGCCTGCTAAAAATATTGAAAATATTCTCTGCAAATTGCTGTTCGAAACCAATTCCATTGTCTGAAAATTCCAAGACTTGAAATGGATTTGAATTTATGTAGTGAATTCCCAAAGATTTAATGGTTACAATGGGTGTTTTATCTGGAAAGGAATATTTTAAAGAATTCTGAATCAGATTCGAAAACAATTGCTTCATTAAAAACGGAATCCCGTTTATCAAAGGCAATTCTTCGATGTTGATGATTGCTTTTCTTTCATTGATGTGTTCGTTTAAATCAGACAAGACTTCAACCAAAACTTCCCCAGGTCTTACCGTTTCAAATGAATCATCAATATGCTGGATTTTGGTATATTTCAAAATGTCAATCAAAAGCGTCTGCATCCTTTGTGCTGAATTGTTCATCCTTTGCACCGAATTGATTACGGTTTCAGAAAATTGCTCGTCTTCCTTGCCCAATAATCTTGATGAAAGCATCTGGATTTTTCGCAATGGTTCCTGCAAATCGTGGGTACTGATCCAATTGATATTTTCCAATTCAGAATTGGTTTCCTTTAAAAGTTCACTCAATTTCCTGTATTTTTCTTCCTCCTGACTGATGATTAAAAGGTTGAATTGCTTTTGAAGCGTATGAGCATAATTTGCCCCGGCATTGAGTTCCGGTTGCAACCACAACTTGCTTTGGCATTTAACGATTTCTTTATAAAGCTTGAAGGAGTTTCTAGGATACAATCCATTTACGTCTTTAATGATTGCTTTATTTGGGTCGCCACCCCAATTGATTTCAGTTAAGGATTCCGGTCTGAACCAAATAACACAGTCATCGTTTTCAAGACTTAAAGAATGATAGAGAATCCCTGAAGCTTCTTCGCAATAATCATCAGCCTCGGGCAAAAAATTGAGTAGTTTTTCAGTTGAAAAGCTATCAGTTGTTGTAAAAACGGAGAGCCATTTTATGAGCTTGTAGATGTTCTTGTCATCTGGTGTCAATCCGCTTTTATAAATCTTATTTTTGAAAATGATGGCAACTCCCGAAGCATTGCAAATTTCAAGTAAGTTCTCGTCCTGAACCACCGTTTGAAAAGCATCTTCTTTTGCCGGAAGATTGAGTGCATTCAATTTTTCAAGAGCAATATTCGATTTTCGCGCTACCTCATATTCCTCATTTGATTGACGGATGTCTATCTGTGAAGTGATAAAATGTCCTTGCAACTGAGCAGCCAAGCGGATTTCAGGTGTCAGATTTTTTTCACTGTAGTGATGGCAGGCAATCAGTCCCCATAACTTGTTTTTATGAATCAAGGAAATGGTCAATGTTGCTCCAACGCCCATATTTTGAAGATACTGAACGTGTATTGGAGAAGTACTTCTCAAGATGGAAAGACTCAAATCCAAATTCTTAGAGGCATCACCATCGTCAACTGTATAGAGTGGAACCGGTGTATAATCGATATCTACAATCAACCGCAGGAGATTCTGCATGTATAATTCCCTCGCTTGTGGCGGAATATCGGTGTGAGGATAATGCAATCCTAAGAAAGGCTCCAAATCTTCACGAACGCTTTCTGCAAAAACTTCGCCGTTGTAATCTTTATCAAAGCGATACACCATTACGCGATCGTAACCGGTTATTTCGCGTGTACCTTTCACTACCATCTGGCACAGCTCTTTAAGCGTGTGTGTGGCATTCATATAGGATAAGAACTGTGAAGTCTGGTCGTAAACATCGGCCAGCCTTTTTGAATTTTCTTCCGAAGGTTCCGCTTCTAAAATGTAAGTCTTGTTGCTTTTGTGAATTGTGCAAAGAAAAATATTGCCCAATAATTCCAGCTTGAGCGGAGTAGACGAAAGCAACAAGTTCTTAGAAATATAGTCCTTGATCTGAGCTTCCTGTTTTTCACCAAATAAAATATGAAAATCTTTCCCCAGGACGGACTGATGCGATGAAGGGATGTAGTTTTGAATATTTCCGCTACAGAAATCAATCTTCCAAGAATCAATAGTAATTCCCAGTAAAAAACCATGGGGCTGAATGCTTCCAGGGATGTGAATCGGTTCGAACTCACAGTTCGTAAGATTTACAATGTCACGGTTTACAATGTCTTTTATCTTCATAAGCTAAGACGCAGCATTTTCAGACAAATGTTTGTGAATGGCTTTAAAAGCATAGTCGGCACCTGCGATAATTTCTTCTCCGGCATTGTTTCTTGTTTCAAAATCAGTCAATGCGTTCAGGAATTTTTTCCAATAACTTCCGGTTTTATTACCATATCCGCCAAAGTAGGAAGCACCATTTTCTTCATCAAAACCAAAGCTCTCTTGGATGTTTTTAATGATAAATCTTCCTCCAAGTGTCGAACCTTCCACAACATACATTATTCCCATTGCAAAAGGAACAGATATTTCTGCAGCATCAAAAGGCGAATGATCTTGTCTTTTCTCACTTTTGGTAAATTTCAAATCATTCAGGATAAGTTGCGCTTTTTTTCTTTCGCTTAAATCTGGAATTGCATCCGAAAGAATCGGATAGATGCCTTCTTCTAGATTCCTCACAACATCGTGCATCAGGCTTAAATACAAGGCATATTCTTCAATTGTAATTTTTGGATTAACAATTGATCTTGAAATAGGCAATGCTTCAAGATTTTTATGGGATGCTGAAGTTTTGCTTCTAAGATTGTCTAAAAATGTAAGGGTAATTGGCTCGTCGATGTTTGAATTTTCAAGACTCATTCGGGAATTAATTATTTAGATATACAAAATTTTCTTTGCTGGGCTTGAACGTATCCCAATTGATACTCAAGGTGTGCTGGATTGTTTTCTTGAACAGGGAGAAATCTGTTGGCTTGGTGACGTAAAAACTGGCTCCCAATTCCAAGCTTTTCGCGATATTTTTCTCATCACTTGAAGTTGAAAAAATAACGATTGGCAGTTTTTTGAATTTATCTGAACTTCTCAATTGTTGCAAGACATCAAGGCCGCTAAATCCTGGCATATTCAAATCAAGAAATAGGATATGCGGGTTTGGAGGAGGATTTTTTAAATCGTGCAATAATTTTTGTCCGTTGCTTTGTGTAACGATATTCAAGTGGTCGCCCAAGGAGCTTGTGACTTCGATAAAGAAGTCTAAATCCTCGGCATCATCATCGGTATAAAATATGGTAAGCTCATTTTTCATAGTCATTCTTCTTGTAGCATTTTATACAAATGTATAGAATTGAAATCCAATTACGTGTTAAAAACTTGCTAACGGGGAAGTTGTTTTGTTTGATTTTAAACAAAAAAACCTTTCAGGATCATCTGAAAGGTTTGGATTTTATGTGTTTCTTTCAACTAAAGCTTGTGCATATTTTGCGCCAAAGTTTCAATAAATTTACTGATTGGGCCTTTTATCATCATTGCCATCATTGCATTGAATTCTCCTTCAAAGAAAAGCTGCACATCCGAAGCATTTTCAGAAGTTGCCTCAATATTAGCTGTTAATGTAAAGGGAAGCTTATCAGAAGCTGCGCCCAGAACTACTTTTGATGGCGCGATCTTATCTTTCATTTTCAATTTGATTTCAGGCATTCCTTTCAATCCAAAAATAAAAGCATTTTCATCAAGCACCTCAAATTTAGCAATGCTATCGGGCATTAATTTTTCAAAATTCTTTACGTCGCACAATGCATCAAATAAATATTGGGCTGATTTAGGCACGCTGACTTTCGGACTTTCTAAATTCATTGTATTAGTTATGAGTTATAAACTATGAGTTATTAATATTTAAATCCTCTATGACAAATCTTAAATATAAAATATGCTCCCGAAGTTTCGGGACAAAATTCTAAAATCTATACTTCAACACCCCAAGTTGATGGACTGGTTCTCCATTCTTGCAATGTCTTTTCTTCTTCTTCCGTGATGTATTTTTTGTTGACTGCCAATGGAAGCAAGTTTTCGTAATTGCTCAAGGTATATAAATCTACATTGGCTTTCTTGAAATTATCGCTGGCAACTTGAAATCCGTAACTGAAAATTGCAGCCATGCCTTTTACATTTGCACCAGCTTCTTTCAAAGCTTCAACGGCCATCAAACTGCTGTTTCCCGTACTGATAAGATCTTCAATCACGACAACATTTTGTCCTTTTTGCAAAAAGCCTTCAATCTGGTTCAGTCTTCCGTGTTTTTTTGGTTCTGGTCGGACGTATACAAAAGGAAGCGCCAAAGCCTCTGCAACAAGCAATCCAATTCCGATTGCACCCGTAGCAACACCGGCGATTACATCTGGTTTTCCAAATTGTTTTTCAATGTTTTTCGCAAATTCATCTTTCAGGTAATTCCTGATAGGTGGAAATGAGAGTGTTATCCTATTGTCGCAATAAATAGGGGATTTCCATCCGGAAGCCCACGTAAAAGGATTTCCTGGATTCAATTTAATTGCATTTATTTGTAAAAGCAATTCGGCAGTTTTGCTGGCAGTATCTTTATTAAAAATCATAGTACAAATGTATAAAGTTTTTGTGAACGACAAACCACTTTTTCTAACAAATGAAATCTTCAAGGAAACAGATTTTCAATTGTTCTTGTTAGAAAGTGCTGATATAAAACAAATTATTGTAAAAATCTTCCAAAATAAAATTCAGAAAGCCTATCTGTACCATCCGGATGAGAAAGAAATAATGAAAACCTTGAAGTCTAAATTGCCCGTCCAGAAAGGCGGTGGGGGATTGGTTTACAACAAGAAGAACGAAGTTTTGTTTATTTTCCGCAACGGAAAGTGGGATTTGCCAAAAGGAGGTATCGAAAAAGGGGAGGAAATCGAATATACGGCATTGCGTGAAGTGGAGGAGGAAACAGGTGTTGATAAATTAGTGATTACGGATAAATTGCAGAAAACCTACCATATCTTCAAACGAAACGGCAGGTATAAATTAAAAGTTACGCATTGGTTTGAAATGAGAACGAGTTTCGAAGGCACTCCGCAAGGACAGCTCGAGGAAGGAATTGAAAAAGTAGCCTGGCTTGGACCAGATGAGATAAAAGAAGCACTGAAAAACTCCTACGAAAACATAAAATTATTGTTTGAAGAAAAAGCTACTTAAGGGCCACCACCTGGGACAAAAATATTTTTAAAAGCTTTTAGATACAAATTGCACTAATTTTCACGAGCAGATTTGTGAAAATTAGTGCAATTTGTATCTAATCCTTACACTGCAACAGAAGTACAAAAGCTATATCCAAAATCAAAGATGCGTCCATACGGTAGCCGTAAGGTGCTTTTTTTAGCAAGAAAAGAATTCTCTACAAGAAATGCATCTGTGAAAATCTGTGAAATCTGTGTTTAATTCATTTACCTTTGCAAAATGAATCAAAATCACCATTCCAACAACATACTTTTGAATTTAGGGTTCGAAAGCCTGAACGAAATGCAGGTTGCTGCACAAGAAGCTATTTTAGAAGAGAGCAATGTCTTGTTGCTTTCGCCAACAGGTTCCGGAAAAACACTGGCTTTCCTGATGCCAATTTTCGAAATGCTGCAACCTGAAATCCTTTCGGTTCAATGCTTGATTATTGTTCCGTCAAGAGAATTGGGACTGCAGATTGAACAAGTTTGGAAGAAGATGGGAACAGGTTACAAGGCCAACGTTTGCTATGGTGGACATTCAATTGATACAGAGATTAAAAACTTGAGCAATCCACCTGCTGTTTTGATTGGAACTCCGGGAAGAATTGCCGATCATATTGACAGGGGGACTTTCAGGACGGATAAAATTGAAACCCTGATTTTAGATGAATTCGATAAGTCCTTGCAATTGGGTTTTCATGAGGAAATGTCGTTTATCATTGGAAAATTATCCAAATTGAATAAAAGGATTCTGGTTTCAGCCACTTCCGATATTGAAATTCCGAAATATACTAGGGTTGTGAATCCGACTGTCTTGGATTTTATTCCGAGAGAGGAGGAAAAGACCAACCTTTCTATGAAAATGGTGGTTTCGAAAGAGAAAGACAAGATCAATACCTTGTTTGGTTTGATTTGTTCCTTGAAATCGCAATCCGCTTTGATCTTCTGCAACCATCGTGATGCTGCCGAAAGAATCAGTGATACGTTAAACGAAAAAGGAATTTATGCCACTTACTATCACGGTGGAATGGACCAAGACGAACGCGAACGCGCCTTGATTCAATTCAGGAACGGTAGTGTGAGTTATTTGATTACGACCGATTTGGCGGCCCGAGGTTTGGATATTCCAGAAATGAAACACGTGATCCATTACCATTTGCCTTCAAAAGAAGACGAGTTTACCCATAGGAACGGAAGAACGGCAAGGATGCTGGCTTCAGGAACGGCTTATATCTTGATCCACGAAAGTGAGAAAAAATTAGATTATATAGATTACGGAATGCAAGTCCTGAATGTTGAACATTCAACACCATTACCAAAACCACCAGAATTTCAAACAATTTATATTTCAGGCGGAAAGAAAAACAAGCTCAATAAGATTGACATTGTCGGATTCTTTTCTCAAAAGGGAAAATTAGAAAAAGGTGATTTGGGATTGATAGAGGTAAAGGATTTTATTTCATTCGCAGCCGTAAAATTCGGAAAAGTGAAAGATCTGTTGCACAACATCAAGGACGAGAAAATGAAGGGCAAGAAATTTAAGATTGAAGTGGCAAGGAAAGTGGTGAAGAAAGAGGAATAGAGGGAAGAGACAAGAATGAAGAAAAAAGAGGCAAGAAAAAAGATTTTAATGTCTTTACTCTTGCCTCTTTTTTCTGTTTTTCTTCTGGACTATATCTTCTTTACGTAAGCTGTAATGATCACAATCTGCTGGCCGTCTACTTTTCCTTCAATGTAGGTTTCGTTTTCGTGGTCCAATCGGATGTTTCTCACGGCAGTTCCTTGTTTTGCAACCATACTCGAACCTTTGACTTTCAAGTCCTTGATTAGAACAACAGAATCTCCGGTTTGTAGAATCACACCGTTGCTGTCACGGTGAACCAATTTATTTTCGTCGTCCTCTCCTTCGCCAGTTGCTTGGGCCCAAGCCAGATCATCCTCGTCAAGGTACATCTGCTCCAATAATTCTTGATTGCGCAGACGGCTCAACATTCTCCAGGAAATGACTTGCACGGGAAGGTGTTCGCTCCACATGCTATCATTCAGGCACCTCCAAAGATTTGCATCCATTTTTTCTGGATTTTCAATCTGGTCGATGATGGTTTCGCTGGCCAAGATGCTTTCTTCAATTCCTCCTTTTCTGGTTGGAAGAATCTGATATACTTTTAGGTTTTCTGTAGCACCTGAAAGTTCACATTTTCCACCACTTCTTTTGATCAATTCTCGTTCTAAACTCATTTTTATCGTTTGTTATTTTGGCGAAAGTAGTATTTAATAGTGCTTTCTGCAAATTATTGTTTTAAGGTTCAAAATTCTAAAGAAAAATAGTAGATGGCTATTTAGCTGTCAAAAGTGAAATGGCTTTTAATCTCTATAGGTTTTATTCCTAGAGGTTCTGCTCCGTCCTTTTTTGCCACATATTGCACAGATCTTTTTGTGTCAATTTGTGGGATTTATTTTTTATCAATCCTTTGTGATCTATATTCTCTAAGGAAGTTTCTTGTTCAAAAATCGATAAGCCTATGTTGCAATGAATGAATAGTTACTTTACCCTAACGGCATCCGGAACCAGCATCTGGTATTCGCCGCCATTTCTCAATACGTCACGAACAATGCTTGAACTGATGTAGGAAGTATTTGCGGCAGTCAGAAGAAAAACAGTTTCAATTTTTGAAAGACGTCTGTTGGTATGGGCAATTGCCTTTTCAAATTCAAAATCAGCTGGATTTCTCAAACCACGAAGGATGAATTTTGCTTTCATCTTTTTACATAGATCAATCGTCAGGCCTTCATAAGTCACTACTGAAATGGAAGGGTCGTCGGCAAAAGATTCTTCAATGAAGCGCTTTCTTTCCTCCAATGAAAACATATACTTCTTTTCGGCATTCACGCCAATGGCCACCACGATCTTGTCAAAAAGCGGTATGCTTCGTTTAATGAGGTCGTAATGTCCCAAGGTTATCGGGTCGAATGAGCCTGGGAATATTGCTGTTTTTTCCATAATTATTTCTCTAAAGCCAAATCAATAGCATTCGTGAACAAATCCGTCAAGGAAATTCCCGCTGCTCTTGCCTGTTGCGGGATAAGGCTTTCTGTTGTCAGTCCCGGAATGGTGTTCATTTCCAGCATATGCGGTTCGCCATCCACGATAATGAATTCGCTTCTGGAGAAACCTTTCATCTTCAAGACTTCGTAGGCACGTTTGGCAACAGCGCTAACTTTTGCGGTCATTTCATCGGAAATTCTTGCCGGGGTTATTTCTTGGGACTTGCCTTGGTATTTGGCTTCATAATCAAAGAAGTCGTTTTCGGATACGATTTCTGTAATTGGTAGAACCGTAACTTTTCTTCGATAATTGATGACACCGACCGAAACTTCTGTGCCGTCAAGGAAACTTTCAATGATGATTTCATTGTCTTCCTTGTAGGCAACTTCAATTGCAATCGGAAGTTCATCGGCCGTTTTTACTTTTGAAATTCCAAAACTGGAACCTGATTTGTTTGGTTTTACGAAACAGGGAAGGCCTACTTTTGAAATAATTTCTTCGGTATTGATATGCTCTCCTTTGTTTAGGTAATAAGAAATGGCTGTCTTGATGCCATAAGGCTTTAAAACCGAAAGCAGATCACGCTTGTTGAATGTAAGTGCTGCTTGATAATAATCGCAGGAAGTTTGCGGAATGTTAAGCAGTTCAAAATAGGCCTGCATCAGTCCGTCTTCGCCAGGAGTTCCGTGGATGGCATTGAATACAGCATCGAAAGTGATTTTGTTTCCGTCTACGGTTACAGAGAAGTCATTCTTGTCAATTGGAAATTCAGCATCATTATCATCTACATAAACCCATTTTTCCTTGAAGATATGGATTCGGAATCCCTTGAACTGATTCTTGTCGAGGAATTGATGCACTACGTTTCCGCTGATGAGTGAAATTTTATATTCGCTCGAATATCCGCCCATTATAATGGCAATGTTTTTCATTTGATGAAAGAATTTTAAATTGATGACTGATGTCCCAGCCCTGATGGAAGCGGCATCCTTTTTCCTGCTTCTTTAGCAGGGAAAAGATACAGCGAACAGCAGGATCAAGCTCCTGAAAATTATTATCAAACAAAATTATCATTTTTTTTCAAACGAATTGCCTTTAGTATTTTTATATCTTTGCGGGAAATAGAATTTATATGAGTTTACGCAAGTTTCTTACGAGCAAGGTGTTTTTTACGCAATTGGCGATTGCACTGGTTATTGTCGTGGTATTGGCTTTTGGACTGTTGAAATGGTTGGATTTTACAACCAATCACGGGGATGAAATCACGGTTCCGGATTTAAGCAAATTGTCGGTTGAAGCGGCAGAGGAAAAGCTAGATGCTCTTGATTTGGAATATGTACTGCTGGATACGACTGATTTCCAGGCAGGATACCCTAAGTTTTCTGTGGTAAAGCAAGATCCAATTGCTGGAGCGAAAGTAAAGGAAGGTAGAAAAATTTATATAAAAATTAATTCTGACAAATACCAGGCGGTTACAATGCCTGATTTGATTGAGAAAACCTTGCGTCAAGTTGAACCAACTTTGAAATCGTTGGGACTTGAAGTAGGTAAGAAAACCTATAAGCCTTATCTGGGCAAGGATATGGTCCTGGAGGTTTATCTTGATGGAAAAAAATTGAAACCTGGCGATAAAGTTTCGAAAGCTTCAAAAATTGATTTGGTTCTGGGAGATGGAAAAGTAGGTTATGAAGAAGAAGTTGATACGACTAATGCCACTATAGAGAGCGAAACACCAGTAGATGATGAATTCTGAGAATACAGTTGATTTAGAATTAGAAGATGATTTATTCGAACATTTCCGGTTTGATGTTCCAAAAGGGCAGTTATTGCTGCGGATAGACAAGTATTTGATGCACATGCTGCCAAATGCCACTCGAAATAAAATTCAAAATGCCGCTACAAATGGCAATATCTATGTGAATGATGTTCCTGTGAAGTCCAATTATAAGGTGAAGCCTTTGGATGTTGTAAGGATTTTATTGTCGCATCCGCCATTTGAAAACCGGGTTGATCCGGAAGATATTCCACTTGATATTGTGTATGAAGATGATGCCTTGTTGTTGATCAACAAGGAGCCAGGAATGGTCGTGCATCCAGGTCACGGTAATTATACCGGAACCTTGGTGAATGCCTTGGCGCATCATTTCGAGAATTTACCGATGAACAGCAGTGAACGTCCGGGGTTGGTCCATAGGATTGACAAGGACACTTCGGGATTGTTGGTGATTGCGAAAACGGAAGCTGCAATGACGCATCTGGCCAAACAATTTGAAGCCAAAACTACTGAAAGGGAATACATCGCCTTGGTTTGGGGAAATGTAAAGGAAGAGGAAGGAACAATTGAAGGAAATATAGCCCGGCACGTAAAAGACAGGATGCAAATGGCTGTTTTTGCTGACCCGGAGATTGGCAAGCCTGCCGTTACTCATTACAAGGTGTTGGAACGTTTTGGATATGTAACCTTGGTTTCTTGCAAATTGGAAACAGGCAGGACACATCAAATCCGTGTCCATATGAAACACATCGGACATACTTTGTTCAATGACGAACGCTATGGCGGTCATCTGATTTTGAAAGGAACGACTTTCACGAAATACAAGCAGTTTATTGACAATTGTTTTAAAGCCTTGCCGAGACAAGCACTTCATGCGAAAACGCTAGGATTTATGCATCCGACGACAGGGGAAATGATGCGTTTCGATACCGAATTGCCTCAGGACATGCAGGATTGTATTGAAAAATGGAGGAATTATTCTAAATCGCATACGGCCGAGGAAGAGGAATAGATTTATCTTTTCAGTGAAAAATGGCCCTTGTGCACAATTTCATTGTCCAATAAGCGTGTGACTTTGAACCAATAGTCAGTTGATGGAAGCAGTTCTCCATTGTACGTCCCATCCCATCCCGGACTGTTTTTATCGAAGGAAGTTATAAGCTTTCCGTATCGGTCATAGATTTCAACATCAACCGTAAATTGAAACTGGGCATATCTTATTTTCCAGAAATCGTTGTATCCATCTCCGTTTGGTGTGAAAAATTTGGGATAGGCCAGCAGGTAGAATTTCTTTTTTACCTCAGGGCACGCTTCCTTGGTATCCTTGATGTATGCGAAATATTCTCCAGCAGGCACATTTTCAAACAGATTGCTGTTTTGATAGGTAATTCCATCGATAGAATACTGATGTTCTGGATTGAATGGAAGTATCGTGATGGAGTTGTTGTAGGATGTTCCGTCTATGATTATTACCTCTGTAATTTCGGGTGGCGAGGAGATGTTAATGGTTAGGGATGCTATTTCAAAGCACGAATAGGTATTGAACACAAATCGAATGTAGATGATTTGGCTATTGGCTTGAAAATCTTCGTAATCTAGAATCGGATTTGAATTATTTTGTGCATCATCCAGACTATTGTGATAGGAGATTGTATAGTTGCCCGCAGCATCATTCAAGATGTATGGGATGTAGCTTGATAGGTTTACACTTTCAAAATTGTTTTTGTCACTGTCGCATAGATTGATTGCATAATCATTCAGGTTTACAGCACCCTGTGCAGGAATATTGATTGCTGTCCTGGGACTCTCGCAGCCTTGAAGCGTCTGACTTACAAAATAAGTGCTTTGTGGGTTTACAGGTGTTGAAGCATTTAATCTTGTGGTACTCGTGGCACTGCTGTAAAAGTATGGATTTGTCCCTTCAATAATCAAATCGGCTAATGTTAAACTACTATTATAACACGGCTGATTTGCATTTAATACTGGAACGGGAGGAACAGGATTTACAGTTACCAAAACACCAAATCTTTGGGCTATTTCGGGACAATTTTCTGTCTTGTCTTTTGCTGCATAGTAGGTTTGTCCATTCAATAAAAGTGTCGTGCTGTCCAATGGAACCGTCGAAGTAATGGAGGCATACCAGTTGACACCGTATTCATTGATTACCAAATCAGCTATCGTAGCATTATCATCTGAACAGAATGTTTTGGTGTTGTCTCCGGTTGGCGGATAAGTATCGCAGTAACCCAGCTTTAGAACATATCCACTGGGCAGGGAATTGTTTATAACCATGTATTCATTTATAGGATGGGGATCAAAATCAGTATCTTTACGAAAGCCATCGCCCATGATGATATTTTTCTCGCTGTCAAATTGCAAGTGTTCGATTCGAACATCAATCTCTTTGTATTCAATCACTTGATGCGAGGAACTGATTTTTAATAAGATATTTTCTCTTTCTGTATAAAAAGAAGTCGTATCGCCATTGCTATTTGTAAAAATCAATATACCTCTTGTTTCTAGACCAATTACAAATTCATCAAATTCACTAATTGCGAATGAGTTGATATTCCGCTCACTTACACCAGTCAGGGTAAAATGAGATATGTAATTCCCGTTGGTATCAAAATTAAACAATACTGCATCCCTATTGCCTTGATAGGGGAGGTCGGCAATGATGGATATGGAAGTGTTTTTAAATCTGAATAAATTAATTTCAGTATATTGAGCTGATGCATGGAGGATATTGTTACTGTCAACCGTTATGTTTTGCAAGGCATTGCCTGGAATTTCATTATTTCCTTGGTCTAGAATCCATTCTTCACTGCCATCTGGACCAAACTTGCAAATGAAGATGCCACTAGCTTTTTGCAAATTTTCTCCAGCAAAATCTAAAAAATCACTATAAGTTCCTGATATGATTAATCCGTCATAATTGTCGATAACTAAAGTAGATGCCATAGTTGAAAAACCATCAAGATATTTTGTCCAGACGCTATTCAGATTATTATCGAATTTAAATACAGTTGCAGTATAATAGGAGGGCTGTCCAATTATATCTGTAAAGAAATTGCCTATTGCCATTATATTCTGGCTTGAATCAAAAGCTAGATCTGTAATAGTGTAGTTTTCCAAATGCCAACTGTCAAGATAGTTTCCCTGTGGATTTAACTTGATGATGATGCCATATCTAGGGACTGATGGACTCGCAATTGTTTGTTGTGCTCCCGGATCCGGATTTAGATCAATAAAGGAGGCTCCTGTGTGATTAGCTCCACCAGTTAGTAGCAGATTCTGATTCTGATCCAAATGAAGCTTTGAAATCATAACATTTACAGTTTGGGATACAGTAAAATATTTCACCCAGAGAACAGTCTTGTTTTTGTTTAGTTTGATGATAAAACTTAATCTTGTACTTTCAGTATCAATGACAATATTTCCAGCGTCATTGCTGAAATCATGTTTGCCAGTGCTATTTCCGGTTATGTAAATGTTGTCCAGTTTGTCCACTATGACGTCATTGATTTGGCTATTGGGATAAGCTTGAAGTTCTGTCTGCTTTCCAATGATAGTATAGACCCATTGGAAATCCTGACCAAACGATTTGGATTGGAATAGGAGTAATAATACAATTATCAGCGCGGATCTTTTATTTATTGAGGCTAAGTGCATAAATGGTGAAAAACGATATTATTTGATTTTCAGTAAGTTGAAATGCTTTATGCGAATATATAAAAATAAGAACACTCTTACTATAAAGTTTGTTGTTAAGTTCAGTCAATAAGCAAATCTAAAATAGTTTTATCTTTTCAGTGAAAAATGGCCCTTGTGTACAATTTCATTGTCCAATAGGCGTGTGACTTTGAACCAATAGTCAGTTGATGGAAGCAGTTCTCCATTGTACGTTCCATCCCATCCCGGACTGTTTTTATCGAATGAAGTTATAAGCTTTCCGTATCGGTCATAGATTTCAACATCAACCGTAAATTGAAACTGGGCATATCTTATTTTCCAGAAATCATTGTATCCGTCACTGTTTGGCGTGAAAAATTTGGGATAGGCCAGCAGGTAGAATTTCTTTTTTACCTCAGGGCACGCTTCCTTGGTATCCTTCATGTATGCGAAATATTCTCCAGCAGGCACATTTTCAAACAGATTGTTGTCTTGATAGGTAATTCCATCGATAGAATACTGATGTTCTGGATTGAATGGAAGTATCGTGATGGAGTTGTTGTAGGATGTTCCATCTATGATTATTACCTCTGTAATTTCGGGTGGCGAGGAGATGTTAATGGTTAGGGATGCTATTTCAAAGCACGAATAGGTATTGAACATAAATCGAATGTAGATGATTTGGCTGTTGGCTTGAAAATCTTCATAGTTTAGAATCGGATTTGAATTATTTTGTGCATCATCCAGGCTATTGTGGTAGGAGATTGTATAATCGTTAACAGGGCCATTTAAGATATACTGGATATAGTCCGATAGGTTTATGTTTTCAAAATTATTTTTATCAATATCACACAAATCAATGGTATGATCGTTCAGTACGACAGTGCCTTGTGATGGTATGTTAATTGCTGTTCTTGGACTTTCGCAACCTTCAAGCTTCTGGGTAATGTAATAAGTTTTTTCTGGATCAATCAGGGTTGATGAATTTAATCTTACTGTAGTAGTGGCATCCCCATAAAAACTCAAGTTGGTTCCTCCAATAATCAAATCGGATAGTTTTAAACTATTATTATAGCACGGCTGATTTGCATTAAATACAGGGGCGGGAGGAACAGGATTTATAATCACTGAAACAGCCAATCTTTCCATAATATCTGGACAGTTTTCTGTTCTATCTTTAGCGGCATAGTAAGTTTGTCCGTCCACTAAAAGTGTCGTGTTGACCAAGGGAACCGTCGAATTGTTAGAAGCATACCAGTTGACATTGTAATCATTGATTTCCAAATCAGCTATTGTGGCATTATCATCTGAACAGAATGAATTTGTGGTGTCTCCAGTTGGAGGATAGGTATCACAGTAGCTCAACTTCAGAACATATCCCGTATAATAACCAATACTGCCAACAATATGTTCTTTTATAGGATGAGGGTCAAAATCGGTATCGTAGTGAATTTGATGCGCCATTATAATGTTATTTTCGCTGTCAAGGTGCAATCTTCTAATTAGATGATCCATCTCCTTGTAATCGATAATTTCATAAGAAGCGCTTGTTTTTACTAAAATATTTGATTTTTCAGCATTAAAAGATGCCACAATAGCGTTATTGCTATTCCTGAAAAACATATCACCAAGGGTAATCAAGCCAATGATAAATTCATCGAATTCACTAATAGCGAATGAGGAGAAATACTGCTCAAATGATCCAGAAAAAGTAAAATGGGATACGTAATTTCCGTCAGTATCAAAGCCAATCATTACTGCACCCGTACTGCCTTCGTAAGGCAGATTGGATAGGGTAGTGTTTTTAAATTTAAATGTAGTACTATCATCATATTGATTTGCCATATATAGAATGTTATTACTGTCAATCGCTAAATTCTCATTAGGTGGAAGATTTCCACCACCAGGTGTCCACACCTGGTCTAAAATCCATTCTTCACTGCCCTCTTTGTCAAATTTACAGATGATAAGGCTACCCTCGTCTTGCAAGGTTTCTCCAGCAAAATTCAAGGATTGCTGATAATGACCTGTCAAAATTATATCGTCAGAACTGTCTATAATGACGTTGACAAGGCGTGTGGAATAGCCATCAAGGTTTTTCGTCCAGATGGTATTTAGATTGCTGTCAAACTTGAATACAGTTGCGGTATATACAGCAGGTATTCCCGATAATAGATCATGTGTCAAATGACTTCCTGTTGCTATTATATTCTGGTTTGAATCAAAAGCTAAACCAGAAATATCGTAGTCTTCAAAATGCAAACTGGTGATATAGTTTCCAGATGAATTCAGCTTTACGATTATACCGTAATCAGTCGAGGGATTTTCAATTGTGTGTTGCTCTGCAGGATCTGGATCAAGATCAATATAGGGAGCATCTGTATGAAAAAGCCAACCGTTTAATAGCAGGTTTTGATTATGATCCAAATGAAGTTCTTTAATGTGTAGCGTTACATTTTGTTGTACAGCAAAATGTTTTACCCATAGCACGTTCTTGTTCTTGCTCAATTTGATAATGAAAACAAGTGGGGTTTCATAATCAAGAACAATAGTACCGTTTCCATTGTTGAAATCGTTCCTGTGTGTACTTGTTCCTGTTACGTAGATATTGCCCTGATTGTCTGCTATAATGTCATTGATTTCACTATAAGGTCTAACCTCGGTCAGCCTGCCAATAATAGTATAAACCCATTGAAAATCCTGACCAAACGATTTGGATTGGGATAGGAATAATACTAAAATTATCAGAGTAGCTTTTTTATTTATTGAAATTAACAGCATAATAATCAGGTTCTAAATTATTTGGTTTTCAATAAGTTGTAAAGTTTAGGTGTAGCGAATATATAAAAAAAATAACACTTTTTGTAAGAAAGGTTGTTGTTTAAGCATAGATGCCAATATGAAAATGATGTAAATCCTCCGATCTGATATTGATTAAGGCTGCATAACAATTAGAGTTATTTGCATGTAAGGGAATAAAAACGAGTTTATTGAATAATTTTAAGGCTTTACCTATAATTTCAATCAAAAGTGATGGCGCTTTTTGGACATCAAAAAACAAAGACGATGAAAGGTATAAGTTAGCCAATGGAGGGTAAATTTTTATTTGGAAAAAAATCAAAAAAAGCAATTTCAAATTCCAATTATAAAAGTTATTTTTGCACATGCAACACAACGTACTTATTTTAGATTTCGGGTCGCAATACACACAACTTATTGCCAGACGAGTTCGCGAATTAAATATATTCTGCGAAATCTTTCCTTACAATCATTTCCCGAGTGATTTATCAAGTTATAAAGCCGTGATCCTTTCCGGAAGTCCATTTTCTGTTCGTGCAGAAGATGCACCGCATCCTGATTTGTCCCAGATTCGCGGAAAAATGCCATTGCTTGCCGTTTGTTACGGAGCGCAATACCTTTCGCATTTCAGCGGAGGCGAGGTAGCACCATCAAACACAAGAGAATACGGAAGGGCAAATTTGTCTTTCATCAAGGAAGATGAAACATTTTTCGAAGGTGTTTCGCAAAATTCCCAGGTGTGGATGAGCCACAGTGATACCATTAAAAAATTACCAACAAACGGTGTCAAATTGGCGAGTACCCACGATGTGGAAAACGCAGCTTATAAAATCGAAGGAGAAACAACATATGCCATCCAGTTTCACCCAGAAGTATATCATTCTACGGATGGAAAGCAGATGCTGGAAAACTTCCTTGTCAAAATAGCAGAAGTGCCTCAGAATTTCACGCCAAATGCCTTCGTGGAAGAAATGGTAGCCGAATTGAAAGAGAAAATCCAAAACGACAAAGTTGTTCTGGGACTTTCTGGAGGAGTAGATTCTACCGTGGCCGCTGTCTTATTGCACCAGGCAATCGGTCCAAACTTGCACTGTATCTTTGTAAACAACGGACTTTTACGCAAGAACGAATTCGAAAGCGTATTGGAGCAATACAAAGGAATGGGCTTGAATGTAAAAGGAGTGGATGCTTCGGCACGTTTTTTGGATGAACTCGCCGGAATCAGCGATCCTGAAACAAAAAGAAAAACCATCGGACGTGTCTTCATAGAAGTTTTTGATGACGAATCAAAAATCAGCGATGACGTGAAGTGGTTGGCTCAAGGAACAATTTATCCGGACGTGATTGAATCAGTTTCGGTAAAAGGTCCATCGGCAACAATCAAATCGCATCACAACGTGGGCGGTTTGCCGGATTTCATGAAATTGAAAATTGTTGAACCGCTTCGAATGTTGTTCAAGGACGAAGTGAGAAGAGTTGGGGCAACATTAGGAATAGATCCAGCGTTATTGGGGAGACATCCTTTCCCTGGACCTGGATTGTCAATTAGGATTCTAGGCGATATCACGCCAGAAAAAGTACGTATCTTACAAGAAGTGGATGCCGTTTTCATCGACGGTTTGAAATCTTGGGGATTGTACGACAAGGTTTGGCAGGCTGGAGCAATCCTTCTGCCTGTAAACAGTGTAGGAGTTATGGGCGATGAAAGAACGTATGAGAAAGTCGTGGCTTTGAGAGCAGTAGAATCTACTGACGGAATGACGGCTGACTGGGTGCATCTGCCTTATGATTTCTTGATGAAGGTATCAAATGATATCATCAACAAGGTGAAAGGTGTAAACAGGGTAGTGTATGACATAAGCTCGAAACCGCCTGCAACTATCGAGTGGGAATAAATAATTTTAGATTTTAGCATTTCAATTCTTCTGAATAGGGATGCTAAAATTCTTTTTAACAACATTTTTATGAAGAAGCGCCTTTTAGTATTTGCCTCATTTCTTTTGCTTTCAGCAACAGCTTTTGCACAGGATAATTTTATTAAACACACGGTAGAAAAAGGTGAAACCGTTACCAAGATTGCCCAGAAATACAAGGTAACACCTGCCAATATCTATAATCTTAATCCGGACTCTCAAAACGGATTGAAGCCGGATATGGTCTTGTTGATTCCGAAAGGAAATGGAGCCATCATTGTAGAGAAAACAGATTCCAATACCAAGCATACCATTGTTGCAAAGGAAACCCTTTATGGTTTGGCCAAGCTGTACAATGTTTCGGTCGAAGAGATAGAAAATGCCAATCCGGAACTGAAAAAGGAAGGTTTGAAAGTGGGAGCTACAATCAATATTCCTTCAAGAAAAGTTGCGCTTGCTCCTAAAGTTGAAAAAAAGGAGGATAAAAAAACAGCCAAGAAATCAGATGAAACTGTTTTCCATCAAGTGGAAGCGAAGGAAACCAAATATTCAATCGCAAGGCAATATGGGATTTCGGTTGAAGATCTGGAAGAAAGCAATCCAGGCATTAAAGATGGTCTTCAAATAGGGTTCAGGTTAAAAATCCCAGCAAGTGCTTCCAAGCCGGTTGCGAAACAAGAAGAAAAAAGCACTGAGGTTGAAAAGAAAGTGGAATCAGAACCAATAAAAGAGGACAATGTTGGTTACGTGGTCCTGCCAAAGGAAACCTTATTTGGCTTGTCAAGAAAATTAGGCATTTCGCAAGAAAACCTGATCAAGTTGAATCCTGAATTAAAAGATGGCGTTAGAGAGGGAATGGTTTTGAATCTTCCTGAAAATGTAAGAATGAGCCAGAAAGCCGATGGTGCTTATGCAGATCTGGCGAAAACGCTTTCTGCATCAAAAAGAAAACAATTGACTTTGTTGTTGCCTTTCAATATTTCTAAGATACAAAGTGATACCGTAAATTCTACCTCTTCAAGGCTTAAAAAAGATAAGTTTTTGAACATGACCTTGGATTTTTATTCGGGCGCTTTGATGGCGATTGATTCTGCCAAGGCTTTGAACATGAATATTGAGGTGAAGATTTTTGATTCCCAGGAAACCAAAAATTCTTCAAGCATTGCTACCATTATCCAGCAAAATAATCTTCAGCAGACGGATCTAGTTATCGGGCCATTCTATCAAACAAATGTTGAAAAGACAGCTGGAATACTAAGCAAGAACAATGTCCCGGTTATTTCTCCTTTATCCAAGGAAACAGGAATCTTGTATGAAAATCTTATCCAAACAATGCCTTCTGCAGAATACATGAGGGATGCAATGTTTGATTATATGAATTCAAAAGCGGCGAATATCATCGGAATAATTGATCCTAAGAAAGTTTCGACAAGAAGATATATTACTGAAAACCATAAGAATGTAAAATTTGTTTCTTTTGATGAAAAAGGAGCTGTATCATTAGAAAGTTTGAAGTCATCATTGCTTAAGAATCAAAAGAATTTTGTGGTATTGGAAACTGCAAATACCTATATGATCAAGATAATAATGAATACGCTTTTGGCTTCAATGGCAGATTATCAGATACAATTGGTAATATTGGAACCAAATGAAAAACTGGATTCAGATGAAATTGTAACCGCAAATCTGGCAAAATTGAACTTGCTTTATCCTTCGCTTGCAAGAGAAAATGACAGTCCGGAAGCTCAGATTTTTGAAAGAAAATACAAGGAAGCCAACAAGGTCTTTCCAAATCAATATGCAACACGTGGCTTTGATGTAACATTTGATGCCTTGCTTCGCTTGTCACAGGAGAAATCATTCACAGAAACGCTGGAAACGGCAACAACGGAACAAGTAGAAAATAAATTCGATTACGAAAAAAAGAATGGAAAAGCCTACATAAATGATGGTTTCTATATCCTTTATTTTGATACCGATTTATCTGTTAAAGTAGCCAATTAATATACCAATTATGACTTCAAAAGTAACTTATCTAGGAGAATTGAGAACTTCATCCGTTCATTTGCAATCGGGCACTGAAATCCTTTCAGATGCACCAACGGACAACCACGGAAGGGGTGAGGCATTTTCTCCAACCGATTTATTGGCCAATGCACTTGGAAGCTGTATGGTTTCCATTATGGCAATAAAATCAAAGGATCTGAATGTAAATTTGGAAGACTCAACCGTTGAAGTGACCAAGATCATGCAGGCCGAGCCAAGAAAGATAGCCAAAATCGTAATTGTAATGAACATGTCGGTTGCCGTGGATGAAAAAACAAAAACTATTCTGAAACGCGCAGCTATGCATTGTCCAGTCTTGTTAAGTTTGAATCCTGACATTGAAAAGGATGTTACTTTTAACTGGAAGTAATCTTGAATCCAGACCAGCAAAAACTCATCAAACTCGCCCACACCAAAATGCCCTTCGGCAAATACGAAGGCTGGCACCTGATTGATATTCCGGAATATTACATCGTATGGTACAGCAACAAGGGTTTTCCAAAAGGAGAACTTGGCCAGCAATTGCAACTTATTTACGAGCTAAAACTCAACGGACTGGAGGAGCTTATTCGAAACATCAAAAAGCAATATCCAAAACCGCTTTAATTTGAGGATTTGGTAATTTGAAGAGTAGGAATCGAATTAAATTCGTACTTTTGCCACGTTTTTTACACAACTACACAAACAACAACACAATGAATCAGACAAAATATATTTTTGTTACAGGCGGTGTGACATCTTCCTTGGGAAAAGGGATTATCGCAGCTTCTCTAGCAAAATTATTGCAAGCCAGAGGTTACAGGACAACCATACAAAAATTTGATCCTTACATCAACGTTGACCCGGGGACATTAAATCCTTACGAGCACGGAGAATGTTTTGTAACGGATGATGGAGCTGAGACCGATTTGGACTTAGGACATTACGAAAGATTCCTGAATGTTCCTACATCGCAAGCCAACAACGTTACCACAGGAAGAGTATATCTTTCCGTAATTGAGAAAGAAAGAAGAGGAGAATTTCTTGGGAAAACCGTACAAGTAGTACCGCACATTACCAACGAAATCAAGGACAGGATGCAATTGTTGGGTAACACAGGCGAGTTTGACATCGTGATTACCGAAATCGGAGGAACTGTGGGTGATATTGAATCATTGCCTTACATCGAATCCGTTCGTCAATTGGTATGGGAATTGGGTGAAAACAACGGAATTGTAATCCATTTGACACTGGTGCCATTCTTGGCCGCCGCAGGAGAATTGAAAACAAAACCAACCCAGCATTCCGTTAAGACATTAATGGAAAGCGGTATAAAAGCAGATATTTTAGTTTGTAGAACAGAGCACGAACTTTCAGACGAACTGCGTCAGAAACTAGCCTTGTTTTGCAACGTAAAACGTGAAGCCGTGATACAATCCATTGATGCTTCGACAATTTATGAAGTGCCAAACCTGATGCTTGAAGAAGGATTGGACGTTGTCGCTTTAAAGAAACTGGATTTGCCTAAAAAAGCAACTCCGGATTTAAAAAACTGGAACGTGTTCTTGCACAGATTGAAAAACCCAAAGCACATCGTAAACATCGGTCTGATTGGTAAATATGTTGAATTGCAAGATTCATACAAGTCGATTTTGGAAGCCTTCATCCACGCTGGTGCTGCAAATGAAACCAAAGTCAACGTCGTTTCCGTGCATTCAGAATACATCGATGCATCAAATGTTGCTGAGAAATTTGAAGGTCTTGACGGAATCCTGGTTGCTCCAGGTTTTGGCGAAAGAGGAATCGAAGGAAAGATAGAAGCCGTTCGTTATGCACGTGAAAACAATATTCCGTTTTTCGGAATCTGTCTCGGTATGCAAATGGCAGTAATTGAGTATTCAAGAAACGTTCTCGGACTTTCTGATGCCAATTCAACCGAAATGAACATGGGAACTTCGCATCCGGTTATCGACCTGATGGAAGAGCAGAAAACCATAACGGACAAGGGTGGAACAATGCGTCTTGGAGCTTGGAAATGCAACATCAAGGAGAATACCCTGGCCCATAAAGTATATAATAATGTAACAATTCTCGAAAGGCACCGTCATAGATACGAGTTCAATGGTGAATATTTGGAGAAATTGGAAAATGCAGGCTTGAAAGCTTCAGGTGTAAATCCTGACACTGGCCTGGTAGAAATCATCGAAATAGAGAAGCATCCGTTTTTCATCGGCGTTCAATACCACCCGGAATATAAGAGCACGGTTGCCAACCCGCATCCGCTTTTCGTTAGTTTCGTAGCGGCAACAGTAAAAGCAAAGCAAAAATAGTAGTAAAATAAGGAGCGAAATAGGCAGGCATTTTGGGAAACCATATTCCTGCCTTCCTTCCAAATCTTTTTATTTTTTAAAGAAAAAAATAAAAAGGATTTTCCCTCCAGTCAGGGCTAGATAAAAATCCATTCTCGTTTTCAGGATGGTTTTTCAAAATAAAGAATCAAGTCTCATTTTCTTAATGAAACTTAATTCTTTTACCATCAAGAGTGAAACGACTTAAAAAAGAAGCTATAAAAACTATGTTTCTATGTGGTTAAAATAAAAAGAATCAAGTTCTCATTTTCTTAATGAAACTTAATTTCTTAATGGTTCAAAAACAAAACGTCTAACGTTTTCAAGATAAAAGTTTCCCATCAAAAACAGGAAGCTTCATATAAGTGAAACAAAAATAAAAATGGAAGAAAAAAAGTTTGACATCAAATCGATAATTGGATTTGTATTGATTTTTGGAATTATGGCTTGGATAATGTTCCAAAACCAGCCTTCAGAAAAAGAACTTGCTGAGAAAAAAGCAAAACAGGAGCAAATAGACAAAGAAGCTAAACAACAAGAAGTTGCCAAAAAAGAAACAGCTTTAGCTGCAGCCGACTCAACAGTTGCTGATTCATCTCAATTGGCAAAACTAAAAGGTTCTTTAGGGAATTTTGCTTATTCGGCAACTCTTCCATCAGCAAAAAATGATTTCACAACCATTGAAAACGATCTGCTTTCTCTGAAAATCGCAAACAAGGGTGGATATATTGTCGATGCAACCGTAAAAAACTACGAGCAATTCGAGAAAGGCTCGGGCAGCTTGGTTAAAATCATCAAGGACAACAATGCAAGTTTGAACCTTAAACTGCAAACACAAGACAACCGTTCGTTGGATACCAAGAACTTGTTTTTCGAGCCAACGCTAACAAAAGAAGGCCAGAACCAAGTATTGACAATGCGCTTGAAATCAAGTGCAAGTTCTTTCCTGGAATACCGTTACGTATTGAAGCCAAACGAATATATGCTTGATTTCTCTATCCGTACGCAAGGAATGAATTCGGTTTTAAACACATCTAAACCATTGGATCTGGAGTGGAACCTAAAAACCTACAGGAACGAGAAAAGCGTTACCTATGAAAACCGTTATGCTGAAATCGTTTTTGAATACGAAGACGGAAAAGACGATTACACGGGACAAAGCGGACTTTCAGAAGAAAATCCTTCAGATGTAACCTATGTTGCTTTCAAGCAACACTTTTTCACTTCTATTTTATTGACTGATACGCCATTTACGAGTGCAAGACTGACATCGGAAAATTTAGTAAAGGATGAAAAAATCGATACTGTTTTTACAAAACAGTTCAAGGCAGTCCTGCCTTTGGCTTTCAAAGGAGGAGAAGTAAACTATAATATGAACTGGTATTATGGTCCAGCCGATTATAAAATCTTAAACGATTATAAAAGAAACCTTGACGAAGTGATTCCATTGGGTTGGGGAATTTTCGGATGGATCAACCGTTACGTATTTATTCCAACGTATGACTTCTTGAGTTCTTTCATTGGTTCTTTCGGAATCGTGATTATCGTGTTTACCATCCTGGTTAGATTGGTAATGTCGCCGGTGACGTACAAATCGTATTTGTCTCAGGCAAAAATGAAGGTTTTGCGTCCAGAAATTGCAGAATTGGGAGAGAAGTTCAAGAATGATCCAATGAAAAAGCAACAGGAAACAATGAAGCTGTACAACAAGGCAGGAGTAAATCCGATGGCAGGTTGTTTGCCGGCCTTGATGCAAATTCCAGTTTTCTATGCCTTGTTCCAATTCTTTCCATCAGCAATCGATCTGAGACAGCAAAGTTTCCTCTGGGCAAACGATTTATCTTCTTTCGATGCAGTAATAAACTTGCCATTTTACATTCCATTCTACGGAAATCACGTGAGTTTGTTCCCGATTTTGGCTTCAATCGCTATCTTTTTCTATATGAGAATGACAACAGGTGACCAGCAGATGTCAGCTCCACAGCAAGAAGGAATGCCGGATATGGGTAAAATTATGAAAGTGATGATCTATATCTCACCTTTAATGATGTTGGTTTTCTTCAACAACTACGCTTCCGGATTGAGTTTGTACTATTTCATTTCGAATACCATCACCATCGGAATCATGCTGGTCATCAAGAACTACATAGTGGATGAGAAGAAAATCCACGCTCAAATTCAGGAAAACAAAGCCAAGCCAAAAACAGAAGGTAAATTCCAAAAGAAGATGAGGGAGATGATGGAACAGGCCGAAGCCCAGAAAGCAATACAGAACAAGAAAAAATAAATTTGAAAAACATTCGTTAAATAAGCGAATGTTTTTTTTTACAAATACTATTTTTATAAAAATCAAGTTTTATAATAAATCTAAATTTAGAATTGAATGAAATATTTATTCTTATTATTTTTTGCAATAAGCAGTTTTGCTCAAGAGGCAAATAAATTGGATGCAAACGGAAAGAAGCACGGTTTGTGGAAAGGTGTACACGAAGAATCTAAGCGACCGAGATACGAAGGAACTTTTGAACACGGAGTAGAAGTGGGAACCTTCAAGTACTTTGATGATACAAAGGCAGGAAGCCTGATTGCTACACGGGAATTCAGCGAAAACGGAAAAGTAGCCCACACAACTGTTTACGATCCCAAGAAGAACGTCGTTAGCGAAGGTAAAACTGTAAATCGACTCAATGAAGGTGTTTGGAAGTATTACCACAAAGAATCCAAGCAATTAATGACTGAAGAGCATTACATAAAAGGTCAGTTGAATGGTGTTCGTAAAGTATATTTTATGGATGGTGCCATTGCTGAAGAAGCCACGTATGCAAATGGAAAAAAAGAAGGTCCGTATAAAGTATATACTGAAAAAGGGATCGTGATTGAGGAAGCAACGTTCAAGAATAACAAATACGAAGGACCTGCAATCTATAGGGAACCAAACGGTGCCGTAGCTTCAAAAGGAAATTATAAGAATGGTGAGAAAAAAGGAAAGTGGCAGTTTTTTATCAATGGAAAATTGAAAAAAGAAGAAGTGTATCCGATTAAAATAAAATTTGAAAAAAGAACAGACGTCCCAAAACAATAGTTTTGGGATTTTTTTTTTTGGACTGACAGGTTTTTAAAAACGTATCAGGACTTGCGTTTATACAGTCATAAATAATTACAATCGCCTTAACTTTCAAAACAAATATTTAGTGTTACTTTTGCACTCTAAAAGTATTTGAAAATGAAACGTGTTGTCGTGGGACTTTCCGGTGGTGTAGATTCAAGTGTTGCAGCCTATTTGTTGCAACAGCAGGGTTATGAAGTGATTGGTCTTTTTATGAAGAACTGGCACGATGATTCGGTCACCATTTCCAATGAATGTCCTTGGCTGGAAGACAGCAATGACGCGCTTTTAGTAGCCGAGAAACTCGGAATTCCTTTCCAGACAGTTGACCTGAGTGAACAATACAAGGAAAAAATCGTTGACTACATGTTCAATGAATATGAAAAAGGAAGAACGCCAAATCCGGATGTCTTGTGCAACCGCGAAATCAAGTTTGATGTCTTCATGAAGATTGCCTTGAGTCTTGGAGCAGATTATGTAGCAACGGGACACTATTGCAGGAAAGGAGAAATCGAAGTTGATGGAAAGCCTGTTTACCAATTGCTTTCTGGAGCAGACAATAATAAGGACCAATCGTATTTTCTCTGTCAGTTGTCACAAGAACAATTGTCAAAATCTTTATTTCCTATTGGAGAATTGACCAAGCCGGAAGTCAGGAAAATTGCTTCGGAAATGGAATTGATTACGGCAGACAAAAGAGATTCACAAGGACTATGTTTTATTGGGAAAGTACGTTTGCCGGAATTTTTACAACAGAAATTGCAGCCAAAAGAAGGTTTGATTGTCCAGATTGATAAGAATTATGTAATCTACAATCAGGGAACCCCCGAAGACAATTCTGAACAAGCAGTTTTAGAATTCGAAGCCCAAAGATTGCCTTATACCCCAAAAATGGGAAAAGTCGTTGGAAAACACCAAGGAGCCCATTATTTCACAAACGGACAAAGAAAAGGTCTTGGAGTAGGCGGAACAACCGAACCACTTTTTATCATCGCGACAGATGTTGAAACCAATACGGTCTATACCGGTTTGGGAAGTGAACATCCAGGATTGTTCAAGAAAGCATTGTTTGTTGAAAAATCAGAAGTGCACTGGATTCGTCAGGATCTGGCTTTAAAAGTTGGAGAAAAAATGGAAGTGATGGCGAGAATCCGTTATCGTCAGCCTTTGCAAAAAGCAACGCTGCATCAATTTGAAAACGGAATGTATGTTGCGTTTGAAGAACCACAATCAGCCATTACCGAAGGTCAGTTTGTATCTTGGCACATTGATGATGAATTAGTTGGTTCGGGCGTTATTTCCTAAATTTATACTCAACACGGATTCCACCAATTTTCACGAATCAATTTGTGAAAATTGGTGGAATCCGTGCTTTAGATAAAAATCTAATTCTGGTTTTTTATTTTTTCTACAATAATCAGTTCGTTGTGGTGTTCCACCCTTGGAATTTTCCGGACAGCAAATCCTCTTTCATTAAAAGTGGAAACATATTTCTCATTTCGGATGTTATCGCTTTCCTTCAAGCACATTGTATTAAAAAGGACAAATCCTTTCTCGTTGAGAAGAAATCCAATCCTGTTGATGAAGAATTCTTCGAACAAGAAATTCGGCATGGTCGTGTCTTGAAAAATATCAATGATGATCAAATCGTATTTTTCCTTGGTTTTCAATACAAATTCAAAAGCATCATCAATCACGATTTCGAGATTTGGAATCTCATCCAGTTGAAAATACTCATTTGCAAGCGCTATGATCGAGGAATCAATCTCGACACCTGTAATCCTGCCATCGAACTTGATTTCGTTTGCTAATGTCTTAATTACGCTTCCACCGGCCACGCCAAGTGCAAGTATGTGCTGCATTTTGGTTATTCTGCCATAGCCGATGCTTTTAAGGCCTCTTCTCAAAATGCGTTGCAAACTACCGTAAGAATAATTGGTATTGGCAGAATCAAGAACCAATTCGCCATTGGCCCAAGTAACCTCAAGCGATTTGCTCAAGGCAGAATTCTTCTTCAAGATGTTCACGGGAAGTATGTAGCTGAAGATCCTTTTGATCATTTGGCATTTTTTTGCCAAAAATAAACGAATAATATTATTTTTACGGAAATGTTTATGAAATGAAGCGAATTATTTACGAATGGATATTTTTCAGGCTGATGGGATGGAAGATATTCGGAGAAATGAATCCAAACATTAAAAAAAGCGTAATGATAGTGGTGCCTCATACAAGTTGGCACGATTTCTATATCGGATTGTTCGCCCGTGGAATCATCAATCTAGAAATGAATTACGTAGCAAAAAAAGAACTTTTCGGATTTCCTTTTGGTACTTATTTTCGTTGGATGGGTGGGGCTCCGTTGGATAGGTCAGGAGGAAAGAACATTGTGGAAAGCATAGTTTCGATTTTCAATTCCCGGGAAGTATTCCGCCTCGCTATAGCTCCCGAGGGAACTCGTAAAAAGGTAGCCGAATGGAAAACGGGATTCTATTATATCGCCTTGAAAGCTGGAGTGCCAATTATTCCGGTAGCTTTTGATTATTCCAAAAAGCAAGTTGTTTTAAATGCACCTTTTTATCCAACAGGAAATATTGAAGCGGATTTCGAGATTTTGAAAAGTTTCTACAAAGGTGTAATTGGGAAGATTCCAGAAAATAGTTTCCAAGCAAAACCAAAAGAAAAGATTTATCGTAAGTAATGATATCGCTGGGAAAAATTGCTAAAGATAAATTTTTTGTGTTTTGTTTTATTTGGTTTTGAAAGCCTCAATTCAACTTCGGATTGGGGCTTTCTTATTTCAAGGATTGAATTCTTTAAAAGATCCGTCCTTATAAAAAAAGACAATCTTGAAAATGTCTGAATCGAGTTTTGAATTTTGAAGTTGCGAAACTTTATTTTTTGAAATTATAACTTCCGATTCTTTCTCTTCGCTTTTTTTTGAAGTTGAATCTTGAGCCAAAATGGGAGCGTGGTCGTCCTCATTTTTTGTTTGAAATCGTTCTAAAAAATCAACCTCTTCTTGCAATAGATTTCCTTTTCCATTTAAAATCCAATAGAGATTTACGTCAGGAAAAATGTCCAAAATCTTCAATACAAAATCCAGACTAGGTTTGTTTCTTCCTGACAGGAGATGTGAAATGCTGGAACGTTGAACGCCAATCTTGTCAGCAAAAGAAGAGGCATTCATACCAAAATGTTCCATCAGGATCTCAAGCCTTTTGATGAAATCGTCTGTGTTTACCATTGTAAATTGATAGTTTTGTTGAAGTTGTTACAAATGTAAATAAAAAGTATTGGAATGACTGTTTTACAATTGTAAATTGTTTGAATAGTTGTGGTTTTAATTTATTTTTTAGTTTATATAAAATTATTTAATCATCTGAATTTTAAAATATTGATTTGTAATATATAAATTAAATTTATTTTAAACAAATAGATCTATTCTTCATCAAAATAGCCATAAGAATAGTGTTTACAATATTGAATTCTCAATCAAATTGAAACGGTTACAATTGTAAATGTAAAGATGTTTACTTTTGTAAATGCAAAAAACAACCAATGGATTACGAAAAAATATTCAGCCAGAACAAAGAAGAAAAAATCAAGGGACGATACATCACGTTGGATGACATTGAGCCTTTGTTGAAGAAATTAAATACAAATAATCAACTCCAGGTAATTGGAAAATCGGTTCTTGGAAATCCAATTTATTCGTATCAGATCGGAACAGGAAGAATCAAGATTTTGCTCTGGTCTCAAATGCACGGAAATGAAAGTACGACGACAAAAGCATTGATTGATTTCCTGAATTTCCTGAACAGCAAATCCGAGCTTGCAGATCAGCTATTGGATTTCTTTACGTTCTATTCCATTCCGATGTTGAATCCGGATGGAGCAAAATTATACACGAGAGAAAATGCCAACAAGGTAGATTTGAATCGGGATTCTCAAAATCTGACACAGCCGGAAAGCAATATCCTTAGGACGATATATGAAGAATTCAAACCGGATTATTGCTACAACCTGCACGATCAAAGAACGATTTTTGGAGTAGCAGATACAGGAAAACCTGCAACAGTCTCATTCTTGTCACCTTCTTACAATGAAGAGCGAACAATAAATGCTGATAGAATCAAAGGAATAAATATAATTGTTCAAATGAATGAGGTGCTTCAGCAATTTATTCCGGGTCAGGTAGGCAGGTTCGATGATGGATTTAATATCAATTGTATTGGAGACACTTTCCAAAACATGGGAACTCCAACAATCCTATTTGAAGCAGGGCATTTTCAAGGCGATTACGAAAGGGAAGAAACTCGGAAATTTATATTTTTTGCATTATTATCAGGATTCATTGCGATTTACGAAAACGTTATAGTTGACAACAGAATTATAGATTATATGAATATTCCTCAAAATAATCCTAATTTTTTTGATTTTGTTTATAGAAATGTCAGAATAAATTATGATAGTTCAGAATTAATCACGAATTTTGCTGCTCAATACAAGGAAGAATTAATTGATAATAAAATCTTTTTTAACGCTTTTGTTGTTAAAATAGGCGATTTAGAGGATAATTTCGGACATTTTGAATATGATGCAAGAGGAAAAATGTATTCAGATTCAACAAGTGATATTCCGAATTTAAATCAAAAAGCAGACTTTTATCTCGAAAAAAACGTTGAAATTGTTAATGGTTTGGTAAAATTATAATCAAATTCTGTTTTTATTAGAAAAATTCAATCTATTTGGACTTGTGTTTTAAATTGAAAAAAATAGCAAAACAAATAAAACAAAGTACTATGAGCAAGTTTCGTTTAGATGAGGTAGACCACCAGATTTTGGATATGTTGATTGACAACACAAGAGTTCCATTTACAGATATCGCAAAAAAATTATTAATTTCTGCAGGGACGGTTCATGTAAGGGTCAAGAAAATGGAAGATGCAGGAATCATTATGGGATCTTCATTGACGCTTGATTATGAAAAGCTGGGTTATTCTTTTATAGCTTATGTTGGGGTTTTCCTTAACAATACCTCGCAAACCAAATTTGTTTTGGAGCGAATCAATGATATTCCTTTTGTAACTGTTGCTCACGTGACTACAGGGAAATTCAATATCTTCTGTAAGATTAGAGCGAAGGATACCAAACATGCGAAAGATGTAATCTTTATGATTGATGACATTGAAGGTGTTTACAGGACTGAAACTATGATTTCTCTTGAGGAAAGTATCAACGACAAAAAACGTTTGATGCATACGATCTTCAAAAATATGTAATCAATCGTTATCGTAAATATTTAGAACCTCAAGTGAAAGCTTGGGGTTTTTTTATTAATTTAAAGAAAAATTTATAATGATGTATACACCTCCAAAAATCGAGCGCTTCAATCAGAATGTCCTTTCGAAATACCACATCTACAATAGTGTTTTCATAACCTTGCCATTTGATGCAATTGACAATACAGGTGTTCTACTGCCTTTGTTTTCAGAAGTTTGTGAAAATGGATTCAAGAAGGAGTGGAATCCAAATCAGATATTTGATTTTTTTTCTGAAAAATACCTGGACGACCAATCCGAAGAAAACAAGATAAGCTTGATGTTTCGATTTATTCAATATGTCGAGCGTCAGGTAGTGTTGTTTGATGCAATTGAGGACGCTGCGTTTCCAGTCGTGAATAATTTGGAAGGAAAAGGTTCCTTGCGTTATATCAAGGAGCGGGCGGATTCAGAGGATGTCTTGAGTGAATTGAAGGCGCTTTTGCAGAATTTTAATGTCAGGACGGTATTGACGGCGCATCCCACGCAATTTTATCCAGGTTCTGTCTTGGGAATCATTACCGACCTTACGGAGGCAATCCGGCAGAATAATCTTATTGTCATCAAGCAATTGCTTTCGCAGTTGGGAAAAACACCTTTTATAAAGAAAGAAAAGCCGACACCTTATGATGAAGCCGTAAGCTTGATATGGTACCTTGAAAATGTGTTCTATCAAACAGCCGGGGAAATGGTGCACTATCTGCAGAATAATATCTTCAAGGGAGAGGAAATCAGCAACCCGGTTATCAATTTCGGATTCTGGCCAGGAGGCGATAAGGACGGAAATCCATTTGTTACAAATGAAATTACCTTGAAGGTTGCCGACCGATTGAGGACCTCAATATTGAAATGCTATTACAATGACATCAGGGATTTGAAAAGGAAGCTAACGTTTTATAATGTAGATAATTTGATAGCTGAAATTGAATCAAAGCTTTATCGTTCTGTTTTCTATTCGAAAGGAGAAATTTTTATTACTTTGGAAGAATTCAAATCCAAATTGGAAGAAATAAAAACCATAATCATAAACGAACATCAGTCGCTTTATTTAAATGAATTGGATGCGCTGATCAACAAGGTGAATCTTTTTGGGTTCTATTTTGCAACCTTGGATATTCGTCAGAACAGTAAAATTCATGACGCTGTCTTTAAAGCTATTGTCGAACGAGATATTGAAAACAAGACTTCGATATTTCCTGAGAATTATTCGAATTTTTCCGAAGCAGAAAAAATAAAAGCGCTGGGTTCAATAAATGCCAATTTAGATCCTGATGATTTTGAAGAAGAAGCGAAATCCACTTTGAGTTCCATTCACGCAATCAAGACCATTCAGGAAAATAATGGTGAATTTGGTTCCAACCGATACATCATCAGTAACAACGAAAGTGCATTAAATGTAATTGAAACCCTTGCCTTGTTCAGGTTGTCAGGATGGAAAACGCCAACGGTTGATATTGTGCCGCTTTTTGAAGTGATTGATGATTTAAAAAAAGCCCATCAAATCATGGAGCAATTGTATACGGATCCGGATTATGCGAAACATTTGCAGCAGCGAGGCAATAAGCAGACCGTTATGCTTGGTTTTTCTGATGGTACAAAAGATGGAGGCTATTTGATGGCCAATTGGAGTATTTATAAGGCAAAACAAGCAATCAGTTCGATTTCCAGAAAATATGGCGTAAAAGTGGTCTTCTTTGATGGCAGGGGTGGTCCGCCAGCCCGTGGAGGAGGAAAAACGCATAAGTTTTATGCTTCGCTCGGTCCGGAAATAGAAAATAATGTGATCCAGGTTACGATTCAAGGACAAACAATAAGTTCTAATTTCGGAACAATGGACTCGTGCAGATTTAATCTGGAAAACCTTCTGACGGCAGGAGTTGCCAATCAATTGTTTGATAAAAACAAGAACAAGCTTTCTGAAAATGAAATTCAGATCCTGGATGAATTGGCAGAGATCGGATTCAAAAAATACCTTGATTTTAAAAAGCATCCGAAATTCATCCCGTATTTGGAGCACATGAGTACGCTTAAATATTATGCAAAAGCAAATATCGGAAGCCGTCCTGCAAAAAGAAATCAATCAGAAAAACTCGATTTTTCAGCTTTGAGGGCCATTCCCTTTGTTGGTTCCTGGAGCCAATTGAAGCAGAACGTTCCTGGCTTTTTTGGAGTTGGTTCTGCTTTGAAGCATTTTGAAGAAACGAATCAGTGGGAGAAAATTAAAGAGCTGTACGACCATTCCTTGTTCTTCAAGACACTTTTGGAAAACAGTATGATGTCGTTGGCCAAAACCTTTTTACCTTTGACTGCTTATATGAGAGATGATGCTGAATTTGGAGAATTCTGGCAAATTATCTCGGATGAATTCAATGAAACAAAACGTCTTCTATTGAAAATAGCAGGTCATACGGAACTGATGGAAAACTATCCTGATGGTAAAGCTTCCATTTCAATGAGAGAACATATTGTGTTGCCTTTGTTGGTGATACAACAATATGCATTATTGAAAATTAAAGAATTAAACAAGGAAGAAAACCCAAATGAGGAATTGATTACCGTTTATGAAAAGCTAGTCACACGCTCTCTTTTTGGTAATACGAATGCAAGCAGAAATTCAGCATAAATTATACATAATGAAAGTTACTCAATTACATCCAGATGAATATGCCTCTTTTTACGCAAACTATATTGCTCTGGTTTCGAATGAATATGCCTTGATGGAAGAACTTGAAATCTCGGTTCACAGGCTCATCAAATTTGTCCAAGATATTCCAATGGATAAATACGATTATCGATATGCCGAAGGAAAATGGACGATAAAGGATATTTTGCAGCATCTGATTGATTCCGAAAGGATCTTTGCTTACAGGGCACTGCGATTTGCCAGAAACGATAAGACGGAATTGCCAGGCTTTGAAGAAAATAATTATGCAGCTGTTGCAAATGGAGACAAACGTAGTATTATGGATTTGCTCACTGAATTAGCAGTTGTAAGACAGGCAACATTGTCCCTTTTCAAGACATTTAAGGAAGAACAACTTTTGAGGAGTGGAATTGCTTCCAACAATACTATGTCGGTTCGTGCTCTGGGTTTTGTGATTATAGGCCACCAAAACCATCACCAACGTGTTTTTCAAGAAAGATATCTGTAGTTATTTTAAAACTTCCGACCATAGTTGCAATTTGTTTTCAAAACGCATTGTATTGGCAGGACTTGTTGAAGGCATCACGTGATAGGTTATGCCTTCAATGACTCCAAATTTCTTGATAAAGTACTTGTGGCTTTCTTTTCCGTTAAAAATTATTGTCTTGATGTTGGGGTATTCTGAAAATAAAGAACCAAAGTCGTTTTCAATATGATTCTTGATGTGAATGTCCAGGCTTCCTTTTCTTTCGCAATGCTGTAAAACATCCCACAAGGCAATCTTGTTCTTTGTAAGAAGATCAGCTTTTTCCTGGAAAACTTCCGGGACGGGCAATTTATCAAATATTGAAAAGATGATTTTCCAAAATGCATTTTGCGGATAGCCATAATATTCTTGTTTCAGCAGGGATGTTGCTCCGGGCATTGTCCCTAGTATCAAGGTTTCGGCATTTTTATCTATAATAGGAGGAAAGGAGCTTATCATTTCAGAGATTTTAAATTAAATGTAATAAAAAAGGAACCCGTTCAGAGTTCCTTTATTATATTTTTAACGACGTAAATTAATCCTCGTCGTCTTCATCATCTTCGTCATCAGCGATATCGTTCCTGTCTTCATCATCGTCATCGTCGTCATCAGTTTCAGGTTTGTCCAGATTGTCGTCCATATCGTCATCGTCATCTGAAGGAGCATCATCGTCCTCTTCGTCTAGATCAATACCTTTGATGGCTTCAAGCGGCACGATTACATCTTCATCATCATCAAAATTAACCATCCTGTCAGACAATTTCGTGCTGATTTTTACCAAATAAATAGTGTCTTCTGTACGAACTTCCACTGCTTCGATAGTTTCGTCCTTGTGATTCTTAAAACGGATGATATCGGAGTCGTCATAACCATCAGGAAATTTCTCTACAAGAAGGTTCAAAATCTCGTTGGTCAGTTTGGAGTAATCAACTATAATTCTTTTCATAACAATATTATAAATCTAACAAATAAGCAAAAATTAACGGGGCTACAATCGTTGCATCCGATTCAATAATAAATTTTGGTGTCTTGATGTCCAGTTTACCCCAAGTGATCTTCTCATTAGGAACTGCTCCTGAATACGAACCATAACTTGTTGTAGAATCAGAAATCTGACAGAAATAACTCCAGAAAGGAACATCGTGCATTTCCATATCCTGATACAGCATTGGAACTACGCAGATTGGGAAATCTCCAGCGATTCCTCCACCAATTTGGAAGAAACCTACACCGTTTGCACTGTTTTTTGGATACCAATCTGCAAGAAATGTCATGTATTCAATTCCAGATTTCATTGTAGAAGCTTTCAATTCTCCTTTGATTACATAGGAAGCAAAAATATTTCCCATTGTGCTATCTTCCCATCCTGGAACGATGATTGGCAGGTTTTTCTCTGCAGCAGCATACATCCAGCTGTCTTTCAAGTCAATTTCGTAGTATTCTTCCAAGACACCTGAAAGTAGCATCTTGTACATGAATTCGTGCGGGAAATAACGCTCTCCTTTATCATCAGCATCTTTCCAGATCTTGTAGATGTGTTTTTGCAAACGACGGAATGCTTCGTGTTCCGGAATACAAGTATCTGTAACACGGTTCAAGCCTCTCTCCAATAAATCCCACTCTTGTTCCGGAGTCAGATCACGGTAATTTGGTACTCTTTCGTAGTGAGAGTGTGCTACAAGGTTCATAATGTCTTCTTCAAGATTCGCACCTGTACAAGAGATGATCTGTACCTTGTCCTGACGGATAATTTCTGCAAAAATCTTCCCGATTTCAGCTGTACTCATCGCTCCAGCCAATGTCACCATCATTTTTGCACCATTCGCTAATTGGTCTTCATAAGCCTTTGCAGCATCTACAAGAGAAGCCGAATTGAAATGCAAATAATGCTTTTCTATAAATTGGCTGATTGGTCCTTTACTCATTTTCAGTTTTTTAGTTTGTTGCGGGTTTAAATTTAGGGTTCTTCAAAGAAAAACTTTTTTTTTAAAACGGCAAACTGTTTTTTGTTTATTTAATTCCAGGATTATTTTTTACCGTAACCCAATATTTTCAAGACATCTTCTGATGTTTGTTGTTCTGAGAAAACCTCTGTAGCCAAAATTCCATTTTCATCCCTGTCAATCAGGATGTGCTTTGGTTGCGGAATCAAGCAATGGTGCAATCCTCCATAACCACCGATGGTTTCCTGATAGGCTCCAGTGTTGAAAAAACCGATGTACAATGGTTTTTCCTTGTTGTATTTTGGCAAATAAATGGCGTTCATATTCTGTTCTGAGTTGTAATAATCATCGCTATCACAAGTCATTCCACCTAATAAAACCCTTTCATATTGGTCGTTCCAGCGGTTTACGGCAAGCATGATAAAACGCTTGTTGATGGCCCAAGTATCAGGTAAAGTGGTGATGAAGGACGAATCAATCATGTTCCATTTTTCCCTGTCGTTCTGTTGTTTCTGGTATAAGACCTGATAGATGGCTCCGCCACTTTCACCAACAGTATAAGAACCGAATTCAGTGAAGATATTTGGCACATCGACTTCAGCTTCATCGCAAGCAATCTTGATCTGGTTGATGATCTCGTCAATCATATATTGATAGTCGAATTCAAAAGCCAGTGAATTCTTGATTGGAAAACCACCACCTATGTTCAATCCATCCAAAGTTTGACATTCTTTTTTCAAGGCGATATACACCTTGATACATTTTACCAATTCGTTCCAGTAATACGAAGTATCGTTGATTCCGGTATTGATAAAAAAGTGAAGCATTTTCAATTCAAGATTTGGATTATCCTGAATCTGTTTTTTATAAAAGCTTACGATATTCTTGTATCCGATTCCCAAACGAGACGTATAAAACTCAAATTTAGGTTCTTCTTCCGCAGCAATCCTGATCCCGATTTTCATCTTCCCTGGAATTTCAGCCTGGAGCAAATCCAATTCTTCGTAATTATCGATGATTGGAATGGTATTCTTATGTCCATTGTTGATCAATCGTGCAATGTTTGTAATATATTGGTCTCTTTTGAAACCGTTGCAGATTACATAAGTGCTTTTGTTGATTTTTCCGTTTTCCAACAAATTTTCAACGATATTGATGTCGAAAGCAGAAGAAGTTTCAATATGGATATTGTTCTTGAAGGCTTCGTTCATAATGAATTCAAAATGCGAGCTTTTTGTACAATAGCAATAAAAATATTTACCCTCGTATTTGTTTTTTTCCATCGCCTTACGAAAATAGTTTTTCGCCTTGTTGATGTTGTTTGAAATCTGTGGTAAATAGGTAAATTTCAATGGAGTTCCGTACTGTTCCACTATTTTCATCAAATCGATGTTGTGGAATTGAAGGTTGTCTTTGTTTAAAGTGAATTCTTCTTGAGGAAAGTAAAAAGTTTGATTTATTAGGTCGAAATATTTAGTATTCATTTATTTTTCAAGGTTTTAAGATTAAAATTAGTTTAAAAATTATTTAATCTTGCCATTCAAACCCTAATATTTGCATAAATGATGGGCAATTTTTCGTGAAAATTACTAGAATGCGAACAATTTTCAGGAATTAGTATTCCATTTCCTGCAAAAAAATGCTTCAATAACCGTATAAATGATTTATTGTTTTCATTGCTTTCGAAAGAATAATTTCCTGTATTTGAAGTCTTGTTCATTAGGGCAAATGTAAAAAAATATTTAAGCGAAATGCAACGCTTTTAATTAAAAAAATATTAAGATTTGTAATCTTCAAATGCCTCGTTAATGAGTTTATTTTCAACAGATTGATTTATTTTGATGTTTCCGATGCCTTCAATTAATGCAAATTGAATGTTTCCATACTCATTTTTCTTGTCGTGAATGAGTAATTCTTGTATCGGAATCAAGTCGTTTTTATCAAAAACGACTTCATCATAAATGCTCTTCAGGGTTGTTCTTATTTGAAGATATTCCTCAGCCGAAAGAAATCCTTTTTTCCAAGAAATATAACTTTCTAGAATCATGCCAATGGCAATGGCTTCGCCGTGAAGCAGGGTTTTCTTATTTTCATTTTCCAAGAAATAACTTTCGATGGCATGGCCCAAAGTGTGTCCGAAGTTCAAGGCTTTCCTGATTCCGTCCTCTTTCGGGTCCTGCTTTACAATTTCATTTTTAATAAAAACAGAGTCATATATTAAGGTGTCAAAATCGGCAAAATCAATCTCACTCAAATCGAGGAATTTTTCCCAGTACTTTTTATCGTAGATCAATCCGTGTTTGAGCATTTCGGCCAATCCGGAACGCATTTCATTTTGCGGAAGTGTTTCGAGAAAAGAAGTATCAATCAAAACCATCTTTGGAATCGTAATCGTACCAACCTGATTTTTCAAATGCCCCAGATCAACTCCGTTTTTGCCTCCAATGGAAGCATCAACCATTGCCAAAAGCGTTGTCGGAACGTGTAAGAAGTCAATTCCCCGTTTAAAAGTCGATGCGATAAATCCACCTAAATCCGTAACAACACCACCACCAAGATTAATGATCAGGGTTTTTCTATCGGCTCCTAGTTCGGTCAGAACGTTCCAGATGCTCACACAGGTTTCAATATTCTTGTTGATTTCTCCAGCATCAAACTCGATAATTTCAAGTCTTGACTCTGTAGCCAAGTTCGGAAGAAAATTCGGCAGGCAAACTTCATTGGAATTGCCATCTACAATTATAAAAATGGAAGAATATCTTTTTTCAGCAATGAGATTGTTCAAGGCTTCGTAGCCATTTTCATTAAAATATATAGGATAACCGTTTGCTTGAATAACTTCCATCTGGATTATTAATAAGGTTTGTAATTTAGAAAGGCAAAATTAAGGTAATTTTTTTGGTTTATGCTTAAAGAAAATAACTGTAATGGAAACTTGCATCTAAGTTTTAAACTACCATTATTTTTTGATTAATAATTATGAAACTCTCTTTATATTTGCACTATCATTAAAAAAATTATGGAAAAAATCTTCAATAATACACAAGTTGCATTTTCTTTAAAGAGCGATACTGAATTGGACAGGGCTTATTTTTTATTCAAATTAATCGATAACCAGCCTTTGGTCAGGATTGGAACAGCCGTTACCAATTTTGCCATAAAGGCACATCTTCCTGTTGAAGGATTGATCCGTGCTACTGTTTTCGACCATTTTTGTGGTGGTGTGAATGAAAATGATTGCTTGTCGGTTGTAGATAAGATGTTTACAAAGGGTGTTTCGTCCGTATTGGATTATTCAGTTGAAGGAAAAGAAGAAGAGGCTCAATTTGATGCCGCCTTGGAGATGACTTTGAAGACGATTGAATTTGCTGAAGAGAAAAAGTCAATTCCGTTTGCGGTTTTCAAGCCAACCGGTTTTGGTCGTTTTGAATTGTATGAAAAATTAGGAGAAGGACAAACACTAAATAGTGAAGAACAGGTGGAGTGGGATAGAGTAGTAGCACGTTTTGACCAAGTCTGCAAGGCGGCCCATAATAAGGATGTTGCCTTGTTGATTGATGGAGAAGAAAGCTGGATGCAGGACGCTGCCGACGATCTGGTGGCCGAAATGATGAAAAAGTACAACAAGGAAAAAGCAATTGTTTTCAATACGTTGCAGATGTACCGCTGGGATCGTTTGGATTATTTGAAAAAATTACACGAGCAGGCCAAACAAGATGGTTTTTACATCGGGATGAAATTGGTCCGTGGAGCTTATATGGAAAAAGAAATCAAGCGTGCTGAAGAAAAAGGATATCCGTCGCCAATTTGTGCCACCAAGGAAGCTACGGATGTTAATTATGATGAGGCAGTTCTTTATATGGTCGAGCATTTGGAGAAAATGGCCATTTTTGCAGGAACACACAATGAGTTGAGTTCTTATAAATTGATGGATATGATGCGTACCAATACTATAGAGAAAAACGATGAAAGAGTTTGGTTCGGACAATTGTACGGAATGAGCGATAACATCAGTTATAACTTGGCTGAAAACGGTTATAATGTTGCGAAATATTTACCATTCGGGCCTGTCAGAGATGTGATGCCGTATTTGATCCGTCGAGCGGAAGAAAATACTTCGGTTGCCGGACAGACAAGCCGTGAACTGACACTTATCAAGACGGAACGCAATAGGAGAAAAGGGAAATAATAGCATAAAAAAGAGGCTGAATTAATTATTCAGCCTCTTTTTTTTTCTAAAATGATTTATTGTCTTCTGAGTTTCTTTTCCAAAAAGAGATTCATCTCTCCGCTGACTTTTGAAACTTCCAGTTTTTCCTGTTCTTTCATCCTGTCGGTAAAAAGGATTCCGTTGAGATGATCGGTTTCGTGTTGAAACACGACTGCCGTAAAACCCTCAATCATTTCCTCGTGGAATTTTCCTTCTTTATCCAAATAGGTAAGCTTGATGGTGTAATTTCTCAACACTTCGCCATCGATATCCGGAATTGAAAGACAACCTTCCATACCTTTTCGTAATAATGCCGAACGCCAAATGATTTTCGGATTCAGATACAATTCAAAAGGTTCTCCTTCCTTGTCAAAACGCTGTACCCAGACCAAATTCTTATTGATTCCGACTTGTGGAGCCGCAATGCCAATTCCGGGATTGGCTGGGTCTCGCATCGAAAGGAACATCCTGTCTGCTAAAACAGGCAATAATTCATCCTTAACATCGACATCTGTGGAAACTGATTTCAATATTTTCAGCTCTTTTTCATCCGTAATTTGAATGACTTTCATCATCGTTTTTGCATCTCCGGATTGGATGAGCTTTTTTTCTTCCTTCGTGAATTTCTGTGCCGAAAGATTGGTTGCTATGAAGAGGAATAAGAGTTTTAGGGTTGTGTTTTTCATAAATTTAAATTCCAGCGATCGCTTTGATCTCATCAATAATCCTCAAAGCCAAAGCATCTGCTTTTTCTTGAGACGAAGCTTCCGTATAAATACGAATAATAGGTTCCGTATTCGATTTTCTCAAATGTACCCAATTGTCAGCAAAATCAATCTTTACACCGTCAATTGTAGAAATCTCTTCCATCTTGTATTTTTCGGTCATCGCTTCCAAAATGGCATCAACATCAATCTGTGGTGTCAATTCAATCTTGTTCTTGCTCATGTAATACTCGGGATAGGAAGCTCTCAATTCTGAAACTTTCATCTTTTTATTGGCCAAATGTGTCAAGAACAAGGCTGCTCCAACAATAGAATCTCTTCCATAGTGTGATTCAGGGTAGATGATTCCGCCATTTCCTTCACCACCAATGATGGCATTGTTTTTCTTCATCAATTCAACCACATTCACTTCTCCGACAGCACTCGCTTCATATTTTCCACCGTGTTTGATGGTCACATCCCGCAAGGCACGAGAAGATGACATATTCGAAACCGTATTTCCCGGTGTTTTGCTCAAGACATAATCGGCAACCGCCACCAAGGTGTATTCTTCCCCGAACATTTCGCCGTCTTCGCTGATGAAGGCCAAACGGTCCACATCCGGGTCAACCACAATTCCAAGGTGGGCATTTTCTTTTACCACCAATTCCGAAATATCCGTCAGATGTTCTTTCAAAGGTTCTGGATTGTGAGGAAAATGTCCGTTTGGTTCACAGTATAATTTCACCACTTCAACACCCATCAACTCCAATAATTTAGGAATGATGATTCCTCCCGAAGAATTCACTCCATCCACGACCACTTTGAATTTGGCTGCCTTTACAGCTTCAACATCTACCAAAGGCATGTTCAAAACTTCGTCAATATGGATGTCCATAAAAGCATCGTTCGAAGTCACTTCGCCTAAATTGTCCACATCAGAGAAATCAAATGCCTCTCTTTCGGCAATGTCAAGGATTTTTGCACCTTCGGCACCGCTTAAGAATTCTCCCTTTTCATTCAGCAATTTCAAGGCATTCCATTGTTTCGGATTATGACTTGCTGTCAAGATGATTCCACCATCTGCCTGTTCCAAAGGAACAGCAATTTCAACGGTCGGCGTTGTAGAAAGGCCTAAATCTATAACATCAATTCCTAATCCTATCAAGGTATTCACAACCAAATTGTGAATCATTGGTCCAGAAATTCTAGCATCACGACCGATAACTACAATTAGTTTTTCTTTGCTGGAATAGGATTTCAGCCAGGTTCCGTAAGCCGAAGCAAATTTCACGGCATCGACCGGAGTCAAATTATCGCCTACTTTTCCGCCAATTGTTCCGCGAATTCCTGAAATTGATTTTATTAAGGTCATTATAATTATTTTAAATTTTGAATGTTTAAATTTCATATGCAACACAAATATAATTTAAAATTTAAAAATCATCCTTTATAATTCTTTAAATTAGACGAATGAATTTTCTGGCACACATATATCTTTCGGGAGACAATGATCTCATAAAAATAGGCAATTTCATGGCTGATGGCATTCACGGGAAAAATTTTGAAGATTTTCCTGAGGAAGTCGGATTGGGTATTACGCTTCATCGTGAAATTGACACATTCACTGATTTCCATCCGGTATTTAGAAAAAGCAAGCATCGTTTGCACGAAAAATATGGACATTATTCGGGTATAATTATCGATATGTTTTATGATCATTTCTTGGCTAAAAACTGGAAAGATTATTCGGATGTGAAATTGGAAGACTATACATTTCATTTTTATCATATCTTGAAAGAAAATTATAATGTCCTTACTGATAAGACCAAAGAAATGATGCCTTATATGGTAGAATACAATTGGCTTTCAAGTTATGCTACAATTGATGGATTGGCGGAAATTTTAAGGCAAATGGACCGTCGGACAAAATACCGATCGAATATGCAACTTTCAATAAACGAGCTTAAGGAGTTTTATAGTGATTTCGAGGAAGAATTCACTGCGTTTTTTGAAGAATTAAGAGCCTTTGTAAAGGCAAAATTAGCGTTGTTATGAGAAAGATTTATCTTTTGATAACGTTTTGCTTTTTGAGTTGCAAAACCGAAAAAGCCATTATTCCAACTGGTTTGGTAGTTAACAAAGCAATGGTAGTTTCTGCCAAAGAAGAAGCTTCAAGAATTGGTGTCGCCATTATGAAGCAAGGTGGAAATGCCTTCGATGCGATGATTGCAACCGAATTGGCTTTGGCAGTTGCTTATCCGTATGCGGGAAATATTGGAGGTGGCGGATTTATGGTCTATCGAAAAGCAAACGGTGAAATCGGAAGTTTGGATTATCGCGAAAAAGCCCCTTTGGCTTCATCAAAAGATATGTTTCTGGATGAAAAAGGAAATGTAATTTCAGGAAAAAGTACTGAAACGGCTTTAGCTGTTGGGATTCCAGGAACGATTGCAGGGATTTTTGAAGTGCATAAAAAGTTTGGTTCATTACCAATTGAAACCATTTTAAGGCCTGTAATTGAATTGGCTGAAAGAGGGATCATCATTACCAAAATCCAAGAAAAACAATTTTCTCATTTCAGGAATGAACTAGTAAAAGCAAATGGTGAAAAATCATTGGTTTCTAAACCGTATAAGGAAAACGACACCATTAACTATTTGGCTCTAGCCGAAACTTTAAAAAGGATTGCCAAAAATGGACGGAATGAATTTTATAAAGGAGAAACAGCTCGGAAACTGGTCAGTTATTTGAATAAAAAAGGAGGCATCATCACCATGGAAGATTTGGCAAGATACGAGGCCAAATGGCGAACTCCAATCACTTTCAAGTATAAGAATCTCAATATTATCTCGATGGCACCACCAAGCAGCGGAGGTGTTTGCTTGGGACAAATCATGACGATGATTGCTCCTTTTGATTTGAAGAAATTCGGACATAATTCATTGGAAAGTATCCAAGTTATTACAGAGGCAGAAAGGCGTTCCTATGCAGATAGAAGTTATTATTTGGGCGACCCAGATTTTGTAGAAGTCCCTGTGGAATCATTATTGGATGAAAAATATCTGAAGGAAAGAATCCGCAATTTCAGTTTTGAAAAAGCAACAAAGTCAGCTGATGTTTCTAAAGGAAATGTTTCGGTTTATGAAAGTGATGAAACCACGCATTATTCAATTGTGGACCAATTTGGCAATGCAGTTTCGGCAACTACAACTCTGAACGGTGCTTTCGGTTCAAAACTATATTGTGAAGAATTGGGCTTTTTCCTTAATAATGAAATGGATGATTTCAGTTCGAAACCCGGATTTGCGAATTCCTATGGATTGGTTGGTGCCGAAGCCAATAGCATTGCTCCTCAAAAAAGGATGTTGAGTTCGATGACACCAACGATTGTAGAAAAAAATGGCAAGTTGAGTATGGTTGTAGGAACTCCAGGAGGTTCAACTATCATTACATCGGTTTTGCAGACGATTTTAAATGTGTATGAATTTGATATGAGTATGCAAGATGCGGTTGATGCACCCCGTTTTCACCATCAATGGTTGCCAGATGAAGTAGTTTTCGAACCAAATTCTTTTTCTTCAACTTTATTAGAAAATCTGAAACAGAAAGGATATATCATCAATGAAGGAAATACGCCAATCATTGGGAAAGTGGATGCCATTTTGATTTTGCCTGATGGAAAATTGGAAGGTGGAGCGGATAGCAGAGGTGATGACAAAGCGGCTGGATTCTGATAAAGTGTTTTTGCCGTAAATTAAACGAATTAAATTGATTTTAAAATGTAATTGAAATCTGTGGAAATACCTTTAGTCTATGGCAACAAAATAGCAAAGTAGTAATGAGTTTTATTAAAGATTTAGAAAAGGCATTCCAAGAAAACAGCCATCCGGAAAATGCAGTTGCGATGGGAAACTATATGAAGAACCATTTTTCTTTCTATGGTGTTAAGACAGAAAAAAGACGAATGATTTTCAAAGCAGTTTGGAAGGATAATCAGGTAGAAATATCTGAAAAAGCTAGAAATATTGCAATTGAATTGTTCTCAAAAAACCAACGAGAATTGCATTATTGCGGAATTGAAATTCTGATGAAAGAGTTGAAGAAGAACTATATAATAGAAGATGTTTCATTGATTGAATTTCTGATTGTAACCAATTCTTGGTGGGACAGTGTTGATGTAATCTCGAAATATATTTTAGGAGAGTATTTGATGCAATTTCCTGAAGAAACTGAAAAAGTGATTCAAAGATTCTCCGATTCTGATAATATGTGGCTCAATAGAAGTGCGATTTTGTTTCAATTGGGTTACAAGCAAAAAACAAATGCAGATTTACTGTTTGTTTTATGCCAGAAATATTCTGATTCGAATGAATTTTTTATTCGAAAAGCAATTGGTTGGGCATTACGGGAATATGCCAAAACAAATCCTTCGGCTGTAATAAAATTTGTCGAAGCTAATAATTTAAAGCCTTTAAGTAAAAAGGAGGCCTTGAAAAATATTGCCTGAAGGCAAAAAGTAGTATTTTCGTAGATTCTTCTGAAAAATAAAAAATGCTGAAAAAATATTTACAACGACTCGAATCATTAATTGCCTGGGGACAAACCAAATTAACCAACAAGCAGTTCATCTTCTTGTCCAGTGTTCTGGTTGGGATTTCTGTGGCTTTGGCTGTAATTGTCTTGAAGGCGTTTGCACACTGGGTTTTTGTTTTTGCGACTTATATCAACGGCATTATCAAGTTGAGCTACATCAATAGTGTTCTTCCGATTATCGGGATCTTATTAACGGTTTTTGTCATTAAAAAGGTATTAGGCGGAAAAATTGAAAAAGGTACTTCGCAGATCATGTATGCTGTGGCTCAAAAGGCCAGTATTATGCCTAGAAAGCAGATGTATGCTCAGATTATCACTAGTTCGTTAACCGTTGGTCTGGGAGGTTCAGCTGGTTTGGAATCTCCGATTACAATTACAGGTGCGGCTTTTGGATCTAATTTTGCCCAAACTTATAAATTAAGCTACAAAGACAGAACTTTGCTAATCGGGTGTGGAGTTGCAGCTGGTATAGCTGCTGCATTTAATGCGCCAATTGCAGGGGTGTTGTTTGCCATCGAAGTTTTATTGGTTGATGTAAGCATAGCCGCTTTTACACCGATTATGATTGCCGCTGCAACGGGAGCTATTGTTTCTGCAGTAATATTAAAAGAAAATATCCTTTTAAGTTTCAGCAAGCAACAGGATTTTGATTATCATAATGTTCCTTTTTATGTGATTTTGGGATTGTTGACCGGTATGATTACCATCTATTATTCGAGGTGGTTTCAGAGGATTGAAAGGTATTTTACACGGTATAATAACAAGCCTTACAAAAAAGCGATGATTGGTGCTTCGATGCTAGCGGTTTTGATTTTTATTGTACCGACGCTTTTTGGTGAAGGTTATGAAAGTATCAAAACATTGTCAGAAAGTGACCCGGGGAAACTGCTTGAAGACACTTTGTTTGGAGATTTCAGAGATAACAAATGGGTACTTTTGTTATTTGTAGGTTTGGCGGCAATGCTGAAAGTCTTTGCAACAGGATTCACACTCGGTAGTGGGGGAAATGGAGGTAACTTTGCACCATCATTGTTTCTGGGGTCTTATGTAGGCTTCTTTTTTTCACAATTCATAACCTTGACAGGTCTTTCAAAATTGCCGATTAGTAATTTTACTATCGTTGGAATGGCTGGTGTTTTAAGTGGATTGTTTCACGCACCATTGACTGCGATTTTCCTTATTGCTGAAATTACGGGAGGTTATAATTTGATGGTTCCGTTGATGATTGTTTCATCAATAAGTTTTGCAGTTTCCAAAAGATTTGAAAAGCATTCTATGGATGTGAAGCACTTGGCTAAGAAAGGGCACGTCTTTACAAGTAACAAGGATACTAATATCCTGTCTACTTTAGATACGAACAAGATTATCCAAACGGATTACTTGACGGTTTCTCCAGATGAAAATCTTGAGAAATTAGTTGATTTGATATCACATTCCAATCAAGTGATTTTTGGTGTGGTTGATAAGGAAAAGAACCTTGTCGGAATCATCCACTTTAATGACATCCGGGAAATCATCTTCAGTAATTTCAAAGTAAAATACACCTCCGTTAAAGACGTGATGACGGCTCCAATAGAGATTGTTTATCCAACCGATAGTATGGAGACGGTCATGAACAAATTTGAAACGAGTAAAGTTGCCTTCTTGCCTGTTATTCAAAATTCAAAATATCTTGGCTTCATCTCAAAATCTATTGCACTTGAAGCTTATCGAACAAAGTTAAAATCGATGACGATTGAATAAAATTTTAATATCGGATAGAATAAAATTTTAAATACCCGATATTTGAAGTATCTTTGTGGAGTTATGTGGGAAATAGATTTGACATATAGAGAAGAACTCCAGGCAACCTTTGAAAGATTGTATGAGAAAAAGCAAGCTTTGCAATCAAGCAGACCATTGCCCAATATTGCTTTGAATAAAATCAGAGAAAGTCTTTCAATAGAATGGACTTACAATTCCAATAGCATCGAAGGTAATACTTTGAGTCTTCGGGAAACCCAGATGGTTTTGCAGGAAGGAATTACCGTTAAGGGAAAATCACTTCGAGAGCATTTTGAAACCCATAATCACGACAAGGCAATAGATTATTTATTTTCTATCGTAAATGATGACTACAAATTAAGAAGTATTGATATTTTATCACTTCACGGTTTGGTCTTGCGTTCCATCGAAGATGATTTTGCAGGCAGGATTAGAAATGGTGGCGTGAGAATTACCGGAGCTAATTTTGTTCCGCCAAGTGCCAGTAAGGTTTCCGATTTATTAGATGAGCTTATTGATTTTATCAATAACAATCCATTACACCTTAATGACATTGAACTGGCTACAGTCTTTCATCATAAATTGGTTTATATCCATCCCTTTTTTGATGGTAATGGCAGGACAGTTCGATTGGCAATGAATTTATTATTGATGCGATGCGGTTTTCCTCCAGCGATTATTTTAAAAAATGATCGGAAAAAATATTATGAAGCACTTAACCAAGCAAATGGTGGCACTTATCAAAAGTTAACGTTGTTGATGACCCAAGCCTTGGAAAGAACTTTAAATATTTACTTGAATGCAATGCCAGATAATGATAAGGAATATATCGAAATTTCTACTTTGGTAAAAGAGCCTGATATGCCTTATGGTCAGGAATATATCAGTCTTTTGGCACGCCAAGGAAAAATTGATGCCTACAAGGAAGGTCGAAATTGGCTTACCACAAGAGAAGCTGTCGAGCATTATGTTTTAAATAGAAAACGAAAACGTTAATCATTGGTTAACGTTTTTTTTATTTGAAAATAATCGTTTTATATTTTTTTTCTTCTTTTTAAATGTACCTTTGCAAAAAAATTGTCGATTTTGAAAGATGAAAAAACATCTTCTACCTTATAAGGCAATGAGTTACATTTTATTATGAAGAAAATAGTTGAATACAGAAAGTTACTGAATGTAGATAAAACTGCAGAATTAAAAGATTTGAAAACCATTTATCGTAATGCGATGAAAGAAGCACATCCTGATAAATTTCAGGGAGATGCTGCTGGTCTTGCTGCTGCAGAAGAAAATAGTAAAAAAATTATTGAGGCCTATCATCACTTGGTAAGTATCAATCCAGAAACTACAAAGCAATTGCTACCTGAATATAATGATACTATTGCTACTGCAACGATTACAGATTATACATTTGTAGACGGTAGATTGAAAATCACATTTTCTAACGGTAGTGTTTACGAGTACATCAGTGTGCCAAAAGCAACTTATGTGAAAATGGTAAATGCTGATTCACCAGGAAGATTTGCGAAAAGACATATTTTGAATTCTTTTACTTGGAGAAAAACAACAAACCAAGAATAGTTTTCCATTAAATAAATATAAGAAGGTTTAGATTTATCTAGGCCTTTTTTTATACCCTAAATTTAAGTATTTTTTCAGAAACAAATACTTAATTTTGTAGTACTAAAATTTGAAAAATGAAAATCGAACAAATATATACAGGATGCATCGCTCAAGCGGCCTATTATCTCGAAAGCAATGGCGAAGCTGCAATTTTTGACCCACTAAGGGAAGTACAGCCTTATATGGAGAAAGCAAATAAAGACAACGCCAAGGTGAAATATATTTTTGAAACGCATTTTCACGCTGATTTTGTTTCAGGCCATCTGGATTTGGCAAAGAAAACTGGCGGACAAATTGTTTATGGTCCAACTGCCAAGCCTGAATTTGAAGCTATAATAGCGATGGATAATCAAGAATTCAAAGTTGGAAATTACACAGTAAAAGCGCTTCATACGCCAGGACATACGTTAGAAAGCACTTGTTATTTGTTGATTGATGAAAATGGAAAGCAATACGGAATAATCACAGGCGACACTTTGTTTATTGGCGATGTTGGTCGTCCGGATCTGGCTCAAGCCTTTTCAGACGATTTAACCCAGGAGAAATTGGCTTCTTATTTATTTGATTCGCTTCGCAATAAGATCATACCTTTGTCGGATGACTTGATTGTTTATCCGAGCCACGGTGCAGGAAGTGCTTGTGGTAAGAATATGAGCAAGGAAACTACTGATACCTTGGGGAATCAGAAGAAAACAAATTATGCTTTGAGAGAGGATATGACGCGCGAAGAATTTACAGCCGAATTGTTGGATGGCCTAGGATTACCACCTGCTTACTTTCCTCAAAATGTAATGATGAACATTCAAGGATATGAAAGTCTGGATACCATCATAGAGAAAAGTTTCAAAGCATTAAAGCCTAAAGAATTCGAAACATTGGCCAATCAGGCAGAAGCTATCGTTTTGGATGTTCGTCACGAAAATGATTACGTAAAAAAACATATTCCAAATTCAATTTTTATCGGAATTCAAGGAAATTTTGCTCCTTGGGTGGGTGCTTTGATTATGGATGTAAAGCAACCATTATTGTTGGTAACACCAGAAGGAAGAGAACAAGAAACCATCACAAGATTATCCAGAGTTGGATTTGACAATGTTTTGGGATATTTGGAGGGAGGAATCACAGCATGGCAAGAATCAGGATTTGAAATTGATTCAATGAAATCCATATCTCCAGAAGAATTCACGTCAGCATTATCTGAAAAAACAATAGTGGTTGATGCTAGAAAGCCAGGTGAATTTTCGGCAGAACACGTAGAAAATGCCTTGAACATTCCTTTGGATACAGTTAATCAGCATTTCAGTGAGGTTCCGAAAGATGATGAATTTTATCTCCACTGTGCAGGAGGATATCGCTCTGTAATTATGGGTTCGATATTGAAATCGAGAGGAATTCATAATTTTATTAATGTCGAAAAAGGAATAAGTGGCATCAGAAATGCGGGATTGAAACTGACTAATTTTGTATGCCCGTCAACTCTGAACTAAAAATAAATAAATAAAGCATAAATTTTACTTGGTTTTATATGTTAACCTTATAAAATTAAATACTTTTGCAAACTAAAATCATAAAAAAAATAATTTTAAAAAATGAAACAAATATTTTTATCGTTACTTGCTGTAGCAACTTTGGTTTCTTGTAGCAAGGTTGGAAAAAACGAATTTATCATCGAAGGTAATGCTGAAGGAGTAAAAGATGGTGTGGCAGTTTATCTTCAAAAGCAAGATTCAACAGGATTAGTTCAGGTTGATACTGTAAAAGTTGAAAAAGGAAAATTCAAGTTTGAAGGTAACGTTACAGAACCAGGTTTGCATTTCGTTCAAGTTGATGCTACCCAAGGTAAAATTGTTTTTGTTCTAGAGAATGGAGAAATCAATTTGAAAGTTGATAAAGACAGTATCAATAAAAGTGTTGTAGGTGGTACTTACAGCAACGATCAATTGGCAACTTATTCTAAAGAATATGAGAAAGTTCAGAAGAAGATGATGGCTTTTCAAAAAGCTAATATGGAAAAATGGCAACAAGCTCAAATGGCTCAGGATACCGTTACCAGAAATGCCTTGATCAAGGAAAACAAAGTTTTTCAAGACGAGTTTATGAAATTGACTGTTGATCATATTGAAAAACATCCAAAATCTTACCTTTCACTTTTATTCATAGGTCAACTTATCAACCAGCCAGACCGTGATACAGCAAAACTTAACAAGTATTTTGATTCTTTGGATGCTGAATTGAAAGCTACAAAAGAAGGTAAGAAATTGAAAAAGACACTTACTGAAATTGCTGAAGCTGAAAAAAAAAGCCCAGTAATGCCAGCACTTCCACAGCAATAGGAAGTATAGCTCCTGATTTTTCTGCTCCAAGTACAAATGGTAAAGTAGTTTCTTTGAAAGAAGCTCTAGGTAAAATAACAATTATTGATTTTTGGGCTTCATGGTGTGGACCATGCAGACAGGAAAATCCTAACGTGGTAGCTCTTTATAATGAGTTTCATGCAAAGGGATTAAATATAATTGGCGTTTCTCTTGATACAAATGTTACCAAATGGAAAGATGCAATTGCAAAGGATAAGCTAACTTGGACACAGATTTCCAACCTTCAAGGTTGGGAAGATCCAATTGCAAAACAATACAGCATCGAAGGTATTCCAGCCACTTTGTTATTAGATGCAAATGGAAAAATTATAGCAAAAGACCTTCGTGGAGAAGAACTAAAAGCAAAAGTAGCTTCACTATTAGGAAAATAATTCAATAGCCATGGAAACATGGCTATTTTTTGTATTAATAAATTTTTTTTAAAAAAACTAAACATGAAAAAGACTCTTTTTATTCTTTTCCTCGCTATAGGACTGGTTTCTTTCAAAGCCATCATCGATAACAATTTTACACTTACAGGAACCGTAAAAGGTTTAGAAAACGGAAAAACAGTTGTCCTGGAACGACAAGACGAGGTTTTAGGAATGGTTCCTGTAGATTCTGTAAAAATTGAAAATGAGAAATTTACTTTCAAGGGAAAAACATTAGAACCTTCTATCCATTTTATCCAAGTGCAGGGCATTCAAGGCAAAGTAGCCTTTATATTGGAGAATGGTAAAATCAATTTTACTATTTACAAAGACAGTGTTGCAAAAAGCCAAATTGGAGGAACAAGAAACAATGAGGATTTGCAAAGCTTCAATGGTGTAGCGATGAGAATCCAAAAGAAGATGCAAGATTTCCAAACTGCCAATATGAAAAAAATGCAGGATGCTCAAGCGAATAATGATACAGCAACGGCTAATGCATTAATGGATGAATTTGGCAAGATCCAGGCAGAGATTGTAACCTTGACAGCAAATTATCCCGAGAAGAATCCCAAATCATTTCTTTCGGTATTGTTTCTTGATAATATGTTTAACCAGCCAGATGTAGATATCGAAAAAATCAAGACTGTTTATAATAGCCTGGATAATTCTTTAAAATCCACCAAACCTGGCAAAACCGTGAGAAGCAAGATTGATAACTTCAAATCTATTACAGTTGGCAGTATTGCTCCTGAGTTTTCAGCGCCAAATCCTGACGGAAAAGTAATCTCTCTAAAGGAATCGTTAGGAAAAATAACGATAATCGATTTCTGGGCATCTTGGTGTGGTCCTTGTCGTAAGGAAAATCCAAGTGTTGTGGCACTTTATAATGAATATCATCCAAAAGGATTGAACATCATTGGAGTTTCTTTAGATAAAGATGCAGCGAAGTGGAAAGAAGCGATTGCAAAAGATAACCTGACTTGGAATCATGTCTCCAATTTAAAATTCTGGAGTGATCCAATTGCTGAGCTTTACAACATCAAGAGTATTCCTGCTACATTCATATTAGATGCGAACGGAAAAATCATCGCTCGCGACTTGAGAGGTACAGAATTAAGAGCAAAAGTAGCCGAATTGTTGAAGTAATTCAAGCTTTTAAAACGTTAAGATAAAAAATCTCCTTAGTGGGGATTTTTTATTTTATTCACTGCCAATAGTTTAAAAATTAATTAAAATTTATCTTTGAATTTAATTTGCAAACATCAAAACAGTTCTTATATTTGCAACCGCTTGGAACAAATACTAGTATTTGTTTATAGGAGGGGAGATACTCAAGCGGCCAACGAGGGCAGACTGTAAATCTGCTGTGAAAACTTCGCAGGTTCGAATCCTGCTCTCCCCACCAAAAAAACTCTTTAGTTTCCTAAAGAGTTTTTTGTTTTTAATGCATTTCCGTTTGAAATGGTCATAAAAAAAGGCCTGAAGTAATTCAGACCTTTTTGTTATATAAACCAGAACGATTATTTCTTGTTCTTCATTTCTTTTTCAATCATATCGTAGAACTGATCGATTTTAGGCATAACCACAATACGAGTTCTTCTGTTTGTAGTTCTGTTCTCAGCAGAATTGTTTTCTACCAATGGAACAAATTCGCTACGTCCAGCTGCAATCAATTGTTTTGGACTAACACCAAAATCTTTTGTCAATATTCTTACAATTGCTGTAGAACGCTTCACACTCAAATCCCAGTTGTCTAGCAAAGTTCCGTTGCTTATGAATGGAACGTTGTCCGTGTGTCCTTCAACCATACATTCAAAATCAGGTTTATCGTTCACTACTTTCGCAACTTTACCTAAAATTTCCTTGGCCCTGTCACTTACTACGTAGCTTCCGCTTTTAAACAATAATTTATCAGCGATAGAAATGAAAACCACACCTTTTTCTACGTTGATTTCGATATCTGGGTCAGAAATACCTACTGAACGCTTCAAGCTGGTAACCAAAGCCAACGTAACGCTGTCCTTTTTAGTCAAGGCATCCTGCATTCTTGTAATCTTCAAATCTTTTTCCTTGATAGACTCCAATGCCTTTTCGATGTTTTCGGCACCTTTTGCAGACAAGGTTGTCATGTTACCCATATTGTTAATCAAATCTGAATTGTTTTTCTTTAAAAAATCCATTTGACTTGCCATTGCTTCTTTCTCTGTCAAACAAGTATTCAGTTTGATTGTAGCTGTGTTCAACAAATCCTGAATTTCTTTGTTCTTGTTCTCCAGTTCGGCTATTTTCTTTTTCGTTCCACAAGAGGTGGTCAAAAGGGCAATTAATGATAATGCCAGAATTACTCTTTTCATAATTGATTGTTTTAGATTTATTTACAAAATTAGGGTTTAATAAGTTTAAAGCTTCATAACGATGCCTAAACTAATGTTAAAAAAGCTGGTCAAAAACCTTGCCATTGCGAAGATAATAGCTGTAAACAATGCTTTTCAGCTTATAATAGTTTCTATATTGTTTGCTCTCCCTTTTGCGATAATTTTTTACAAATAGTGCATAAAAAGAAAAATGAGCTTTGATGATGACAAAGCAATGCCTAAATTTTCCTTGGGTCAAAAAGCGTACGCCTGCAATTCCATCCAGGCAAAGTCTTGAGAAAAGTATAGGAAAGAGGGACGAGGCAGGAAGGTTTTTAGTCAGCATCAAAAGTGAGTTCCTGAAATTCAAGAAGGTTTTCTTTGGGCTTCCTTCGTTTAAGGTTGCTCCTCCGATATGATATACTTTCGAATCGTGGCAATATCTTATAGTATGGTTTTTATTAAATGCACGCCAGCATAAATCAATTTCTTCCTGATGGGCAAAGAAATCGCCATCGAATCCTTTCAATAGTTTGTAGACTTCGCTTCTGATAAAAAAGCAGGCACCTGAGGCCCAAAAGATCTCTGTATTATGATCGTATTGCCCATTGTCCTTTTCAATCGTTTCGAAAATCCTGCCACGACAAAAAGGATAGCCGTATCGATCAATAAAGCCTCCTGCCGCACCGGCATATTCAAAGTATTCCTTGTTCTTAAAATCAAGTATTTTCGGTTGGATGATGGCTGTATCGGGTTCTGTTCGAAAGGTTTCAATAATCGGCGAAAGCCAGTTTTCCGTTACTTCAATGTCTGAATTGACCAGGGCATAGACATCTGCTTCAATATGCTTCAATGCTTCGTTATAGCCTTTCGCAAAGCCATAATTATCTTTATTGATCACGATTTTAACCGAAGGAAAGTTAGCCTTTACAAATGCAACTGAAGTATCTGTCGAAGCATTGTCGGCAACATAAACAGTCGCTTCTGGAGAATAGGCAATTACCGATGGTAAGAATTTTTCCAAAAGCTGTACTCCGTTCCAGTTTAATATTACGACTGCTATATTCATTGTATATTTAAAATGTTTTTAATTCAAAAGATAACCCAAACGGAATCAATTGTAAACTGCTACATAGCTTATTGACCACTACCGTAATCCGGAAGTTCTCTCAGAAAAGCATACTTCTCGTTCTCAAAATCCATTTGGCAAAAGTAATGATTAAGGCCGTTGGTTACCATTAAATATTCTGCTTTCATCGTCATGTTGTAACGTGCAATCTGGTCGAAGGTGGTTTGCGAAATCTTGATTTCCGGAGCCTTGCATTCAACCAAAATGAAAATCGAACCATCATTGTTAAAAACTACCACGTCATAGCGTTTTACCAAGCCATTAATCTTCAATAATTTCTCAACATTGACAAGCGATTTCGGGTATTTTTTTTGCTGAAGAAGGTACTGCACAACATTTTGGCGTACCCATTCCTCCGGGGTCAGGATGATGAATTTTTTCCGAATTTCATCGAAGATAGCTGTTTTATTTTCGCTATTTTTGAAACGAAAGTTATAGGTAGGAAAATTGAGCTGTTGCATAAGACAAATATAATTTCTTAATTTGAGAATAAGCTGATTTGAGGATTTGAAAATGTGGTAATTCGAAAATTCTGAAAACTGTGACTGGACACTGAACAATAAAAAAATGGATGAGGTTATAAAAATTGTAAACGATATAAAGGCGGGCAACATCAAGCCGATTTATTTCCTGATGGGTGAGGAGCCGTATTATATTGATAAATTATCGGATTATATTGAGCAGAATATCCTTTTGGAAGAAGAGAAGGGATTTAACCAAACAGTGCTTTACGGACGCGATGTTTCGGTTGAAGATATCATCGGGACGGCCAAGCGCTACCCGATGATGTCCGAACGCCAAGTCGTGATTGTGAAGGAGGCCCAGGATTTGACCAAAACCATCGACAAGATTGAAAGCTATGCAGAAAATCCAATGCCTACGACAGTTCTTGTATTCTGTTACAAATATAAAACGCTCGACAAGAGAAAGAAGGTAACCAAACTGCTCGAAAAAAACGGATTGGTTTATGAAAGCAAGAAACTTTATGAAAATCAAGTAGGGGATTGGCTGAAACGTGTCCTTGCGGGAAAAAAACTCAATATAGAACCTAAAGCGGCTGCAATGCTGGTGGATTTCCTAGGTACAGATTTGAGCAAAATTGCAAACGAATTGGACAAGCTTGCGATAATCTTGCCGAAAGGCAGTACCGTAACCCCGGAAGTAATTGAACAAAACATTGGTTTCAGCAAGGATTTCAATGTATTTGAATTCAGAAAGGCCATTGGAGAGAAAAACCAATTGAAGTCTTATAAGATTGCACAATATTTTGCCGAGAACCCTAAAGAGCATCCTATGGTAATGACTACCTCGCTGGTGTTCAGTTTTTTTCTGCAACTGCTGCAATACCACGGATTGAAGGATAAGACGCCCAAGAATGTCGCTTCCGTACTAAAAGTGAATCCCTATTTTGTAAAGGACTATGACGTGGCTTTAAAAAACTATCCAATGAAAAAGGTAAGCCAGATTGTAGCCACTTTGCGGGATACGGATGTGAAAAGCAAGGGTGTTGGCGCTACTTTAAAGGAAAGCGACTTGTTGAAGGAGATGCTGGTTAGGATTTTTAATTGAGAAGAAGAAGGAAGCGGGAAGAAGGAAATGGGGAGATGGAAGAGGAAAGATTGTGGAGCATTAGGATATAAACTTCAAATAGGTTGGAACATGCGATTACTTATACTTTGTTTTTTTACATTTCTTGCACTACCATCCGTTGCTCAAATAAAACAAATGAAACCTGCTTTGGGTTCACTTGTAGACAAGAGCAAAGAGGGCGAAATTGAATTTATCAGGAAACAGTTGGAATGCGAAAAAATTTTCAGCAAAGTACGCGATGAAAACGACTACAAGAAATTATCCGAGACAGATAGAAAAATATACGATAGTTGCGATGAAGGAATTGAAAGCTATTGGAGTATTCTTGGTGTTGGCTGCAGTTGGTATTGTGGTGGTGGATTAGATACAATTTCTGCTTCTTCAGTTTTAAAAAAATCAAAAACAATTAGCTATGTTGCAAAAAACATACACGATTTAAGCTATGAAACAGCTTGGATTGAAGGAGTTCCGGGTTATGGGATTGGAGAGTATGTAACCTATCATTTTCCGCCAGAGAATCCTAGAATTACAGACGTTATAATTGTAAATGGCTATGCAAAGTCCGAAGAGGTATGGAAGGACAATTCGAGAGTAAAAAAACTCAAAATGTATATCGACGACAAGCCTGTTGCAATCCTTAATCTTGCTGACAGCAGAAAAGAGCAAACTTTCAAGTTCGATCCTATTGGATACTCGGATAGGGAAGACTTCAATAAGTCGTGGTGGACCATTAAATTTGAAATCTTGGAAGTTTACAAGGGCAACAAATACGATGATACTGCAATAACCGAAATATATTTTGATGGAATTGATGTGCATTAAGAAAGTAGTAGGGAAAACATAAAAAATGCGTCCAATAGGACGCATTTTTTTTATCAATATAATAAAAAACCTATTGCTTTAAAATCTTGATTGTTTTGGTATGATTATCAGAGCTTACCTTCACCAGATAGTTTCCATTAGCCAAGCCCGACATATCAACTTTTGTTGAAGTGGCGTTAATGATGCTTTCAACTACTTTTTGTCCCAATAAATTATACACCGCCACATCAGTGATGTTTTGCTTGTACGATAAATTCAAAACATCTTTTACCGGATTCGGGCTGAATTTGAAATCTTCAACAATAAAATCCTCATTCTTCAATGTTTCAGATATATTGATGTCATCCACAAACAATCTGTTCTGGTCAGCTTCTGAATAGGCATTGAAACCAAAATAATGAATACCGGTAGTGTCCGGAGTAAAATCTATTGTATTGCTTTCCTCCGCATCATCGGTAATTTCCGGATGGTCTGCAAGTTCGTAGGCCATACCCTCAAGGTTTTCGGCATTGCCATAAAAAACCCTTAATTTTTCCACATAACTGCTGTTATTCCCATAGCTGTAACTCAAGGTATAATCGGTTCCTGCCACCAAGTTGATACCGCGTGTAAAGAACCAAGCATTGGCTTCATAATCATTATCGTATCTGTAGGTCAGGACATTGTTGACAACCGTCCAGTCGTTTCCTTCGCCAAGATTCAAATTAGAAGTGCAATCAGGCAGTCCGGGACCATCCGTAGATTCAAAATCTTCTGTATAAGGAACATTAGCAGGAAGACAAGTTGTCTTGAATTCTACAGGTCCTATCCATGCACCATTGGCACTTGGATTTCCACAGACAGAACGCACCCAGACGTTATAGGTCGTATTGTCTGCCAATCCTTCCAGAAGTGCAGTTGTAGAAACAAGCAGTGGTCCAGGTGTCAACGTTTCAGGATCGGTAGAGGTTGACAAGCCATAGGCAACTTGCCATCCAGACTCTGATCCTCCTCCCGTCCAATTGACAGTTGCCTCGGCAGTACCAATTTCACCCACAAAGATCTCCTGTACATCATTACACAAGGGAGTTATTTCCCAACGGATATTGTCGACATAGATTGCGTGTCCTGTCTTATGACGGATCCCGATATAGGTATCGGTTCCTTGATAATTGGCAAAATTTACAGTATGTTCGAACAAGGTATTGCTGACATCTACCTCTTCAAGCGAAGAAAATATGCCCGCACTTGTAGCAGTATTCAAAGTTCCAACTTCCAGAATTCCTGGATCAGAACTCGTACTGTAAAATTTCAATCGGTAATTTCCTGATTGCAATGTGGATAAATTAGGCGAAACCAAGATCACATCCGAATCAACTTCTGCTCCGCTTGGAGGTACTGATTGTATCCTGACTGCATTGGGAGCAGAATGATAGGAGAAGTTTACTACTTCCACATTTGCAAAATCTGGCGTATCTTCACCTCTGATGATGGAAGACCAGCAGTCTGGCAAGGTACTTGTTTCGGCAGCATCAAAATCTTCACCCAGTACGGCAACAGGCAAACAAGCCGTCTCGAAGGACAACGGGCCAATCCAAGCACCCTTTTCCGTACCGCAGGATGAACGCACCCAAACCTTATAAGCCGTATTGGCCTGTAATCCTGAAATAGTAGCTGTTGCGTCTACAGATGGGGCAGGAGCAATAGGCGTCAAAGTATCAGGATCCGTTACGGAAGTTTCACCATACACGATATCCCAGGCGGTTTCATCAGATCCTGGAGTCCACGAGAAGGAAGCACTGCTTGGTGTTGTTGCAGTGGCCGCTAAGCCGGCAACATCTGCACATTCAGGAACAATTTCCCATCTGACATCATCCAAAAAGAGCCCCCAACCTACGTTTAGCTTCAGGGCAACATACATATCAGTCCCGTCATAGGCAGTATAGTCAACCACATATTCCGTATAAGTCTCCGTAAGCGTAATCACTTCCAGTGGCGTATAATCGGCATTGTTATCGTTAGAAGAGAGCGTGCCCAATTCTATACTTGCACCAGTATTGTAGCTCAACGCATAAAATTTTAGACGGTGTGTAGCAAGTGGCAGCGTAGAGAAGCTTGGCGTAACAAGGAAAACCTCTGTATCTTCAAAACTTCTTGTCAGGATAACCGAGTTCTGTCCTGAATTGGCACTCATGTTCGTTGTCCTGGCATATTCATATTCCGGAGTAGCTTGAGGCCCTCTCACAATTGACGACCAGCATGCAGGCAACGTATCATTTTGGACACTGTCAAAATTTTCATTCGCTGTGGTTACCGGCAAACAATCTGTTGCGAATAAAACAGGCTCCGACCACGCTCCATTGCCAGCTCCACAAACAGAGCGTACCCAAATGTTGTAGGCAATTCCAGGTTGCAAATCAGAAAGAGCAGCCTCAGCTATCAAGGTCGGGGCAGGTGATACTGGTAACAATGTTTCAGGATCGGTAATGTCCGAAGTACCGTAAACGATATCCCATTCCTCTTCCTCTCCACCAGCAGTCCAAGTCACGGAGGCGGTAGTGGTTTCGGTTGAGGTAATCGAAATGCCCGAAACGTCAGGACACAAAGGCGCTACTTCCCAAACAATATCATCCAGAAAGATGGTATAGGCTGTTGTCATTCGGATACCAATCAAGACATCGGTTTCGGTATAGCTGGTAAAATCAACCGTATATTCGTGAACACCCGTCTGCACTTCTACTGCCTCGCCCACCAGATTGAAATTTGCTTCTTCCGTCAGGCCGTCCAAGGTACCTACTTCTACAAGCGAAACCTCGTTGCTGAAAGTCGAAAACCGCAAGCGGTGCGTTCCTGCTGAAAGATTGCTCAATACAGGCGATACCAATATCACATTCGCATCAGGTCCGGATGCATCGCGGTTGATCCTAACTGATCTGGATTGCCCCGTACCATTAAAACCGATGGTTTCGATGTGTGCATATTGGGAAACTCCGGGACCGCCAATTATGGTCGACCAGCAGTCGGGAACATCAAAATCAGCGGTAGATTCAAAATCCTGATTAAAAGTGCTGACAGGGTCGCATTGTGCATACCCGGAAACGGTTGTTATCAGGTATGCCATCAGCAAAGTAATTTTTTTCATAAAATAAGGGGGTTCTAGTTGTATTAATTAGCTAATGTAGCTTAATAAAACAATCCTGTCTCAAGATATCCCTTGGTGTCACACTTTTGTCCATGGGGTAATTTTGAGACATTCTTTAACCACTGAGCTTGGTGGCATTTTTATTTTCCTTTATAAATTGTTTATAGATATAAAATATGGATTATCAGGTTCTAAAGCAAAAAAAGAATATCCATATGGGAACGTTTTTTTGTTCTCAATACAACCCAAACAAAATAAATTCAGAATTCATTCAGGTTTGATTTAGTAAATTGCAGGATGAAAATTTTAATCATAGAGGACGAGTCAGAAATTGCTGCAAGTATAAAACATTATTTTAAAGCAAACGACATACATTGTGAAACTGCAACTACTTGCAAGGAAGCCCTAAACAAGATAGAGCTGTATGAATATGATTGTGTCTTATTGGATTTGATGCTTCCTGATGGAGATGGTTTTGACATTCTAAGAGAATTAAAAAAAAGGAACAAAACAGAAGGTGTCATCATTATTTCAGCAAAGGAAACATTGGATACAAGGATAGAGGGTTTTCATCTCGGAGCAGATGATTATCTGACAAAACCATTCCACTTGTCGGAATTATTGGTCAGGATACAGGCATTGGTCAGGCGAAAGAATTTCAAGGGAAACAATACGGTTGTTTTTAATGAAATCAGTATTGATATCTTATCAAAAGCAGTCATTGTCAATAAACACAAATTGGATATCACAAGGAAAGAGATTGATTTATTGTTATATTTGATTGGAAATGAAAACAAGGTTCTTTCGAAAGGAGCAATTGCAGAACACCTCTCGGGAGATATGGCTGACATGTTAGACAACCACGATTTTATTTATGCCCATATCAAAAATCTAAAGAAGAAACTGAACCAAGCCGGATGTGGCGATTACATCAAGACAATTTACGGACTGGGATACAAATGGGAAAATGAGTAAAGAACTTTTAAACAAGACCACGGGTACGTTCCTGACTTTTTCCATCATCATACTGATGTGCTCTGCACCTTTGTTTTATTTCATAAGCCAATGGCTTTATACTTATGAAACGGACGAACTGCTTATCTTTCATAAGGAATATTTTTTAGAGCAGTACCAAGATAGCTTTACGGAATCTGATCTGGCCTCTTGGAACAGGTACAACAAGAATACTTCCATTCTTCCTGATATGGGTATGAAGAAAGATTCCATTGTGAGCAGGATCTATTACGACAAGATTGCAAAGGAAGATATTCCTTATCGAATGCTCTATGCTCCAATTGAAATCGGTGGCAAGAAGTATACCTACAATGAAAAGATACACTTGGTAGAGATGGAAGATATGGTTTTAAGTATCTCCCTGATGTTTTTGCTTGTAATTGCTATATTCCTGATAGGGATTATTTGGATTTCTAAACGTTCTTCAAAGAAAATATGGAAACCATTTTATGATACGCTTCACCAGATCCGTGACTTTGAGATTGACAAGAACAAGTTCCCTAGGTTTGCAACCACAGAAATCAAGGAATTCGATTCGCTGAACAAAAGTATCGAAAGGCTTATCGAAAAAAATACAGCCATCTACATAGCACAAAAAGAATTCATAGAAAATGCCTCCCACGAATTGCAGACGCCATTGGCATTGTTCCAATCAAAAATTGATACCATCATTCAAACTTCGGGACTTTCAAAAGAACAGTCATTATTGTTAAATGCATTGAACAACGATGTTTCCCGATTGAACAGGCTCAATAAAAACCTCCTATTGCTTTCTAAAATAGAAAATGGCAATTACTTTGAGAAACAATCGTATTCCGTAAATGAGTATGTTTTAAGAAATCTGGAATTTTTTGAAGAACAGGCCCAGGCAAAAAACATCCACATCACTTGTGATATTTTTGAAAATTTAAAAATAGAGACCAATCCCACCCTGGTTGAAGTGCTTATCAATAATTTATTTTTAAATGCAATAAGGCATAATGTGAAAAACGGAAAAATAGTTGTAACTATAAAAAGAGATGTATTGGTCTTTACGAACTCAGGACAAGAAAGCCCGTTGCTAATAGACAAGCTTTTTAACCGTTTTTCAAAATCAAATCCGTCTGCAAAAGGTAATGGCCTCGGACTTGCCATAGTAAAGAAAATTGCAGAACTGAACAATTGGACGGTAGAGTATTCTTATGACAACAACCTCCATAATTTTTCCATAAAGTTCTAAATTCAGATTTTCTTCCAATTTGTATTGCAAATTTGTCTTGCATAACCCTAAAAACAAGATGGCTTCAGATATAAAAGCAAGGATTACTATGAAACGCAAGTGATACGATTTGGCTACAGCTACAAATTTTAACAATCAATATCCAATTCAGAATTAATTCAGAATTGCATTTGAAACTTGCAGTATAAATTAGTAGTCCTATGTTTAAGAAGATTGAATTATCAGGCAGATTTTCATTGCTGTTGCATTTTGTGATTTGGTTTCTTGCGGTTTCAACGCTGTTGCGTTTTGGCCTTTTCATCTGGCAATCGGGCGAGGTTTCCTGGAACATAATAAACCTTGTAAGGACTATAGTGACAGGTTTGTTTTTTGATATTGGGACAGTGAGTTTCATCATCCTGCCTGCAATGGTCTATTATGTACTACTGCCAAATAAGTGGATTGGAAGATTGATAGACAGATGTATGGTTTGGTTTTTTACCACACTGATTGTCTTCATGCTTGTCTTTACTTTCATTGCTGAGCTGACTTTCTGGGATGAATTCAAGACAAGATTTAATTTCATCGCTGTAGATTATCTCATCTACACACACGAAGTAGTATCGAATATTGAGCAGTCCTATCCGCTACCGCTATTGATAGGAGGAGTATTAGTACTGACTCTTGGGATCTTGTTTATGTTCTATAAAAGGAAAGCATTCCATAAAACATTCACAACCCGGATTTCTTTTAGAAGCCGGTTTTCAGTCTTGGGCGTTGTGATAGGTATCGCGTTGTTTTATACAGCATTTATTACCAACAATCAAGCTGAATGGTCGTCTAACAGATACAATTCCGAGATCTCTAAATCAGGAATCTATTCCTTCTTTTCTGCCTTCAGGAACAATCAGATGAAGTACGATGAATTTTATACTTCCATCCAAACAGACAAGGCTTTTGATATCATAAGGAATAACTTGCAGGATAACAATTCAAGATTCAGCAAGCAGGGTAATTGCATCCACAGGATGGTAACGAATAGCCTGGCATCTGAAGATAGAAAGAATGTAGTGTTCATATTGGTTGAGAGCCTGAGCGGGAGTTTCATGAAAGAATTCGGCAACAAGGAAAATATAACTCCCTTTCTGGATAGCCTGGCGCAAGAGAGTGTCTTCTTTGAAAATCTGTATGCAACCGGTACAAGAACAGTTCGAGGCATGGAAGCTGTAACGCTTTGCATTCCTCCAACACCTGGACAGAGTATTGTAAAAAGGCCTGATAATCAGAACCTGTATACGGTAAGCAATGTTTTCAAGTCAAAAAAATACGACTGTAATTTCTTCTATGGAGGTGATGGCTATTTTGATAACATGAATGCCTTTTTTGGTGGAAATGGCTTCAATATATATGACCGTGGAAGGGGAAGTGTCCTGAGTGACAAGATCAAGACAACTCGGAATAACATTGAAGACGGAGAGGTTACCTTTGAAAATGCCTGGGGAATCTGCGATGAGGATATCTTTGACAAGATGCTTTCAGTTGCCGACCAGCAGTACAAGGAAAACAAGCCTTTCTTTAATTTTGTAATGACGACATCCAACCATAGACCTTATACTTATCCATCAGGGAAAATAGATATTCCATCGGGACAAAGCCGCCAAGGTGCGGTAAAATATACTGATTTTGCATTGCGGGAACTTTTCAAGGATGCAAAGAAAAAACCTTGGTATAAGAATACAGTCTTTGTCATCATTGCAGATCATTGTGCCAGCAGTGCCGGCAAGGATGAGATCGATGTGGCCAATTATCATATTCCTGCCTTTATCATTAACCTGCCACAGGATAAAAATCAAAAGATTGTGAAGCAATGCTCCCAAATTGATTTGTTCCCAACCTTGTTTTCGCTGTTCCACTGGAGTTATGGATCTGACTTTTTCGGGAAAGATGTACTGGGTAAGAACTTCGAAGAGAGATCCTTGATGGGAACTTACAGGAAACTTGTTTTAATGAAACAGAAGCAAGTAATGATCTTGTCCGACCAAAAAAAGCAATCGTTTTATAACTGGAACAAACAGGACAACAGCCTTGAACCAATGGTAATGAACAGGACTTTTCTTGAGGAAACAATAGCGTGGTACCAAACAGCTGATTATTTATTTACAAACAAGCTCCTAGAATAAAATGACCTATCTTCATTTCATTGTTAATCCTATTTCAGGCAAGGCGAATCATATCATTAATGAAAATAGGTTGAGGAAGTATTTCCCTGATGACGTTTATAATATAGGAATTGATTATACCAAATACAGCAAACACGCAGAACAATTAACGAAAGAGGCCATCTTGAAGAAGCCTGATTGCATCATTGCCTCTGGTGGGGATGGAACGATCAATGAAGTGGCGAGCTCTTTGGTTGGTACCGACATAAGGTTAGGAATCATTCCAGTCGGCTCCGGAAATGGTCTTGCTTCCAACCTGAAAATCCCCTTGGAGATTGAGAAAGCAATTCTCATCATAAAATCAGGAACAGAATCCCTTATTGATGTCGGGAAGGTAAACGAACATTATTTTTTCAGCAACATGGGAATCGGGATTGATGCCTTGATTATTAAAAACTACGAAAAGCAAAAACAGCGATCGCTTATTGGATATGGCAAGGCATCTGTATCCTCGAGTTTTAAATTCAAACCCATAAGCACTATACTTCTGGTAAATGGCAAAAGATTTGAAACAAGACCACTTGTATTATTCATTTCCAATTCAAATGAAATGGGTTATAAGATGGGCCTGACGCCTTTTGCATAATTGAATGACGGTTTGTTAGATTTGGTACTTGTACCGGAAATCTCTTTTCTTGAAAAATTAGCATTGGGCTATGCAGTAATTCGCAATAGCATACAGCACTTTAAAAAGGCAAGACATATCCTGCTTCAGAAATGCCAGATTGAACTGCCCGAAAAAATATTCACGGACGTGCAGATAGACGGAGAATATTACAAGCTGAAAACAAATAAAATGGACATCACCATTCTAAAAAAAGCATTGAGAGTAATTACGCCTTAAAAAAATATCCAATTCAGAAAATATTCAAAATTGCTACGGACATTCGTATCAAAATAACTTCAAAACATACCCCGATGCAATAAAACTACACTATTCTTAAATTTCTAAAAAATGAAAAGTGTTGTAATCTTATTGCTTGGTAGCATGGTATCGTCGCACAAGATGTAAAAGAAATAGACAGTTTGGAACTGGACAGTGTAAAAACTTTTCACTTCAAGAAACTGATTATTCCTGCCACATTTCTTGGTTATGGTTTGATAGGTATAGAGAGTGATCAACTGAAGCTCTTCAACACCCAACTGCGTGATGAGGTAAAGGAAGATATTGATGAGAAGATCACAATCGATGACTTTTCCCAATATGCTCCTGCAGTATCCGTATATGCCTTGAATGCTTTCGGGATAGAAGGAAAAAGCAACCTGAGGGATCGCTCCGTGATACTTGCAACTTCCTATATTTTATTTTCATCCTCCGTTTTAGGATTAAAATCACTAACCCATATTGAGAGGCCCGATGGCAGTTCCAACAACTCTTTTCCTTCCGGGCATACGGCTACGGCCTTTGCAGGAGCTGAATTTTTATGGCAGGAATACAAGGACAAATCCATTTGGTATGGAGTAGCGGGTTATGCTGTTGCGACAGGAACCGGGCTTTTCAGGATCTATAACAACCGCCATTGGCTGACCGATGTGGTCGCAGGCGCCGGCATAGGAATCTTGAGTACTAAAATTGCCTATTGGATGAATCCCTACATCACCAGGAACCTATTTCGCAACAAGGAGATCAAGGCAACCTCCTTTATTGCTCCGTCTTATGATGGGAAAACAGTTGGAATAAGCTTTATTAAAACTTTTTGAGACGAATTTCCTTCTTATGATGGAGATTGGTTTCTTAAATTAACTACAAATAGGTATTGTGATTTGATTATGAGTGTTTTATATTTGTAGTAATTGAGTTTTGAGTTAGTTTTTTATGAATGCTGGAGCATCGCGTTTTAAGGCGGGATGCTCTTTTTATATAGACTATTCTAGCTTGCTTGAAAATCAAACCTCAAAAACTTTGGCCAAATGTGCTGGATAGTTTTCCAAGTCCTTTGCAATATCCCCGTCTTTAAAAATATCAAAGCAATTATAATCGGGTACGATTTCAACGCCGCAGAAACGGTAGTTGCTGGTAATCGGGATAAAAAAATCTGCAGTACTTCTTCCTAGAAACAAAACTTGATTTGGGTCGTCAAAACTGGCTTCAGGTGCATTCCAAGTAGCCGAAATCATAAACTTTTTGCCCTGCATTTTCCCGCCTGTTCCATATTGTCTTGTAGTATCTTCTCTCGTTCTGCCATCGCCTACCAGAAACTTTTCACTTTGCAAACCGCTGTTAAAAACATCATCCGCATATTTTTTATAGATCCAAGGTGCGCCAAACCAGTTGATGGGTGTTTGCAAGATGATAATGCCTGCTTGCAGATGTTTTTCTACTTCTTCATTGGCATCATAACCATCTTCTACTTTGGTTTCCAAAACTTCGAAATTGTTCGCTTCAAAGAATTCTTTGGCCTTTTGGTGGAATGAAGCATTGAGTGTGCCTTCGCTCCAGTTAGGATACGTTAAATGTGTATTGATTAATAAAACTTTTCTTGTCGTACTCATCTTAATTTTAGTTATAAATTCTTAATTGATTTTATTAAAGTCCAAATACTGTTTTCAGATATTTTGGATAATTTTCAAGATCTTCTTTGATGTGTTTGTTATGAAAAACATCGTAGCAGTAATGTCCGGGAACGACTTCAAATCCTACGAACAAATAATTTGCGCCTACATTAAATAAGGCATCATCCGCGCTCTTGCCTTTCCAAAGAACTTGCTTTGGATCATTGAAGCTTTCTTCTGGTGCATTCCAAGTGGCTGAGAGCAAAAACTTCTTGCCCTGCATCTTGCCTCCAGTTCCGTATTGTTTCGTTGGGTCTGTTTCGGAACGACCATCGCCTGAAAGAAATTTTTGGCTAAACATTGCACTTGTAAAAACCTCATCTACATATTTTTTATAAATCCAAGGTGTGTTTTCCCAATTTACTGGCGTTTGCAACACAATGATATCAGCTTGCATATGTTTTTCCACTTCTTCTTCAACATTATAACCACCTTCAATTTTAGTTTCTAAAACTTTGAAATTTTGTGACAGGAAAAATTCTTTGGCTTTATCGTAAAAGGCGCTATTTAATTTTCCTTCGGATAATCCTTTATAAGTTTTATGTGCATTAAGCAGTAATACTGTTTTCTGTTTAACTGCATCTTTTGCAGATTTCGTTTGTGCATTAATTTTAGTTCCGAATGTTAATATTGTGATTAACATTGCTAAAAATATTCTTGTTTTCATTTTTATGTATCTTAGTTATGATGCAAATCTAGTTGTAGAAAAAAGGGCAGACCGATATGGCCGATATTTTTTGCATCGCCTAATGAAAGGATAATGAAGAAGATAATTCTCTGTAAGCATTAGCTTGGTCCTGCAATTCTTTGATCTTTCTTTCTGTTTCTGCAATGGCGTCTGCACCTGCAATCCAACGTTTTGGAGGTGTTGCCTCGCTTGCGATAGTAAGTAAACCCGCTGCTAATCTTGCAGGGTCGCCACCTTGAGTACCGCTCATTGCCTGCCATCCCGGACGAAGTAGGGCAATGCGTTCTGCATAATCTGCAACTTGCAATTCATTCCAAATGGTTGAAGATGGTTCTAGCAAATTGGTTCTGAAAAATCCTGGATTTACAATGGTAGTATGGATCCCAAATTGTGAAACTTCCAATTGCAAGGATTCCATCCAGCCTTCCAAAGCAAATTTAGAACCTGTATAGGCTGTACAAAGTTCGTAACCAACCAATCCGGCGGTAGATGAAATCGTGATGATATGTCCTGATTTATTTTTTCTGAAAACAGGCAAAACGGCTCTTGTCACATTCATTGGCCCAAATGTGTTAACTGCAAACTGGCGCTCCATTTGGGTTTGGCTTAATTCTTCAAAATAGCCTGCATAAAAACTACCAGCGTTATTGACCAATACATCGATGGTTCCAAATTTCTCTATCGTTTCATTGATGCCCTTGTTTATTTCTTCAGGATTCGTAACATCCATTTGTAGCACCAATAAGTTATCGTTGGATTCTCCGAGTACTTTTGCTACTTTATCCGCATTTCTGCCTGTTGCAACTACTTTGTTCCCCGCGGAAATTGCAGCTTTGGCGATTTCCAATCCTATTCCGCTGCTTGCTCCGGTTATCAACCAGACTTTATTATTTGTCATTGTCTTATTTTTTAAATTAATAGAAGGCTATTGTACTGAAATTATTGGCAGAATGTCATTTGCATAGCGTTCATTCTACCGCCGTATACTTTCAATTTAGCAAATCCTGTTTCCAATTCCTGAAATTCCGATGCGGACAACTGAACATCATATGCTCCTAAATTTTCATTCAAATGAGGAATATTTCTGGTTCCTGTAATTGAAACGATGAAAGGTTTTTTCGCCATCAGCCAAGCCAATGCAATCTGAGAAGCTGTTGCATTTTTGTTTGAGGCAAAACGGTTCAGCAGATTTACAATGGGCATATTGGCGGCTAAATTTTCCGGCGTAAATCTTTCGAAGGCAGAACGTAAATCCAGTTTACTATCAAAAGGAGTCTGTGCATTTAGTTTACCTGTCAGATAGCCCATTCCTAGTGGTCCCCAAGGCACAAAACCAATTCCCAATTCTTCACATAAATCCAATACGCCATTCTTCTCCACGCTTCGTTCCATAAATGAATATTCAGTTTGGATGGCGGAAACAGGTTGTACCGAATGTGCTTTGCGAATGGTTGCCGTATTGGCTTCGGACAAACCAAAATGCAACACTTTTCCTTGCTGTATCAAATCCTTCACCGCTCCTGAAACATCTTCAATTGGTACATTTGGGTCAACCCTGTGTTGGTACAAAAGGTCGATATGGTCGGTTTGAAGACGCTTCAAGGATGCTTCAACCATTTTTTTGATGTGTTCGGGTTTGCTGTTTAAAGTAATATTCGGTGCGCCAATTTCAAAACCAAATTTAGTGGCAATCACTACTTTATCCCTGAAAGGTTTCAATGCTTCGCCAACCAGTTTTTCATTAGTGTAAGGGCCGTAAACTTCAGCAGTATCAAAAAAAGTCACGCCACTTTCATATGTTTTTCGAATGGTTTTGATTCCTTCTTCTATTTTTGCAGGTGCTCCATAATTAGAACTGATGCTCATGCAACCGGCTCCCAATGCTGAAACTTTCAGTGTGCCAAGATTCCTTGTGTTCATTTTTACTTTTCTATCGTTGTTTTGCTCCTTGGTTTCATTAGTACTGGAAGAGGCAGTCATCAGGCTTGGCGTAAGTAGTAAACCCGTTCCAGCAATTGCTGTTTGCTGAAAGAATTTTCGTCGGGAATTTTCAGTATTGCTATTGGTATCGTTTTTCATTTTGAGATGTTTTAAAATTGCCTAGCAAAGGTATCATCAGAAATAAAAAGCGATGGAAACAGATTACTAATAAAAAAGAGACAAATTACTGATAATAAAAAAACGCCTTTTGTGAAGGCGTTTTGATCTATTTAATTTCTGCTTATGGCTTGCAGTCGGAACTCTCTTGGTGTGAGATTGACCTGCTTTTTGAAAAACTTTGAAAAGTAATTGGGATATTCAAAGCCCAGTTCATAAGCTACTTCGGTCGTGTTCATTTTCTGGTTTTCCATCAACAATTCTTTGGCTCTTTTTATAACGAAATCGTGGATATTCTCCAAAGCCGATTTCTGTGTAAAGTGTTTGACGATATCACCCAGATAATTGGCGGTCAGACCCAATTTATCTGCAAAATACTGCACGCTCGGAAGTTGTTTTGCAGGTTGATTATAGTATTCTGCTAAGCTCTGTTGAAAATCTGTAACAATACGGTTATACTGCTTTGGGTCGGTAGAAAATTGTCTTTTATAAAATGCTTCAACAAGCGACACCAATACATTTACATAAGACAATAATACACTGAAATTCCGCTTTTCACTTTCGTAATATTTCATCATTAATTGAAAAACAGAACTGACTTCTTCCACCTCATCCTCCGTTAAATACAAAGCTTCGTGCTGGCCATAATCCAGATAGGTCTTGAATAAAAACCTGTTTTCTTCGATGATTTTTTTAGAAAGCTGCAGGTACATTCCAGTATAGGTAGGTTCAGCATCCCATCCTGGTTCGATGATCAAATCGGGCGTATTGAAAAACACTGCAGAAACGGGTCCAACATCTGGCGTAGATTTTCGTTTGTATTTGATCTTGATTGAAATCCTGTAAAAATCCACAATTACAGGATAGGAGGCCACTACTATTTTTGGTGGATCGTAATAACCAACATCAATGTCATTGTCCAATGGGGCTGACAAACCAATGGCTTGATTGTAAGAAGTAAAGTCCTTGAAAGTTTTCATTTGGCAAAGATATAGATTTTTCAATGTCGTGTTGGCATGCTGAAATCAACAAAAACAGCTGCCAATCATTTTAAAGCAATGACGGACAACTGTTTTTAATCTTAGTGCTAAATCTTATTTCAAAGATTGCATGTCAATTACAAAGCGGTAGCGTACATCGCTTTTCAGCATCCTTGCATATGCTTCGTTGATTTCCTGCATCTTGATGATTTCAATTTCGGAAACGATGTTGTGCTCGCCACAAAAATCAAGCATTTCCTGTGTCTCGGCAATTCCACCAATTACGGATCCTGCTACTGATTTTCTCCCCATTATCATCGGTACAGTGTTTAATAAAGGTTCCAAGCCTCCCAGATAACCCACCACGACCAAAGTTCCGTTGATACCCAGGGTGGCAACATAAGGATTGAGATCGTGTACATAGGGAACGGTATCAATGATCAGGTCAAATTTTCCCCTGACGGATTTCATCTGGTCCTCATCCGTTGAAATGATTACGTTGTCGGCTCCCAGATCTAGAGCGTCTTTCTCCTTGTCTGGTGTCCGTGAGAACAAGCTAACTTCAGCGCCCAGGCCTTTTGCAAGCTTGATGGCCATATGTCCAAGTCCGCCCAGTCCCACAACTGCCACTTTACTGCCTTTGCCTACTTTCCAATGTTTTAACGGCGACCAGGTTGTGATACCCGCACATAATAAAGGTGCTACGGCAGCCAGATCCAGGTTTTCGGGAACTTTCAAGACAAAGCCTTCCGTAACCACGATACTTTCCGAATAGCCACCGAATGTCTGCATGTTCAAATACTTGTCGTGACCACCATATGTTCCGGTAAAGCCATTCAAACAATATTGCTCTAAATCTTGCCTGCAACTGCTACAGGTCTGGCAGGAATCTACGATACAGCCAACACCCGCGAGATCGCCCACCTTGAATTTGGTTACATCGCTGCCCACTTTGATGATCCGGCCTACAATTTCGTGGCCAGGGACAACAGGATAAACGGCTCCACCCCAATCATTACGGGCTGAGTGCAAATCGGAATGGCATACGCCGCAATAAAGTATTTCAATTTCTACATCAGTAGGGGTAACCGTCCTGCGCTGAATGGTCATTTGTTTCAAATCTGCTTCAGGTGCTTCTGTTCCGAAGGCTTTTGTGTTTTTTGTTTCCATTATTTAATTTTTTGTTCTTGTTTATTTATAAAGTAAAATTTCATTCAAGCAATTGATGGCATTGAGTGTACGGGGATAGCCCACATAGGGTACCAATTGCGTTACTAAGTTAATCAATATTTGTCTATCATTTCCAACAGTAGCATTTCCTTGGATATGTTCTTTTATCTGGCTTTCGGTCCCACCCATTGTAATGAGAAAGGAAAGTGTTACCATTTTCCTGGTCTTTATATCCAATCTGTCTAGTGTAATGTAATAGCCGAAACAATTGGCGGATAGATACTTTTGAGCATGCAGTAAATCTTTCGGTGCATTCTATTGCTTTTGTTCAATTTCTTGGCTGGGGTTTCTATTTCATCGTTTTCATATCAATTACATAACGGTATTTCACCTTTCCGTCCAATATGTTCTGGTAGGCATTTTCAATGGATGCAGCGGTAGCAGGAATAATTTCCACTTCTGGATAGAGGTTATTGCTGACCGAATAGTCCAGCATTTCCTGTGTTTCCCTGATGCCTCCGATTTGTGATCCGAATACTTTTCGGTTGCCTTGCCAGATCAATTTATCAATAGGGATGACAGGCATTACAGCAAAGGGTGGAAGTCCTACGATGCCTAATTGTCCATCAATCTTCAACATTTTCAAGTACATGTTTGGGTCGTAGCTGGCAGGAATGGTACTCAAGATAAAGTGTTGTGAATTGTCCAATCCTTTTAAATCTTCTGGATTATTTACATTCACATATTTCACAGCACCAAAACGTTTTGCATCAGCTCTCTTTTCTTCCGTAATATCAAAAATTGTAACATCCGCACCGATTTTTACAGCATATTGTACCGCCATGTGTCCCAATCCGCCAAAACCAGCAACACCTACCTTGTCGCCTTTTTTTACTCCGGCATAATGGATAGGAGAGTAGGTCGTGATTCCGGCACACAATAATGGAGCTACTTTTTTCATATCGGCATTGGCTGGAATCTTTATGGCGAAGTTTTCTGTTAGCACGATGTTGTTGGAATAACCTCCTTGCGTAGTCTCGTTGTTGTGAAACTGGTCCTTGTCGTGATAGGTCAAAACGGCTTCCTTGCAATATTGTTCTAAATCAGCCTTGCAAAAGTCACATTTTCCGCAAGAATTGACCAAACATCCTACACCTGCAAAATCGCCTACTTTAAATTTGTTTACGTTTTTTCCAATCTGAATCACACGACCTGCAATTTCATGACCAGGAACCATCGGATATTCTTCCTTTCCCCAATCGCCGTGAACGTGGTGTACGTCGCTGTGGCAGATACTCGCGTACATTGTTTCGATTAGGATCTCATTATCGCCAACGGCGTGGCGCTGGAATTCAAAAGATTTAAATTTGCCATCATTTGCCAATACTGCAAAGCCTTTGGATGGTACAGGTTTGTTTTGTGCCAATGCTGTACTGCAAAGAGCTACAATCATCAAGATTGATAAGTTTGCTGCTTTTTTCATAGTTTCTATTTATTTGGTTAATTATTCCAAGCGGATTTGTTGCAACCATTTCTTCACTTCCTCTTGTACATTTTTTTCTTTTTTTCCTTCCATTACAAATAGGATTCCTTCCTTTTCTTTTCCTCCTTCTACTGAAAAACCTTTCAGGATCGTACTTTCAGGGCATAGTTCTTCAACCTTGTCAAAACTGCTTCCCACTCCATAACCTGCATTGGTATTGAATGGTATGATGGTCTTTCCTTTAAAGTCATATTGTTTTAAAAAGGATTTCATCGGTGGCGGGAGTTTCATTCCCCAGGTTGGAAATCCAATGAATATGACATCATATTTTTCAATATTTTCAATCTTGGTTTTTAAAGGCGGGAGGAAACCTGTTTCGTTTTCCTTGCTGACTTGCTCTACAGTTGCTTTATAATTCTCAGGGTAGGGGTTTTGCAATTCCAACTCGACCAAGGTTCCGCCTGTATTTTGACGTATCATTTGTGCTACGGCTTTAGTATTCTTTGTACGCGATAAATAGACAATCAAGATCTTATTGGGTACAATCTTTTGCTGTGCGTTTGTGCAGGATGTCATTATAATTGCAATTATTATCAGCGACATGGATTTAAAATTAAATCTTTTCATAGCATTTGATTTTTATCTATTTGCCGACTCTTGCCTGCAAATGCAGCGGATATCTTTCGCCAACAATTTCAATTTGTGTTAAAGATGTTGCGATTTTAGATAAATCATCTGAAGAAAGTAAGACAGCTGCCCCACCAATATTTTCTTTCAGACGTTGCAACTTGGTTGTTCCCGGAATGGGAGCGATGAAAGTCCTTTGAGCCAGTAACCAAGCCAGTGCGATCTGAGCCGGAGTAGCTTCTTTTTCTGTGGCAATGTTTTTCAACAAATCGACCAATGACTGATTGGCTTTCCGGTTTTCTTCTGAAAATCTTGGAACAATATTCCTGAAATCATCCTTATCAAATTGTGTATTTTCATTGATTGCTCCCGTCAAGAAGCCTTTACCCAAAGGACTGAAAGGCACGAAGCCGATTCCTAATTCTTCAAGGGTTGGCAAGATTTCTTTTTCTGGCTCACGAAAGAACAGGGAATATTCACTTTGTACAGCCGTCAAGGACTGTACGGTATGAGCCTTGCGAATGGTTTCAGCTCCTGCTTCAGATAATCCCCAATGCCTGATCTTTCCTTCTTTGATCAAATCTTGAATCGTTCCGGCAACGTCTTCAATCGGAACATTCGGGTCAACCCTGTGCTGGTAGAACAAATCGATGTAATCCGTATTCAAAAATCTCAACGAGTTTTCTGCCACTTGACGGATTCGTGACGGATGGCTGTCCAAACCTTTTGAAGCATCACCATCCTGAAAACCAAATTTGGTGGCAATTACTACTTTATCCCTGAATGACCGTACTGCCTTGCCTAATAAGATTTCATTTCCGCCCTGGCTGTAAGCTTCAGCAGTGTCGAAAAAAGTCATGCCTGACTCGTAGGCTTTTCTTATCAAGTTGATGGCTTCGTTTTCATCGGTTGCAGGGCCATAACCAAATGTCAGCCCCATGCAGCCTAATCCTAATGCGGAAACTTCTAATCCGCTGTTTCCTAATGTTCTCTTTTGCATGCTCTTATTTTTTTTATTAAAATGTTCTTGCCACTGATTTCATTATTATCCACTTTCCTTTTCGTTTTTCAAGTAACATCGTCTGTTGCAAGCGCCATTTGTTTCGAGTTCCCCAAATTCGGGCATCCAAGAGATTCTGACCTGTAAAAGTGGCTTTTTCACCGTCAATTTTCACTGTACTATTCACTTCTTCGTGAGCATAATAGTTCATCCGTTCGCTTTCAATTTCAGAAAACCATTCGGATTTTGATTGTACATATCCTGTAATGTGCGTCAATGTAAAATCAACATCAAGAATCTTGTTCATACCAGACGTATCTTTTTCAATCATCCGTTCGGTGAGTTGACGCGTTACGGCTGCTATTTGTAATCCGTCATCTTCCGTTTTTTCAGTCTCCATATTATTTTTCGGTTTTAGATGCACACTGTGGGCAAGTAGCAGTAGGATTGATGAAGATGCTACAAGCATGACTTTATTTAAGCTTTCATAAATTCCGGTACTACTATCTTCCACCCAGCCACTTTACAATGGCAGGATCCCTGTGGTCAAAAAATACACTCTGTTTGGTATCCAATGCTGTAATGGCATGCATGTCTTCTGCATCTAATTCAAAATCGAAGATGTTGAAATTCTCAATGATACGCTCTTTCTTTACTGATTTTGGAATAGCCACCACGCCTCTCTGTGTCAACCAGCGGAGAATAACCTGGGCAACGCTTTTAGTGTATCTTGCACCGATGAAGGCTAATAGTTCATTGGTGAACATATCGTTTTTACCTTCTGCAAACGGTCCCCAGCTTTGTATCTGTATGTTATTTTCCTGCAGGAACTCTTGTGTTTCTATCTGTTGGTTAAAAGGATGTGCCTCTATTTGATTGATGGCAGGTGCAATTTCATTGTGTACCATCAAATCCATTATGCGATCAGGATGGAAATTGCTGACACCTATCGCTTTTATCCTGCCTTCCCTGTATAGTTCTTCCATTGCGCGCCAGCTGCCGTATACATCGCCGTAGGGCTGGTGTATCAAATAAAGATCGAGGTAATCCAGTTGTAGTTTTTGCAACGAAATTTCAAATGCTTTTTTTGCCTTTTCATAGCCGGCATCCGAAATCCAAAGCTTTGTAGTGATGAACAATTCTTCTCTTGCCACGCCACTTTTCCTGATGGCATTTCCGACGGCTTCTTCATTTCCGTAAGCTGATGCGGTGTCGATCAATCTATATCCTGCTTCAATGGCGTTTAACACACTTTTTTCGCATTCCAAAGTATCACTGATCTGATAGACTCCAAATCCTAAAGCTGGCATTTTTATACCGTTATTCAATGTTATATTTTTCATTTGCTGATTGGGTATTATTTATCCTAAGGATTTATTGTTCTGATATCGAAAGAAGTTCATCATTCAGCCTTGCACCTTGGATGTTGATTGATGCAAGCCCGTCCTCAATCTCTTGTAAATCGTTGGCAGAAAGCTGAACCTCCACGGATTTTATATTATCATCCAGGTATTCAATCTTGTCCATTCCGGGGATAGGGACTATAAAAGGTTGTTGAGCCAACAACCAGGCCAGCGCAATTTGAACGGGTGTCGCATTTTTCTGATTGGCAATTTTGGCAAGCAGTTCTACAACAGGCATGTTGGCTCGGATTGCTTCGGGTGTGAACCTGGGGAAAGCAGCTCTTAAGTCGGTATCGCTGTCAAATTTGGTATCCGGAGTAATTTTTCCAGTCAGGAAGCCGGTACCAATCGGTGCCCAGGGAACAAATCCTATTCCCAGTTTCTCGCAAAGGGGCAGGACGCTCGCTTCTGGTTCCCTTGTCCATATTGAATATTGGTTTTGGACAGCCGTGACAGGCTGGATCAATTGCGCACGGAGTATTGTTGCCGCACCCGCTTCCGAAAGCCCGAAATACTTTACTTTTCCTTCCGCTATCAAATCTTTAACCGTACCTGCCACATCTTCAATCGGAACATTAGGATCTACGCGATGTTGGTACAGCAGATCGATATGATCAGTCTGTAATCTTTTTAATGATGCTTCCACCACTTTTCTGATATGTTCCGGACGGCTGTTCAAACCGCCTTCGTCTGAAATCATACCAAATTTTGTAGCTATGATGACCTCTTTGCGAAATGGCTTCAAGGCTTCGCCGACCAATTCTTCATTGGTAAAAGGCCCGTAAGCTTCGGCCGTATCGAAAAAGTTGATTCCTTTTTCATAGGCGGAACGGAGTACTTTGATTCCCTCGTTGATATCCGTTGCTTTTCCTGTTCCAAAACTCAGGTTCATGGCACCCATTCCTATGGCAGAAACTTCCAATCCACTAGTTCCCAATAGTCTCTTTTTCATTTTTATTGATTTTATAAATAGGACATTTGTACGCTATCTTGTTCCTACTGCAAATTTCAGAAGAGCTTGAGGGTGAATCCTTATACAGATTACTGCTTCTCTTACCATTATTACTGATTGGCGGTATAGTATGATTGTAGGTGGTGCAAAAGATGTAATTTTGTATCAGAAAATGACAAGCAAGATGAAAAGAGACATTAATTTCAATACGGTCAAGGACTATAATGATTTCAACAGGAATGAAACGTTGCATCCCCTGGTCAGTGTTGTTGATTTGTCAAAAGCGGAACCTAGGGCTGCACATAGGATGATATTCAATGTTTTTGCTGTGGTACTGAAAAATGTAAAATGTGGCGACATCCGCTATGGCAATAATTACTACGATTATCAAGAAGGCACCTTGGTGTTTTTTGCCCCTGGCCAGGTAATTGAAGTTACTGGAGACGAAGTATATCAGCCTACGGGGATTGCTTTGATTTTTCACCCAGACTTGATACTGAATACTCCATTGGGAAAAAGAATGAGTGAATTTGGTTTCTTCTCCTACAATACCAGTGAAGCACTACACTTGTCCGAAAAGGAGAAAAAAATGATAGGAGAATCTTTTGACAAGATCTCGTATGAGCTTCTCCAATCCATTGACAAGCACAGTAAGACCTTGATCACTTCGAATATTGAATTGTTGTTGAATTATTGCACCCGGTTTTACGACCGTCAATTCATTACAAGGGATAATGCCAATAAGGGAATCTTGGAGCGATTCGAGAATTTGCTGAACAGCTACTTTTCTTCTGACAAGCCTCAAAATATCGGATTGCCTTCTGTTACCTATTTTGCAGAAGAATTGCATCTGTCCGCCAACTATTTTGGTGACCTGATAAAAAAGGAAACTGGGAAGACAGCACAGGAATATATACAATCAAAGGTTATTGATGTTGCCAAGGAGCAGATTTTTAATATTGATAAATCGATAAGCGAGATTGCCTATGGTTTGGGATTCAAGTATCCTCAACATTTTACGCGATTGTTCAAGCAAAGGACAGGAGTAACTCCAAACGGCTATAGGAATTTGAATTGATCATTGATTTCATCCGCATCCGGTTTCGTCACTGATTTCTATCAATTATCAATAAAAAGGTTTATCTGCAAAGTGACTTGCAGATAAACCTTTCTTGATTTATTTCAGATGTTCCTTGAAGAATGTTCCCAATTTGTCAAAAGGAATTACATCAACCCTATCGTACAAATCAACGTGAACGGCATTTGGAATAATCATTAATTCTTTCGGTTCATTTGCCTTTTTAAAAATGTCTTCACTGAAATATCTTGAGTGTGCATTTTCTCCTGCAATCAACAACATTGGTCTTGGCGAAATTTCTTTTACGTAACTTAAAATTGGCATATTCATAAACGAGATTGGATTCGTTACCAGCCAAGCTCCGTTTGAATTGACAGAATTGACGTGAAAACCGCGAGGCGTCCTGTAATAGTCAAAATATTCTTTTATAAATTGGGGTTCGTCGCCTTTTAATGTCTCCGGTAAATTTCTTGGACCATCTGCCGGTTTTCCATTTTGGGCATCTTTCCAACGTTGCTGGCCTAAATCTTCCAATGTTTTGGTGCGTTGTTCTGGCGTTACCGAATCGTTATATCCTTTCGACATCACTCTGGTCATATCGTACAAGCTTGTCGTGGCAACCGCTTTCACACGTTTGTCAATGGCAGTTGCGTTTAAGGCAAAGCCTCCAAATCCGCAAATTCCAATGATGCCGATTTTGTTTCTGTCCACGTTTTTCTGTAAACCTAAAAAGTCAATTGCCGCACTGAAATCTTCCGTGTTGATTTCCGGGGAAGCTACATTTCTTGGTTCTCCACCACTTTCGCCTGTATAGGAAGGGTCAAATGCAATAACGGCAAAACCCCTTTCCGCCATTATATTTGCATACAATCCTGACGACTGTTGTTTCACAGCTCCAAATGGTCCGCTGATTGCCAATGCAGCTAATTTTTCAGTTCCTGCATCTTTGGGAAGATACAAATCTCCAGATAAAGTAATTCCGTAGCGGTTTTTGAAAGTAACTTTCTGGCGTGTCACTTTATCGCTTAATTGGAATGTGTAATGTTCTTTTGATGCATTCATTTTTTCTGATGATTTTTGTTTGCTTTGTGCTGATAATTGTCCAATTGACAGTAAGAGTGCCGCAATAATTAAGGTTATTCTTTTCATATTATTTCTGATTATTAACGTCATTAAATTCTTCATCTGTAACTGGATTCAGCCAGGTTACCTGTATATCTTCTTTAAAATTGGTAATGGCAATATGCGTCATCTTGGTTTTTGCCGACGCTCCGTGCCAATGCTCTACATTTTCGGGAATGTTGACTACATCGCCTTTCCTGATAGCTTGAGCAGGTTTTCCTTTTTCCTGGTAAAAACCCGAACCTTCTGTTACAATCAAGACCTGGCCTTTCGGATGCGTATGCCAATTGGTTCTTGCACCAATTTCAAAGGTTACGGCTCCGGCAGAAAATTCGTTGTTTTTGTCTTGTGCGACCAAAGGCGATAAAAAAGCTTCGCCTGTAAACCAATCATTCGGTAATTTAGCTCCTTTCGGGAAGAGGGATGTTGTATTTTCTTTGTCCATTTTTTCTTGATTATTAGTGTTACACGATACTATTGCTATTGAGAATAAGACGAATAGCAATGTTTTTTTAGAATTAAATTTAAACCGATTCATACTCTATTTCTTTAATGATTCTTGCAGGAATCCCTCCAACAATGGTATTATCTGGAACATCTTTTGAGACTACGGCTCCAGCTGCGACAATTGAGTTTTCACCGATAGTTACTCCGGGAAGAATTGTCGCACCTGCACCAATCCAGGCATTTGTCTTGATGGTAATTGGTTTTGTAACCAAGGCTTGTCTGTCATTTGGATTTGTAGGATGGTTCTCGGTAATGAGGTTGACTTTCGGGCCAATCAAGACACGGTCTTCAATCGTGATGCCGCCCATGTCCAAAAAGGAACAGGCATGATTGATGAAAACGTTTTTGCCTAGCTGGATGAACTTTCCGAAATTGGTATGGAAGGGAGGAAAGATGGTTGTACTTCCATCGATTTCAGTTCCGATGATTTCACTCAAAATGGACCGGACATCATTTGTATTGCCGGAAGCATTTAATTGCTGTGCTAGTTTCAAGGTTCGGGTAACAACCTCGTTTATTTTAAAATATTCGGGGTCGGTGTAGTGGACTGTTTCACCTGATCTTAATCGCTCAAGAACATTTTTTTCGAATTGATTGGAAGCCGCATTGCCGTTTGAATCTGACATCTTGATTGAATTTGATTACCTGATGCAAAGTTAGTACGGCCTATGAGGGACATAGTAACGATTATCAAACCAAAAACTAAGAAATTCAAACTTCGGTTACGCGAAATGCTTTTGGATTGGTTCCCGTGTTTTTTTTAAAGAAATTATTGAAGTAGGTCGGATATTCAAATCCAAGCGCATAGGCAATTTCTGAGATACTCCAATCGGTGTGTTGCAAAAGAGCTTTTGCTTCCGTAATGATACGTTCCGTAATGTGTGCCGTGGTTGATTTTCCAGTAACTTCTTTTACGGCACGATTCAAATAATTGATGTGCACATTCAAGTGTTGTGCATAATGTTGCGCAGTCTTTAGTTCAAGTGGATTTTTAGTGGTTTCAATGGGAAATTGTCGCTCCAGCAGTTCCAGAAAAACGGAGGATAATCTGGCAGCTGCGTTTTTATTTTGCTCAAAATTTTCAGAAGGTTCCATCTTCAGGGATTCGTGAATAATGAGACTGATGTAATTTCTAATCAGCTCATCTTTATAGATATATTCACTTTCTTGTTCGGCAATCATTTTCTGAAAAATGGTATTGAGGAAATCTCTTTGTTGTTCGGTGATTTTTAAAACGGGAGTTCCACCAATCTTGAAGAAGGAAGACTGTTGCAGGCTTTCAGAGCGCTCGGAATTTTTAAAGAATTCTTCCGAGAACAGAATGGTATACCCAACATAAGTGGTAGAAATCGTTTCCCAGGAATAAGGAATGTGCGGATTGCCAAAAAAGAGAATCGTCCCTTCCTGCTCGTAGGTTTTATCAGAATAATGAATTTTGCTCTTGCCCGTCGTCAGGCAGATCTTATAGAATTCTTTTCTGCTGTACGTTCGAGTGTCAGCACTATCTTGCTCAATCTGGAATGCCTTGAAACCTTGAAGCTTCAGTTCATTGTTAAATTCGGAAATGACTCTTGTTACCTTTTCTTTCATTTTGCAAAGTTAAGAAAATCAAACTTCTTTAATTGGGTTTGTTTTGTTTTAGCAGAAGTGTTTTTTTCTTGCATTATGGCTCATTCTATATAGATGAGATCTTGGTATCTCTTATACTAACAAACCTTATTCCCTGCCTTTTTTATTTCCTCAATAATTTAACGATATTTGCCCTTTCTAAAACAAATACTATGGGAATGAATAAGAATACAATTCTTGGATGGGCTACTTTTATAATGATGGTCATGGGGCTTTTGCTGATAGGGCTTGGGGCTTTCCGCTATGATGATGTGGCAGGTTGGGGTTTTGCAGCAGTAGGTATTGGTTTTTTTGCAATTGCCTGGGTGTTCAGTTCGCTGAAAGGAAGGGTTTAAATAAAGTAGCATCCTACTTCTTCGTCCGCTTTCGAGCGGATTTTTTTTTGCTGTAAAAATTTAACATTTTTAGGGTAGGGTCTTTATCTTTTTGATTGTTTTAGTATATCAGTTGTTTTTTATAACTGGATATTAACCAAAACCTATATTTTTATGAAGACAAAACTATTCTTATTAGGGCTCCTGTCCTTCTTTTACGTCAATTCCCAGGTCATCAGGCTGGTAGAATTACCTTCCTTGACAAGTACCCTGGAAACCTTTTATAGTGGTTCCGGAAGTACAAGAATCGCCCTTGCACCAACAAATGATGAATGTGATGGCGCCATCGAATTGACCGTCAATGCAGATTATGGTTGCGAAAACGTTACTCCGGCAACCATTTTTGAAGCTACAGATTCGGGTATGGAAGGTGAGGCAGGTACGGCAGATGATGACGTCTGGTTTTCATTTGTAGCCACCAATACGATCCATAGGATTACACTGCAGAATGTTGATGATGACAAGGACATGGTGACCGAGATATTGCAGGGAAGCTGTGGAAGCTTGGATCTTATTGAATATGTTGACGATCCAAATGTCCTGACGGTTGGAGGGCTTGAAGTTGGCGTCACCTATTATGTTAGGGTTTATTCCTATACGGATACTCCCCAGGAAACTACTTTTGATATCTGTGTCGGCACGCCTCCGGGATCACCGGCAAACGACGAATGCGAAAATGCCATCAACCTGACGGTAAGTCCAAATTATATATGCGAAACGGTTACGACTGCAACCCTTCAATCGGCTACAGATTCAGGTCTGCCAACTGAAGAAGGAAATGCTAATGACGATGTATGGTTTTCATTTACCGCAGTTGCAGAAACACATAGGGTCAAATTGGATAATATTGAAGCAAGCGACTGGGGGGGCTATGATTTGGTCATAGAAGTCATGGAAGGAGATTGCGGCGGAACAATCATAGAATCCAATAATTCACAATCAGTAGTAATAGCTGGGCTTGTACCAGAAATGGTCTATTATGTTAGGGTTTATTCCTATACGAGTACTCCAGTTGACACCACTTTTGACATCTGTATTGGTACAACTCCGGACGCTCCGGCTAACGATGAGTGTTCAGATGCAGTCGTATTGGTACCAAGCAGTTCTGCTACTTGTGCAACGCCTGTAACTGGAACGCTGCAATCAGCAACCAATTCTGGATTGGTTTCTCCTGTAGGAACCGCAGATGATGATGTCTGGTATTCGTTTGTAGCCACGTCAACCAATCACTTGATTTCGCTGGATAATGTAGAAGGAGATATAACGGATCTGGTTTTCCAGGTCTTGGAAGGACAATGTGATGGACAGACCAGCCTCCTGGCCAGTGATCCGGATGTTGCATTGGTAAATAATCTGGAAATCGGGGCAACCTATTACATAAGGGTTTTCAGTTATGGAAGTGATAATGATGCCGATACGGTTTTTGACATATGCATTGGTACTATTACCGCACCAGCAAACGATGAATGTGATGCGGCAGTGGCCTTGACCGTTAATGAAGGTATGAATTGCGCAGCTACCACTTCCGGAACACTTGCTTATGCAACAGATTCAGGAACTGCTACCACTACAGGAACTGCAGATGATGATGTCTGGTACAGCTTTACGGCAACTTCAGAAACGCATAAAGTTTCTGCTTTCAATGTTGAAGGCAGTACAAGCGATCTGGTCATGGAGGTATTCGAAGGGCAATGTGGTGGCTTGCTTGTTAAATCAAGTGATCCGGAAACGTTTACCTTGACGGAACTTTCAGTAGGAACGGTTTATTATTTGAGGGTATATTCTTATGGAGACGGTTTGGAAGATACAACCTTTGATCTCTGCGTGATTGCCTTGCCAGCTGCATTGGCCAATGACGAGTGTGAGGATGCAACAGCATTGACTGTAAATACGAATGGTATCTGTGAAAACGTTACCACCGCTACCTTGGCCAATGCAACGGATTCAGGTGTTGAATCAGAAGAAGGTAATGCTAATGATGACGTATGGTTTTCATTTGTTGCAACAGCAGAAAGCCACAGGGTCAACATAGCCGAAAGTGATGATTTTGAGACATTGGTGGTGGAGGTATTTGATGGAGTTTGCGGAGGACTTGCAGTTGTCAGCAATCCAGATTCTTCTTATGTTGATGGTTTGACAATTGGAACGACCTACTATGTAAGAGTGTTTTCAGATTCAGAGGAACCTGTTTTTACTGTTTTTGATATTTGTGTATCAGAAAGACTGGCGGCTCCTGCAAACGACGACTGTGATGGGGCTATTGCCTTGACGGTAGATGCCGCATACTGCAATGGTGTTTTAACAAACGGAAACAATCTGGGATCAACACCATCGGAAGATGAATTGGCAGATTGCTTCGAAGAAGCAGAAAACGATGTCTGGTTCAGTTTTACAGTTCCTGCAAATGTAGCTTCTGTAGACATCTCGACTGACTTTACAGGTGGTACCCTTGAAGATACGGTTATAGCTTTGTATTCTGGTGCGTGTGGTGATCTCACTGAGATAGATTGCAACGATGATGGAGGAGAAGATACCCTGTCGCGTCTTACGGATATCGAAGTAAGTGTTGGAACGACTTATTATGTCAGGGTTACAGGATATTCTTCAGAAGACGAAGGCACTTTCTGTCTGGAAATCTCCACGAACGAAACCTTGTCAACAGGTGATTTCACGAAGAATACATTGAAGGCTTATCCAAATCCTGTAAAAGACATCTTGAATTTGAACAATCCTACGGCTATTACAGAGGTTGCCATCTTTAATCTATTGGGACAACAAGTAGTTGCCAAAACAGTAAATGCGAACGAAGGTCAGATTGACATGTCACATTTAGCTGCCGGTGCCTATCTTGTAAAAGTAACGGCTGATAATGCAGTTCAGACCATCAAGATCATAAAAGAATAAAAATAGAGTTTTGTTAATTGTTTTAGACGCATCAGCCTTCAGAGTAATCTGGAGGCTTTTGTATTTATAGGCGATCATCTTTGCATTGTTTTACTATCTTTGTAGCCTGGAAAATAAAAAAAATACAAACAAAAAATAAAAGATATGTCAGACGATAAGAAAGTCATTTTTTCGATGCAGAAATTGAGCAAGACCTACTCAAGCAGCGACAAGCAGGTATTAAAGAATATTTATCTGAGCTTCTTCTATGGAGCAAAGATCGGTATCCTTGGGTTGAACGGTTCAGGTAAATCTTCCCTGTTGAGGATCATTGCCGGAGTCGACAAGAACTACCAGGGAGATGTAGTGTTTCAACCAGGTTATACCGTTGGGTATTTGGAACAGGAACCACAATTGGACGAAAGCAAGACCGTGATCGAGATTGTTCGGGAAGGTGTTGCCGAAACGATGGCTGTCCTGGAAGAATACAATCAGATTAATGATTTATTTGGTCTTCCAGAAAACTATGAAGATCAAGATAAGATGGACAAGTTGATGGACCGTCAGGCAGCCCTGCAGGATAAGATTGATGCGCTTGGTGCTTGGGAAATCGATACGAAATTGGAAATCGCAATGGATGCACTTCGTACGCCAGACCCGGATACGCCAATCAAGGTACTTTCTGGTGGAGAACGTCGTCGTGTGGCACTTTGCAGGTTGTTGTTGCAGCAGCCCGACGTGTTGCTTCTGGATGAGCCTACCAACCACTTGGATGCGGAAAGCGTACTTTGGTTGGAGCAGCACTTGGCCCAATATGCAGGAACTGTAATTGCCGTTACCCACGACCGTTACTTCCTTGACAATGTGGCCGGATGGATCTTGGAATTGGACAGGGGAGAAGGTATTCCGTGGAAAGGAAATTATTCTTCCTGGTTGGATCAGAAATCGACCCGTATGGCGCAGGAAGAGAAAGTGGCTTCGAAAAGAAGAAAGACACTTGAAAGGGAGCTTGACTGGGTGCGCCAGGGAGCAAAAGGAAGGCAGAGCAAGCAGAAGGCACGTTTGCAGAACTACGACAAATTGCTGAATGAAGACCAGAAGCAGCTGGATGAAAAACTGGAAATCTATATCCCGAACGGGCCACGTCTGGGAACAAATGTGATCGAGGCCAATGGTGTTGCAAAAGGATACGGTGAGAAATTATTGTATGATAATTTGAATTTTACCTTGCCGCAGGCTGGAATTGTTGGAATCATCGGACCGAATGGTGCCGGTAAGTCAACCATCTTCAGGATGATCATGGGAGAGGAAACACCTGATGGAGGTGCATTCTCCATCGGAGAAACCGTAAAGATTGCCTATGTAGACCAGTCGCACTCGAATATTGACACCAATAAATCCATCTGGGAAAACTTTGCAGACGGTCAGGAATTGATCATGATGGGTGGAAGACAGGTAAATTCAAGAGCCTATCTTTCCCGTTTCAACTTCGGCGGAAGCGATCAGAACAAGAAGGTATCCATGCTTTCTGGTGGAGAGAGAAACCGCTTGCACCTTGCAATGACCTTGAAGGAAGAAGGAAACGTGTTGTTGCTGGATGAGCCAACGAACGACTTGGACATCAACACCCTTCGTGCCTTGGAAGAAGGTCTGGAAAACTTTGCAGGTTGTGCCGTTGTAATCTCGCACGACAGGTGGTTCCTGGACAGGGTATGTACGCATATCCTGGCTTTTGAAGGAGATTCGGAAGTATACTTCTTCGAGGGAAGTTTCTCTGAATACGAGGAGAACAAGAAGAAACGTCTTGGGGGCGATCTGACTCCGAAACGTATCAAATACAGAAAATTGATCAGAAACTAAATTTTTATAATAATCCCGACTAGATGTTGGGATTATTTTTATACTTTCATTCCGTAATTCTGATTCAAGTTGAAAAGATTCCTTACCACATTGTTATCCTTTACAATGTCTTTTTTATACTCCCAGGCACCAGAGCGTGAAAGGAAAAGTATCGAGAAGCAGATTGTTGAGGCCGGCGTGTACTACAGGAATGAAGATTTCGAGAAATCCCTTGAACTGTCCAAGCAAGCACTGGTAAGATCGTTCAAGGTCAATGATTCCTATCTGATTGCACATTCCTATAATTCAATCGGGGTCATCTACGATGAATTTTCACAATCAAAAAGGGCCATCGAATTTTATGACAAGGCTTTGCAATATGCCAACAAGACGGAGAATGATTCCCTGAAGGATTGGATTTACAACAATCTCGGAACTGCCTACTACTACAATAAGATTGATGTCAAGAAGGGAATCGCCTATTATAAGAAATCACTTTTTTATGCCGAGAAGATCAAGGACAGTTCGGAAATTGCCTATACAAAGCTGAACCTTGCCAATGCTTATTTTTCTTATGAGGATTTTGATTCCGGTTATGAATACCTCAGCCAGATACGGCCTTATTTTGAAACCAAGGGCGATGCCGAAGGCAAGTTCTACCTCCTTAATTCCTTGGGCATCTACTACAGCAATGAAAAGCAGCAAAAATTGGCAGAAGATTTTTTCTTCAAGGCTTTGGCATTGACCAAGCAGAAAGGTATGAAGAGTCTGGCTGTGAATGTATACGAGAACCTGGCAGAGCACTACAAAAAATACAACAAGCTAGGAAAGGCCAAGCTATATGCAGACAAGCTCAAGCAGATGAACAAAGCGCTTTTTCCGAAAGAGAAATTGCAAAGCCTGGACAAATACGCCATCCAGATTGAGCTGGACGAGTACAAGAGCCAATTCGAACGGATTGAAGTTGAAAACGCAACGCAGCAGCAAAAGATATCCATAACCAAGACCATCAGCCTGCTGATGTTCGTGATCCTGATCGTGATGCTATTGCTGCTCTATACGTTCTACAGGAGCAATAAATTGAGGAAAAAGCTCAACGCCGATCTTACCAAGGCCAACGAGGAACTGGTTTTGGCCAACAGGAAGGCAGAAGAGATATCCGAACTGAAGACCCAATTTGTTTCTACAATAAGTCATGAATTGAGGACGCCACTTTACGGTGTCATCGGTATTGCAAGTATTATCCTCGAAGAGCATAAAGAATTGGTCAACAACAACCATTTGCATTCGTTGAGGTTTTCAGCAAGGTACCTGCTGGCCCTGGTCAACGATATCTTGCAGATCAGCAAGATGGAGGAAAACAAGATCGTGCTCACGAATGGCATCTTTGATCTGGAAGAAGAAATCAATACCATCAAGAACTCGCTCCATTTTATAGCGGACGGGAATGGAAATACATTGACGATTGAATTTGATCCTAGGATTCCCAAATATCTTATAGGAGATGAACTGCGCCTGTCGCAGATCTTGATGAACCTTATCAGCAATGCACTCAAATTTACAACGAAGGGAGAAGTGAGGATCATTGTAACATTGGACAGGATAGAAGGTACTGCCTATTTCATAACCTTCCAGGTGAAGGACAATGGAGTAGGGATCACCAAGGAAAATCAGGACAAGATTTTCGAGAAGTTTGTACAGCTCGAAAGGAAAAGTGGTGATTACCAAGGAACCGGTCTCGGACTTACCATTGTAAAAAGACTCATAGAATTGTTTGGCAGCAAGATCGAAGTGGAAAGCAAGGAAAACCACGGCACCAAATTTACGTTTACAATAGGTTTTGAATTGGCTGTAGAAAAGGCACCTCCGGCAAAGGCAATGGAAACTCCAGCTTCAAGCCTGCAAATCTTGGTCGTGGAAGACAACAAGATCAACCAATTGGTTACCCAGAAAGTCATCGAAAGGCAGAAATACACCTGCAAGATGGTGGATAACGGATACGACGCAATCGAGCTGGTCCAGAAGGAACATTTTGATGCCATCCTGATGGACATCAACATGCCCATCATCGACGGTTATGAAACCGCCAAGCTGATTCGTAATCTCGGAATCGGCATCCCCATAATCGCCCTGACTGCCTTCGATAAGAATGAGGTCTTGAAAAAGGCTGCTGCTGCAGGAATCGATGATGTGGTGATAAAACCCTTCAACCCGGCAGAATTGTTTGAGGCCATCTGCAATTACCTCAATAAGAAACAGGACTAGGTCCTCTGTTTTAGGAGTAAAATCTTATAACTATAATTTCTTATTACGTAAGGAGTGCTTCCCGCTTAAGTTTTACTTTTATGCTTATAAACACTAAGTAAGATGAAAAGTAAACTGTTAAAAAAATGGTGGGGATTATTGAAGAATACTTTTACAGAATTTGATGGTGACAATGCCATCAAGCTAAGCGCATCCTTATCCTATTATACCATATTTTCGCTGCCACCTCTCTGCATAATCATCTTATACATCTGTGGCATCTTCTTCGGGAAGGAAGCGGTAACAGGCGAATTCTTCGGACAGATAAACGGTCTGGTTGGGAACGATGCTGCTATTCAGATCCAGGAAACCATCAAGAATATCGAATTGTCAGACAGTAATATCTTTGCGGCAATATTTGGGGGTATCATGTTGCTCATTGGAGCTTCGGGAGTCTTTGCGGAAATCCAGAGCTCCATCAATTTCATATGGGGGCTCAAGGCAAAACCGAACAAGGGAGTGATGAAATTCATAAAGAACAGGCTGATGTCCTTCTCCATGATTGCGGCAGTAGGTTTTCTTCTATTGGTCAGCTTGATGGTCAATACCGTTATGGATGTTCTCAACGCCAGGCTGGTGATGTACTTCCCGGATGCAACGGTCTATTTGTTTTATATCCTTAATATCCTGATCCTTTTTGTCAGCACGACAATCCTTTTTTCCATCATATTCAAGACACTTCCTGACGGCGATATTGCCTGGAAGGATGCCCTGATTGGTTCCAGCTTTACATCAGTGTTCTTTATGATCGGTAAATTTGCGATTGGTTTCTATTTGGGAAATTCAACCGTGGCAACCGTTTATGGAGCTGCAGGATCGGTAGTCATCATATTGGTCTGGGTATATTATTCTGCTATCATATTGTACTTTGGTGCAGAGTTTACAAAAGTGTACGCCAGGATGTATGGCAAGAAGATCATCCCCAACGACTATGCTGTTGAGATCCAGAAGGAAATATTCGAGATAGAAAATGTGGATGCAAATTCAAACAACAATTAATCTTATAACTTTTTGAAAATATCCTATAACAAATAGTAGGCACTAAAAAGCCAACTTTGTAATAGATAAACCAACAGATAAAAACACAATACCATGGGAAATTTATTATACACCATAGCAGTAATCTTGGTAATCATTTGGGCAATTGGATTCCTCGGAGGATTGGTTACCGGAAGTATCATCCACCTGTTGTTGGTCATTGCGGTGATCGCAATTGTATTCAGACTTATTCAAGGCAGAAGGCCGATTGATTAAGCATTAGAGCACGTACATTTTTGTTTTGTAGATAAGACTTAATTGGAATTAAATTAATTCATTGTATCCCTACAAATGTATTTTTTTATAAAGATTATGTTTTAATTGTTTTTGGTGAACGACCCTTCGATTTATATCGAGGGGTCGTTTTTTTTATGCAAGACCTATTTTGATTTTTCTCCTACAAAGTAATCAGAATTCGACTTGAATAATACGTTGAAAGTCGTGAGGCTGCCGTAAATCCTTGTGATGTATTGTTGCAGGTCCACCTTCTCGCTGTTCTCCAGGTTGCTGGCGTTTATCTTCTGTTCCATTACCCTCAAGCGGTCGCGCACCATCACGATCTTGTTGAAGAAGGTATCAATAGGCACGTCCTTTCCCGCCACGCCGGCTTGCCCAGGGTCAAGGATCAGCTTGCCACCTTTCCATTTGTCAGCTATGGGAACAATCTCCGTTACATCCGACCATTTTCTCAGGATGTTCCTAAGGCTGGTTTCAACATCATAAAAACTGATGGTGTCCACCTCGTTTTCGGCTGCTTCGATTACTTCAAATTCGCTGTCTAGAGGAATGGTTTCCAAACCGTTTTCTATAAAGGTGACCCAATATTCTTTTGTCGAAACATTTGTAATCACGCCCTTTCCAAATTCAGGATGGCTTATTCTGGAGCCTATGCCAAGTATTTTCATATCGAATGTTTTAGTGCTTACGAAAGTAGAAATCTATTTCAAGGATTCCAAAATTTGTATTTATTTTAAAACTCTTTCATTTAAAAAAGGCTAATTTTAAGAAATTAGAATTTATTTAAACACTAAAAAACAACGATTATGAAAAAGATCACATTATTATTTGTACTTGCTTTCGGATTTCTGGCTTCCTGTGATTCCAAGAAAGCATTAGTAGCCAGCGGCTCCCAATCATTAGAAGGCAATTGGGAACTTAATTATATCTCGGGTCCAAGGATAGCATTTGACGGATTGTATCCAAACGAAAAGCCTAACATTACTTTTAATATAAGTGGCAACCTGGTAATGGGAAAAAACAGCTGCAACAATTATACAGGCAGCTTCAAGGCAGAAGGAAGCAAGATCAGTTTTGATGAAAAAGGAATGGCTTCAACAAAGATGTTCTGCGAGGGAGAAGGAGAGGCCATCTATATGAATACGCTCAAGAAGATAAACGGCTACTCGATTACCGATGAAGGAAAGACCCTGAACCTGCTCGTGGGGAATGTTGCAATGATGCGATTTGAACGAAAATATTCCGTGCGGCACTAGTGGTTTAATTCTGTAACATTAAAAGTTAATACTGTAAAAACCAGGCTTTGGAAATAGTATAATTTAGTATTATTAAAATTACTAAAAATAAATACTTATGAAAAAGCTTAACATTTTAGGAAAAACACTTTTAAGTGCCACACTATTTAGTTTGTGCATTGGAGTTACTTCTTGCAAGCAGGAACCAAAAACAGAGGATCCCAAAGAAGCTGCAGAGGATGTAAATGAAGCCAAATTTGAAGAAAATGATGCCAAGGAAGATGATTCGCAATACCTGGTTGATGCTGCCGAAACAGATTTGAAAGAAATCGAAATCGGGAAGCTGGCACAACAGAAAGGTGTTGATGCAGATGTCAAGTCTTACGGAAAAATGCTGGTTGACGACCATACAAAATCGTTGAACGAGGTAAAGGCTTTGGCAGACAAGAAACAAATCACACTTCCGGCTGCGGTTACAGAGGATGGCCAGGATGATTATAATAAACTGAACGAGAAAACAGGTCTTGATTTTGACAAGAAGTTTGCCGAAATGATGGTAGACGGACACGAGAAAAACATTGACAAGGCACAGAAAGCTTCAGAAAAAGCGAACGATGAAGAGATCAGGATGTGGGCAGCGGCAAAGCTTACCGCACTGACTAAACACCGTGACCACGCCAAGACTTTGAAAACCAAGGTCGACAGCAAGAAATAATCAGCAATAAATCAAAACTAAACCAATAAAAATTGAAATCATGGGAAATTTACTTTACACAATCGCAGTAATCTTGGTAATCATTTGGGCTTTGGGATTCTTCGGAGTTCTGGGAGCTGGAATTGCCACAGGAGGATTAATTCACATCCTGTTAGTAATCGCAGTAATCATTGTATTGCTAAGAGTTATTCAAGGTAGAAAGCCGCTATAAGCATTACTTTCTGTTATAAACAAAAACCGCTGTAATTGATTTTACAGCGGTTTTTTTATTATAATAAGATAAAAAAGGAAATAGATTAACCCATTAAAACTTTGCGTCTTGGCGACTTTGCGAGAAACTATCACGCAAAGTCAGACAAGCAAAGCAAAAGCATCATTTGCCTGGATTAAAAGCAATACTCGTTTTCTGCAATCAATTTTGAAGCGATTGTTTCACGCAAGGCCACCACATTCGGAAGGTTGGTGTATTTTGTGAAACGTTTCAAGCCCATCAGCATCATTCGTTGCTCGTCGCCTTCAGAGAACGAAGCGATTCCTTCTTTTCCTTTGGAGTTCACTATGTCAACTGCCTTGTACAAGTACAATTGTGCCATTGCAATCTGCTCTTTTACATTTTCAGCACCTTTTGATTTTGCCAGTTTCTCTGTTCTCAAGATTACAGATTCTGCCATATAGATTTCAATCAGGATATCAGAAGCCGCCATCAATAATTGCTGGTGGCTGTCCAGATCAGGACCATACTTTTGAACGGCAGCACCCGCCACCATCAAGAATACTTTTTTCAATTTGGCCACGATTTCTTTTTCTTCTGCAAACAATTCAGAATAATCAGGTGTATTGAAGTCAGGGATGCCCATCAATTCTTCTGCCACTTTCGTTGCGGGACCCAATAAATCCACGTGGCCTTTCATTGCTTTCTTTACCAGCATTCCTACAGAAAGCATCCTGTTGATTTCGTTTGTACCTTCATAGATCCTGGCGATTCGGGCATCCCTCCAGGCACTTTCCATCGGGGTATCTTCTGAGAATCCCATTCCACCTAGTATCTGGATGCCTTCGTCGGCACAATTCTGGATGTCTTCAGAAATCGCCACTTTCAGGATAGAAGCTTCAATAGCAAATTCCTCAACGCCTTTCAATTCGGCATCCTGGTGACTTTCCCCGTTTGCAACCCTTGCGTCAATTCGCTCTTCTACATTTTTTGCGGCACGATAGGCAGCACTTTCTCCTGCATAGCAAGAAGTTGCCATTTCGGCAATCTTGGAACGGATCGCTCCAAAGTTGGCAATCGGCGTATTGAATTGGATCCTCTCGTTGGCATATCTTACAGCTCCCGAAGTCACCCTCCTTTGTGCATCCAGACAGGCAGCACCCAATTTGATACGGCCCACATTCAAGGCATTCATTGCAATCTTGAAACCGTTTCCTCTTTCAGAAAGCATGTTTTCAACAGGCACTTTCGTGTCGCTGAAGAAAACTTGGCGGGTAGAGGAGGCACGGATTCCCAATTTATGTTCTTCCTCGTTCATCGAGATGCCATTGGATGGATCATTTTCTACGATAAAGCCGGTTATGTTCTTGTCGTCCCCGATTCTTGCAAATACAATGAAGACACTGCAGAAGCCCGCATTTGAAATCCACATTTTCTGTCCTGTGATCTTGTAATGCGTACCATCTTCAGACAAAACGGCTTTTGTTTTTCCAGAGTTGGCATCCGAACCTGCTCCCGGTTCTGTAAGGCAATACGCTCCGAACCATTCGCCAGAAGCTAATTTAGGCACGTATTTTTTCTTCTGTTCTTCTGTTCCGTATAAAGTAATCGGCATTGTCCCGATTCCTGTATGCGCTCCGAAAGCTGTAGAGAACGAACCTGTTGCGCCCGAAATGTAATCGCAGACCAGCATCGTGGAAACAAATCCCATTCCTAATCCGCCATATTCTTCCGGAACTGCAACACCTAGAAGTCCCAATTCCCCTGCTTTTTTCATGCACTCTTCCGTGAAAGCATAATCCTTGTTTTCAAAGCGGTTCTTGTTCGGCCAGATTTCCTTGTCCACAAACTCCTTGACCATCTGTTTCATCATCAATTGCTCCTCCGAAAAATCCTCAGGAGTAAAGATGTCTTCGCTTCTTGTTTCCTTAACTAAGAACTGACCACCACGGGTTGCGTCTTTTTCAATTGTATCTGCCATTTTTTTGTGTTTTAGATTAAAAGATGAAAGAATCAAGAAGAAAGATTAGAATCTAATCTGCTGATAAATCCTGAAACCATCTTTTGAAATTCAATTATTTTGTTTTCTATTTCTATTGTTTTGTTTTCTGCAACATATTTATTTTGAAAAGCGATCAGTAAATGGGTTTGCAATTCAAAAGAAGAACCCAGACTAATATTCAGAAAATGTTTAAAATGAACGTTTCCTCTATTTGACCCTTCTGCAATATTTGAGGGCATTGAAACAGCAGCTCGATTCATCTGACTTGCCAAACCATAAACTTCATTTTTAGGAAATGTCAAACATATTTTGTGTATGTTTGAAGTTATTTCCATAGATAAAATCCAAATCTTTAGGTTTTTAAAGTTGTGCTTCATAAATCTTTCCTCTTGCTTCTTGGCTCTTTTCTCTCTTACAATATCTCATAAACCCCCGCAGCCCCCTGACCAGTCCCAACACACATCGTCACGATTCCGTATTTGTTTCCTCTTCGTTTCATCTCGTCGAATAATTGGACTGAAAGTTTTGCTCCCGTGCAACCCAGTGGGTGACCCAAGGCAATTGCGCCACCATTCACATTCACTATATCCGGATTGATGCCCAGTTCCCTGACCACGGCCAATGATTGTGAGGCAAATGCCTCGTTCAATTCAAACAATTCGATGTCGTTCAAGGACATTCCGGCTTGTTTCAATGCTTTTGGAATTGCCTTTACCGGTCCGATTCCCATGATCCTTGGTTCAACACCTGCGGCTGCATAGCTGACCATCCTTGCAATTGGTTCCAGGTTTAATTCTTTTACCAAATCCTCCGACATCACCATTACGAAGGCGGCTCCATCGCTCATTTGAGAGGAAGTTCCTGCCGTAACGCTTCCATCAGCAGCAAAAACGGGTCTTAATTTTCCTAAAGCTTCCAAAGAAGTATCAGCTCTTGGGCCTTCGTCTTTAGCTACTACGTATGATTTTGTGGCTTTCTTTCCGTTCTCATCGATATAAGTTTGTTCTACGGTAATTGGAACAATCTGCTTGTCGAATTTGCCTTCTGCCTGTGCCTTTAATGCTTTCTGATGGGAGTTGTATCCAAACAAATCCTGGTCTTCGCGCGAAACCTTGAATTGCTTTGCAACCGCTTCCGCAGTCAGTCCCATTCCCCAATAATAATCCTCGTGGCCTTCTTTTGCCACGGCATAATCAGGTGTTGGCTTGTAACCTCCCATCGGGATGAAACTCATACTTTCCGCGCCTCCGGCTATGATGCAGTCGGCCATTCCCGATTGGATCTTCGCCGTTGCCATTGCAATGGTTTCCAATCCCGAAGCGCAATAGCGGTTTACGGTAACACCCGGAACGTCGTCGATTTTCAATCCCATCAACGAAATTAATCGTGCCACGTTCAAGCCCTGCTCGGCTTCCGGCATTGCGTTCCCGACCATCACGTCGTCAATTCTTTTCTTGTCGAAATCAGGCAGTTCATTCATCATGTACTGGATGGTTTCTGCTGCCAATTCGTCCGGACGCTTGAATCTGAATACTCCTTTTGGAGCTTTTCCAACCGCGGTACGGTAGGCTTTAACGATGTATGCTGTTTTCATATTTTTTGTTTTAAACAGAAATCTTGTGGAGGTCTGATAAATTTTACAATATTTTTATAATGCTCCTGCAAACGGATTGTCATAAACTATGCTATAACAGGTCGCTCCTCTGGAGCTTTTTTGATCTTTTTTAATTATTTCTAAAAGCGGGTCGTTCCGATGGAACTTCTTAATTACTCGACAAACAGGTGACGCTGTTGGTTTTATTTTTCAAAACATGTGGCCAAATAGGGGGTTTTTAAAATTTTATATTTTGTCCTATTGCCCCGTAGGGGTAACCTATTTGTAAAAACCCGTTCTATGGGCCTAGCTCCGTAGGAGCGACCTGTTAATCAATAAATTCGAACAAATATCTTTCATCATATTCAATTTCAAATTTCTTCAAAAAGGCCAGGTATTCTTCCTTGAATGTTTTCTTCCTATGATGTTCCTCTTGGTTCAGAATGTATTTTACTACATTATCAATATGGCTTTTCGAATAAGAGAATGCTCCAAATCCTTCCTGCCAATTGAACTTTCCATTGATCCATTGGCTGTCGTTTATGAATTTTGATGAACCCGCTTTTATATCCCTTACCAAATCTGAAATACTGATACTTGGTTGCAATCCGATAAACAAATGAATGTGGTCGGGCATTGCAAAGACAGCTAATAATTTCTGTCCTCTTTTTTGAACAATGCCTGTAATGAACTTGTGCAATTCTTCCCTGTGGCTTTTATCAATTAAATTTTGTCTTCTTTTTACAGCAAATACAATCTGGATGTAAATTTGGGAATAGGTGTTTGGCATATAATTGTTTTTTTATGTTTTGTACAAACAGGTCGCTCCTATGGAGCTGTCTGGTTGCGTGCCCTATATTGCTATTAGCAGGGCACTCCTACGGAGTTTTAATTCCTCAACGGCTTTCCTTTTGTCAGCATATATTGAATGCGTTCTAAAGTTTTACGTTCTGTGCACAACGACAAGAAAGCTTCCCTTTCGATATCCAATAGATATTGTTCAGTAACTAACGTCGCTTCAGATAAATCGCCTCCAGCCATAACATACGCCAGCTTGTTGGCTATCTTCTTGTCGTGTTCAGAGATATAGCTTCCGGCTTGCATCTGGTCGGTTCCAACCAGGAACATTCCCAATGCCTGCTTTCCCAGGACTTTTACGTCTTTTCTTTTTATGGGTTGTGTATATCCGGCATCTGCCAAGATCAGGGCTTGCTTTTTAGCTTCGGCAATCTGCCTGTCCTTGTTGATGACCACTATGTCTTTTCCGTGTTGCAGGATGCCCAGATCGAAGGCCTCGTGTGCAGAAGTTGAAACTTTTGCCATTGCCACGGTCAGGAAATATTCTTGCAGGACGTTCAATTCCACGTCATTCTTGCGGAACAAATCCGAAGCCCTCAACGCCATTTCCTTTGAACCGCCGCCGCCAGGAATCACCCCGACACCGAATTCTACCAGTCCGATATACGTTTCCGCGGCAGCAACAACTTTATCTGCATGCATGCTCATCTCGCAACCGCCACCCAAGGTCATTCCGTGTGGAGCAACTACGACCGGGATTCCGGAATATCTAACGCGCATCATCGTATCCTGGAACAATTTGATGGCCATATTCAATTCGTCGTATTCCTGCTCGACCGCCATCATGAAGATCATTCCGATGTTGGCTCCCACAGAGAAATTTGCTGCCTGGTTACCGATAACCAGGCCTGCGTATTCTTTTTCAGCCAGGTCGATGGCCTTGTTGATCCCTTGCAAGACATCGCCACCGATGGTATTCATTTTTGATTGGAACTCAAGATTCAGGATGCCGTCGCCCAGATCGTGGATCACGGCACCGCTGTTGCTCCAAACCTTTTTGCTTTCCCTGATGTTGTTGAGG